>JAEEGJ010001891.1_pt1 | contig 484149 bp, 414 predicted proteins | sample 8958761 | NCBI WGS metagenome assembly JAEEGJ01 (sample SAMN16246546, study PRJNA631951) | gut metagenome | biome: gut microbiome; feature: rumen; material: RS-attached | host: Bos | place: Iran: Karaj | collected 2018-10 | reverse complement strand
CCTCCGCAAGGACGGAGCAGTGCATCTTATAATCCGGCAGTCCGTCAAGAGCCTCCGCAACAGCCTTGTTGGTCAGCTTCATGGCTTCGGCAACGGGCTTTCCTTTAATCATTTCGGTTGCCATCGAACTCGAAGCGATAGCGCTTCCGCAACCGAAGGTCTCGAATTTGACATCCTCGATGATGTCATTCTCAATCTTCAGATACATCTTCATGATGTCGCCGCACTTGGCATTTCCCACTTCGCCGACACCGTCGGCATCCTCGATTGCACCGACATTTCTCGGGTTACGAAAATGATCCATTACTTTTTCACTATAAAGAGCCATATGAATTCTCCTTCCTCTTTCTTACAGAATGAACGGTTTCTTTCCTGCCGTCAGGTCTCTCCAGATCGGGGAGAAGCCGCGCAGGTAGGTTACCACTTCGCTGACGTTCTTGAGGATGTAATCCACCTCGTCGTCGGTAATGTCATCACCGAGGCTTAAGCGGAGCGAGCCGTGCGCCACATCGTGCACGCGGCCGATGGCAAGAAGCACGTGGCTCGGATCAAGCGAGCCCGAGGTGCAGGCACTTCCCGACGAAGCCATGATGCCGCGGTCGTCAAGCAGCAAAAGAAGCGATTCGCCCTCAATGCCCTCGAAGCAGAAGTTCACGTTGGACGGGAGCCGTTTTGTTGCATCGCCGTTCAGTGCCGAGTGCGGGATTGCGGAAAGACCGGCAATCAGACGGTCACGCCTTGCGGCGACGTATTGCGCGCGCTCGGAAAGGCTTGCGATCGCTTCCTTGAGGGCGGTTGCCATGGCGGCAATGCCGGGGATGTTCTCCGTGCCGGCCCGCTTGCCGCGCTCCTGCGCGCCGCCTTCAATCAGATTCGTAAGCCGGATGCCCTTCTTCGCGTACAGGAAGCCGACACCCTTCGGGCCGTGGAATTTGTGTGCGGAAGCGGAGAGCATGTCGATGTTATCCGCCTCTACGTCAACCGGGATGTGCCCGATTGCCTGGACCGCATCGGTATGGAATATGACGCCGTGCTTCCGGCAGACGGCGCCGAGTTCGCGAATCGGCTGAATGGTTCCGATTTCGTTGTTCGCATACATAATCGTAACGAGGCAGGTGTCCTCCCGGATGGCGTCCTCCAACTCCTCGGGACGAACGAGTCCGTCCTTGTGAACCGGAAGCAGCGTAACCGAAAAGCCTTCCTTTTCGAGTTTGTTAAGCGTGTGAAGCACGGCATGGTGCTCAAACGCACTCGAGATGATGTGTTTCTTTCCTTTCGAAAGACCGAGAGCGGCAGCAGAACGGATTGCCTGGTTGTCTGCCTCGCTTCCGCCTGACGTGAACAGAATCTCACGCGGCTCGGCATGAATCACGGAAGCGATGTCCGCGCGCGCCTGCTCAAGCGCCTCTTTGGCCCGCTGCCCGACCGTGTAAAGGCTTGAGGCATTGCCGTAAGTGTCCCGGGACAGCGTAATGAAGGTGTTCAGGGCGGCATCGCTGATTCGCGTTGTTGCCGCATTGTCTGCATATATCATAAAAACACTCCTTATGTTAATGACAAATGGGAGACGGACCGTCAGTCCCCTGAGATGATAATACACCCTTTTACCTACTGTGTCAATAGGTAAAAGCGGCGAAGAAAGAGGCCTCCCTAAAGAGTCCTCTCATATGTTTACATAAAATTTCGCTCGCAGCTTTCAACCTCGGCATCCGGGCTGATGTCCGCCGTTTCGGTGTAAAGGACACGTTTGATGCGGCAGCCGGGACCGATCCGGACATCACGTCCGACAACCGATTCCGCAACCGTATATTCCAAATCGATGACATCTCCCTCGACACTCCCTGCGACCTGAAAACAGTCTGCGTCCTTTCCGCCGAACAGCCTCTGAAAGAGTCCGGCGATCACGCCCTTCTTGCGAATTTTGATAAAGCTTCCTCCGATTGAATCGGCACTGCTTCTGCCGTCACACTCAACATCAATCCGTTCGCCGTTCAGAAGACCTCCGCAGCGAACCGAACCGTGAATGACAACGTCCTCGCCGGAAATATCACCGTCGGAATGAATGGCACCGCTTGAATGCAGCTCGTTGCAGTCCACGGAACCGGTGTGGAAGGAACCGGATACATGGCATTTGCCGGTCTGAACCGCGCCGTCCACATGGCCGCTGCCGGACACCTTGACCTCCGGAGCAAGAAGACTACCGTTTATATGGCCGCTGCCGGAAATCCCGAACTGCCCGCTGCAGCGGAGGTCCCCCGCCACCTTTCCGGAGCCGGAGATTTTGAACTCGGTGCAGGATGTACTGCCCGTGATCTTTCCGCTTCCGCTGATGATGATTTCCTCGTTATAATCGCCTCCCGGCAAGCTGCCGCTTCCTGCTATTTTCATGATAAATCCTCCTTCAATAAGTCCGTAATCTGTTTTGTGATGTCTTTGCGTTCTCCCCCGTCTGATACGGTAACCGCCCGGATGTCCGAAAGCCTGTAAGCGTGAGAACCGTATGCTGTCTCGATGATGACGGTCCGATTGCCCTGCTCCTCGCCGTGCAGCTTTCTGGCAAGCTCATCAAGAAGCGTGTCCTCTTTGGTGGACAGAATCCGTTCCATGCGCTCGCAGATCAGCTGCTCCGGGAAGAAGGTTTCCTGCCCGGTAACGGTGGCCCTTCTGATGAACCATTCGTCGGGAATCAGTCCCTTCCGCTTCCAACGGTACAAAGAACCGTACGATATGCCGTAGCGCGAAAGCAGATCTTTTTTCGAAATCAGTTTCTCTTCCGGATTCAATTTGCTCCCTCCCTTCCAAGCGCGTAACACTGTTCCGTAACAATGTTACACTCGCATTATAACGTAACACTGTTACACTGTCAAGAGGGGATTGAAACTTTTTGAAGAGGGGAGGGGTGGCATTTTCCACTTGATTTACCTATTCACCCTGCGTTATAATAGGTAAAACGAATTCTAAGGGGGAAAATGCCATGATTTCCACAAAAGGGCGTTATGCCATCCGCGTGATGATCGATCTTGCCAAGCACAATGACGGGAACTTCATTCCGCTTAAGGACATTGCCGAGCGGCAGATGATTTCCAAAAAATATCTGGAGATTATTATGAAGGATATGGTCGCCGGAGGCCTTGTTACCGGCGCGAGCGGAAAGGGCGGCGGCTACAAGCTGTGCCGGAAGCCCGAGGAATATCCGATCGGAGAAATCATCGAGCTGATGGAAGGCTCGCTTGCGACCGTGGCCTGCCTGAGCGAGGGCGCGCCGGAGTGCCCGCATGCCGCGGAATGCCCTACGCTGCCGCTTTGGGCCGAATATGACAAGATGACACATGACTACTTTTACGGCAAGAAATTGACCGATTTGGTGCGTTAGCGCGGGGGAAGTTTGTGTTGACAACTCTTTTTCTTTGAAATATACTGTTCTAAAGGGCATTTTGTGCTCAAAACGATTTCACGGAGGAATTGTATTATGGGTAAATTTGTTATGAAACAGGTTGCCAGCGGAGTTAAGTTTGACTTGAAGGCAGGCAACGGCGAAGTTATCGCAACGTCTGAAGTATATACCACCGAGAAGGCATGCAAGAACGGTATTGAGAGCGTACGCAAGAACGCACAGGTTGCCGGAATCGAAGATCAGACCGTTGAAGGTTTTGAGAAGGTTAAGCATCCTAAGTTTGAAGTATATACCGATAAGAAGGGTGAGTTCCGTTTCCGCCTGAAGGCAACGAACGGCGAGATTATCGCTACGAGCGAAGGTTACAAGTCTAAGCCGAGCTGCCTGAACGGTATCGAGAGCGTTAAGAAGAACGTTGTGGATGCTCCGGTTACGGAAGCGTAATTTGAGACCGGTTTAAGACAGAATTCAGGCCTCGTGCCGATCGGCAGGTCGGCACGAGGCTTTTTTGATGCGCGGAGAGGATATGACGGCGGGAGCCGGGCCCCGCGCAGCAGGCAGGGCAGGCCGTATCCTCCCTGCCCGATTCTTTTGGAGGAGAAATTATGGCAGCAGACAATTTGTTACGCGTAGAAAGAGAAATCAAAAAGGTTATCGTCGGAAAGAGCCTGATCATTCGCCGGGTGCTGACCGCCGTTTTGGCGGGAGGCCACATCCTTTTGGAGGATGTCCCGGGTGTAGGTAAGACAACACTGGCCGTTGCATTTTCCAAGGCAATGAACCTTCAGTATAAACGTACCCAGTTCACGCCGGACATTCTGCCGTCCGACGTGGTCGGCTTCTGCATGTTCGATAAGGACGAGCGCAAGAAGGTATATGTTCCGGGAAGCATCCTCTGTAACCTGTACCTTGCGGACGAAATCAACCGTACTTCCTCGAAGACGCAGGCAGCGCTTTTGGAGGCAATGGAAGAGGGAAATATCACGATAGAGGGCGTTACGAAAGCTCTCCCGGATCCGTTCATCGTCATGGCAACGGAAAACCCGGTCGGTGCGGCCGGAACGCAGATGCTTCCGGATTCCCAGCTGGACCGCTTCATGGTGCGTCTGAGCATGGGCTATCCCGATCCCGAGGCCGAAGTACAGATGATGAAGGCAAGAGGCGTTGCGAACCCGATTGACGATGTGGAATGCGTTCTGACGAAGGAGGAACTGCTTGCTTACCGTAAGCGCGCGGAAGGCGTGTTCGTGCATGATGCCATCTACGCCTATGTTGCGTCGCTTGTGAATTATACGAGAAACCATCCCATGCTGATGCTCGGCGTCAGCCCGCGCGGATCGTTGGCGATTATCGCCATGGCCAAGGCCAATGCCGTCCTGCAGGGCAGACAGTATGTGATTCCGGAGGACGTTGCGGACGTCTTCATCTGCACCGTTGCGCATCGGCTTCTTCTTACTGCGGCGGCAAGAGCGCGTAAGATTCAGACGGAAAGCATTGCGGAAGAGGCGTTGAGAAATGTGACTGCGCCGGTTCTTTCCCGTATGGAGGGTTAGAAAGGCCGCAGGGGGGTAAGATGTTCAAAAATCGCGTGTTGTACGTGGCCGTTGTACTGATTCTGTTCTATCTGGCCATGATTTTCTTTCATTACGGACTCTATGTCCTTTTCTATCTGTGCCTGCTGATTCCGGTTGCGGCACTGCTTTGGCTGCTCTTTTTGCGAAAGCAGATTCAGTTTGCCTGGAGCGGTGTGTCTAAGGATCCCCGACGTGGGGAGGACGCGGAGGTAGCGATTGCATTTTCCAATAAATCGTACCTTGCGACCGGCGACGTCATTGTCTGGTACAGTGTGGAAGACATCTTTTTAAAGACAAACGAACGTAAAAAGCATATTCTTTCTCTCGGAGGCAGGCGTACGACCCTGTCTTCTCTGAGTATCCGGCTTCGGCACTCCGGCACGGTTAAGATAACCGTTGAGTCGGTTCGCGTGCAGGAGCCTTTGGGGCTTTTCTCCTTTGCCGTTCCGGTGGTGCAGGGCAGTGTGACCTGCACGGTCATGCCGCAGATGGAGGAACTTGCGGTCTGCCCGATCAGAAACAATCCCTATGCGTATATTGAAGAGGAAGTGTATTCCCAGGTGAAGCCCGGCGACGATCCCGCCGAGCTGTTCGGCGTGCGCGAATATGTGCCCGGAGACCGGCAGAACCGGATTCACTGGAATCTTACGGCGAAGCAGGACGAGCTGATGGTCAAGCAGATGGGCCTTCCGGAGGAGTGGGCGTGCCTTCTTCTTATAGAGCTGATCCGGCCTGACGAGAGCCTTTCCGAAGCGGAACAGGCTAAGAAGGTCAACCTGCTGATGGATTCCGCATTTTCCCTTTCCGCAAGCCTCATAAGGGAAGGACACCGTCATCGCATCGTCTGGTACGAGGAGCGGGAAGATGTGCTGTTCGAGAAGATGATAGAGGCGGAAGAGGATGTTTTCGCGGCGTTTCAGGCTATCTTCGACACGCCGTTTTACGAAGGCGGCAAGACCGGCATTCTGCCCAGATTCTTTTCGGAGTATCCGGACAGCTCGTTTAAGAATATCTATTATGTTTCCGACAGGCTTTTCATGGATGATGAGAATCTCTTCCGGGAGAGCAGGCGTGATGCTTTCGTGACCTGCTATCTGACTTCCGATGTGACGCCCGTGAACGAAGGAGACGAGTGGCAGGTGCTTCCCGTGCGGGAAGGACACATTGCGGAAGACCTGATTCGGGAGGTGGTTGCATGAAAGACTCTGACAGCCTCTTAAGAATCCCTCTTCGCGCGGTAAATGTGACCGTGTGCCATGCCGTTGTTTTGATGCTTCTTGCATCCATGCTCGGCTTTAAAGTGCCGCTGATCATGTACGTACTGATCTTCTTTGCGTCGCTTGCCTGCTCGGTTGTCGCAGACTGCCTGAGGTCCGCCGAAAGAAGGATTACCGCCTTTGTTGTGACAGTGGTCCTGCTCGCTGTGGGGACCCTTCTTCACGAGAAGACCGTCAACGGAGCGTTCTGGTTTGCAAGACGGTTCGTCGAGCTGATTAACCAGTATTACGGCGAGGTTCTGCAGTGGAAAGCCGATCCCGGAACCGAAAGCGGCATGCTGTTCCTTCTTGCGCTGATCAACATCTTCGGCTGCATGGTTCTGACCCGGATTTACAAAAACTGCCGGGGCTTCCTTTTCTGGCTTGCGCCCGCATTTCTGCCGCTTTACGTGGCGGTCATCGCGAATATCTTCCCGGCACCCGGAAAGATGGTGGCATTTGCCTTAATGCTTGTGTTCCTGAAATGCACCGTTTCGTGGGAACGGATGCCCGGCAGACAGGTGTTCTTATATGAACTGCTTCTCGGCGGGCTGCTGTTTCTGACGGCGTTCGGGCTTCCGCAGTTTGTCACGAAAGAGCGCTTTCAAAAAAGCGTGGAAACCGGAGAAATCCGCCGTGAGGTACGAAGCCTCAACGAGAAGACCGTGAACCGCATCAGCCATTATGTCAGTGGCAAATGGAACAAAGACCATAAGCAAAACGGCGGCATGTCAGGCGGCAAGCTTTCAAGCGACGGCGTGGCATTTACCCATAAGACTCACCTGCTGGTGTCGCTTCCGAAGAACAGCCCGCAGACATATCTGCGCGGTTTCGTCGGTGCAGACTATATGGCAGGAAGCTGGACGGAGGCGCTTGACAGAGCGGAGTTTATCAGCTACACAAGGCGTTTCTTCGGACGCCCCGTGGCGCTTGAAAACTACGGAGACTCGTTTACGAATACTAATCGGATTTTGCAGTATCTGTTTGACAGCAATGTCGTGACGGAGAAGTCGCGTTTTCCGATTTATCAGGGAGAAATCGACGTCCGGCGCAGAGGGGCTGACGAAAACTATGTTTATGCCCCGTACGGCGCGATCTTTCAGGGCTTTATCGGGGAGAGCAACGACTTTATCCCGAATGAATACTTCACTCCGGACGGGGATCGGGGATATAAGCAGAGCAATGAAACGGGCTTTGTTTTCTCGACGATCTATAACCGGAACGGATATCCTTCGCTGTTCGCCTTTTCGGACGACGAATTCCTGAGTTCCGGGACCATTCGGTTTTCGGATCTCGAAGGACCTGTTCACGAGTATTCGTTGGAGCAGCTCCTGGAGTTCTACCGGGAATATCAGGATTATGCACGCTCGGCATATACGGCGGTCAATCCGGAAATCTGGGCGGTGCTTTCGGAAGCCGTGGCGGACTGCCGCGAGGACACGCTTTTCGGAAAAGTGGAATACGTCTGCAATTACCTGAGCGAGAATTACAGCTACTCGACGAATCCGCCGAAAAATAAAGAAAACATCGACCCGCTGCTGTTCTTCATTCGGGACAGTAAGACCGGCTATTGCATGCATTTTGCATCGGCCGGCGTCATGATGCTTCGGATGCTCGGCATTCCGGCGCGTTTTGCCGAGGGATATGTCGTAAAAACTTCGGACATTGAGGCGGGTGAGGAAAACTGGACCGATTTGCTGCAAATACGGGATCAGAGCGGTCTGAGCATTCAGGAGGAGCAGTATGTCACGGTTGCGGTTAAGGACGACTGTGCGCATGCGTGGGCCGAAATACTGATTCCCGGATACGGCTGGTATCCGATTGAGATGACGACGCCGTATCATTCGGTCAATACCGATTATCTGCAGAATGCGCTTGAGCGCGAAAGAGAGGTGACGCCGTCTCCTGATATTTCGGAGCCTGCCAAGCCGACGGCTTCCGTTACCGCGACACCGACGCCGAAAGACAGCGAGACCCGGCCGAGCGCAACACCGTCACAGGGCGGGAAGAAGGAATCCGAAAAGGATGAAGAACAAGGTACCTCGAAGCTTGTGCTGATGATTGTGCTGATTTTCATCTTCGCGTGCCTGCTTTTGATCTTCGGGCGCTATGCGATACTGATGACGGCAAGAAACAGCCGGCTCCTGACGAGAAGGCCGAACAAGTCGGCGCTTGCGGTTTACCGCGAGATTCTGGTGCTTGCGGGATATATGGGCATCCGCAGGAAGGAAGGGGAACTCGACAGAGAGTACCATCAGAGACTGTTTGAGATCCTTCCGGATTATGAAGGCGAGATGCCGATCCGCGATGTCGCAGCGGTGACGGAGCGGGCTGCTTTCTCCAAGGAAGGCATAACCGAGGAGGAAGCCAAGGGCATCCGGCGCTATTACATGCGTCTTCGCAAAGATTTTCTTCGAAAAATGAACGGACTCAGCCGATTCTTCTTCCGGCTGAAAAGCGGCATATAACGGGGTGTGGAAACCGGGAAACCCAAGATATGGGTTTCCCGGAAGAAGTCCCGAAAATTCGCGGCATATATTAAGGAAAATGTGTCGCATTTTCCCGAAAAAAGTTGTTGACGGCGGGTAAACGGTTGTGTTATATTGATTAGGCTATGGAAGAGGCCTTTTTTTTATGCCTAATTTTTTTACGGAGGTGGTAAGCTGTGCGAGTAAAAATTACATTGGCCTGCACGGAATGCAAGCAGCGTAATTACGACACAACGAAAGAAAAGAAGAACCATCCTGACAGGATGGAGACTCAAAAGTACTGCAGATTCTGCAAACGTCACACGTTGCATAAGGAAACCAAGTAATAAACCGGAAAGGGAGAGAAATATGGGTGATAATGCAAAGGCTCCCAAGAAGAGTTTCTTCAAGGGATTGAAAGCCGAGTATAAGAAAATCATCTGGCCTACCAAGGAAACAATCGCCAAGGAGTCAGGTGTAGTTCTCGTTATTACGATGATTCTCATGCTGGTCATCTTCGGGGTCGATGTTGTTATCAAGCTCGGTCTCGGGGCAATTCTTGGTATGAACTTTTAGGAATGGGTGACTGATATGGCAGAGGCACAGTGGTACGTGGTTCATACTTATTCCGGGTATGAAAATAAAGTTAAGGTCGATCTGGAGAAAACCATCGAAAACCGTAAACTTCAGGACGTCATCATGGAAGTATCCGTTCCTATGATTGACTCCATCGAAATGAAGAACGGAGTTCGTAAAAAGGTCCAGAAGAAGATGCTTCCCGGCTATGTGCTTGTTCGTATGATTATGAACGATGACACATGGTACGTGGTAAGAAACACCCGCGGTGTCACCGGCTTCGTCGGTCCGGGATCCAAACCGGTTCCGCTCACGGAGCAGGAAGTTCGCAACATGGGTGTCAACAGAGAGAACGAAGAGTTCGAATTTGTTGAGGGTGAGACCGTTACCGTGCTCAACGGTGCGTGGATCAACACTCAGGGCGTCATCAAGGCGATTAACGCCGCCAAGCAGACTCTTACCATTACGGTAGAGATGTTCGGCCGCGAAACCCCTGTGGAAATCGCATTTGAGGATGTTAAAGTAGAGCATTATTAATGCAACATGCCTGTCCGTAAAGGCAGCGGACGGGAACTGCCGGTTTCATACCGGTAAGTGGGAGGAAATCTTCCGATAACACCACATTTTAGGAGGTAAGCTATTATGGCTAAGAAAGTTACAGGTTATATCAAATTACAGATTCCGGCTGCGAAGGCAACCCCGGCTCCTCCGGTTGGTCCCGCTCTCGGTCAGCACGGTGTAAACATTGTACAGTTCACGAAGGAATTCAATGCCAGAACTGCAGGACAGGAAGGAATGATCATTCCTGTTGTTATCACGGTATATCAGGATAAGAGCTTCAGCTTTATCACGAAGACTCCTCCGGCTCCCGTGCTTCTTAAGAAGGCCTGCAAGATTGACAAAGCTTCCGGTAAGCCGAACAAGGAAAAGGTTGCTACGATTAAGAGATCTGAAGTAGCTAAGATTGCTGAGCTGAAAATGCCCGATCTGAACGCTGCCAACCTTGAGGCTGCGACCAGCATGATCGCAGGAACTGCACGCAGTATGGGTATCACCGTCGTAGATGACTAAGAATTAAGTGGGAGGGATAAGCTCCCGACAACACCACTAGGAGGTTACATATTATGAAACATGGAAAGAAATATACGGACGCTGCCAAGCTGATCGACAGAAGCGTACAGTACGATAGCGCTGAAGCGATTGCACTTGTAAAGAAGTCCGCCGTAGCTAAATTTGATGAGACCATTGAAGCGCATATTCGTCTCGGTGTAGACGGACGTCATGCTGACCAGCAGGTCCGCGGCGCTGTCGTTCTTCCTCACGGAACCGGTAAGACCGTTCGCGTTTTGGTATTCGCGAAGGGACCGAAGGTTGATGAGGCTCTGGCAGCAGGCGCTGATTATGCAGGCGGCGATGAGCTCGTTCCCAGAATCCAGAAGGACGGCTGGTTCGAGTTTGACGTTGTTGTAGCAACACCGGACATGATGGGCGTTGTTGGTAAGCTCGGTCGTGTACTCGGACCTAAGGGACTCATGCCGAACCCCAAGGCCGGTACCGTTACGATGGATGTTACCAAGGCTGTTAAGGATATCAAAGCCGGTAAGATTGAGTACCGTCTTGACAAGACGAACATCATTCACTGCCCCGTAGGAAAGGCTTCCTTTACCGAAGAGCAGCTTTCGGAGAACTTCGATACTCTGATCGGTGCTATTGTAAAGGCTAAGCCCGCTGCTGCAAAGGGCCAGTATCTGAGAAGTGTAACGCTCACTTCCACGATGGGCCCCGGCATCAAGCTTAATACAGCAAAGTTTATGTAAATTAAAGAAAGACCGAACCATAGCAGAAAACCCGTCGCGAAAGCGACGGGTTTATTCTTTGTAAGATCGGTTTGATTCAGATTTTTATGCGGTCCGGGAAGGAACGGTCAATCTTTCCGAGCAGCTTTTTGTTCGTTACCGATACGAGCGGCTGCGGATTGGAACGGATGTAGCAGAACAGAATCAATGCGACATATGCAGCCTTCTCATCCTCGGCAAGAATCTGTGCATCCCGGAATATGTCTTTGCTAGTCTGGTCAAGGCTCTCAATGGAAGCAATCTGCCAGTTCCCGTAGAAGATCGGAAGCGCCTTACAGTCCGCCGGTCCGACCGGATACAGGTTGTAGGAAAGGCTCATGTAACGAAGCTCGTAGATGTCATATTTATTGAAGAGAGAGCCTGTATGAACCTGATAGCAGAAGCCCGAAGAGGTTCCGGACGTCTCAATCTGGAAGGCAGCAATCATATCGGTTGTCCCGCGGGTGGTTTCCCCGACAACCAGCTCCTTGTCGCCGAAACGAATCTTCCAGTTTCCGGGGGCCGGGATTCGCTGCATCTTAATCTCCCCGACGGTGCGACCGTTTCTCTTGATGGCCAGCTCGCCCAGACCGGGATCTTCGCGAACTTTTACAAGATCAAGAATCATACAATCACCTCCCCGTTTTGTGTATATAAAATTATACACGATTATTCGAAAAATGTAAGTGTTTTCTTGAAAAATGTGAATTTTCCTTTCGCGGCGTGAAATTCTTTGACAAATCTGACGGAATTGTAATATTTTGTTGCATTTTCCATAAAGTTTACAAAACCGGAAGTCCGAAAAAAGATTTCACGGCACGGAAAAAAGCTGTTGACAACGGGACCCCGGTATGCTATAAATATATGCGACTGCCGAAGACAGTAGGTGCCGAAAGGCGTAAGCGATGCAAATCCGCCAACCGAGGATATGTCAGCATTTGGTGATGAGTTTATTATGCTGCTTTTCCGCTTCGGAAGAGGAGCTTATTTTTTTATCCGCTCACCTCTTAGTGTCGGCGACAGTCGAAAATCATATAGGAGGTAATTCAGATGGCAAAGGTTGAGTTGAAGCAGCCGATTATCGAGGAAATCTCCAAGTATGTTGCCGATGCAAAGGCAGCCGTACTCGTTGATTACCGCGGATTGACGGTTGAACAGGATACGAAACTTCGTAAGTCTCTGAGAGAGGGCGGTGTTGTATATAAAGTATACAAGAACACCTACCTGAAGAAGGCATTTGCCGGAACCGTTTATGAAGAGCTTTCCAAGCATCTTGACGGACCTACAGCTGTTGCTTTCGGTCTTGATGATGCGACCGCGCCTGCCAGACTTCTTTCCCAGGGAATGAAGATCTCGGACAAGCTTGAGTTCAAGGGCGGCGTTGTAGACGGAACGTACTATGATGCAGAGGGTTGCAAGGCAGTTGCAAACATCCCGTCCAGAGAAGTTCTCATTTCCAGACTTCTGGGCAGCTTGCAGTCTCCGATTGCAAATCTTGCACGCGTTCTCAATCAGATTGCGGAGAAGAAAGGCGAGGTTGCCTAACATTCCCGCAGACCCCGTACGGATATTCCGCACGGTCACGCCGCAAGTCGGCATAATTCAATTAAATGGAGGAATTTAAAATGACTAATCAGGAATTTATTGATGCTATCAAGTCCCTTACCGTTCTTGAGCTGAACGATCTTGTTAAGGCTTGTGAGGAAGAGTTTGGTGTTAGCGCTGCTGCAGGCGTTGTAGTTGCTGCCGGTGCAGGCGCAGGTGCTGCTGCTCCCGCTGAGGAAGAGAAGACCGAGTTCAACGTAGAGCTTACCGAAGTTGGTGAGAACAAGGTTAAGGTTATCAAGGTTGTTCGTGAGATCACCGGTCTTGGCCTCAAGGAAGCTAAGGATCTTGTAGACGGCGCTCCGAAGAACATCAAGGAAGCTGTTTCCAAGGAAGAGGCTGAGGACATCAAGAAGAAGGTTGAGGCTGAGGGCGCTAAGGTTACGCTGAAGTAATTCTACCCGAACTTCACATTTGACAACGCATCAAAGGTCGGCAGACAGTTTGTCTGCCGGCTTTTTTGTTTGTCCGAAAGTTGAGAACCAAATCAACATTAAATTGCAAATCCGCCCTGCAATCAGTATAATGGTATAATAACGTATAACACATCTTAGCACCGGTTTCACCGTGAATGAATATGCGGAGGGCGACTATGGCGGACGAGAAGGCGTGCGGAGCAATCATCTATAAAACCGAGAATCATATCAGAAAGTATCTGCTAATCCGCGGAGTCGGAATCTATCAGGGCTATTACGGCTTCCCGAAGGGACACGTGGAAGCGGGGGAAACCGAGCAGGATACGGCCATCCGGGAAGTGAAGGAAGAAACGGGGCTGGACATAGTCTTGTATGATGATTTCCGAACGGTCGATGAGCATCCGCTGGCGCGGGAAGGCCGTCCGAATGACCGAAAGACCAATGTGTATTTTCTGGCGGAATGCCCTGCGCAGGAGCCGGTCATGCAGAAATCTGAGGTTTCGGAAATCGTATGGATGGACTATGACGAAGCGATGAAATACATGCAGTATGAGGAGTCCAGGCGCGAGTTAACGGAAGCCGAACAGTATTTGCGGAAGATGATACAGGGGGAGTAGTATGCTGCTTAAGGAATTTGACAACGAGACAAATGCCATAATAAATCCCGAGATGTGCGCTGAGAAAATTGAGAATTTTCCGGAAGTGACGGTGTCCTGCTTCTCCTGGAAGCTGTTCGACAGTGTTCTGGCGGCATTTGACGCCCGAAAGATTGCGGAGCTTCATTCCGCCACGGGCCTCAATCCGGTATATGAAGTCGAATATAAAGGGCAGCGTTTTGCCCTTTTCCATTCCTATGTCGGCGAACCGATATGTGTAGCGCAGTATGAAGAGCTGATGGCAATGGGAAGCAAACGTCTCATCCTGCTCGGCAACTGCGGCGTTTTGGACAAATCCATTGAGGATTGCGGCATTATCATTCCGACTGCTGCGCTGAGGGATGAAGGAACGAGTTATCATTACGCCGAATCAGGCGACATGATTGAAGTAAACAGGAAATACCGGGACACGTTCAGGAAAGTCTTAAAGGAGTGCGGTTATCCTTATGTGGAAGGGATCACCTGGACAACGGATGCCTGTTACCGTGAGACAAAGGAGAAGGTAAAACGCAGAAAGGAACAGGGCGCAATCTGCGTCGAGATGGAATGCGCCGGCATGCAGGCCGTATGCGATTTCCGAGGCACCGAATTCTTCCAGTTTTTCTACGCGGGCGACAACCTCGACCATTCCACATGGGATCCGAGAAGTCTTTCGAACGGCGCTCGTCTTGACGATAAGACGAAAATCATGTTCCTGGCGTTCGAGCTCGGGCTGCAGATCATGTCCGACCTGCACAACATTGAAATACGGCAAATGACACGCGAAGACATACCTGCCAATTTGTAAGGCAGATAACGATGAGAGAGGGGACTGAAACAAAACGGAACCGGATGCATCAGTAGAAACAGAGTTAGAATAACCTTTACCTTGATTGACAGTGACGGGGGCGTGACACGCTCCCGTTATATGTCGATTAAGCAGGAATCATGTAAAATTATATGGACAAATGCGGAGCAAAATATATGGACATTTCGCCGTGTCCATGATATAATCACAGAGTATATGAGAGGAGGCTTTAGATGGTTATTGGATCTGAAAGTGAAACCGTTGAGTTTAAGCTTACTACCGGAGAAAAGAATGAGGCTGTAGAAGCTATGGCTGCCATTTTGAATAAACATTGTCGAGGCACAGTGTATTTTGGCGTTGATGATTCCGGATTTGTTAGAGGACAACAGATTAGCGATTCTACCAAAAAGGATATATCAAGAATAATTAGCGACGCCATTGAACCGAGAATTGCGCCGACTATAGAGGTGCTCACTATAGAACAGCGAACGATAATTAAGGTGTCGTTTTCCGGTCATAATAGACCATATGCAGTCAATGGCAAGTATCTAATTCGAACAGGGACAGAGAATAGACGTATGTCTCCTGATGAACTAAAAAGACTGATAAAAAATGATGATTACTCTTCCAAGTGGGAGGAAGGGTTAACGGATTATACTGCTGAAGATCTGGATGATGAAGCGCTTAAAGATTTCTATCAGTCTGCAAAGGACTGCGGCCGCTTATCCATGAAAGAATATGACAAAGGGAATTTGCTTACTACTCTCGACATCGTTCGCGGTGGGAAAATAAACAACGGTGGCTATGCCCTTTTTGGGAAAAATGCAAAGATTGGGTTAAAGCTGGCATCATATGCTACAGACAATAAAGTTACCTTCACAGATTTGAAACTCCTTGAAGGTAATATCTATAATCTTGTAAATGCTGCTTTAGATTACATTTTGAACCGCATCAACTGGAGAAGCGAAATTGGAGCAAGAAAGAGAAAAGAGATTCCGGAAATTCCAGAGGAGGCAATTCGTGAAATAATAGTAAACGCATTTGCACATGCAGATTATGAAACAGTTCCGGAGATTGAAATCGGTATTCATCCGGGCAAAATTGAGATATATAACCCCGGATCTTTTCCGGACGATTTAACGCCGCTTGATTTTATATCTAGGAATTTGCCTTCATATAAGCGAAATAAGCTAATATTAGACATTCTGTTTAGAAGTAAAGACGTTGAAAAGTCAGGTACAGGCTTCCAGCGTGTAAACGATTTTTGCAAGCAACAGAACGTGACTTGGAACTATAGAAAAGAAGCATACGGTTTCTTCTTCGAATTTATCAGGACAAATGTCCAGATAAATGTCCAGATAAATGCGGAGCTTACAGAGGCGGAGCAGGTCATTTTCAATTTAATTCAGAATAATGATGGGATTTCCAAGGCTGAGATGGCGATAAGGATTGGAAAGTCTGAAAAGACTGTCCAAAGGCTTATATCTTCGCTCACGAAGAAGCAGGTGATTGAAAGAGAAGGATCCAATAAATCGGGCAGTTGGAAAATAAAGATATAGGAGATTATGGCATTGAAAGAAATGAAACAAGATAGTTCTACTATAGCATGGAATGCTATGGGAGATGAATGGTTTGAACTTGCTCAGACAGGTGAAGCGCGAAACTGTTTTATTATGCCTAATATGCTTAAATTTATAGGCGATGTAAAAGGCAAAAAAGTACTTGACCTTGGATGTGGTGAGGGCGGATACTCAAGAGAATTAGCAAAACGCGGAGCAGAACTCGTGTCTATAGATTGTTCAAAGAAAGCGATAGAGTATGCGACCAAGTTGGCATGTGATGAAAAACTTCAGATTCAGCATTTTGTCAGAAACAGTAATGATCTTTTTGATATAGCCAGCGAACAATTTGACATTGTCATGTGTTCTATGATGCTTATGGATTGTGAAGATTTTGAAGGGACTATTCGGGAAGTGGTGAGAGTTTTAAAACCGGGCGGACGTCTATTGGCGAGTGTCCTACATCCCTGCTTTGATGGAAATCATGATACCGGTATAGGAAGACAAGGCCAAGGAATAGACCGGCAGGTTGTAGTTAAAAACTATTTTGAACCTAGAGAATGGGAAGCGCCTCTTTATCAAGGAACAATTCCTGTTATATGGCGACATCGTACTTTTGAGGAGTATGTTAAAACCTTTGTGGGCGCAGGATTGACGATTGTAGATTTAAATGAACCAAGAGCTACAGATGAGCAGGCGAAAATTTCTGTAGCGATGGCATGGCTGCAGAAAATCCCACTGTATTTATATTGGGAATTGAAAAAGTAATGGAAAGACGGTAATTATGGCGCACTATATGGAATTATGGGATGTGAATGATATGATTATAATAGGGAGTTTGAGTTAAAACCGGAGGTTAGACATGATACTGTCGTTACAGGGTTGCATGGCTGTCGGGAAGACAACCGCAGTGAAGTATCTTCAGGCCAATGCGCCGTACATCAACATCAGTTATGAGATCAACACGGACATTGTCGAGGAGGTAAAGCGCAGAAATCTTGACAAGAACGTGTACGAGGATTATCTGGAGATCCAGAAGCTGTGGCTTAAAAAAGAAGTGATCCGCTACGAAAAGGCGAAGACGCACCTGTGCAGCGTTATGGATTTCGGCGCAGAGGAGATTGAGTTTTATACGCTGAACTACCCGAAGAGCATCGGTGCAGACTGGGAGGTCGAGAATGCCCTGAAGAAGGAACTGGACGAAGTTCGGGCGTGCATGCCGGACCGTATCCTTTTCCTCGATGCTTCGGATGAAGTGTTGCGGAGCCATAAGCAGAATGATTCGACGAGGAGCCGAAATTTCTTTGAGCATCATCTGACGCACATGATGCCGCTAAAGAGAAAGTGGTTCCTCGGAAGAGACAATGTTGATCTGCTCCTGGTTGACGAGCTGACGGCAGAGGAGGTCGGCGTGAAGGTTAAAGAGTGGTGCGACCGCCAGATTCTCGCGGCGGAGTCATCCTGCCGGGGTTCATCATCGTATTTGTCATAGAAATGTGGCAAGGTTTAAGGAAATATACAAGATAGAAGAGATTAAGAAGGAATACTGAAATCATGGGACATCGAACGGAAAATGCGGAATTAACGGTCTTGTGCCTCATACAGGACGGGAACAGAGTGTTACTGCAGAACAGGGTGAAAAATGACTGGAAAGGGTATACTTTGCCGGGAGGCCATGTGGAGGCCGGCGAATCGTTCGTGGATGCCGTGGTCAGGGAGATGAAGGAGGAAACGGGGCTTAGCATTAAGAACCCGAAAATTGTCGGAATCAAGCATTTTCCGATGGAAAATGGCAGGTACATCGTTTTGCTGTTCAAAGCCACCGAATTTGAGGGGACGGTTATTTCCTCGGAGGAAGGCGAAATGGAGTGGATCAGTTTGGATGATCTTTCCGCGATAAATGTTGTCGAAGATTTCCATGACCTTATGAAAGTGATGAACGATCCGGACCTCAACGAGTTCCAGTATACGATTGAAAACGGCGAGTGGATTGTGAATCTGAAATGAAGTTATATCATAGAAGCAGTATCGGAGTAGTGATCCGCATATAATTGGAATAGGGGTGAACCGTTATGAGTCAATGTGTATGTTGCAAAAAAGATGCCGAAAAAGAATACAGATTTGTTGTAGTAGCATCTGTAATAACCTCTCAGACTAAAGAGTATATAGTTGCCCAAAAGACCAAAGCGACTATTTATGAAAAATACGAAACTGTTGAAAGAGTCGGAATATGTAACAGCTGCATAAAGAAAGAACGGAATAAGCTGGCGCTTGGAGGGATTGGTGCTTCACTGCTTTTCGCGCTTGCGCTGATAGCTTATGTGCAAGCCTACACGCCGGGATTCCTGATCACATTCGGCAGTATGGCCCTGATTTCTTCCGTCTGCTTTTTCGCTTATTCCAGAAAGAAAAAGGATGCGTTTTATGCATCGGACATCAGACGGAAAATGAGCGGGAAGAGATATCGATATATTCCCGTAGATGTGAGTCTGTACTGCCCTAAGAACAGTACTACGCCGAAGATGAAGATTTTCAAGGACAAAACAGGCATGAGAACCGAACTGGCCGATAAGATCTTTGAAAAGTTTGTGGTTCCCGGGCACGGTGATGAAATGATAGATTCGATTCTTGCCTCTAACGGCTGATTGAAAACGCTTTATTGATTGAAATTCGGAGGAAAAGCAAATGATTGCGCTTATCAGACCGACAAAACGTTAGAGCTGCAGAAGGGTACGGAGGGTAATATGATAAAAACATTTTGCGGGGTGGATTGCTGTTCCGAATGCCCCAGGCTGCAGGAGTGCGGTGGATGTGAAAAGTGTCAGGGACATCCGTTCGGCGGGAGCTGTGTTGCACAGAGAAGCGGTGATTTCCCGGCGCTGAAGAAACAGCTGATCGAGGAGATCAATGCTCTTGGGATTAAGGGACTCAGCGTCAGTAACCTGAATCTGCTAAACGGTGCCTATGTGAACCTTGAATACCCCCTTGTCAACGGATCTTCCGTCAGATTTCTGAAGGATGAAGATATCTACTTCGGGAACCAGATTGAAAGGGAAGGATCGGAGAGGTGCTTCGGCGTTGTGGCGGATGAGTCGTTCATCCTTGCCTGTGAATACGGCTGCAATGGCGCCGATCCCGAAATCGTGTTGTATAAGCGAAGGGAAGACAGCTATGTGTGCAGGATCGCGTCACTTGAGGAAGTAAATGAAAAATGGGACGCTCTGATCCGGGAGCACCCGGACGATCCGAATTGGGCGGTGTGGAAGACGGACGTTCTCGCAGAAGTATCAGCCGGAAAAGAGATTCCCTACTATGGGTTCCTTAACGGAGAGATCATATGCGAAGCGTATGCGGTTCCGAACTATACCCCGGGGGAGGATGACAAAGGATATCGAGAGGACGGTACCGCTTATCTTTCGGCATTCCGCACGGTTAATGGGTATCGCAGCAAGGGATATTTTTCGAAGCTTCTTCGTTTCATGACGGAAGACCTCCGGCAGAAGGGCTTTGCAAGAGCTGTTCTCGGAGTCGAACCGGAAGAGATTCTCAACAAGCAGATGTATCTTCATTGGGGCTTTACCGGGAAAGTGTACACAGGAACCTGCACCTACCCGGACGGCACAAAGATTGAAGTGGAGTACTATGAGAAAACACTATATTGATAATATCCGGTGTCTGATCATACTGTTGTTGATCCCTTATCATGCCGCGCAGGCATTTAACACATGGGGAGAATTGAACTATTTCATTTTCTATCCCAATAAAGCAATAAGCAGTTTCATTGTTTTTTGCAGCCCTTTTTATATGCCGGTCATGTTCCTGCTGGCAGGGGTCAGCGCACGGTATGCACTGAAAAAACGCACCTACGGACAGTTTGTTTGTGAGAGGATTAAGAGATTACTGATCCCTTTTCTGTTCGGAACGCTGTTCTTCTGCCCGGTGATGGCCTATATAGGCGATAAGACAAACTGTGGCTATGACGGCGGTTTCTTCGCTCACTACAGGGTATTTTTCACGAAGTGGACGGATCTGTCAGGATTTGACGGTGGTTTTGGCGTCGGTCAGTTTTGGTTCCTTTATTTTCTGTTCGTGATATCACTTGTCGGAATCGGCATCATCGCTTTGTCAAAGCGGATATTCAAGAAAGAAAAAGCGCGGGAGATACCGTTTTGGGCGATCTGTCTGTTTGTAATACCGCTTCCGTTTTTATACGATCTTCTGGTCGTCGGCGGGAAGAGCTTTGCGGAGTATCTCTATGTGTTTCTTATCGGTTATTATGTACTTTCCGATGAGGATGTATTGGAGAAGATCGGAAAATACAGGTATGTTTCGCTGGCAGTCGGCCTTGCCTCCGGCATAGCTGACGTTTATATGTTTATCTGGTCGGGCAAGGATTTCGGTGTGATCAATACGATCGCCAAGGCGTTTACGGAATGGTTCCTGGTCTTAGCGCTGATCGGAATCGGAAAGCATGTAATGAATCATGCAGGAAGAGCAGCAGAGTACTTATCCCAAAGGTCGTTCCTCTTCTTCAGCATTCATTTTTTGTGGATCGTTCTGTTTCAGTATTGGCTTTCCGGTCTCTTCGGAAACAATACTTTAGCGGCATATTTTGTGCCGGTTGCATTGGCTTATCCCGTAACTTTTGCCTGTGCGGAGATTGCTTACCGGATCCCTGCGCTGAGTTTCCTGATGGGGGCAAAAACAAGTGTCAAAAAAAGATATGCTTCGCAGCACGTGGACTCGTGTGACGTCGAAAAAACAGATCATTATAGAAAGAAAAGAAAGTAAGGGGGCAGGTGATCGTGTGGTTTTTTAAGAAAAAGCAGAAAAAAGAGGAACGAAATACAACGGGATTTCCGTTTTTAGATGAACCGAATACAGCGTGTCTGGTTTGCAAACATGTCTTGCAGGGGGAAAAGCCAATTTTGTACGTTTCTCATGATGAGGAAGACGGTTGTTGGCAGTTTATGTGCGGAGGGGAGCATGTTTTTCCGGACGATGCGAGAGTGATTGCATTAGCTGAAGCATTTGAACTGGATGCTTCTATTTTGAAGGTTGCTGATATGCCCTGTGGGTGTGTTGCGGAAAGAGAGTCGGAGACATCCGCTTGGAGAGTTTTGATTTCAAGGTAGATGAGGTCATTACAAAGGGAAAATGGAGATCCGGAAGACGCATACATTGATCCCGAAGAAAAGTATGATATCAACACATTGGAGTTGATTGAAATCACATAATCGCAATTAAGTTGGGCAAGAGAATTTGAAGTTATTGGGCCCCCGGGTGGACCATTATGAGTCAATGCGTATGTCACCCAAAAGACCAAAACTACTATACAGGAGTAAGTGAGTATGAAGATAGTTGTTTTAGCAGATCTTCACGGCAACATGGTTGCCACGGAGGCAATAGAGCAAGAACTGAATAAGATTCAACCGGATGATATCTGGTTCCTTGGCGATGCAGTTGGGAAAGGTCCTGAAAGCGACAAGACAATCGACTGGGTAAGAGAACATTGTAATCATTGGATTGCGGGGAATTGGGACCGTATCCTGAGTGAAGTTCCGGAAAAGAATGCATTTTACATTAAGCAGATTGGACAGGAACGTCTGAATTGGTTGAATTCCCTTCCCCTTGAAGATGAATTGGAGATTGGCGGAATGAGGTTCCGCCTTGTCCACGGACGTGCGATAGATCCTTTATATGTCAGTAGCGATCCGGTTGAGAAACTTCGGGAAGGCCTCTGTTTTCATGATGGCAGACCGGATGCGAACGGCTTGATTTGTGCGGATGCGCATAGGCCTTTCGTACGACCGTTGGAGGGCGGATATGCGATTAACACGGGAAGTGTAGGAAACAACCTTGGTGTTCCGCGTGCACATGCCCTGCTGCTGGAGGGTGAACCTGGAATCGGTTCAATCCGGATAACAATCCTCTCAGTACCCTATGATAACCGTATGGCGGCGGAGATTGCCGATTCCTATCCGGAACTTCCAAAGAAGGAAGCCTATCAGAACGAAGTGATGAAGGGCGTGTATTCTCGATAAGATATTATGGAAATGTAGGCAATTAACTTTGAAGAAAAATAACAAGGGAGGAAGCTTGTGGGGGATAGCAAGAGAAGTATTCAAACAGATAGCACATACCGGATGGAAAATGCCGCTGAAAATGCAAAAAGACTGTTTTGTGAAGGCCTTGTGGAAGGTAATACCGGGAAGCTCCTGAGGGTTCCGAAAAGCGACCTTCATAACCACTCTACCAAAGGCTGCAGACGTTCCTGGCTTTCTGAAAGACTGAAGATTAAGTTTCCGAATCCGCCGGAGCGGTTTGATGGGTTGGAGGGAATGCAGAAGTGGTTTACGACTTACATGAAGCCTTTCTGTTCCGGGAAAGAAGGGGGACTTGTTCGATGGGAGGGGGCATTTGCCGAAGCCAAACGGAACAACATAAAACGTCTTTCAATGAATTTCGGAGCACAGGAGATTGAATTGTTCGGGGGAATGGCAGAGTTTCGGACAATTATCGAAGGATTGCATTCAAAGCATTGTCCTGAGGCACTATTTGAGCCTGAGCTGACATATGTTTCCTGCTGTGACGTGGAAGAGGAGGCAGCCCGGATGGAAGAGTATATTTCCGACGGCTTCTTTCATTCCATTGATGTATGCGGAGGCGAAAACATTAAACCGATTGAGGCTTTTATTCCTCTTTACCGTAAAGCCGAACAGTACCGCTTAGTCAAGCGGATGCATGTCGGTGAAAGCGGATCCGCAGAAGATGTGCGAAGGGCAGTGGAGGTTCTGGGCCTTCAGGAGGTTCATCATGGGATTCACGCAGCCGGGTCGGCGGAGGTAATGCATTTTCTGGCCGAAAACCGGATACAATTGAATGTGTGTCCGAGCAGTAATGTACAACTTGGGTATGCAAGCGGGTTTGCGGATCATCCGATTAAAGCTCTCTACGAGAACGGCGTAAGAGTTACCATCAATACCGATGACTTGCTGATTTTTGACAGTTCAATTGAAAATGAGTATTTGCTGTTGTATCGGGCGGGAACTCTGACGGCAAATCAGTTGAACGAGATTCGGGAAAACGGATTAGAGTCGTTGCCTTAGGCAAGAAACTTTGAATATAAATGAGTATGACAATCGGAGTATTTAGAGGGGATTTAGCATGGAGATAAATGTTAGACTTGAAGAAGAAAAAGATTATCGAAGAGTAGAGGAAATAACGAGAACTGCCTTTGGGTATCCTGACAGAATCGAGCGTGGACAGATTGGTTGCCCTTATGAGCATTGGATGGTTCATGAATTGCGTCACAGGGACGGGATTATGGAACTCAGCTTGGTTGCGGAATTGGATGATAAAACTATTGTCGGCCATATTATTTGTAGCAATGCAGTTGTAAAAAAGGAAAATCTGTCTATTCCGGTTATAAACTTTGGACCATTGAGCGTATTACCTGAATATCAGAGAAAGGGCGTTGGAGCGGCACTTGTTCGAACTATGATAGAGCGAACAAAACAGCTTGGTTATGGTGCAATCTTGTTTTTTGGAAGACCGGAGTACTATCCTCAGTTTGGATTCAAGGAAGCGGAGTTTTTTGGAATAGCAGATGCTGAAGGATATAATTATCCGTCATTTATGGCAATAGAATTGAAGACAGGATATTTGAATGATGCTTGCGGAGGAAGATTTTTTGAATCAGATATTTATAATGATGACCTGAATCGCGAGACAGTGAGAAATTTTGACAGGGAGTTCACAAAAGAATAAATTCAAGGTTGTCGAGATAATTGAAGTCGATTCTTATGTTGATTTTAGTACGGAGGGAAGGAAAAAGATGAAATACCAATACAAAGAAATGCCGGAATCTATGAAGGGGACATACGGAGAATTTGCAAAAAACTTCGGCTTTGATTGGAAAGAGTTTATTATGGGAATCCCGACGCCGATGTTCCTTGTCACAACATATAAATCTAACGGACAGCCCAATGCTACGATGCAGTCATGGGCAGGGTTTACGAGTGCGAATCATGGATGCGGGTATTACGTGATTCTATGCAGCGTGAATAAGTGTGGACATCTTTACCAAAGCCTAAATGAAAAGAAGGCAGCAGTGCTGAATTTCATGTCTTCTGATTTATACAAAGCCTGCATGAAGACGATACAGAATAATCAGCTCGAGGCAGATGAGATAACTTCATCAGGGCTTACTGTGGAGAAAGCTTCATGGATAGAAGCGCCGATGGTCGCTGAATGTTTCATGAACCTTGAGTGCAAGTATTTGTGGGAGAAAGAAATCGTACCGGGTGATGATCATGTTATGATTTGCCTTGAAGTTGTAGGCGGGCATATAGAGAAGGATTATATAGAGGATATGTTCGGAGACAAAGGGATTCTTTACAATGTCCATTATCCTATAAATCCGGAAAATGTGAAAGAAAAAGGCTGCGATTATGTAGCTGCACTTAGGAAAGTAAATCAATCCTACGAATATTGATCATATACAAGGCAACGCAATGCTAAAGCAGTGACAGATTCGAGTTTGTCGGCATGAACGTTGGAACATAAAATCAGGAATAAATTACACTAAGGAAATTTTTGGATTTGTTTATGTGGAGTACATTAATATCATCAGAAGAGATACGTAACTATGGGGATAATTAAAGAGATATTTGGGAAGGTAAGAATATATCAGCTTCGTTCACGCGTTGATAGCCGTGGATTTATGTCATATGTTTTCGACGAAAACATCTATGATTTCAGCATTAAAGAAGCCAGAATTTACAGCATGCCCAAGGAAGGCACTTTCTTTGGAATACACTATAAAGAAGAAAGCAGCCCGATGACGAAACTGGTTACAGTCATAAAAGGCAAAGGGATGGATTATGTTATAGATCTGAGAAAAGGATCACCGACCTACCTTCAGTGGGAATCGATTGAACTATCAGAAGAAAATGCCCTTGCAGTGCAGATCCCGGCAGGATTTGGTCATGCATTTATTTCATTGCAAAAAGATACGATACAGTTATACGCAGTAGACAGAAGCGGAGCCGATGCTCATTCTGAACATATTAACTATAGTGATCCGCAGATTGGGCTCAAACTTCCGATACCTGTTTCTGAAATTTCGGATTATGATCAGAATGCGCCTTCTGTCTTTTAGTGAACCGGAGGATTTGCAACCATTAGAACAGGTTATATATATGGTCACACCGCCAGTTACTACAGTTTCTGCAGAACAATCCTTCTGTTGCAGGATGCCGCGACTTCCTCGTCATGTGTAACAATTATAAATGTCATTTCTGACTTCTTATTCAAGTCCCTAATAATGCTGATAATCTCTTTTTCTGTCTCGTTGTCAAGAGAACCTGTAGGCTCATCTGCAAGTACGAGCATCGGATTGCAGACAATCGCTCTTCCGATAGCAACACGTTGTTTTTCTCCGCCGGAAAGCTTATCAGGATACTGGTTTTTAAGATTCAGAATTCCAAGTCTATCCATGACCTCATCAACTTTCTTACGCCGTTCACTCTTTGTATCATTTGTTTCCCAAAGTCCCAGTTCGATGTTTTCATATACAGTAAAGTCATTAATCAAGGCAAAATGCTGCAATATCACACCTATTCGATTACGCCTGAAACTGATCCCGTCAGCCGCTTTTTTTATTACTACATCCTTACCGTTAAATACGTATCTGCCGCTGTCTGGATAATCTACACCTGCAAGTATGTTAAGAAGTGTGGTCTTACCACACCCGCTTTTGCCCATAACAGCAACGAGTTCACCCTTTTCTACCGAGAAGCATAGGTCCTTGAGAACAGTTGTCGTGACGGTACCTGTCTTGTAACTTTTACTTATGTTATCGAGTTCCAATAAAGCCATTTTTATACTCCTGTCTAGACAATTTTGTTACGGATAAGAAGGTCGAGGTTGCAATTGCGATTGACCATAAAGGTTGGGATCAGCGATACCATTATAATCGGCAGCGTTAACAGGATTATTTGCCATAACGGGACATATAATCTTCCATATTCATAAATCGACAATCCTATAACGGGGAAAACAGATACAACAAACAGTATGAGAATTTCCAATGTTATGGACAGATTAATCTTCCATAACGGAATCCCTGCACACATGAATATGCAGTATTTGGTACGGTTCCTGACTGCACGGTTATAAAGTATGGCTGAAAGCGCAAGAGTGCATATGACTCCGCCAATTAACGCAAGGGTTCCGATTATAAAGACATTCCGCCTTGCCACGTCTTCAGTTTCTCTTTTTTCTGTACCATCCAATGCAGAGCAGACTAAAGTATAAAATCCGTTTTTGGTGGTAACTTCATTTACAAGAGCCTGTAAATCGATAGTAGGATCATCAATATAAACTCTTCTATGCTTGTCAAGAAAAAGGCCGTCAAGCTCTTCATATTTATCGATCCCCTCTTTATCTCTGGGAAAGATAACGGGACAAAATATATAATTATCTATAGAATATAATTGGTTATATGCTTCCAGATATGCTCCCTCATTCAAAAAACCGATTATTTCTGCAGAATCATCGCCGTAGTATTCATCATGAATATTGATAGTATCGCCCACCTTATAGACCGTTTTAAACTCATTTCCGAGAATAACACTGACAGGAACATTCATATCTAAATTGTCGAAATCATCAGAATTGAAATCCCTTCCTTCGACAATCTTCACATTCCATGCTTTGAAATTATTCTCGTTGACATATTCGACATGTATTTCAGGTTGCGGCTGTTCTTCATCAATAAATGGCAAAAGCTTTCCGCCGTCTTCTATATCATCCAAAAGTATTCCGGAAGAGCATTGTTCATAAAAAAATATATGCGGATTATCTTCAAGTTCTTTATAGACTCTTTTACCGACTTCATACATAGATGTTCTATTAACAATATCTGTATTGAAAGCCATGGAACTTTCGAAGGAATCAATATCTTCTTCCGCAAACTCTACAGAATAGCATCTTGCTATATCAGTCTTATCGTAATAGATGGAGTCAAAACTATACTTCAGGCATTCGTAATTCTGAAGGAAAATAAACACAGCGGCATTGCATAAAACCATGTTAATCAGAAGAGGTATGATTCTCCTGGGGTTTTGTAAAAGGGATTTAATTGTGTTATTAATCACAAATTTCATATCTGCCTTATTATCTCCTGAGGCTCTGTTTTAATAACTGATGAGACATAAAAAAGAAAACCAAGAATTGCAAGACCAAGAGAAGCACCCAATAAGCCAAGGATGACACTTAAACCATAAGAATATTCAAGTGCAAAGAAACCAGTGCAAAGCAGGATTATTAGTATTGTGAATCCGATTAAAATGCCGATAATACAATCAATAATATAGGATCTGCCTGTTTCTTTAAGTATCCTTCCGGTTCTGGAACCACACAACTTCATGATAGAGATCTTAAGTCTATTCCGTTCAATATACTGAATAAGTGTATTTATGTATACAAAAAGCATTAGTCCCACCATTATCACTAACAAGTAGTCCTTCATATATATCTTGCCTGATACGATATCTATAAAAGCTATGGGTGTTCTTCGAATCTTAAGGTCACACCCAAACAAAGATCTTGCACTATTTGCAAAGCTTTGATATACAGTTTCATTATTATCGGCGCAATCAATATAATATATTCCGTCAAGCTGTTCCTCAGGCAAAAGGCTGCCGATATTGATAAATACTATGCTGTCCAGTGCTGATTTGCCGGCAATACCGGTTATTCCCAAAACTTCGTATTTTCTTCCCAAATAGTCGTAATATTTTTTGCTATTCTCGTTATAAACATCTTTTTCCAGATTTCTTCCGACAACCGCATAACACTTATCTGATAAGCATTCCTCTTCCGTTAGAAATCTTCCGTCTATAACAGGCGGAAGTGATATATCCCCGCTGTAATAAACTGCACGCATAGTGCTTTTGTGAAGAGCAGCAAAACAGTCTGCATCAGATAAGGTCAGAAGCTTCTCAACGGAGGTCATTCCGTCATCCAATACTTTATTCTGAAGAATAAAATCAGGGTCATAGTGTTTTGTTGTTGTCACCTTGTTGTTATTCTCTTCAGGATAATCTGACGCTTTGCTACCATACGGTCTTATGGCAGGATTATCGAAGTCGAAGAAAACAGCACCTGAGGTTATATATCCTCTTGCCATTTGCTGATTAAGCTTATATTCGTTATCTGAACATATGAAAACATACCCTACCACGAGGAAGGAAAAAAACAAAAAGGAAACAGTAATATCGATGGCCTTTAAGTGACGTGATTTACTAAACATTTACACAAAGCAAACAGAAAGATAAAAGAACGAAATGAAGTGCTCTTCATATTCGTTGTCTCTATTCCATATACAAGCAGATAAGAAAAGAGTTTGTTTCAATGACTTCTAAATGAAAAAACAATATCAACCCCCAAATAATTAATCAAAATAATTCTATCACTAACAAACTATTTTTACACTAGAGAGTAAAAGAAAATACCATCACGGAATGAATATTTGATATACTACGCCTAACATCGAAAGATCTTGCAAGGTATTTCAAACATAGCGTTTGGGAGGTGGCCTATGTTTTATGTTCTTCTCTTTGCCGCGGCGTTCCTTTTTATGACAGCTGACCGTAAGATACGGACTTCTTCGGTCGTAGGTTCCTGTGTGACATTAATACCGTGCATCGTTATCGCACGTTGGATCATTGTCCATAGCAGGGCCCATGTCATCGGTTTCAAAGGATCATCTTATACGGCTGTTTTCCTGACGGCCGCATTAAGTATCCTTCTGGCTGCCGCTGTAATACTGCTTCTATATTTCCTCGGCAGTCTTTTGGCTAAAGCGGTAATGCCGCTCTCAAAAGAAGATTCCTCAAACAGGATAGTGGCGTCCCTGTTTTACATAGCGGGTATGTGCCTGACACTGATCAGCGGTCTGAGGCTGATATTGCTGGGTCTTTTACTCACACCAAGAAACCGCCTCGCCCTGAACCCGATGCTTAAAGGACAAGCTGTCAAGATCAGGCATTACATAAATGATTTCGCGGTCAATAGCAGCAATCTTCAGATCGCACTTTTCATATTAGGCGTTCTCCTGTTGATCATCCTTTCTTTCTGTATTGTCAGGATCGCAGTCAGAAGAGGTCTTTTCAGGGATCTGAAAGCTTACGTCAAACCGGATAAAAAAGATCTGAAGAACAACAAGGCAATACTGATCGGAGAGATCCTTTCCGGTATCGGTGTGCTTGGAACGGTATTGATCTCCGTCGTATGCGTCCTTACTCCGAAAGGAAAAGGAAGGATATACTTTTTTGACGGATATGATTACACGAAAATATTAAGCTTCCTTGCTCTTGCACTTATGATGACAGGAGCGATATTCCTGATAGTCGGGATCATCATTCTCTTGGCAAAGAGACAAGCAAGGCACAAGAAGCTGACTATATATATCGCTTCTGTCCTGATCATTCTTTCATATCTGTCATCTTACATTATATATTTGAATGCAGCGCAATGTATTATAAGAAATCTCTGAGATGGATAATGCAGCGAATGTTTTCGGACTTGATAATAGAAAAGGGTTATAATCTTTTTGGGGGCGGAATAAGCAAAGCCGTTTGGAAAGGGATAGGGCTATGAAAAGATCAGTTTACTTCATCATCCAGATAGTTTGGTCATTTATCCTTTCGACTGTCGTCTGGTACCTGACGCTCGCAAATTCAAGATTTGATTTCTACGGGAATGGAGACAACACGACCCCGGGTGTCATCATATTTGTCGGAGCCGCCGTCTACGTGATACTGACGATCGTCCAGATCGGTGTCGGAGTCAAGAAGGTGAAAGGCTGGCGTTGGTGGGTCATCCTGATATCACTGCTGATCGCCGGAGCAATGGCATTTTTGGGCTTATATGCTGCGGTTTACGGATCGGAATTTTTGAATAAAATGTTTTAACCCGGTCTTTGAGATCAGCCTGAGTTTCTCATGATCCGTTTCCCGCTTCCTTGCTCAACCAGAAGGCAACGTTTTCGATCCTGTCGTTAGTTGCTTTGTAGGCAAGATACCCTTTCAGGAAGAACGTTCTGCAAGCGTTGTCTTCGGTAAAACCGTACCACGTCTCGTCCGGAGTGATATACGGTTCGACCGGAATGACCGTAGGCACTGCTTCTTCAGTAGGGAACACGTCATAAGCCGGATCGTCCGTTATCCTTCTGAAGTCGCGGTATTGATTCTTAAGAGTAAAGACGGAAGTCTTACCGTATGGTTTAAGCCACTCTGCCGTTTGGCCGTTTTCGAGCACGTCGATCGCTTCATAAAGGCGCCCCAGCGGATTGGGTCCGACATCATGATTATCGATTAAGTATATGTTTCCGTCTGACGCGAAAACGTATAATTGGTAGTTTGCGTTTTGGTAAGCAAACGGAATGACAGGCATTTTATAACCGGGCCATAAGAAAAGAAATAGACATACCCCGGCTGTAATGCAGAGAACAAGGATTGCGATCGGAATAATTATCTTTTTTGCTTTCATAACGACCCCCGCTTTTCGTCCTGTTTATATTTTATTCCTGAATATAGGTCTTGTTCAAGAACTTCCCCGGAGCTGCGGATCTTTGCAGAAGCCGGATCGAAAATATATGTTGACATATGTCAGAAATGAGTTATATTAATCTTGACATATGTCAATTATGGTGTTCGGAGGTAATCATGCCGAGGTCTACAAAATGCAGAAAGATATGTAGTTTTCCGGACTACTACAGTTTTGTTCCCGAGGAAGCGGACGCAGAGGGGATCGAAACCATAATGTTGTCTCTTGATGAGTATGAGACGATCAGGCTTTTGGATCACGAAGGACTCAATCAAGAAGAGTGCGCTGCCAGAATGGGAGTGGCCAGGACAACTGTAACTGCAATGTATGATTGTGCCAGAAAGAAGCTTGCAGGAGCTGTTGTTGAAGGCAAAAGGCTGCGCATAGCCGGAGGTAACATCAAGATCGACAGGGAAAAAACCGGGCTCAATGTGAACCTGAAAGACAAAGGAGATAAAACAATGAGAGTAGCAGTAACTTACGATAACGGAAATGTATTCGGACATTTTGGAAGGACCGAACAGTTCAAGGTTTATGATATCGAGGACGGGAAGATCGTCAATACTCAGATCCTGGATACCAATGGAGAAGGATGCGGAGCGCTTGCCGGTATACTGAACATCGCTGGTGTTGACGCATTGATCTGCGGCGGTATCGGCGGAGGGGCAGTCAACGCTGTTCAGGAAGCCGGTATCAAGTTATATGCAGGCGCAAGCGGCAGCACCGATGCTGTTGTTGAAGCTCTGATCGCCGGAGATCTTGATGCAAGCGGCGAGGCAAATTGCGATCATCACGAGCATGGTGAAGGACATTCCTGCGGCCATGGAAAGTGTCACGAATAAGGCATAAGGAGACTTTAATAATGTCCGGGGTTTCACTGGTTCCGTTGAAGGAAACTGACAGGGAAAGTTTTATTATAGACAATCAGAAAGCCTTCAATTACGGTGCTTTGGAAGAATTCGGAAGAAGAGATGATCATTTCGAAGAAGATGATCAGATCATTTCGCGCGAGACTATCGAGAACGCCATAGACAGCGGTGAAGCCTACCGCATTATCTGTGACGGGGAAACAGTCGGAGGGATGGTCGTTAAAACAGACGGGAGCAAGGGTGATCTCGAGCTCCTCTTTGTTTCTCCCGAAGTTCACAGCAAGGGGATCGGTTATTCGGCATGGTGTGAGATGGAAAAGCTCCATCCTGAAGTCAAGGTCTGGGAAACCGTAACTCCATATTTTGAGAAGAGAAATATACACTTCTACGTGAACCGCTGCGGATTTCATATTGTTGAGTTCTTCAACAGCCATCACCCGGATCCGAATGATCCCGGCGAAGGCGGAACGGCAGATGAGCAGTTCCCGGAAGGCATGTTCAGGTTTGAAAAACGGATAGAGTGACAGGTTAAAGATCCTTTAACAGCGAAGATAATTCATCGTCTTTGCCGTTTTCGAGAACATAGCCTACTATATCCTTTTTGCTTAACACTTTTTCCAGAAGAGATTTATCCAGGGCTTTTAAGAGTTCCGGCATGCTTATCTGCGAACTGTTCCTGATCTTCTTTAAGAGCTTTGTATCTTCAAGCTTTCTTGCCGCTTCGCTTTTCGGATACCCCTGCCCGAAAGGTTCCGAAAACAGCTTTGCTAGAGTTTTATCCATATTCTCCCTGCCCGCCCAGGTATACTCTTCGCCCAGGGGGAGAGACACGGCATTGCCGTTATTTATCTGTGCGAAAAGATAAGCATCCTGAGGAGTCGGGATATATCCGCAAAGAACACCCGGCATATTGTTGCAGGCGAGCATCATGCCCTGACCGGAAGAACAGCCTGTGACAACAAAGTCCACGGCTCCGCTCGACAGCAGAAGACCGACCAGAACAGATATCTCGATGTAACTAAATCTTGTTTCATCGTCTGCAAAGCAGCCGAAGTTGATAACATCTGCATCAGGCGCGTACTTCTTGACCGTGCCGTATATCAGCGCGTTCTTTTCAGCTTGTGAACTGGCTTGTACTACTGCGATCTTCATGATTGATCAGCAGGTTCTGAAGGCGCGGGATCCATCTTCAGGATCTCTTGTACGAGAGTCCCGTAATTACGGTGAGACTGTTCTGCCTCGTTGCATTTTTCGTTGTACAGGTCAGTGAGTTCCTTTATCTTATTCCCGGCAGGCTTCATGCTTGCGAGTATGTGTTTTGCAGTTACCGATTTTTTTACGTTGTAAGCGACGATGGCTGCCGCTATTAATGCTGCGATAAGGATCAGGAACCACCATGCCTTGCTTGTGATGGCAACTGTAAATATAAGCAATGGAATTGTGATCGCGACGACAAGAATGGCGTCGCGGTATGTCTTATCCATTTCCGAAAATTCATCTATCACTGCCATGAATTTGCGCGAGTTTATATAGTATTCATCCTTGATCTGGTTGAGTGCGTCCACGGCAGAATCCTTCTTCCGGTCAAGGTCCTTACACTCCCTTTTCAGATCCCTGTAATGACTGAGCTCATCGAGAGCTTCACGGATCTTCTCGAAGTAAGCCTTATCACCTGGAAGACAATTTTCGACCGCATTGATAAGAGAAGGTTCATCAGACTTGGCGTGAACTTCGTTGTCCCTTAACATCGTTTGCATGTTCTTCCATTTGTTTTCGCAAAGGAAGAGACCGCGCAGGGCATCAAAGTCATGCGGGTCTTTTGCGAGGATAAAATCATATGCGTCTTTAGCCGCGCCGTATTCGCTCCTGGCGATCGATCTGGAAGCTACGTCTTTAACATTATCCTCGCGGAAATATTCGTAGTCGTAAGAAATGCCGCAGAAAGGGCAGAGATATATCTGCTTATCAAGATCTATCCTGAGAACTCCGCCGCAGGTCGGACAAAGATTACTCTTTACGCTGGTCATTTCTATCCTCCATTACCGCGATTGATACAGAAATAATATCAATTGCAGGGCTAAATGACAATATTTTCAGGAGTTCCGGAAACGGCTTTTGATATAATCTATGCATTAATTATTCAGAATGAGAGAGACTTAAATGAAAGCACATACATATGAGATCAGGACAGAACGCTTGCTCCTGCGCCCGATGACTGAAGCCGATGCGGAAGCCGTTTGGAAGTGGGTAAGTGACGAGCGCGTTGCAAAGTATATGATATACCCGACATATAAGGACAAAGAGAAGCTGCACGAGTGGCTTCGCTCAATTGAAGAGTTTAATGGGGAATATCTGTTCGGTTATGTCCGCTTATCCGACGGGGAACTGATCGGCAGCGGCAGTATCGGACCGGACCATAAGGAAGGTTTCTGGGGATTCGGTTATAACCTCAGGTACGACTGCTGGGGACAAGGTTATGCGACGGAGGCCGCGAAAGCGATGATAGAATTTGCAAAAGACAAATTCGGCATAACTCATTTTGCATCCCGTCACGCAGAACCTAATATAGCATCGGGTCACGTGATGGAAAAGTGCGGTCTCCATTTTGCCGGCTACGGAGAGTTTGAAAAAATCGACGGCAGCTGCAGGATGCGCACCATGGAATACGAAGGGATCCTGTGATCAGAGTTGTCAGATAACCATATCTTGACATTCTAACGGTCGTTAGATAAAATCTCTCTAACAACTGTTAGAGAGGCGATATATGAATACCAAAGAAAAGATCATGGATGTTGCACTTAACATGTTCTCGGAAAGAGGATATGAAGCAGTGTCGATAAGGGATATCTGCGGTGAAGTGGGAATAAAGGAAAGCACGCTTTACTATCACTTCAAGAACAAGAAGGACATTCTGGATTCTCTCGTTGAGAAATTCAGAGCACATATTGACGGTCTTCTTTGTCACATCGGCGAGTTCAACAGTCACCCTGAAAGTAAAAGCGACAAAGATATCAGTGAGAACATGATGGATACATATATGATGGACAGTTATCTTTTCGATCCGTTCTGCAATCTGATGTTGAGGCTAATGATGATCGAGCAGTTCCATAACGAGGAGATAAGGGTTCTTTATGAGAAGACCTTATTTACCGACCCTTACAAGATACAGATGAAAGTCTTTAAGATGCTGGCTGCCAACGGTGTGATAGCGGATGAAGAAGTTGAATGGACCGTCCGTGAATATCACTCGTACATGACCATGCTCACGTTCAAATATCTTCTTAACGGAGATCTGACTCCCGGGCGCAAAAAGGCATACAAGAAGGAAGTCCACGATTATCTGATGCGCAGGTTTAACTCATGAAAAGGATCGCGATGTTTACAATGGGCACCAGAGGTGATGTCCAGCCCTATATCTACCTTTCGAAGGGATTGATGAGAGCAGGTTATGATGTAACTCTCGGAACGCACCCCTGCTGGAGAAGCCTGGTCGAAGGATCAGGCGTTCATTTCGAGCCGGTCGGACCTGATATAGATATCGAGAAGGAGACAACTGTTATTCGCGGAAGATCGAAGAATGCTGTCTCGAGCCTGCTGAAGACGATGAACTTCATCATGAAGATAATCGAAGGGGCTTCTGCCGAGGTATATGAGCTCTGTAAGGACAAGGATCTTATCATCATCACGCACAGCCAGATGGGCGCGGTCGAAGCCGGACTTCTCGGCATACCGACAGTCAATGTGACTCTTCAGACCGAGATGATCGGAGAAAATCTCAGGAAGAAGAAATTCTTTGAGAAGGTCTTCGGGGATATCATTGCCCGGCAGGCTGCAAAGCCTACAAACAAGATCCGGAAGCTATACGGACTTAAGCCGGTAAGGTCTGCGGAGGAAGTGATGTCCGACAAGCTCAATCTCATTCCGGTAAGTAAATATGTGATCGACAGAAATCCTTATTGGGAAGAGAAAAATGTACTTACCGGTTATTGGTATGAGGATGAAGAATATACTCCCGACGTGAAACTGAAAGAGTTCCTTGATAAAGGCGAAAAGCCTGTGGTATTGGCGCTCGGAGCCATGTCTTTCGAAGCGGGATCAGACAGAAAGAAGCTTGATATGTTCGTCAATGCATTCCGGAAAACGGGATGCAGGGCGGTCATTCAGGGATTTCAAAAGACGCTTAAAGATTATGAACTGCCCGACAGCATGATCGCAGTGGGAAGCGTTCCGCACAGCTGGTTGTTCAGGCAGGCAAAATTCGTGATCCATCACTGCGGGTTCGGCACAACGGCAGCTGCGATGATATACGGTGTTCCGTCTATCCCTGTTCCTCATGTTCTGGATCAGCTTGGTTTTGCCATGCAGCTCGAAAAGAAGGATGTAGCCGTAAAAGCGGTCAAGGCCAAGGATCTGACGGAAGAGACCATCGTATCTGCGATCGAAAAGATGAACAGGACATATGAAGTAAAGAAAAAGAACGCAGAGGAACTATCGGAAAAGATCCGCAGCGAAAACGGTGTAGACGAGGCAGTAAGGTTGATAGAGACAGTCATACAGCCTCAATAGTTGGTATAATATATGCACTGTGTAAGCAGAAGCAGATTATTGGAGAAGTTATGATCAGAGAAGTAAAACAGGAAGAGATCCCGGAGTGCGTCGAACTGATAAAGAAGGCCTTTTCGACGGTCGCAGAAGAGTTTGGCTTTACGGAAGAAAATGCCCCGAGGTTTACGGCTTTCGCTACGACCGGGGACAGACTGTTGTGGCAAATGTTAGAAGAACACCGTCCCATGTTTGTTTATGAGGATGATGGTGTCCTTTGCGGATATTATTCTCTGCTTATCCAGGAGAATAATGAATGTGAACTGAACAATCTGGCCGTCTTGCCGGAATTTAGGCATAAGGGGATCGGTAAAAGCCTGCTCGACCATGCTTTTAAAACGGCGGGAGAACTCGGCTGCTCATCGATGAACATAGGGATCGTCGAAGAAAATGTAACCCTTCGTAAATGGTACGAAAAGGCAGGAGCGGTACATTTGGGAACGCATAAATTTGACTTTTTCCCGTTCACTTGCGGATATATGAAAAAGGAAATTTGATCTTTGAGGTGATGAGAAATGATCCGGGAGGCTTCAGTCAGCGATGCATCCGTGATAGCCGGGATAGAGGTTTCCGGCTGCCGTTATGCATATAAGGGTATAGTTCCGGATCAGTACTTATTCGATGACTTATCCGTTGAGAACCGTATCCCGGTCTACGAAAGATGGATCACGGAAAAGCGCTTTGAACTGTATGTTTACGAAGATCCGAAGACCGGTGAGATCAGGGGAATGATGGGCATCGGCATGTGTGAAGATGACGATAAGAAAGATGCCTTCGAGCTTCATTTTATCTATGTCGATCCCCGTTATATGAGAATGGGCACCGGTCTTGAAATGCTCCGGTTTTTCGAAGAAAAAGGCAAAGAAAAAGGCTTAAGTAAAACTGTTATCTGGGTGTTGGAAGACAACACTATCGGAAAGAATTTTTACGGGAAGAATAACTACCGTCCCGACGGAAAAGAAAAGATCTTTAAGCGCTGGAACAAGCGTGAGATCAGATACGTAAAAGGATGACCGTAATTAAGATATAATTAAGGCACATAGTGAAAAGGAGTTAGGAAAATGGCAGAGAAACCGCGTGCATTGGAACTCTATGAACAATATGACAGGGGAGAGCTCGACATCTCCGTTTTTCTCAGCCAATTCGGCAAGGAGAAACTGTTCTATTCAACTCCTTACGGAGACAAGAAAGACGGATCGCACGCATTGTTCGTTCTGGCTGCTCCCGAAAACACGGGATTTCTGCCTGTATTCACCAGCGAGGAAAGAGCGCTGGAGTTCTTTGAAAAGACTGAGCGAGCAGGATATATCATGATGCACAGCACATTTCATGATATCCTGACGACTACAAAGTCGGCCAACGAGAAAGCGCCCGTTAAACTGGGAGTAATAGTCGATCCCGGATATCCCGGGATAAATGTTGAAGTGAAGAATCTGGATGCTGTCATCGGTATGACAGCCTGACTTGATAAGGATATCCGGATCAGGAGGAACACATAAAAATGTCCCGGAAACAAATGGGAAGAAGCTTTGTAATATTGGTAATGGCAACGGCCATGCTCACATCGTGCAGCAGCGCCCAGGTCACGCCTTCTACGGTAACTGAAGAGACTGCCGTTACGATGACGGAAACTACTGCTGTGACCACCACAACGACTGAAAGCACGACCAAGGCAAGCACGGTTTCTGAGACCAGTCAGGGTCCCAAACCTTCTGATCCCGAGATCAAAGACGAGGGCGAGACAATAAAGAGGGTCACTTTCTACCGTGACGGCAATCCCATCAAGGCCAAGGTCTATCTTCCCAAGGGAAAGGGCCCCTTCAAGACGGTCATCATCCTGGGCGGCATGTATGTCGATCTGGGTTACTATTCCGGCAAGGCACAGCTCTTTAACGACAAAGGCTATGCAGTTGTCGAGATGAGCCCGACCAACAACAAGCTCATGGGCGTCTATCAGCTGCCCGAATTTCTGGGTGATTTTGTTTACGAGCAGATGCAGGATATGCTCTCGGTAAAAGACGATCTCAAGTATTTCCCGGAACTGGATCAGTCAAAGGTCTATCTTTTCGGACACAGTGTCGGAGGACTCGGAGCTGTCTATGCGGGAGCTGAATGTCAGGATTCGATCAAGGGTCTGATCCTTATTGAACCGAGTTTCCAGTATCCTGAGACCATGCTTTTCGAAAATGATAAGAAACTCCGCACGGATTTCTATCCTTTGCTATCAGAGTTCAAGATCCCCGTCCTTATCGTCAAGGGCACCGGAGACCGTCCAGATCTTGAGGATTTCCCGCACTTCTACGATAAGGCTGTCGAGACGATCCCCGACGCCAAGCTCATAACGGTCGAAGGGGCAGATCATCCCATGCACGGGGAGCCCGGCAATCAGATGGTTCTGGATGTCTGTAAGAATATCAAAAAGTGGTAAACTGGGCTTGAGATAATCAGCCGGAGGAACAACATGAACCTGCCAAGTGATCCTGTAATGCTCTTAAGTTACGTTAATACCAAACTTCGAGACGACTATGATTCTCTCGATGAGCTCTGTTCGTCCCTTGGCGCCGACAGGGACGAGATATGCGCCAAGTTAGCCCAAGTAAACTATACATACGACGAAGAACTCAATAAATTTGTGTAATATTTTTGGCCGATCCATATTATAATACCTGCGGATTATAATTTCGGAGGTTTATATATATGAGACAAAAACCTGTAGTTCTTATGGTTCTCGACGGCTACGGCATCTCGGAGAACCCTGAAGCAAATGCTATCGCAATGGCTAATACTCCCGTAATGGACAAGCTCAGAGCAGAGTGTCCTTATGTCCAGGGCCTGGCATCAGGTCTTGCAGTCGGACTTCCCGACGGTCAGATGGGCAACTCGGAAGTCGGCCACATGAACATCGGATCCGGAAGGATCATCTACCAGGATCTTACGCTTATCACCAAGTACATCGAAGACGGTGTCTTCTTTGAGAACGAGGAATTGCTCCGCGCTATCAACAACTGCAAGGAGAAGGGTTCTGACCTTCACATCTGGGGTCTTCTTTCAGACGGCGGCGTTCACAGCCACAACACACACCTTTATGCGCTGATCGAGATGTGCAAGAGGAACGGCCTTGACCGTGTTTATGTACATCCTTTCTTCGACGGACGTGACACTCCTCCGGCATCCGGTAAGGATTATCTCCAGGCTCTGGTCGACAAGATGGCTGAGATCGGCTGCGGTAAGGTAGCTTCCATGTCCGGCCGTTACTACGCAATGGACAGAGACAACAACTGGGATAGGATCCAGAAGGCATACGATTCTCTCGTTATCGGCGAGGGCGTAAAGGACACGGATCCCGTTGCCGCCATGCAGAAGTCTTACGATAACGGCGTAACGGACGAGTTCGTTCTGCCTACTGTCATCGTTAATGAAGACGGCTCACCCGTATCTCTTGTTAAGCCTGATGACTCGATCATCTTCTTCAACTTCCGTCCTGACCGCGCTCGTGAGATCACCAAGGCATTCTGTTTTGCTGACAGCGATATCGAGGCACAGGAAGGATCTGCTGATGACCCCAAGTGCATCAAGTTCCTCAAGCGCCACAACGGCTTCATGCCTCTCACATATGTCTGCTTCAAGGACTACGATGAGACGATCCCCAACAAGTTCGTCGCATTCAAGAAAGAAGAGATCGTCAACACACTTGGCGAGTATCTTGCAAACAACGGCCTCAAGCAGCTCCGTATCGCCGAGACAGAGAAGTATGCACACGTTACATTCTTCTTCAACGGCGGTATCGAAGAACCCAACAAGGATGAGGACCGTACGCTCGTTAATTCACCCAAGGTCGCAACATACGATCTCCAGCCTGAGATGAGCGCTCCCGAGGTTTCCGAGAAGCTTGATGCCGCTATCACATCCGGTAAATATGATGTTATCATAATCAACTTCGCTAACCCCGACATGGTCGGACATACAGGTGTTCTCGAGGCAGCTATTGCAGCAGTCGAGAGGATCGACCAGTGCGTCGGCGCTGCAGTCGAAGCAGTCAAGGAGATGGACGGTGTCCTCTTCATCTGCGCTGACCACGGAAACGCAGAACAGATGCTGAACTATGAGACAGGAGAGCCTCACACCGCTCATACGACAAATCCTGTTCCTTTTATCCTCTACAACTACGATCCCGAATACACGCTCCGTGAGGGAGGCAGACTTTGCGATATCGCACCGACTCTGCTCGAGATCATGGATCTGCCCCAGCCTGCTGAGATGACCGGTAAGTCATTGCTGGTCAAGAAGGGCTGAACGAAAATAATCTGACTTACCGATCCCCGGAACATCATGCTCCGGGGATTTTTATTGCCCGGGTTTACATGAACTTTATTTTGGCGGTATAAACTTAAGAGTTTGTCCCTAACGCGCCTCAGGCTTGCGGTGCTAATCTTTAGCTATGAGGGGGACGGGCACATGAATAAAAAGATAATAGCTGTTATCCTTGTGGCGGCCATGTGTCTGCCGTTGTGCTCATGCGATGACGGGAATCCCTACAAGACGAGCGGCGAGTCATCCGTCAATCAGACGCCTCCGCCCGGGCTCAAGGACGGTATCTACTATGAGACCGAAGATAAGCTGACCGAAAACTTCATCGCATATAAAGAAAACGGCAGGCTTATGCTCTATCCCATGAATGAGAAAAAATACACTCCCTACGATCCGTCCGGACTTTGCAAAGTCAAGGCAGGCAATGCCTATACCATAACTTACGATGCACAGGTGATCCGGGGAGGTCTTGCAGGCCAGGATGTTAGGTATTTCCTGACTGTCTACGACTGCAGGGAATGCCCTTACGATAAGCTTTTCGAAAACGGTATCCTTACCAATCCCATAAGACGGGAATATCCAAAAGGAGGAAACCTCGAAGGTAATCTTTTTATAGCTTTCAAGGGATTTTGGGGAGGTTACGATGTCTATACTCCGGAGAAGGGGAAAATACATTATCAGGAATTAAGGGAGATCCGGTTCAACAGGACTTCCGGCGGAAATACGGTGGATATGGAGTTTAAGGCCTACTGCAACCGGAACATATCCAACGACTATATAATCGATACTCTGCTCAGCAGGAAATACGACGGCAAAGCAGACTTTGTTTACACCGGTTGTTATTACATAAACCCTGACGACAGCAGCAGTGAACTGAGCTACGATTCGATCGAAAAGTTTGCCACAGGATCCACATTTTCCCGCAACTCATTCAGACTTCAATTCGATGAAAGACCTGCTGAGGGAAGAAGGCTGATCACATATGAGGAAATGGCGTCTAAAGACATGAAACAACTGGGCCTCAGCAAGGATCTCTACCAGTGGGTATACACCGGTTGGGCAGACAGGGACAAGGGCTGGAGAAGTGATTACAACAGTGCAGGCGGCCCTGCCAGAAAGTGCGATGTGCTGATCTTCTCCGGCGATATCAAGTTTGGTATGTCTATAGCATATGATAAGGATTTCAGGCTTTATCTTTACGAAAGTCCACCTCAGACAGAAGAAAGCGAACCTGAAACATTCCAATATTATGTAGTGTTTATAAACACCGAATTCAACGACCTCCTGCCTCAGGACTGACGGAAGACATGTTATAATTCATTGTCGGCCGGATGCAGGCCGGCCGAATGAAGGCGGGATAATTGAATGGACAGTTCGGAAAAGAGCGGATTAAATTCAAATCAGATAAAACTGATTGCTATCGCCGCGATGACGGTAGATCATGTGACATGGCTTCTCTTCCCGGGATGCCAGAAGATATGGTGGGTCATGCTGCTGCACGTGATAGGCAGATTGACTGCGCCGATCATGTGGTTCTTTATCGCAGAGGGATTCCATCACACAAGAAACGTTAAAAAGTACATCGCCAGATTATTCGTCTTCGCCGTGATATCGCATTTCGCCTACAATTTTGCAGGAGATATACCTTTCATTCCCAACGGCATCTTCAACATGACGAGCGTTATGTGGTCGCTCGCATGGTCGGTCGTCCTGATGGTCCTTTTCACGACGGACCGTCTGCCGAAATGGGGCAAGATAATACTGATGATCCTGATATGCCTGATCACTTTCCCGTCAGACTGGTCGACCATCGCCGCGGTATGCCCGGTATATCTCTATCTGAACCGTGACAGTTTTAAGAAGCAGGCTGTTGCTATGCTGATCTGGACTGCAGTTTATGCTGCCGTATACATTATCTTTATCGACAATGTTTACGGGCTCCTTCAGATGTGCACACTGCTCTCGCTTCCGGTATTGAAGCAATATAACGGGCAAAGAGGCAAATGGAAGGGAATGAAGTGGTTCTTCTACATCTACTATCCCGCGCATCTTTTTGTTATCGGTCTGATCAGAGTCGCGCTCGGCAACGGAGGAATTTTCCCGTAACGGCTGACTTTTCCACTTGATATCTGATGTCCCGTAAGTTATTATGTTTATAGAGTAACAATCTTGTTACTACACCTGACAGCCAAGCGGAGGGGATATATGAAAAAGATATTGTCAGTATTGTTGACCGCAGCATTAGTATTGGGAACATGTTCCTGCAGCAGCACAGCTCCTGCTGAAGAAAATACGGAAACATCTCCATCGGCGGAGGTATCAGAATCTTCTGAGACAACAACTTCTTCCGAAACAACACCCTCTGAGACGGAAGCGTCTTACTGTGACTCCGGTCTCCTGAAAGGGATGAGGATCGAAAAGAATAACTTTTTCGCTAACGGCAACGCCAAGTATCAGGAACTGATCGGCTATGCACAACACAGGATTGATGATAACAGTTTCTCCGGCGCGGTTCTTCTTGCGACAGAAGATGAGATCATCTTCTTCGCAGGCCCCGACGCAAAGACGGTAACAGGGGACCCCGTCGATCCTTTCACGACATACGATATCGGATCCTGCTCCAAGGTCTTTACCGCAGCAGCGGTCTTCCAGCTGATCGAGAAGGGTAAGATCTCTCTTGACGATAAGCTCAACAAGTATTTCCCGGATTACAAGACCGGCAAAAAGATCACTATATATAACCTGCTCCACATGCAGTCGGGTATCGCAGACTTTTGCAACGATCCCAAGTCTTTTTGGGTGAACGTGGAGGAGAAGGATTTCGATGATTTCTGGGTCAAGGTGAACAGGGACGAAGTGTCCGATGAGGAATTTCTCGAAAACCTTTATGCCGCAAAACTCGTCAACGAACCCGGCAAAAAATTCGAATACTGCAATACGAACTATGTCCTTCTTGCCATGATAGTCGAGAAGGTATCGGGAATGAGATTCTGCGATTATCTTAAGGAGAATATTTTCGACGTTTGCGGCATGGAATATACAACGTCCATGGTTGCAGGAAACGAGACCAGCGTGCCCGAGCTTTTCGAAGAGGAGTATAAAGCGGGCTTTGTCAGTGAGAAAGGTTATTATATGGCTCCAAACGGTGAAAGAGGATGCGGCGGGATCCATACCTCTATGGCTGACCTTTGGGCCTTCGATAAAGCCCTTCTCGGAGGCAGGCTCGTAAGTGAGGATTCTCTCAAAGAGATGATGAACTACGACATGGATTACGGCTGCGGACTTATGCCCTACGAGAAAAATTCCTTCGGTCATTCCGGTGCGAACGGCACATACAGGACGCAGAACATCATCATAGAATCCAAGGAATACGGCAGGCTATATTTCATGGCTTCAACGGGATCCATCACAAGCTACTCGGGACTCGGTTCATTGACTCAGCTTGCAGTCGGAATAGAATAAGACAGTATCGATACCGCTATTCGAGCGCTCCTATTGCCTTGTGCAGCATTTCATCTATACAGGCAGGTCCCCTGACTGTCGAGGTTGAAGCGATAAAGTAGATCTTGCCGCGGCTTTCAGTCTCGATCACTACATTCTGGGTAACATAACTCGTGACAGATCCCGAGTGACCGTATGCATGTTCTCCATACGGGAAGAGAGCGCATCCGTATTCACCCTTCTTGAAATCCATCATGGTCTTAAGCGAATCTTCGCTGACGAGCCTGCCTCCGAACAGGGCCCTGTCGAAGATCAGAAGATCCGCCATGCAGGAGTGGATGTCTCCTGCTCCTCTCGACCCGTTCTGGAAAGTGTGATAACCGCCCGCGAATTCATCAGGAATGCTTGTCTCATCACCGTATGCCGTTGCACTTGAATGTTCCATTCCGAGAGGATCGAAGATGTCCCTCTTAATGGTCTCGCTGTAGCTTATGCCTTCGATCTTTTCGATTATCAGAGCCAGCAGATGGTAATTCGTATTGCTGTAAGACACTTCCGTACCGGGTTCGAACAACAGCTTATTCTTGTAAAGATAATCCAGGAATTCTTCATCAGACAATCCGTCATTGCTATAATATTTTTCAAAATCATTTATGTTTTCCAACTTGAAAAAGGTCATTGAATCGTTAACATAATCCGGTATGCCGGACTGCATGTTAAGAAGGTTTGCTATTGTTATATTTTTGCCGTTCTTGAACTTCGGGAAGAAGTCCGTCAGCTTATCGTCCAGGCTGAGCTTGCCCTGTTCGATGAGCTTCATTATTTCGACTGCCGTGAAAGTCTTTGTTACGGAACCGATCTCATACACGGTATAGGGGTCAACGGGATCGCCCGTTGTCGTCTTAGCATTGGGTCCTCCGTAAAGGATGATGCCGTCGTCTGTTGCTATGAGAACTGAACCGTCGTAATTCTTCTCCTTAGCGGATGCGGTAACCCACCTTAAAAGCTTTTCGCAGTCTTCATCTTCCGTTACGAAAATGTTGTTCTTCTCGATCTTAAGTCCCTTAAGGAGACCTGAGTCGCAGTAGGCTGCTGTTGTTTCCGCAGAGGAAGTCTCTATAGATTCCTTGCTTGTCTCAGATGTTGCTGCAGCAGTTGTTGCGTCTGTTGTCGTTATCGTGCTGTTGTCCGTTCCCGTTGCAGCTGTGCAGGAACATGCTCCGAGACAGACTGCAGTGATAAGTATTGAAGCGATTATTTTCCTCATGGTTGTCTCCTTATTCTTTATGGTAACAAAATGGTTACTGCAGTTGAATGATAATATTTGCAGAAGATGTTGTCAAGAACACATAGTAAACCGGAGGTTACCATACAAAAAGGAGATCTGAAAAGGAAATATCAGTGATTTATCTTGTGGTGTTCTTTCTTGATCTCGTACATGTTGCTGTCGCCCGCGTAGATGAAGGAGTCGATGTCCTCGACCGAATCGCATCTTACGACACCTATGCTTACCGACAGGTAAGGATCGTCATCGCTGTCCCTGCGGACAAGACCGGTAACACCCGCTTCGAAATCTTTCATGTCATTGGCGAGCACGTCTTCATCCGGAAGGCCGTTGAAGAGGACTGCGAATTCATCTCCGCCGAGTCTTGCGGCGATGGATTCCGGGAAGAACTTCCGGATCAGTTCGGCGGTCTTCTTGAGGACATCGTCACCGCGCGAATGACCGAACTTGTCGTTGACTTCCTTAAATCTGTCGAGATCCATATAGAGCAGGGTCATGGGAGAACCTGTGTTGTTCTTGAGATAAGAGTAGAGATAACGGCGGTTGAAAAGCCCCGTTAATACATCGGTATTGGCGGCCTTCAGGATGTCCTGCTCGTAAGTCTTCTCGAGCGTTATGTCGCGGAGCAGGATTATGTGTCCCGAGGGGTTGTCGAAGTAATCGTAGATGACTCTTTCGGTGACCACGAAAAACATTTCCTTGCCGTCACGCACATAAGAGCATTCGTTACGCATCGTTGCTCTCTCTCCCGTTGCGTGCATATGGCTCTCGCTCTTAAGGTTCTTTTCCTTCCACAGGATATAGTTGAAAGAAGAATTTGCATCTATCCCGATCAGGCCGGCGAAAGCGCTGTTTATCTTGACTGTCTCCCAGTCGTTGTCGCAGAGGATGAGAGGGAAGGGCACGTTCTCGACCAGGATCGACAGGGCGAGACCCATGTTGGCAAAATCGGTAACATCCTTGGCGATCCCCACGGTTCCGAAGATATTGCCGAAGGGATCGTAGAGGGGCGTCTTATAGGTCTGCAGCTGCTTCATGCCTTCTCCGGTCTTGAGGGGCTCATCGAAGATGCAGGTCCTTCCGGCTTCCATGGTCTCGGTCTCGGATTCCATGCAGACATATTCACCGGCTTCATATTCCTCCGGAGTGATGTCCCAGATGTAGTAATGACCGCGTCCCCTGATCTGGTCCAGGGTCTTATGGACCGTCTTGCAGAAAGAGTTGTTGACTGCGATATGCGCACCCTTGGCGTTCTTATACCAGATGAGATCAGGAAGGCTGTTTATCGTCGTGTAAAGCATGGAGTTATAGATCCACGCATCGAAATCCGAAGCAATATGTTCGATGAAGCGGCTTAGCCTTAAGGCGGTCGCGGCGGAAGTCTCGGATGCCGGGAAAACATCGTCCGCCTTGGCGAAGATCTCTTCGTCTGCTTCGCCGTAGAAGATGTTATAGACCTTTTTGAGAGGAGTGTTTTCCAGAGCTTCGCATGCTATAAAGGAAGATGTGTCGTCGGATACTATAAGTGCTATGTGATCCTCGGGTATCCCTGAAGGGAGACCTGTTACATCGAATTCCGTGGCAAGATGCCGGAGATCCGTATTGATCCCGGACATTGCGGATCTCAGTTCGTCTGATCCGATCTTCAGATATATCTTCAGTAACATACGGACCTCCGCTGATGAAGCAATGTACTTAGATATACTTTGATTATACAGTGCTGATTTGTTAACAATTTAAACTTATTGATAACAAACGGAGATGAAAAAATGGATGTCAGATGAAGACGAAGTCAGTGTCCCATCCGGGGACAGAAGGAAGATGTCTCAGGAAGACCCGGTAACTGCTGTTGATCTTAAGTACTTCCAAAGGGATGCGGAAGATGTCTTCGCTCTTGTGGTAACATGCGATCCTCATTATCGGACGGTGGTCCCTGATGGTCTTTTCAGCGCCCCTGATCCCGGCAGTTTCAAATCCTTCGATATCGAACTTAATGAGATCCGGGACAAGGCCCGTGATCTCAGCAAGGTGATCGACAGTGACGGCATCAGTTGCGATGGTCTTTGCCTGCGAAGGATCCCCTCTCGTGCCGCGCCCTCTTGCCGATGCAGTGACCGAAGATTCATGGCATGAATCAGAGATAAGGGCACGGAATGAGATGACTCTTATGTCCCTTCCGGAAGATATTTCCGATGCGGTCTTTTCCAGTTTTTTATGGTTATGGGGTTCCGGTTCGACTGCGACGATATCCTTTATGGAAGGGAAGCGCGACAGGTATTCTCTTACCGTGTCGCCGTTATAAGCTCCCAGGTCAAAGAAGACTGCGTCATCAGGAAGATCTATCAGGGAGAAGATGTCATCAGGCGTGCACTCCGCATCGTGAAGATAACTAATCTTACCCGTAAGTCTGGCCTTGATAAGGCTGTCCATGCAGATGCGTGAAGGATCATCTGCAAGAAGAGAGTAAACCTCATCTGTCTCATTCTTATGCTTTTCGAAAAAGGTCTTATCGAAAACCTCCCCTCCGCAGACGGGAACGTCAGGCGCGTAGCACTCGGAGCGGGAATCTATACCGTCTATCGCGCTTATTACTTCAGGTCTTGAAGATCCGAAAGATACGAGTACGACAGGGTCGGTCAGGCGGGATGTCAGCGCATCGAAGGATTCGACTTTCAATCCTCGGTAGGATCTGTCGCGCACGAAACCGTCGCTCGCGAAAACCCCGGAGACTTCGATATTATCTTCTTCAAGTCTTGCCAGTATCTTGTCGGCGCCGTCGCCGGTGCCGTAGAGTACTATGGGGCGGCCCTTGCCGTATTCTTCTTTAAGGTATGTCCAAAGATCTTCCATACAGTTGATTATAACCCATCACGGGAGTCCGTCACCTTCAAGTGTGATATAATTATTTCAGTTCTTTAGATCCAAGAGGTCATCCTATGGCATTAATCAACAAGATCAAAGGATTGTCGAAACGGAAGAAGATAATTCTTTCTGTCTCTGCCGCGGTCATCGTGATAGCCGCTGTTGCAGTATGTATCCTTATCGCAAACAACAATTATCTTGCAACCACGATGAGGCTCCTCCGCGTAGAGGGAACCGTTAACATCGAGGATAACAACGGCACGTCCAAACCAGTCATGGACAATATAAGATTCCAGTCCGGTGACGCGCTCAATACCGGTTCTGACGGACTTGCATCCGTAAGCCTTGACGATACTAAGATTGTAACTCTCCAATCCGACAGCAGGGCGGAATTCCGCAAGAACCGCAAGAAGCTCGAACTCAAGCTTACCAAGGGCGCGCTCTTCTTTGAGGTCACCGAACACTTAAAAGAAGATGAGGTCTTTGAGATCGAGACATCCAACATGACCGCCGGCATCAGAGGCACATCGGGCTACATCTATTACGATGAAGAAGGAAGAGAAGCGATAGTTGTAACTGACGGCGTGGTCAAGATCATCGGACGCAATCCCGATACCGGAGAAGTGAAGACGGCTGAGATAAGAGGCGGAGAACAGGCGACGGTATATCTTTTCAACGACCGTACCAAAGACAGTGTTGAATTCCATCTTGATAAACTCTCGGAAGATGATGTTCCGAGGGATATCATCCGTAATATCATAGACAACGACCAGCTGATAGATAAGATCTGTGCCGATACGGGTTGGGACAAGAAGAAACTGCTGGATATACTCAACGATGCCATTGAGCCTTCTGAAGAAATAACACCTACTCCGACAGAAGCTCCCGGTGAAACGGAAGTGACAGCTACGCCGACTCCGCAGGGAGATGCAGAGATCACGCCTACGGTAACGCCGGAAGGGACAGCCACGCCAACACCGGGAGGCAGCGCCACACCGACTCCCGCGAAGGATGCCGAGCCGACGCTGACACCCACGCCTGTCCCGACACCCACGGAAGAACCGACACCTACTCCCACTGATACCGATCCTTCGGGAAGCAGCTGGACGGATCCTGAACCTACCGAAGCTCCGCCGGAGCCTACGGCTACACCGACGGCAACACCTTCACCGACGCCCACATCCACACCTACGCCAAGTCCGACTCCTGCTCCTAAGATACCTGACAGGGACAGTATTCCTTCGGGTTATATGGAGGAAGTCCAGTGGGATGAAGATAACCTGATCTTCATCTTTTGGGGCACGGATGATACGACCGGTGAGGACGGCGGTTATATAGGCTATGTTGACGGCAAATGGATAAAGCTTAAGTATAAATATTCCGAAGAAGGCAATGCAGTGACGGAGACCTATTACTATACCAAGAACGGCAGGAAGGTTGTCTATTACGAAGAGACATACAGGTAACGGGATCTGTGAAGATTAAGACTCTGATATTCTCGGCGGCTGCCGCTCTGGCAGTAACAGTCCTGTGCGGAACACAGGTCTTAAACCGCGCGGATCTTTGGCTCTGCGACGAACTCTATCAGACGCCCGAAGCCATCCCCGGCGACATCAAGATCATCGGTATCAGCGAAGACGATTTTAAGGAATTCGGTCCTTATAACACCTGGGACCGTACGGTAATGGCTTCCGCTCTTGAAGCCCTGGCCAAAGATCCTGATAATCTTCCCGCTGTAGTTGCGGTCGATGCTCTTTATGCGGGACAGACGGACCCTGAAGCGGATGAGAGACTTGCTGCCGCCTGTGCCAAGCTCGGGAATGTCGTAACGGCTACCGAAGCCTCCTTTGGCAAGAAGACGGTCTACCGTGACAATAAGTTCATTTACGATGATTACGCCGTTTTAAACTATGAGGAACCTTTCGACGCTCTGAAAGACGTGACGGACCAGGGGCACATAAACACGATGTACGATACGGACGGCATATTGCGCCACAGTATCCTCTATCTTGATTCGGACAAGGGACGCGTGTATTCTCTTCCCTTTGTGACTGCGAAAAAATATGCTGAGAAGAATGGCATCAGCCTGGAACAACCGCCCTTGGATTCCAGAGGCCGGTTTTATGTTTCCTTCACTGCCGTCCCGGGAGATTTCTACGAGAATATATCCCTTTCCAAACTGATAAATGGTGAAGTGCCTTCTTCTTACTACAGCGGCAAGATCGTTCTCATAGGACCTTATGCTTCGGGACTTCAGGATTCATTCTTTACTCCGATCGCAAGAGCAAAGGAGATGTATGGAGTCGAATACCATGCCAATGTCTTACAGGCTGTATTAGACGGCAGGTACAAGAGGGAAGCACCCGATATTGCCCAGCTCGCAGTGCTCTTTGTATTGTCTTTCGCTTTCTTCCTCTTCTGTGACAGAAGAAAGTTCCGTTATTCGATACCTGTGCTGATCGTCCTCGTAGTGCTATCCGTACTGGCATCGGTATGGCTCTATTCTGCAGGCATTATCGTTCATGCCCTCTGGATCCCCTTAAGCCTTATCCTGCTCTTCATCACGAGCATTGCGGCCAACTACATCCGCGCGGTGATCGCAAGGCAGCAGGTAACAAGGACATTCGAAAGATATGTTGCTCCCAACATCGTTGGCGAGATCTTAAAGGAAGGAACGGACAACTTAAAGCTCGGAGGAAAGTTATGCAACATAGCTGTCCTCTTCGTGGACATCAGGGGATTTACTACGATGTCGGAGAGGCTCTCTCCTGAAGAAGTAGTCCATATCCTGAACCGGTATCTTTCCATGACGAGTTCCTGTATCGAGGAGAACAAGGGTACGCTCGATAAGTTCATAGGAGATGCGACCATGGCTTTCTGGGGAGCTCCCATAGAAGATCCCGATCCTGTCTTCCATGCTGTGCGCGCGGCTCTTGATATCGTCGAAGGCGCAAAGAAACTGTCTGCGAAACTTAAGGAAGAGATCGGGGAAGAACTCAATGTCGGTGTCGGAGTCCACTATGGACCTGCAGTCGTCGGCAACATGGGTTCTGAAAGACGCATGGATTATACGGCGATCGGAGATACGGTCAACACGTCGGCAAGACTCGAGGCGAATGCTCCAGCGGGAACCGTCTACATAAGCCGTGCCGTAGCCGACGAACTCAAGGACAGGATAACTTACCAGTCCCTGGGAGATACGATAAAACTGAAAGGTAAGGCAGACGGATTCGAAGTCTTAAAGCTTACCGGTCTGGAGGATAAAGATGCTTAAGTTTCTCGGAAGAGGGTCCGCTTTCAACGCACCTCATAACAGCGCATATTTTGTATCCGGCAATGAGCTGGTCCTGCTCGACTGTTCCATGTCGGCATTCGCGTCTCTCAAGGAGAAGGATCTGTCAGCTTACGACAGGATCTACGTGCTCGTGACCCATACCCACGGCGATCACGTCAGCGGTATCGGAATGCTCGTGGATTATCTCTTCTTCACATCCAAGACGCCCGTCACCGTGGTCGCGCCTTCGGCTGAAGTCAGGGAAGATCTCAAGTTCCTTCTTTCGAGACTCGAAGGCTGTGAGGATTCCTGGTATGAACTTACAGAAAGCGGGGAGCTTGATAAGGAGTGGCTGACGGGAGCAGTTCCTGTTACTCATTCGGAGGAGCTTAAGGGCAGGTGTTTCGGATACTGCCTTAAGATAGAAGGAAAGACTGTTATATATACGGGAGATTCCAATACGCTTGAGCCTTTCGGAAAATATCTTGAGTCAGGATCGGTTCTTTATACCGAAGTCTCGGCCCATAAGTCGGGAGTACATCTTTACTGTGAAGACCTGGCAGGTCAGGTCAGGGATCTGACTTCGCGTGGAGTAAAGGTCTTCCTCATGCACCTTGACGATGAAGAGAAGATAAAAGAGATAATGAAAGATACCGGAGCAGAGCTTGCCCCTCTCGATAAAGGAGAAGATGACATGGAAGACGACAAGAAGATACTGGACAGGATATTTGATATCAGTGACAGCCTTTATAAAGACATGTGCATGAATAACAGCAAGGATCACGCCTTGCTCTTCTCTTATCTTACGGAACTCGGCAAGACGATCGTCGATGCTGACAGGGCGAGCTTCTGGAAGTGGGACAAGAGGAAGGGAGAGATTTGGACGATGTCCGCTACGGGTGTCGATAAGATCGTTATGCCCGACAGCAAGGGTCTTGTCGGCAAAGCCTTAAGGAACAAGACGACCGTGATCACCAACGATCCTTATTCGGATCCCGATTTCAACCAGGAGATAGACAGGCAGACAGGCTATAAGACCAGGTCTGTATTAGTCCTTCCCGTTGCCGATATCAACGGTGACTGCATCGGAGCCCTGCAGATAATAAACAAGAACAATGAGAGCGGATTCGATGACGGATCAGACATCAAGAAACTGTCCCTGGCAGCTCTTGTCTGCGGTATCGCATTGGAGTCCGAGACCTTCCTCGAGGAGTCGCACCACGACAAGCTCACGGGACTTAAGAACAGGATGGGATTTTACTTCGACTTCGGAGGGAAATACAAGGAATACCTGCTTCCGGGATCCGGTAAGACGATGTCCGTCTTCATCTGTGACATCGATAAGTTCAAGAGAGTCAACGACACCTACGGCCACAATGCAGGTGACGATGTCCTGGCATTCGTGGCTCAGCTTGTCGAGTCAGAGTGTTCTGATACCGACTGCGTCTACCGCTGGGGAGGAGAAGAGTTCGTAATGGTGATGCGTGATACCGACCTCGACGGGGCTGCCGCAAAAGCCGAACGGATCAGAGTAAAGCTCATGGAGTCAGATATCGAAGCAGATGGCAATATCTTAAGGTGCACGATGAGCTTCGGATGTAATCTTTTCGATCCCGAGAAGACGATCGAAGAGAATATAAGCGTTGCAGACGGCAGGTTATATCTTGCCAAGGAGGGCGGCAGGAACAGAGTCGTCAAAGCTGACGCGTGATGCCGTTTTTCTCCTGAAACGGATCATTGTGATCTGATCGAAAAACTTCCAATAACAAAGACCGCCCCGATTGGAGCGGTCTTTGTGAGTTTTAAGTTCTTACAGTAATTAAGAATCGAACTCCGATACGATCGAAGATACGGTCTGCTTAGCGTCGCCGTAGATCATTACTGTGTTGTCGTTCGTGAACAGAGGGTTCTCGATACCGGAGAAGCCTGTACCCTTACCTCTCTTGAGAACGAATACCGTGCGTGCCCTGAATGCTTCGACGATAGGCATACCGTAGAGAGGTGAAGACTCATCGTCAACAGCGGAAGGGTTAACAACGTCGTTAGCACCGATAACGATAGCAACATCGACATTGTCCATCTGAGGGTTCATATCGTCAGATGTCTTGAGCATCTCGTAAGGAACATTAGCCTCAGCGAGGAGAACGTTCATGTGACCGGGCATACGGCCTGCAACGGGGTGGATCGCGAAGTTGACTTCGGATCCGTTATCCTCGAGCTTGTCGCAGAGTTCCTTGACAGCGTGCTGAGCCTGGGCAACAGCCATACCGTAACCGGGAACGATAACAACGTTCTTAGCAGCTTCCAATACGAGGTAAGCATCCTCAACGGACATGGACTTGGGTTCCTTGTGCTCGCCTGCTGCTGCGGAAGACTTCTTAGCGCCGAAGCTCTTGAAGAGCAGTGAGTAGAATGTACGGTTCATGGCCTTGCACATGATGAGTGTGAGGATAAGGCCTGATGTACCTACGAGACAGCCGGATACGATGAGGACCGTGTTGCCGATAGGGAAACCTGCGAATGCTGCAGCGAGACCGGACAATGCGTTAAGGAATGAGATGATAACAGGCATGTCGCCGCCGCCGATGGTGATGACGAGAGTGAAGCCCAATACCAGGAATGTAACTGTCGTAACGATGATGCCGATGAGGCCGATGATGCCGCTGTAATCAACAGCATAAGCTACGATGCCGGCTACACCGATACCGCAGAGGATACCGTTGATGATGTTCTTGCCGGGGAGTCTGATCTGACCCTTGAACATCTTGCCGGAGAGCTTGCCCCATGCAACGACTGAACCTGTGAAAGCAACAGCACCGATAGCGATCGTAAGACCTAAGGTGACTGCCGTGAATGAATCCTGTGTGATTCCTGCGATGTACTGGGAAAGAGCAACGAGCAGGGAAGAAAGACCGCCGAAACCGTTGAAGAGTGCAACGAGCTCAGGCATTCCTGTCATCTGGACCTTCTTGGACCAGATAGCGCCGATAACGGCACCTGCTGCCACCGCGAGGATGATGAGGAGATAAGCGAGCCAGCCGCCGCCCAGAACATCCTGTGAGATGAGGACGGAGATGACTGCGATAGCCATACCGATAGAAGAGAAAAGGTTACCTTTACGTGCAGTGTCTGCCTTACCGAGCTTCTTGATGCCCAGGATGAAGAAGATACAGGACACCATGTAAAGGATTATACAGAGGTAGTCAGTAGTCATTACTTCTTATCCTCCTTTTTCTTGAACATTCCGAGCATTCTGTCGGTTACCATGTATCCGCCGATAACGTTGATCGTAGCGAAAACGATGGCGATCGTGCCCAATACCATACCTACGATCTGGCTGCCCTGGGTGTTGATCGCACAAGCTGCGATAGCACCTACGATGGTGATACCAGAGATGGCGTTAGTACCGCTCATGAGAGGTGTGTGAAGCTGGGAAGGAACCTTGGAGATGAGTTCGACACCCAGGAATCCGGCAACGATAAAAATGAAAATCAGGAGCATTATAACCTTAGTATCCATTTATCAGCCCTCCTTAAATCTTTCGTGAATTATCTGTCCTCCGGATGTGATGAGGCATCCCTTCATGATCTCGTCTTCCATGTTTACGACGAGCTCGGAGGCTTCCTTGTTATAGAAATGTGTGAGGAATGCGCTGATATTACCGGAAAGCATCTTGGAAGCATCGAAAGGTACCTGGCGCTCGAGCATGTCACCGGGCATGATGATTACGCCGTTATCCGTGATGACTTCCTTGTTGGGGTCGGAACCCTCAACGTTACCGCCGGTGGAAACGGCCATGTCGACTACGATGGAGCCGGGCATCATGCGGTCAAGGACATCCTTCTTTATGAGAAGAGGTGCCTTGCGGCCGAATACCTTAGCCGTTGTGATAACTATATTGGATCTCTCGCAGACCTTAGCCTGAGCTTCCTGCTGCTTGGCAACCTGCTCGGGTGTGAGTTCCTTAGCATAACCCTGAGCTGTCTGACCCATCTCGCCAAGATCGATCTTGACGAAGTTAGCGCCCAATGACTTGACCTGCTCTTCTACGACAGGTCTCGTATCGAAAGCGTCAACTCTTGCACCGAGTCTCTTTGCCGTAGCGATAGCCTGGAGTCCTGCAACGCCTACGCCGATGACGAATACTCTTGCAGGATTTATCGTACCTGCAGGTGTGACCATCATGGGGAGGATCTTAGGGAGTCTTGCTGCTGCGTTACATACTGCAACGTAACCTGCAAGTGATGTCTGGGAGGACTGAACGTCCATCTTCTGGGCCAGAGTCGTTCTCGGGATCATCTCGAGAGATACGGCCTTGATGCCGCTCTTCGCAAAATCTGCGAGAAGTGCCTTCTCGTTGAAGGGATCCAGATAGCTGATGTGGAGCGTGTCTTCCTTCATTCCGGAAGCGCTCTCGGGCTTAAGGATCCTGACGACGATCTCTGCGTCGGCAAGAGCATCTTTCTCGTCGCCGACGAGCTTAGCTCCGGCGGCCTCGTAAGACGCGTCATCGAAGCCGCTCTTTACGCCGGCTCCTTTCACGACCGTGAACTCGTAACCCATTCCGGACAGTTTCTTGATGTCATCCGGGATCATGGCTACACGTGTCTCGGCAGGATTGGTCTCCTTACATACCAAAACTTTCTTCATAAGTGTACCCCGCTTGTATAAAATATTGCGGTGAGGCTCGGGCCGCAGGGCCTCTGCCGTCAGCCGTTTGTACCTTCATTAGAGGTGGAACTTGCCGAAAGGAACATTTTCGAACTTAACAATTATATAAAAAAGACGGCGGGATTTCTTTAATCTTTTATTGCTTATTTTGTTTGATTTTATAACGATAACAGGACTGTTTATGTTCAAAATGACAACAAAATGAGCATTTCCCGACCGTCACAGCCGGCAGAAGACGCTCCCGGCAAGACAAAACGGATTCCTAAAAGCACATTTACGGTGAGCGAAAAGCCGGTCTTAAAATCTTGTGTTCAGGGGGTTCGCGTGTTATATTTCAAATATATGGGCGGGTATAATGCCTGGAGGTATTGAATGGCTGACAATGATACCAGGAACTCAGGTTCCGGTATGGGGGACAAGATCGTTGCAGCAGTTCTTGTGTTCCTCATATTCGGAGCAGGCGCCTATGGGGTCGTCCGGGGGTTGGGATCTTCCGCAAGAAGGGAAGAGACCGAGCAGGTTGACGCGGCCGATAACGAACTGAAGACCGGCGGCGGGAAAGAGGGCGGCCCTGAAGATATCATCCTTACCGGAGAGTTTCCCGTTAACGCGGCCGGCGATGAAGAGAAACTGTCAGACAGAAAAGTACTTTCCGCCTCCGATGTAGCAAAAGCATTCAACACAGAAGAGACCTTTAAGATCGTAACCTTCTCCACTGAAGAGAGCGGGTCCTACAGGGTCGACTGCGATACTGTTCTCTACAGATTTCCTACGGTAAACATGGAACCCTTTGCATCTGTCGCCAAAGGCGCTTATCTGATGGTTACAGGCATCAGCGAAGGCGGCAGCTGGGCCCAGATCTCATATGCCGGAGCCATTTACTATATTCCCACCTGGTGCCTTTCTGCCGACGGCGGAAACCATGCAGCTCTTGCTTCAGTCTTTGTATCAGGTGATGTCTCCGAGCTTAACAGATTTGCAGCCGTTCTGTTTACGCCTGTCGAAAAGTCCTTCAACGAATTCGTTGTCAAGCTGAATACATATGCAAAGGAATGTCCTTCGTATTCAGCGGAAGACATCATGCCTCTTTCCAAGGGGAGCAAGATCCTGGTCGAGGCGATAAGCGATAACGGCTGGGCCAAGCTGAAGAACGGAGCGGTAACCTGCTATATCAATATGGCCTATCTCGAAGGCAAGGATCTTCCTGTTGCAGGCGGAGATAATAAGGATCCTGCCGATACGACGGTCGCCGCGACGACGGCGGAAGGCAATGAGACCGCATCTTCATCAGCTTCAGGCAAGAATACCGGATCAGGGACTCCGGACATGTCCTATATGAGCGGGAGATCTTACTCTTCTCCGAAGCAGGGGAAGTCCGTAAGTTCCGGCAAGTCAGTGTCCGAAAGTCCGTCCGACAAGTTCCCCGGAAAGATCAACATGAAGGAGGCCAAGAAACTCCTGAAACTCGTGAACGACTACCGCAAGGAGAACGGCCGGAAAGCGCTCAAATGGTCTTCCGGACTCGAGAAAGCCGCCAAGAAAAGAGCCAAGGAGATATCTCTTACCACGGGATCGAAGGATCCGCATACAAGACCAAACGGAAAGCCGTGGTATACTGTAAATCCCGACCTCATGTACGGCGAGAATCTGGCATACGGCCAGTTCACTGCCGAAGAGGTGTTCAATGCTTGGAAGAATTCGAAGGAACATAACAAGACGATGTTGGAACCAGGATATAAGATCTTCGCTGCAGCTCTGTATGTTGAAGAGGGAACAAAATATGTCTACTTCTGGACGCAGGAATTCGGTTACTGATGGATACTGCCGCAAAGAAGGACGGAATCTATATCAAAGGCTATGAGAAGACCAGCTACATAAGACCGGTCTGTCTTTGTCTTGCAGCGGCATTATATGCCCTGATATTTACGGGCGGAGCCATCTGGCATACGGGCCCTTTGTCTTTTGGTGTTCTGTTTTCGACCATTTGGATCGTAATGGTCCTTTTGTCAGGGAAAAGAAAGCCCATACTGTTATTGATGTCTGTTCCGACAGGGATCCTGTTCGCTGTGTTAAGGATCTTTCTTAACGATGCGGCGAGCGGAGCCCTCCTTATCGGAGGAGGCATGGCGGTCATAGCATCGCTGGCTTTCGGGACCGGGATGCATAAGTCTCACAAGACTTTCCTGGCCGCGCTTATGGCTGCGGGAGTATGGATCAGATTGTGTTTTATAGTTGTCGTGCCCTACTATGCCATGAGCAATGATGTCGGCGAATTTAAGAACAGCTACAACGTCTTCCATTCGGGTTATATTCAGTTCATCAATTTCACCGGCGGGCTGATCGACCGGGATGTCAGGGAATTCGTCGAATGGTACCATCCGCCTTACTATCATTTCGCTGCATCTTTCGTTCTGAATCTGCAGAAAGTCCTGATCCCTTCGAGAGCCGAGAACTGGGAAGGCATAAGAGCATTGACCTTCCTCTGCTCCATTCTGACTTTGTATTTTTCTTATGCAATTACCGGCTTCCTTAAGATGACAAAAGCCGGAAGGAAAGCGGCCCTTGCCCTGATGGCGTTCATGCCGGCGCTCATCATGCTCGCGGGAAACCTCAACAACGATTCCATGGGCCTGATGTTCACGATGGCTTCACTCTGCCTGATCCTCGACTGGAAAGAGACCGGGCGTTATGCGGTCCTCGTATCTGCGGCCCTCACTATGGGCCTGTCCGTCGGGACCAAGCTCTCGGGGGCTGTTGCGGCACCCGCCGTGCTGGTCGTCCTGATCGCGGTATCCTATCAGAGTTTCCGGGAGAAGAAAGTGTTAAAAGGGATAATCTCCCCTCTGATCTACGGGACCGTATCTTTGCCGGTGGGGCTGTGGTTCTTCGTGCGCAATTACGTGTGCTACGGAGTGCCTTTTACATACATCCTGAAGCCGACCTCCGATTACATGTATCTCGGTGACATACCTTTTATCCAAAAGCTTCTTCCGGGAGACTTTGCGACCGTCGAGGACTCTTTTTTTCATAACGGTCTCGAAGGCGCGCCTGACCATTCGATCCCGGCCATATTATGCAAGACCGGAGTGTTCAACGAGGCGATAATGAGGGACAGGCTCTATACGGCCCTTACGGGCTTCATCCTCTTCTGGCTCTTTGCCGTCCTGATGGTCATCTGCATCGCGGCTTTCATATACGCCGTCTCTTTTGCCGTAAAGCACGACAGGTCTGCTGCAAGGCTTGCCCTGGCAGTGCTCGCCGTCTTCAATATCGCCATGTATCTTCGCATGAATTATCAGTTCCCCTATGCATGTTCGATGAACATAAGATATGTCCTCTTTGCAGGCATAACAGGCATTATCGCCATAGGCGACCTTTACGGGTTTATAGGATCGAAAAGCCTTACGGTCAAGACTGTCTTCAAATATTTCATATGTCTGTTCATGCTGGCGGTTGTTGCATTTTATATGGCATCTGCCGTATATTTTAGCTAGGGAGTTAAATACATGGCAGGGATCACTGAAGAAAATCTGATAGTAAGGACTTTATCCGAACACCCGTTCGCCGCGACAGCCGCGGCAGGTCTTGCCGTCCTCATCCTGACGGGAGGACAGCTGGATCAGACAAGCGGGATAATGTGGGCCGTTATAGCGGGCCTGTTTATCCTGATATGTTTTTTTGCAGTCTGGCTTCACTTTAAAGGGAAACTTTCCTTTAAGGCCAAGATCTTCCTCATATTCGCCGCAGGCTTTGCTCTGAGGCTCATCTACATCCTCTATACCGACGTCGGAACAAGACAGAATGACATCGGCGTCTTTGAGGAGGGAACATATAATCTCTACCATTCCGGATATATCCTTTTCGTAAGGGACAAACTTTCGATCCCTGACATCGACGTTACCGGGGCAGGTCAGTTCTACCACCCGCCTTTCCATTACTTCGTCTGCGCGCTCTTTCTCAAGATATATGAACTCTTCCTCGGAGGACGTCATAACTACGAAGCGCTGCAGATACTGACATTGTGTTATGCGAATGTCAGCGCTGTCTTGACATACCGCATCCTGAAGCTGTTTGACCTTGATGAAGACGTCCTTCTTCCTGCAGCGGCAGTCATAGCGTTTTTCCCGGAGTTCATACTCCTTTCGGGCAGCATCAACAATGACAGTTTAAGCGTTATGCTGACCTTCCTGGCTCTTTACACTGCCATAAGGTGGTATAAGGATTCTGCGAAAAACGATCTTCTGATATCTTCTTTTGCGGCCGGTCTTGCCATGATGACCAAGCTTTCAGCAGGTCTTATCGCAGCCCCGCTGGCTGTGCTCTTCCTTGCGAAACTCATCAAAGCCGAAGGCAAGGGCAAGCTTAAGGTCATCGGAAGCGCAGCTATATACGGCGCTGTCTCTGTCCCTCTCGGCATATGGTTCCAGATCAGGAACAAAGTGCTCTACGATGTTCCCTTAGGCTATGTCCTAAGGTCTGACAATCCCTACCAGGACATAAGCAGATATCCTGTCTGGCAGAGGCTCTTCGGCCTTTATCCCGTGCCGATCGAGGATTTCTTCATGAACCTCGGATCCGACGGCGAACAGGATTACAACACCACGATCGCGCTCATCAAGTCCGCCCTTTTCGGCGAATGGAACTACAGGGACAGCCTGGCTCAGGCCCTGACAGGTTACTTCCTTCTCTGGGTCTTTGTCCTGCTCGTGCTGATCTGCCTTGCAGGTTTTGTCTATGTTATATTGACCATCAGGAAGAGAAAATCCGTCACGGAAGAGATCTCCATGGCAGTATTGTTCCTTGCGGAACTTGTAAGCTATACGGCGTTCGCTCTTAAATATCCGCATATCTGTTCGATGAATTTCAGATACACGGTCCCGCTCATCATCTGCGGCAGTCTGTTTGCGGCAAGGATCGCATCCTGCAATGATAAGATGAAGCTCGTATTCAAGGTCCTTGCGGCCGCTTTCGCAGTATTGACTTGCGCTTTCTATATCTGCCTTATGACCTATGTCAAAGGTGAAGTTCAGGTGGTGGATATCACATGGTAAGAGAAAAGACTACAGGTTCGAAAAACACCTTCCTTGACATAGCCGCATTCGCGGTCTGGTCGCTGTTCGTGCTCGCCGTATCAGGCTGCAACATGGCTTATCTTTCACCCTTGAAGACGGTGATACTTATCCTTGGTTTTGCAGGGCTTTCGTTTTTCCTGATAAAGAATTCCGGAGATGGAAAGAAGGAGCGCGTGATGATCGTGCTGACGATCACGGCCGTTGCCCTCCGTACTTTCTACGTCCTTTATACCGGCGCCGAACAACGCCAGCATGACATGGGCGAATTCGACACATACCTCGAGAATAATTACCATTCAGAATACATCGAATACATCCTCGAAAAACATAAGCTCCTCGCTGAGGACGTAAGGGAGCACTGGCAGTTTTACCACCCGCCCCTGCATCACATTCTCTGCGCTCTGTTCTTCTCCTTGTACAGGACTATAGTTCCTTCCGCGGCCCATAACTGGGATGCTTTGCAGACACTGTCCTTGTTCTGGTCCCTCATCACACTGGAGGTCATGAGGAAGTTCATAGATGTATTTAAGCTCTCTTCCAAGGGGCGCATCACGGCTTATCTCATCGTAGCTCTGCATCCCCAGCTCATAGTCTTTTCCGGCGCGATCAACAACGATCCTCTCGCTCTGATGTTCTCTGTATCGGCACTCTACCTTGCCTGGAAATGGTATGAGAACAGGAAGCTGACATTCTTCTTCGGATCGTCAGTCTGCATAGGTCTCGGCATGATGAGCAAGCTCTCCGCGGGACTCGTCGCGGCCGCTGTCGCATTCCTGATGCTGAAGGTCCTTTTCGGGGAAAAGAAAAAGGTCAGGACTTTCCTTCTCTGTGCCGCTTATGTCGCGCTGTGCGCGCCTCTCGGACTCTGGTATCAGATCAGGAACTATATACTCTGGAAAGTCCCGGTAACATATGTTGCCGTACCCGATACGGTCCTTAATCCGGGCCTTCTGATAGGGGACGTGCCTGCCTGGAAGAGATTTGCCGTTTTCGGCAATCACGGTTACAACATCATCGAGGAAACGCTGAACCAGGCGGTCTTCGACGGGGATTATTACGGCGAGCAGATCTTCCTTTCGCTCACAGGATATTTCCTCCTCGCATCCTTCACTTTGGTGGTGATAATGGCCGTGACAGGGCTTATCCTTGCATGGATAAAGAACAGGAACACCCTCAACACTTTCCTTACGGTGATGGTCGCAGCGGAGCTTATTTTCTACGTGCTCTTCTGCTTCCGGTACCCTTTCACCTGCACGATGTCCTTCAGATACATAGTTCCGGTCCTTATCACCTGCAGTTACCACTGCGGCACCGCATACGACAAAGGGCCGCATCTCGTGAAACTTTTTACCAAAGTAAGCTGTTATGTCTTCGCTTTTTTGTCGTTCTTGTTCTACCTTATGGTATGGATAAAATGATATACTGTTGATGCTCGAAAAACTTGCCTTCATGGCGTGAAAAAAGGAGATTCAAGATGATCGATATAGCTGTTGTCGGTGCAGGGACCGCAGGAATGACGGCTGCAATATACGGAAGAAGAGCCGGGATGGAAGTTACCCTTTTCGAGGGAAACACATACGGCGGCCAGATCGTAGCTACCCCCGAAGTCGAGAATTTCCCGGGATTTGAGAAGATATCGGGTTTTGATCTTGCGGATTCCATCTTCCGCCAGGCCATGGCCCTTGATGCGAAGTTCGTTTTCGATCAGATAAACAGCATAGAGAAGAAGGAAGACGGATTTGTCCTGAAGGGCGATTTCGGCGAATACGAAGCGAAAACGGTCATCATCGCGACAGGCGCGACCAACAGGCACCTCGGCATCGACCGTGAGGGGGCACTTGTCGGCAGAGGCATCTCATACTGCGCAACCTGCGACGGAGCTTTCTTCAAAGGCAAGGTCACGGCTGTAGCAGGCGGCGGCAATACGGCTGTCGAAGACGCTTTGTACCTGGCAGGACTTTGTTCCAAAGTCTACATCATCCACAGAAGAGACGGTTTCCGTGCCGAAGAAGCTCTCATCGCAAAGGCAAGGCAGACTGAGAATATAGAGATACTGACTCCTTACGTTACCGAAAGGCTCGAAGGCGAAGACAAGCTCTCGGCTGTCGTTCTGAAGAACGCAGTCGACGGCAGCGAGAAGACGCTGGAAGTTGACGGGCTCTTCGTAGCGATCGGACAGGTCCCCGAGACAAAGGCTGCAGAAGGCCTGGTCGAGACCGAAGGCGGATATATCAAGGCGGGCGAAGACTGCGTCACGTCCTGCCCCGGAGTATTCGTAGCCGGAGACGTTCGCACCAAGCACGTAAGGCAGCTCGCAACTGCGGCATCTGACGGTGCAATTGCGGCATTGGCGGCAGTATCCTGCATAAAGATGCAATAAGTGGTATACTTACCCGGTTGATAAAAAGAAAGAAGAGGTAAAAGAAAATGGACAGGAATGTATTTGATATCCTGGAAGAGAGAGGTTACTTCTCACAGGCAACACATAAGGAAGAGATCTACGATCTCCTGGCTAAGCCCGGAGTATCCTTCTATATAGGTTTTGACCCCACGGCTGATTCCCTTCACGTAGGACACTTCGTCCAGATGATGGTCATGAGCCACATGCAGAAGGCAGGTCACCGTCCCATCGCCCTGATGGGAGGCGGTACGGCCATGATCGGCGACCCTTCCGGAAGAACGGACATGAGACAGATGATGACCGTCGAGACGATCGACCACAACGTCGAGTGCTTCAAGAAGCAGATGGGCAAGGTCGTTGATTTCAATGACGGAAAGGCTCTCATCGTAAACAACGCAGACTGGCTCCGTGACCTTAACTACATCGAATTCTTAAGGGACATCGGCCCCCACTTCTCCGTAAACAAGATGCTTACGGCCGAGTGCTACAAGCAGAGGCTTGAGAAGGGCCTGTCCTTCCTTGAATTTAACTACATGCTCATGCAGAGCTACGACTTCTACTACCTGCATAAGAACTACGACTGCTGCCTCGAGTTAGGCGGTGACGACCAGTGGTCCAACATCATCGGCGGCGTAGAGCTCATCAGGCGTAAGGATGCCCAGCCTGCTTACGGTCTGACATTCACTCTCCTTACCAACAGCGAAGGCAAGAAGATGGGTAAGACCGCCAAGGGTGCAGTATGGCTCGATCCTGCAAAGTTCTCAGAGTATGACTTCTACCAGTACTGGAGAAATATCGACGATGCTGATGTTATCAAATGTATGAAACTTTTGACCTTCCTTGATATGGACGAGATCAACGAGTATGCGACACTTACTGATGCTGCCATCAACGAAGCAAAGAAGAGACTCGCTTACGAAGTTACCAAGATCGTTCACGGTCAGGCTGCCGCAGATGTTGCCAAGAAGACGGCTGAAGACATCTTCGAAGGCGGCGGAAGATCCGAAGACATGGTCACTTACGAGATCAGCAAGGCAGACCTCGAGGCAGGCATCCAGCTCGCTGACGTTCTCGCATCGTCCGGAATGGTCAAGTCCAAGGGCGAAGGCAAGAGGATGATCGCACAGAAGGGTATCTCTCTGAACGATCAGACAGTCGAAGACCAGTTCTATGTCCTGTCTGAATCTGATTTTGACGATAACGGACAGGCAATCTGCCGAAAAGGAAAGAAGATGTATCGCAGGATAACGGTCGTATGACACAAAAAGAGATCATCAGCAGCCGCGAGATCAAAAGCACTATGATCCACAGAAGCTTTATCTTTATCGCGGCCGCGTGCGTCTTCGTCTGGCTTGTTACGAGATGCTCGATCCATTATATGAACGCTCAGTCCACAGGTGTGCTTATGGCAGGCCTGTGGATCTTTTTAGGCTTTTATTTTGCTTCCTGTGTAAACGCTGCCAAGTGGCAGGTCGCTACGGCCGCAGGGTCCGGCGTCATATCGTTTTTCCTCTTTGAGCAGATCGCTGATTACGTTCTTATCAGAGGCGGATCAATGGGGATGTACGGTGTTCCGGGGAATCTGATCTGGGTCATCTCCATAGGCGGAGGCGTAATGATCCTGTCGGTCCTTATAGCCCTTCTCATCCTGCGCAAGATCACTGCCCGCGACATAGTCCTGCTCATCATGATCCTGTCCTTCTGGACCAGGCTCACGGTGGTGCTCTATACGCCGGTAACCCATCCTTACCAGCACGATATGGCATACTTCACCGACGATAAGTTCTACGGGACACATGATACCTACATCCTCTATACCCTGAAGAACTGGAATCTCCTCGAAGCCGACGTCAGGGACTATGCGCAGTTCTACCAGCCGCCGCTTCACTACTTCCTGTCAGCTGCCGTGATAAAGATAAGCTCACTTATCTTCCCCGGACAGGCTGACAACTATGAAGTTATAAAGATAATCCCCCTGTTCTGCTCCACGGCTTCAGGGCTTCTCATATACAAGATGATCAGATATTTCAGGATATCGGGGCCCGGTGTCATCTTTACGATGTGCCTTTCCATGTTCCTTCCGGAATTTCTGATCCTCTCCGCCTCGGTCAACAACGATGCGGTCTCGGTGTTCTTTTCTTTTTTCGCATTCTATTACGCCCTTCTCTGGTACCGCAGCCCGAAGATGAGATATATCCTTCTTACGGGAGCAGGCATCGGCCTTTCCATGATGGGCAAGCTTTCCGGCGGCCTCATCGCGGTCCCGGTGGCTTTCATCTTCCTTGCGAAGCTCTGTTACCAGCTGAATCCCAAGGCGCGTATCAAGGAAGAAGGATACGGCAGGGAAAATATAAAGATCCCCAACATCATCGGACAGTTCCTGGCTTTCGCAGGACTTACCTTCCCCCTGGGCCTCTGGTTCCCCTTAAGGAACCTTATACGCTGGGGAGTACCGATAGGATATGTCAACACCTTCAACATGGCGGCGCATGACGATGTCTCGTCTTATTCCGTCCTCGAAAGGCTCCTGCTGCCCGCAAAGGGACTTTCGGCAGAAGTTCCCTTCGTCCTCTTCAACGATAACGACAAGGAACATCAGATCTTCCTGGCTCTCTTTAAGACAGCTCTTTTCGATGAGAAGATGTTCCAGCAGGACAGTTTCTTCATGACGGCCGGATCCATTATGCTGCTCTTGTTCGAGCTGATCGCCGTCATTTCAGTGATATGTCTTTTCGTTTTCCTGATAGTCGACATAAGGCGCGGCACCTACCGCTACGAAGCGGCCGCCATGATGGTCCTCTTCCTTACCGAGATGGTATCTTACGTGAGCTTCTGCCTGAAATACAAGGCGGTAAGTTCCATGAACATGAGATATGTGGTCCCGGTCGTCATACCGCTGGCCTATATGCTGGCCCGCTTAATCTCGGCGCTTAACAGGAGACGGAAGGAAGAAGGGATCAAGGGGATCCTGGTCAAGACCGCGCTATACGGCATCTCGGCTCTCGTGGTCCTGTTCTCCATCCTGACATTGCTGTTCTACGGTTCTTACTGGCTCTATTTTGTAAAGACGGGCGCAGCTGTCTGAGACTGAAGGCAGGATTCGTGATATAATCTTTGGCGATATAAAAACAAGAGGTAAATAAGATGGGCATTTTCGGATTTGGCAAAAACAAAGACAACGGCAAGGCTGACAACGACAAGGTCAACGAGGGTGATCTTTCCGAGGAGATGAGGATCTTAAGCGAGGTCGAGGAAGAGACCGAAGCGGAGCGCTTTAAGCGCGCCGAAGAGGGAAGGATCGCGATCGAGAAGGTTGCTCAGAAAAGGAAGGAAGCCGAAGACATGGCGAGCAGGGCCTCCACGGAGATCCTGGATCTTGCCGACGACAACAGGTTCTATCTCGTAGTTGACGATCTCCCGCTCGACGAACCCAAGGCACCCGACGGACTCGTCCTCGGAGGCATCGTAAGGGGAAAGATCGCGGTCGGTATGGATGTATACCTTTACCACGCCGTAGAAGACCAGATCACGACTACGAAAGTAGTTGCCCTTTCCGTAGCCGGAAAATCCATGGATGAAGTCATCGACGACAGGGTCACTGTAGATCTTGAAAGAGGAGATCTTCCCCTGGCTTCAACTCCCGACGAGGGAGCTTCCAATCCTGTCAGCAAATTCTCTGTCCTTACCAATGTCAGAGCCCACGGCAACGACGATCCCGCCGAAGGCCCCGAGAACCCCAAGCTCCTCGGCCTTACGATGGAATATGCAAGATTTGACAGTGACAGATATTTCTATGAAGTACTCGCAGAGGCTGCAGTCCATTCTGTTTTCCTGACACCCGTTCACATGGTACGCGAAAAAGGAAACAGGCAGAAGGTCGGTTTCCTGACCTTGCAGGACAACAGCGGAAACGCGCTCTTCCCCCTGTTCACCGACAAGCTCTGCCTTAACCGCAACCATCCCAAGCAGATCAAGTTCGATACGAAGAGCACGCTGCCCGTGGATTTCCCTCTCGCGGCAGTCATTGGCAAGACCGGTGTCCACAAGGGCATACTCATCAATCCTTTCGGACCCGTCACTGTAAGATTCCCCGTAGATGCCCTGAACGGCATTACGAATTCCGGAGCCTTCAAGAAGGAGTTCGGTGAACTTCCTTCGGGCGACGATGCGATCGGCCAGCTCCTCTCGGGACAGGCCGGAGCTCCCGTCGAAAGGCAGGTAGAAGTCAATCTTGCGCCTCCTCCGGAAGCAGGCGAATACAGGTTCATGAGAGATGTCATCCGCAAGTACTGCGGCGCTCATTCCGATATAGTCAAGGTCGGCATCATACTTCAGACAGAGACGGAGAACAAGGACAGGCGCGCATATCTTTGCGTCATGGATTGTCCTGAGGACCGCCTTGCAGAACACTTCAAGGCCATCGTCGGTCTCTGCCGTCCCTACATGAAGGCGGTAAAGGAGATGGGAGCGATCCCGATCGCGCAGGCTCCTTTCGCAGACCAGTATTTCTCAGAGCACGAATATACATACAATAAACTTCTGGGGTGACAGTCATGACAAAAAAGAGGATCCTTTGCTTCGGAGATTCAAACACCTGGGGATATGATCCCGCAACGGGCAACCGTTTCGAAGGCCGCTGGCCCAGGGAACTTGCAAGACTTCTGGGATCCGGATATGAGCTGATCGAGGAGGGCCAGAACGGCCGCACGATCGCGCTGGAAGATCCCTGGGAATGGGGGACCAAGAGAGGTCTGGATTACTGCCTTCCCATGATCGAATCCCACAAGCCCCTGGATCTGATAATCATCATGCTGGGTTCCAACGACCTCAAGAGAAAGTTCTCTCTTCCCGCGCCTGACATCGCGGGCTCCCTCATGACCATGATCGAGAAGATGACGGCTCATCTCAAGTTCTACAACCAGACACCCGACACGAAGATCCTCATCATCGCGCCTCCCCATCTCGGAGACGGTGTGCTCGAAACGGACTTCGCTCCTTTCTTTAACGAATACAGTGTCGAACAGTCAAAGCTTCTTGCAAAGTGGTATTCATATGTGGCCGAAAGATGCGGCTGTGAATTCCTGGATGCATCCGAATTCGTCAAGGCATCGGACACCGATTGCCTCCATCTGACGGAAGAAGGACATTCCATCCTTGCAAAAGCAGTCTTCGATAAGATAGAAAATATATAACAGTGTTACAAACACTGTGTTTTCCGAGGTCTGACAGATGAAAGCAAGAAAGATCATATCCCCGATCCTCTGCCTTGCGATGCTCACGGGATGCAGCCCGGCAGTTAATAACGGGCCTTCCGGCACAGAGGAAACATCCTATACGGGTGAAGGGATCTCGATGAGTTCTCCGCAGGATACTTCAGAGACATCACAGGATATCAAAGGGACCAAAGCTCCGGATGAGAGCATGGAGTCCTCCGGCGGACAGACCGGTCCTGATGCCGAGACGGAAGGTCTCTCCGAAAAAGGATCCGGCTATGAAGGCATCGAAGGCACGGGACCTTATAACTACGGTGAGGCTCTCCAGAAATCCCTCCTCTTCTACGAACTTCAAAGATCAGGCGATCTTCCTGACAAGACCAGGTGCAACTGGAGAGGCGACAGCGGATTGTCCGACGGATCCGATAACGGTATCGACCTGACGGGCGGCTGGTACGATGCGGGAGACCACGTTAAGTTCAATCTTCCCATGGCATATTCCGCAGCCATGCTCGCATGGTCAGTCACAGAATCGGAAGATTCCTATAAGGAAGCGGGCCAGCTTGAATACATCCTTGGCGATATAAGATGGGTCACTGATTATCTCATGAAGTGCCATCCTGACGATTACACATACTACTATCAGGTAGGCGACGGCGGGACTGATCACTCCTGGTGGGGACCTGCCGAAGCCATGAGCATGGCAAGACCTTCTTACAAAGTTACGAAAGACAACTCGGGTTCTGCCGTAACGGGCGAGGCCGCCGCAGCACTTGCCGCCGCGGGAATCGTTTTCGCGAAGAGCGACAAGGCTTATTCCGAAGAGTGCCTGAAGCACGCAAAGAGCCTTTACAAGTTTGCGGATGAGACGAGGTCTGATTCGGGTTATACTGCCGCCAACGGTTTCTATAATTCCTGGAGCGGTTTTTACGATGAACTTTCCTGGGCGGGAGCCTGGCTCTATCTTGCGACCGGAGACAAGTCATATCTTGATAACGCTGAAAAATGTTACTCGAAAGCGGGGCACGACTACAACTGGGCCATGTGCTGGGACGATGTCCATATCGGCGCGGCAGTCCTCCTTGCGGAGATCACCGGAAAGAAGACTTATACCGGTGCCGTCGAACAGCATCTGGACTACTGGTGCAAGGGGATAACCTATACTCCCCAGGGTCTTGCATGGCTCGATACATGGGGTTCGCTAAGGTATGCGACGACCACGGCTTTCGTTGCGCAAGTCTATGCCGACGGCGGCAAATGCGATCCGTCGAAAACGAAAGCCTATCAGAACTTTGCCGAAAGCCAGGTCAATTATGCTCTCGGATCTTCAGGAAGATCCTATGTCGTCGGATTCGGTGAGAACCCTCCCGAACACCCTCATCACAGAACGGCCCAGGGCTCTTATTCCAACAACATGAACGAACCGGCATCACACCGCCACACTCTCTACGGAGCGCTGGTCGGAGGCCCTGATGCGGGAGATAACTATAACGATATCGTTTCAGATTACACAGCCAACGAAGTAGCCTGCGATTACAATGCCGGCTTCACGGGGATCCTTGCCAAGATGTACGGCAAATACCACGGCAAGACCATCAAGGACTTCGGCGCAGTGGAACAGACTGCTGACGAATATTCCGTCGAAGGATCCGTCAATGCGGACGGTCAGGATTTCGTAGAGATCAAGGCGCTCGTCTTCAACAAGACCGCATGGCCCGCAAGAAAGACTAATTCCCTGGAACTCCGCTACTATTTGGATCTCAGTGAAGTCATTAAGGGCGGCAAGAAAGCGGATTCTCTCGAAGTAAATGCGAACTACATGCAGAGCGGAAGGGTCGGCGGCATCAAGGCCTGGAACAAGGACAAGAACCTCTACTACCTTTCCGTTATCTTCGACGACGGCAGTCTCTATCCGGGCGGCCAGGAACACTATAAGTCGGAGATCCAGGTAAGGATGCGTAATCCCGGCGGAGCCTGGGACAACAGCAACGATCCTTCATATAAGGACCTTCAGGGCAAGGGCATATGCCTCTACGATAACGGCAGACTTGTCTGGGGCAATGAGCCTTCGGCAGACGGCAAGGATCAGACACCGGTCACGGAAGGGACCGGTACATCCGTTAGCACAAGCGGAACTGAAGCCACCGCTGCGACAGGCAAGGCTTCCGATAAAGTAAAGCTTACGTTGAAATACGACAGCCGTTCCGGCAACTGCATCTCTGGATCCATGGAGATAAAGAACACCGGCAAGGACAAGATCAGTCTCAAGACCTTAAAGGTCAGATATTTCTTTGTCGCTGACGACGGGAAGTCTCCTGTATTCGACTGCTACTACTCGGGCCTTATCCAGGCAGACGGAGCATATTCCGGAGTAAACGGAGTTACGGGTGTTTTTGAAGACCCTCAGAACAAGACGGCATCATGCAACAAGATCGCTGTCATATCGCTTCCCGATGCAGGCTCTGTCGGTCCGGGAGGAACATTGACTATAAACTTCTCTATCCATTATTCTGATTGGCAGAACATGAACTCTTCAGCGAGCCATTCCCTCGCGGGAGACGGCAATATCGTTGTCTTGAGCAACGGAACGAACATCTGGGGCAGTGAGCCCTGAAGGATCAAGGAGGATATTTAGATGGCAAGATCAAGAAGGAAAGTACCCGTTATAATCAAGATACTGATCGGACTCCTGATATTTGTTGCGCTCGTACTGCTCGGCGCAAGGCTCTACTTCAGGATCCCCGTGAGCTCCTACTATCAGGCATCCGACAAGGCTTTCAAGATCCCCGGCCTTTCCGACGGACTCGTTCCCCAGGGCTTGTCCTACGATGAGGACAACAAGGTCTTCCTGGTCACGGGTTACCAGAAAGACGGATCTGCCACATATATCTGGCGCATAAATAAAGAAGGCAATGAGAACAGGGGAAAAGTTAAGCTCCTTAATGAGTTCGGAGAGGCACTCGTTGTTCATGCGGGCGGGCTTTCTGCTGCAGGGGATTATGTCTATGTTGCAAGCGGTGAGAACAGCAGCCTTTATGTTTACGACAAGAAAGAAGTGATAACGGCTGAAGACGGCAAACAGATCCCGACACTCGGGACTTTCGATCTGTCCTACGGTGGGGAATCAGTAAAGGTCGCGTTTACAACGGTGACCGACGGCAGGCTGATCGTGGGTGAATTCTACCGTGATCCCAACTATCAGACACCTGAGTCCCACAAGTTCACGACGCCCGCGGGAGACTATCTGCAGGCTGTCGCCTTTGAATACAATTTATCTGATTCTCCCGACGATCAGTACGGTCTCAAGGCAGATCCCGTTAAAGCATATCTGCTTCCCGATCTTTCCCAGGGCATGGCCTGGAAGGACGGAAAGATCTACGTATCGGAATCTTACGCAGTCGCTTTCTCCACGATCGGAGTCTACGACAGCTCCAAACTCAACTCCATCGGAGAATTCGCAGGTCTCCCTCTTTATGCTCTCGACAGTTCATCAAGGGTGAGCGAAGTCAAGATCGCTCCGATGTCAGAAGAGATCGAGTTCGTTGACGGCAAGATGTACACGATGTGCGAATCGGCTTCCTCCAAATATATCTTCGGAAACTTCACATCTGCCCAGTGGTGTTATGCGACCAGGATGGAAGAACTCGTGAAATAAGAGGCTGAAAGATCAGGGCTTGATATATCTTTGATGGTATTTGCGGTCGACGTGCTCGGGCATGACGACGTCATCCCAATGATCGTTTTCGCGAACGGGTGCGGCATTATCCTGTCTGACCTTGACTTTCCTTTCGCGCACGAAATACTTGATGCAGAAAAAGAAGAGGATATATCCCGCCAATGCTCCGATCGTATTGTTCAGTAGATCGTCAGCATCGAATATGCCTAACCCCGTGAAGAACTGGACCGTTTCTATCAGTATTGAAACTGCAAATCCCAATAGGCCCGTCACGATCAGCTTGCGGAAACATTTTGCCATCGTGGGCAGGAGAAAACCGAAAGGTACAAAGAGCAGGATGTTGAGCAGGATCTCTTCAAATCTTGCTGCTGACGTGATCTCTATGGTATTGATCGATTCCGCGAAGCGCTTGTGCCATATGAGCCTTAAGAAATCCAGAAAACCCGGATTGAACCTCATGGACTGTTTATATCCCGCAAGGGGTGAAAGGACGATAGTCGACCTTCCCGCAGGTTCCCTCGAAAGCAAAGTGACATAGAGGAATCCTCCCAGATAAACGACGAATATCGCAAGGACTGCCCATATGGCCCTCTTGTCGAGAACGGAGATCCTCGCAAGGATCACGGTCACGAGAAGAGCCGAGATCACAACCATGGCGATCACTATTACCGAAGGCGTCAGATTGTTGTAGATATTAGCTCCGATAGCCTGCATCAGATCCTCCCGAAAATGAATATCGATAAGTCTAACATATTGTCCCAAAGATGTTGTAGAATACATGAGGCATATTTGAATGGAGAAAGATATATGGCATACGACAACATACTTGAAGCAATAGGCAATACGCCTCTCGTAAGGCTCAAGAGGATGCCCGCGCCCGGAAGCGCAGAGGTCCTCGTAAAATTCGAAGCACTCAACGTCGGAGGGTCGATAAAGACCAGGACCGCTTATAACATGATAAGGGCGGCCGAAGAAGAGGGCATAATCGATAAGGACAGCATCATCGTTGAACCCACGTCAGGCAACCAGGGCATAGGACTTGCGCTCGTAGGCGCAGTCTTAGGCTACAGAACGATAATCATCATGCCGGATTCCGTAAGTGAGGAAAGACGCAAGATCGTCCGCCACTACGGCGCTCAGGTCAGGCTCATCCACGACGCGGGCGACATCGGCAAGTGCATAGAGGAATGTCTCAACACGGCGCTCAACATGCAGAAGTCCAATCCCAAGGTCTTCGTACCCCAGCAGTTCGCAAACATCAACAACGTCCTGGCCCACAAGAAGGCTACGGTCCTGGAGATCATGGAACAGGCCGGAGGCCCGATCGACGGTTTCTGCAGCGGCATCGGAACAGGCGGCACCCTCACCGGTATCGGTGAAGTGCTGAAGGAGAAGAATCCCGATATGGTCATATGGGCAGTCGAGCCCGAGAACGCAGCGATACTCGCCGGCGGCACGATCGGCACCCACATGCAGATGGGCATAGGAGACGGCATCATCCCCGACATTCTGAACAGGGAGATCTACGATGACATCTATGTCGTAACGGACGAGGAAGCGATCGACACGGCCAAGAGGCTTGCACGTGAAGAAGGCCTTATGTGCGGCATCTCTTCCGGCACCAATGTAGCCGCAGCCTTAAAGCTCGCCCAGAGGCTTGGAGAGGGCAAGAGGGTCGTAACTGTCCTGCCCGACACGGCTGAAAGATATTTTTCAACAGTTCTCTTCGACGAGTAATTCACTGATCGAAAAGCAAGATAACGAGGTAGAGAAGACTTTATATGGCAGGCGTTGTAGTAGGAATGAGCGGCGGAGTGGATTCCGCTGTCGCATGTGTTCTCCTTAAAGCCGCCGGCTACAAAGTCTATGGCGTGACCTTGAAGATATGGCACGACATCAACCGCTGCTGCGAAGTGTCTGAGGCCGCAAAGACATGCGAGATCCTCGGTATACCCTATTCCGTCGTAAACATGGAGACCGAGTTCATGAGGGATGTTGTGGATCCCTTCACGGAGGCATACAGGTCCGGCAAGACTCCGAATCCCTGCACGGGCTGCAACCGCGACATCAAGTGGAAGGGTCTCATGAAAGCCGCCGCTTTCCATAACGCCGAATTCATTGCGACAGGCCACTATGCCCGCATAGTGACGGCCCCTTCGGGAAGGCTCGCCGTAAAGGCATCGGAAAACACCGCCAAGGATCAGTCCTACATGCTCTACCGCTTGAGCCAGGAAATGCTCTCCAAGACCATTTTCCCTCTGGGAGGACTTTCCAAGGAGGAAGTCAGAAAGATCGCAAAGGCAGCCGGCATAGAGGTCTACAACAAGGAAGAATCCCAGGAGATATGTTTTGTTCCGGACGGGGATTACGCAGCTTTTATCGAAGACAGACTTGAAGGAAATGTCCCTCCCGAAGGTAACTATGTCGATACCGAAGGCAATATCTTAGGGCGCCACAAGGGCATAATCAACTACACCATAGGACAGCGCCGCGGCCTCGGTATCGCTCTCGGCGAAAGACAGTATGTTACCCGTATTGATCCCGTAAAGAACGAAGTCATAATCGGTGAAGACAAGGACCTCTTCCTTAAGGAAGTCAGGATATCCGGCCTTAACTTCATGGCAACAGAGGATATAAGACCGGGAGAGCAACTGCGTCTTTCCGGCAAGATCAGATACCACCACCCGCAGGTTCCCTGCACTCTGACCAGGACAGGAGAAGATTCTCTGACAGCAGTTTTCGATGAACCGGTAAGGGCTCCGGCTCCGGGACAGTCTGCCGTATTCTACGACAACGATCTGGTGGCATTAGGCGGAGTGATAGTCTGAAAGCAATGCGGGACAGCGTTTGCTGTAACCGAAGTGTTAAATAATTATTAATATAATAAGATTGAATTTCACTTTTCGAGGCCTTATAATTTCCTTTACGAATAAAACAAATATGCGCTTTTGTGCACATGGAGGTCTTATCCCTTGAGGAAAGTCAGAGCCTTAAGATCTGTTATTCTTCTCACTGTCGCCGCTTTGCTGGCAGGCTCAGTGATGTTCATGAGTCCCGTGAAAACCGTGCAGGCAGCAGATGCTGATGTCGAGTTCATTTACCAGCACGAAGGCTGGGATGACGGAGTAAATTTCACGATCAAGCTGAAGCGTTTCGAGGAAGGCGCCAAGGCCACTATCCTGGTCGAATTCCCCCATGAAGTAACATCATGCAACATTCACTATCCCCGTATCGGATATTCAAGACCGTCAGGTCCTGCTTACGACGATTCTTACATTAAGATCGATATTACTTACCATAAAGCTGATTTCCCCGAAGGTGACCACATCAAAGGCACTGCCTGGGGAATGAATATCGGAAAAGATGCCCGTGATACCAAGGTCAAGATTACTTCGTATTCCGTCCCCGAGCCTACACCCACTACGGCGCCTACGGCTACACCCAGTCCTACGCCCATGGTCATGCCGACGACTCCTCCGCCACCGACAGCAAGGCCCACTGCAGCTGCTCCTACGAAAGCCCCTACTGCTACGCCTACTACGGCACCTGCCAGGACCGTAACTCCCACGGCAGCACCGACTGTAGCTCCGACTGTGGCTGCTACGGTAACACCGACAGCCGTTCCGACAAGCACTCCGACAGTAACGCCTACGCTTGCTCCGGATGAGAGTTCGACTACGACTACTACGGAAGAAAGCAAAGAAACAACGACAGCTGAAGACGGTACAACGACTACGACTTCGGCAGAAGAAACGACAACATCATCAAGTGAAGAGACAAGCGCGGCTGATGTTCCTCTTGTTATCGCCGCAAAGGACGAGACAACTCCCTCAGATCCTTCTGATCCTTCGGAAGGCGGTGGCGGAACGGACGGAAACGGTCCTGACGAAGTTAAGCTGGCAGCAACGACTCCCGGAAAGAATAACAAGGGATCTTTCTGGCAGCTTATCGCAATATTCGTTCTCCTGCTTCTTATCGGCAGATATATCTACCTCAACAGGATCAAAAAATACACTGCCAGGGAGAGCCTGATCAGGCTGATCCCGGGTGTTCCCGTTCTCTATTGTAATGTCTCGAAAAACATGCTCGATTCGCAGATCGCCGCGGAAGCCGCCATGGCGGCAACAGCCTCATCTAGTCATTCAGGCTTTAATACCGCGTCTGCAAAGAAGTCTATCCGTGACATGGAAGAGGGATCTGCTCCCGCACTCAAGACTGCTCCCGTGACACCCATAAAGAGTCAGGATACCGCGGCAAAGAATGCTCCGGCAGAACCTGCCAAGATAAAGAATACAACAGCTGTACCTGAAAGGAATAACAGAATGGAAAACGCATCTCCCAAGCTGACTCCCGAAGAGAAGGAGGCTATAGAGAAAGCTGCCAAGGCCAAGGAAGAAGCAGAGGCTGCTGCCAGGAGGGCGGCACAAGCAAAAGCCGAAGCCGAGAAGGCTGCCGCCGAGATGGAAGAGGCAAGAAAGGCTGCGGAAGCTGCCGAGGCTAAGGTATCCGACACAGCGGAAAAGACACAGGCGATAACAACTACGATCGGAGGAAAGACCGTGGAAGAAGAAACGAAGAACGCATTCAAGTCTTCGGATAACAAGGAAGAACAGGAAACGGCAAACAAGGAACCTGACATCCCCAAGAAGCCCGTCTGGGAAAAGGAAGAGAAGGATACTTCTTACCGTGCATCAATAGTTAATTTCGAACACAGAAAACCCGATTCGGACGAAGTTAACGCTTTGGGTTCAGCTTTGAGCAAGAGCAAGACTCCGCCTCCCGCTTCGGCAAGACCCAAGGTCCGTGCTAACTGGGATAATTACGGAGGAGCATCTCCGTTTAAGCCCGTCGGACAGGATGAAGCAACAGGCGCTGTAGCGGGATTTGTTTCCAACGCATCTTCAGGATTTTCATCCGATTCCAAGTCCGGAGCAGGAAAGACTTTCAGAAAGAATATCGATTCCGATGAGCCTACGAGCTTCACATCGGGATCTTCCCGCAAGGCTGCTTTCTTCAACAAAGCAAAGCACAGCAGCAGCCAGCCTGAGCAGCGTGAGGAATCCGAGTCTGTATACGGCGGCATCAGAAGACCCAACAGTGCCGGCAAGAAGGAAGAAGAGGATTCTGCTCCTGCACTCGGCAAGGCCCTTGAAGGCAAGAGACCTTCTATTTTGAATTCTTCCATCCCCATGGGGAACGCCGGAAATGAAGTCGACGGCAAGGATGTTCAGGAAGGCTGATGCCCGATGAAGAACATCGCTATCGTAACAGGCGCGTCTTCAGGGATCGGTGAGGCTTTCGTAAAAGAGATCTGCTCTGTTGACGATAAGTTCGACGAGATCTGGATAGTTGCAAGAAGACAGGACAAGCTGGATGCCCTCGTTGCTCTTACGGGCGACAGGAGGCTGCGTCCGGTCAAGGCTGACCTTACCGATGCATCCGATCTTGAATCCATAGGCAAAAGACTTGAAGCAGGAGACTACAGTGTAGATCTTCTCATAAACTGCGCCGGTCTCGGCAAGAGGGGCAATGTGGCCGACAATGCCATAGAGGATATCGCAGCCACGATCAACGTCAACTGCCAGAGCCTGTCATTGCTCACGAAGATAGTCCTGCCTTTCATAAAGACGGCTCCCGTGAAAAAGAAAGGCGGCAGGATCATCAACATCGCTTCGTCTGCGGCTTTCCTGCCCCAGCCCGGCTTTGCCGTATATGCGGCCAGCAAATCCTATGTTCTGAACTTTTCGAGAGCCCTTGGAGCCGAACTGGCAGCTAAGGGGATCGTCGTCACGGCCGTATGCCCCGGACCTGTCGATACAGAGTTCCTCGGCAAGGCTACGGGCGGACGCGAGACTGAGTTTACGGGGATCAGAAAGAGCTTCGTTGCGGATGCGGATAAGCTTGCAAAGGCTTCACTTAAGGCTTCTTTCCGCGGAAGGCGGGTATTCGTATATAAGTTTTCACAGAAGGTGATCCACTTTATTTCCAAGGCTGTTCCGACAGGCCTTGTTCTCTGTTTTGAACAAAAGTTATTGAAGAACTGATTTAATGTCCGTTATGCTGTATAATAATATAATGTAACAAAAATTTTAAAGGATCCGTCTCGTGACGGGACAGCGCGGCATGACGATAAAGCTAAACGGTATATTCAAGGATAACATGGTCTTCCAGTGGGGAGCCGAGCTCCGCGTGTTCGGTTGTTGCGACGAAGCCAGCGTAGGCACGGAGACCAACGGGACCGTTATCAGGTGTGAAGTTACCGATGAGGAAGGCAATGTCGTTTCCGTAGGTGAAGGATCCTTCGAGGAAGACGGCAGCTTCCTTATCTTCTCCTCTTCTATCGATGAACCCGGCGGACCCTTTAAGATCCGCATAAGCGCGGCTGACGCCGTAGTCGAGATGAACAATACCTGGGCAGGAGAAGTCTGGCTCGCAGCAGGACAGACAAATATGCTCTATCCTCTGAACAGATCCGAGTTTGCCAAGTTCATAGTCACAAAGATACAGGATACGGAGATCTTCTACTACGAAGTTCCCCAGGCAGGCTTCCTTGACGAGGCCCAGGCCAAGGCAGAGGAAGAATCCCAGTGGGTCAAGATAGATGCCGAGACCGCAGGCAACATGAGCGCCATCGGTTACTATTTTGCCCGCGAGGTCGAATCGAGAATAGACAGTAAGATCGGCATCATCTGCTGCTGTTACAGCAGCTCCCCCATCGACTGCTGGCAGTCGGTCGATTCGCTTCTTTCCACCAGGGAAGGAAAGACCATCCTTAAGGAATTCGAGCGCAACAGCGAAGAGCTTACCGAAGAAGAATACGAAGAGAGAAGCCGTGAGTACGAGCACAAGATGGAAGTCTACAACGAGGCTCTGGAAGCGGCTCTCAAGGAGAATCCTTTCCTTACATACAAGGAAGCTGACCGTGATGTCGGTGAGTTCCCCTGGCCTCCGCCGATCGGTCCCAAGGCCGTCAGGCATCCCGGCTCTTTCTTTGAGAGCATGGTACTGAGGATCGCTCCCTATACCTTAAGAGGAGTCCTCTTCTATCAGGGCGAGTCCGACTGGGAGCACGCCAACGAGTACGGTGCGGTCCTGACCACTCTCATCGCCGAGTGGAGGGAAGTATTCTTCGATCAGGAAATGCCTTTCCTCTTCTGTCAGCTCCCCATGTATATCTCCAAGGAAAAGAAGTACATGGGCTACGAGGACATGTGCTGGCCCACACTGAGGGAACAGCAGCAGATCGTCGCCATCGATGTTCCGAACGTCTATATGGCTGTGATCATCGACTGCGGCGAGTTCGACAATCTCCACCCTTCGGACAAGAAGACGGTAGGAGACAGACTGGCCCTTTTGGCCGAAAAGTTCGTTTACGGATTTGACAATGTCAACGCAGTTTCTCCTTACATCATCGATGCAAGAAGAGGAGAGGGCGTTGAGATCACTTTCGGAGGAGACTATGCTCTCCTCAACCTGGATGTCGTTTATACGAGCGAGGAATCCGGCTTCCAGGTGGCAGGCGAAGACGAAGTCTTCTTCCCTGCAGAGGCGTCGATCGACTTCGACGGAAGAACGGTATTGCTCAACTGTCCCCATGTTGTGTATCCGTCCAAGGTAAGATATGCGTATGTAAGTTACGGCCCTACGCCCCTGCATGCTCAAAACGGTCTTACCGCGGCACCGTTCTCAGTAACAATAGATAAGGATTTGGGTGGAGCGTAATTAGAATGAATGTAGCATTTTTCATGAAACCGAAGGCAGATCTCACATATCTGTATTCGGATTATACGGTCAGGCAGGCTCTCGAAAAGATGCATAACACATCTTATACTGCAGTCCCCGTTATCGACAGGGACGGCAAGTATCTCGGCACGATCAACGAAGGAGATCTTCTCTGGTTCATCGTACAGGGTGAAGGAGGAGAGCCTCACACGATGGCGATCGAGTCGCTCGAAAAGTTCAAGGTGAATCAGATCGACCTCAACAAGAAGAAGCATGCAAGCCCTCTGGCGCACATTACGGACAGCGTTGAAGACCTCATCGCCAGCACCATGACGGCTAACTTCGTTCCGATCGTTGACGACCGCGGTCTCTTTATCGGTATCGTAACAAGGAGCGCCATAATCAAGTACTATTACGATACTTATGTAATGAGCGGCAAAACGCCTCTGGACAAGGATAACTGAACCCGGTTCCGCGCCCCTTCTATATCCCTGTTGTAAATAGAAGAGGCATATGCTATACTTTGTCTCGCGTGACGCCCCCATAGCTCAGTAGGTAGAGCGCATCCATGGTAAGGATGAGGTCAACAGTTCAAGCCTGTTTGGGGGCTCCAGTGAATAATATAATACCCCGCTTAGGTCCTCCGCGCTTCGCTTGTGCGGAAACAGCGGGGTATTTTATTATCCACTGAATGGCTTGTGCGGAAACAGCAAATATGGTGTTGTTCATTCTACGGCTTGTGCGGAAACAGCGGGGTATAAGGGCAATAAAATGTCCAACATAACAGTCCGCTATTTCTTAAATCCACGGACTGATCTGTTGGATATTTGCCTCAGAATAAGGAATATCCACAATTGTGTCCGCAAAATCGTAAATCCACGGACTGATCTGTTGGACATCAGTTTCGTATCACAGAATTTATGAATAGGATCTTGAACCGCGGCCATATAGATCTGATAAAGCGAGACCTTTTGGGGATGGATCAGAAGCCTCCGAATTTGAAGACGAGTTCGACTGCGAGAGTCGCAAGGCAGGTTGCGATGGCGACCGTGAGAAGGCTCTTTTCGAGAATGGAGAAGATCATTGCCGCGATGAAGCCTGCTATTGCAGAGTAGATGTTTCCCGTTGAGAAGAGCATGGCAGGCAGTGTCATGGCTGCCAGGACCGTGTAGGGGATGAACTCGAAGAATGCGATGAGCCTGCGGTTCTTGAGCTTGCGGCGGAAGAGCACGAAGGGGATCATACGCACGAGATAGGTCGTTCCGGCCATTACGGCGAGATAGATAAAGAAAGTTACCGGGTTCATGCTGCATCCTCCTCCTTGTCTTTCGGGAAGAAGGCTGCTCCCACGGCAGCTGCGATGATCGCAGCGATTATCGTGGCAAATCCGCCTGATATGACTGATGAAAGGTGCGGCTCAAAGTAGAAGAGAGCCGATATCGAGACCGCGATCAGCACGCAGATGAGGATGCCGCGGTTGTGCTTGGCTTTCGGTACTACGATCGATACGAACATACCGTAGATCCCGATGGCGAGTGCGTTGGAAAGAAATTCGGGGAAGACCGCACCGAGGGCGGCACCGATGAATGTTCCCAAAGTCCAGCCCGCTATAGGAAGCAGCATCAGACCGAGATGATAACGGCGCCCGATGGGGTGATCGACACCGGCTGCGACACCGAAGATCTCGTCCGTAATTCCGTAAGCCAGAAAGAATCTTGCGGGGACCGTAACGGTCTTATCCGTTTTCTGTGACAGGGAGATAGACATGAGTCCGTATCTCAGGTTGATTATCAGCTGGGATACGGCCATCTCGATGAGGCCGCCCGAAGCGGTCATGATCGAAAGACCTGCGACCTGTCCGGCTGAGGTCAGGTTGAAAAGTGATACCAGTACGGCCTGCCAGAGGGTTAAGCCGGATGTGACTGCCAGTATGCCGAAGGAAAAGGATACCGAAAGATAGCCTAAAGCAATAGGAATCCCGTCAAGGATTCCCTGCCTGAAAGTGTTTTTGTCAGTGGAAGGCTTATTGCTCATAGACATATTCTATGTCTTCAAAGTGAAGGAACATATCGTGATCTGCCATGACCTTGGTCTCGCCGTCAGTCTCAAGATCTGCGAGGGTATCGACTTTCAGATCAGTCGTATTGAGAGAGAAGAGCTTGCCGGATCTTACGATATATTTCTCGACCGGACCGAAAGTCCCGTTCTTGAAAGCAGTCGACCTTGCCAGGAAGAGGGCGCCGTCATCCAGCTTGAAGTATTCGTCAACGATCGTCTTGTCGCTGAGCTCTCTCATGAGAGTAAGGCTCTTATACATTTCCGTCTTGGTATAGGAGAAAGTGCATTCCTCGCCGTTAGGGGTCTTGCCCGTTCCCCTCTTGACGTCCATCTCGGAGGAATGGGTCCTCATATAAAGGTTATATACGGCATTGAACTCCTTGAGTTCTGTATCAAGGAGCAGATATGAATTTACTTCGGTCGTTGCATCGGACGGAGCAGATGTATCTTCGGAAGATATGGCTCCCTTGCATCCTGCCATAGTGAACAGCAAAGCCACTATGAGGATCGTTGCTGATATATGTCTGACGGTTCTATGCATACCCTTAAACCTCACTTTATATCTGAATATTTTCACCAAGCGATTATACCACGCATAACCTGTGTTGACAAAAGCCTTTAAAGATTATACAATCTTTGAGCGTGTCATAAGGACAGCATACGGAGAAGTCGCCTAGCCTGGTCGAGGGCGCGCGACTGGAAATCGCGTAAACCCCAAAAGGGTTTCGAGGGTTCGAATCCCTCCTTCTCCGCCAAAACTAATTAAGAAGTCCCGGAAAGCCTTATTTCCGGGACTTTTTGATTTTTAGTTTCCGAACTTACCAAAAATTTACCAATTTTTCTGCAAAATCAATGCAAGCTAATCCCAATTAATGGTAAGAGTTACATGTGAAGCACCAAGAAGAGCTGTAAGGTCTTCTTCGCTCATATTCTGTATCTTTCCAAGCCTTGTATAGGCCCAGGCATTAGAGCCATAGAATACAACTATCTGATTACCTGAATAAAGAACGATATCACCGGGAGAAGTCGTTGTCTGTTCATCGTTTCTCGGAAGATCTGTGCCAATCGGGCCGACCTGTTCAAATCCACCGTACATAGACATTTCTATAGTAATCGTACCATTGGATGCCAATTTCTTGAGTGCTTTTACCGATTCGTTATCTTCCCATTCAACCTGTATGACCTGATCGTTTATCCTAAGAACCATTTCAGCCTCCGTTTCAGAACTCTCTGTCTGAGCTGCAGTATCACTTGCTGACACCTCTGTCGTAGTCTCTAAGACAGCAGAGGCTGATGTTGTGCTCTCAGAAGTGATTACGCTTGTGAACTCGGATGCAGGAACCTCAGTGTTTGAGCAAGAAGTCATGGACAGAAGCAAAGCAACAGCTGCTGTTAATGCTAAGAATCTTTTCATGGACTTATCCCAAATACTGCTCATAGAAACTCTGTATCTTATCGAAAGGAATATAATCCTTATCACCGCCGTCGTAGAGGTCCGTATGTACGGCTTCAGGAATGATGTAGAGTTCCTTGTTATCAGCATACTTGCTGTCCTTGATCATGTCGGCATATGCATCCTTAGAAAAGTAGCAGGAGTGAGCTTTTTCGCCATGGATCATGAGAACTGCACTTCTAATCTCCTTGGAATAGGTGAAGAGCCTCGTGTTCATGAGAGACGTACCCGCTGTTGAATTCCAGCCCTCATTCGAATTCAGGCTTCTTGCGTGATATCCGCGCTCTGTTTTGTAGTAAGAGTGATAGTCTTTTACGAAGAAAGGTGCATCCTCAGGGAGGGGATCTACTACTCCGCCTTGTCTTACATATTCGCCATTGCGGAAGTCTTCGGTCCTTTGTTTATTTACCATCACACGCATGTTGTGTCGTGACTCTTCGTCGTCCTCTGAATCAAAGTACCCGTTACCTGTAACTCTGGACATATCATACATAGTAGAAGTGACTGTAGCCTTGATACGTGTATCAATACATGCTGTCTGAAGTGCCATACCGCCCCAGCCGCAGATACCAAGAATTCCGATCTTCTCAGGATCAACATTATCCTGCACCGACAGGAAATCTACAGCAGCCTGGAAGTCCTCGACATTTATATCAGGACTGTTCATATATCTCGGTTCTCCGCCTGATTCGCCTGTAAACGAAGGATCAAAGGCTATAGTGAGAAATCCTCTTTCAGCTATTGTCTGAGCATACAATCCTGACGATTGTTCCTTGACCGCACCGAAAGGTCCCGATACCGCAATTGCAGGAAGCTTGCCATCCTTATCCTTAGGGATATACATATCTGCTGCAAGCGTGATGCCAAAGTGATTGGCAAAGGTCACTTTCTTATGTTCTACTTTATCGCTCTTCGGGAAAGTCTTATCCCACTCCTGTACTAAATTAAGTTCTGCCGTTTTCATCATGGATCATTCCTCCTTGCAATCGTCCCACGAAAGGACACCTGTCTTAATTGCCACGTCATATCTCGAGATCTTAAAGTTCAAACGATCTAATGTCGCCTGATACTTCTCGATATTCTTTTGTACTTCTTGTCTTGCTTCTTCAAGGACATCCCGTCTGGCCTGAAATGTGCCATCGCCTTCCTGATAAAGTCTTACGTATTCGATCAGCATCTCGACCGGAACTCCGGCACTTCTCATACAGATAGCATTTTCGACCCAGGCTACATCTTCATCCGTAAAGTCTCTGATGCCGCCCTTGGTTCTGTGAACTTCAGGTATTACACCGACTCGCTCATAATAACGGAGCGTATCGGGTGTAATATCGAACTTCTCGCACACTTCTTTTATAGTCATAAGGAAGACCTCCTTCGCAACAATCTTGTGATCACAAGTTAATTCTACAACTTGGAGTTAACTCCAAGTCAATACATTTTTTTGAAAACGGGGAAAATATAAACGCTTTTGCAGTATTTCAATAATCTAAGCATATCGAATAATCAGTTGTTTCTTTTATTTGAAAATAGTTTTTCCCTGGCATCGTCCGAAAAGCCTTACCAAAAAACTTACCAAAAAATACGAGTGCTCCACAGAGACTTATCGAGAGTTAAGGCTAAATCAAATATGCGGAAAGCCTCTAATTCCAAGGCTTTTCGAGGATTGTTGAGAGATAACCAAATTAGCCATTACTTGCCCCCTTCTCCGCCAAAAATGACGATCGGACGGATGTCCGGTCTTTTTTCTATGAAAAGATCTGATCATGAAAACTTGAGTGTTATACTTACTATTGTGCCTATGGGCATAGTATCACCAGGAGGGTATATATCAAATGAAAAAAGTGATCATTGTCGGAGCAGGTATCTCCGGAATGACTGCGGGTATCATCCTGCAGAACTCGGGTTTTGAGACCGAGATCTACGAGAAGAATGCCATTCCGGGAGGAGAGCTGACCGGTTGGAAGAGGGACGGAGTCTATATCGATAACTGTATCGACTATCTCATGTGCAGCAAAAAGGGCAGTGCCATGAACGAGCTGTGGCACGAGATCGGAATGCTGGCTGAAGGCCTTACGATGCACAGCAAGGATTATTTTTTCAAATACAAGGGAGAAGAAGGCGGGATAACTTTCTGGAGAGACAAGGAGAGGACCAAGCGCGAGATGCTCGAGCTTTCCCCCGACGACAAGGAAGTCATAGAGAAGTTTTTCGAGAACGTCGTAAGGGCGGAGAGCATGATCATGCCCATAGACAAGCCCATGGACAAGATGGGCCCCAGGGACTTCATGAAGCTCGGCGATTTCGTAAAGAACGTTCCTGCCGCACAGAAGGCTTATAAGGGAGTAAGCGTCAAGGATCTTTCCGACAGCTTCAAGAGCCCCGTGTTAAGAAGCGCAGTCAAGCTCATGCATCCTGAGAACACACAGGCATATTCTTTCATCATGTCTTATGCAATGGTAACGTCAGGGAGCGGAGACATTCCCGAGGGAGGTTCTCTTGCGGCAGCATTGAGGATCGCTGACAGGTACAAGGAGAAGGGCGGTAAGCTCCACCTTAATTCGCCCGTTAAGAGCGTTAAGCTCGACGGGAAAGTCGCAAGCGGCATCGTCCTTGAAGACGGAACGGAAGCAAAGGCCGATTACGTGATCCTGGCATCAGATGCCAACCATACATTCACTCAGCTCCTTCCCGAAAAGTATATGCCTAAGAAGCTCAGGAAGTGCTACGAAGACAAAGAGCATTTCTCGGTGTTCAGCAAGTACCATGCAGCATTCCTTGTTGACTGCAAGACGGATATCCCCGCAGATACTTCCTTCTGGGAGAGCGAAGGACTCAACGTCTGGGGCAAGGAGATCAAGGATATCGGCGTAATCTGCTACGATTACGATCCGACGATCACGCCCGAAGGCAAGACTATCCTGCAGATGAAGATATTCCAGTATGCTGACGATGTGGACAAGTGGTTCGATCTTGCCAAGGACAAGGAAAAGTACGAAGCAAAGAAGAACGAGATCGCTCTTGCAATGATGGCGCTCATCGAAAAGCAGTTCCCGGAGACTGCAGGCAAGATCAGCATTCTCGATACCTGGACACCTGTAACGTATGCCAAGCGCTTCAATGCATACAGGGGCGCATACATGGCTTTCGTAGCCGACAAGGATACCAAGACTGTTACGACACCGGGTGTCGTAAAGCCCCTCAAGAATGTCTTCCTTGCAGGCCAGTGGCTCATGGGTTCCGGCGGACTTCCTCCGGCAACAGCCCAGGGCAAATATGCCGCATGGAGGATCTGCAAAAAAGAGGGCGTTGAATGTAAGTAACAGATACATTTTGACATATCTCAAATGAGGCAAAACACTCTCATCCGGGAGTGTTTTGCTTTTTTAATGTTAATGTATAATGAAGACAGCAAAAGACCTCCTGTTGTTGCTCTTGAGGAGCAATGTCAGGGGGCTTTCCTGAAGGAGAACGGACTTGGAATTGATAAGTGATTATATGAGGGACGATAAGCTCCGTCATATGCTGAACGAATTGACACAAAAGACCTTCGGATTTGATTTTGAAGGCTGGGTCGGCGGAGGATATTTCGAAGGAGATTACATTCCTTATTCCCTGGTCTGTGACGGAAAGATAGTCTCGAATGTTTCTGCCAACAGGATGCATTTTGTTCAAAACGGGATCCCCAAAGACTACATACAGATCGGTACCGTCATGACGGATCCTGATCACCGGAATCAAGGTCTTGCAGCAAAGCTCATGAGACATGTCATTGCTGAATATGAGAACGATAGTGACGGCATATATCTTTTCGGTGATCTGAGCGCAGCGGGCTTCTACGGGAAGATGGGATTTAAGATCGAAAACCAGTACAGATATTTTGTCAGAGAAGGATGTTTTGACCGGGATAAAAAAGAATTTTTCAAAGCCGTTAAAGACATGCCGGAGGAAGTCAAAGAACACTACCTTGAACTTGTCAGGAATAGCGCAAGTTATTCTTCATTTGAACAGATAAACAGGTATGGTCTGCAGATGTTCTATACGGCGGATCTTGACACTGTTTTCTACGATGAAGACATGGATCGTTTTATAGTTCTTGATGAAGACGGAGATACTGTTTTGCAGTCTGTCCTGTCAGAAGAAAAAGCAGCCCTTAAAGACGTTATTGCAAGGATCACGGTCAGCGGCAACAGGTTAAGGCTGGGATTTACTCCTCTAGAAATCGACAGGGATATCTGTCTTTATGAGGAGTATGACGGCGGTGAGGATTACAGGCTTTTTTACAGGGGAGAGGGAATCGGATCGATAGAAAAAGACAAACTTTATTTTCCCGATCTTTCTCATGCATAGACAGCGGGATTATGAAGTATAATTGAACTAATCTGGCTGTACCGGAAGGCAGGATAATGAGATTACTTTTTGAGATGGACAGGAAAGATTACGATCCCAACGGAGACGTTTTCAGACGCCTGTCTTCAAGAGGGATAATCTTCCGTGACGGACTGGTCGCCGTGAGCTACAGCAGGAAGAATAAGCACTGTGAATTCCCGGGCGGAGGAGTCGAAGCCGGCGAGGATTCGATCTCGGCCATGATGAGGGAAGTCAGGGAAGAGACGGGGCTTATAGTAAAGCCTGAGACGATCCGTGAGTTCGGGCGTGTCCACATGATCAAGAAGGGCAGATTCGAACCCGTATATATCCAGGATACCAGCTACTATTTTTGTGAAGTCGAAGACCGTACGGTCGAACCTCAATTGACTGCAAGCGAGATAAGGGATGATTTTGTCACCCTCTTTGTTCCGATAGAAGAAGCCATAAAGATAAATGAAGAAGTCCTTCCCTGCGATAAGTGTTTGGAAGTCCTGGTCGAGAGGGAACTAAGAGTAATGGAAATGATCAGGGATCAGATGAAAGATCAATCCCCTGTAACCCAGGCGACCCATTCTGACGGATCGGGATTCTCTTCACCCGCATAGTATCCGACGAGACGGCCGTAGGAGATTATGTTGCCTTTGTTGCCTTTACCGTCAGTATCCAGATCAAGGATCTTTTCTTCGAACTTGTAGTTTCCGTTATAAAAATCTCCGGGTGCTTTTTCAACGGGAGACTTAAGTGCCACGACATATATCACATAGGGATGAGCCGTTTTGTCGGCGTGCCGGACGGGTCCTATGTATTCGCTCTTGGGAGCCCAGCCCGTGGGCAACTCCGTATCGGTGATGCCGTTTGAGAGCCAGTGGATAACCGGTGTTCCGAATTGATCGAACATGTATACGACGTAAGATGCCGCGCCTTCAACAGCTTTCCATGAAAGCTGCGGGGAAGCATCGTCGCCGGCAGTCGTTGTCGAGAAGGAATCAGCCCAGTTATCTCCTATGAGATCGCTCGATGTGACTTCGAAAGTATCGAAGCCTTCGAGGAAATTGATGCGCTCGAAAAAGATATTGACCCTGCTTCCTTCGGTCTTGTCGACCATTGTTACCGCTGCTGATCCGGATGATGAAGAGGATGTCTCTTCGCTTGACGCCGTGCTCGTTTCCTCTGTGGAAGAGGATGCAGTATTAGCAGGGGTGTTTGCGCTGCATCCTGCAAAAGAGCAGACTGTTGTAAGGCACAGTAATGCAGATAAGATCTTAATTCTCTTCATGATCTTTCTCCTGTCTTATCCGGTGTTTATATCACAACAGTGATATTAATACTATAACATTATGTTTTAAGGCTGTGTTATAATCCGATTGTAAGGAAGGGTCGAAGGAGCGGATTCTGCCGCTGATATTTTATACGTAAGAAGAAGTTTCCGGAAATTGTTTTGAAGTGAGGTAATCCCATGTTTTGCAGTAATTGTGGTCAACCGATAAATAATACTCCCTTCTGTTCCAATTGCGGAGCGAAGGTAACGATGTCGACAGAGACGATCGACACGATCATAAAGACTCAGGAGCAGGCTGCGGTACAAGCTCCTGCAGAACCTGCGCCTGTCCAGGCTCCCGTTCAGGAAGCAGCACCTGCTCAGCCTGTTCAGCCGGTACAGCCTCCGGTCCAGGAAGCAGCACCTGTCCAGCCTACGGTCCAGCAGCCTCAGGCAGAGCCCATACAGACGACATTCCAGCCGCCCGTATCAGTTCAGCAGGTACAGCCCGAGCAGATCCCCATGACTTCTGCTCCACAGGCTGCTCCCAGGAAAAGATCAAAGAAACCACTGATCATAGTCCTCAGCATCGTCGGAGGAGTCATAATCCTTTCAGGTCTTGCTGTTGCGGGTGTTATCGGCTTCCGTAAGTACGCCGTAAGCCAGAAGTATAACGAGGCAAAGGAAGCTTTTGACAACGGGCAGTATGTTGTTGCAAAAGAGATGTTCACCGAACTTGAAGACTATGAAGATTCCGAGTATATGGCCAAGTATTGCCAGGTCGAGATCGACAGCAAGAATATCGACGCACGTGTCGAAGCAAAAGATTACAGCGGAGCTATCGATCTTCTGAACAAGCGTAAGGATTTCTTCGGAAGCAGCAGCAGTGAAGGCAAGGAAGCTGATGAACTCATTGAAGATTACGCCAACATCATAAATGCCTATGATGCCATGAGAGACAAGGATTATGCGCTGGCTGTAAGATATTTTGATTCGATCAAGAAGGCAAAAGTCGATTATTCTTCCGACAGGAATTATTGCAATGTCCTGTTGAATGCGGATAATGCAAAGTCCGATAAAAACTGGATCGGCATCATCGCAAATCTTTACGGTCTGCAGATACAGGATTATGAACTCAATTATCTGGCTGCACCCAAGAATGATCAGGAACAGCTTATCGCAGATGCTTATAACAGCGGTGAGCCCGGCGATTATAATGCGTTGGCAGATCTGATAGATCCCCCCGACGATGATCAGCTGGAACTTAAGACATATGCCGTTAAGGGCTTCAAGTATGATGATGCCGTCAAGATCGAAGAGAAGGGTAATTACGAAGAAGCTATGGCCCTTTTCCAGGAGATCGGAGATTTCCTCGATGCAAGCACTCACTACAAGAATTGCAAGACTGAGAAAGAGAAGATAGAAAAGCTGAAGAAGACTTATGAAGATGCCGAGCAATATTTCAACAACGGCGAATATTATAAGGCCATGAAGCTCTATAACACGATCCCCGATTATAAGGATTCCAAGACCAAGGCATCCCAGTGCGAACAGGATCTTCCCGCTAACGGATCAAAGAAGAAGAATTACGGCAGCGGAGTTTCCATGAAGATCGTTGCTCCTTCCGACAAATCGGTATTCCTGAAATTCTACGATTCGAACGGAAATGCGGTTGCCCAGATCTTCATCAGGGCAGGCAAGAATGCGAAGGTCAAGCTTAAGGCTGGCACCTATACCATCAAGGTAGGTTACGGAACCCAGTGGTACGGCGATATAGATCTTTTCGGAGAAGAAGCGATCTACAGCCAGCTCCTGAACGGATCCAGCCCTGATTTCAAGCTTAAGAGAAATTACACATATACATTGAAGCTTATGGTAACCAAGAACGGCAACGTCGGATCTTCCGGTGTTCCGGGCGGTGCAGGCGGAATGTAAGGAAGCTCGTCTTCTTATCGAAAAACTTCACGGGGCTGTCTCAAGAATATTTGGGACAGCCCTTTTTTCGGGCGTATAATATATTCAGGAATGATCCGTTTTTCGTCAAGGAGATGATCTTTCATGAAAAAGATAACTGTGATAATGGCGGTCCTGATCGCCGTTTTGAGTTTTACCGTGTTCCCCGCAAGACAGGACAAAGCGGCTGAAGGAAGCAATGATATACTTCCTCTTACATATAAGTCCGGTAAAGATTTTCTGACTGTAACCGATAAAGGTTACATGAGGTTTATTAAGACCGAAGACGGACTTTTCGCCGAAGACTACGACAAGTCTTTTAACATCAAGAGCAGGAAGAGCATCAAATCGGAACTTTCACATTTCGAGACTTTCTATGCGGGCAAAGATTACTATTATCTTGTTTTCGGACAGAACAATCTTGACGAAGTGGATGACAAGGAAGTCATCAGGGTAGTAAAGTACGACAGGAACTGGAAACGTCTCGGCGCGGCCAAGATGCACGGAAACGGCTCGTTCGGCAATGAGATAAGATATCCTTTCGATGTTGCGACGACAGAACTTGCCGAATGCAACGGTGAACTCTTTCTCGTAACGGGACACGAAGGTTACGTGGATCCCCAGTACAACCAGGGACATCAGGGATTCCTGATGTTTGCGATCAAGATCAGTGACATGAGCTGGGAAATACTGAGCTCTAATTTGGCGCATTCTTTTTCGCAGCACATAGTTGTTGACGATAAGAAGGATATCTACGTATATGAGGAGAGTGAAGGATCGAGAGCCACGACTCTCGGCAAAGTGGTCGAGAACACGGCCTGGTATATAGACGGCGACAGGACCGTATCAAGGATAAAAGTCATGCAATACGGCGGAGAAAGAACGAGCGCCTGGGCGATCGCCACATATGCGACTGCAGATGACCTGGAAACTTCGTCCAATAACATTATCGGCCTGGGTTCTTCGATCGACCAGTCGAAGTACGATGACAGCAGTTATAAGAAGACATATAACATCTATCTGACGGTAACGCCGAAGAATAATTTCACAGAGGATAAGACCAAGGTTAAGTGGCTCACGACTGATAACGACAATTATTCGCAGAGGAACATCAAGATCGTAAAGATCAATAACAACAGATTCCTTGTCCTTTGGGAGAGATATACGGGCTCGGACGATAAGAACGGCTTAAACTACTGTTTTATCGACGGATCCGGCAACAAGCTTTCAAAGATCTACAGGCAGACCAAAGCGCATATGTCTTCTTGTGAACCCGTTCTTTCCGGCGGGAAAGTCAGCTATTGTTATTCCGATAACACATGCGTAAGGTTCATCTCGATAGACGCTTCTGAAGGGACGTACTCCGCGAAGGAGTACAGGCTCGCAGGCCCGGCCGCTACCTGGTCTTTTAAGGACGGAGTCCTCACGATATCAGGAACGGGAGAAGTCAAGGCTTCCTTCGCGCAGTCCATGCCGGCTGATATCAGGCTGAAGGTAAAGACGATAATCGTTGAAGAAGGGATCACATCCCTTGGCGAAAACGCTTTTTCGAACATTCCGAACGTAACAACAATAAAGCTTCCGGGCACGCTGACTAAGATAGGCAGCAGGTGTTTCGCATATGACAGTGCCCTCACGGACGTTTACATAAAGCCTTCCGTTAAGACCATAGGAGATGACCTCACCTGGACGGGATCTTACTGGGTAAGCGACGGAAGTCCGGTCCAAAGGAGAGTGAATATACACTGCAAGCCCGGTTCTTATGCGGATCAGTTTGCTCAGACGAAAAGACATAATACAGTCTATCCTCAGCTGCTGATCGCTGATAAGACCGCCGCATACAACAAAGAACCTCAGGCGGTCGATCCTGCGGGCATGGCGGATGTAAGCGGCAGTGTCAGTTACAAATACTATACCGACAAAGACTGCAAGAATCAGGTAACACCTGCGGACAACGGCAGTCTCAAGACCGGATCGGCTCCCTCCAATGTCGGAACTTATTATGTCAAGGCTGCTGTCAATGATCCTTACTGGGGCAAGATCACGAGCAATGTTGCCGTACTGAAGATCAATAAAGATCCGAATACCAAGAGCAATATGGTCTTAAGATATACATCCGGCAAAAAGATACAGGTCAATATCATCTGCGGCAATACCATGCTGCTCAAGACTGACGAGAAATATACCTGGATTAGTTACTCTTCTTCGGATGCGGTCATAGCTTCGGTCGATCAGGAAGGAAATATCAAAGCGGTCAAAGCCGGTTCCGTTCAGGTAACTTCCTATAGCTCATTGGGAACGACAATCTTCGATATCAGGGTCCTCTATAAGGACGTGAAGGATCCCGGAGATTTCTGGTACGGACCGACCTATTATCTTACTGATTCCGGAGTCGTCAAGGGCTACGACGAACAGACAAAGTTCAAGCCTGCAAACGTATGCACACGTGCCCAGATGGTAACTTTCATCTGGAGGCTCGAAGGCTGCCCCAAGCCCAAGGCGAAGACCTGCAGATTCGGTGACGTCAAGAAAGAGGATTACTTCTATAAAGCCGTTATCTGGGGCAACGAGAATCACATTGTCGAAGGTTACAGCGACGGAACATTCGGTCCCCGGAAAGTCTGCGCGAGAAGGCATGCCGTGACTTTCCTCTGGCGTCTTGCCGGCAAACCCGAGCCGAAGACCACGAAGAACAAGTTCTCCGATGTTAAGACTTCCGATTATTTCTACAAGGCAACTCTCTGGGCTTCCGAAAAGAAGATCCTGGCAGGTTACGATGACGGCACCTTCCGTCCGGACGGCGAGTGCCTGAGAAGGCAGATGGTAACCTTCCTTTATAAATACGATAAGTTTGTAAACGACAAGGGATGAATCCCGTAAGAGATATTATTAAGCCCCAAGCTCCTGCTTTGGGGCTTTTTTCATGTTTTATTCAGATCCTGCTTGACGGCTAATCCGAATTAGCCTATAATCCGGCTAATTGTAATTAGCCATTTTCGAAAAGGAAGATCATTATGGACACAAAACAAAAGATATTGGATGAGGCACTGACACTCTTCTCCGAGAAGGGATATGCCAATGTATATGTAAACGACATCGCTGAGCGTGTCGGCATCAAGGCACCGTCGCTCTATAAACACTATAAGAGCAAGAAGGCGATCTTCGAAGCGATCATTGATGAGATGAACCGGAGGTTTGCCATGCAGGCGGAATCTCTCAATATTAACGGGACGGACGCGGGCAAGGATGCAGATATCTACAGGACCCTGCCGGAAGATCAGCTCCTGAAGCTCGGCCGCGAATTCTTCCTCTATTACCTTCACGACGATTACAACAGGAAGTTTAGGAAGATGCTGACGATCGAGCAGTTCCACGACAAGGACCTTGCCAAAGTCTATTCGAAGCTTTATGTGGATGATCCCCTCTCTTATCAGGGAATGCTCTTCGGCTTCATGGTGACATCAGGGATCCTCCGGACGGATAACGTTCAGGTCATGACGCTGCATTTCTACGCGCCCATCTACTACCTGCTCACGATATGCGACAGGGAGCCCGAAAGGGAAGAGGAGATGCTCAAGCTTTTGGATGAGCACATAAGACAGTTCGACAGGATATACGGGAGGAATAGATAAATGAAGATAACGGTAATAAACGGTACAGAGAAAAAGGGTGTTACTTACAGGCTGAAGGAGATCTTCCTGGAGCCCTTCAGGAATAAGGCGGAGATAACGGAATTCTATCTGCCGCGCGACTGTCCGTCTTTTTGCTCCGGCTGCACGACATGTTTTCTCAAGGACCAGCATTTATGCAAGGATGCGGAATATGTTCAGAAGATCGAGAAGGCTGTCCTTGAAGCGGATCTGCTGGTATTTGCAACGCCCGCATATGTATTCCACGTGACCGGCGCGATGAAGGCGATGCTCGATCACTTCGGGTACAGGTGGATACCTCACCGCCCGGCCAAAGAGATGTTCGGCAAGAGGGCTTACATCATCACCCAGTGTCTGGGTGCCGGCGGTAATCCTGCCGCCAAGGACATCAGGGACAGTCTTTCCTGGTGGGGCATAAGTTACATTAAGAAGAGATCATTTAAGCTCATGAGCGAAGTCAACTGGGATAAGATCACCGGGAAGAGGCGTGCAAAGATGACTGACACGCTTAAAAGGGATGCAGGAAGATTCCTTGCGGTCGATTATTCGAAGAGAGCAAGAACAAACCTTATCACCAAGTGTAAATTCTATGCAGTCAGGATGCTCCAGACGGATCTCGGCAAGGCTGATCCCGAATATACGGATTATAAATATTGGAAAGAGAACGGCTGGATCGGCAGCGTGAGGCCCTGGAAAGACTGACTTTGTAACAAAGTTACGGCGGAACGCGGATATTTTTTCGAAAAAAAAGATCAGTTAACGCAACATTTTCTTTTCGCCTGTTGTATATATGGGCAAAGGGAGGTACATACCATGAAACTCAAAAAACTCATATCTTTCGGTCTGGTGACCGCGATGGGACTGGCGTTATTCGCCGGATGTAACGGACAGGATGTTATAGAGTCTGTAACAGATACTTCTTCAGGGACGACTGCCGGCAGGGAAACGGCTGCAGTCTCTGATGCGGCAGCTGAAGGGACACAGGGAAATGAAGACGATGGCCTTGCCGTGGATGCTGATCTTTCCGCAAGCCTTGACATCCAGAAGCTCAGTGATAAGCAGACGGGTGTTTACAGGGACGGATATGTTGACTTCAGCTTTAAGCTGATCAACGGATGTATCGATTCGGACGGCCATGATGCAAACATCATGGTATCACCCGCTTCCGTGATGCTCGCCCTGGACATGACCGCCGCAGGCGCCAAGGGGCTGACCCTGGGTGAGATGGTCGATCTTTTCGGAGGGGTCAAGGATCCTTCAGCCCAGATATCTTACGCGGCAATGCTCATGTCGAGACTTAATAACGCGGAGGGCGTTAAGCTCAATGCGGCTAATTCCGTATGGATCAACAACACCGTAATGCCTGAAGGCATCTCGAAAGAATATTATGATTTCATTCACGGGAAATTCGCTGCCGAAGCGGATGCCCTGATCTTCAATGAAGAAGCTAAAAACAGGATCAACGATTGGGTAAAAGAGAAGACCAATAACATGATACCCGGAGTTGTCGACGAGTTGGATCCCGATATGGCGATGATGCTGATCAATGCGATCTGCTTCGAAGGCAAGTGGGCAGAGCAGTATAAGGACGGCCAGGTGATCCCGGAAGATTTCACCGCAGCTGACGGCAGCACGAACAAGGTCAACATGATGAACGGGATCTCCAAGATCTATCTTGAGAACGATCTTGCGACAGGATTCATCAAGGAATACGAGGGCGGCCAGTACGCATTCGTAGTCATGCTCCCCAAGGACAAGAAGCAGGACGCAGGAACCCTCCTCGCATCTTTCGACGGCAAGACCTTTGATGAGTACATGAAGAGCGCTACTGATGAATATACAGTTAATACGAAGATGCCCGAATTCTCATACGACTGGAGCCGGTCGATCGTTTCCCAGCTTAAGGCTCTCGGAATGAATACTGCATTCAGTCCTGCAGCTGATTTCTCCGGCATGACGGATGGTCCTTACAACGATCTTTATATAGGCAATGTTCTCCACAAGACCCATATCGAGGTCGACCGCAACGGAACAAAGGCTGCAGCCGTTACAGCAGTCATGATGTACAAGAACATGGTCATTATCGATGAAACCAAGGAAAAGGATGTTTTCTGTGACAGGCCTTTCGCATATGCGATCGTGGATACAACAGACAATACCCCGATCTTTATCGGTACCGTAAATCAGGTTAAAGCAGACTGATATAAGGTTCCGCAGGATCTTCTCCCCGGGCTGCTCCCCCCCAATGGCAGTCCGGGGATATTATATTTTTGCAGGAGAAGACGGCTTGTCGCGGTCTCATCCTTTAAGTGGTAAAATATAGTTCAGTTTTGGAAGAAGTTTTTCGGAGGATAGATATGACACATTTAAACAGTGATGAACTCTTTGTTCTGGGAGTCGGGCTGGTATGCCTCGCTTACATAATCACATCGGTCGTTCTTTTCATCGTGGATTCCGTTAAGGCAAAACGCGAAAAGCGCAGGCGCAAGGTCGGGTTCATCGTAATGTTCATCTTTGCGATGGCCCTTGCGGCTCTTATCATCGGACTCGTAGCGCTGGTGGCTTTCATCGGTTACGCGATAATGACATCGATGTGATATGAGCAATAAGACCTTTATCAGGATCCTCATAGTGATCGCAATAGCGGGCGTCCTTCTGACGGCGGCCCACATGGCTTATATTGCCTATGCTTACGGCAATTCCTCGATCATCCAGTTTGTCGCAAGGGAGTATTGGCCGTGAAAAAGATATCCGTTATCGTTCTTTTGATCCTGTTTTTCGCAGGCATAAATATCTTCCTCTATGTTGCTGTTACTCAAAGGCTGAAGAATAATTTCTCGGGCGCGAGCCAGCTCAAGATGGTCGATGTCGGGAAATACCTGCCTTTCGAGGAAGGATCCGATCTTGCAAGGACAGGATCATCTCTGAAGTTTTCTTCTTCTGATGATCTTCCCGTTCTTGACGGCGCTGCCGCGCTGGTACCGGTCTATGCCTCGGTCATAGATAACTGCTACCCGGAAGGCTGTGTTAAGTATGAGGGCGGCAAGTTCTCCGATGATAATTACTACGGCGAGAATTTTGCAACTGACAGCGCGATGAGATACCAGAACACGATAAGAGGATTCAACGCCGTCGTGGACGGATCCGTCGATCTTTTTTTCACGGCACATCCTTCTGCCGATCAGATGAAGCAGGCAGAGGAAGCTGGAGTTGAGCTGGATATCGTTCCGATAGGCAAGGAAGCTTTCGTATTTTTCGTAAACAAGAACAATCCCGTAGATGATCTTTCGGTCGATGAGATCCGCAAGATCTACCGCGGTCAGATCACGAACTGGAAGGATGTCGGAGGCGTTGATAAGACGATCAATCCCTTGACCAGGATCAAGGGTTCGGGAAGCCAGACCATGATGGATAAGTTCATGGAAGATGACATGATCGGATCAAGGCCCCCCTTATCGATATTCGGCGCGTCCATAGGTTATTCATTCAGATATTATCTCGTCGGCATGGTCAAAGCCGCCGGTGCCAAGATGTTATCCGTAAACGGAATATATCCCGATGCGGATAACATCAAGAACGGATCTTATCCCCTCACCGCAAACTTCTATGTGGTAAGAAGGAAGGATAATGATGATCCCAACGTGGAAAAACTTATCGAATGGCTGAAATCCGACGAAGGACAGCGTATGATAGAAGCATCCGGTTATGTCGGACTGGGGAATGAACAGCAATAAACCGGGGGACCGGAAATAAATATACCTTAAAGCTAAGGAGGAGTTAATCATGGCAGTCAGATTCTATCGTTGTTCCCATTGCGGAAACATCATCATCAAGGTGGTAGATAAGAAAGTACCCGTAGTATGCTGCGGAGAGAAGATGGAGGAACTCGTTCCCTCATCAACAGACGCTGCAGTCGAAAAGCACGTTCCCGTCATCTCTGTTGACGGAAATATCGTAACGGTCAGCGTAGGTTCCGTTGCCCATCCCATGATACCCGAGCACTTCATCCAGTTCATCGTTCTCGAGACATCCAACGGCATCCAGATCGCAGAGCTTGCAGCCGGAAACGAGCCTGTTGCAACATTTGCTGTCACGGAAGGAACAGAGGTCAAGGCAGCATACGCATACTGCAACCTCCACGGACTCTGGGTAAACGAGTGATCTGATCCATAACAAAGAGGGGGACTCTTTGCCATGTCAAATTACAAGAACTTCAAGACGGTGGTCTATATCCCCGCCGGCATTGCCGTGCGGATGACGCCGGAAAAACTTGAGTCGGATTATAACTTCATCAGCAGGTATCTTAAGATCGACAAGGTCTATCTTGAGACTTTCCGCGACGTAACCGTATCTCCCGAACAGTACCTCATGATCAAGCGTTGGCTCGAGGGCAAGGGTATCGAAGTCGCAGGCGGCATCACGACCGTTAACAGGGTTGGCCAGCCTGACGACAGGGACCGTCTTTTCGGCACGATGTGCTACACCGATCCCGCTATGAGGACTCTCGTAAAAGAGATAGCGGAATATACGGCGGGTCTGGCCGATGAGATAATCCTTGATGACTTTTTCTTCACCAACTGCACCTGCCCTTCCTGCATCGCAGCCAAGGGCGACAAGACCTGGCCTGAATTCCGCAAGGAACTCATGCTCGATGTGTCCGAAAATCTGATCATAGGACCTGCGCGAAAAGTGAATCCCAATGTCAGGATCACGATAAAATATCCCAACTGGCAGGAGTCTTTCTACCGCACGGGATATGTGCCCGGTGAACAAAGAAAGCTTTTCGACATGATATATACGGGCACCGAGACAAGGCATCCCAGATATACGGATCAGAGGCTCCCCGAATATTTAAGTTATGCGCTCATGCGCTGGGTCGAAAACGTCTGGCCTGAACATAACGGCGGCGGATGGATAGATACTTTCTCCTGCTGGTCGACGGACAGATACCTTGAGCAGATCCTTCTTACCGCCCTGGCGCGTCCCAAAGAGATCATGTTCTTCATGTGGGATCTTCTTGTTGATAACAGGTTCACCTGTCCTGCGGGTTACATCCTGGAGCAGGCTGATGAGATCCTTTCTGCTGCCGGAAAGCCTGCCGGCATACCGGTATATATCCCGATAGATTCCCACGGCGAAGATCATCTCGCGATGCGTCTCGGCATGCAGGGTATCCCGGTCGAGATGACACCGGACTTCCCTTCCGGCAGCGGCCTTGTCATCCTTACGGAAGCATCCCTTTGCGATAAGGATGTCATGGATAAGCTCAGGGAATTTGTGAAAGACGGGGGAACTGCAGCAGTAAGTTCGGGCTTTGTCAGAAACTGTGATAAAGATGCCTGGGATGAGCTGTCCGACGTCGAAGTCACCGGATCCAAGATCAGCGTAACAAGATATCAGATAACCGACAGCGAGTCGGGCTTCATAGAGGGCCAGGCGCCCTGTCTGTTCCCGGAAATAAACCATGCGAACAATGCGTCCTGGTCGCTCCTTAACGGCGGTGACGGAGACTACCATTGCCCGCTGTTCATCAAGAGCCCCTACGGCAAGGGCAGGATCTATACTCTGGCAGTTCCTGATGATCCGCAGGACATTGCAAGGATCCCGCAGGATGCATTCCGTCAGATAAAGAAAGTCTTAAACACCGGCGGTATTTATACGGAAGGCAAAAATGTGTCGCTCTTCCGATTCGACGACGGAACTATAGTCATCTATAAATACGTTAAAGAAGATAACCATGCAGCGTGTGTCACTGTTCATTCCATGCGCGAAGCATCCTGTCTAAGGGACAAGAAGACCGGAAAAGAATATGCTTTCACAAAGAAGGACGAGGTCTTCGATCTTAAGATGCAGGCTGACTACAGCACGGAAGTCCTGATCGAACCCGGGATTCCGATGGTATTTGAGGTGGTATACTGATAGATGTATAATATCTTTCCGGTGGAACATATGGATAAAACAAAGATCATAGAAATGTTAAAAGAGATATTCAGCGTGAGGATAGTGGCGTCGATCATTATCGTTGTGGTCGTCGCGGTCTTCTACAAGATCCTCATGACCATTCTCGACAAGCATGCAAAAAAAGCGTCTGACGGCCTTCTGGCCAAGGGCAAGAACAGGACATATTTTGAACTGGCCCGTAATCTTTTGAGCAGCGTGATACTGATCGCAACGATCCTTATCCTTCTCCAGATCAACGGCGTCAACGTGACATCGCTCCTCGCAGGTGTAGGGATCGCGGGTATCGTAATAGGTCTTGCGATACAAGACTGGCTCAAGGACATAATCCGCGGCACCACGATCCTGTCGGACGATTACTATCAGGTTGGTGATGTCGTAGTCTATGAAGGACGCGAGGGTGAGATCATGTCTTTGGGATTAAAGACGACAAAGATAAGAGACCTTGCCACGGGAAGCATCATATCAGTTGCAAACAGAAAGATAGAGCAGATCGAAGTCCTGCCTGACTGTTTCTACTACAGGGTCCCCATCCCTTACGAGATGAGCCTTGATGAAGCCGACAAGACGGTGGAGGATGTAGTTGAACTGATAAAGAAGAGTTCCCTCGTTAAAAATGCCGAGAACAGAGGCATCGCGGAGTTGGCCGATTCAAAGATCGAATATGTTCTGGCAGTAAGCTGCAGCGCCAGGGATAAGTTGGCGGTAAGAAAAGAATGCAACAGAGCCGTTATAGAAGGGCTTGCTTCTAACGGCGCATCTGTTCCCTATAACAAGCTCGAAGTGCTTAAGAAGGATATCTGACACAGGGCAAAAATATCAGAGAGGTTTTTGAAGATGAGCAAAGGAAACAAGACAGAAGCAAAGAAGATCTTAGGACTAATCGGTATTTATATCGTTATATATGTCGTATGCACGGCTATCTTCATAGCGCTTTTCCATACTCCGGTCCTGGCCAACATGAAGGTCCTAATGTACAGAGGCATTGGCCTTCTTATCCTCACGGGGATCCTTTCCGCCATCGTAATGGGGATAGTAAGAAAGTTCTGGAAGTTCGTTACCGTAAGAGACATCATCATGGTCTTCGTCATCTTCTGCTGCGTCAACATGGTCCTCTTTACCCTGATCCCGGTCACGGTCGAAAGATCAGTATCCGTATTTATGCTTAGCTATATGGATGAGAATTCCGAGAAGACCTTTACCAAGGAAGACATCGGGGAAGTATTTACCGCCAAGTATGTCAACGACTACGGCGCATTTGACAAGAGATTCGACGAGCAGCTCGTTACCGGCACTATCGTTGATAACGGTGACGGCACATATACGATCACTGATGAAGGAAGGTTCATCGTTACGATGTTCAGAGGCGTATCCACGATGTTCAATACGGACCAGCGCCTGGTATATCCCAACGAGAATTAACATTTGCGATGAATCCCGTATTACTTGTAAATCTCATTCTGATAGGGGTCTTCCTCGTCTATATCATAGGGCCTGCCGCGGTGGGCTTCTATACGACTTTCTCGAGATTCCGCTGTGAGTCATTTGACACGAAGGACATAACGGGTACCGTTTTCGAAAAGTACAAGTCTTTGTATGTCGAACTGATCCCGAAGATCAAGGCAATGCCCCACGAGAGGGTCACCGTCAGGAGTGAAGAGGGATTCGATCTTGTTGCTGACTTTTTCGATAACGGAAGCGATGACACCGTGATATTCGTGCACGGTTTCTCGTCCAATAAGTATTCCAATTTTGCCAAGCAGTGTGACGACCTTAAGGACAGGGTGAACTTCCTTCTGGTCGAGCAGCGCGCACATAACGACAGCGGCGGCAAGTGGGTAACCTTCGGCATAAAGGAACAGTTTGATCTTGTTAAGTGGTGCGAATGGGCTGCAGCAAGAAAGCCCGGCAAGATCTTTGTTTACGGGGTTTCCATGGGAGCTGCGACGGCAGGCTTCGCATCGGATAAGCTTGATCCTGCGCGTGTTGCCGGCTTGATAATGGAATCGGGTTTTAAATCACCCTTTACCATGCTCTACGATTCGTCCGTCGGAAAGTATACGATCGTAAAGATCTTAACGCCCTTCATGGCTTTGTTTGCACGTATCTTCATCGGCATTGACATGAGGCAGAGAGTGGCTGACAGTCTTGCCAAAACGGCGATCCCGGTGCTCTTTATTCACGGGACCAAAGATGTTAAGGTACCAATCGCGCATTCGTGCTATAATAGTGAGGTTTGCTCTTCAGACAATAGAAAATTGTTCATCGAAGGCGGCCAGCATGCCGTTACATATATATACGGTGCCGAGAAGACTGCTGATGCAGTCAGATCATTTATTGACTACGGCTTCGGTGATGGAGCTAAATAAAAGGGAGGTTCGAAAATGAACAAATTTGCGATCATGGTTGACGCCACATCTGACGTCCCCAAGAGTTTCTGTGAGAAGTACGATATCATCGTTATCCCCACACACATCAAGCTGCCTGCAGGTAATGAGATCATGTGGCAGTCAGACTGGGACCAGTATCCCAGAGACCAGTTCTACGCTGATCTCAGAAAGGACCCTAACGGGTTTGCAACAGCTCCGCCGTCGGTCGCAGAGTTCACCGATCAGTTCGAGAAGATCGCAGCAGAGGGCAAGGACATCCTCTTCATCACGATCTCCGAGGGCATGAGCGGTACATATAATTTCTCCAAGGCAGCAGCTGATGCCGTCATGAAGAAGTATCCCGACATCAAGATCCACTGTGTGGATTCCAGAAGATATTCCACAAGCTACGGTCTCATGGCTGTTCACGCTGCCATGAAGCGCGAGGAAGGCAAGTCCATGACCGAAGTTGCCGATTACATCGAAGAGAACAAGAACCGTTACCACCAGGCAGGCTGGATGGACGATCTTTCGATCCTCGCAAAGAAGGGCCGTATCACGAATGCCAAGGCATTCTTCGGTCAGCTCGCAGGCATCAAGCCCATCGGCGAAGTTGACGAGTCCGGTAAGACATCCATCCTCGGCAAGGCACGCGGTGCCAAGGCCGGTTACAAGGTCCTCCTGAAGTACATGGAAGAGACCATCGAGAATCCCGAAGAGCAGATCATCTTCATCGCTCATACGATGAGACAGGCTCAGGCTGAAGAATACAAGAAGATGATCGAAGAGAAGTTCCATCCCAAGGAAGTTTATATCAACGATATCTTCCCTCCTTGCGGCGTAAACATCGGAACAGGTCTCATGGGAGCTTTCTATCTCGGCAAGCCCATTTCCGAGGGCCTTGTTGAAGAGAAGGCGATCATCGAGGGTGCTCTTGCCGAAGGATAAGAGGGGATAGTTCGAGAAGGGATATCATGCGATGAAGACGATGAGGGTTGATGGCAACGTTCTGCGGGCCATGTTCGAGAACGGCCTTGAGAACATACGCTGCCATGAAGAAGAAGTAAACATGCTGAATGTCTTCCCGGTGCCTGACGGCGATACGGGAACGAACATGAGGCTCACGCTCGAAGGCGGTCTCAAGTCCGCCAAGCCTGCCGCAGAGGCCAATCTGTTCCTGCAGTCCCTGTCGAAGGGAATGCTCTACAGCGCACGAGGCAATTCAGGCGTTATCCTCTCCCAGTTCTTCAACGGACTCTATCTCGAACTTTCAAGATGCCCCACGGTCAGTGCGGCGGAACTCCGTAACGCCTGCATCAGAGGTTACAGGAGCGCATATAAGGCCGTTGTAAAACCGACAGAAGGAACGATCCTCACGGTCACACGTCTCGGCATCGAAAACATAAGGGCTCAGATCGGAAGAAGGACTCCGGTCGAGGATATGCTCTCGATGTATCTTGCCGAGATGAAAAAGACCCTTACTATCACTCCTGAACTCCTCGATGTTCTGAAAGAAGAAGGCGTTGTCGACAGCGGCGCCATCGGTTATATCTACATCGTCGAAGGCATGCTCAAATACCTCTACGGCGAGAAGGTCGAGAACAAGCAGAAGAGCAAGCCCGCGGCCCTCCCTGAAGGAATGTCTGCCGAATCGTCGCCCATGATCGACATGGAGCATTTCAACGAGAACTCCGTTTTCGTTGACGGTTACTGCATGGAATTCATCCTTCAGATGATGAAGGGCAAGGATTATTTAAAGAACTTCAGGCTCAACAAGTTCATCAACGATATGTCTGACTTCGGTAATTCCATAGTCGCGATCCAGGATGACATGAGAGTCAAGGTCCATATCCACACCAAGAAGCCCGCGAAGGTCATAGAGACCGCCCAGGCTTACGGCGAGTTCATCACTTTCAAGCTTGAGAACATGCAGGTAATGCATAATCACCGCAACACCTTAAAGCTCAAGGAAGAGAACCGCAAGCCTATGGCTGTTGTAGCCGTCGTAAACGGTGAGGGTGTGAAGAGCACCTTCAGGACATTGGGCTGTGATGCGGTTATCGATGCGGGTCCTTCCATGAACGTTCCCGCCCAGGATTTCGTCAACGAATATGCAGGCCTTAATGCCGATACGATCGTCGTCCTTCCAGACAACAAGAATACGATCCTTGCAGCCGTCCAGGCTGAGAAGCTCTACGCCGGAGAGATAGGCGAAGAGAAGATGCCGAAGATCGTTGTCCTCGAATCCGCCAACATCGCGGAAGGCTATTTTGCGAAAGCCATGGAGAATCCCAGCGAGACCGATGTCGAGAAGAGGATCGCCCAGATGAAGTCCGGTATAGAAGGTGTTTCCTGCCTGGCCATGACAAGGGCAACGAAAGCATTTTCCAACGAGCATGTATCTTTAAGCGAAGGTGACGGTTTTGTCACGCTCGACGATGAAGTCATACTGGCATGTCCCGAATCCGATTTCGAGAACGAGTGGGCCAACACTCTCATAAGAGGCATCGTTGAGATACCTGATATAGCAGATAAGGAGATCTGCGTCATCTTCAGAGGCGAAGGCACGACAGATGACGATGAATATCTCCTGACGGATAAGATAGCCGAGCAGTTCCCTCTCATGGATGTTGCCGTATTCAACGGCGGACAGTCACTCTACAGCTGGATAATAGGTATAGCGTGATATGGGCTGGGAAACTGTAGTTCTGATAATCGTAATAGTAATAGCCGTTCTCGTATTGCCCATGCCGCCCCTGGCAGCCTGGATAGTATGGCGTCTTCTGCTCGTAAGGACCAAGCCCGAGAAGTGGGGAAGGAAGAGCTCCTTCCCGGAAGATCCCGAATATCAGAGGCTTTTCGATGAGGGCGCAGAATGGGGCAAGGCTCATGAACAGTATAAGCAGGAAGTATCCGTAACATCAGACGGATTTAAGCTCGCAGGCGAATATTTCGATCTCGGTTTCGACCGCGCGGCTATAATGATCGCAGGCCGTACCGAAGGTTGCAATTACTCTTACTTCTTTGCACCGCCCTATGAGAGATCCGGTTACAACATCCTCGTCATCGACAACAGATCACACGGTCTGTCGGAGGGAAAATACAACGCTCTCGGATGCAAGGAATACCGTGACATCATCGAGTGGTCAAAGATGCTCCACGATAAGTTCGGCAACAAGTCAGTCATCCTGCACGGTATATGCATCGGTTCTTCTACCGCGCTTAACGCGCTCACTTCCGACGAGTGTCCGGAATATCTTGACGCGATGGTATCGGAAGGAATGTATACCAGATTCTACGAACCCTTCAAGCTTCACATGGTAGAACAAAAGCGCCCCATAGGACTGGGTCTTTGGATACTGACAAAACTCGAAAAGCATATTGGCGGCGGCGATATGGTCACAGACGGACCTATCTTCCGTATCGACAAGATGAAGAAGCCGATCCTCATGATCCAAAGCCGCAAGGATTCCTATGCGCTTCCCGAGAATGCGGTCAAGCTTTTCGAAAAGTGCGGATCAGCTCATAAGCATATTGCCTGGATGGAATCGGGCGAACATTCGAGAAGCCGTCTCGTGCATCCCGAAGCTTACGATGAGGCGATCGAGAATTTCATCAAAGAAGAATTGAACTGAAAAAATTGAGCATGCTTTGAACTTACACGGCATGCTTTTTTATTTCCCCGACTGTATAATCTAAACATCCGTATACTGCGGAAATAGCAAGGGGAGGTGTTACCATGAACGATATCATCAGGGCAATGGAAGAAAGAAGGAGCATAAGGAGCTTTAAGCCTGACATGCCTTCTGCTGAAGACCTGGACAAGATCATCGAAGCAGGTCTTTATGCACCGAGCGGCATGGGCAAGCAGGCTTCGATAATCGTAGCCGTTACCAACAAGGAAGTGCGTGACAGGCTGTCTGATGCCAACCGGGCCGTCGGCGGCTGGGGAGAAGGATTCGATCCCTTCTACGGGGCGCCTGCGATCCTCATAGTGCTTGCAAACAAAGACTGCATGACATATCTCTACGACGGATCCCTCACCATGGGCAACATGATGAATGCAGCATATTCTTTGGGCCTGGGCAGCATCTGGATCCACCGTGCGAAGGAAGAATTCGAACAGGATGAATGGAAGCAGTTGTTAAAGGACCTCGGCGTCGAAGGTGATTACGAAGGAATAGGCCACTGCGCCGTAGGTTATATGGAAGGCGACCTTGCATCTCCTCCCGCAAGGAACGAAGGCAGGGTCTTCTACGTTAAGTAAAGGAGAAATCATGAGTTCCATATCGATAAAGAAGATAAGTATCACAGAACTTGCAACAGATGCGGTCGTCAACGCCGCGAATTCCCGCCTTGCGGGCGGCAGCGGAGTATGCGGTGCGATATTCCGTGAAGCGGGCTGGGCGAAGATGGAGAAAGCCTGTGATGAGATAGGAGGGTGTCCTACGGGCAAGGCCGTGATAACGCCCGGATTTGATCTTCCCGCAAAGTTCGTCATCCATGCCGTAGGTCCCATATGGAGAGGCGGCAACAGCAATGAAGCGGAACTCCTCTACGGAGCATATGAAAACTCCCTTAAAAGGGCCATTGAGAATGATTGTCATTCGATAGCATTTCCTCTCATATCTGCGGGGATCTACGGTTATCCCAAGAGACAGGCCTGGGAGGTCGCACTCAGATCATGCAGGGATTTCATCAACAGTCATCCTGACTATGAAATTGATATCATTTTCGCGGTTATAGATGATGGGATACTCGCATTGGGCGAAGAAGTCAAAGAAAAACTTGATTGGTAGCAGTAAAAGGGTAAATTGGTAGCAGTAACTGCTACCAAAATGGCGGTTTAGTGCTACCAAAAGAAAAAACTGTCCCGATCATCGAGACAGCTTTATAAATGATCAAATAAACCTATCAGATCCTTCCGAATCCTACGGCTCTTCTGACCTGCTCGTACTTGGCGGCAGCGATCTCGATGGAGTAGTCGCGTCCGCGGTCGAGGATCTCGTCGATCGTACCGGATGCAAGGATCTTGTTGTACTTGTCCTGGAAAGCCGTGAGCTTCTCAACGAGGACTTCCGCAACGGCCTTCTTGAGGTCGCCGTATCCGCCGCCTTCGAACTTGGCAACGGAGTCTTCGATCGTGCATCCGGAGAAAGCGGAATAGATGGTGAGGAGATTGGATACGCCCGGCTTGTTCTCCTCATCGAAAGCGATCTTGCCGTCGGAATCCGTTACGGCGCTCATGATCTTCTTGCGGATGACCTTCTCGTCATCGGAGAGGAAGACAGATGCCTTGGGATTGTCTGTGGACTTGCTCATCTTCTGCTCTGGGTTCTGCAGGTCGCGGATCTTGGCGCCGATCACGGGGATCAGGGGCTCGGGTACAACGAAGAGTTCGCCGTAGCGGTTGTTGAAACGGTCTGCGAGATTCCTTGCGAGCTCAACATGCTGCTTCTGGTCGATCCCCGTGGGAACGTATTTTGCATCGTAGAGAAGGATGTCTGCAGCCATGAGGTCGGGATATGTTACGAGACCTTCGGTGAAGGCTTCGTTTTTTGCTGACTTTGCCTTGAACTGGTGCATACGTGTCAGGTCGCCGTGGGGCGTGTGGCACTCGAATATCCAGGACAGGTTTGCGTGATAGAGGTTTTCGGACTGGATATAGATATGCATGTTGGGGAGGTCGGGATCGACTCCGCATGCGATGTACATTGCGATAGCGTTGATGATGTTGCGGTGCAGTGCTTCAGGATCCTGGGGGACCGTGATGGCATGCATGTCAGGTACGAAGAGGAAAGTCTCGTACTTGTCCTGATAGTTGACGATCTGGCTGATGCCTCCGCAGTAGTTGCCGATCGTAAGTGCGCCCGAAGGCTGCAATCCTGTTAAGAGTCTGTCCATGGTTATACCTCTTTCGCGCTTAAATCGTTCGCGTAATTTTATCACTTGAAACAATCCTCTTCAAGTTCTGTATAATATTAGACAATATAAAGGAGGGAAGCGGGATATGATCTGGCTGATAGCTGCGATGAAATGTGAGGCGGAGGCAGTCTCTGATCTGATGAGGGACGGCATGACCTGCATACTGACGGGCATAGGGCCTGACAATGCTTATTATTCAGTAAAGAAACTGATCGATTCCGGCAAGGTCTCTCCTTACGACAAGATCCTTAATATCGGAGTGTGCGGCGCGGGAGAGGACATCTCTGCAGGAAGCCTTCATTTCATAAACAAGATCACCGACATGAGGAGCGGCAGGGAATACTATCCGGACCTCTCGCTCTTTCCGGAAGACATAGATGAGGGACATATCTTCACGAGCGATGACATCGTGACAGAAACTAAGCCGGGCGAGCTTTACGATGAGGAAGCGTCTGCGGTGTTTGAAGCGGGACAGAAGTTCTTCTCACCGGATTCCATGCTCTTCATCAAGATCGTATCCGACCACGGCAAGGATATCCCGGCAGACGAGATGATGACGGGGATCATATCCAAGCATAAGGACACCATAAAATCCGCGATAGAAAGGCTGGCGGCAAGATCTTACGAACAGCAGGAGATCCTATCCCTTCCCGATCTCCGCGGAAAGCTCTGTCTTACCGAAGCCATGAACAACGACATGAACAATCTCTTAAGATATGCGAAGGCGTCAGGCAAACTGAAAGACGTTGAAGACTATATAGCGGAACTTGAGAAGAAGGGCGTACTCCCTGCGGGAAACAAGAAAGAAGGAGCAGTCTATGCAAGAAGGATCAAAGACATGCTCACGGAATGACTTCGCCCGTATCTATATCGAAAAAGACCTGTTTGGAGACGCCGTGACGGAAAGGATAGTCTCCCGCCTTCCCAATGCGAAGATAATACCTGTCAGTCACTATAAGGATGTCTTCGCGAGATCCCGTCAGCAGTACGACGTTCAAAAGAAAAGCCGCTCCCTTATACTGGCCCGCAACACGGGCCGTCTCATCTACGAAGGCGCCCCGATGTGCCAGGATTTTGACATGGAGAATTTCTCCTATACGAATTCCGTGATGAACTGCATCTACGACTGTGATTACTGTTTCCTGAAAGGTGTTTACGATACGCCGAACATCGTCGTCTTCGTAAACTTCGAAGACTATCAGAAAGAGGTCGACAGGAAACTCGAGGAAGGGCCTTTGTATCTTTGCATCTCCTACGACACAGATCTTCTGGCTCTCAACGGACTTACGGGCCTCTGTGACATGTGGACCGATTACGCGAAGGACAGGGAAGGCCTTACCATAGAGATAAGGACCAAGTCAGCCCCTTCGGATTTCATCTCATCGGAGCACATAATCTATGCGTTCACGCTCTCACCGGATGAAGTCATCGAAAAGTATGAGAAGAAGACACCGCACCTGTCATCCCGCCTCAATGCCGTCAAGGCAGCGCTCGGTTCGGGAGCTAATGTCAGGCTCTGTTTCGATCCTCTGATGCATATAGAAGATTTCGCATCTGTATATGGAAGATTTATGGAGCAGGTATCTTCCGCGGTGGATCTTAATGCGGTCCGTGATATCTCCCTGGGAACGTTCAGGATCTCAGCGGATTATGTCAGGCGCATGCGGAAGAACGGTCCTCTTTCCGAAGCTGCATGGTATCCTTATGACAACAAGGGAGGTGTCATGTCTTATCCTGAAGTCAAGGCGGATGCCATGACGGATCTTGTGATGAAAGAACTCCTGAAACACACCGAAAGGAGAAAGATATATCTATGGAAATGACTTCAAAGACGGCAGTGGTGACCGGAGCTTCCTCCGGTATCGGAAGGGCGATCGCAAAGATGCTTTCTTCCGAAGGATACGATGTTATCGGATTCGGCCGCAAGTTCGAAGCGGATAATCCTTTCCGGACGGTGGAGATGGATCTTACGGATTTACCGCGCGCCCTCAATGCCATGACGGACATAGGACCTGTCGATATCCTCGTCAACTGCGCGGGCTGCGCTTACTATGGCGTGCACGGGCAGCTGGCTTCCGGCGAGATTTCCGAGATGGTCAGGGTCGACCTCGAACTCCCCATGCTCCTGTGCAGGCAGTTCCTGCCCGGCCTCCGCGAGAGAAAAGGGATGATCGTAAATATTGCATCGGTCACGGCGACCAGGATAAACACACATGCCGCCTGCTACGGCGCCGTCAAGGCGGGCCTTAGGTCTTTTGGAAGATCTCTTTTCGAAGAGGAGAGGAAGAACGGCGTGAAGGTCATTACAGTCTGTCCGGATCTCACGGATACCGCCCTCTACCGCAATGCGGATTTTGCTCCTGACAGCGGAAGCTGCCTTACTGCCGATGAAGTTGCACGTGCCGTAATGAACGCTGTCACGGCGCCCGAAGGAGTAGTCATAAGCGAACTTGAGATAAGGCCCCAATTCAATAAGATCGTGAAGAAGTGATATGACTAAGGCAACAGGGAACAAAGTATTCGGCACGGAGAATGAACGCAACGGCAGCCTTGACTTTTGGAAAGGGATCGCCGCTCTGTCCATCTGCTTTTGCCATATAAGGTTTCCGGGCTATGCCGGTGCCGTTATGGCTGCCTTCGGCACATGCGGAGTCGCCTTTTTCTTCCTGATAAGCGGATATGCTCTCTACGATCCCGGAGCTGACAAGAACACCATCTGCGGCAGGATATTAAAGAGGTTCAAAAGGAACCTGATCATCACGCTGATCGCGGTCCTGGTGTGTTTTATCTATACGCTTGTTGACAGGATGATGTATGGGGACGTGGGAGGATTCATTGAAAGCCTTAAAGATCCCGTCATCTACATCCAGATGCTCTTCCCGGGAGACTTCGGCATCATAAGCGGACAGCCCCTCTGGTTTATGGCAGCGCTCCTGTTCGCCTACCTCATCTTCTGGCTGTTATTCTTTTTCGGCCTTAAAGATAAGATCCATTATCTGCTCTTGCCCTGCGCACTGCTCTGTATAGCAGGCGACATAACCGTAAGCACGCTGGGTCTTAACTACCATCTTTGCTCTAACGCCTTAGCCGCGGCTTTCCCCCTTATGCTCCTGGGCTTTTCGATCAACAGGTTCAAGGACAGGATAAAGCTTAAGGATCTCACACTGATCCTGACGGCCTGCGCCTTAGCCCTGGCTGTTATACTGACTGCCTGTCTCCGGCCGGGCGGGGTTGATATCTCCCCCTTGTTCAAGATGCCGTTCTCCGCAGTCATGCTCGTCATCTGCATAAGACAGAAAGACCGTCACCCTTCAAGGTTCTTCGAAAGGATAGGCAGGCAGGATGCTCTGTATTTTTATCTTGTCCACGATCTTGTGATCGATCCCGTGATCAGGCTCTATCTGATCCTGGCGGTCCCCTCGCCCTTCTTCGAGTGGACCATGCCCTTTGCGGTCCTGATCATCGCCCTGATCATCGCGGAGCTCATAGGGACGGCCGTCAGTATTGTCACGGCCGGATCACGCTCTTCAAAACAGAGTGCCTGACGGGATACCCCCTCTTATATGCCGAAAAGCATTGATCTTTAAAGCTCTCAACGAAGCCCGAAGACCGCCTCTTCCGCCCGATTACAAAAATATTACAAATTACCATATCTTGTGTATTGCTGTTGACTGAACCACAAGATATGGTATCCTATATGAGCGCAAACATGATGTTTGAAAACTTGCGGGAAGAGGTAAATGCATGGTACTCGGCGGGATACAGAAGGTCACCTTACTGGATTTTCCCGGGAAAGTAGCCTGTACCGTCTTCACAGTCGGATGCAACATGAGATGCCCCTTCTGTCATAATCCGGGACTCGTCAATGCGATCGGTCCCACGATGCCGGAAGAAGAGTTCTGGGAATTCCTTGAAGGAAGAAAGAAGCTCCTTGACGGTGTCTGCATAACAGGAGGAGAACCTCTTATCCATGATGATATAGAGGATTTCATCATCAGGATAAAAGACATGGGGTTCGAGGTGAAGCTCGACACCAACGGGAGTTTCCCGGACAGGCTCAAGTCGATACTCGATAAAGGGCTTGTTGAGTATGTGGCGGTGGATATCAAGAACACCATCGAAAGATACCCGATGACGGTCGGCGTTCCGGGCTTTGATACGGAAAGTATCAAGCGGAGCATCAGGATCATCGAAGAATCCGGAATAGACCACGAGTTCCGCACGACGGTGGTCGGCCGGCTTCACAGGTCGGAAGACTTCGGCGAGATAGCAGAGCTTATCGCAGGATCGGACAAATACTTCCTTCAGGCCTTCAAGGATACCGGTGATCTGGTATCGGACAACGGCAGCGAGGGGAAACAGGAAACAAGATATGAAGCCCCGTCAAGGGAAGAGCTCGACAAGATGCTGGAAAATGCAAGAAGAGTGATCCCCGGAGCAAAGATCAGGGGCGAAGAATAAGAGAACAATGCAGCGGAACGAACAGCTGCCAAAAATATATAACACAAAGGGGAGCTTTACTTATGTACAAGATCATCAAGCGTGACGGCAAGGAAGTCGATTTTGATCTTTCCAAGATCACAGGAGCCATCGAGAAGGCGTTTATTGCTCAGGAGAGAGAATACAACAGCCAGATGATTGACCTTCTGGCCATGAATGCCGTAGCAGACGTTGAGAAGAAAGCCAAGGACGGCAAGGTCGACGTCGAGAGCATCCAGGACTCTGTCGAGACTACACTCCAGAGAATGGGTTATGAGGATGTAGCCAAGGCATATATCCTTTACAGAAACCAGAGAGAGAAGATCCGTAACATGAATTCGGCTCTCCTCAACTATAAGTCACTCGTCGACAGCTATGTTAAGATCGACGACTGGCGCGTTAAGGAGAATTCCACGGTTACATATTCCGTCGGCGGTCTCATCCTTTCCAACTCCGGTGCTATCACGGCTAACTACTGGCTGTCCGAGATCTACGACAAGGACATCGCAGATGCACACCGCAATGCCGACATGCATATCCACGATCTTTCCATGCTCACGGGTTATTGTGCAGGATGGTCATTAAAGCAGCTCATCCAGCAGGGCTTGGGCGGCATCACGGGCAAGATCACTTCCGCTCCTCCGAAGCATCTTGCAACACTCTGCAACCAGATGGTCAACTTCCTCGGCATCATGCAGAACGAGTGGGCAGGCGCTCAGGCATTCTCCTCTTTCGATACATATCTTGCAGCTTTCGTAAAGGCTGACAATCTTGAATACGACCAGGTAAAGAAGTGCGTCGAGTCCTTCATTTACGGCGTTAACACTCCTTCCCGCTGGGGTACTCAGGCTCCCTTCTCCAACATAACGCTTGACTGGACTGTCCCTGCTGACCTCGCTGAGCAGAACTGCATCATCGGAGGCAAGGAAGCAGACTTCAAGTACAAGGACTGCCAGAAGGAGATGGACCTCGTCAACAAGGCATTCATCGAGATCATGATCGAGGGCGATGCCAACGGCCGCGGCTTCCAGTATCCTATCCCCACATATTCCATCACGAAGGATTTCGACTGGTCCGATACAGAGAACAACAGACTCCTCTTCGAGATGACATCCAAGTACGGCACACCTTACTTCTCCAACTACATCAACTCCGACATGGAGCCTTCCGATGTAAGATCCATGTGCTGCAGACTCCGTCTCGACCTGAGAGAGCTCCGTAAGAAGAGCGGCGGTTTCTTCGGTTCCGGCGAATCCACGGGTTCCATCGGCGTAGTTACGATCAACCTCCCGAGGATCGCATACCTTGCTGCTGATGAGGCTGATTTCTACAAGAGACTCGACCGCATGATGGATATCGCGGCAAGGTCCCTCAAGACAAAGCGCAACACCATCACCAAGCTCCTCGAGGAAGGTCTCTATCCTTACACCAAGCACTACCTCGGAACATTCGCCAACCACTTCTCGACGATCGGTCTGGTCGGCATGAACGAGACGGGTCTCAACGCAAAGTGGATCGGCATGGATCTCACACACAAGGAGACACAGGAATTTGCCAAGGATGTACTCAACCACATGAGAAACCGTCTGTCCGACTATCAGGAGGAGTACGGCGACCTCTACAACCTCGAGGCTACACCTGCAGAGTCCACGGCATACAGACTTGCCAAGCACGACAAGAAGAGATATCCCGACATCATCACCGCACACGATGACAGCGGCGTTTACTACTACACCAACTCTTCACATCTGCCCGTCGGATACACGGCAGACATCTTCGAGGCACTCGATATCCAGGACGATCTGCAGACCCTCTACACATCAGGTACGGTCTTCCACACCTTCCTGGGCGAGAAGCTCCCTGACTGGAAGTCGGCAGCAGCCCTCGTACGTAAGATCGCCGAGAACTATTCCCTGCCTTACTACACGCTGTCTCCCACATACTCCATCTGCCAGGCACACGGTTACCTTGCAGGCGAAGTCAAGAACTGTCCTCACTGCGGTGCTCCCACTGAGAGTTACAGCCGTATCACCGGTTACTACCGTCCTATCCAGAACTGGAACGACGGTAAGGCTCAGGAGTTCAAGGATCGTAAAGTATATGACATCCCCAACTCCAACTTCCACGGCAAGCACAACATCAACGGTGTCGATGCCAACGAGGCTTTCGCAACAACACAGGCTGACGAGGGACTTGATGTTCCTTCCTTCGGAACGGACACACCTCTCCTCTTCACGACACACGCCTGCCCTAACTGCAAGGCAGTCAAGGGAATGCTCGATTCCGGCAAGTACGCATATGACACCGTTTACGCAGACGATGACGATGCTCTTGCAAGACAGTACGACATAATCACGGTACCTACGCTCGTCGCAGGCGGCAAGAAGTTTACCGGTGTCGCTGAGATCAGAAAATACATGGCGGAAAATCCCCAGGGCTGATATCCCGCCAAGACTTGTAACAACGGCTGACAGAGGCTGTCTCTCAGATGAGAGACAGCCTCTTTGTCAGTGCGGAAAATACCTATCCGTTTGAAATAAACTCGCCGGTGTTTTTTGTATAAAATGCCCTTGGAAATCGTGTCTGTCAGATGTTAGAATAATTTTGGACGGACGGAAAATCAAATTTTTATTTTATATCTAATCGGTATTTTTGCAAGTGTTTTTTTAGGCCCCTTCGGTGAGGTGACAGATGGACTTTAGAGTCGGAGAGATCATCGTATACGGCAGCAACGGCGTGTGTAAGATCGACGATATCAAGGAGACGAGTTTCTTTAAGGAGCCTCCTAAGACTTACTATTTTCTGTCGCCGCTTTTCGTAAAGTCATCTTCCGTGATCTATGTGCCTTTGGATAACCCTGCCCAGACAGATAAGATCAAGCCTATCATGACCGAGAAGGAAGCAGATGAATTCATAAAGAGCCTTCCTGTCACGGGCATGGAATGGATCGAAGACCGCAACAGGAGGAAAGAGGCATTTACCAGGGTCTTATCCTCAGGAACAAGGTCCGAGATAGCGGCTCTCATCGAACTCGTAATCTCCCACCGCAAGCTTCTCGAAAACGAAGGGCGAAAACTGAACGCCCAGGACGAGAGGGCGCTCGATGAAGCGATGCGCAGGATCGACAACGAACTGGCGGTAATAAAGGGCGTTGAACCGCAGGTGATACAGGAACAGATCATCAGCATGATCGATGCTGTATAACTGACCGATAAGAATGACTGTTGATAGAGAGAAGGGGGTTGTCTCGAGGACAACCCTTTTTGCTTAAAAAGATGTATAATGTTTGACCGAAAGAACATGATATCCGGAGGCAAATAAGAATGAATACCCTGATAGGCTACGGCAAGGAAAAGATCGAGATCAGCATCCCCGATGACAGATACCTCGGTACACTCGTACCGAACGAAGTGGAGATCGGACTTACCGGCATGGATGAGGTCGTAAGGTCTTTACAGGAACCCATAGGAAGCCCGAAGCTTTCCGAGATCGTAAAGCCCGGCGAGAAGATCGTCATCGTTACATCGGATGTAACGAGGCCCATCCCGAGCTACAAGGTCCTGCCTCCCGTACTGGATGAACTCTCAAAGGCGGGAGTGGACGATAAGGACATAACGGTCGTTTTCGCTCTGGGAAGCCACGGCGGACATTCCGAAGAGCGCAAGAGATCGCTCGTCGGCGATGCCGTCTATGACAGGGTAAACTGCATTGATTCCGACATGAACGACGTTAAGCGCATGGGTGTCACATCCAGAGGCACACCCGTCGACATCTTTACGCCCGTTGCAGAGGCTGACAGGGTCATCTGTCTCGGCAATATCGAGTACCACTATTTCGCAGGTTATTCGGGAGGCGCCAAGGCTTTGATGCCGGGCGTATCCACCAGGGATGCCATACAGAACAACCACAGCAGGATGGTCCAGCCCGAAGCATGCGCAGGCAGGCTCGAAGGCAATCCCGTAAGAGAAGACATCGAGGAGTCCGGCGCGATCGTAGGCATCGACTTCATAGTCAATGTTGTCCTTAACGAGAAGAAAGAGATCATCAAGTGTTTCTCAGGCGACTCCGTCAAGGCTCACCGCGAAGGCTGCAAATTCCTTGATTCCTTCTATGCTATCAAACTGAAGGAGAAGGCTGATATCGTCGTCGTCTCGGCAGGAGGCTTCCCGAAGGACATCAACATGTACCAGGCCCAGAAGGCTCTTGATAACGCAAAGCACGCAGTCAAGGACGGCGGCATAATCGTATGGATCGCAGAGTGTTCCGAAGGTCTGGGCGAGAAGCACTTTGAGCAGTGGATGACAGGTCACGAAAAAGCGTCTGACATGATCACTCACATCAAGGAGGATTTCGTCCTTGGAGGCCACAAGGCGGCAGCCATCGCTCTCGTGCTCGAGAGGGCAAGGATCTTCCTGGTTTCTTCTTTTGAAGCGGACTTCGTAAAGAGCATGTTCTTAGAGCCCTACAGCGACGTTAAGGAAGCCATCGCAAAGGCCATGGAAGAGATACCGGAAGGCAAGGTCCTCGTCATGCCTTACGGCGGTTCCACTCTGCCCAGGATCTGAACCTTATAAGCCCGAAGCTCCTATCCTTGTTGCACCCGCATCGATCATGGCGCGGGCAGCTTCAGGCGACCTTATTCCGCCGGCAGCTTTTATCCTTACGGAAGAGGAGAGATTTGCCCTCATGAGAGCGACATCTTCCACTGTCGCGCCGCCCGTCGAAAAGCCCGTTGAAGTCTTTATATATTCCGCGCCGCAGCGCTCGACTATGCCGCAAAGAGCGACCTTTTCTTCTTCGGTAAGAAGACATGCTTCGATTATGACCTTAAGTATCGCGCCCTTCTCGTGAACGGCACCGGCTATGGCCTTTACTTCGTCTTCGACTTCCTTCATCTTTCCGGCTTTTACGAAAGCGACATTTATTACCATATCGATCTCACAGGCACCGTTGTCCACGGCATCTTTTGCCTCGGTGACTTTGACTGATGTCGTGTTGTAACCGTTGGGGAAGCCTATTACCGTACAGATGGGGATCCGTCCCCTAGCGTAGTCATATGCGGATCTTACATAGCAGGGAGGGATGCAGACGGACATGGTCTTGGATGCTATGGCCCTGTCGATCAGTGCCTTGATATCGTCTTCAGTTGCAGTGACCTTAAGATTCGTAAGGTCGACATAGGTCATGACATCATCAGGGTCGGAAGGGTCAAGGTCACGTTCCGGGAATCTCTTCTCAAACCTTGCTCCGGACAAAGCATTGACCACGACCTGTGATATGTAACTGAAGCCTGTTATGCTGCCGAGATTGCGGGGTGTGCTGTAGCCCTTGCCGTAGATAAGGAGAGGGACCTGTTCCCTTGAATGGTCAGTTGAGACGGTCGAAGGATCGCAGCCGTGATCTGCGGATATTATGAGAAGATCATCTTCTTTCAGGGATTCGAGTATATCTCCCAGCGCGTCGTCGAATTCATGGAGAGCCTCGTTATATCCTTCGATGTTGTTGCGGTGGCCGTAGAGCATGTCGAAATCCACGAGGTTGGCAAAAAGGAGTCCTGTGAAGTCTTTGTCCAGGTATTCCCTGATCTTTGCTATGCCTTCGCTGTTTCCCTTTGTCGGGTTGGTCTCCGTAAAGCCTCTTCCCGCGAAAAGATCATAGATCTTGCCTACGGAGATAACGTCAAAGCCCTTGGCCTTAAGGTGGTCCATCATGGTGGCAGAAGGCGCTTCGACCGCAAAGTCGTGGCGGTTAGCCGTCCTCGTGAAGCTGCCCGGCGTTCCCGTGAAGGGGCGGGCGATGATGCGGCCCACGGCATCCTTTCCCGTCATGAAAGTCCTCATCTCACGGCAGATCCTGTAGAGCTCATCCAGGGGGACGATCTCCTCGTGGGCTGCGATCTGGAGAACGGAATCGGCGGAAGTGTAGAGGATCAGGTCCCCTGAAGAAAAATGCTCTTCGCCGTAATCTTCGATCGCCTGCGTGCCGCTGTAGGGGAGGTTGCATAATACGCCTCTTCCGGATACCTCCTTCAGCTTGTCGACGACATATGAAGGGAAGCCGTCAGGATATGTGGGCTGGGGATCTTCCGATACTACGCCTGCTATCTCCCAGTGGCCTATCGTGGAGTCCTTGCCGCCGGAGGATTCCTCACGGAGCCTGCCGTAGGCTCCGATGGGGGCAGGCCGCCCTGCCTGCGGATCTTTCGAAAGATATTCCAGGATACGGGGATCGGAGTTACCGTCTATATCAAAAAGTCCCATGGATGACAGGTTCGGGAAGGGCTTATCTGAAGCGGAAAGGACCGCTGCCAGGGTGTTGCTGCCCTGATCGCCGAAAGCGGATGCATCGGGAGCGTTGCCGCATCCCAGGCTGTCAAGGATAATAAGGAATACGCGTTTTGCCATGAATGTGCTCCTTGTGTATAATATATTTTCTTGAAATAATTATAGCAATATTGATGCTGTGAATTATAAACCAAAAGAAAATGGCAGAGTTGACCGATGGATAATGAGAAGATAACACTTTTCGACGACATGGACCTGTCGGACGAGGTCCGCAAGTCCTTAAAAAAGATGGGCATGACAAGACCCACGACCGTACAGAGGGAGGCGATACCCTATCTGATGGATAACGTCAGCGTTATCGCCAAGGCCCCCACAGGAACGGGAAAGACATTCGCTTTCGCGATACCGATACTGGAATACCTCAACATGAACGAGGACTATATCCAGGCGCTCATACTGGCTCCCACGAGAGAACTCGCGCTGCAGATCACGAGCGAGATCAAGCTCCTGGCGAAGTTCATTCCGGGCGTCAGGGTCGTCTCGATAATCGGCGGCCAGAACATGCGCACCCAGCAGGAGAGGATAAAAAAGAAGCCGCAGATCGTGGTCGCGACACCCGGCAGGCTCCTCGACATGGTCAACCGCAAGATGATCGACATATCCTGCATCTACACGCTCGTTCTGGACGAGGCTGACGAGATGCTCAAGATGGGATTCATAAGAGACGTTAAGCGCATAATAGAGATCACGCCGAAAGATAAGCAGATGGCATTGTTCTCGGCTACCATGCCCCGTGAGATCCAGGATATCACCTGGCAGTTCATGGAGGGCGCGGCAACGATAGACGTCATGCCCAAGGCTGAAGACCATCCCGACATTGACGAGTACATGATCGAATGTCCCGAAAAGGATAAGACGGCAGCGGTCATCAGGATCATCGCAAAGGAAGACTACCGCAAATGCATCGTCTTCTGCAATACCAAGGACCAGACCTCCAAGGTCGGAGCCAAGCTCGCAACGGCCGGCATAAAGGCAGGCATCCTTCACGGCGACATCAGCCAGGGGAAGAGGAACAAGGTCATGGATTCCTACAGGAGCGGAAAGACAGACGTGCTTGTCGCGACGGATGTGGCGGCTAGGGGCATAGATGTCGACGATATCGAAGCCGTATTCAACTACGACATCCCCAACGAGAACGAACTCTATCTTCACAGGATCGGAAGGACCGCGAGAGCCGGCAAGACCGGGTCCGCTTACAGTCTCGTTTCCTTCAAGGAACGTGACAGGATGGAAGAGATCATAAGATATACCAAGGCCAACCCCCAAGAATATACTCTCTAACGGCATACTGGAGGGCTTTCGCATGACTGAGAAAGTACTTGATTGGAACTCGTATAAGGAAGCGGCATTGACCTGTGCCTCCGAAGGCATAGTGCTCCTTAAGAACGACGGCAGCCTGCCTTTGGCAGAAGGCATGAAGATCGCCATGTTCGGCCGCGCACAGAACCACTACTATAAGTCCGGCACGGGATCGGGCGGAATGGTCAACGTAAGCCATATCACCGACATCAGGGAAGGCCTGGAAGATTCTGGCAGGGTAACAGTCGATAAGGAACTTGCCGCGGTCTACGATAAGTGGGATTCCGAAAACACTGAATACAACAATCTCGGCTGGGGCAGGGAAGCCTGGTCCATGGAAGAGATGCCGCTTGAAGAAGGACTGGTCAAAGACGCTTCCTTAAGGTGCGATGCCGCAGTGATAGTCATTGCCAGGACCGCAGGCGAAGACAGGGACAATTCCGCGAAGGAAGGATCCTACTATCTTACGGCCAAAGAGAAGGACATGATAAGGCTGGTTACTTCCGTTTTCAGCAAGTCTGTCGTCGTGCTCAACACGGGCAACATAATCGACATGTCATTTGTTGATGAATACGGTCCTTCTGCTGTCCTATATGTCTGGCAGGGCGGCATGACCGGAGGCACGGCCGCGGCTGATGTCCTTACCGGCAAAGTCAATCCGTCAGGATGCCTTGCCGATACGGTCGCAAAAGAACTCGGAGATTACCCGTCAGATGCCAACTTCGGAAAGACGGGTCTTACGGATATCTACAAAGAGGATATCTTCGTCGGCTACAGATACTTTGAGACATTCGCTCCGGACAGGATCCTCTATCCTTTCGGCTATGGTCTGTCCTATACGGACTTCGCTTTCGAGGATCTCAAGCTCAGCATGGACGAAGAAGATCTCAAGATCTCTCTTGATGTTGTAAACCGGGGAACGGTTCCCGGCAAAAAAGCATGCCTTATCTATGTAAAGCAGCCTGAGGGAAAGATCACGAAGCCCCTTGCCGTTCTTGCGGCTTTTGCGAAAACGGATATCATCCTTCCGGGAGAAAAGAGCCGGATCAGCATGGACATCCCTCTTAGCCGTCTTGTCTCCTTTGACGACGACGGAAGAGCAGGTCTCGGTACAGGCTGGGTGCTTGAAGAAGGCGAGTATGAATTCTTCGCAGGAGGGAGTCTGGCAGATTCCGTCCGTGCGGGATCTTACTTCAATGAGAAGTCTTATCTTACCGAAAAGATCGAGCCTGTCGCAGCCCCCGTGGAAGAGTTCGAACGCCTTACGCGCAACGGATATGAGAAGGCTCCCTTAAGGGATGAAAGATACCGTGAACTTAAGGAAAGGATCATTCCCGCTGAGATCCCCCGGACGGGTGATAAGGGCATAAAGCTGTCTGATGTTAAAGCCGGCAAAAACAGCATGGATGAATTTGTTGCACAGCTTTCCGATGAGGAGCTCAGCCTCATCATAAGAGGCGAAGGCATGGGCAGCATGAAGGTCACGATGGGAACGGCGGGCGCTTTCGGAGGCGTTTCAAAGAGCCTGGCCATGAAGGGTATTCCTGCAGTCTGCTGCGCAGACGGTCCCTCGGGCATGAGGATCGACAGCGGCAAGAAAGCATTTTCGCTTCCCAACGGCACCTGTCTTGCATGCTCATTCAACACGGACGCCGTGGAAAAGCTTTTCGGATATACGGGACTTGAGATGCTGTCATGCAAAGTCGATACACTATTAGGCCCCGGCATAAATATCCACAGGCATCCCCTTAACGGCCGCAACTTCGAATACTTTTCGGAGGATCCCCTGCTCACGGGCCTCATGGCAGCTGCCCAGGTAAGGGCGATGGAGAAGAACAAGGTAACTCCGACCATAAAGCACTTCTGCTGCAACAACCGCGAGACGGACCGCAGGAAGATGAATTCCGTAGTGTCCGAGAAGGCTCTCCGCGAGATATATCTCAAACCCTATGAGATCGCGGTCAAGGAAGGCGGCGCAAGGAGCATCATGACCAGTTACAACAGGGTCAACGGGATGTTCACTGCGAATAACTACGAGCACAACACCGTCATCCTGAGAGAACAGTGGGGATATAAAGGCATCGTCATGACCGACTGGTGGGCATCTATCAGCAGGGACGGCAAGCCGGTCGAAGATTTCTCCCTGACCGAACACTCGGTAATGGCAAGGTCCCAGAACGATCTTTATATGGTCTGCCACGAAGTCGAGGATGAATTCATCAATGAATCTGATGTAATGGAAGAGCTTAAGAAGGGGACCTGCGAAAAGATAAGCAGGGCTGAACTTCAGAGGTCTGCAAAAAACATCCTGGAGTTTGCGGCCGAGACAGCGGCTTTCGACAGGCTGACAGGCGACGGGGTCAGGATCGTCCACGAAAACAATCCTTTCTGTGAAGACGATGTCGATGTGACAGTGGATAAGTACTACGATGTCGATAACGGATGCGAGATCATAGTGGATGAGGATACGTCGGACGGCAGCGATCTCGTGTTCGGCGTCACGGGCAGGATCGCCGGAGAATACGACATGGTCGCGACCGGAATATCCGATCTCGGAAGACTCGCCCAGATACCGGTGACGGTATTCATCACGAGCATACCGATCTCGGTCATGAGCTGGAACGGAACAGAGGGTAAAGAGGAGGAAAGACACTGCAAGTTCTATATCTTCCCGCACAGTTCCAAATCACTTACCGTAAGGATCCACCCCGGCCGCCCCGGAGTCAGGATAGTAAAGATAAAGATCAGTTATTCGAATCCCCTGCCGGAGCACCCTTTCGGTGACGGCTGATTTGATATAGAATATATGAGTTGCAAAAAAAGGGAAGGAGCATAACAGCAGGATGCGCAGAGACTATTTCACGGTTGTATTTCTGGCATGTGTTGCAGGGGCTTTGGCCTTTATATGGGCTAATCCCGTCTACTTCACATACGGGACCGTAGTGCCGCGCGCTTTCAGTCTCCTTGAGATAATGATGAGCGCATTCTATACCGTTTTCTTCCTGTTCATCATCCCTCTTGTCACATCTTACTACCGCAGGACCTGGGTCTGTATCGGTCTGGCTTTCTACGGTGTTATGGCATATCTGCCGCTGATATTCCTTCCCCGTTTGGAAGGCGTTGAGGAAGCCGACAGCCTGGTGAAGCTCGGCATGGCTTATCTTTTCCGCGGCATGTACGATCTTGTAAATGCGCCTTTTGCTGGAATGTCGACCATCGTCGGAGACAAGGCCGCATCACACCTTGCATGCTGGATCATGCCCATAGCGATCCTCGTGCCGCTCCTGGTCAAATATGCAAGGTTCTGCAGACAGGCTTACATTACCGAAAAGCTCGCGCCCTCGACTCCATCCAATCCTGTATTCACCACGCGTGATGCCAAGGTCGAGCCTGAGGTCATAGGAACGGTCATATCGGCTCCCTCCAAATCCAAGTCACCCGAAGAAGTCGAGAGGAAAGCCAAGAACGACTACAATATCGAAACAAGGATGGAGAAGGCAAGACAGCTTGCATCGGAGGACCGTCCGATCCAGATGCCGGAAGGAAACAAGGTCAGAAAAGCGAATATCGAGGCACCGCAGGGAGAAGCTCCCAAGAACGTGGAAGCTCCCGAGTCGGCTTCTTCCCCTGCCTTAGGTCCCGGAGATGTAATAAGACTGGGTCCCCCGCCTTCCTGAGGAAGCTTAGGACCTGAATATACAGGGAAGTTGAAAATATAGAGTCAAGCCTGTACAATACTCTAGATAAGATATGGAAGATCGGAGAGATCAATGGCTAAGAACAACAAGTACTGGAAGAAAGTCCTTGCAAGCAGTGAGGACAGCAAATTTGAAAGAGACAGCGGAGACCCTCTTGAGGAAGGTCTCGAGCGCCTGTCCTGGCATGAGAATTCCAAGAGGATAATCAAGAACAGCATCAAGAAGACCCAGGAGACATTCGGCGAGGAAGTCGGTAATTCCATCACGGCCGGTGTCATGGCTGTCTATGTGCTCTGCGTCATCCCTTACGCTTCCATCGTTGCTTATAACAGAGTCGAAGAAGGCAAGATCATGTCTGTCCTCGGCATGTCGAGCTTCCTTATCACCTTCTTCCTGTCACTTCTCTTTTCGACCGTATATCATTTCATGAAGAGGGGAACTCCCCACAAGAGAGTTATGAGCAAGCTCAACAGGATCTTGTGTTACTTTGCAGTGCTCGGCGTTTATACGCCTATCTGCATCAATTTCCTGGGTACTATATCAGGTCCCGTCATCTTTGCCCTTGAGGCAGCGATAGCGCTCGCAGGCGTATTTGTTACGGCTTTCTGCTACAAGACCAACAAGATCGGTACGGCCATTTCCAATATACTCTTCGTACTCCAGGGCTGGCTTATCCTTCCCCTGATCGGACTCTTCTATCAGAAGGCATCTCACCTTACCTTCTGGCTGATCGTTTCCGGCGCGATCGTTTATACGATCGGAATGCTCTTCTTCAGTTCCGGAAAGAGATTCAAGTTCTCCCATATGGTATGGCATTTCTTCGTCCTCATCGGCGGAGCTCTTCACATTCTGGGGATCGTTTATTTCTTCGCATAAGACAGTTTGATCTGTTCTCTTTTTTCGGCTTTATTATTATGCCCTCCTATGTTATACTCCTTTGCAGGGTTATCGCAGGTTAGCGAATAATTTAATAATTTTACTGGGGGGTGCTTTATGAAGAGCATTAAGACCGTCATTACGGCTTTTTCCGTGGCTTTTTTGTCCCTTATACTTGCTTGTGGCTTGTTCCCGGCGAAGAATGTCCTTGCCGCATCTGTTACTATCGATGAACAGAATTTCAAGGATGCCAAGTTCAGGGAGTATGTTAAGAAGAATTTCGACAAGGACAACGACGGAAAACTGTCAGATGCCGAGATCAAGAAGGTTACCAAGATCGAATTGGTTGACTGCGGAGTCAATTACCTTAACGGCATAGAATACTTCACTTATCTCAAGACCTTCATCTGCAATTACAACTATGTAAGGACGCTTGACCTGTCCAAGAATACCAATCTTGAGACTGTCGAGCTCCTGAAGCTGAATCTTGAGACGCTCGATCTTTCCAACAACAAGAAGGTCAAGAGCCTTAAAGTTGCAAATAACGGTTTTACTTTTGTGGATTTCCATAATTCCCCGGCTCTCAAAAAAGCGTTTGATAAGGGAACGGTAAGCAAGGGTGAAGATATACAGTACGGAAAATACATCGACCGTAACTACAATTCCGGAGAAGCTTTTCTCCGCGTAAGCCAGAATGCAGTCTGCGGAATGTTCATCAAGGAAAAAGATTTTCCCGATGCTAATTTCAGAGCATATGTGGATGAGTATATAGGTACCGGCAAGGGCTATATCTCATTCGACACACTGGAGAACCTATCCATTATCGACTGCAATTCCATGAGCATATCCAGTCTTAAGGGTATCGAATTATTTACGGGTCTTCGGGATCTGGATTGCAGAGGAAACAAACTGACTTCTCTCGATGTTTCAAAAAATACTCTTCTTACCAGACTCGTATGCGCATACAATCAGCTGAAAAAGCTTGATGTAAGTAAGAATACCAAGTTAACGGAACTTCAGTGCTATCTTAACAAGATAAAGACTCTGGATATCAGCAAGAATACGGCCCTGAAGAGATTTGATTGTGCAGGCAATCCGATCGAAGTTGTTGATCTTTCGGATCACCCTAAATTCGTTAAGCTTATCAAAGAAGTTACTCCTTCTTTCGGGACTTTCGATAGCGGAGAAAGATATATCACATATGCCGATACCATCGATGGTGAACTGCATTATCTCTCTTTCCCCAGCGATTCATTACGCCGCATAAAGAAGACACAGGTCATTACTGCAAACGACATGACGATCGCTCTCGGCGATACAGTGAACATAGGAGCAAGGACTTCCGGCAACGGCAGTTTAAGTTACAATGTCAGAAACTCTGTATCGGTAACTTGCGATGCCAACGGCAATGTGCATGCAGAGCACCTGGGAGAAGCAACTATTACGATATCCGCTTCCGAGACAGACAGATACTATTTTGAGACAAAGAACATCACGGTCAAGGTCGTACCCAAGGTCACGCTCAACAAGACCAAGGCTAATGTGATCTGCGGCAACACGATCACATTGACTGCAAGCGTGAACGTTCCCCTTAGTGCCGTAACATGGAGTTCAGCCGATACTTCCATCGCAACGGTCGACAGCAACGGTAAGGTCAAGGGCAAGAAGGCAGGCACGGTGAAGATCTCTGCAAAATCCAACGGCGGCGTTGGAACCTGCGAGGTTACGGTCCTCTATAAGGATGTTATCAATTCGTCTGACTTCTGGTTCAAGCCCACTAACTACCTTACAGCTGCAGGCGTTGTAAAGGGCTACGACAACCAGACCCGCTTCAAGCCCGCCAACGAATGCACGCGTGCACAGATGCTGACATTCATGTGGAGACTTGCAGGAAGCCCTGCACCCGGTTCTTCCACATGTTCCTTCCCTGATGTAAACAGCTCCGATTACTTCTTCAAGCCTGTTATCTGGGCTGTCGAAAAGGGCATCACCACGGGATACGGCGACGGCACGTTCAAACCTCAGAATGTCTGCACGAGAGCACAGACGGTCACCTTCCTCTGGAGGATGGCAGGAAAGCCCGCTCCGTCCTCGACGAGGAGCCGCTTCTCCGATGTTGACAGTTCTGCTTACTATTACAAGGCAACTCTCTGGGCTTCCGAGAAGAATATCCTTGCAGGTTACGATGACGGAACCTTCCAGCCCGATGGCAAGTGCCTGCGCCGTCAGATGGTCACATTCCTCTACAAGTACGATAAGTACGTAAACGGCAGAGGATAAGGATCTGAGAACATAAGATATAAGGGACTGTCTCTGATTTTTTCAGAGACAGTCCCTTTATTGTTGTTGATCTTACCGGGATCAGGGACGCGTGAAGATCAGCTCCTTGGTGCTGAATGCCGCGGCGACATTGTCGTAGTTTAAGAAGACCAGGTCCATCATGTCGTCACCCGGGATGACCTCAGGATTGAAGGCATTGAAGAGGATGTTGCGCTTAAGGTATTCATCGGCGATGAAGCCGGAATCCTTGGAGATCTTGAAGCTTATGCTGTCCGAATAAGTGCAGACACCGAACCAGGGCTGGCTTACTATGGACTTCGCGGGAGCCTCTTTATCCAGGGACTCGAACACCCTCGTTATGCTGACGCGGTAGACCTTCTTGAACTCGCGGATGTTGAGCATGTAGAGGCAGGCGTTGTGTGATCTTATGAACTCGGAGATGAGGTTCGGAGCCTGCGTGACGTAAGTATCTTCCGTTACGGGAGGGATGTTCCCTGAGCAGATGCCGATCGCGCGGTCGATGTCCTGAAGAAGGGCATCGTCGCCCGGATGACGTCCCTGTTCGGATCTGATGCGAAGAGCACACTTCGCTTCGAGCAGGTATTTATATGCCACCCCGTAAAGATTTACCACTTCAGACCTGGGGATGGAGCCCTTGCCGTTTAAGAAGAATATGGCCATCCTGTATGCTGTCTCGGGGAAATAGTTGCCGGTATTGCCTTCTTCGAAGTTGAACCTCTCATCGTTATAAAGATCGTTGATGAGGTTAAAGGCCATGTCTGTATCCTGCGAGACATAAAGACCCCTGGCATACATGTCGGCAAGCTTGAACCTGGATTCCGCTATATCGAAAAGCGTGGCGGCGGAAAAATAGAAGAAGGCCTTCTCATAATCAGGAGTACCGTCGATCTTGCCGTCGTAGTAGATATAGCCCAATGTGTTGGCGGCATAGCCGAAATTGAATTCGACCAGGAGCCTCTTCAGCAGGACTGCCGCCTTGGCATAGTTCTGTCCGTATATGGGACCGCCCGAAAAGTAGGCATAGGCCTTGAACTTGATCGCTACGAAATTGTTGTTTTCCGCGAGCTCATCCGCGAAACGGCGGAAGAGGAGCTTGTTTTCCTTGGTGAGGTCTGAGATGACCAGCTGATTATCGCGGTGGACAATGAAACTCTCTTTTATCTCGGGAACGAAGCGCCTCTCCGTTAAGGGGAGATCCTCTTCCTCGTCTTCCGTGAAATAGTTTATCTGCTTCAGCATGGCATCAGTGTTGAACAGCTGGTTGGTCGTGTTATCTACCAGCATGCTGTCCTTGCCGTTGGACTTGAAGAAATCGCTGATTATCATGTCCGCTTCCCTTGCGAGGATCACGAAGATCCAGAACATCAGATCTTCCGGAGTATGCGGAAGATCGGGCTCGGACGCATCGGCGAGCTCATCGAAAGTCGGGGTCATTATCTCGTTGAGGCAGAGGGCCTCGTAGAAATACTTGCCCAGGGGGATCCACCAGTCGAGGAGGAACTGTCCCGGGGGAAGAGAGGAGGCGTTTTCGAGCGCTTCCGCAAGATCGTCCAGAGTCATGGGATATGAAGTCTCGCAGGTAACGTTCGCGTCGACCATGACGGGAAGGTCCCCCGAAAGCTCGGACCAGCAGATGCGGAGGCAGGCAAAATCCTCCAGTTTTTCTGAAGTGATAAAGATCTCTTCCGGATTCATCGGCATAACTTACTCTACTGTAACGCTCTTTGCGAGATTACGGGGCTTATCGACATCAAGACCTCTTGCGACCGATACATAGTAGCTTAAGAGCTGTAAGGGTACTATCGCAAGAGATGCGGCGAAGAGATCGTCGATCCTCGGAACGTAAGTAACGAAGTTGGCGGTATCCTCTATGCTGTAGTTGCCGAAAGTCGTAAGGGCCATGGTGTAGGCTCCGCGGCTCTTGACCTCGACCAGGTTGGACAGGGTCTTCTCGAAGAGCGAGCTCTGCGTGAGAACGGAGATAACGAGGAGGCCGTCTTCTATGAGGCTGATCGTACCGTGCTTGAGCTCGCCCGCAGCATATGCTTCGCTGTGGATGTAGGTTATCTCCTTGAGCTTAAGGCTGCCTTCGAGGCAAACGGCGTAATCGATTCCGCGGCCGATGAAGAATACGTCCTTCTGGGCTGCAACCTTGGATGCGAACCACTGGAGGCGCTCCTTGTCATCGAGGATGGATTTGATCTTATCGGGGATCGTGAAGAGCTCGTCGATGAGGCGGGTCGCTCTTTCATCGTCGATCGTGCCCTTGAGGAGGGCGAGCTTGATGGCGAGGATATCCAGGACTATCAGCTGTGAACTGTATGCTTTCGTAGTCGCAACTGCGATCTCGGGACCTGCTACAGTGTAAAGGACGCAGTCTGCTTCTCTTGCTATGGAAGAACCGACGACGTTGACGACGCCGAGAGTCTTGACGCCCGCGTTCTTGGCGAGTCTCAAGGCTGCAAGAGTATCGGCGGTCTCACCTGACTGGCTGACTGCGATCACGAGGGAGTTGCCGCAGAAAGGAAGATCCCTGTATCTGAACTCGGATGCGAGCTCGCATCTTACGGGGATGCCTGTCAGCTGTTCGATGACATACTGGGCGGTAACGCCTGCGTGATATGTGGATCCGCATGCTACGAGGTAGATGTTGTTGACATCTTTTAAGAATTCGTCTGTCAGAGTCGATTCGGACAGGTCGATATGATACTTGCTGCCGGCATCCTCAGATTTCTTGATGAAAGCGTTAAGAGTGTCTGCGACGGTCTTCGGCTGTTCATGGATCTCCTTGATCATGAAATGCTCGTAGCCGCCTCTTTCGGCTGCCGTCGTATCCCAGTCGATCAGGACGGGTTCCTTGGCGACGGTATCGCCGTCCAGGTTATAGAAGACGGTGCCGTCAGCGGAAAGCTCAGCCATCTCAAGGTCGTTGATGTAATAGATGTTCCTCGTATGCTCGAGCAGGGCGGGAACGTCAGAAGCACAGTAAGATGCCTCGTCTGTAACGCCGATTACGAGAGGGCTGTCCTTCCTTGCGACATAGACCTTGTTGGGGCAGTCACGGAAGATAACGGCCAGGGCATAGGAACCCCTGACACGGACCATGGTCTTGGCCAATGCTTCGATGGGATCATGCGTATACTTCTTGTAGTAGTAATCGATGGTCTTGATCGCGACCTCGGTATCTGTATCTGAATAGAATGTATATCCCTTGCGGATGAGCTTGTCCTTGAGCTCCCTGTAGTTCTCGATGATGCCGTTATGTACGCCTACAACATTGAAATCGTCAGTTGCATGGGGATGGGCGTTCTCTACGGAAGGCTCTCCGTGCGTAGCCCATCTGGTATGACCGATACCGCATGTTCCCTTCATGCTCTTGCCGAAGTTGGTCTTTTCGGCGAGGATATGAAGGCGGCCCTTGGCCTTGACGATCTCGGGGTTGTCAGATTCGTTTCTTACGGCGATGCCTGCGGAGTCATAACCTCTGTATTCGAGCTTGCTCAATCCTTCCAGCAGGATGGGGGCGGCCTGTTCCTTGCCGCAGTAGCCGACTATTCCGCACATATCAGAGTTACCTCTTTTCGAAAAATAATAGGACTATTTTAACATAGAGTGAAAATAAATGTTAAAAAGAGCCCTTTTACGGGTAAAATAGTCGTGTTAATATCATCGGAAAGAAAGACAGACATTGGAGTAAGATCATCATGAAAGATTTAAGGATCGAGGATTTCATAGGAGTATTAAATTCAGCCGAACCCACACCGGGCGGCGGCGGCGCTTCGGCCTTGGCAGGCGCCCTGTCGGCAGCCCTCTTAGGAATGGTCGCCCATCTTACGACCGGCAAGAAGAAGTATGCCGAATATCAGGGCGAGATCGATAAGATCCTGGAAGATACGAAGGTCCTGGCTGACAGGATGCAAGACCTGATCGAAGAGGATGCGAAGGCTTTCGCGCCTCTGGCAGCCGCATACGGGATCCCGAAGGAAGATCCTGACCGCGCAGCCATACTTGAGGAAGCCCTGATAAATGCCGCATCCGCACCCTATAAGATCGTTGAGACGGCAGCAGATGTCCGTGACATCGTCGTGAGGCTTGCGGATATCGGTTCGCGCCTTGCCATAAGCGATGCCGGAGTCGCGGCGGCACTTTGTTCCGCCACCGCAAAGGGCGCTGCCATGAACATCTATATCAATACCAAGCTTATGTCAGACAGGGCTGCGGCTGAGAAGATGAACGAAGATGCAAAGGCACTTGTCGAAAGCATCTGCTCAGACTGTGATGCCGTATATGACAGGATAAAAGGAGAACTCGGAGCATGATCGAACTTAGGGGTAAGCCCGTTGCCGAAAAACTTGATAAGGACAGTACCGGCCTCATGGCGGAATACGGCGTAATTCCCGTACTTGCCATATTGAGAGTCGGACAAAGGTCTGACGATCTTGCTTATGAGAGAGGTATCATGAGAAGGTTCGATAACGCCGGCGCCCGGGTAGTCGTAAAGGAGCTTCCGGAGGATGTAAGCCAGGAAGATTTTGATAAGGTTTTCGATGAACTGAATGAAGATCCCGGCATAAATGCCATCCTCGTTATGAGGCCTTTGCCCAAGACATTATCCATAGATCATGCAAAGGATACGATCGATCCCGGCAAGGATGTCGACCTCATGAATCCCGCGCATATGTCAGGCATCCTCGAAGGAAAGAAAGATGCTTACGCTCCCTGCACGGCTGCAGCCGTCATCGAGATCCTGGATTACTACGGGATAGATACCACGGGAAAGAAAGCGGCAGTCATCGGAAGGAGCCTTGTCATAGGCAAACCCGTGTCGCTCCTGCTCATAAACAGAAATGCAACGGTCACCGTATGCCATACGAAGACCGTCAATACCGAGAGCATCTGCAAGGATGCGGATATCATCGTGACAGCAGCTGGCCGCGCCGGAATACTGACCGCGGACTTTGTCCGTCCGGGCCAGGTCGTCATAGATGTCGGAATGAATGTTGACGATGACGGGAATCTCGTAGGAGATGCCGTATACGGAGACATTGCCGGCATAGCAGAGGCCATAACTCCGGTACCGGGCGGCGTCGGAGCGGTTACCACATCGATACTCCTCAAGTACACGACAGAAAACGCCGTCAGAATGAAAAAATGAATCCTCCTTCGATCGACATACGCGGCATAGCCCCCAATGTCCTCCACGCGAAAAATGCCTGTCCCTACAAAGCAAAGTGCGGCGGATGCATGGATTCGGATGAGGAATATATCGACGAGGCAAGAAAAAAGACCGAGTATGTCGCGGGCCTTATGCCGAAGAACTGCAGCGCCCACATGACGGTCTTGTGCGAAGATCCTTTCAACTACCGCAACAAAGTGCATTCGGGCTTTTTCATGACCCCCTCGGGTGACATCATCTGCGGCCCTTACGAACCGGGAAGCCACAGGATCGTAAGAGTTGAAGAGTGCATAATAGAAAATAAAGAAGCCTTCGGCATAATCAGGGATGTAAGGGATCTGGCCCAAAAGTTCAAGGTTAAGATCTATAACGAAAAGAACGGGACCGGGCAGCTCCGCAGGATCCTGGTGAGGACTGCGGACGGAACGGGACAGATCATGGTCGTCCTAATAACCGGATCCGAATTCCTTAAATCCAAGAAGGCATTCATCGGCGCGATAAGACAGCTGCATCCTGAGATAACGACGATACTTACCAACGTAAACACCAGATCCGATTCCATGATCCTCGGCAGGGAAAGCCGCATCGAATACGGCAAGGGCTATATCACCGATACCCTCCTCGGCATGAAGTTCAGGATAGGTCCCGACACTTTCTTCCAGATCAACCGCGCACAGGCCGAAAGGCTCTATTCCACCGCGATCAGGATGGGAAATATCGGACCCGAAGATAAGGTCCTTGACGCATATTGCGGGATCGGCACGACGACACTTTCCTTCGCAAAGATCGCAGGGTCCGTCACGGGTGTCGAGATCAACAGAAGTTCAGTTCAGGAGGCAAGACATAACGCTTCCGCCAACGGTTTTTCCAATGCGAAGTTCGTTTGCGCGGATGCGACAGATTTCATGAAGGAAGAGGCATCGCGCGGAACCTCTTACGATGTCGTCGTGTTAGATCCTCCGAGGCAGGGTACGACCAGGACCTTCATAAGGGCAGTAAAGGATATCTCACCCGAAAGGGTCGTCTATATCTCCTGCAATCCCCAGACCCTGTCGCGCGACCTCGCGGAATTTGGAAAATTCGGATACGATGCAAAAGAATATACGGTCGTTGACATGTTCCCCTGGACCGAGTCGGTGGAATGCGCGGTATTGCTTACAAGGAAGGATCCCGGCTGAAACAGATGAAGATGCACAGGATAAGGAACATATCCGGCAGGGTCCTGATCTTTCAGCTTGTCCTGGTGATGTTATTGTGGATATCTGCCTGCGGCAGTGAGCAGGCTTCTTTGCCAAAAACATCGTCCGTGACAACGGAAAACCCAACAGAGACATCAGTGCCTTCAACAACACCGGCCACATCAGAGACTTCAGTATCAAAGACATCTGAGACGGAAGAGAAAGAGCTCTTTATACATGTTGCACCGGACGGCGATGACCTGACCGGAGACGGTACGGAAGAAAGGCCTTTTGCAAGCATTGCTCATGCGGCCGAGGCTTATCCCGGATCGGTCGTCCTGGTTCACGGAGGGGAATACGGTCCCGTGTCCCTCGGATCCGGGTGTTCGGGTACGGGCACTTCTCCTACAGTCATCCGTGTCATGGAAGGAGAGAAGGCAGTTATAAGTGCTGACAAAGGCAGGTGCATAAGCCTTCTCAATGTTTCCCATATCCTGATAGAAGGATTGGAGACAAAAGGAGGGGAGCGCGGGATCGAGTATCTCAGTAAGCGTGATGCCGCTACAGACTCCCTTGAAGATATCTGCATCAGTAACTGCACCGTCCGCAGTGTCCGCGGCGAACACGGTATCTGCGTTTATGCAGCTGATGACCTGCATCCGGTAAGAGATCTTACGATCAAAGGTTGCGAGGTGTCTGACTGCAGATGCGGATCGAGCGAATCGCTGGTCATCAACGGCAACGTGGAAGGCTTCGTTATCGAAAACAACATCATCCATGACAACAACAATATCGGGATCGACATGATCGGATTCGAAGGGACTGCAAAGCATCCCGGCAGCATGAAAGGTGTCAATCCTTATGACTCAGACTTTGTAAGGAATGGGATCTGCCGCGGAAATGTCGTCTACAACATAAGCACAAAAGGGAACAAAGCCTACCGTGAGGGCAGCGGATACGATCTTTGCGCCGGCGGCATATATGTTGACGGCGGACAGGATATAGAGATCTGTGAAAACTTCATATTCAACTGCGATATCGGACTTGAAGCCGCAACGGAACACAGCCCGTCTGATAACGACCTCTTCAATGTGTCCGGGATCAATGTGCACGATAACGTCATAGCGGACTGCAAAGGCTGGGCAGGCCTTTGCTTCGGAGGCTACGATGCCCGTCTCGGTCTGACCCGGAGTTGTGTTTTCGAGCACAACACGCTCGTTGACAACGGGACTCAGATCGCAGTGCAGAAGAGCAAAGACAACAGGATAAACGCCAATCTGATCCTGGGCGGGCAGACTGCCGTCGAATTCACCGAAGCTTATTCAGGGAAGAACAATGGGAATGACATCAGCGGAAACATCTTTGCCGGGATATCGGATAAAGGCAGCTGGAAAAAAGCATTTGGTCCCTGTTTTGATAAAAAGACTGATGCAGCCGACGGTTTCCGTCCGCTGAAAGATGCCGGGTCAAGGTTCATCCCCGGTGAGAAACTGATGGATATTTACAGAACTGTCAAACAGCAGTAAATACTGGAAAATCTCAGGTCATTGTTGTATGATAAGCGAAAGGCAAAGGCGCCCGGCATTAGGGCGCCTTTGTCTTTTTGTCCGGGACCTGTTAGGAGGTCAATATGGCGGCGTTTGACAGGGTATTATCAGGGATCCCGCAGATGGATGAGCACTTTGACAACATCCGTCTGGGTGACAATGTAGTATGGCGTGTGGATAACCTTGAGGAATTTAAGCTCTTCATGAGACCATATGTGAAGCAGGCGATAAAGGATAAACGCAACCTGATCTATTTCCGTTTCGCGGGACACGAACCCCTGCTGGAAGAGCAGGAGGGATTAAAGATCATAAATGTCGAGCTTAACCACAGGTTTGAGAATTTTACCGTCAAGATAAGGGAACACATTACCCGCGAGGGCAGGGATGCCTTCTACGTATTCGACTGTCTGTCGGAACTTCAGACAGCCTGGTCGACAGATCTCATGATGGGTAATTTTTTCCAGGTGACTTGTCCTTACCTTTTTATCCTTGATACGGTCGCATTCTTTCCTCTCATCAGAGGCAAACATTCTTTCCAGGCAATAGCAAAGATAAGGGATACCACCCAGCTCTTCCTAGATGTCTATGCTGCCGACGGGAATGTCTATGTCCGTCCGGACAAAGTCTGGAACCGTTATTCCGAGACCATGTTCCTACCCCATCTTTATGTTCCTTCAACGGGAGATTTCAAGCCTATCCTTGACGGCGTTCAGGCCAGCCGTTTTTATCAGATCTTAGGCGAGAACACTTCAGCCCCTGACCGCGGGAACATGGACAGCTGGGACAGGTTCTTCAATATGGCTGAGAGCATGTATGAGAACGGACTCGATGTCACTGAACAGTGTCACCGCATGTGCAACATCATGATGTCGAGGGACGAGAGGATGCGTGAGATGATCAAAGCGAACTTTAAGCCTCAAGATTATCTTACGGTCAGAAAGCGCATGATCGGTACCGGTATGATCGGAGGCAAGGCATGCGGAATGCTCCTGGCAAGGAAGATCATCGAGAATAAGTGTCCTGAGATCTATAAGAAGTTCGAGCCGCACGATTCCTTCTACATCGGCTCGGATGTCTTCTATTCCTTTATAGTCGAAAACCATTTCTGGGATCTCCGTATCAGACAGAGAAGCCCGGAAGAATACTTTTCGGTCGCAGATGAATTTGCCGGAAGGCTCCTTACTGGCAAGTTTTCACGAGAGATGGAGGAACAGCTTGTAAAGCTCCTGGAATACTACGGGCAGGATCCCATCATCGTAAGGTCGAGTTCCATTCTGGAGGACGGATTTGGGAATGCTTTTGCAGGTAAATACGAATCGGTCTTCTGTTCGAATTCCGGTGACATGGACCAACGTCTCGAAGAACTCGAAAACGCTATCCGCACGGTATATGCCAGCACCATGAGCAGGTCCGCCCTGGATTACAGGAGCAGGAGAGGCCTGCAGGAAAGGGACGAACAGATGGCACTTCTCGTCCAGAGAGTATCGGGTTCCTATTACGATGAGTACTACATGCCCTGTGTTGCCGGAGTCGGCTATTCATACAGCCCCTACCGTTTCATGGAGGATCTTGATCCCAATGCGGGCATGCTGAGACTTGTTATGGGTCTCGGAACTTCGGCTGTCGACAGGACGGAAGGATCTTACCCGAGGCTCGTGAGCCTGGACAAGCCGCAGGCGACCACTTCAAGGAACTGTACTGAGAAACACCAGTTTTCGCAGAGAAGACTGGAACTTATGAACCGGGCCGCAAGGAAGCTGGAACAGGTTTCACCGGACATGATAAAACCCTATCTTCCGGACTACATGAAAAGGCTGCTTTTCGAACACGATTTAGACGCCGAGAGGATGTTCCGGGAAAGAGGCCAGTCAAGGACGGTTGAATTCGTCTCATGCAAGGGGGTCGTTGAAAAGGACGATCTCATGCAGGAGATGAGGGAGATATTAAGAGCGATCCAGAGCGAATACGACTATCCTGTCGATACGGAATTTACGGTCAACCTGTCCGAGAACGGGGATCATGTCATCAACCTGCTGCAGTGCAGGCCCCTTCAGGTCTATAAGGATTCTGAAGAAATGGAGATACCGGAAGATGTCGATAAGGATAAGATCCTGTTCGAATGCAAAGGTTCTTCCATGGGTCTTTCAAGGTTAGAGAAACTCGATATTATCGTTGCAGTCGATCCCGTAGCTTATTACAACATGCCTTATAAGGATAAGTATAAGGCAGGGCAGGCCGTAGGGAGCATCAACTGGCTCATGAGGGGAAAGAACAGGAAGATGCTCCTTCTGACCCCCGGAAGGATCGGCACATCTTCACCCGAACTCGGCGTTCCGGCTCTCTTTTCGGACATCAGCGAATACGAGGCCATATGCGAGGTCGCAGACTCCAGGGCAGGATACAATCCGGAATTGTCTTACGGCAGCCACTTCTTCCAGGATCTTGTGGAAGCGGGCATCCTCTATAATGCGATCTTCGAAAACGATAAGACACTTGTCTATAACCGGGACATGCTGTCAGGATACGACAATATCCTTTTGGAACTTGATCCCAAGATGGAGGAAGTAAAGGATATCGTTTATGTATACGATGTCTCGGAACTTGATTTCAGGCTGATCAATGACATGAACAATGAAAGGATAATCTGTTACAAAGGATAAAAGGATCTTTGAACTGTCTGATCCTCTGCCGATATAAGATATAATATCAGCGGAGGAACATGAACATGGATAAGATCAGGATTGCATTTTTCGATGCCAAGGATTACGACAAGGCATCTTTCATAAAGTCAAATGAGGACAGGTATCAGATCGATTACTACGAGACCAGGCTGACGGAAGACACCTGCAGGCTGGCAGAGGGCTGCGATGCGGTCTGCGTCTTCGTTAACGATGACATCAACAAGGAAGTGATCGACAGGCTCGTTGAGATGAAAGTCAGGCTCATAGCATTAAGATGCGCCGGCTATAACAACGTTGACGTTGCCTATGCCTACGGCAGGATCCACATCGTCAGGGTCCCGGCATATTCCCCTTATGCGGTGGCCGAGCATGCGATGGCCCTGCTCCTTACTTCCATCAGAAGGATACATAAGGCCTACATAAGGACCAGAGACTTCAATTTCAGCCTTAACGGCCTTACCGGTTTCGATCTTCACGGGAAGACCGTGGGTGTCATCGGAACAGGTAAGATCGGAAGGATATTTATCGATATCTGCAGGGGCTTCGGCATGAACGTTATCGCCTACGACAAGTTCCCGGCAGAAGGGAGCGGCATCGAATACGTATCCCTGGATGAGCTTTGGGAAAGAAGCGACATAATCTCCTTCCACTGTCCCCTGACTGACGAGAACCGTCACATGGTCAACGGGGAAACCATCGCCAGGATGAAAAAAGGCGTCGTCCTCATCAACACTTCAAGAGGCGCGCTTATCGATGCGGAAAGCCTTGTCGAAGGCATCAAGCAGCGCAAGATCGGAGCTGCCTGCCTGGATGTTTACGAAGAGGAATCCAATATATTTTTCCACGATTACTCCAACCACATAGTTGACGACGATACACTGGCAAGGCTGATCTCCATGCCAAATGTCATCGTGACCTCACACCAGGCTTTCCTGACCGAGGAGGCGCTCACGAACATCGCGGATACGACGCTCGATAACATAGCAGGATTCTTCGAAAACGAATACAGCATAAACGAAGTATGCTACAAATGTCCTTCAGTAAACGAGTGTAAGCAGGATCATAAGAAAAAGTGCTTCTGAACCTGTTATCCCTTGTCTTTGGATGAGTCTTCCTCTTTAGCTTTTCCGGAGCCTCTGATCTTGTCGTAAGCGAGGCCCGCCCATGCGAAGAGCAGGAGTATCGCAAGCGGATAGCAGGTCGCGTTCAGACGGTGGAATTCCGCGGGACCTGCGAGGATGTTGACGGCCAGCTGGCCCGCTATTACCGCCGTAATGAGAAATTCCGGACAGAGGAAACGTTTTCTGTCGAAGATCATAGCGATAATGAAGATCCCTGACATGAGCACGATCAGATAAACGAAGCTGACGTTGAAGTCGAGGAAGTCGCCGATCCAGTAGATATCCCTGCTCACGTCTTCCTTGAGGTAATAGGAATCGTGTGAAAGGTTATATGACATGTGGTTATAGCCCATGGTCCAGACTTTCTTCAAGAGGAACATACAGTATTCCGTCGTGTGGTCATCGATCGCTTCGGCGTTGAAGGCCTTGATCCTGGCGGGGTCGCGGAATTCGGTCTCCGTATCGATCGCGGCACCCAGTGTTCCGGGACCGCCATCGGTAAGTTCGCTTATCTTATCCACGATCTCCTTGTCCTGGTTGTCATACCAGATATCGGCCATTACCACGTCATAGAACTTATTCATCTCGGATACGTAGCTTAAGCCGTAGTAGCCGTTGTCGGCTTTGTTTTTCGACATGTAACCGAAAAGGGCTGCAACGCATAAGATGAAGCTGATCAGGGGAACAAGGACCGCTTTCGTAAAAGACAGTTTTTTCCTTATGAACTTCACCGCAAAGGGGATCATGGCCAGAAGGTCCGCGATATAAAGGTAGACCGCGCCCGGCCTTAACATCGTCATCACGAAGCTCAGTATTATCGAGACTGTAAGGAAGGAGAACTTATCTTCCTTCACGGTCCTTACGAGGAAATAACAGAAGATGATGATCATGCTGACCGAGAAAGATTCCGTCAGCATCATGAAATTGAAGTTGATGTAAGGGGTCATGCAGCCGTAGAGGATGCTGCCTGCTGCGAGCATTACATGGTTGGAAGTAAACTGCTCAAGGAGCTTATAGAAGAACCAGATGCTGATGAAGAAAAAGATGATCTGGAAGGATACGGCAACCTGATTGACGTTTTCACCGCCTATCTTTTCGCAGAAACGGAGATAGACCGGATAAAGCGGGGTCCTTAGAAGATCGACCTTGCCTTCCGCCAATCTGCCCGCGGCTTCATAATAGGAAGATGTGTCGAAGAGAGCAGTCGCTTCAAAGCTGTTGTAATAGAAAAGACCGTATATGAGGTCGAAAACGAAAGCGAGGATGAAGGACAAGGGGAAGAATCTTGTGAGCTTGTCCGGGATGCCTGAGGATGATGACTTTTTGGGAAGTTCCTTCTTGACTGCTGTCCCGGTCTCTTCCAAAGTCTCCTTCTTGTCTGTTGTATCGTTTTTTACGGTTTTCTTGTTCTTGCTGTTCTTTTTTTCCGGCATAGCTCCTGTACGGCCCCCTTCCTTACGCATGATGTTATTCTACCCGATTTTTCCTTAAACAGACAATAACAAATGGGATTGGACACTATCGACAAAAGAACAAAGGAAAAGTTCCCTCAGGATGTCGAAAAGGGGAGTGGTAAAAATCCGGGACTGTTACGGTATAATAAACATTATTATGAGGTAAGCCATGCGAAAACTTTTGATGAGAGCCTATATATCACCGCTCGACACCTTCACGATACAGGACATCATCCTCCGTGACAGGATCGGCACCAACTCGGGGAACATGCTCTATGCGTTCTCCGTTATGAGAACGCTCATGACGGAAGACACGAAGATCGATATCGATAATTACTATGCGGAGCGCGGCCTTTACTCGAAAGAGGATGTTGACAGGATCAACTCGGAATACGATGCCTACATCCTGCCCATGGCCGATGCTTTCAGATCCGATTTCAAGACACAGTTAAGAGACCTTACCATTTTCATAAAGAGACTTACGATACCGGTCTATCTGATAGGCGTGGGCGCAAGGCTCGTCAACTGCGATTACGATAAGGACTACGATTTTGACAAGGAAGCCGGGGATTTCCTCAAGGCCGTTCGCGAAAAGACCACGATCATTGGAGTAAGGGGGAAATATACTGCAGGGTATCTCCGAAAGTTCGGCTTTACGGAAGAAAAGGATTTTACGGTAATAGGGTGCCCGTCGCTGTTTACATTCGGCAAGCACCTGACTCAGAAGCCTTTCGAGCTTACACCCGAAAGCAGGATATCCGTCAATTATTCGGACTGGACGCCTCTCAGGACCATAAGGAAAGTGTGGGAAGTCATCGAAAGATATCCCAATTCGCTCTTTGTCGGACAGAACGATACGGAACTCAGATCCCTCTACTACGGACTCGATAATCCCAGCTTCATCGCCAAGCGTGAAAGAGAGATAAAGAATGCCATCGACCGCGGTGAAGACACCAAGAGATTCGAGACCGAAGAATGCTATATGGACAGATGGACCTCGAGGATCTATCAGGAAGACAGGATGCGCTTTTTTACCGATGTGCCTTCGTGGTTCGCTTACATGAAGAGCATGGACTTAAGCTTCGGCGCGAGGCTCCACGGCAACATAGTCTCGATCCTCGCGGGAACGCCGGCGTTCATAATCGCAAAAGACGGCAGGATCATAGAACTCTGCGAATACCATAACCTCCCCTCCATGAGGTTCGATCAGGTCCGGAGGGAAGATACTTTCGAGAGCATGATCGAAGGAGTGGATTTCGCTTCCCACATCAAGACACATAAAGAGAAGTTCAGTCACTTTATCGCTTTCCTTGATCAGAACGGGATAGATCATATCTACAAGGAAGACCGTAACAGGAAGGATGCACCCATGGATGCGCTCCTTCCTCCTCCCGGCGAACCCATAAAGTCTTTCGTTTCCTGTTCTGATGCAGAGAAGATCGGAAGGCTCCAGGAAAGTCTCCTGCTCCGCGATGACTATAACCAAAAGCTCAAGGGTTCACGCCACAAGCACATGGAGAAGAATATAGCCCTTGGCGAGGAACTTAAGGAAAACATGAGGATCCTCGACGATACGAAGACAGAGCTCGAGATGGTCAAAAAAGAGCGCAACATGGGCTCTGAAAGCCTTATTCAGATGAAGAGGGAACTCGAGCAGGCAAAGGATGATCTGAAGAAATGCAAGGCAGATCTTGCCGAGACGAAAGCACACGCGAGAAAACTCGAGAAGCTTCCGAGCTACCGAATCTATAAGGGTCTCAAGAAGATCGGTAAGAAAGTGAAGAAGGAATCGTAACACAACCGTAAAATGCGGAGTGTATAATGTCCCCGAGGATATGAATATGAAAATGGAGAAATTTGCGCTGTCACTGATCAGCTGTATTATGCTGGTGACCTTTACGGGAACTGCCCTTCCTTCCGCCGGGCAGCTTGCCGTGGTAAGACACGTGACATTGAGCGGAGGAACCGTTGCTGCAGAGACCGGCAGCCGGGAAGAAACGGTTACCATAGGTTATGAAGCACTTGAGACTGAGACGGTTCCCGACTATAAGACTATAGACAAGATCCCCCCCAGGGAGAAGATGATCGGCGTATCCTTCGGGGGCGGCGAAGACATTACCCTTAATGATCCCGGCAGGAAAAAAACAACATCCTCAGCTTCCCGGGTCGAAGATCCCGAGGGCGGAGACACCATGGGGTCCTCCTTCCAAAATGAGACTGTATCCGGTCCGAGCAGGGAGACTGCCCGTATCCGCGATCAGTACATGACTGCCCATAAGGGCATGGACATATCCAAGTTCAACGGTGATATCGACTGGGATAAGGTCGTCGAAGACGGCATCGAAGCGGTCATCATCAGAGTCGGAGGCAGATACGGCGGCTCCGGCACGATATATAAGGATGACAGGAGAGAAGAGAATCTCAAGAATGCTTTCAAGGCAGGTCTTGCCGTAGGCGTGTATTTCTACAGCCAGGCCTTGACGGTCGAAGAAGGCATTGAGGAAGCCAAGTTCTGTATCGAGGCCGTCAAAGGATACGATCTCGACCTTCCCATCATCATCGACTACGAGTGGGAACCCGGTTACAGGCTCGAAAACGGCGGCAGCAAGGAAGAGCGAACGGCAGTCGTGAACGCATTCTGCAAGACGGTTACCAAGGCGGGATATACCGGTGGCATCTATGCGAGCGACTATTGCTTCAGGGATTATCTGCTCGCAGACAAGATCTACAAGAACTACTATATCTGGCTTGCCCACTGGACATCCGCAGAACTTCCCGGAATAACCTATACTGGCCCCTTCGACGGCTGGCAGTATACTGCAAACGGCCGCGTGGCAGGAATCAACGGCCCTGTTGACCTCGATTATTTCTACTGGATCGACAAGTTCTTCGTAAATTACTATGTCGACGACAAGCTGATATACGACTCCACGCCGATAACGCTCGGCATAAAGACCAAGACAAAGACGGCCGCCGAACTCGGCATAGACAGTGAGGATTCATCGATCTTTGCCGGCTGGCACGTTTTCCGCGAGAGGGACAACTGCTGGGCTGCCTATAAGATCTCGGATGAGAGCAAGAAGACGGTCTGGGTGGAGCCGACCGGGACGGGAGAACTCCCCGAGGGTTACGACTACAAGATCTATCCGGACGGTGTCACTATCTCCAACACCTCCAAGGGGGGCAATGTCAACTTCTATGCCGCCTGGACGAAGGACGGATACAAGATCAGATACCATAACGGCAAGATCACTGCCGATATCACGACACCCGTTCATTTCGGCGTTTTGACAGAGACTGCAAGCTATGAATCCTGCGGTTTTTCGAAGAAGGGTTATGTTTTCGGAGGCTGGAAGGTCAGAAGGGAATATGACGGCAAGTGGGCCGTATACGCCAACGACGATGAGACCCGCAAGACCTTGTGGGTAGCCCGTGTGGACGGCGAGCTTCCCGAAGGATATTCCTACAAGATGTACCGCAACAAGGTCAGTGTCTCGAATTCCGCTCCTACGGGTTATGTGGACTTTTACGCACATTGGGAAAAGAAATCGGCATAAATCGGTAATAATTCGACATTTGCCACATCTTTTTTACCTTGCTATTTATAATATGCTGTTTTAGAATTTACCGTGGAATGTAAGACTGCGGTATTTTGGCCGCGGTTAATTGCAAAGTAAGCCAAGGAGGTCATTTTTATGGCAAATGTTGATCTGACAAAGTACGGCGTAATCGGAGCTACCGAGATCATTCACAATCCCAGCTACGAGTTCCTGTACGAAGAAGAGATGAAGCCCGAACTGGAGGGTTTCGATAAGGGACAGCTCACGGAACTTGATGCTGTTAACGTTATGACCGGTATCTACACCGGACGTTCCCCTAAAGACAAGTACATCGTTATGGACGAGAAGTCCAAGGACACAGTATGGTGGAACACACCTGAATATCCCAACGACAACCACCCCATGACAGAAGAGACATGGGCATATGTCAAGAAGCTCGCTCAGGAAGAGCTTTCCGGCAAGAGACTTTTCGTTGTTGACGCTTTCTGCGGCGCTAACAAGGATACACGCATCGCTGTCCGCTTCATCATGGAAGTAGCTTGGCAGGCACACTTCGTATCCAACATGTTCATCCGCCCCACAGCTGAGGAACTCGAGAACTTCGAGCCTACATTCGTTGTTTACACAGCATCCAAGGCTAAGGTTGCCAACTACGCTGAGCTCGGCCTCAACTCCGAGACATGCGTTGCATTCAATGTTTCTTCCCGTGAGCAGGTTATCCTGAACACATGGTACGGCGGTGAGATGAAGAAGGGTATGTTCTCCATGATGAACTACTATCTGCCTCTCGACGGAATCGCTTCCATGCACTGCTCCGCAAACACAGATATGGAAGGCAAGCACACAGCTATCTTCTTCGGTCTTTCCGGTACAGGTAAGACAACGCTTTCCACAGATCCTAAGAGACTCCTCATCGGTGATGACGAGCACGGCTGGGACGACAACGGCGTCTTCAACTTCGAGGGCGGCTGCTATGCAAAGGTTATCAACCTCTCCAAGGAGAACGAGCCTGACATCTACAACGCTATCAAGAGAGATGCTCTCCTCGAGAACGTTACAGTTGACGCTGAAGGCAAGATCGACTTCGCAGACAAGTCCGTTACAGAGAACACACGTGTTTCCTATCCTATCGATCATATCGAGAAGATCGCTAAGAACGTTAACCAGATCTCTTCCGGTCCTGATGCAGACAACGTTATCTTCCTTTCTGCTGACGCTTTCGGCGTTCTGCCTCCGGTATCCATCCTGACACCCGAGCAGACAAAGTACTACTTCCTGTCCGGCTTTACGGCTAAGCTTGCAGGTACAGAGCGCGGGATCACCGAGCCTACACCTACATTCTCCGCTTGCTTCGGTCAGGCATTCCTCGAGCTCCATCCTACAAAGTATGCTGAAGAGCTCGTAAGGAAGATGGAGAAGGTCGGAGCCAAGGCTTACCTCGTTAACACAGGCTGGAACGGCACAGGCAAGAGGATCTCCATTCCCGATACACGTGGAATCATTGATGCTATCCTCGACGGTTCCATCAAGGATGCTCCTACAAAGAAGATCCCTTACTTCGATTTCGAAGTTCCTACAGAGCTCCCCGGCGTATCCACAGAGATCCTCGATCCCAGAGATACATACGCTGATGCAGCAGAGTGGGACAAGAAGGCTCAGGATCTTGCAGGAAGATTCATCAAGAACTTCGGCAAGTATGAGACCAACGAAGCAGGCAAAGCTCTTGTAGCAGCAGGCCCCAAACTCTGATATAATCTATTCAGATCAAGCCGCCTCCCCGCGGCAAAGCAGCGGGGAGGCTTTATACTATCCACAAGCTTTTGACAGCCCAAGAGGCTGACAGAAAATAAATGAATGGACAAAGGAGAAGCAAAATGAAAAAATTCGTGAAAGTCATGACCAGCTTTCTGGCAACAGTCATCCTCGTTGGCGGACTGTCCGTCGGAACGCTCTTTGCCGCTTCCGCAGACCCGAATGAGCCTAACGATACGATCGGCAAGGCAACATCCGTGACTCTCGGCAAGACCTACGACGGTGAGATCGGCAACTACAACAAGTACAGTAAATCCGGCAAGACGGACGAAGACTGGTTCAAGATCAAGGTCAAGAAGGGTGTCTACAAGGTAACCATGACCAATTACTGCAAGACATTCAAGGATACGACGCTTATTGTCAGCGCAGGAAGCAAGTCTGATTTTGATGACAGCGAGTTCGGTGCTTTAAGCTTGAGAGATTCTTTCCGTAGGCTCAACGATGTTGACTACATCCAGGTAAGCGCTGAAGGTACTTTATATATTAAGATCTGGAACTATACCGACTGGAAGCATACCGGCAAGAACTTTACTTATAAGCTCAAGATCGAAGAAGCAAGTTATGCTGTTGTTCAGAACGGCACAACTGTCAAGGCAAACGTTGTCTGCGGCAGGGAACTCCTCCTTGCAGCAAACTTCAATAATCCAACATGGAAGTCCTCCAATACTTCTATTGCTACAGTTGACGAACTTGGCAGAGTAAAGGGCAAGCAGGCAGGTTCTGTTACCATTACGGCAACAAACGGTTCTTATACAGCAAAGGCCAAGGTACAGGTCCTCTATAAGGATGTAACCAAATCCTCTGATTTCTGGTATGAACCTACATACTATCTTACAAACAAGAATGTTGTTAAGGGTTACGACAAGCAGACAAAATTCAAGCCTGCTAACGACTGTTCGAGAGCTCAGATGATAACATTCCTCTGGAGACTCAACGGCAGCCCTAAGCCGAGTTCCAGCAAGAACCCTTTCAATGATATACAGAAGGATGATTATTTCTATAATGCAGTCCGCTGGGCAGCTGAGAAGGGAATTGTTACTGTTCCTTCCAATAACAAGTTCAACCCTCAGACTGTCTGTAACAGAGCAATGACCGTTACCTTCCTTTACAGGATGGCAGGTTCTCCTTCCGTAGATACTTCAAAGAATCCTTTCACTGATATTCAGAAATCTGACTATTACTTCAAGGCTGTTATCTGGGCATCCAAGAAGAAGATCGTCGCAGGTTATGATGACGGTACCTTCAGACCTGATGGCAAGTGCCTCAGAAGACAGATGGTCACATTCCTTTACAAGTACGATAAGTATGTTAACGGTAAAGGCTGATAAGTTTTGATGGCTTGTTCAGATAAGTAAACAGTAAAAACATGATCTCCCGGGGCATCTTGGGTGCCCCGGGATTTCTTGAGCCAAAATTCAATAAGGGTGGGAATAAATGAAAAATACAATGATCAAAAAGATAGCGCTCGTTCTGGCTGCAGCTTCTGTTTTCGGAACATTTGGCGCTAAAGTCCCTGTACTGGCAGCATCAGATTCTACTGTTGCCCAGGAGCAGGCTGATAAGAACAAAGAAGAACTCATAGGACGCAAGGGTCCTGCCGAGAGCATCAAATTCGGTCCGGATTTCAATCCGGAGAAGATCATCGGCACAGATGACAGGACGAAGATCAAGGATACAACAAAGTATCCTTACTGCGCGATAGCACATATCACACTGGAATTTACCTGCGGAGACAGCGGATACGGATCCGGCTTTATGATCTCCGACAACACTCTGCTTACTGCAGGTCATTGTGTATACTGCAAAGAACACGGCGCAGGACTTTCATCCATTATGTTTAAGTTCGGCTACAACAATACCAGCGGAAGTTATGTATTGGGTGTCAGCGGTTGTGAGGACTACTATTACAGCTCTGACTATGCCTACAATACGAGCAGCGGCTGGGATTCGGAAGATGATGACTATGCATACATCAAGTTCAAGTCCCCCATCGGATCCATTACAGGTCACTATGGCCTGAAGGCTTTCTCCGACAGTCAGATCGAAGACAAGACCTTCAAGGTCGGAGGTTACCGTTTGCCTTCTGATCCTCTCTACATGGCATCTGGCAAAGTCCATACCGGTGTTGTTATAGATATGGGCGCATACGACTATACTATTGAAGATGACAAACTTCTTTCCTATACCCTTGATACAACTCCCGGCAACAGCGGAGGACCCGTTTTCGACAAGGATTACTATATCGCAGGCATCCATGTTGCAGGTAACAATTATGTAAATGTTGCCAGAAGGATAACCAAGGAAATGATGGAAGACCTGAAGGATAAGAAACTCATTAGCGATTCCAAGGCGGTTAAGCCTGTCAAGACAGCTGTCGTCAAGACCGTTAATGACGGCGATAGCGTAAAGTTCGATCTTAACAATAAGGAAAGACTGCTCCTTAAGATCCCCAACTCTTCCGGAACAAAGTGGACTTCTGCCGATAAGTCGGTCGCTTCCGTCAACAGTCTGGGCGTCATTACCGGAAACAAGATCGGCAAGACGGTCATTACCGGCGATCACAACGGGGAGACCATAAAGGTCACGGTCAACGTCCAGTATTCCGATGTTAAGGATTCATCCAAGTTCTGGTACACGCCCACATACTATCTGACGGCTAAGGATGTAGTTAAGGGTTACGATGACCAGACCAAGTTCAAGCCCGCCAACGAATGCACCAGGGCTCAGATGGTAACCTTCCTCTGGAGGCTCAACGGCAGTCCGGAGCCCACGTCCCAAAAGACAAACTTCAAGGATATCGAGAAGAGTGATTATTTCTACAAAGCAGTCCTCTGGGCTGTTGAGAATAAGATCACCACAGGTGTGTCCAAGACGGAGTTCGATCCTGCCGGTGTCTGTACCAGAGCACAGACGGTCACATTCCTCTACCGTATGGCAGGCAAGCCCTCCATCGGATCTTCCAAGTGTCCTTTCAAGGATGTCAAGAAGGGCGAGTACTACTACAACGCCGTTATCTGGGCCTCCAACAAGAAGATCGTCGCAGGTTATGACGACGGCACCTTCAAGCCTAAGGACAAGTGCCTGAGACGTCAGATGGTTACATTCCTTTATAAGTACGATAAGACCATCAATAAGGCTAAATAATTATATTTATAATATTCATATTGTAATTAAGCCGGGGCTGCCTTTGGGCAGCCCCTATCTTTTGCGCATATTCGGATATATAGGGATAAAGTTTGCTTACCGGGACTTAAAACAGGTGTGGGTGGTAAAAGATGTTTTTGTGGGCAGTACTGCCCACACCGGGGGATAAAGACCATCATGCAGTCTGCTGGATCGATCGGTCCTGTACCCGTACAGGCAAAGTAAAAGGGCCGCCTCATTTGAGACGGCCCGTATGGTAATTGAAAGTTAACTTGTTATCAGCCGAAGAGTGAGAGAAGTACACCGGCTGCAACGGCAGAACCGATAACGCCTGCAACGTTCGGACCCATGGCGTGCATGAGAAGGAAGTTGGAAGGGTTCTCTTTCTGGCCGACCTTGGAAGCAACACGTGCTGCCATAGGAACTGCGGAAACACCTGCTGCACCGATAAGGGGATTGATCTTGCCCTTGGACAGGTAATACATGACGATGCCGATGAGGAGACCGCCGACTGTAGCGAATGCGAATGCCGCAAGGCCAAGTCCGATGATCTTCAGTGTCTCGAGCTTCAGGAAGTTTGTTCCGATAGCTGTTGCACCTACGGAAGTTCCGAGGAAGATCGTTACGATGTTGCAAAGAGCGTTCTGAGCTGTATCGGAAAGTCTTTCAGTAACACCGGATTCTCTGAAGAGGTTGCCGAGCATGAGGCAGCCGAGGAGAGGAGCAACGGTGGGAAGGATCAGGATACAGACTACGGATACGATAACAGGGAAGCAGATCTTCTCGACCTTGGATACGGGCCTTGTCTGCTCCATCTTGACCTGGCGCATCTTCTTGGTCGTCAGAAGTTTCATGATAGGCGGCTGGATCATGGGGATCAGGGCCATGTATGAATAAGCTGCGATGGCGATAGCGCCGAGGAGCTCGGGAGCGAGCTTGGATGTAAGGTAGATAGCCGTAGGGCCGTCAGCACCGCCGATGATGGCGATGGAAGCCGCACCCTGTGCATCGAAGCCGAGCAGTGTAGCGGCTACGAATGCGAAGGAGATACCGAACTGAGCGCCTGCGCCCATGAAGAAGCTCGAAGGTCTGGAGATGAGGGGACCGAAGTCCGTCATGGCTCCGACTGCCATAAAGATAAGGCAGGGGAAGATATCGAGCTTGATTCCGATGTAGAGGAAGTCAAAGAGACCGGGTTCAACTTCGACGCCGGCAGCGTTGACTCCGTGGCCGCCGAGGGCAGCCCAGTTGATGCCGCCTTCGAACCACTCGGGGTGGAAGATCCCGCCGCCGGGCCAGGGAAGGTTGGTGAGCATCATACCGAATGCTATAGGAAGAAGGAGGAGCGGTTCGAACTGCTTCTTAATGGCCAGATAGAACAGGACGAATGATATCAGAAGCATCACGCCCTGCTGCCAGGTCATGTTGGCAATGCCCGACTGGCTCCATAAATCACTAATTACTTCAATCATTATCTATGCCTCCGATCAAGAAATGGTGATAAGGGCATCGCCTGTGCTGACTGAAGCGCCTTTGGAAGTCAGTACCTGAGCAACGGTACCTGCGCAAGGTGCGTAGATCTCGTTTTCCATCTTCATGGCTTCGAGGATCACGACCAGTTCGCCTTCCTTAACAGCCTGTCCGACAGCTACCTTAACATCAAGGATAGTACCGGGCATAGGTGAGTTAACGGGTGTTGTGCCTGCTGCTGCGGCAGGAGCTGCTGCTGCGGGAGCGGGAGCAGCTGCGGGTGCAGGTGCTGCAGCGGGTGCTGCGGCAGGAGCGGGAGCAGCGGTTACGGCTGTTGTGCGGAGCACGTTAGCCTTACCCTTCTCTACCTCGACTTCATATTCTTTGTCATTAATTGTTACTTTGTAGATCATGAGGTGTTCTCCTTTACTTATCTTCTACGAGGGTTATGGACTTGAAAACGAGCTCCGACAGCGGGATCCCCGTATTGTCGCTCACGATGGCCATGATCATGGCTGCGGTCTTCTCGTCGCATCCTTTGAGCCTTAACGAACCGGAGGAGAATTCCTCTTCGGAAGCGGCTGCTGCGGGTGCTGCTGCCGGTGCAGCAGTCTCGGCTGCCGGCTTATCTGCCTTACTCGTTGCAGAGAAGATCTTTCCTGCAATGGAGATGATGATGAAGATCAGGCAGAGTACCGCGAAAACGACCATGATGGTAAAGCCCGCGTTCTTGAGAGCGTCAGGTACGGAAAGCACGTTTCCTCTTTCTGCGTAATTAATCAGTGTGGTGATCATAATCAGTCCTCCACCTTCTCGATCGTGTAGTTGACTGTATTGGATTCCTTCTCCTCACGTGCTGCGAAGAACTTCTCTGCAACCTGAGGGAAAGCGATGTAGGAAAGAACGTCCTCATCGGATCTTGCTTTCTTGCCGAGCTCTGCCTTTGTCTTTTCGAAAAGAGGCTCCAGCGTGTCGGCATAACGGCCCTGAACGAGTTCTTCGGGCTTCCAGCATCTGTCGATGAGTTCCTGATTGATCTCTCCGGGAGCTCTGCCGTACTCACCGCGGAGGTAAGCCTTGATCTCCTTGGAGATGTTCTTATATCTTTCGCCCAGAAGGACGTTGGAAACAGCCTGGTTACCTACCATCTGGGACAGAGGTGTAACGAGCGGGGGATAACCCATGTCCTTACGGACTGCAGGGATCTCAGCCAGAGCTTCGTCGAACTTATCAAGAGCGTTCATGTCCTTGAGGTTGGCGATCATGTTGGAGAGCATTCCGCCCGGAACCTGATACTTGAGGATGTCAGCCTTGATGCCCATTACTGTGGGGTTGAGAGTTCCGTTGTCGAGGAACTTCTTTCTGACGGGTACGAAGAAGTCAGCGATCTCCTTGAGCTTGTTCATATCAAGACCGGACTCGTAACCGAACTGGCTCAATGTGTAAGCCATGGTCTCTGTAGCAGGCTGGGATGTGCCGCCGCCCATCGAGGAGATGGCGCAGTCGATACCGTCACAACCGGCCTCAACAGCCTTCATGAGTGTCATGGGGCCCATGCCTGTTGTATGGTGTGTGTGGAAGAAGAGAGGAACCTTGACCTCTGCCTTCAGGGCCTTAACGAGATCATATGCTTCCTTAGGTGAGCAGATACCTGCCATATCCTTGATGGCGATGGAATCAACACCCATGGACTCGAGTTCTTTACACATCTCAACGTACTTCGGGATCGTATGTACGGGGGAAGTAGTGTAGCAGATACATCCCTGAGCGTGCTTGCCGCACTTCTTTACTTCGTCGATGCAGACTTCGATATTGCGGAAGTCGTTCAGAGCGTCGAAGATCCTGAAGATATCCATGCCGCACTCTGCAGCCTTACGGCAGAAGAGTCTTACGACATCATCGGGATAATGCTTATAGCCTAAGATGTTCTGGCCGCGGATGAGCATCTGCAGAGGTGTCTTCTTGCAGACAGCCTTGATCTTGCGCAGTCTCTCCCAGGGATCTTCGTCCAGATAACGAAGACAGGAATCAAATGTTGCGCCGCCCCAACACTCAAGAGAATAGTAGCCGGCATTGTCCAATGTCTCTAATATTCCTTCGAAGTCGGAGAAGGGCATACGTGTGGCGATGAGTGACTGCTGTGCATCACGCAACACCGTTTCAGTGATGTTAACTTTCATAGGGTACACTCCTTCTTATTTAAATAAAAAATTACCATTGAGAAGTATAAAGAATTGCAGGACACTTTGCAATCCATATTTATCAGTAAAATAACCAAAAATTTGGGGTTTACTTTCGAAAAGTGCGGGTGTAAACTTAATTGCTCGCAAGATGCCTTGCGTCGTATTTTTGCGGCCCTTTTCGGGAGGCAAACAGGACATAAGGTTTTCGGTGCGGCAAATAATGAAGAAAGGAGATGTATTGATGCCAACGTTCAATCAATTAGTTAAGTCCGGCAGACAGTCCAAGACTTATAAGTCTGCTTCCCCGGCTTTGCAGTTCGGCACGAACACCATCAAGAAGAGAGAGACAAATTTCTCCTCTCCTCAAAAGCGCGGTGTTTGCACAGTCGTTAAGACAGTAACCCCTAAGAAGCCTAACTCGGCTCTCCGTAAGGTTGCCCGTGTACGTCTTACCAACGGCTACGAAGTAACTGCTTACATTCCGGGTATCGGACATAACCTTCAGGAGCACTCTGTTGTACTCATCCGTGGCGGCCGTGTTAAGGACCTCCCTGGTGTACGTTACCACATCATCAGAGGAACTCTTGATACAGCAGGCGTTACGGGCCGTATGCAGGGCCGTTCCAAGTACGGTGCTAAGAAGCCCAAGGCTGCAAAGGTTAAGAAGTGATCCCGGTGTCGGACAGGAAACCCTGTCGGACCAACAAAACAGGATTGGACAATTTAACGCGTTCAGTACATTGTTCATATATCAGGACATTGCTTACTCGAGCGCACGACACGTCCATTAGGCCAAAAACTGAAACGTGAGTACCTATGGTTTCAGATAACTGTGAATCATAAAGGAGGGAAGACCAGTGCCAAGAAAAGGCAATATCCCAAAGAGAGAGGTCCTTCCGGATCCCGTCTACAATGATGTTAAGGTGTCTAAGCTCATCAACAACATCATGCTCGACGGAAAGAAGGGCGTAGCTCAGAAAATTTGTTACGGCGCTTTTGATATCATCAAGGAGCGCACAGGCGAAGAGCCTATCGATGTATTCTACAAGGCTCTTGATAACGTTATGCCTGACCTCGAGTGCAAGGCCCGCCGTGTAGGTGGTGCCAACTACCAGATCCCTATGGAAGTAAGACCCGACAGAAAGCTTACATTGGGTCTCCGTTGGATCGTTAACTTCTCCAGGAGCAGATCCGAGCGCACCATGAAGGAGCGTCTCGCAGCCGAGCTCATGGATGCAGCTAACGGTACAGGCGGTGCTTTCAAGAAAAAGGAAGAAATGCACAGAATGGCCGAGGCTAACAAGGCATTCGCACACTACAACCGCTGATAACAGCGACAAGGAGCAAAAGAAAAGATGGAGCAAAGACAGTATCCACTCGAAAAGACCCGTAATATCGGTATCATGGCTCACATTGATGCAGGTAAGACGACTACTACCGAGCGTATCCTCTACTATTCCGGTATCAACCGTGTATTGGGTGAGGTTCATGACGGTGCCGCTACCATGGACTGGATGGTTCAGGAGCAGGAAAGAGGTATCACTATCACTTCCGCTGCTACAACGGCACCCTGGAAGGGACATCGTATCAACATCATCGATACTCCCGGCCACGTTGACTTTACGGTAGAAGTTGAGCGTTCCCTGCGTGTTCTTGACGGTGCTGTTACGGTCATGTCCGCAAGAGGCGGCGTTGAACCTCAGACAGAGACTGTTTGGAGACAGGCTGAGCACTACGGCGTTCCGCGTATGGTCTTCGTCAACAAGATGGACATCATGGGCGCAGATTTCAACAATGTCTGCAACATGATCTCCGAGAGACTGAAGAACGTACCTGTCGCTATTCAGATGCCTATCGGTAAAGAGAGTGATTTTGAAGGAATCATAGACCTTATGACACTTCGTGCCGAGGTCTACACAAGCGAAGACGGAAAAGAGTATGAGGACCGTGAGGTTCCTGCTGACATGGCTGATGCCGTTAAGGCTGCAAGAGAAGAGATGGTCGAGAAGATCTGCGAGACAGATGACGAACTGACCATGAAGTATCTTGAGGGTGAAGAAGTCACAGTCGAAGAGCTCAAGGCCGCACTTCGTAAGGCAACATGCGAGTGTAAGGTTATCCCTGTAACTTGCGGTACATCCCTTAGAAATAAAGGTGTCCAGATGTTGCTCGACGCTATCGTCGACTACATGCCTTCTCCTCTTGATATCCCTGCGATCAAGGGTGTTAACCCTGATACAGAGGAAGAAGAGGAAAGACCTGCTGACGATAAGGGTCCCTTCGCAGCCCTCGCATTTAAGATCGCAACCGATCCTTATGTCGGTAAGCTCTGCTTCTTCAGAGTTTATTCCGGTATCCTGGAATCCGGTTCCTATGTTCTTAATGCAACAAAGGGTAAGAAGGAAAGGATCGGACGTATCGTCCAGATGCACGCTAACGAGCGTAAAGAGATCAACGAAGTATTCTCCGGTGATATCGCTGCTGCGGTAGGACTGAAGGATACGACTACAGGTGATACTCTCTGCTCTGAGGATGATCCGATCATCCTGGAATCCATGGAATTCCCCGAGCCTGTTATTGAGGTTGCCATCGAACCTAAGAGCCGTGCTTCTCAGGAGAAGATGATCATCGCTTTGCAGAAGCTCGCAGAGGAAGATCCTACATTCCGTACATACACCAATAATGAAACAGGACAAACGATCATCGCAGGTATGGGTGAGCTGCACCTCGATATCATCGTTGACCGTCTGTTCCGTGAGTTTAAGGTCGAAGCTAACGTAGGTGCCCCTCAGGTATCCTACAAGGAGACCATCAGAAAGACAGTCGAGGCGGAAGGAAAGTTCGTCCGTCAGTCCGGCGGTCACGGTCAGTATGGTCACTGCTGGCTCCGACTCGAGCCTCAGGAACCCGGCAAGGGTTACGAGTTCGTCAACGCTACAGTCGGCGGCTCCATCCCGAAGGAGTTCATCGCTCCTATCGATGCCGGTGTTCAGGAAGCTATGCAGGCAGGTGTCCTGGGCGGCTATCCGGTAGTTGACGTTAAGGTTACCGTTTACGACGGTTCCTCACACGATGTCGACTCTTCCGAAATGGCGTTCAAGATCGCAGGTTCCATGGGATTCAAGGCAGGTATGGCCAAGGCTGATCCTGCATTGCTCGAGCCTGTCATGAAGGTAGACGTTGAAGTTCCGGATGAATATCTGGGCGACGTAATCGGCGGCCTCAATGCTCGCCGTGGTGCCATCAAGACTATCGAGCCTCTTAACGGCTCCCAGCAGATCCATGCAGAGGTACCTCTTGCAAACATGTTCGGTTATGCTACAGCATTGCGTTCCGCAACCCAGGGCCGAGGCACATTCGTTATGCAGATCAGCCACTTTGCGGAGACACCTCGCAGCATAATGGAGGACATTCTCAAGAAATAAGATGTTTTTCGCATCTTAACACCGCATATTTCAAGCCGATACTTGAAACATTACAAAAAACTTTGTACAATAGTCGGTATCGCGTGAAAATTGCGGAACAAAAGATTACTATTACTTCTTTAGGAGGAAATTAAAATGGCTAAGGAAAAGTTCGTACGTAACAAGCCACACGTAAACATCGGAACCATTGGTCACGTTGACCATGGTAAGACAACTCTTACAGCTGCTATCACAAAGGTTCTCGCTATGAAGGGCGGCGCAGAGTTTAAGGATTATGGTAACATTGACTCCGCACCCGAGGAGAGAGCTCGTGGTATCACGATCAACACAGCACACGTTGAGTATGAGACAGAAGCACGTCACTATGCTCACGTTGACTGCCCCGGTCACGCTGACTACATCAAGAACATGATCACAGGCGCAGCTCAGATGGATGGTGCCATCCTCGTAGTTGCTGCTTCTGACGGCCCTATGGCTCAGACACGTGAGCACATCCTGCTCGCTCGTCAGGTTGGCGTTCCTTACATTGTTGTATACATGAACAAGTGCGACCAGGTTGATGACGAAGAGCTCCTCGAGCTCGTTGAGATGGACATCCGTGACCTCCTCAACCAGTATGAGTTCCCCGGCGATGATACTCCTATCATCCGTGGTTCTGCTCTCGCAGCTCTCGAGTCCACATCTACAGATCCTTCTGCACCTGAGTATGCTTCCATCGTAGAGCTCATGGCTGCAGTTGACAGCTATATCGCAACACCTGAAAGACCTGTTGACAAGCCTTTCCTTATGCCTGTTGAGGACGTATTCACGATCTCCGGTCGTGGTACTGTTGCTACAGGCCGTCTCGAGAGAGGTACTGTTAAGGTTGGTGACGCTGCTGAGATCGTTGGTCTCCAGGATGAGCCCAAGTCCACAGTTATCACAGGCGTTGAGATGTTCCGTAAGTCCATGGATCAGGCTGAGGCCGGCGACAACATCGGTTGCCTCCTCCGTGGTATCGACCGTAAGGAAGTTGAGAGAGGCCAGGTTCTCGCTAAGCCCGGTTCAACAACTCCTCACACAAAGTTCGAGGGACAGGTTTACGTTCTTACAAAGGAAGAGGGTGGCCGTCATAAGCCCTTCTTCAACGGCTATCGTCCTCAGTTCTACTTCAGAACAACAGACGTTACCGGTAACATCGCTCTTCCTGAGGGCACAGACATGTGCATGCCTGGTGACCACGTAACCATCACAGCTGACCTTATCACACCTATCGCTATGGAGCAGGGTCTTAAGTTCGCTATCCGTGAGGGTGGTCATACAGTAGGCGCAGGAAACGTTTCCAAGATCATCGAATAATTTCTAGATTAGAATTTATAAGATTACAAAAGAGGGTCGTCCCGTAAGGGATGACCCTCTTTTCCATATCTTATTGTTGAAAATGCTCTCGGAATAATGATATGCTTTACCTGTGTTCAAGGGGGGCTTGAACCTTATTTAGAGAAACGGGTATGTATGTGCTGAAGAAGCACTGATTAATAATCTTTATGGGAGGTAATTGTATCAATGAATCAGAGAGTGAAACAGGTATGCAGCAGATTGACCGCATCGGTCCTGTTTGCAGCCATGGCAGTTTCTCTTATCCCGACGGTCACCGGAACAAGTGACGTTTTCGCGGCTGAAGAAAAGAAAAAGGACATCAGCAATACATGTCTCGGAACGACAGGAATTGCAAGCCCCGCAGATCCTCAAAAGGATAAACCCTGGTCGGGAAGTTATGTATATTACGGAAACTACGACTATAATCGCGACGACTATTATCCTGAGCAGGATGACGAGATCAAGTTCCGTGTGCTGGATCCGCTGTCTGACAAATACGGCAATATCAACGGCACGGTTTTCCTCGACAGTGATAAGTGTCTTTATAAAGCATATTTTGATAATGACGGTGAGCCTAATGATGGAACACACTATGCTAATGAGTGGAAATACAGCGATGTAAGAGAAGGCCTTAACGGGGAGAAGTTCCTCAATAAAGAAGGCGTTTTTACCGGAGTGGAAAAGAAGGCACTATCTGAAAACTACGTAGAAGGACATCAACTTATACCTTGTGAAACTGATACACCCGGCTGTGTTAGTTCCAGAGTTAGAGACAATTACGATGGTTATGTTCCGTTGACCGGTGAGAAGGTCTTCATTCTTGATGTAGAAGAACTTTCAAACATCGATTACGGTTATAATACTGCCACTACTTCCAATAACAGAGTAAAGGGACCTAGTACAGTTCAAGACCTTTATTGGATGCGTTCCATGTATCATGACTCCGGAATGAATTCTGCCGGGGTAGTCGGCGGTGGCGGAATCGGAGGTCAAATCGGGTCAGGATTTGTTCAAACCGATTTTGCAGTCTGCCCTGCAATAAACATCGATTACTCATATGTTATCTTCTCATCCCTTATCTCAGGCAAGTTCAATGAAGTAGGATCAGAATATAAGTTAACGATAAAGGATGACGATCTTTCCATTAAAGTTCCTTCAGGTAAAAATGCGACAATTGAAGGAACCAAGGTAACGATACCTTACGCTGTTTCCGGCAAGAATAAAGCAAATGCCAACAGGGCATCCGTTCTTATCCTTGATACGGAATACCGTGGAGAAGATACCAAGATCTTGTATTACGATGCACTTGAAGGAAACTATTCAGCAAACGGCCAGGGCACATTCACTCTGCCTTCGACCCTTAAACTTGCTGACTGGGATTCAAAGTATTTTGTTTATATCCTTGCAGAAGATATAAACGGAACAAAGCAGACTGATTATGCAAGTGATCCTGAATTTGTTGAAAAACCCGTAGTAAAGACCAAGTACACAGTTACCGTCAATACTGACGGCAACTCGACCGTCAGCACTTCTGTCAAGCAGGGCTACACGGGCACAAAAGTTACAATTAAGGCAACTCCCAAGGACGGTTATGTATTCAAGAAGTGGCAGGTAGTATCGGGCGGAGTAACTCTTTCTTCTGCAACGAAGCCCACTGCAACTTTTAATATCGGATCGAAGAATGTTGTAATCAAAGCCATATGCGAGAAGAATATCGAGCTGACCTTGAATAAGACCGAGACCAGCATAGTTTGCGGTTCCACCGAAACTTTGAAGGCAACTTTAAAGGGTTCCACTGACAAGGTTACATGGAAGTCGTCAAATACCAGCATTGCAACCGTCGATTCAGGCAAGATAACGGCCAAGCAGGCAGGCGTCGTTACGATCACGGCAACTGCCGCCGGCAAAACTGCCAAGTGCAAGCTTACGGTACTTTATAAGGACGTTACCGATCCGAATCTTTTCTATTATCAGCCCACCTACTATCTTGCCGAAAAGGGCATAGTTAAGGGTTACGATAATCAGACATTGTTTAAGCCCGCAAATAATTGCACGAGGGCCCAGATGGTAACGTTCCTGTGGAGACTTAACGGCAGTCCCAAGCCGAAGACCACAAAGAACCCCTTCAAGGATGTAAAGGAATCTGATTATTTCTACAAGGCAGTTCTCTGGGCTCTGGAGAACAATATCACAACGGGAACTTCCAAGACAACTTTCAATCCCCAGGGAGTATGTAACAGGGCACAGACCGTTACCTTCCTTTACAGGATGGCAGGTTCGCCTTCTATAGGATCTGCAAAGAATCCTTTCAAGGATGTAAAGAGCAGTGATTATTTCTATAAGCCGGTCATCTGGGCATATGTCAATAATATCGTTGCAGGCAGCAGCGACGGAACATTCAAGCCGCAGGGCAAGTGCTTAAGGAGACAGATGGTCACATTCCTTTACAAGTACGATAAGAACATTAACGGTAAAGGATGAGAAAGATCACTTTAAATATTTCAGGAAAATGAAAGAGGGCTGTCCCGCAGGGGATGACCCTCTTTTCCGCTTGAAAACATGGTCAGTTTTTGTTTACGCGAAAAATTTTAAATTCAGTGTAAGATATTCTCATGGAAGTTGCTATATATAGTGAAGGCGCCCATCAAAGGAAAGGAAACGGAATGGATGACAGCAGGATCGTAGATCTGTATCTGGATCGCGATGAGATGGCGATAAAGCATACGGCAGACAAGTACGGACGTATGCTGAGGAGCTTGTCTTACAGGATCACGGAGAATCAGGAAACCTCTGAAGAGTGTGAGAACGACACTTATCTCGAGGCCTGGAACCGGATTCCTCCTAATGAGCCGCGCGATTATCTTTCGTCTTTCCTTTCCAAGATCGTAAGGAACATATCCTTGAACAGATGCATTCACGACAGCAGGCTGAAGCGAAAAGGATATATCGTGGAACTGACCGGAGAACTCGAGCAGTGCCTGCCATCCGAGAGCGCAGTTGAAAGTGAGACAGAGAATAAGGAGATGGCGAAGGCTATCTCGGATTATCTCCGCGGGCAGCCCAAAGAGAAGAGGCTTATCTTCATGAGAAGGTATTTCGATCTGGAGAAGGTGTCATCGATCGCAGAGAATACGGGATATTCGGAGAGCAGGATAAACACGATGCTGTTCAGGATGAGGAATGAACTTAAGAAAGTTCTTATGGAGAATGGATTAGTATGACTGCAAAAGAACTGTTAAAGATAATGTCAGATGTGGATGACGATCTGGTCGCCGAACTCGAAGAAGCAAGGCAGGCCAGGGTTACGAGGATCCGCCCGCAGTTCTATATAGGACTTGCGGGTGCGATGTGCGCTGTTCTCCTGGCAATATTCGGGATAAAGAACATTTCAAAGATCCTTTATACACCTGAGACCTCGAGCGTGGATCAGTCATCAGAAGATGTATTGACTGAGGAACTGACCCGCAAAGTGGTCCAGGAAGGAGGGATGACAGAGATAGTATACAATGACTGCGAACACACAGATTACGTGGCCGGGGTTAAAGTCATGTATCTTACCATGGACGAATATGAGGCGATGTCATTAAACGACACGGCGGTTTCCCTATCTGTTTCGATCGATCCAGACAAGCCTTCTGCAGAACGTCCCCAATGGCTGGAGCAGAGAATATCTGTTCTCTTAAAACATTGGAACGGCAGTTATCCGGATTATTACGGAGGAGCTTTTAACGATGGGAAAGACATGTATATACTCCTGACAAGTGATGATCCTGAGATCATGGATGAGATCAGAAACCTGTTAGACGATAAGGATCTGTACTTTGTAAAAGCCAAACGGTCTTATAACGATCTGATCAAAACATTTTTCGAACTTGATGACTGCCGGCGTTCTCTTAACAGAAATGATGATAAGATCGCTGATAAGATCAAAGCAGTCGTAATAGATGTAGAAAGAAACAACGTGTTCCTTGAAGTGATCGATGCAAGTACGGAAGAACTTGAGGAGATCACGAACAGATTCAGTATGTGCGGAGAGTTTACGATACTCAATCTGGAAAAAGATCCCCATCCCGCTACTTCTGCAGACTGAGTCTGATATCTGAAGACCGGGATCAAAATCTCTTTATGAACAGACCTCTGTTATAGCCGCGGCTCTTTTCGCTGTCGGTCAGGACGAAGCCGCGGTTGGAGTAGAAAGCCGACAAAGACCTGTTGTCTGACGATGAGTGAAGGATAAGTCCCATGACACCAAGATCCTTTGCCAAGTCTTCGGCTGCATCAAGGAGCTTAACGCCGAGACCCGATACGCGAAGATCGGATCTTACGGCAAATCTTGATATATATCCGGCAGGTGCGATCCCGGAAAGAGCATCTGCCGTCTTTTCCGAAAAACTGTACTTTAAAGGGTTTGAAACGACAGTCAGTGTTACCGTCGCAACAGGTTCAGGCCCGTCCCAGAAGCAGAGGCAGTGACCGCGGGAGATCCTGTCTGCAACGGATTCCACGCTCTCGGTCAGGGATTCGAGCATCCCGTAGGGAATGTGCGAATCCTTGCCGTAGGACAACATAGCCCCTCTTATGAGAAGGGCTATCTTGTATGCTTCTTCGGGTAATGCGGTCCTTAACTCGAGATCCATCAGCTCATGCAGTTGACAAGGATCGCCTTGTGGGCGTGGAGCCTGTTCTCAGCTTCATCGAAAACAACGCTCTGAGGTCCGTCGATGACGTCTTCAGTTACTTCGTAACCCCTGTATGCGGGCAGGCAGTGCATGAAGATCGCGTCGCTGTGGGCAACTCCCATGATCTTGGAATTGACCTGATAGTCCTTGAAGATCTCGACTCTGGCAGCCTTCTCGGCTTCCTGGCCCATGGATGTCCATGTGTCCGTATAGATAACGTCAGCTCCGTCAGCAGCCTCGAAGGGGTCGGTCGTCATTAAGATCTTGGAACCTGTAACTTCTGCATCCTTCTTAGCCTGGTTAACATATTTATCGGGGCAGGTGTAGTCAGAAGGAGATGCGATCGCAACATCCATTCCTGCCTTGGCGCAGGCCTGAAGCAGGGAATTAGCCATGTTGTTGCCGTCACCTAAGTATGCGAACTTCAAGCCCTTAAGACCGCCCTTGTGCTCCTTGATGGTAAGGAGGTCAGCTAATGCCTGTGTAGGGTGCTGGTCGTCGGTGAGACCGTTGATTACGGGGATCGTGCCGTACCTGGCAAGATCTTCAACATCGGAATGCTTGAAGGTACGGATCATGATGCCGTCGACCATGCCGGATAAGACATGGGCAGTATCGTAGATTGTCTCGCCGCGGCCGATCTGGATGTCGTTATTGGAGAGGAAGAGAGCCATTCCGCCTAACTGGTACATACCGACCTCAAATGAGACACGGGTCCTTGTGGAGGACTTGGTGAAGATCATGGCGAGGGTCTTTCCTGCCAGGATGGGGTGAGGTATGCCTGCTTTTGTTTTCGCTTTGAGATCGACTGCGATATCGAGCATCTTATCAAGATCTTCAAAACTTACGTCTTCGTGAAAGTCAATGTAGTGTTTCATTTTTTAAGCTCCAATCCTATCTTATTCTTGCTTGCTTTTGCTGTTTCCTTTAATACCTGATCGACGGCTGAACAGAACCTGCCGGCCTCGTATTCATTGATGATAAGAGGAGGCGCGATCCTGATGACGGACTGGCCGATCGAGGATACGAGGTAGCCCTTGTTCCTGAGAGCATCTCTCATGCCGGATGCCATAATGCGCTCATCGAATTCAATTCCGATGAGAAGGCCCATGCCTCTAACTTCCTTGATGTAGCCGCGCTTTTCCTTGATCTGGTTGAGCTTATTTACGATGAGTTCGCTTATCGTTCCTGCGTTGAAGCAGAGCCGGTCTTCCGTAATGATCCCGAGGACGGCATTTGCTGCCGCGCATGCCAGGGGATTGCCGCCGAATGTCGAGCCGTGGTCACCGAGCTTGAAACCTGTTGCCGCATCGTTGGTAGCAAGGACCGCACCGATCGGGACTCCGCCGCCAAGACCTTTTGCGAGTGTCATGATGTCGGGCTTGATCCCGTACTGCTCGTAGCAGAAGAGGGTTCCCGTCCTGCCGATACCTGTCTGGACTTCATCGATGATGAGAAGGAGGCCTTTCTCCTCGCAGAGTTTCTTGATCTCAAGTACGAAGGACTTGTCTGCGGGGTGGACGCCGGACTCACCCTGGATGAGTTCGAGCATGATGGCAGCGGTATGTCCGTTGACCTGTTCCTTAAAGGAATCGATATTGTTGAACTCCGCATACCTGAAGCCGGGAAGAACAGGCTTGAAGGGTTCGGAGAACTTGGGCTGGCCTGTTGCGGTTATCGTTGCCATAGTCCTTCCGTGGAAGCTCATCTTGGCAGTGATGATCTCATACTTGTCTATCCCTTTGTGGGAGAAGTAGCCGCGAGCGAGCTTGATGGCGCCTTCGTTGGCTTCCGCTCCGGAGTTTGCGAAAAAGCACTTGTCGGCAAAGCTCCTGCTGCAGAGATTATAGGCAAGTTCCGACCTCTGTGAGATCAGATAGTAGTTGCAGCAGTGGATGACTTTCTTGGCCTGCTCGGAGATGGCCTTTACGAGCTTGGGGTTGCTGTGGCCCACGGAATTTACGGCGATACCGCCGATCATGTCCATATACTTTTTATTCTCAGTGTCGTAAAGGTATACGCCCTTGCCGTGCGTGAATGCGATCTGCTGGGGTCCGAAGACCTGCATGCAGTATTTCTTGTCGTAATCTGAGATCAGATAAAGATCATTTTCTATATTCATAATTTTCCCTCTTTTCTTTGACTATCATGGTACCGATACCGTTCTTGGTGAATATCTCCAGGATGATGCTGTGAGGTATCCTGCCGTCGATTATGTGAGCGCGGTTAACGCCGCGTCGGACGGTATCAAGACAGCCTTCGATCTTGGGGATCATGCCGCCGGAGATGATGCCGGATGAGATGCAGTCGGCGACATCCTTTTCGGACAGGACGGGGATTATGTGCTTATCGTTATCAAGTACTCCGCCGACGTCAGTCAGGAACATGAGCTTGCTGGCCTTAAGGGCTACGGCGATCTCAGATGCAACCGTATCAGCGTTGATGTTGTAGCTCTGGCCGTCTGATCCGACACCGATAGGCGCGATAACGGGGATGTATTCGTCGTTTGCGAGCATCTCGATGACTTTGGTGTTGATCTTCTTTATCTTGCCGACGAAGCCGATATCGACGGGGTTGCCGTCAGCGTCAGTGTCGAGCTTTTCGGCCTCGATCAGGTTGCCGTCGATGCCGGAGATGCCGATGGCCTTGGCACCCTTGCCGCAGAGGATGGATACGATCTCCTTGTTGGTCTTGCCGATGAGGACCATCTGGGCGTACTGCATGGTTTCGTCATCCGTGTACCTTAAGCCGTTCACGAAAGTCGACTCTTTGCCGACGGTCTTGAGCATGCTGTTGATGTCGGGTCCGCCACCGTGCACGATGATCGGGTTGATGCCGATGTATTTAAGGAGGGTGATGTCATCCATGACGGTCTGCTTCAGATCCTCGTTGATCATGGCATTTCCGCCGTACTTGATGACGATGGTCTGCCCTCTAAGCTTCTTTATGTAGGGGAGAGCTTCGGCCAGTATAGTGGCCCTTTCCACCATGTTCTGCATATCGCCCGTGATGTCGGGCATCTCATTCTTGCTTACCATAATCTGTTCCTCACTTTATCCTTTTCGAAAAGTATCTTGTCAGACACCTCTGATCACATTCTTAAGTCCCGTGTCCTCGGGCAGGCCGAACATGCAGTTTGCAGCCTGGATAGCCTGGAGAGCCGCGCCCTTGCCCAGATTGTCCTGTGCTGAGAAGAGCTTGATCATGCCGGTGGCAGGATCAAATGCAGCGCCCAGGTCAATGTAGTTGGAGCCGTTGACGGCCTTGACATCGGGGAGGGTTCCCTCGGGAAGGACTCTTACGAAAGTCTCCCCTTTATAGTACTCATTATAGATTCCGTAAAGCGATGCGGTTGTTACGTCTTTATAACATTCCGCGGGCTTTGCGTAGATGGTCGCGAGCATTCCTCTCTTGAAAGGTGCAAGGTGGGGCGTGAAAGTGACGTTGATATCCTTGCCCGCGATGAAGGAGCACTTCTCCTCGATCTCGGTCGTGTGGCGGTGCCCTACGACGCCGTAGGGCTTGAAAGCCTCGTCGGTCTCGCAGAAGGAGTAAGCCAGATCTGCCTTACGTCCTGCTCCCGATACACCGGATACCGCATCGATTATGATGGAATCCGTATCGATCAGGCCCTGTGAGAGGAAGGGAGCGAGAGCGATGAGGGAACAGGTCGGGTAGCAGCCGGGGTTGGCTACGAGCCTTGCCGTCTGAAGCTCATCCCTGTAGAACTCGGGCAGGCCGTAGACTGCTTCTTCGAGGAGTTCCGGTGCGGGGTGCTCGAGCTTATAGGATTTCTCGTATGTCTCTACGTTCTTATATCTGAAGTCACCGGAGTGGTCTATGACCTTGCATCCCTTTGCGAGGATCGCGGGAACCTTTGCGGAAGATACTCCGTGGGGCAGGGCCGTTATGACAAGATCCGAGTCAGCTGCAGCTGCTTCCACATCATCATCTGACAGGACGATATCGCAGACGCCGCGGAAGACAGGATAGATATCCGAAAACTTCTGTCCCGCGAAAGTCCTGCTCGTTAAGTGTACGAGTTCGAACTCGGGGTGAGAAGCGAACCCGTGTACGAGTTCACATCCTACATAGCCTGTTGCTCCGATAATGCTTACTTTGATCATGTTGTCATTTCTCCTGTTATATATACGTATTTATTTAGCGCAAGATTTATGCACTATAATGCATAAATATTCAAAAGTCAACCCGCATATGCAAAGTTTGTGAATATTTATATAAGAATAATGAGCAAAAGTTCTGTATCCTGTGATAATGATGCATAAATATACAAAAACAATGAATATTTATGCAAAAATCGCAGGATGTTCATCTGATGACTTCAGCTGCCGTTTTTTGCGCTGATCACATCATACTCCGAATAGCCATTGTGCATGATAAACAACGCTTTTATGCCCCGAAAATGTAATAAATTAGGGCTTTTCGCAATGTTTTTGAACACGGTGCACAAATGAAAAACATTATGATGTGCAAACTGACTAAAATGATTGAAAATATAATCCAAAATACCCTCTGCCTTTTTATGGATAATGCCATATAGTCAATGATTTAGGGCTTGTGGTACTATTTTGCTATGAAAAAGCCGGACATCGGCGATTTTTGGAGGTATTTTATGGCAAGTTTATCTTTCCAGCATGTTTACAAGAAGTATGACGGCGGCGTTGTAGCCGTATCTGACTTTAACCTTGAGGTTGCCGATAAGGAATTCGTTATCTTGGTTGGCCCTTCCGGCTGCGGTAAGTCCACAACTCTCCGTATGCTCGCAGGTCTCGAAGATATTACCGAGGGTGAGATCTACATCGACGATCGTTGCGTTAACGACGTTCTCCCTAAGGACCGTGACATCGCAATGGTTTTCCAGAACTACGCTTTGTATCCTCATATGTCCGTTCGTGACAACATGGCTTTCGCTCTTAAGTTAAGAAAGATGACTAAGGACGAGATCAATCGCCGTGTATCTGAGGCTGCTAAGATCCTCGAGATCGAGCACCTCCTCGACAGAAAGCCTAAGGCTCTCTCCGGTGGTCAGAGACAGCGTGTTGCTCTCGGCCGTGCTATCGTACGTGACCCTAAGGTCTTCCTTATGGACGAGCCTCTCTCCAACTTGGATGCTAAGCTCCGTGTACAGATGCGTGTTGAGATCACAAAGCTCCATCACAGACTTAAGACAACATTCGTTTACGTTACCCATGACCAGACAGAAGCTATGACAATGGGTACCAGAATCGTTGTTATGAAGGACGGATTCATCCAGCAGGTTGATTCTCCTACGGAGCTCTACGACAACCCGGTTAACACATTCGTTGCCGGCTTCATCGGAATGCCTCCTATGAACTTCATCAATGCTGTTATCAACGTTGAGGGTTCTGACGTATTCATCTCCTTCGAGAACGTTACGATCAAGCTCCCTGAGAGATATGCAGTTGAGGAAGTCATGGAGAGAGACGGACAGGAAGTTATCTTCGGTGTACGTCCTGAGGCTATCACAGACGAAGCTAACTTCGTTACCGATCACCCTGAAGCTGCATTCACAGCTGACGTCGAGGTCGTCGAGATGCTTGGTGCCGAGACATATCTTTATGTTACGGTTAACGCTTCCCTGCCTCTTACATGCCGTGTCGATCCTACAACATCCCAGTCCTCTATCGGTGAGGTTGTTGACCTGGCTATCGATACGAACCGTATCCACATCTTCGATAAGGATACAGAGCAGAGCATCATTTCCTGATCTGCTTGATCGAAAGATAAAGATCACACGGGGCTGCCTTCGGGCAGCCCCGTTTCTTATGCCCGCAGCATCTTTGATTTTTCCCGGAGTGACGCAATTCAGTGTGATTTGTGACGCATGCGTCACTAAAACACCCGGTTTGCGTCACTTTTTCCGATTATCAGCTGAAAATGACGCATTTCACCGTTATCAGTGACGCATGCGTCACAAGAAAGGCTGTTTTGTGTCACAGGAGCAGGAGAGAAGTAGGGCTATCTGAGTGAAAAATGAGGCAAAAGTCAAAAAAAGTCAAAAAATCTGCAAAATAATTAGCACTCCCCCTTGCAGAGTGCTAACGGGCGTGGTATAACATAGCCGTAAAGGAAAGATCCCCTGATCCTTCCTATACGAAAAACAAGAAGCTTGAGTCCCCGTTATACAGGACCCGAAGAGCAAAAGGAGGAATGACATATGTTGTATTTACCTGATGTTTTCGGAGAAAGTCTGATGGATGAAATGTTGAACGATCTGGATTTCCCCGAGGATGAGTTCGAGAGAGCTCTTTACGGAAGAAAGAATCCTTTCGGCGGCAAGAAGGCGGCCAACCTCATGAAGACCGATGTTCGTGAGCATGAGGACTCTTATGAGATCGATATCGATCTGCCGGGATTCGATAAGGAAGACATCAACCTCAATCTCAAAGAGGGTTACCTTACGGTCAATGCCAGCAAGTCAGTTGACAAGGAAGGCAAGAAGCACGGCAAGGTGATCAGAAAAGAAAGATACGAGGGAGCGATGACCAGGACCTTCTATGTAGGAGAGCTGGTAACGCAGGATGAGATCAAGGCTGCGTTCAAGAACGGTGTCCTTAAGATGACCCTTCCCAAGAAGGATGAGAAGAAGGAACTGCCGTCCGGCAACATAGCGATCGAAGGATGACACTTTACTTTAGAGTTTGTGGATAAGGGTGCGCAAGGGATAGAAACTGCGCACGAGAGAGACTGGCGGATCTGCACTTCACCCCCGGGTGCAGATCCGTTCATTTCCCGGAAAAATGTGATGATTGACAAAGAGAAGGGGCTATCGGATAATCTAATTGTCAAAGAAAGTCAAAGTGTAAAGGAGGCCTGATCGATGGCGCGTCTTGTAGATGTGATAGAAGATATGATCAAAGAGATGATCGACGAGAACAACGGCATCGCGACCATCAACAGATCCGCCCTGGCGGAGCAGGCCAACTGCGTGCCCTCCCAGATCACCTATGTATTGTCGACGAGATTTTCATCGGGGCAGGGATACATAGTCGAGAGCAGGCGCGGAGGCGGAGGCCAGATAACGGTAACGAGGGTCGATTTCCTTAACAAGTTCGAGTACTTAAAGGAGATGATCGACGCGATAGGAGATGCGGTTACCCAGCAGCAGGCGAGGATCCTTCTGGAAGGAGCGGTAAGCGCGGGAGCCATAACAAAAAGGGATGCGATAATCATAATGTCGGCAGTCTCAGACAGGGCTTTGGGACTGGTCGAAACGGAAACAAGATCAAAAGTAAGGGCCAGGATAATGAAGAATCTGCTGCTGGCTCTGATATCGGAATAAGAATCGATGATAAGGAGGATGCGAAAATGATCTGTTCAAAGTGCGGAGGATACGTTCCCGAGAACGATCTTCGGATATTCAACGGAAGCGTTATGTGCGCCAACTGTTTTGAGGAGATGTGCCAGGGCAAGATCGGCAAGTCGATGGATGATTTCTTCAACCTGCCGCTCGAAAAGAAAGCCGGCATGATCTTCAATATGAGCAACCTGGATTTCGGCAACAGCGCCCTGACCTGCCCCAAATGCGGCACGTCCCTTAAGGAGATAGAGACCGAGAAGAGGGTCGGATGCATAGAGTGCTTTAATACTTTCGGCAATGCGATATCCAAGATCCTTCTGAAGGAGCAGGGCAGCACGGAGTATCTGGGACGCACTCCTGCAAAATACGATCCGGAAGCCAAGGCTGACATCAAGACAGATGAGATCAAGGATATACTTGATCCCAAAGTTTCCGCAGCTGCGGAAGAGGATAAGGGCAGCCTGACTGCAGAAGATAAGATCGAGCAGATCAAGAACGACTTCTATGAAGGCAAGATAGCTGACCTTCCGGATGAAGAACTCAAGGAAGCTCTTGCGGCGGCTGTTGCAGCGGAAGACTACATACTCGCGGCCAAGATCCGTGATGAGCTCAATAACAGGAAGGAGGGCGGCAACGATGAGGTGGTATGAGAATGAAGGTATCGATTCCGATGTCGTGATCATGACCACGGCAGTCGTATCGAGAAGCATTAACGGGACGCCTTTCGTTCCAAAGATGAAGAAGACGGATTTCGATCATGTCAAAGCGGAAGTCGATTCAGCGATGAAAGGCCTTCCCATGGAGCGTCTCGAGGGCGGCAAGATAGACCTTACCAAGATGGAGCAGCTCATGCGCGACAGAGTCCTCATGACCGAGGGCGCGGAACTGTCGGAAAACAGCGTGATCTATACGGATGAAAAGAGCGCACTCAATGTCTTCGTGAATTTCAGCGAGCACCTTACTGTTGAGGCAAGGAGCGCAGGCTTTGATCTTGATGTTGCAGACAGGGCGGATAAGTTCGCCTCGATGCTCGAATCCAAGCTCGACATCTCCTTCTCCGAAAAGTACGGCTTCCTGAACTCGAACCTCACTGACACCGGAACAGGCCTCAGGATATTTGCCATGGTCAATATACCCGGCATCTGCAGGAACGAGCGCGGAGTCGAGGTCGTCTCCAAGAGATGCCAGCAGTACGACTGGAAACTCGCGGCTCCCTTCAAGAGAGCAGGCGCGGCAGGCATATTCTTCATCCTGTCTGACGCCATGCTGGGAGTAAGCGGAAGCGGCATAAAGGAGAACGGCAGACAGCTGATAAGAGAGATAATAGATCTTGAGAGAAAATGCCGTCTCGAGATCGCTGGCGGCAACACGGCCATGTATAAGGACCTCTATGCAAGGGCATACGGGACTCTCAAATATGCAACGGTCCAGCAGCCTCTGGAGATACTGACAAATCTGTCCAACATAAGGATCTATAAGAACTATCTGGACAACAGTCAGGATCAGGAGGACAGGGAAGATCTTCCTTTCGAGATCTCCTGGAAGACCATAAACATGATAACAGGCGAGATATGCCGTGAGTGCATGGGCGACAGGCCCAGGAACAGGGCACTTCCGGCTGCGAATAAGAAGAGGGCAAAGACAGTTAAAGAATATCTGAAGGGAGATGATTGATATGTTTTCGAAAGATTCGGCAAGAGTTCTGGCGACCGCGGCTGCGCTGAACAACGAGACCAGAAAGCCGCTTAATGATGTTCTGCTGTTTGCATCCCTCTGTATGGCTGAGACTCCTGCAAGGGAGTTCCTCGCGGAGAACGTGTACGATATCAACGGGCTGATCTTAAAGCTCGGCGTCAACACATATGTGACGGTCCCTGATGAATCGATCCCGTCTCTCATCGACGAGGCGAATGACAGGCTTACGGCGGATGCAAAGCGTATCCTTACGCTCGCGGAGACACCCGCAAAGCAGACCAACTGCAAGTTCGTTGAACCCGTGCACATCCTCTATGTGCTCTTAAACTACAGGTTCACGGCAAGATCCGTTATCCAGCATGCCCTTGATGCGATGGACGTTAATCCCAGGATATTGCGCGAGAGACTGACACGTCTCATAAGGAGCGCATCCGAAAGACCTGATGACGATGACGACGATGAAAGGTCAGGTGTCTACGAACGCCCCGACATCGAGGATGAGGAACCCGAAAGAAGGGGAAGAAGATCTTCCGGCGGCAAAAAGAAGGTCCTGGACCAGTTCGGCAAGAACCTTACCGAACTTGCAAAACAGGGCAAGATCGATCCTGTCGTAGGAAGGGAAGAAGAGATCAACAGGGTCATGCAGATCCTCATCAGAAGGACCAAGAACAATCCCTGTCTCGTAGGTGATCCCGGTGTCGGCAAGACCGCTATAGCGGAAGGCCTGGCTCTCAAGATCGCAAACGATGACGTCCCCGATGTCTTAAAGGGAAAGACAATGTACAGCGTTGACATGGGCTCGATCGTAGCCGGATCCAAGTTCCGCGGCGAGTTCGAGGAAAGGATGAAGAAGCTCCTCGAAGAAGCAGTATCAGATCCCGACACGATCCTCTTCATCGACGAGATCCACTCCCTCATCGGAGCCGGAGACTCCGACGGCACGCTCGATGCAGCCAACATCATGAAGCCTCTCCTTACCAAGAACGAGCTTCAGATCATAGGCGCAACGACGCTCGATGAATACAGCAAGCACATAGAGAAGGATTCCGCTCTCGAAAGACGTTTCCAGAAAGTCATGGTCAACGAGCCTTCCGAGGAGGAGGCGATCGAGATCTTGAAGGGCTTAAGGTCCAAATACGAAGAGCACCACAAGATCCGCATTCCCGATGACGTCATCAGCCAGGCGGTCAAGCTTTCGACGAGATATGTTTCCGACAGATACCTTCCCGATAAGGCGATCGACCTTATCGATGAGGCGGCAGCATCCAAGAGGATCAATTTCGTTGACGAGAAGGCCCGCCGCGAGTTCAAGACCAAGATAGACGATCTCGAAAAGAGAAAGCAGGAAGCAGTCGAGACCCAGGATTTCGAGACTGCAGCCGATATTAAGAACGAAGAGGAGAAGTTCAAGGCTGAGCTCGACAAGGTCGAAGAGAAGTTCAAGCCCGACGGCGAGGGCTTCACCGGAACCCTTTCCGTGGATGACATTGCCGATGTCCTCGCAAAATGGACCGGCATCCCTGTTGCCAGGATCTCCGAATCCGATGCCGAGAAACTCAAGAATCTTGAATCCGAACTCGGCAAGAGAGTAATCGGCCAGGAAGAAGCCGTAAAGTCGATCGCAAGGGCGATCCGCCGCGGCAGGCTCGGCATCAAGGACGAATCGCGTCCTGCAGGAACCTTCATCTTCCTCGGTACGACCGGTGTAGGTAAGACCGAGCTTGCAAAGGCTTTGGCCGAAGTCATGTTCGGCGATGAAAATTCCCTTGTCAGGATCGACATGTCAGAGTACATGGAGAAGCACGATGTTTCCAAGCTCATAGGTGCCCCTCCGGGATATGTCGGATACGATGAGGGCGGCCAGCTCACTGAGGCAGTAAGGCGTCATCCTTATTCCGTTGTCCTTTTCGACGAGATCGAAAAGGCTCATCCCGAAGTCTTCAACGCCATGCTCCAGGTCTTGGACGACGGCCGTATGACCGACGGCAAAGGCAGGACCGTCGACTTCAAGAACACGATAATCATCATGACGTCGAATATCGGTGCAAGGCTCCTTACGGGAGATGCCGGCCGCAAGATCGGCTTCGACATGGCGGATGATTCCGACAAGGATGAGATGAGCCGCGAGAGGCTCTACGGCGGCAAGTCCTACGACGATGCAAAGAAGGTCGTACTGGAAGAGCTCCGCAAGACCTTTACGCCCGAGTTCGTCAACCGTGTGGACGAGATCATATTCTTCCGCATGCTCGACCGCAAGGCTCTCATGACCATAGTCGACAACATGGTAGGAAAGCTCGCTAAGAGGATCGAAGGACTCGGCATGAAGATCGAGGTCACGGAAGCAGCCAAGGATCTTATCGCTGCGAGAGGATACGATCCCCAGTACGGTGCAAGACCTTTACGCCGTGTCATCACATCCATGGTCGAGGATAAGTTCTCAGAAGCAATGCTCGACGGCATCGCAAAGGAAGGCCACATCGTCATCATCGACAGTGATGAGCTTCCCGAAGGCCAGGCCCAGGATGCCTCCGACGATGAAGACGATCTCAAGACGATCGTTATAAGGGACGGCGGTCCCATCGGCGAGGATACGGAACCCGTTGAAGCCGTTCTTCCCGAAGAAGAGGCTCAGAAAGGATAAGCCCTTTGCAGTCTTTTTGACATCAACGCCCGCTGCGCTAAGAGCAGTGGGCGTTCTTCTTTTATTTATTGACTCTCTTTCGGATTGATTTGTGTGGCGGGATAATTTACAATACTTGATGCGCAAATTATAATATTTTAGCGATATTAAGAAATTCACGAGGTTAACATGGCAGATAAGGACAAGAAGAAAGAACTTGACATCGGATGCGTGCCGAGCACTTTTTATTTCGGTTTTCTGGGTTCCAGGATAATCGTGCCCTTAACGGCTCTCTTTATGAACATCCGCGTAAAGAAGGACAAGGAGTTCATGGAACATGAGGGCCCCATCATCGTCATGTCGAACCATGTATCATATCTGGATCCCATGATCATCAACAAGCTGACAGGCCACCGCAAGGCCAACTTCGTATGCGGAGAGTTCGTCTTCCGCAAGGAGCCCTGGGGAACCTGGTTCAAGAAGGGCGGTGCCATCCCGAAGAAGCAGTTCGTCGTGGATGCGGTATCCGTCAAATCCATGGTCAAGGTCATGAAGCGCAAGGGCGTTCTGATCGTATTTCCCGAGGCCACGAGGTCGGTCGACGGCAGTTCCATCGGCTTTGACGACGGTGTCGCAAAGCTCGCAAAGAAGTCCGGCGCATCCATATACATAGCTCATATCCACGGCGGTTACATGTCCTGGCCGAGATGGTCAACGTCAGGCAGACGTCCGGGCAAGATCACTGCCGAATTCGTCCGCAAGATCTATTCTGATGAAGTGGAGAATTCCACTCTTGAAGAGCTTCAGGAGAAGATCCTTGAAGGCATCAGCTACAACGAGAACGACTGGGCCCGCAAGGAAGGCAGGAAGTTCCGCAACAAGGCTCTCGCTGCGGGCATCCAGAACATAGCATACGCCTGCCCGAAGTGCGGCAGGGAATTCACCATGACCTGCCTTAATGCAGGCAGGCACGATCTCATCCAGTGCAATAACTGCGGCAACGGCGCGAGGGTCCTGCCGACGGGTCTCATAGAGAAGGCGGATGCCGAGAGCAAGGTCTTCGACGACCTTCACCAGTGGGTCCTCTGGGAGAGAGACTTGATCCGCAAGCAGGTCGAAGGTGACGGCTTCATCATGCAGATGCAGGCAAACCTCTTCAAGAAGTGGGATGAGTATATTTTCGCGAATACGGGCAAGGGGACCGTCACGGTCACTCCCGGCAAGATAGTCTACGAGGGTACCGACTGCGACTCTTCGGAGGGCATACCCTATAGGCACGGCAAGGCCCTGAAAAAATATGCCAAGCGCAATCTCGATGAAGCCGGCAAGCCCGTAAGGATCGAGTTCGACATGAATACCATGAGAGGTCTCGTTGTCTCATACGGCAAGCATTTCGAGATCTACAGCAAGGACGGCGAGCTCTTCCGTTTCTATGTTGACGGCCAGAAGACCTTCAAGGTCCACGAAGTCGTCGAGATGTTCTCGAAAAAATAAAATCTGCCCTTTAATATATAGTCTAAAGATTGTATAATCTTTTGTGCGCGTGTTAGGTCTTAAAGACCACCGTAAATAAATGACAGGAGTGTGATACACCATGGGAATGTATGACAAGAAGAATGTTGAAGATCTGAACGTCACCGGCAAGAAAGTTATTGTCCGTGTTGACTTCAATGTACCCCTCGACAAAGACGGAAACATCACTGACGACAAGAGGATCAAGGGTGCCCTTCCTACCATCAAGTACTTGGTAGACAACAATGCGAAGGTTATCCTCGTTTCCCACCTTGGACGTCCGAAGAACGGCCCTGAGGCTAAGTTCTCCATGAAGCCCGCTGCAGACAGACTCGCAGAGCTCATCGGCAAGCCCGTCACTCTCGCAGCTGACGTTATCGGCGAAGACGCAAAGGCTAAGGCAGCTGCCCTCCAGGACGGCGAGATCCTTATGCTCGAGAATGTCCGTTTCCACAAGGAAGAGACAAAGAACGATCCTAAGTTCGCAGCTGAACTCGCTTCCATGGCTGAGCTCTATGTAAACGATGCTTTCGGTACTGCTCACAGGGCACATGCTTCCACGGCAGGTCTTGCAAACTTCCTGCCTTCAGCATCCGGTTACCTGATCCAGAAGGAGATCGACTTCATCGGCGGCGCTCTTTCTGATCCTAAGAGACCTTTCGTTGCTATCTTAGGCGGCGCCAAGGTTTCCGACAAGATCGGCGTTATCACAAACCTTTTGGATAAAGCAGACACCATCATCATCGGCGGCGGTATGGCTTACACCTTCATCGGCGCTATGGGCGGCACAGTAGGCAACTCCCTCTTCGAGGCTGACAAGGTCGAGCTCGCAAAAGAGCTTATGGCTAAGGCAGAGGAGAAGGGCGTTAAGCTCCTGCTCCCCGAGGATACCGTTGTTGCAACAGAGTTCGCAGCTGACGCTGAGTCCAAGGTAGTTCCTTCCATGGAGATCCCCGACGGTTGGGAAGGCCTCGACATCGGTCCCAAGACCATCGAGACATTCTCTGCAGCTATCAAGGAAGCTAAGACCATCATCTGGAACGGCCCTGCAGGCGTTTTCGAGTTCGATAAGTTCGCAGTAGGAACAGAGGCTCTCGCTAAGGCTATCGCTGAGACAGACGCTATCTCCATCATCGGCGGCGGTGACTCCGCAGCTGCTATCGAGAAGCTCGGTTATGCTGATAAGGTTTCCCACATCTCCACAGGCGGCGGCGCTTCTCTCGAGTTCATCGAGGGTAAGGTCCTTCCCGGTATCGATTGCCTCAACGACAAGAAGATCGGCAGAACATTCGCAGCAGGCAACTGGAAGATGAACTGCGGTACACCCGCTGACGCTACAAAGCTCATCGAAGAGCTCAAGCCCCTCGTAAAGAACGCTGACGCAAGGATCGCTCTCGGTGTTCCTGCTACTGCTCTTGCTGCAGCTGTTGACGCAGCAGCTTATTCCAACATCAAGATCGCAGCCCAGAACTGCCACTTCGAAGAGAAGGGTGCATTCACAGGCGAGATCAGCCCTCTCTGGCTCGCTAAGATGGGTGTTGCATACTGCATCATCGGTCACTCCGAGAGAAGAGAGTACAACGCTGAGACAGACGAGACAGTCAACAAGAAGGCGCTCGCTCTCCTCAAGTACGGCGTACGTCCCATCATCTGCTGCGGCGAGTCCCTCGAGCAGCGTGAAGCAGGCGAGACATTTGACTGGATCAAGGGTCAGATCGTTGCAGCTTTCAAGGATATCCCTGCAGATAAGCTCTGCCAGATCACGATCGCTTATGAGCCTATCTGGGCTATCGGCACAGGCAAGACAGCAACGGACGAGCAGGCTGAGGAAGTTTGCGCATTCATCCGCGGCATCATCGCTGAGCTCTACTGCGACAAGTGCGCTGAGGCTATGACCATCCAGTACGGCGGATCCTGCAACGCTAAGAACGCAGCCGGCCTCTTCGCTCAGAAGGACATCAACGGCGGTCTCGTAGGCGGTGCTTCCCTCAAGGCTGAGGACTTCTCCATCATCTGCAACGCAGGCTGATATAAAGTCTAACAACAACTAACAAACCGCCTGCTTCGAAAGATGCGGGCGGTTTTGTTTGTGCTATCGGAATGGGTATCAGAACCCCTGATCCTCTTGCATGAACTTTATAATGTTAACGTGCTTTATACCGTTTCTTTTTTGCAGCAGGTAATCTGTGGTCATAACATATTTGGGATAATTGTCTTTTATCATCTCTAGAGGTCTGTATTCACGGTTTTCTGTTTCTTCGCTCAGTGCAATAGTATATGCAACCTGAACATAGGAATAATCCATCTCCTGATTACGGATGATGAAGTCACATTCAAGTTTGCCGATCCTTCCGACACTTACGGAACAGTCATGTGCACAGGCATAAACATATAACATATTCTCCAATGTCGGTCCGTAATTGACACGGTTATCGGTATTCTCGGCATAATAGAATCCGAGATCCGACAAATAGTACTTCTTCTCACCGCTTAAGGATCGCTTGGACTTCATATCGAACCTGGGGCACTCGTACAGAATCTTGGCATCGACTAAAGCTTTTATATATCGGGATATAGTCGGCCTATTAATTTCATATCCGTTGTTTTTTAGTGTTTCACATATGTTTTTAACATTTGTGGTAGCCCCAAAATTATTGATAATATATCTTCGTACTATTTCAAATGTCTCTTTCTTGCGGATCTTTACCCGTTTGCGAATGTCTTTCTCAAATATTTCATTGATTACGCCTTGTACATATCTTCTCTTGTCAGCCGTGTTATCCAGGAATATGGTTCGGGGGAAACCGCTTTCCAGAATATAATTCGTAAGTTCAATCTGAGGATTGGTATCTACAGGTTTTTTGTAGAACTTTTTCATATCCTCATACTCACCAAAACTTAAGGGAAACATCTCAAATTCTAGATAACGTCCAGTCAGTTTTGTAACCAGTTCACCGCTCAAAAGATAGGAGTTGGATCCGGTGATAAAGATCGACCAATCTCCATCTGTCCTATAACCATTAATCAGTTCTTCGAAGCCGTCAACATTTTGTATCTCATCGATAAAAAGATACTTCAATCCTTTGGCAGATCCGCGTTCATCTATTATCTTCTCAAGGGCATCAGCTGTTTTTACACTTTTGAATCCGCGTTTATCCAGATCAATGTAGATAATGTTCTTCTCGGAAACTCCATTGTTTCTGATCTCGGTGGCGATAGTTTCCATGAGGCTTGATTTGCCGCATCTTCTGACACCGGTGATAACTTTTATGATGTCATCAGCATCATAAAAGCCCCGGATCTTTCTAAGATAGGTTTCACGCTTAAATAGTCTCATGGAATGACCTCCAATTGTTCTTTAGGTAAATAATAGCACAATTCGCAGCAAAGTCAAAGTTAACGATACACAAATTATTGAAATCAAAATATGTGTATCGTTAACTAACAAATAACGCGTAATTATTGGAGATGGTTACAATTTCTTATTGACATGCCCTATTGCGTGCAATAACATCAGGTTAACGGGGTTGTGCTGTATGCGTGATTTCGTATCACGATCTTTGTATCGTTTTCGGGGAGGTATTACATGAGAATTTTGAAAAATGTTGTGACACTTGCTCTGACTGTTGCCATGGCAGGCGGTATCGGACTTGGTGCTTTTCCGCAAGAGGCTTTTGCTGCAGGCGGTGTTGCCATCAATGCAACGAATTTTCCGGATAAGGTTTTCAGGACATGTGTATCGAAGATGTGTGACAAGGACAAGAACGGTACCCTGTCACAGACTGAGATAAAAAATGTCAAGGATCTGGAAATTGATTTTGAGAACAAGTATATGGTTGATGATCGACTGATCGAAAGCTTGAAGGGTATCGAATTCTTTACGGAACTTAAGGAACTTTCTTGTTGGGGAAACAGCATCAGTTCATTGGATCTTTCCAAGAATGTCAAACTCGAAGAACTTTACTGTGATGAAAACTATCTTAAGAGTCTGGATCTGTCCAAGAACGTCAATCTGAAGACTCTGGTTGTAGGAGATTATTTCATAGGACACGGAAACGGGATCAAAGAACTGGATCTCAGCAAGAATACGAAACTTGAAGTAGTTGACTGCAGTTATAATGGTCTTAAAAAACTTGTTTTGCCGAAGACCGGCACACTGAAGGAGTTATATTGTACGTATAACAAGCTTGAGGAGCTCGATCTCACAGGATGCCCCAACATCAAGAAGCTTGTATGCCATAAGAACAACTATACGAAAGTTGATATAAGCAGATGCAGCAAGGTCAAAACGGTATATCTCGGACAGACCGTAAAGGATCTTACGATCTCATGCGGACAGACCGTGATCATGGTGGAGAACATTAAGGGGCGGACGATTACTTCTGACAACAAAGACATCCTGCTCGTTAAAAACGATTACGATTCCAATAAGATACTGGATCTCATCGATACCAATACTATTGCTGATGACGGTGATTATGTTGAAGATTCGCATTACTTTTATTTGAAGGGAAAGAGCGCCGGAGAAACCAGCATTACCATAATAGAAAATAAAGTTAAGCACAGATGGAAAGTAAATATCCGTTATAAGGATGTGACCAATCCTTCTGATTTCTGGTTTGAACCGACCTATTATCTTACGAAGAAGGATGTTGTTAAAGGCTACGACAAACAGACGACCTTTAAGCCTTCCAATGAGTGTACTAGAGCACAGATGGTAACTTTCCTTTGGAGACTCAGCGGCAGTCCCGAACCCAAGAGTTCCAAGTGTAAGTTTGCTGATGTCAAGACGGGCGAATACTACTATAAAGCCGTTATATGGGCTGTCGAAAAGGGTATAACCACGGGTTCATCGGGTAACAAGTTCAATCCCAATGGTACCTGCACCAGGGCACAGACCGTTACCTTCCTCTGGAGGATGGCAGATAAGCCGGAGCCCAAAGCCAAGAGCTGCAAGTTCAAGGATGTCAAAAGTTCGGATTATTTCTACAAGGCAACCATCTGGGCTTCTGAAAATAAGATAGTCGGAGGCTATAGTGACGGAACATTCAAGCCCAATGACAATTGTTTGCGCCGTCAGATGGTAACGTTCTTATATAAGTACGATAAATATATCAACGGTAATGGCTGATTAATTGCAACTTATTGACTCCCCCGGTTGTATAGTAGGTATAACTACTCTGCCGGGGGAGATTTATTATGAAAAGAAATTTACTTAAGATAACGGCTGCCTTTCTGACTGCGGGTCTTGCTCTGGGTCTTGCGGGCTGCAGGAACGGACAGATCGATGTAAGCGGACTTAAAGATCCCGGGAAAGCGACCGTGGTGGATCAGATCTACAAGACGGATGCGGATGACCAGACGATATTCCTTTTCCGCTACGGGGATAAATACTATGACACCGAACACATCTACAATGTGGATGTCACAGGCTTTGATATCGAATGTGATGACGGCGGTTTCTTGAGAGTCGACTGCGATGTCACCTACCTTTCGGGAGGTGAAGCAGGATATAATCACTTCCCTGTTATCCGGAATGTCGATGAGGTATATAAGATCGACATAAAGGGGACCATCCCGCCCGGAGGGTCGCTTCCTTATGTCGAGTCAAAAAGGTTCGGTTTTTCCGTTATCGGTGATTATGCAGATGCTGATTATTGTCTTTGGTCATGGGGCATGTGCGGGGTCTTAAAAGACGGCAGATGGCTCTATAAATATGACGATTACTTCTATACCGATGACGGCGCGACTATTTGCTGCAAGAAAGGCGCAGATCACGATGAGCTCTTAAAGAAGATCAAGGATGGAGTGGTCCTGAGCGAGGATCTTTTCGTGATGCCTCCCATGGCCGTAAGCGACTGACCGGGTCTGCCTCTTTTCCATCTTTGCGATATTCACCAAAAAGCACCTTCAAAACAAGCGATTATGCACAATCGTCCCTTCTTTCTTTTATGTTATATTGATATTATCGCGATATATCGGAGGTGGGCGGTATGGCAAGTTGCGAGAAGATAATATTCCCTGCATCTATAGGGGGTCAGGCCCGTGTGGCGGGCTTCTTTTACCCGACTGATGAGGCCAGCCCGAAGGGCGTTGTCCAGATCTGTCACGGGATGGCGGAATATATAACGAGATACGATGATGTCATAAGGCATTTTAATCTCGAAGGCTGGCATGTTGCAGGTCTCGATATGTTAGGTCACGGTGAGAGCTACGAAGCCAACAAGGCGATCGGCATGCCCAAGGGCTATTTTGGCAAGGGCAAGGATGCGATGGCCAAGACCGTGGCGGATATAATGAAGATGCATGACAAGGCCAAGGAGAGGTTCGGAACGAACCTGCCCTATATCCTTTACGGGCATTCGATGGGATCGATGGTGGCAAGATACATCTACTCGACACCAGAATATGCTTCCGAGTTCAGGGGCTATGTTTTCGCATCGACTTCGGCACCTAATCCCGCAGTGGGAATGGGATTGTTTTTGTCGTCACTCATGTGTGGTCTGGGGCAGGGTGAAGAAGAGGGAAAGATGCTCAACAGCATCGCTTTCGGAAGCTACTGCAAGAGGATCCCTGATGCCAGAACGGTATTCGACTGGGTATGCAGCGATCCCAATGAAGTTGATAAATATATTTCAGATCCGCTTTGCGGCTTCATGTTCACCAACGAAGGCTTCCGCGCCATGATGGTGATGATGAAGTTCATACAGAGCAAGAAGGCATATGCGGGGGCCGCGTCCGCTCCGGCATTGATGCCTTACGGAAGAGAAGACCCCGTCGGAGCATACGGTGCGGGTGTCGAGGAAGTGGCTTCGGCACTTAAGGCCAACGGGCACTCCAAGATAAGGACGATCGATTACGGACCGCAGCGGCACGAACTGATGCGTGAGGCGGTCAGGGAACAGTATCTTAAAGATCTTACGGATTTTTTCGAACTAGTGGTAGGATAGTAACAGACCTGAGGTTTTATTGAAGTTTGTACAGGAGAGAAAAAATGGAACAGAGCGTAACCAAGTACCCCTTTGGAATCAAGAATGTATCTTTCACGGAGAATGTCCTGACAGTATCGATGGGCACCCAGCAGGCGGCAAAGTCCTTGTCCCAGCTTCCCATGACGATGCAGGGCGCAGGCAACATCACACTGATGATGTCATCACCTGCTAATAACGTCATCAAGGTCGTCGTAAGGAGCCACAAGAAAAAGGACAAGGCTGACGGTTCATTTATCAAGACGCGTGATTCAGGCAGCGGCCAGATCAGCGAGACCGACGATTACATATCCTTCAAGAGCGGTCTTACCGAAGCAAGGATCAGCAAGACTGCAGTTCCGCAGATCACATATTATTTCGGAGACAATGTGATCGCGTCTCATTCAGCCGTTCCGGGCGGCATATATGTAAAAGAGTCATTCGACAGAAGGAAGGACCAGTTCAGGACCGGCGCGGTACTGAACGTTCAGGCCGGTGAGAGATTCATGGGCTTCGGCGGCGGCGTTTCCACTATCGCCAACGGCAGGAAGATCGAGACGGATCCGGCACTGTCTTCCCCCGGCAAGACCAATACTCCTTTCTTCGTATCTTCAGCTAACTACGGTATCTTCGTTAATTCGATCGGCAACGTGTCATTCGACTGCGCGAGCGAGGGCAACGGCCTGATATTCGAGGCAGCCGGATCTTCGATCGAGTTCGAGCTTTTCGCAGGTGCATCAGTTGCAGAGATCATCAATTCCTTCACCGGCTTCATGGGCAGGGTTGGACATGTTTCCGCGACATCCATCTGCACGTCTTTCGTCATGCAGGACGACTTCACGGTCAGCCAGGATGATGTGATCGAATCGATCCGCAATATGTCTGATGCAGGTCTTTCGATCTCCGAACTCTGGCTCGGAAGATCCTATCTCCCTGCAGGTGCGCCCGCCGGATTTGAATGGGACAGCAAGAGATTCCCTGAGGCAGCTTCCTTCTGCAGGACGGTACACGATCTGGGAGTAAGGCTCGGTGCGACTGTTACCCCTTATATTTTCGAGGAGGATGACCTTTTCGACGAGCTTACCGACAATAACTATTTCATGAAGGATGCCAGAGGCAATACTGTCATCATCGACACTCAGGAAGGATCCGTGGCTCTCATCGACATGACCAACATCGCTGCCCGCAACTGGTTCAGCATGAAGGTCGGAGAACTCATCGATTCCGGTATCGATATGGTGGAAGGTTCATTCGACTTCAACCTCATCGGCAACATCGGCATCGGCGGCCAGAACAACGGCAAGGAGGACGGCTTCAATTCCGTATTCGTATCCGAGTTCAACGGCGCCATCAAGGATGCGTCTTCCCGTGCCAAGGGCAAGGAAGTTTCCTTCATGCTCGCCGACATCGTATCAACGGGAGATCTGTCCGTAGCATACAGGAACATCTCTCCTTCTTCTTCGGAGATCAGTCTCGGCGGCATGTCCGCAGCCATTTCCAACGCGCTGTCTTACGGACTTTCCGGTTTCACTCTCTCCAATATCGATGTTCCTTATGTAACCGACATGACCCTCTTCAGGAGATGGCTCCAGGTTGCTCTCCTCGCTCCTCACGCAAGGATCATGTGCAATCTCAAAGGCATGCCTTCAAATCTTCCCCAGGAAGCATTCGAGCAGATCAAGCTCTTCTCCGAGATGAGGACAAGCCTGTCACCTTACATCTACTCTTCCGTAATGGAAGCATCGATGTACGGCAATCCCGCGCTCCGCACCATGGCATATGAATTCCCGTCCGATGCTCTCGCAGCTTTCGCCCAGGATCAGTTCATGGTAGGATCTTCGATACTCGTTGCTCCGCTGACATCTTCGGCTGCTTCCGTTAGGTTCTATGTTCCTGCAGGCGAGTGGACCAATATCTTTACGAGAGAGACCCTGTCAGGTCCCCGTTTTGCTTCCCGAAAAGAAGAACCCGGTTCATTCCCGGTATATGTAAGACCCAATTCCATAATCACGACCCTCTCCAATCCGGACAGCCGTTCATCGGGTCATTCATTCCTGGACAACATCACCTTCACCTGTTTTGCTCCTGTTGACGGCAAGGTCGCAGCATGCGAGGTCTTCGACGATAAGGGCAAGGCATCGGGTGTCATCAACGTCCTTAAGGAAGGAAACAAGATCACCGTTAAGACTGACGGATTCGGACGCAACAAGAGGATCGCCCTTACCGGCATCACCAATGTCGTGAGCGTTTCCGAGTCGATCCCCGAACCCGAAAGCTGGGGAACATCCGTCGATTTTTCCGGAAATGAACTCATCATCACCCTGGGATAAAAATAATTAGACAACAATTAAATACGATTCTGTAAATTATCTGTTAGTAAAATTGTTTTTGCCCAAAAACAAATTGCGATTGACGCCTGAATGCTTTACAATCTAAATACGTAGGATTGTAAGTACTTGCAAAGGTGGTGATATTATGGTCTGTAAAAAATCGAAAATGACAAAAAAGGGCTTTACTCTCACCGAGGTAATTGTTGTTGTAGCAATAATCGTTATTCTTGCGGGTGCCGGCATCACCGGTGTGATCGTATCTATAAATGATTACAACAGATATAAAGAAGATCTTGAGGAAAACGGAGGATATCACTTCGAGGCAGATGCACATGATGCAGTAGAGAACATGTTGAAGGGTGCAGGATCTCCGATCCCCGACAACACGAGCTTCCCTGACCCGACGGAAATAACTCCGACACCTACACCAGCAAATGATCCCGATCCCGGTGATGATGATGACGATGATGAGACGACTACGACTACGACAGTAGTTCAGCCTGATCCGACTACAACACAAAACAATAACAATGGCGGTGGAACCCCGGTTCCGTCTAGCAATTACAGTCATTCAACCGATCTGTTTAACTGGGGTAATACCGTTGCCCAGACAACAGTTAACTTGAAGAAGAATACATCTTATAAGACAGTTACTGTTTCTGTTTCGTATGACACTACGATCGACAGTGTATCAATGTACAATGGATGGAATGCAACTATATCACCGGATGGAAAGACGGTCACATATACCGGAAACTATGATATCAATAATTCCAGTTATACTTTCCAAAGCAGAACATCGTTGCCCGGAGGATCAACTGTCAAAGTTAAAGATGTTAAGATCTACTACACTTCATAAATCTTGAAAATTTTAAGATCATAGGTTGCCGTCACGGCAACCTTTTTTTATGAATGCAGTCTCTTCTCCGCATCGAGAAGTCTTATGGCTGCTTCCGATGAAGGTTTTTCAAGCACTTCTTCAGTTATGTTGTCTTCAGCGATCTTTCCCGCATCCATTACCGCAACGGTCGAACAGACGGCTCTTACGATGTGGATGTTGTGGGTGATCATGAGGATGGCGACTTTATTTTCACGGTTGATCTTGGCGAGGAGCTTTAAGATCTCTGCCGCCGAAGTTGCATCGAGAGACGAGAAGGGCTCGTCAGCGATTATGAGCTTGGGCTTAGTGATCATGCACATCGCTATTGCGACACGCTGACGCTGGCCGCCTGACAGTTCATTCGGGCGGCGGCTCAAGTAACTCCGGTCAAGTCCGACCGTGTCAACGGCATTGTCGATCGCTGCCTGAATGTCTTCTTTCGACATGGTCTTCCTCATGGGCCTTAAGGCTTCCTTGAGATGCCAGAGTATGCTGTGCGCGGGATTGAGACAGGATACAGGATCCTGGAAGACCGCACCGATGCTTCCTTCAGGGCGCTTTATCTCACCTTCCGATCTCATGAGTCCCAGGATGGTCTTGACGAGAGTCGTCTTTCCGCAGCCGGAACTGCCGATAAGGCCTTTGATCTCACCCGGATAGATCGACATGTTGACGCCCGAAAGGACGAGGTTTTCGTCCCAGCGGCCCCAGAGGGATGCCGTGTAGGCAGCAGACACGTCTTTGCATAATAAGACAGGCTTGTTTTCGGGATCGTATTCGGCGTGCGTAAGATCCAAGGTCCTGGGGTCGAGCCTTGCGTTGGTCAGGAGCTCAGCCGTGTAAGGATTCTTGGGATTCATGAGTATGTCTTCTGTAGTATCGGCTTCAACGATCTTGCCGTCACGCATTACGATTACCCTGTCACAGAAATTCTTTACGGCGGACAGGTCATGGGAGATAAAGAGGATCGTTATCTTCATCTCAACGCAGAGCCTGCGCAGCAGATCAAGGATCGCAACGGTCGTAACCGTGTCAAGGGAAGATGTCGGCTCGTCGCAGATCAGGAGCTTCGGCGACAGGAGAACTGCGCCTGCTATGAGGATCCTCTGGCGCTGGCCGCCCGATAACTGATGCGGATAGCGTTCGTATATCTTTTCGGGATCATCGAAGCCGACAGTCTTAAGGATGTCGGAGATGCGGTTATATCTTTCGGCCTTGTCTGTAATTCCGTGGGACAGGAGGATCTCGTCCAGGCTCTTTCCGACCTTCATGAGAGGGTCAAGGGCAGATGCGGGTTCCTGGAAGATCATGCCGATGTCTTTGCCCAGCATGTTACGCCTCTCCTTCGCGTTCATGGACAGGAGGTCCTTGCCCTGGTATTTGATCGTGCCTTCCGTGATCACGGCGTTTTCGGGAAGGAGGCCTGCGACAGAATAGCAGGTCATGGATTTGCCGGAACCTGAGTTGCCGATGAGACCTAAGATCTCGCCGTCCCTTATACCGAAAGTGAGCTTGTCGAGGACCACATGTTCCGGCTCTTTGCCGTTCGCAGGGAACTTGAGGGTAAGGTCTTTGATCTTGACCAGGTGGATATGCCTAATGCGTTCAGCGGATATGTTTTCCATCAGTTTCCTCCTTTCTGTGATCTCACGCGGATGCCCTCGGAAACGAAGTAGAGACCGAGTATGTAGAGTATCAGCATCAGAGAAGGGAAGATCACGAGCCAGGGGGCGCGTGTCATGTAGGACTGGGAATCAGCCAGGAGCTTGCCGAAACTTGCATCCGGGGGCTGAACGCCCAGACCCAGATAGCTCATCCCGCTCTCGAAAAGCGTCATGTTGGCAAGGCCTATTACCGTTGCAGGGAGCAGGCTCCCCAGGAGGTTCGGCAGGATATGGACAGACATGATCCTGGGGGAACTGATCCCCATTACCCTGGCATGTATTATGTAATCCCGTTGTTTAAGTTCCATAGTCCCTATACGGCAGACACGGGCGAAGGTCGGAGCGAAGACGAGTCCCAGGGCCCATACGACGTTATACATGGAAGGCCCTGCAACAGCGACGGCGACCAAAGCCAGGAGAATGCCCGGGAAGCACATGATGCTGTTGGAAAGGAGCATTATGCCGCGGTCGGTCCAGCCGCCGTAGTAGCCGGCCGGAATGCCTGTTAAAAGTCCCAGGATAAGAGCGATCGCGACTCCGGCAAAGGAGATGAATACCGTGTATTTGGATGCGTCCATCACCCGGGAGAGCGTGTCCCTTCCGAAGTTGTCAGTACCGAAAAGATGCATTGCGGAAGGCGCCATGAGCTTGGATGCGGGGTCGGTCGCGGAAGGATCGTAGGGGGTCCAGAACAAGCTCACGATAAATGTCCCGAGAACGATCCCGAGTAGTATAAAACCTGCTGTAAAAAAGATCTTCGAGGACGGATTCTTCAAGGCGGAGCTCCTTTCACTTAAGCCTGATCCTCGGGTCAGCTATGCTGCCCAGGACATCGGCTGCAAAATAGAGCAGCACCGTTATGAACGCGATATAAAAGACCATTCCGGAAAGCAGGGGGAAGTCTCTTCTTGCGATACCCGAAAGAAGAAGGCGCCCCATTCCCGGAAGGTTGAAGACCTGTTCCACGATAAGGCTTCCGGCCAGGATATCCGACAGGACGATCGAGATAACGGTGATTGCGGAAACGTTGGAATTGGGAAGCACGTGCTTTATCAGGATGCGGAAATCCGTAAGGCCGTGGCCCTTGGCATTCTTGACGTATTCCGAAGCGTTCTGCTCGATGATCGAGGAACGCATATACTTAAAGGTCATGGCGATCTTGGGAAGCGCTATGCAAAATGAAGGGAGCAGGAGGCATCCTATGAAGCCCGGGAAATTATCTTCGGGGCGGAAATACTGACCTGCCCTGAATCCCGAGAACAGGGCGGAAGCCGCAATGATCGAGAGCAGGGATAATACGAAAGGCGGTATCGCGAAGAGGATGTGTCCAGCGACGGAGAACACCTGATCCAATGCTCTCCCCGGGCGCCTTGCGCTCAGGACGGACAGGGGATATGAGATCACGATGACGAATATCAGCGCGATGATGCTCATGCCGATCGTAACAGGGAGGCGTTCCGCGATAAGACTTGCAACGGGTACTCCGAAGGCAGCGGACTTTCCGAGATTGAAAGTGAAGAGGCCTCCGAGCCAGTTAAGATACTGAACGATAAGGGGCTTATCGAGACCTAACTCGGCTCTTAACGCATCGAGCTGTGCCTGGGATGCGTCAGGTCCGAGTATTACCTGAGCCGTATCTCCGGGTATCACGCTGAAGGCCACAAAAGTCAGGAGCGACACTACGAGTAATGTCGCAAGCAATTCCGCGATCTTAGAGATTATAAATCCTGTCTTCCTGCCCATGACATATATTGTATCAATAGGTAAGGATTATTTGAACTTTACTGTTGACATATCCTGAACATACATGGGATATACGTTATAACCTTCGAGCTTTGTTGCAACAGGCACGATCTCATTGGGATCCTGGATGTAGCAGGATGCGTTGTCGTCCGTCATGATCTTGAGGATCTTGTGGTAGAGTCCGATCTTTTCCTCTTCAGAAGGAGTCAGGGGGATCTGCTTAATGAGTTCGTCAACTTCAGCGTTGCTGTAGTTGATGAAGTTATCCTTGGAATCCGTAGCATATCTCTGGATGACATCGTAAGGTGCGTAATCAGATGTGAGGCAGATAACTGTCGATTCATAGTTCCTCTTGCTGTAGACTTCGTCGAGCCATGTCGCCCAGTCTACCTGCTCGATCTTGAGCTTGATGCCGATGGCAGAAAGCTCGGATCCGAGTTCGACTGCCGTGTTGACGTGAACAAGATAGGAAGACGGAACAGTTACCGTAAGTTCGAAGCCGTCAGCGTATCCCGCTTCTGCGAGGAGGCTCTTCGCCTTGTCCTGGTCGCAGGAATATGTGCCGTCAAGTGATGTATCGTACCATTTGCCCATGGCAGGGCTCATGGCTGTTGTAAGGGCGACACCCGCGCCGTCCATCGTGACGCTGATGATGTCGTTACGGTTGATGGCATAATTGATAGCTTCCCTGACCTTGGGGTTATCAAGGGGAGCGACCTTGTTGTTGAGAGCGAAGATCTGGACCATGTTGGAAGCGTTGTCCATGATGTTGTATGCATCAGGGGACAGTTGGTCAGCGCGGTCCTTTGTAAGATGCGGGAAGATATCGATCGTGCCGCTCTTGAGTTCGAGGAGACCCGCATCCATGTCAGCACAGATCTTGAAGACGACCTTTTCGATCGCAGGCTTGCTGCCCCAGTAATCCTTGTTGGCCGAGAGAGTTACATTCTGGCTGACAGAGTAACTGTCAAACTTGAAAGGACCGGTTCCGCAGGGAGCCTTGTCGGAATTCTCGTAATCCTTGGGGATGATTCCGACCGTGAAATAGCTCAGGAGCTCGCTGTCGGGCTGATCCAGCGTAACAACGACCTTTGAGGGGTCATCTTTGGATATCTCGACTGACTTGATCTTGCTGAATGAAGCGATAAGGGCTTTGCCGTCAGATTCCGGAAGGAGTCCTGCGGCGCGGCGGAGTGAGAAGACAACGTCATCAGAAGTAAGGTCCTGACCGTTATGGAACTTGACCTTGTCCCTTATGGTGAATGTATAGACATCAGCGCTGTCGCTGATCTTATATTCTTTCGCAAGGCAGGGGTTGAGGTTTCCCTTTGAGTCGTATTTCAGAAGACCTTCATAAATGTTGAAGATTATTTCCTGGTCGCCAGCTGCGACTACCGTGTGAGGGTCAAAGGTTCCGGGTTCCTGGGTGATGCCTACGGTAACGGTACCCTGTGACTGATTGTTTACTGCGCATGAAGCGATGCCCAACGCCATGGAGACAGCGAGGATCGCTGCGGTTAATGTTTTCGAAAATGATCTCATTTCTATTGCCTTTCCACTGTAGATTTTAATTACAGTAAAATGTACTCGAACTCCTCTATTTTTTCCACTTCTTTGTTAAAAAATCGTCAAATGTTAAAAAATTCTGTGTTAATAAGCGTTATTTTTGTTCATTTGCGTTGTATAATGTACGAGTAATTAAACTAATTGGGGAGACTGACAGATGAAGAAATGTCCGGTTTGTGGAGTTATGATGGGCGATAACGTTGCCCGTTGCTCCATGTGTAAATATGATTTCCAGAAAGCATCTCAGGGCAATACCGACGAGGCTGCCGACGAGGCAAAGAAGATCCTTGAACAGAAAGAACAGGAAAATATAGCCAGGGCTGAAGCCAAGCGTTCCGAAGAAGAGAAGAGGATCCTTGAAGCCAAGGAAAAGTTGGAAAGAGATTTTAACACCATCCAGGCCAAGTTCGAGTCCGAGAAACTCCGTATGGAGTCCGAATATGCTGCCATGCAGAAGCGCAACATCGATGAGCAGCTGAAACTGGATCAGGCTCTCGAGGCAACGAGAGCGGATCTCGAAGACGCACGCACCAGAAGAGACGCGCTCCGTAAGGAAGCCGAGGAGATGGAAGAAGTCACCCGCAAGAAGATGCAGGTCGAGCACGATGAGATGATCGAAGCGGCTAAGGCCGAGCAGCAGCGCATCCTTGAGGAAGCTCAGATCCAGACCGAACAGCTCGCCATCCAGGTCGAGAAAGAATATACCGAGGCCATGAGCAAGCGTGATGAGCTCCTCGAACAGGCCAAGGAGATCCAGGATTTTGTCAACAACGCCGAGAAGGTCAAGCAGGAGAAAGAAGCTGAGGTCAAGGCTGCTGAGGACAGGATCGCAGAACTGAACAGCCAGTACGAGAAGGATAAGGAGACCCTCGAAAAGGATTTCGAGAAGGAGAAGGCCAGGATCGAGGAAGAGTCCAAGAGGATCGGCGAAGAGCAGGTTTCCGAAGCCCGTAAGCAGAAAGAACAGGCCGAGAAGGAAAGAGATGCTGCACTTGCACACAGGGATCAGCTGATCACTGAAGCCGAGCAGCGCAAAGCGGCTGCCCAGGCAGAACTTGAAGAACTCGTCGAGCAGGCAAAGGGCGTCATCAGCGAGGCTGAAGAAGCCGCATCCAAGAGGGACGGCATCATAGACGAACTCAACAAGGCTCAGGAAGAGCAGCAGAAGGCTTTAGAACAGATCGAAGCTGACAGGGCCGCAAAGGAAGAAGAGACTGCCGCTCTCGAGGCCAGGAAGAATGAAGCTGCCGAACTCATCAACCAGTATGAGACACAGGCATCAGAACTCCAGACCCAGATCGAAGCCATCCAGGGCGAATATGAGCAGGCTCAGCGCATAATCGCAGATTCCAAGAATGCCGAAATCGCTGCCGAAGCAGCAGCCCAGGAGATAATCCTCAACGCCGAGAAGCAGGCCGTATTCCTCAAGGAAGTTGCCCTGACAGAGAGCGATAAGGGCGCTATGCAAAAGCAGATCGAAGAGAAAGATAAGAAGATCAAGGAGATTGAGATGGAGAAGGAAGAACTTGAGAAGAAACTGAATTCCATGGATGAATCTATCGCAGTACTCGAAAAGAGGATCCGCGATGGTCTCGCCGGAGCTGATGCAGGTCCGAAGGAATACAGTGTCGAGACAGTCGAGCATAATCACAACGGCGAGGTCAATACCGCCGAGATAGCTAAGATATTGAAGAAGAAGGCTTCCGACGGATGGAAGCTGATAACCCTCATCAACGATGACGGAGGTAAGCTCCAGTCTTCACTCGGTGACACCACGGAGTCCGCATCCCTTGCAGTAGGTTCCTTCAACAGCAAGGAAGACCGCGTTGTCATGATCTTCGAGAGAAATGCCGGCTGACACAGTCTGTAAAAAGATAATGGAAACGGGCTGTCCCCTGCGGGACGGCCCGTTTTAGTCGGGGAAACATTCCCGTTATGTGCCTTAAAGACCGTTTTCGGTCAACTTTTTCGGCCGGCGTGAAGGCTGACAGAAAATGCACAAAACTTTTTGCTATTCCGATAAATTCTTTGTGGAATTAGTATAGAAAAGATTATATAATAGGCGGGTAGTGTAAATTTTCAACAAGGAGGAAGCACTGATGGAAAACTATTCCGCAGACAAGATTCGTAACATCGCTTTATTCGGACACGTGGGGACCGGCAAGTCTACTCTTGCAGAAGCGATCCTTTATTCCACAAAGGCTATCGACCGTTTAGGCAAGATCACCGACGGCAACACGACAATGGACTTTGATCCCGAAGAGATCAAGAGAGGCATGTCCGTATCTACAGCAGTTGCATGTTGTGAATATAAGGGTAGCAAGATCAATATCATCGACACTCCCGGTGACTTCGACTTCTTGGGTGAAGAGATGTCGGGTGTCAGGATCGCTGACAGCGGCGTCATCGTTATCTCCGCTAAGGGCGGTTCCTCAGTCGGATCCGAGAAGGCCATCAGGCTTCTTTCCGGCAAGAACGTTCCCTTCCTGTTCTTCGTTAACAGGATGGACGAGCCCAACGCAGACTTCTTTGCAGTTGCAGACCGCATGATGGAGCGTTACGGATCTTCCGTTATCCCTCTGTCCTTCCCTATCATGGAAGGCGGCGAGATGACCGGTATCGTAGACGTTATGAACCGCAAGGCTTTCTCTGTTGACAAGGCTACAGGCAAGCTCAATGAGATGCCTCTGCCCGATGAATATAACGCACGTATCGACGAACTTCAGGAGAAGGTCAACGAGGTCGTTGCTGAAGCAGACGATGCTCTCATGGAGAAGTTCTTCGCAGGCGAGCCTTTCACCGAAGACGAGTTCCGTCACGGTGTACATGCCGGCTTCCGTGAAGGTAAGCTCCACCCGATCTACTGCGGTTCCGCATTCAAGAACATCGGTGTTGATTTCCTCTTGAACTGTATCTCCAAGGATACTCCTCCGGCAGGCAAGAAGCCCGCTCTCGAAGCAACACTTCCCGACGGATCCACGACCCAGGTTTCCTGCAGCATCGACGATCCTCTGGCTATGTTCGTATTCAAGACCCTGTCCGACCCCTTCGTCGGTAAGATCTCCATCTTCAAGGTCAACGCAGGTACATTGAAGGCTAACTCGGCAGTATATAACGCAACCAAGGGCAAGGAAGAGAGGATCGGAGGTCTTTTCTATCTCGTAGGCAAGAAGCAGATCCCTACAGACAAGATCACTGCAGGCGATATCGGCGCAACAGCAAAGCTCGCCGTTACGGATACCAACGATACTCTCTGCGACAAGGCAAGAGTTCTTGAACTTCCCAAGATCAAGTTCCCTACACCCTGCCTTTCCAAGAGCGTTTCTCCCAAGAACAAGGGCGACGAAGATAAGATCATCTCCGGTCTCCAGAAGCTCGCAGATGCAGACAGGTGCTTCACCATCGAGACAGATCCCGAGACCAAGGAAATGGTCCTTTCAGGTCTTGGCGACATGCAGCTCAAGGTCCTTATCAGCAAGCTCGCAGGCAAGCCTTACAATGTTGATTGTGAACTGGGCAAGCCCAAGGTTGCTTACCGTGAAGCTATCCGCAAGAAGGTAAAGGTCCAGGGCAAGCACAAGAAGCAGTCCGGCGGTCACGGTCAGTATGGTGACGTTTGGATCGAGTTCGAACCCAATCCCGAATCCGAAGAGCTTGTTTTCGCTGAGAGCGTATTCGGCGGTGCCGTTCCCAAGAACTTCTTCCCTGCAGTCGAGAAGGGTCTCCAGGAGTCAGTTAAGAAGGGTGTCCTCGCAGGCTATCCCGTTGTTAACCTGAAGGCTACTCTGGTCGACGGTTCCTACCACGATGTCGACTCTTCGGAAATGGCATTCAAGATCGCAGCCAACCTCGCTTTCAAGGCAGGTATGACACAGGCATCCCCCATCCTCCTCGAACCCATCTCCTCCGTTGAGATCCACATCCCCGAGGAGAAGCAGGGCGATATTATGGGCGACATGAACAAGCGCCGCGGCAGGATCCTCGGTATCGATGCAGACGAGTTCGGTTCTGTCATCAACGCTGAAGTTCCTACAGCCGAGATGCTCGAATATGCTACCGACCTCAAGGCCATGACACAGGGCCGCGGCTGGTTCTCTCTGGAGCACGCAAGATACGAGCAGGCTCCTCAGGAGATCGCTGACAAGGTCATCGCTGAGTCTCAGGTAGAAGAGTAATCAGCAGGACTGATAAGTTGATTAAGGGCTGTCACATAGTGGCAGCCCTTTTTATCTTCGTCATTTCGAAAAGAGAATATCAATAGATCCTGTAGACCGTGGTGTTGTTATCCTCTGCAAAGTAAGCAACGGTCGTGAAGTTCTCTGCGAAAAACTCATGGTTGTAAGTCCTGCCGTCGGCGAGCTCCTGATCGTAGAAATCGGGATCATCGATAACGTAGCGGATGTCACGTTCCCTGCAGTATCTTACGAACTCGTCGACATCGCCGTCACAGCCTGATGCCAGCCAGCCGTAGATGATGTTTCTGGTGTCTGTATCGTGTCCTGCGGACCATGCGTAGTAGGGCCAGCCGTAGTACATTGCGCGGCCTGACAGGGAGAACCTGTTGAGAGCCCAGCAGGGAGTGAGGAATACGTCTTTGGTATCGGTGTTCTTGCGTATCCATTCTGCAAGAGGCGAATCCATGTTGACTGTTACGTAACCCTTGTTGAGATTGACATAGGTGCACCATTCCGATACGCCGGTGGCGGTTAGCGGAACGAGGAGTGCGAGAGCCAGGGCCGCCGTGATCACCTGGAATACGATAAAGACGGGAAGGGACAGGCCCTTTTCTTTCTTATCCTCGATCGGTTCATGGACCATGGGGGTCTTGGAAGGTTCGCTTTCTTCTTCCCCGTCCTCTTCCTCAGCTTCTTCAGACGGGATCTCCTTAGCGGTTTCTTCCTTGCCGGGGAAACTGATCTCGGCAGGGGAAGCTGTCTCTTCTTTAAGAGCCAATGCTTTATTTTCTGCTTCGCCTGAAGGATCTTCCTCGTCACCGAAAAGGATCTCGGCAGGCTTTTCTTCCGGAGCAGTTTCCTCTGCGATCGTCTTTGCTTCTTCTTCCGTCTCTTCTTCTGATGAAGCAGTCTCTTCTTCAGCAGTATTAGCGGCTGCGGCTTCTGTCACTATATCGGCATCTGCTTGCGCATGTCCCTTGATCTTTACGGGCAGGTAGAACATGTTAGCCAGAGCGCAGGCGACGAAGGCGTCTGCCAGGATCAGGCTTATCTGGATGAACTTGTGGTTAGCGAGCATCTCCAGTGAGACCTGGAAATTGAAGGCAAACAGGAAGGGGATCAGGATGGCTATCAGGAGGAAGAAACGGTAGACCGGCTTGCGCTTGATAAGATCCTTTACAAATATCGTGACGGCACAGATCACCGCTATCACGAGAGTGAGGCCGGTCACGATGATTATGTATTTGAAGGTCTCCCATTCAGTTGCTTCGGGGATCACAAAGCCCGTGACTCTTTCAAGGCTTACGACGTTTCCCGCTCCTCCTGAGAAGACCATGGTCTGGATAAAGGAAGATGCGACTGCACAGACGGCCGTGGCAAGATAGAGGAGTCTTGCTTCCGAGAATACCGCCATTCCGAAGAGTATGAGGAGAGCGGCGATCAGTGCTGATCCGTGGAAGTAGGGCATCACTATAACGATAAGGCAGGCCGTAACCGCGATCCCGACGGAATTGAGAGGATCGGCTTTCCGGGGAAGCCATGCGTTGCGTGACCAGAAGAAATACTTGAGCGATTCGTTGGTGCTGTCAAATCTTAAGAAACTCGTACCCATCCTGCGCAGGTGCGGCAGGAAGAGGATGATGAGTATCAGTATGACGCTTACGCCAAGCATAAGATGGCGCTGGTTTGGATATACGTTGATGGCCCAGATGCCCCAGTCGTCGTAGGGCGTTTCCTTGTACCATGTAACGGATGAGCGGATCAGATCCAGGCTCTCGTTGAAGGATGTTCCCTGTTCGAGGAGGTCACGTATGTGAAGGAAGACGTTGAAAGAACTCCTGAAGAATACCAGGATCGGAGCGATCAGGAAGGAGATCCTCCTGCCGCTGATGAGTATTGAAAGAAGTCCCAGAAGAACGAGCGCGCAGCACATGGTGATTATGCTGGGCACGTTGACTGCGTAGTCCAAAGGCATGCCCATGTATTCGAGCATTCCGCAGAGGAAATAGAAGAAGAAATGGTACTGGATGCCGTTGCCGGAGAAGTGCATGTACTGGGTGGGGAAGTTGAATCCCGAGCCGAACGAGGAGACCATTGCTGTATGGGGAGAAAGATCCGAATAGGTGGAGTATCCCGCCATGAGGGTATTGCCGTCGATCCTGTATGTGTAGAACATAAGGAAGGTTGCGGCAACCGTGCAGAGGACTATCGACAGTGTATAGAAGATGACGCCGGCAACTGTCCTCTTGTACTGAGGCAGGGAGGATGCCAGGGGGTCGTCACGCTTTTCGCGTTTGGATACGATTATGAGATTGGTCAGGATAAGCCAGAGGAAGACCGCGAATACCACGAGGATCGAGATGTTCTTGCAAAGATCCGGGTTGTTGATGAAGTAGGAAAGCGCGAGCGCAGCATAGTAGTGAACGAAAGATACCGTAATGAGACCAATGGTTATGCCGCAAGGTACGGTAAACATCGCGGACGGGACGCACGTTGCTGTTTTCTTGGATGCGGCACAGGCCACGATAAGCCTTCTCGTATTCGGCAGAAGGAGCTGCAGAACAGACAAGCCGAAAGTCACACAAAGTACAAGATACATTACTGCGATCATAGATAATTCCTCTGTTTACATAATTAGACAGCATAAGTATAACAATAATCACTCCTATCTAAAAAAACACTTCGGTATGTCAGATTACAAATTTGTAACAAAATCGTAAGATGAGGCGACAAGGGGTATAATTAACCGAAAGACATGGAAAGGAATCAGAATAAGAAATGAAGATCACGGTACTGGAAGGCGGACTGTCCCCCGAGCGCGACGTATCCAAAAAATCAGCAAGGCTTATCGCCAATGCTCTTTTGCGAAAAGGTCATGAGGTGGCGCTCGTGGATCTCTACGACGGTATAGAGAATGACGATTCTCCAATAGGAACATTTTTCAGGAGAGGAACGGTTCAGCCTTATGAATACGATATTCCCGAGTCAGAGCCGGATCTGGAGGCTGTCATCGCATCACACGGCGGCAGGCGCGAGTGGGTCGGCCCCAGAGTGATCGAACTCTGCAAGGCTGCTGATTCCGTGGTTCTCGGACTTCACGGTTCTCACGGTGAGAACGGCCAGGTTCAGGCACTCCTTGACGCTTATAACATCAAATATACGGGCAGCGGATATCTGGGCTGCGCGATCGCCATGGATAAGGATTTCTCCAAGTCGATCGTTGCCGGCGCAGGTCTCGATACAGGCAGATGGTTTACCGATGATGCAGAGAACGTAACTCTCGAGCGCATCAAGAACGAGATCGGCATACCCTGTGTCATAAAGCCGATCGGCTGCGGTTCTTCCTGCGGCGTATCCGTTGTAAAGACCGAGGAGGAAGTATCAGCCGCACTCGCATATGCGGACAAATACGATCAGAGGATCCTTGTCGAGGAATTCCTTACCGGCCGTGAGATCACGGTCAGTATCCTTAATGACAAGGCGCTCCCCATCACTGAGATAATCCCTCACGAAGGTTTCTACGATTATAAGAACAAGTATCAGGCTGGTCTTACGACCCATATCTGCCCCGCCGAACTCGGTGAGGAGAAAACGAAGCAGATCGGTGACCTTGCCCTGAAGATCTTCCATCTTCTCAGGATGGAGCAGTACGGCAGGATCGACATGATAGTCGATGAGGAAAACGGAAAGATCTGGTTCATTGAAGCCAACAACCTGCCCGGCATGACCGATACTTCGCTCCTCCCTGAGGCAGCGACACACGCAGGAATATCATACGAAGATCTTTGCGATCAGATAGCAAGACAATGCGAAAAGAGAGCATAAGAGAAGTATTGGATCTCGGTATCATAGGAGGCGGCGCAGCAGGGCTGTTTGCCGCCTGTTTTGCTAAGAGGAGGGATATAAGTTTTCTTGTCCTTGAGAAGACCTCCTCCTGCGGCAACAAGCTCCTTCTTACGGGCGGAGGCAGATGCAACATCCTGAACCTCAAGTCCGCCGCTGAACTTAAATCCTGCTACCACGGCAAGGGCAATTTCCTATATCCGGCTCTCGCGGGATTTCCGCCGTCTGAAGCTTATGTCTTTCTCGAAAAGGAACTCGGTCTGAAACTCGCTGAAGAAGAGAATAACCGCATATTTCCGGCGTCTTTCAGATCCCGGGATGTCGTGGATGCCCTTACACGCGATATAGGGCAGGACAACATAAGGCTGAACTTTGAAGTGAGTTCGGCGGAATTAAGACCTGACGGGATCTGGGAAGTTAAGTCTTCAGCAGGCGACAGCCTCAGGTTCAGGAATATCTTGCTGGCAGCAGGAGGCATGTCATATCCAAATACAGGTTCGACCGGGGATTCATACAGGATCGCTTCGGCTGCAGGACACAGTCTGACAGAGACCAGGGCGGCTCTCGCGCCCGTAAAGACAGAGGAACGGAGCAGGATATCAGTCCCCGCCGGCCTTACGCTGAAAGACTGCAGGCTGAAGCTCGTTGACGGCGACAAGGTCATAAGGGAAACAACCGGTGACATGCTCTTTACTCACGACGGCCTTTCAGGGCCTGCCGTAATGGAGCTTGCAAGAGACATAAAAAAGGGTCAGGTCCTGAAGGCAGACCTTGCGCCTGGCCTTACAGACAGGATCCTTCTCGATCAGATGGACGGACACCCGGCAAAAAGATTCGTGAATGTACTGGCTCAATATATTCCTTTGTCTTTTGCGGAATATGCTCTGGCGGCTTCCGAAGCAGATCCGGGGATCTGCTGTCAGGCAGTAAACAAGACCTTAAGGAAGGCGGTCCTTGCGGTCCTGAAGGACTTTAAGATCACTGCTGCCGCAGATCCCGACATAAGGACGGCATATGTCACGGCGGGAGGAGTCGATACTGATGAAGTCGTAAGGAAGACCATGGAGTCCAAGATCGCCAAAGGACTTTTCTTAGCGGGAGAAGTGCTCGACTGCGACGGTATCAGCGGCGGATATAACCTCACGGCCTGTATCGCCCAGGCGAAGCTCGCCGTTGATTCTTTGAGGATCGTCTAAGCCGCTTATTGCCGAGAGAGCCTTTCTAATATAAAATATTAACAGCCACTTTTAGGGAGAGTTATCGATGAAAAGAGAAGATTATATCAGCTGGGACGAATATTTTATGGGCGTTGCCCACCTTGCCGCAATGAGATCCAAGGATCCCAATACGCAGGTCGGAGCATGTATCGTAGATGATGACAAGCAGATCCTCTCGGTCGGATACAACGGTATGCCGATCGGATGTTCTGATGACGAATTTCCCTGGGAGAGGGAAGGCGGCGTGCTCGACAGCAAATATGCTTTCGTATGCCATGCCGAGATGAATGCGATACTGAACTGCAAGGCCCCCAACATCAAGGGTTCCACATGTTATGTTACCCTGTTCCCCTGTAACGAGTGCACCAAGGCTCTTATCCAGAAGGGTGTCGGTAAGATCATCTATCAGTCGGACAAATATCACGATACCGATACGGCTGCTGCAGCAAGACAGATGCTGACGTCTGCCGGCGTCAAGTTCGAACAGTATGATCCCAGCGGCCGCAAGATCGAGCTGGAAGTCTGATTCTGCCTGTTAGGAAATTTGTCTATGAATATATTTGATGATCTGTTTCTTGCACAATTTGAATGGCCTTCCTGGCTCAGGTTCCCGAGGATCTTCGGATTACCTGAAGTGGAATCCGCCATGGTCTTTCTTGCCTCTTTTGTCGCCATCTTCGTGATAATCTTCGTTATCGAGGTCACAGTCAAAAAGCGCAGCTCCGAGAATAATGAGCGCAAGTCGATGGCCTGGAACAGAAGAGAGCGCAAGAAGAAGGATATCAAGGATGCCGCCCGCAAGTACAACGGCGAGGAGCTGTCCGAAGAAGATAACAAACCCGTTGATACCGGCATCAAGGTCAAGGAGGAAGACAAACAGAAAAAAGCGGCTGTCGTTCTCGGAAGCAATCTCGGCATGTCGGCAAAGAAGAAGGAGGAAGAAGAGAACGTTCCTCCGGAAGTCATCAACGGATATCTGCAGAAGTCTAATACGGCACCGATAAGACCCGTATATTCCAATACACCTGCGGCAAGAGCAGCCCAGAAAGCCGATCTTGAGAGCGAAGAGGAGGAGATCGCCGCAAAGTATGAACCCCCGAAGAAGGTCAAGGCAACGGCGCTGAAGCGCCCCACGGCCTCCAAAACGGCTTTCAGCCAGGAAGATGAAGCAGAAAAGGCAGCTGAAGCACCGGTTGCTGAAGAGCCTTCTGCAGAAGACGGCAAGCCCACGCCTTACGGTGCCATCGTAAGACCTGTCGTGGGAAGTGAAGTTGCCAATGCCGAAGTCGAGCGCCCGGCTGAAGTATCCGAAGTTACGCCCAAGATCGCCAAGACGGGTCTTGATGCCGCCAATGAAGCAGCGACCGCTCCCGTTAAGGGCTTTGCAGCTCCCCCGAAGGAAGCGGAGGATAAGGCCGCTCCCTCAGATGAAAGCGCATCTGAGAAGAAAGAAGAAGACTGATCTTAAAAGACTTTTTTGCCGGTCGTTGTATTTTCGCGAAAAGATGTTATTATCAACATATGACGGAAACGTCATCTTATTACACGCCAGAAACGGAGAATATTAATGCCACGTCCGGTCAGAAAAAGAAAAGTATGCACCAAGGATCTTAAATACCGTATGTTCGAGCCCGTGGGCCGTCCCCGCGAGGACATGCCCGTTGTCGAGCTGAACCTCGATGAATACGAGGTCGTAAGGCTCGTGGATCTGGAAGGCCTTACTCACGAGGAGTGCGCGAAGCATATGGATATCTCAAGGACCACAGTTACCGAGATATACGAGTCTGCAAGAAAGAAACTCGCGGATTTTCTGGTCAATGCCGCGCATCTTAATATCGTTGACGGATCGGATGCAAAGAATGTTGTCGAATGCCCCGGCGGTCTTATGGGCTGCGGGATGTCCTGTGTAAAGTACAGAAAGTAAGAAAGAGAGGAAAAGGATATGGCAAAGAATGCAACAGTAGAGTCGTTCAAGACAGATGTTATCGATTCCCCCATACCCGTGCTGGTGGATTTCTATGCAGACTGGTGCGGACCCTGCAGGATGCTGGGACCTTCCCTCGAACAGATCGAGACCCAGTACAACGGGAAGTTTACTCTCGTCAAGGTCAATGTCGATGAACAGGCACCTCTGGCGATGGAATACGGAATATCGAGTATTCCTGCCGTGAAGCTTTTCGTGAAAGGAAAGATCGTAGGAGAAGTCGTGGGAGTCAATCTTCCCGATATCAGAGTAATGCTCTCGGAATACGCGCTCTGAAGACCTTAAAGGATGATTACGGATGCTGCCTCAAAGAGGCAGCATTTTTTGCGTTCAGCAGTCTTAATACTTAAAAGCCGGCAGGAAGTCGTTGCCCGATGCATCGCTTTCCTGCACGAAGGCATTGGTTTGTCCCAGTTCCTCAAGATATGAGATCAGCTTGAGATAGTGATCTTCAGACAAGGTCTTTCCGAGTTCCGGCGGGAGTTTTCCTTCAAGTCCCGCGGGCGGCGTGTACTGGTTCATCAGACTTATGTAGATCCTGTCGTTATAGCGGGAGACCAGGTAATCCAGGATGTGCTTGCTGTCGAAAAGATTCCCCGGCAGCATGAGATGACGCACGATGGTTCCCCTTAAGAGAAGAGGACACCCGGGGTCTGTCTCATCAAGTACGGGGTCTCCCGTCTGCCTTAACATCTCGTCCAGGGCGAGGCAGGCTTTCGTAAAATACGAGGGCGCATGAGCCAGGTCAGACGAGAGGGCGGAAGAATAGAATTTCATGTCGGTAAGATAGATGTCTATGAGACCGTCCAGCATGCGCAGGGTGGAGACTTCTTCATATCCGGATATGTTGGCAGCGACCGGGATCTTCAGCCCTCTGTTCCTGGCGCACTCGATGCTGCGTGCTGCTTCCGGCGCATAGTGCATGAAGGTCACGAGATTGATGTTATGGACTCCGGAATCCTGCAGCATAAGGTAGCTGTCTGCAAGTTCTTCTGCCGTCATGGCCTTTCCTTTTCCCGAAAGGCCGTGCGAGATCATGTAGTTCTGGCAGAAGATGCAGCCCAGGGAACAGCCTTCGAAGAATACGGTGCCCGAGCCGCGCCTGCCCGAAATGACCGGTTCCTCGCCGTAGTGGGGCGCGATGAGGTTCACCTGCGGAAGGTAAGGGGCCTTGCAGAAACCAAGACCTTCGCTTTCGGTCCTTAAGGCATTGCACTGCCTCGGACATAGATTGCATATGTATTCCATCGGGATACCTCATGTGCGGATTTTATAAAGATTATACGCAACTTTGCCAAAAGAGTGGCCGTCAATAAGAGAAAATACAGTTTAATGACATATTCCGTATTATGTAAAAGTTCACTGATAAAGTGGTAAAATCTCGTTGAACATATTAAGGAGAGAACTTCTTCCTATGATGGGAAATTTGCACGAGGAGTGCGGAGTATTCGGAGTATACGGTGCACCAAGAGATGAAGTATCGTCTCTTATGTACTACGGCCTGTTCGCCCTGCAGCACAGGGGACAGGAGAGCTGCGGTATAGCCGTTAACGACGATGCAAAGATCACATGCCGCAAGGATATGGGTCTGGTCGGTGAGGTCTTCGACCCCGGGACTCTGGAATCCCTCAAGGGAACGATGGCGATCGGTCATGTAAGATATTCCACCACCGGCGCTTCCACTGCAGTTAATGCCCAGCCGCTCGTAACGCATTATGTCAAGGGTACGCTCTCCATAGCTCATAACGGAAATCTCACTAATTGCGACATATTAAGAAAAGAACTCGAGGATAAGGGTGCGATCTTCACGACTACCACTGATTCCGAGGTCATCTGCTACCTGATCGCAGGCCTCAGGAGCTCCCTCCCTTCAGTAGAGGAAGCCGTAGCCGGGACCATGAAGAAGATAAGGGGCGGTTATGCTCTTCTCGTAATGAGCCCTGCCAAGCTGATCGCTGCAAGAGATCCGCTCGGATTGAAGCCTCTTTGCATGGGAAAGATCGGAGACGCAGTTGTCTTCGCATCCGAAAGCTGCGCGCTGGCTGCGACCGGAGCAGAATTCATAAGGGATGTGGAACCGGGTGAAGTCATAATCCTGAGCCGCCACGGCATGAGATCCATATTCCCGATGGAAAAGAGCAAGCCTGCAAAGTGCATTTTCGAATATATATATTTTGCAAGACCCGACAGCAGGATCGACGGGGTCTCTGTTTTCGAGTCGAGGATAAAGGCGGGAGAAGTGCTTGCCCGCAAGAGCCCGGTCGAGGCCGATGTGGTCACGGGAGTACCGGAATCAGGAATAGATGCGGCACTGGGATTTTCGAAGGCGTCGGGGATCCCTTATGTCAAAGCGTTCGTTAAGAACAGTTATGTGGGAAGGACTTTCATCAAGCCTACCCAGCAGTCGAGACAGTCTTCGGTCAAGATCAAACTCAATCCCATATCGGAGGCTGTAAAGGGAAAAAGGGTCGTTATGTGTGACGACTCGATCGTACGCGGGACCACGATCGCGAATATCGTTAAGATGCTGCGCGATGCTGGGGCGACCGAAGTCCATGTCAGGATCTCGTCGCCGCCTTTCATGCATCCCTGCTTCTACGGTACGGATGTGCCTTCGTGCGAAAATCTTATAGCATGCCATCATTCGATCGAGGAGATCAGCAGGATAATCGGTGCTGATTCGCTCGTTTATCTTTCCGCGGAAGAGCTTTCCTATATCGTGTCCGATCCCGGAAGGTCTTTCTGTGATGCATGCTTCACGGGAGATTACCCCGTGACTGAAGGAATAGAGGAGCAGATAAAATGACAAAGAAGTCCGGCAGGAAAGGCATTGTCCTTGTCCTTGTCGTCATGATCCTTCTGCTGCTTGCAGCAGATGCATATCTTGTTATAAAATTCCGCGAGCGTGAGATCGCGAAGGTAAACAGGATGATCACCGTGGAGTGCGGCATGCCTCTTACCGGGGATATGCTCATGAACGGCGATCCTGCGATCGAAGACCTGTTTTCGACCAATCTCGATGTAAACATGATCGATACCAATGTACCGCAGATCGTAAGCTACAGTTACTATTTCTGGCGCGAAAAGATACCCTGCACGATCTATGTCGTCGATACCATTCCGCCTTCGGCAGAAGTGATCCCCCAGCACATGTTCAGCACCGACACGGTCCCCGAAGCAAAAGATGTGGTGCAGAATGTCTACGATCTCAATCCCTGTACCGTGGAATATGTTGATTTCCCGAAGATCGGCATGGGAGGCCACTACGATGTCGATGTCAGCGTCAAGGACTCTTCCGGCAACGAGACGGTAGTCAAGGTTCCCTTCGATGTTACACGCGACACCCTCCCTCCGGAGATAAGCGGAACGGAGGACAAGGAACTCTTTATAGGAGATCCCGTCAGCTACCGCGACGGAGTCACTGTCAGGGACAATTTCGATCCCGATCCTGTCTTTACGATAGATGCTTCCGCCGTGAACCTCAAAGAGGCAGGCACCTATCCGGTTATCTATACGGCGACCGATTTTACGGGCAATACGACACAGGTTACGATCAATATAACTCTTAAGGTCAAGCCTGAAGGCTATGTCGATCCCGAGGTGGTCTATGCCGCCGCACGCGAGGTCCTCGCCCAGATAACCAAGCCCGGCATGACGGATCTCGAGGTGGCATTGCAGATCACATACTGGTGCAGATACCATATCAACTACGGCAACAGGTCGGCATCGGGCTCCTGGACCGCGGCAGCTTATCAGGGACTTACTGCCAGGAACGGCAGGTGCTACACCTATGCCATGTCGGCAAGGGCCCTTTTCGATGTTGCGGGCATCGAAAACATGATAATCAAGAGAGAGAAATACGGCCGCTCGCCTCATTACTGGAACTACATCAAGATCGACGGCCAGTGGTACCATTGCGACAGTACGCCCCGCCACACGTACGGATCCTATGTCTTCGGTTACACGACCAAAGAGCTTCAGGCTTTCCGCGTGAACAACTACAACGGATACTACTATACCGTGGAAAACTATCCCAAGAGCGCCAAGGAATCGATCCAGGACAGGATAGATTATCCCAATCACAGGATACGTAACTGAGGCGATCAATGGAAAAGGACAGTCGAAGAAAGACAGGCCTGAAGATATTGGGCATCGCAGGGACCATATTCTTCTTTGCGAGCTATATTCCTTTCGTTATCCTGCCCTTCGCCTCGGCAGGCGGTGTCAGCGAGTCTTTGTTTGAAGGCAGGACCGTCTACGGCTGGCTTGCAGTTGCCAATACTTTCAAATGGTTTTGCATCATCCCGGTCTTCCCCGTCTGCCTGATATATCAGATCATATTCGGCTTCGCATACCTTAGGAGAAAACACACAGCCCTTAAGATATCAGCTGCAGCACTTGCAGCGCTGTTGATCATTTCAACGGCAGCAACCTGCGTTGTCTTTGCCTTCAGGGAGAAAGCCAGGACGGAAGAACTCCTGCCAAAGGTGAGGGCCTATCTGAAAGAAAACTACGGGGAGGAATTCGCCGGCAGCGCGGATCTTACGCTCTATTCCTACGATGCGGGAACTTTCAAGGGGAGATCTCCGGTCCTTCCCGCGGATAAGGTCTTCGAGATAGATGATTCACCTGACGGATACTACGATGACATTGTGGTCTGTTTTCTGGGTAAGAACAAGGACTACGAGGAAGGATTCAGGAAATATCTTGACTTAAGATACGGTCTGCCTGACGGCATGCACTGCCAGGTCCATATCTCAAGGATAGATTTCACGGGCTTTAAGGACGGCGCCGACACAACGATGCTCTACGATAAGACCTCTTATCAGATAGCGGGGGTTATGGTCGAAAAGGCTGCGGAAGACATCACACAGGATAAGTTCATTTCCCTGACCAAAGAGATGCTGAACGAATACATTCCCGGCATGGAGGGGGTCACATTAAAGTTCTTCATGATCTACGTGAAGGAGAAGGAGACAGGGAATACCGTCGGATGCATTCAGATAGACTTCCCTTCAGCCGAAACTCTGAACTATACTGTAGTACAGATAGAACGCCGTATTTACGAGGGTGCTCCGGAGACGATCTGGGACGACGTTTTCTATGCAGAGGAGGTATAGGCATGTCTGAACTTTTGAGCAAGATCAATTCGCTCGCGATCTTCCGCGATGTCAGGACCAAAGAACCCTTTATCAGCCTTGTAAGCTTTCTTGAGGCTGTCGATGAGGTCGGTGTGTCCCAGGAATCGATAATCGAAGCCTATTCGGAATTCGTCGGCGAAGTGTATACGATATCTTCGGACGGTGATTTTTCGGAATGCGTAAAGAAGGCCGTCATGGATTCTGACAATCCCTACCGCACGGCCTGCATCGAAAATAAGAAATCCGAAGGCAAACAGAGCATCTCTGCCCTTCTCTCCATGATGGCGGACAACGAGCTCAAAGTCCTTGATGAGATAGCATCCCTGTCATATCCGGACCTTGCCAAATATATCTTCTACGAAGGTTACATACCCCAGTTCAAGAGTTCGGGGCTCCACATCTCCAAAAGCTACAAGTCCATGATCGACCGCCTTACCTGACAGGCGGCCGTTCCTGTTACCGTGGCATATCTTATTAAAAAATGATAAAATATAGCATATTGCTGAATATGGGACAGGGTCCCGGAAGGGTCAGATTCCCGGAATAAAGGAGGCATGATTTATGGGTATAGGTAGAGGAAAAGGAAAGAAACTGACGAGCGGGCTCCTGAGCCTTGCGATGATGTTGAGCGTATTCTCCGGAATGAGTTTTACGGTTTTCGCAGATGATGAGCAGGGGTATCCTCTTTACGTAGGTGCAGAACAGGTTACTTATGAAAATATGTCATCTTTCGGCGGAGAGGCAACGGATTCATTTGTTTTTGATGACTCCGGTTCCGTCAGCAAACTGACTTTAAAAGATGCGACTTTCACCGATACGGTCAAATATACGGGAACAAAGAGTCTGAATGTTATTCTGATCGGTGATAACTCCATAGATGTCACAGATCCGGAAAGTACAGATGAAGTTGACGGCTTTGTTTCCACACAGGCAGACGTAACATTTATGTTAGACAATAATAATCCCGGTTCCCTTAGCATAAAAGCATCGGGGATCGGAATATATGCTGCATCATCCGGCACTCAGATCACTACGATCGCTTGTGATATCAGCGTTGAAACTGACAATGACGGTGTATCAGCCGTTGTGGCTACTCGCTTTACACAGAGAGGCGGCAGCCTGGATCTGAAGGGCGTTAATTCCGCTCTTACCTGTGAGACGGGAACGCTGGAAGCTAACGGCGTCCTGAATGCCGTTGCTACCGGAACGGCTTCTAGCTGTTACGGTATCAACCTTACCGCAGAAAGCAGTACATTTACCATATCCAGCGGCTCATTTACGGCAAGCGGCAATGGCAAAGCTATAAACGGCAAGGTCAAGAACAAGGAAGCCGGTATGGGATGGACGTCAACTAATCCGACCACTATTGGTAAAACTATTAATCCCAGTGAATCAGGACAGACTCTCACATATAAGAAAGTCCAGTTCCCGTCGCCCTACAAGTCCATTGAATCGATCAATGTTACCGTTCCCGTTCCTCAGATCGGATCAAGCGTTACTGCGGATGGTTCCGTTGAATGCACAATAGAGGATGCTGATGCCAACTATGTGATCTCGGAAGCAAAGTATACGACTACTGCCAATCCGGTCGAAGGTGACATGGATATCGGATATACGATCAAGTTCGCTCCCAAGGACGATACCTATATCTTCCCGGCAGGATCTTCCGATGTTACTTTGACTGTCAACGGCACGACTTATACTGTAGGCAAGAATGATTTTGTTAGTAATCTTCTTACTTTCTCGGGTACCGTCAGGACAGCTGCAAAGCAGGATCAGACCATCACGGGCGTAGAGAGTTCTTATACGATCAAGGTCGGAGACAAGATCCAGATCGAACCCGCTGCACAGGGTGCAATTTCCGTTACGGGCAACACCGGAGTAGTGGACTATAAGAAGGTTGAAGGTACGAACAAGTTCGAGATCACAGGTAAGGCCGCCGGTTCTGCCGAGATCACGGTCAAAGCAGCAGCTACACCTTCCTATAAGGAAGCAAGCAAGGTCATCACAATCACGGTCGCCAAGGGCGATTCTTCCCTGACAAAGGCACCTGCCGCCAAGGATCTCACCTATACAGGTGCTGATCAGGCTCTTGTAGATAAGGGAGAAGCAACAAACGGAACAATGCAGTATGCGCTCGGGTCCGATAACAAGACTGCTCCTACATCCGGATGGTCCACGAGCATTCCCTCAGGCAAAGATGCCAAGACATACTATGTATGGTACAAGGTCGCTGGCGGCAGCAACTACAGCGGCGTTGAACCCGCTTGTGTTTCTGTAAAGATCGCCAAGGCCAAGGCAACCCTGTCAAAGACACCTGAAGCTAAGTCTCTGACCTACAATAAAGCGGATCAGGCTCTTGTAAGCACGGGTACCGCTACTGCAGGCACTTTGATGTATGCAGCCGGCAAGGATTCCAAGACAGCCCCGACATCCGGCTGGACAACTTCCGTTCCCACCGGAAAGGATGCAGGAACATACTATGTATGGTACAAGGTTGAAGGCAATGACAACATCACAGGCATTGCAGCTAAGTGCATCACGGTGAAGATCGCCATGGGTCAGGCAGAAGTTTCCAAGGCTCCCGCCGCTAAGACCGGCCTTAAGGAAAACGGCACAGATCTGGCACTCGTCAGTGCAGGTACAGCAAAGAACGGTACCTTGAAGTACGCTCTCGGCAAGGATGCCAAGACAGCTCCCAAGTCCGGCTGGACGACATCCGTTCCTACGGCAAGTGAAGGCGGAACATACTATGTCTGGTATAAGGCAGAAGGAGATTCAAATTACAGTGACAGTGCAGCAAAGTGCATTACCGTAAAGATCGCTGAAGATACTTCAAAGACTTCGATCAAGAATGCCAGTGTCGGCTTCGAGCATAAAGAATATCCTTATGTAGGTATTCCCGTACACCCCAATATCTCCGTAGTATTGAACGGCACACAGCTTAAAGGTAAGGAAGAATTTACCGGTGAACTCAAGGATAACGACAAGGTCGGAACAGCTTCCCTCACCATTACCGGTGTCGGAAAGTATAAGCATTCCATAACAAAGACCTTTAAGATCGTTACTGCATCCGTCGCATGCAGCAAGACTTTTGAATCTAATGTCAAAGATGCAACTGATTGGAGTTCCTCCGACAAGACTATCGCCACGGTCGACAGCAACGGCAAGATCACAGGCAAGCAGGCCGGTTCTGCCACCATTACCTACAAGTATAAGGGTGAGACCAAGACTTTCACCATCCAGGTACTCTATAAGGATGTTATCAAGTCCTCTGATTTCTGGTATGAGCCTACCTACTATCTGTCCGGACTGGGCGTAGTCAAGGGTTACGACAACCAGACCAAGTTCAAGCCTGACAATGACTGTACGAGAGCTCAGATGGTTACATTCCTCTGGAGGCTCAACGGCAGCCCCAAGCCGAAGTCAACGACGACTGCATTTACTGACATCAAGAAGAGTGACTACTACTACAATGCAGTTCTCTGGGCGGTAGAGCAGGGCATCACGACAGGTACATCCAAGACCAAGTTCGGACCTGCCGGCGTGTGTACGAGAGCCCAGACGGTTACATTCCTCTGGAGAATGGCAGGAAAGCCCGCAATAGGTGATGCAAAGAATCCTTTCTCCGATGTTAAGAAGGGACAGTACTACTACGAAGCAGTTATCTGGGCATCCAATCAGAAGATCGTTGCAGGTTACAAAGACGGAACCTTCAAGCCTTCAGGTAAGTGCGCAAGACGTCAGATGGTTACATTCCTTTATAAGTACGACAAGTTCGTAAACGGTAAAGGCTGATCAGCTGAAAGACTGAGATGAACAGACCGCCCTTCGGGGCGGTCTTTTTATGTCTTTTCGAATAAACGGGATAAGGTCAGGCTGACGCTTCTTTGAGCTTTGTCTTTTTCCATTGCCGGATCTGTCAGCGGGATGATCTTGCTGAATCCCGCATCGGTCAGTGCATCAGCTTCATCAGATAAAGTGCCTGTGATCCCGTATACGGGTTTGCCGTATCTTGCAGCCAGCTGCAGCACTCTGAATGGCGCCTTGCCGTTAAGTGTCTGCCCGTCCATCCTGCCTTCGCCTGTTATCACGATATCGCAGTCCTTGATATGTTTTTCGAGTTCCGTTGTCTCCGTGACCAGTTCCGCGCCTGATACTATCTTAGCGTTAAGAAAATTCCTGAGGGCAAAGCTTAAGCCCCCTGCAGCTCCTGTTCCCGATTCAAAAGGATCGGCATCGATGATCTTTGCGAAAGACATGAGCCAGGAATCCATCTTGCAGGCCATGTCGTGTGAAGCACCCTTCTGAGGGCCGTAAACGAAGCTTGCGCCGTCCTTACCGCACAGGGGGCTCGTTACATCGGTCGCTGCCAGGATCTCTATATCCCGGCCCTTCAAAGAGCTTGTATCTATGGAATGAAGATCTTTAAGGCCTGTCGCGCCTGCAGCTGTCTCTTTGCCGTCCTTGTCTTTAAAGGAGCATCCCAGAGCCTTAAGCATCCCTGTCCCGCCGTCGTTGGTGGCGCTGCCGCCCATGAAGATGACTATCCTGTCGGAGCCTCTTTCGATCGCATCCCTTATCAGTTCTCCTGTCCCGTATGTTGTCGCTTCGTAAGGGTTTCTTTTTTCGGGAGGGACGAGGGTCAGGCCGGACGCTTTTGCCATTTCGATATAAGCGGTTCTGTCTTTTTTCGAAAAGAGATAGTATGAGTCAACCGGATCACCCAGGGGTCCTCTGACTTTAAGCTCGCACCGTTCGCCTTCCATGAATGGAGCGATCGCATCGATGGTTCCTTCGCCTCCGTCGGCAAGAGGCAGCACCTTTAGTTCGGCATCAGGGCATGAACGGAGGATGCCTTCTTTTGCGGCATTTCCCGCTTCAAGAGAAGTCATGCTGCCTTTGAACGAATCCATTGCGATAACGATCTTCATGGGCACTCCTTTGGTCCTGATCTGATTGGATTATAGCATTGACTGCCATAATCTTTCTTTATTGACACAATCTAATCACAATCAGGGTTGGAGATACACATATTATTAATCTTTTGTTCAACCCGTTTACAAGAGCCTGGAATATAATAAAACTATCAAGTAAGTACCCGCTTGAAGATATTGAGTTTGTTTGGAGGAGGTGATTCCGATGGGACAGATTGAAGATCGATCCGTAATGGGCCTCATGTCCCGCGGATCGCATGATGGTATCTCCTCCGGATTCGTTTTTTTCTAAGGTTTTTTCAAGTTTGGAGGAGGTTATCGTCAGATAACCGATTAACAGTCAACAAAGAGTCGTCGTGCCGAGGCGACTCTTTTCTATTTGTCATTATCTTCGAAAAGTTTCCGAAAAAAAAGGACTTCAGTCTGAAGTCCTTTTAATTCTTTCATATGACCCGTGTTGATCTTAGTTCTTTTCTTCCTTCTTGCCCTTGACCATGAAGAAGTAGATCACCCAGGCTGCGGCGTAGAGAGCCATGGCAGTTGCGATGATGAGGGAATAGTTCTTTCCGGAGTTGGAAAGGATCACTTCGGAGAGGTTGTTGCCGGTAAGTCCTGCAACAGCCCATGCAGAGAGGGCGAGACCGTGGATCTTTGAAATGTTCTTCATGCCGAACCTGGATTCGAGCAGGGCGGGAAGCGTAGAGAAGCCGCCGCCGTAGCCAAGGTTAATGATCATGAGCAGGATGATTATTATGAATCCGAAATTGGCGGCAAGGCTCAATGCGCAGATCGCTGTGCAGGATATGAAGATTATGCTGTAGACAGTCGCGCGGTCCTTCATCTTGTCGGAGACAGTGGAATAGCCTATGCGTCCGAGTGCGTTGCATACTGCGGTCACGGAAGGAACGACGCTGATGATAACGGCGAGGACTGCAAGACCTGCGAACTTCTCGTTGAGGAGCTGCTTCTCATAAGTGATGAGCATAAGGCCGCAGTGGATGTTGATGTAGAAGATGAGCCAGATGCCGATAAAGGTCTTGTTCTTGAGCATCGAGCTGACTTTGAAACTGTCGTTGACGGCTTTGCTCTCGACCCAGTCTGCAGGCTTCTTGAGGAGAAGGTGTCCTGCAAACATCATGACGAAATAGATGCAACCCAGTATGATGAACATTGCAGAGATGCCGAATGAATTCTGCAGGAGTTCCATGACAGGCGTTGCGATTGCCTTGGCAAGACCGAAGCCCATGATGGATATGCCCGTCGCAAGGCCCTTATGGTCCTTGAACCAGAGCATTAAAGTCTTAACGGGAGTCAGGTATCCTATGCCCAGACCGATACCCATGATGCAGCCGTAGAATAAGTAGATGAGGATGAGTGCTGCTATTCCGGTGCAGAACTTTATCGTAAGGCCCGTTCCGAGCATGCCCGTCGTAAAGCAGATGGCGGAGATAAGGGAGGATCTGTGGATGTTCATCTCGACGATCTTGCCTGCGAATGCAGCTGACATTCCCAGGAAGAATATAGCCAGTGAGAATGCCCAGCCGACTGCGAAAGTGCTCATGCCGATCCTGTCTGCGATTGCTTCCTTAAACGTACTCCAGCAATACACTGTTCCGATCGAACAGTGTATCAGCAAAGCGGGAATTGCCGCTCTCGTCCATTTGTTCATGTGATTGTCCCCTCGTATGAATGTTGCGGAATTTTTACGCCTGATAGTATATATGGTACCACTATAGTGTTATTCTTAATGCGTAATAATACACAAGAATTAAGGAAGGGATTAGTGCATCTCATGCAGTTTTGGCAGTTTGCTGTAATATGGTTTATCCTGACTAACCTTGCGGGCTTCGCGGCCTTTGCTGCCGACAAGCATTTTGCGGGGACCGGCAGGCGCCGTATCATGGAAAGAGACCTTATCCTGCTGGCACTTATCGGCGGAGCATGGGGCTGTCTTCTCGGCATGATCTTATGCCGCCACAAGACGAGGAAAAACAAGTTCAGGATCTGGATCCCTTTCTTCTGCGTTTGGTATATCTTCCTTTGCATCTTCCTGACTTACCAGAATAATCATCTTGTGATCACGCATTATGATACCGGTACTTCCGTGGGGGTGAGAGTGGTCCAGATATCGGACCTTCACAACATGAACATCATGTGGGATAAGGACAGGATCACCCGCGAGACCAAAGCACTCGATCCTGACATCATCGTCCTTACGGGCGACATAGCCGATTCAACTCATACTGATATAGGTTCAGCTCTTTATACCGCAGGCGAACTTGCCAAGATCGCAGATACTTATTTTGTTACCGGCAACCATGAATACAGGCTGTCGGAGGATAACTATTTTAAGCTCATAGACGGTCTTGCTTCTGCTGGGGTGAAGGTCCTGTCGAATTCTTACGAGGTCGTCGAAAAGGAAGGGTCGAAGTTCGTTCTCATCGGACTTGAGGATTATTCGCTTGAGGATAACACATTGACAGCTCTTGTTAAGCAGGCGGAAGAAGAGAACGGATCTGACCTGAAGAAGGTCGTGCTCGCCCATGAACCGCAGTATATCTCCAACTACTCGGCGGCTGGTGCGGATATCGTTTTCGCTGGGCACGCTCACGGAGGACAGATCGTCCTGCCTGGCATAGGTCCCCTCGCAGCACCTGACCAGTGGCTTTTCCCAAAGTATGCATCCGGGATCGTTCAGGAGGGAGGCACAAAGATGGTCATAAGCCGGGGTCTCGGAAACAGCATCTTTCCTTTCAGGATCAACGATTTCCCGGAGATCGTGGTGTGTGAGATTTGATAACAAGGCGACCCGTCTGTGATATAATCAGGCTATCAATCTTTTATATGGGAGGATACAACTATGGACATGCCCGACATCAACAAGATCAAGGAAGGCGCAAGTGACGCACTCGAGCAGGTAGCTAACAACGAGCAGGCTAATGCAGTCTACGAGAAGGTAGCAGACACCATCGAGGATAAGACGAAGGTAGATGTACCTTCTGCAGCAGACCTTTCCAAGATGCTTGGAAACTGATGATCTTGTAAGACTATAAGAAGACAGGGAGGCCCGCACAAAGATGCGGGCCTTTATAGGTTCAGAGAGGTGATGGGATGTTCATACTGCATTTCGCCACGCAAAAACTGCCAACCGCCACGGTTTCCTTCAAAGGGCGGGGAATGTTGATAATATTACGCTAACATATTCCGGACAAAGGAGACAGGGCCGATGAACGAGACTTGGGTCCTGATCGCCAGGATCTTCCTTCAGATATTCCCTTTCCTTTTTTCGGGGGCCTGTCGGTATACTTTATCGATGAGGTCTTAAGATACCGTTTAAGATACAAGAGAGTCCTCTTCCCGGTGAGCTCGTGATAAAAAATCCTTGACAAACATCTTTTCATGGAATATCTTTAGTGCTAAGTGAAAAAAGCAAACCGTTGATTCGGAAGTAAAGGTGATCACAGCGCCTACAGAGAGTCCCGTAAGCTGAGATTGGGGCGGAGAGCAGGTCATCATAATGGTCCGATGAGGGCATGGTCAAAAGCTTATGCTGAGTATTCCATGACGGAAGGCCCCGTTAGAAAGCCCCGGGTATGTTGGTACCTGAGTAAGTGCACAAGTGATTGTGAATCAAGGTGGCACCGCGGATTATAATATGATTCGTCCTTGACAAAAAAGCTATCGGCTTTTTGTCGGGGATTTTTTATTGCCTCCCTCGAAAAGCCGGAAAGACGAACGAGAAGGAGGTAACCGGAATGAAGTTTGCACCTGCAAAAGATGAGATCCTGAAGATCGCAGCGGAAGGCAGATACCAGATCGCTCCCGTTAAGTGCGAGATGCTGTCCGACATGAGGACGCCGATCGAAGCGCTGAAGATCTTAAAAGGCGTATCAGATCACACTTATATCCTTGAATCAGTTGAGGATCAGGAACGCTGGGGAAGATATACCTTCCTGGGCTTCGATCCCACTCTTGAGATCACCTGCATGAACGGTCACCTCAAGATAGGTGACGAAGAATACGAGACATCCGATCCCGGAAGCTATATCAGAAAGCTCATGGAGGGCTATAAGTCGCCCGTTATCAGCGGCATGCCTTCCTTCACCGGCGGACTTGTCGGATATTTCTCCTACGACTACATCAAATATGCCGAGAAGAGCCTGGACCTCGACTGTGACGATCCCGGAAACTTCAAGGACTGTGACCTTATGCTTTTCGATAAGGTCATTGCATTCGATAACCTTAAACAGAAGATCATCCTCATAGGCAATGTCAGGCTCGACGATGCCGGAGAGGATTACGCCAAGGTTACATCAGACCTTGAAAAGATAGCAAACCTCTTAAACACCGGCAGGCCTGCCCCCGAAGATGCGGGCAGGCTCCTGTCGGAGGTCCGCCCTCTTTTCAACGAAGAAGAATATTGCAGCATGGTCGAGCGCGCAAAGCACTATATCAAGGAAGGAGACATCTTCCAGGTGGTCCTTTCCAACAGGCTCGAGGCTGATTACGAAGGTTCCATCCTCAATGTCTACAGAGCCCTCCGCGTCATGAACCCTTCGCCTTACATGTTCTATTTCTCAGGCACCGATGTCGAAGTTGCAGGCGCATCTCCCGAGACGCTGGTCAAGCTCGAAAACGGTGACCTCTACACCTTCCCTCTTGCGGGAACACGCCCGAGAGGAAAGACAGAGGAAGAAGATAAAGCCCTGGAAGCCGATCTTCTTGCCGATCCCAAGGAACTTGCCGAGCACAACATGCTCGTGGACCTCGGCCGCAACGACATCGGCAAGATCGCGAGGTTCGGATCAGTTGAAGTCATCAAGTACCATTCGATCGAAAGATATTCCCACGTCATGCACATCGGATCGACCGTAAAGGGCCGTATCAGGGACGACAAGGATGCTCTCGATGCAGTGGATGCGATCCTGCCTGCAGGAACCCTGTCGGGAGCTCCCAAGATCAGGGCATGCCAGATAATCAATGAGCTCGAGGGCAACAAGCGCGGCATCTACGGCGGCGCCATAGGCTATATCGATTTCGGCGGGAACCTGGATACCTGCATCGCGATCCGCCTTGCATACAAGAAGAACGGCAAGATCTACGTAAGGAGCGGCGCAGGCATCGTATACGATTCCGTTCCCGCCAATGAGTACCGCGAATGCATCAACAAGGCTGCAGCGGTAATAAGGGCGATCGAGAACGCCGACGAGATGTGAAGGAGGAAAAAGATGATACTGATAATAGATAACTACGACAGTTTCTCATATAACCTCTATCAGCTGATCGGCGAGATCACGCCCGATATTGAAGTCATAAGGAATGATGCACTTACAGCGGATGCGATCCTTGCAAAGGCTCCTTCGGGAATAGTCCTGTCACCGGGCCCCGGGCGCCCCTGTGATGCAGGCGTCTGCGAGGAGGTCGCAAAGGCTGCAGCAGGCAAGATCCCCGTCCTGGGTGTCTGCCTTGGCCACCAGGCCATCTGCGAAGCCTACGGCGGAGTCGTAACCTATGCCAAGGAACTCATGCACGGCAAGCAGTCCGATACGAAGATCGATACCCAAAGCAAGATCTTCCGCGGGATGCCTGAAGAGATAAAGGTGGCAAGATACCATTCCCTTGCGGCTGAAGAGGAGTCTCTGCCGGATTGTCTCAGGGTAACCGCAAGAACGTCAGACGGCGAGGTAATGGCTGTAGAGCATAAGGAATATGAGATCTTTGGCCTCCAGTTCCACCCGGAATCCATAATGACACCTGAAGGCAAGACGATACTTAAGAACTTTATAAACATCGCGAGATAAAAGGAGGATATGAAGATGATAAAGGAAGCAATCGAAAAGATCGTAAATAAGGAAGACCTGACCTACGATGAGGCCTATACCGTAATGAACGAGATCATGAACGGCGAGACGAGTCAGACACAGAACGCCGCATTCCTTGCAGCTCTTTCCACAAAGAGCGCAAAGGCAGAGACGATCGATGAGATCGCAGGCTGCGCCCAGGCCATGCGGGAGCATGCAACGCCCCTGGAACATCCGGGTCTCAAGACGCTCGAGATCGTCGGCACGGGCGGAGACAGGGCAGGCAGCTTTAATATCTCCACGACATCGGCATTTATAGCTGCAGCCGCAGGCGCCAACGTCACCAAGCACGGCAACCGCGCAGCATCGTCCAAGTCCGGTACGGCAGACTGCCTCGAGGCTTTGGGAGCAAATATCAATCTTGAGCCCGAGAGCTGTTCAAGGATCTTAAGGGAATCCGGTTTCTGTTTCCTTTTCGCGCAGAAATATCACACATCCATGAAGTATGTCGGCGCCATCCGCCGCGAACTCGGCTTCAGGACCGTGTTCAATATCCTGGGACCCATAACGAATCCCGCTCATCCCGAAGGATACCTGCTCGGTGTCTACGATGAGTATCTGGTAGATGTTGTAGCTGAGGTTCTGAAGAGCCTCGGCGCAGAGCGTGCCATGGTCGTTTACGGACAGGATAAGCTCGACGAGATCTCCATCTCTGCAGCAACGACTGTCGCTGAGCTCAAGGACGGTGTGATCACAAGATATGAGATCAGTCCCGAACAGTTCGGTCTTGAAAGAGGAACAAAGGAAGAGGTCGTCGGAGGCAGCCCTGAAGAGAACGCTGCCATCACCCGCGGAATCCTGGATGGTTCCATCAAGGGCACGCGCCGCAACATCGTTCTCATGAACGCAGGTTCCGCTATCTACGTTGCAGGCAAGGCTGACAGCATCGCTGACGGCATCAGGATCGCCGGTGAGATGATCGATTCCGGCAAGGCAACAGAAGCGATGAACAAGTTCATCGAATTATCGAAAAAGGTTTGATCTGATATGAGTGACATTCTTGAAAAAATAGCTGAGCATACCAGGATAAGGGTCGCCAAGGCGAAAGAATCCGTATCCGAAGAGATCATGCGCGACAGGGCATACGAGAAGCTCGTGTCGGAGAACGGCAGGGTACCGTCTTTCACGGACGCTCTCGCGAAGCCCGGGATGAGCTTCATCTGCGAGTGCAAGAAGGCGTCCCCGTCCAAGGGCATCATCGCAGAGGATTTTCCTTACCTTGAAATAGCAAGGGAATACGAGGAAGCCGGCGCTTCCGCGATATCGGTCCTCACCGAACCCGAGTGGTTCAAGGGCTCCCTGAACTATCTGGAGGAGATAGCATCCTCGGTGTCCGTACCTGTCCTCCGCAAGGACTTTACGGTATCACCCTACATGATCTATGAAGCATATCTGGCAGGCGCATCCGCGGTCCTCCTGATCTGTTCCTTACTTGACGAGAAGACTCTCTGTAAATACAGGAACCTGGCGGAAGACCTGGGACTTGCAGCCCTGGTCGAAGCGCACGACGAAGACGAAGTTAAGATGGCGATTGATGCCGGAGCTTCGATCATCGGTGTCAACAACCGTGACCTGCGCACTTTTGAGGTCAATGCCGCCAATTGCTTAAGACTCCGTGATAAAATACCTGAGGGGATCCTCTTCGTTGCCGAGAGCGGCATAAGTTCAAGCGAAGACATAAGGCTCCTCCTCGATAACAAGGTAGATGCGGTTCTTATAGGTGAAGCCATGATGAGGTCAGCCGACAAGAAGGCATTCCTGGCAAAGCTCAAGGAGTAATACATGACAAAGATCAAGTTCTGCGGTTTAAGGCGCGAAGACGATGTAAGGTACGCAGCGATGCTCGATGCCGACTACGCAGGATTCATAATGTCGCAGAAATACGCCCGCTACGTAAGTCCCGAACAGGTCCTCGACTGGAAGGCGCTTCTGCCCCCGAAAACACAGACCGTCGGAGTGTTCGTCGATGAACCTCTGGACTATGTAATAAGATCCGCGGAAGATGCGAGACTTGATCTAATCCAGCTTCATGGAAATGAAGATAACGAGTACATAAATGCCATACGCAGCAAAACCTTCCTCCGGGTGATCAAGATGATCAGGCCTGAATCTGAAGAGGATGTCAAGGCAGCCCGCGAGAGCGTGGCCGATTACATCCTTCTCGACTCGGGTGTCGGAGGGACCGGCAAGACCTTCAACTGGTTCTATGCCGGAAGAATGACCAGGGACTATTTCCTGGCAGGAGGCTTAACACCTGACAACATAGGTGAAGCCGTAAGAAAACTTCACCCTTTTGCCGTTGACGTCAGCTCCGGTGTTGAAGATGACGGCGTGAAGGACTATTCGAAAATGATAAGATTTGCCAGGGAGGTAAGATCATATGAATGATCCCAAAGGAAGATTCGGGATCCACGGCGGACAGTATATCCCCGAGACTCTGATGAACGCCGTGATCGAGCTCGAAGAAGCATATAACCACTACAAGGCTGATCCCGCCTTTAACAAGGAACTTACGGATCTGTTCAACAACTACGCAGGACGCCCCAGCCTTCTCTATTACGCTGACAAGATGACGCGTGACCTCGGAGGCGCCAAGGTATATCTCAAGCGTGAGGACCTGAACCATACGGGTTCCCACAAGATCAACAATGTTTTAGGCCAGGCTCTTCTCGCCAAGAAGATGGGCAAGACCCGCCTCATCGCCGAGACCGGTGCAGGCCAGCACGGCGTTGCCACTGCAACAGCTGCGGCTCTTCTCGACATGGAATGTGTCGTCTTCATGGGCGAAGAGGATACGATCCGTCAGGCTCTTAACGTTTACAGGATGAGACTTCTGGGAGCCACGGTCATCCCGGTAAAGACCGGTACCAGGACCCTGAAGGATGCCGTTTCCGAAGCGATGCGCGAATGGACTTCAAGGATATCCGATACACATTACTGCTTAGGTTCCGTTATGGGACCTCACCCCTTCCCGACTATCGTCCGTGATTTCCAGGCCGTTATCTCCCGCGAGATCAAGTCCCAGATGATGGAAGCCGAAGGGCGCCTGCCGGATGTCGTAATGGCATGCTGCGGCGGCGGTTCCAATGCCATCGGATCTTTCTATCACTTCATCGAAGACAGTTCCGTAAGGCTCATAGGTTGTGAGGCCGCAGGAAGAGGTATCGATACCTTCGAGACTGCCGCCACGATCAACACGGGCAAGCTCGGTATCTTCCACGGCATGAAATCCTATTTCTGCCAGGATGAATTCGGACAGATCGCACCCGTATATTCGATCTCAGCCGGCCTCGACTATCCCGGCATCGGACCCGAGCACGCGAACCTTCACGACACGGGCCGCGCAGAGTATGTTGCCGTAACCGACGAAGAAGCCGTAAAGGCTTTCGAATATCTTTCACGCACAGAGGGCATAATCCCCGCGATCGAATCGGCTCATGCAGTGGCGCATGCGCTCAAGCTCGTCCCGACGCTTGATAAGGACAAGCTTGTGGTCATCACGGTCTCCGGCCGCGGAGACAAGGACTGCGCTGCGATCGCAAGATACAGAGGGGAGGATATCCATGAGTAATATAGCCAAAGCATTTGCCTCAGGCAAAGCGTTTATACCTTTTATCACATGCGGCGATCCGGATCTGGATACGACCTATGAGATCGTCGTTGAAGCGGCCCGCTCAGGCGCAGACCTCATCGAGCTCGGGATCCCCTTTTCGGATCCCACGGCCGAAGGACCCGTTATCCAGGAGGCGAGCCTCCGCGCGTTGTCTTCCGGGACCACGACAGATAAGGTCTTCGATCTTGTTACGAGACTTCGCGAGACTGTAACCGTCCCGATGGTCTTCATGACTTATGCCAACGTTGTCTTCTCCTACGGCTCCGAGAGATTCATCTCCCGCTGCGCCGAAGTAGGCATAGACGGACTGATCCTGCCCGACATTCCTTATGAGGAGAAGGGTGAATTCGTGGATATCACACGTAAGTACGGAGTTGACCTGATATCTCTTATCGCACCCACTTCCGAGGACCGCATCTCCATGATCGCATCCGAAGCCGAGGGATTCATCTATGTTGTATCCAGCCTCGGTGTTACCGGTGTCAGGAGCAAGATCACGACAGATATCCCTTCACTCGTTGATGCCATCAGGGCAAGTTCTTCCGTACCCTGTGCCATCGGCTTCGGCATCTCAACTCCCGACCAGGCTGCTGCCATGGCTGAGTGCGCCGACGGTGTCATTGTAGGGTCTGCGATAATGAAGATAGTTGCTGAGTACGGCAAGGACGCTCCCGCGCACGTCGCCAAGTACGTTAAGTCCATGAAGGATGCCATAAGCTGAAGTTATAAGTGTGTGTTCACAAATCTGCTCACAATTTTCTGTTTATTGTGAACACTTTTGTGAACAAAAGCGCTTTTACCCCCTTGGTTCACAAATCTGTTCACAACTCGAGGTTTTTTGTGAGCACTTTTGTGAACACTTTTTTGAAAACCGGAAATTCAGGTTAGCAGTTTTCTATTCCAAAGATTATGGCTTTCTTTATCTCATCGGTTGACGGCAGCCAGTCTTTTCCGCCGAAAACAAATATCACATCGTGATTTGGGATCAGGTTGACACTTATGTAGTTTGTAATCTTGTAGTTGACATTGTTCATATATACAGGGTCATCGATACGCCCGGCAAATTCAAATCCCACACACCTTCCGCGCTCAGGAACAGGAACAACCATATCCATGAAGAATATGCCTGCGGGGGTAATTATAGGAAACTCGTTTTTGAAACTGATGCCAAGATCTTTGAATGCCTGAGCTGCGATCAGTTCGAACCTGGAGCGGAGAACAATGTCCTCAAAGACATAAGGAGTTTTATTCGGATGGGGATTGTTGCAGTTTGGATGGTTCAGATAATTCTCAAGAGTCATCTGTTCGGGGACGGGCAGAGACCGGCGTAAGGGCGGGGGAGGAAGCAGATCAACAGATGGATAGTATTTTTTCCATTCTTTGAGGATAAGGGATAATTCGTTTTTGGTTTTTTTCGCTTCCAATATTTCATTAAGCAAGATCCTGCCTTCCGGAGAATCTGCCTTTTTCTCAAAGTAGGAATTTCTTTTTTCGGGGATCCTGATATATTGATTTCCGCGTCTGGTGACCAGAGAACCGCTCCTCAGGTTTTTCATTTTGTCTTCCAGATAAAAGATCTTTCTCGCCATATGTTCGGCCGAGAAATGAGGTTCATAAAAATGGTTGTTCATAGCGGGCCTCCTTGAAAGACTGATTTCTTGTGATCTAATGATAGCCCCGAAAAGGACCCGAAAATCTCACAAAATCTCACAAAAAACTACAATTTTTCCGTTTTCGGGAGGAGCTGGAATATAGCTGTACACTTTTCGCGCTGCAAGGTGTACAATCTCGCGGTATGCTCAAATATCTTAAAAAAGATCCGGTACTTTTTATTTCAGGGATACTTGCCATAGTATCCTGCTTTTTCGTGCACCCGGATCAGGAATATCTTGCTTATATCGACTGGCGTGTATTGGGGATCCTTTTCAGCATGATGCTGGTTGTCGCCGAACTCGTCAGGATAGGTCTTTTCAAGCGCCTGACTGACATGCTCCTTGCCAGAGTACATTCTTCCGGGGCCGTGTCGCTGATACTTGTGTGGCTCTGTTTCTTCATGGGCATGATACTTACGAACGATGTGACGCTCGTTACGATGGTGCCTTTTGCGATCGGTGTCATGACCTCTTTCGGTGACAGGAAGAACACCACTTACACCCTGATCCTCATGACGGTCGCTGCCAACTTAGGCAGCATGCAGACCCCGATCGGCAACCCTCAGAACCTTTATCTTTACACAAGATATTCCGTTCCCCTGGGTCACTTTCTCCTGCTTATGCTGCCGTATTCGCTCCTGTCACTGGCACTTGTCAGCCTGGCAGTGTTCATTCTCTGCAGGAAGGGCGGATCTTCGAAAAGAGAGAGCGGCAAGTTAACCCCTCTTAACAAGCCCAAACTGCTGATAAGTCTTCTGCTCTTCCTTTGCTGCCTTCTTGTGGTCGCAAGAGTCATCGATTACCGCATAGTCCTGGCAGTGCTCATCGCCGCCATGCTCGTTATCGATCGAAAAGCGTTTCACTATGTGGATTTCACGCTCCTTATAACTTTCGTATTCTTCTTTGTCTTCGTCGGCAACATGGGAAGGATCGATGCCGTAAAGGATGTGATAGGAAATGTGGTCGGGAATGCGCCCGTCCTTACGGCCGTCCTGTCTTCGCAGGTGATAAGCAATGTGCCTGCAGCTCTTCTTCTTTCGGCTTTCACAGATAACGCTGATGCACTGATAATCGGTACGAACCTTGGCGGCCTGGGAACGCTGATCGCAAGCATGGCAAGCCTCATTACTTACAAGTTCCACAGTGCCATGCCTAAGCCCGAAGACAAGAAAACACCGGGCTATATCCCGGCATTTTCACTCGTGAACATTGTCTTCTTGGTATTGTTGTTCGGGCTGTATCTGTTGATCGGCAGATCTTAATATTTCTCGAAATAGAAAGATTCTCTCAGGTCGAACTTAGCCGAGACTTCAGTGGAACCGTCAATGTTTACAGACTTCAGATCCGAAAGATCCTCCGTAATGGTCTTCTTTGCAGCCGGAGAGATACTTCGTACAAGTCGTGAACCTTTTGCGACGGGTGTCTCGTAGTTGATGCCGAGGTGCCAACGGCCTTTTGCAGGATGCTTCCAAAGATCATTAAGATCGACCGTGATGTTGCAGCCGGCACCGTCATAGTTATATCGGTAAACACGGAAATCATCCATGCAGACTATTGTTCCGCATTCTTTTGTAAGGTCGGGTGAGAGACGGGTTTCTGTCTTAAGTTCTATCTTTTCTCCAGTAAATTCGCAGAAGAGAAATGCCGATATCTTTTGGATGTTTGTTTGCAGGACATTGATCCTGGGGTAGTAGACTGTCATATCGAAGAAGATCTTATCTTCTGACTTGTTGATATGTCGGATACGGGTAAGAGGGATATCATCCTGAAGTTCCTTTGCGGCAGGGGTCATGGCTCTGCCGTAAATATTTACAGGCAATTTAAGCATCGGTATGTCATCCTGTTCTATTACTGGCATTGTTCTCCAGGCAAGACGCTTATGGTTCATCAATTGAAGCAACGATTCCCTGTTGCCGGAAGTGAGCAGTCTGTATTTGCTGTTGTGATATAGAGACAGTTCCTCCAACGCCTTTTCTGAGATTTCTTCTGACAGAAATTCACCGATCTGACTGATGAACTGTTCCTGAACTTTTTGATCAGCTTTGTAGAGATTCATAATGAGCGGTTCAATCGAAAAACCGACGATCTTTTTTTGCACGGAATTTAAGATTTCACGGGCACCCGGTTCATCTATCCTATCCTTTATGAAAGAAAGGATATCTTTTTCCATCAACAACTTATCCTGCAGTTTTTTCATCGAAAAGACTTGTTGTGTAACAGAGCCGGATCCGTCATGGTAATGCTCGGAATACTTTCTGTACAGATAACCGAATCCCGGCAGGATCGATACCTTATCTGCATACCAGTGAAGCCTGAGTGCAACGGGACCATCCTCGAAAAAATAACCTTCAGGAAATGACAGATCATGTTCATTCCAAAAACTTCGAAGTATCAGTTTGTTCCAAACAGAAGTGTCATAAGCAAGGATAGGATCAGTTCTTATTGAAGTGACCGGATCCGACAGATTAGAAAATGTTTTTTGGTATAGCGGTGCTGCAAGGACTTTGTTTTTCTCGTTGATATAAGTTACATTGCATATTGCCAAAGGAGTGCCATGGAGTTCAGACATATAGAGCATGTCCCGGTAGATCCAGTCAGCAACTTTGTCATCAGAATCGAGAAAGGCGAGATACTTTCCTCTTGCATGTGAGATGCCGAAGTTCCTTGCTGAAGAAATGCCCCCGTTTTCTTTGTGATAGTAGTGGAAAGAAGGGTTCTTTTCCGCATATTCTTTTGCTATGAGACCACTGTCATCAGTGCTGCCGTCATCGATAAGGAGGACCTCGGCATCGATGCCATCGATAGCGGCCTTAGCCGAATCAAGACATTCGATAAGCCATTTCCGGGTATTGTAAACGGGGATGATGAGGCTTAAATCCATGTTATTTCCTTTCGATGTCTGTTTTTCCTTTTGGGATTTTATACTTTTGTACCTTTCAATGCAACCTTGTGCTGCGTCTTACACCAAAGATGCCATATTATAATAAAAACGCACAAAACACCCCTGTCAGGGGGCGTCAAGTTTCAGCACCGTTACTTAAATGTTTTGCGACAATGTGTTGATATAATATGTGCGAAAAATAATAAAGGAAAAAAAGCCGCGAAAGCATCGATCAGAAAGGAAGATCATATGACCGATAATCTTGAGATAGTAAGTGTTATTGGACGTGAAGTTATCGACTCCAGGGGCAACCCGACAGTTGAGGCAGAAGTTACTTTGGCTGACGGTACGGTTGCCAGAGCCATCACGCCGTCCGGCGCATCCACCGGTGAGTTTGAAGCACTGGAACTCCGTGATGACGATATGTTCCGTTTTGGAGGCAAAGGTGTATCCAAGGCAGTTGACAATGTTAATACGATCATCGCCGATGCAGTCATCGGTATCGACGCATCCGACATCTATGCCGTTGATGCTGCCATGATCGCAGCTGACGGTACGGAAGACAAGAGCAACCTCGGCGCAAATGCCATCCTTGCCGTATCTATCGCAGCTTCCAAGGCGGCAGCTAAGTCTCTTGGCATCCCTCTTTACAGATTCTTCGGCGGCGTTAACGCCAACAGGCTCCCCGTCCCCATGATGAATATCTTAAACGGCGGCGCCCATGCCGATTCTTCCGTTGACACGCAGGAGTTCATGATCATGCCTGCCGGAGCACCTTCTTTCCGTGAAGGATTAAGATGGTGCACAGAGGTATTCCATACACTCAAGAAACTCCTTCACGACATGAACGATGTTACCGCTGTCGGTGACGAGGGCGGATTTGCCCCCAATTCCCTCAACGGTGACGAGGAAGCGATCGAGCTCATTCTAAAGGCGGTCGAGACAGCAGGATACAAGCCCGGCGAGGATTTCGTGCTTGCCATAGATGCCGCATCATCCGAGTGGAAGAGCGAGCAGGGTACCGGATTCTACCATCAGCCCAAGTCCGGCAAGGACTATACATCAGACGGCCTCATCGCTCACTGGGAATCCCTGATCGACAGATATCCCATCATCAGCATCGAGGATGGTCTCGATGAGGAGGACTGGGAAGGCTGGCAGAAGATGACCGCGAGGATCGGAGACAGGGTCCAGCTCGTAGGTGACGACCTTTTCGTTACGAACACAAAGAGACTTTCCAAGGGTATCGAGCTCGGTGCAGGCAACTCTATCCTTATCAAGCTCAATCAGATCGGTTCCGTTTCCGAGACGATGGAAGCCATCAAGATGGCTCACAAGGCCGGCATGACCGCTGTTGTCTCCCACCGTTCCGGTGAGTCGGAGGATACAACGATCGCAGATCTTGCTGTTGCGATGAACGCATGCCAGATCAAGACGGGTGCTCCCTCAAGATCCGAGCGCGTTGCAAAGTACAACCAGCTCTTAAGGATCGAAGAGAAGCTCGGCGTATCTGCCGTATATCCCAAGTTTGACGCATTCAATCTGAAAAAGTGATCTGAGATCTTAAAACAGACTATCTGAGGGCAGCAGTAAGCTGCCCTTTTTCATTGCTCCTGTCTGAGAGCATATTCTTTGACAACAATAAAAATATATCGAAAAACGATAAAAAATTCTTGAAAATCAGTAATAGCCATGTTATCATTCCATCAGAAGGATTTGATCGGAGGGGAAAAACATGGATAAGAAAACAGTGCCCATGACGGGCGATGAGATGTTTAAAGCTTTCTTCTTTTTTGTTGCTTTCATACCCTATATCTGTCTGATCTATAACGGGATCAACGGTTTTATTTTTGCTTTCCGGGGAGCTGGACAATTCTATGGTTTTGATGCCATATTCGCATCGCTGTTATTATCTCCTCTTATCATTTTCGTTCCGGCAAGCATCATCTATCAGATCGTATATGCCGTAAAACATTTGCCGGATCACCCGGCATTGAGGATAGCCTCTTTGATCTCGGTCGTTTGCATCATCGCCGGGTTCATAGCCGTTACGCCTCTTTCCAAGGCCAAAATTGATTTCATTGCTTCTAAGGATCCTGATAAGATAAGTGAGTATCTTTCAGATAAATACGGGACAAACTTTGTTGAAGGTATAAAAATCCATAAGACAAAAAATGGTACCCGCACTTACAACGTTACTACGGATGCTCTGAAAGGCAAGTATATGACCGTTAAAAATGAGATCAATCCTAAGGATGACTATGTTTTTTCAGATGACCTTATCGATATGTATGCAGACCCTCACAGTCCCTATTTATCAGAGTTTTCATCTTACCTGGACGATAAATATGATATGCCGGACAACATGGATATTGAGCCGGATATAAGATTCATAGAATATGAGGACTATCAATACGGTGATGACTACAGTGTGCTTTTCGAAAGGACTGATTACAGTATAAGAGGCATAGATGTTCATGTTGCAGAACATACCAAAGACAGTGTTATGGACAGTATAGATCAGGTCTATAAAGATATCTATCCTTCCATAAAGGACAAAGTTGACAGATTGCTGGTGCTGTATATAGAGGACAATGATTATCGCGTTGTCTATGCGAATATATTCGTTATCGATGGTGAGGATCCGTACGTGGAGATCAGAGATGATTGGGGCAGCGTATTCGGTGAACCGGTGGACGAATACAGGATCGATCTTAAATGATAAAGAATATCAGGACTTACGGGGATTGGCCCTGTAGGCTTCCATCTCATGGGTCTTGCGCTGACCTTCTGAAGGGATCGTCATGTAGTCACCGTATTTTCCGGTCAGATATTCATCGTATGACATGGGGATCGGGTAAGTCCTGTCCTCGAAAGGAACTCGGATTATCTTCCTTGCCTTGGCGCCGTCGCAGCGTTCGCCCATACCGTCTATGGCGTATGTTATCGATCCGACATAGCGGGCTGTCCCGTAATCGCCGAAAGACTTGGCATACTGGATGAACTTCCTGTTGTATCGCTTATTGCCGACGATCCTTGCCGGTATGACCGCGAAGGTCTTGCCGACCTTGCGTACGAATGACGTGCCTCTTCCTAACCTTGCTCTCGACATGCGAATCTTAAATAGGTATTTCTCGGCAGTCTTTGCGGTCTTAATGCAGGAGTTGTCCTCGGAAGGCCATGCATCCTGCGGGAATACGTCAACGACCGCTTTGAATATCTGCATGGAAGGACGGATATATTCCGTGGATCCTCTTGATACGGTGAGGTCTTTAAGCACGAGTTCGGCGAAAGGAAGGGTATATGTTCCGAGGTCGCCCGATATGACGCCTATCTCGGGAGTCAAGCCGTCCTTGGCAGTAAGTTTGATGAACCTGTCGTAGTCTTCTCTCGGCATGCCGATATCGATGTCATCGTCCCAGGGTATGAAGCCCGAGTGACGGAATGCTCCGAGCAGAGACCCTCCCACGAGATACCAGGTGAGATTATGATAGGTGCAGAACTTGTCGAACTCGTCGGTCGCCTTGAGGAGCTCGGACTGGAATTCTTTAAGGCCGAGCTTTACGGGCCCGTCGAAATCAAGATCGTATATGACGTGCGCTTCCCTCTTCTCCGGCGGCGGAGGCGTCATGTAACCGTTTCCGTAGAGAGCCTTGAAGTATGTATCGTATCCGGATGTGACCCGGAAGGTCCTGTCACGGAACTTAAATCCTTCGGTCTTGCAGTAACTGCTGCGTTCGTAGAGTTCGCCGAAGAAGTGCTTGCGGCCGGAAGGGAATGTCACATAACGTGACCCGTTATCACGGCATCTCGAAAAGCACTTCTGTGCCGCTCTGATCCTGTGTCTTGAGAAAGGTGCGAAAGGCGCACCTATGGCGCTCTTGAGCTTGATGGAAGAGGTCGCCTTGCTGTTGCCTTCCGCGAGGGCAAGATACTCGTCCTTCCTGTCGTGGATCCTTATGCAGGACAGAAGAAGGCTGTTGAAGTCACAGCCTATTCCGTGGAAGAAACGCAGCACGGGATTGTCGTAGGTGTTCTCCAGGATCCATATATCGATCTTGATGCCGCACTCGCCGTCCCTCTGTGACAGGCTCTCGCGGAAGGTCGTTCCGCGTTTCTGGACCTGGCAGAAAGTGTAGATGTAATCAGGAGTGCGGTCGGGAGCCATGACAAGATACTTGTCGCCCAGCTCTTCTTCGATCGCATCGAGGAGTCTCTTGATATAGCGTCTTTCGACATTTATGTCGACATCGTCATCCCAGGGGATGAAGCCTCCGTGTCTTACGGCGCCAAGTGCGCTGCCGCCTCCCAGCGTGAAGGGGATGTTAAGACGATCTGCAAGGTCTGCGACATCGCAAAGAATGGAGTATGTGATATCCTGCACACGCGATACTTCATCATCGCTGAGCTTGTGTGTTCCCTTGCGGGATAACTGCAGTTTGAACATGTCGAGTGTGGATAGTTGCGGCATTGTCCTTATCGCATCTCCTTTGGTTTTTCCCTGACGGGATATGCCTATTATAAGAGCAAAAAGGCTTTAATGCACTCTGTTTATCAACTTTGCATAAAATAATATTTATGTTTTTGTGCCAAAAGCCCTGAACATCTTGAACTTTTGACCGCAAATACATAGTATTAAAGTCCCTGAGTGCGCGTATGTCTATGCGCGCCTCCGGAAAACCGAACAGATTATTTTGGAGAAGGATAAGATGAAGACATCATTTTCGACATTGGCTTGCCCGGATTATCCCTGGGCAGAGATATACTCCATGGCGAAAGACCTGAACTTCGACGGTATCGAACTTCGCGGTCTCGGTCAGGATATATTCTCTTACAAGGCGGCGCCTTTTCGCGATGATAACGTAGATGCGACAAAAGCAAAGCTCGATTCCCTCGGCATCGAGATCCCCTGCCTGTCTTCCGCTACGGTCCTGTCTGAACCGGACAATATCGACATGGTAATCGAGGAAGTTACTTCCTATGCCAAGCTCGCTTCCAAGCTGGGCTCAAGCTATATAAGACTCCTCGGAGACAAGAATCCGGCACCTGAGAAGGCGATAGACGATGACGTTGTCTACAAAGCCCTGCTGAAGCTTATCCCGATCGCTGAAGAATACAACGTAACTCTCCTTGTCGAGACCAACGGCGTATATGCCGACACGGCAAGGCTCAAGGCTCTCCTGGACCGTGTTGCGAACCGTAAGATCGCAGCCCTCTGGGATATGCACCACCCCTACAGATTCTTTAATGAGGCACCCGCTGTAACTGTTGCCAACCTTGGCGAGTACATCAAGTACACACATGTCAAGGACAGTGTAATGGCTGAGGGCGGCAAGGTCTCCTACAAGCTCATGGGCGAAGGAGACATGCCCCTCGATGAGATGTTCGAAGCGCTCGACTCCATCAACTATCAGGGTTATGTTACTTTCGAGTGGGTCCACAGATGGGCTAAGGATCTTCTTGATGCAGGTATCGCGGTCCCTCATTTCGCTTCCTTCATGGAGCCCTACAAGACCCGCCACAAGCACAGCCTCCAGCGAGATACGCGTGACACGGGCTACTATCCCTGGCCCAAGGAGACACTCTTAGACTATACATTCCCGGATATCCTGGACCGTATCTGCGAGGAGTTCCCTAACCAATACGCATTCAGATATACAGAGCTTGACTATACGAGAACTTACCCAGAGTTCCGTGACGACGTAGACAACTTCGCAAGAGCACTTCTCGCGATGGGTGTCGGCAAGGGCGATCACGTTGCCATCTGGGCGACCAACGTTCCCCAGTGGTACATCACTTTCTGGGCAACGACCAAGATCGGCGCTGTCCTCGTAACCGTCAACACGGCATATAAGATCCACGAGGCCGAGTACCTCTTAAAGCAGTCCGATACGCACACCCTCGTCATGATCGACGGTTTCAAGGACTCCGATTACATCGCGATAATGAACGAGATCTGCCCCGAACTCAAGGCATCCCGCCCGGGCAACCTCAATTCCAAGAGACTTCCCGTCCTAAAGAACATCATCACCTGCCAGTCCCGCGTTCCCGGCTGCTATACCTGGGAAGAGGCTGTCGCGGAAGGCGAGAAGGTTCCTTACACGGAAGTCGAGAAGCTCCGCCGTACGGTCGACAAGCACGATGTCTGCAACATGCAGTATACATCCGGTACGACAGGCTTCCCCAAGGGCGTTATGCTCACACACTACAACGTTGTTAATAACGGTAAGGCGATCGGCGACTGCATGGATCTTTCCACGGCTGACCGCATGATGATCCAGGTTCCTATGTTCCACTGCTTCGGAATGGTCCTCGCAATGACCGCATCTGTTACGCACGGCGTTACGATGAGCCCTATCACGGCCTTCTCACCGCGAAAAGGTCTTGACTGCATCAACCGCGAGAAGATCACATGCTTCCACGGCGTTCCGACCATGTTCATCGCTATGCTGGGTCACGAGAACTTCCCCAAGACCGACTTCTCCTACATGAGAACGGGCATCATGGCAGGATCACCCTGCCCGATCAAGACGATGGAGGAAGTAATCGAGAAGATGCACATGCCTGAGATCGTTATCACTTACGGCCAGACTGAGGCATCCCCTGCTACGACAATGAGCAAGACGACCGATACCATCGAGCAGAGAGTAAATACCGTAGGGCCTTCCATCTTCGGCGTAGAGACCAAGATCGTTGATCCCGAGACAGGCGAAGAACTGCCTGACGGTGTTCCCGGCGAGTTCTGCGCAAGGGGTTACAACATCATGAAGGGTTACTACAAGATGCCTGAGGCTACGGCTGCAGCGATCGATGAGGACGGCTGGCTCCACTCCGGCGACCTTGCCCTTAAGCGCCCTGAGGACGGTTACTACAAGATCACGGGACGTATCAAGGACATGATCATCCGCGGCGGCGAAAACATCTACCCCAAGGAGATCGAGGACTTCCTTTATACCTATCCGAAGATCCGCGACGTTCAGGTCATCGGCGTTCCCGACAAGGATTACGGCGAGGAGATCATGGCCTGCGTTATCCTGAATCCCGGCGAGGAAGCAACGGAAGAAGAGATCAAGGACTATGTAAGAGACCATATGGCTAAGCATAAGGTTCCCCGTTACGTTGACTTCGTGGACGACTTCCCGATGAACGCTGCAGGCAAGATCTTAAAGTACAAGATGCGTGAGCAGGCAGTCGAGAGAAGATCCCTCGAGGATGCGAGCAAGATAGAGACAGCCTGATCCCCAAACTATCTTTTACTGAAAGTTTACAAGAGCCCCCATTCTTCGGGGGCTCTGTTAACACATTCAACAATACGGGGGTGTAAAATCTCATTATAGGGTCAGATGATCCCGGCATGAATGAGAGGTGAAGTTTATGTTGAATATTAAGAGAAGTGCAGTATCCGTCCTGATGTGCGCCGGAATAGCGCTCATGATCCCCCTGGTCAGCTTATTGCCTGCCAAGGACAAAAACTTATCAGCTGCAACTGAGTCGGTATCCGGCATAGTCACTCAGGAGAAGAGTGTCTCCCAACTTAAGAAACTATATAAGAACATCAAGACATACAGTAAGCTTTTCGAGACTGAGGGATCGGCAAAGTCGCCTTATAAGACATATACCCTGACCAAGGATGCCAGGCAGAGCGCCCTCGACTGGATCAATTACTACCGCTATGCGGCAAGGGTCCCCTCGATCACTTTCGACGACAAGCTCAATACCGATGCTTCATACGGTGCCCTGCTTGATGCCGCATACGGTCAGTTATCCCACTATCCTTTCTACGAAAACGGAAGCTACAATAAGCCGTCCTCTATGTCCCAGAGCATGTTTAACAGAGGTGAGTATACGACACAGACATCTAACATTTCAGCTCTGTATTCTTCGTCTGATTATGAGAAATATGTTATAAATTCCGCTGTTTCGGGGCAGATGGACGATAATAGCAGCAGCCAAAATCTTAACTGTGTCGGACACAGAAGGTGGCTTTTGAATCCTTATGTTCAGACCATGGGTATCGGTTCGGCATATGTCAAAGACGGTTGGAACGAGTATTACACCGCTGTCAGAGTGTTCTCCAATCCGTATAACAGTTTCTACGATTCTTCATACGGGGCAAACAAGACAACATCAAACCCGGGCAAATATACATATATTGCCTGGCCTGCTTCGGGATATAACCTTTCCGAGACTTTCAGTCCCGTCAATCCATGGTCAGTCTCCCTTAACTCGGCTGATTATTCCGAGCCTGTCGATTCCGCTATAACGGTAAAGATAACGAGAGTAAGCGACAATAAGACATGCACCATAAAGAGCAGTGCTTATTCCGACAAAACGAAGTCTTACCTTGTTACGAGCAATGCGGGTTACGGCTCGATAACATACTGTGTCATCTTCGCTCCCGGCACGGACTTCCTAGGAACATCTGCTCTTAAAGGCCAGTATATGGTAAGCATCTCAGGTCTGAAGAATGCATCAGGAGCATCCACCAGCCTGAACTATACTGTTATCTTTACAAGTGTTAATGATGCCGATCCGACCCCGTCTCCGAAGCCGACAGCCAAGCCTACGGCGACACCCACTCCCAAGACTTCTTCGGGTTCATCATCCTCGGGAACAAAGATAACGATGAAACTTGCGGGTACGATCGTTGCGGGCAGGAGCGCGAAAGCCCAGGTTACCGTATCTCCTTCTTCCAAGAGCGTGACTTATTCGTCATCCGACAGCAAGATCGCTACGGTCGATTCATCCGGCAACGTTAAGGGGATCATGGCCGGCAAGGTTACGGTCACGGCGAAGACATCCGACGGAGCCAAGGCATCGATATCGGTCCAGATCCTCTATAAGGACGTGACGGACCAAAAAGATTTCTGGTATGAACCCACATACTATCTGACTAACAAGAATATCGTCAAAGGTTACGACAAGCAGACGAATTTCAAGCCTGCAAACGAGTGTACGAGAGCCCAGATGGTAACTTTCCTCTGGAGGCTTTCCGGCGAGCCGGCTCCCAACAGCAGCACCTGCAAGTTCAAAGACGTGGAAAAGAGTGACTACTTCTACAAGGCTGTTATCTGGGCGGTCGAGAAGGGTATCACGACAGGAACATCGAAGACTGCGTTCAGCCCGTCCAAGGTCTGCACGAGAGCCCAGACGGTTACCTTCCTCTGGAGGATGGCAGGCAAGCCTGCGGTCGGATCAGCCAAGAATCCTTTCTCGGATGTTGAGAAGGGTGACTATTATCACGATGCGGTCATCTGGGCATCTGCCAAGAAGATCGTTGCAGGATATGACGACGGCACATTCAGGCCCCAGGGCAAGTGCCTCAGGCGCCAGATGGTAACCTTCCTTTATAAGTACAACAATAACGTGAAATAAAAAAATACAACAAAAGATAACGATTTATTACCTTTCTTTATTCTGTTGGAGGGCAGAGGTTGACATCTATTTTTTAAACGAGTATAAGTCTATGTAATCGAATATTAAGCAAAGGCGCTTATTGATCCGGGAAGGTCCCGGTGTCGGTAAGCGCATTTTTTATGCAAAAGTAAAGGCGGTATTTTGCAATGGTTAATGATTACAGAACGCAGGAGGCTTACCCCCAACAAGGATTATACGATCCTTCGATGGAGCATGAGAATTGCGGTATCGGCGCAGTAGTCAAGATCGACGGCACAAAGTCGCACGAAGTCGTTGACAAGGCTTTAAGGATCGTTGAGACACTCGAGCACAGGGCAGGTAAGGATGCCGAGGGTAAGACCGGTGACGGTGTAGGTATCCTGATTCAGATCTCTCATGAGTTTTTCGCAAAGAAGGCGGAAGAAGCAGGTATCAAGGTTGCCGGAGAGCGCGAGTACGGTATAGGCATGTTCTTCTTCCCCCAGGATGAGGGAAGGCTCGAATCTGCCAAAAAGGATTTCGAAGAAGCAGTCGCAGGGGAAGGAATGGAGTTTCTGGGCTGGAGAAAAGTGCCCGTTAATCCTGATGTCCTGGGAAGTGTCGCTCACGAGAGCATGCCCAACATCTATCAGGGTTTTGTAGCGATCCCCGAAGGCTGTGATAAGGGTATCGATTTCGACAGGAAGCTCTACTTTGCAAGAAGGGTATTCGAGAACAAGAACGCCGATACATATGTATGTTCCTGTTCTTCAAGGACGATCGTCTACAAGGGCATGTTCCTGGTAGGGCAGCTCCGTACTTTCTATACCGACCTCATGTCGGGCGAATATGAGTCCGCCGTGGGCATCGTTCACTCGAGGTTCTCCACGAACACCAACCCCAGCTGGCAGCGTGCCCATCCCAACCGCATGATGGTGCATAACGGCGAGATCAACACGATCACGGGCAACATGAACAAGATGCTCTCAAGAGAGAACATCCTTCACTCGGATTTCCTGGACGGAAGATACGATGACATCTATCCCATGATGGATGTTACGGGTTCCGATTCGGCCCGCCTCGACAATACGATCGAGTTCATGAACATGGCAGGCGTTCCGCTGCCCCTCTGCGTAATGATGACGATCCCCGAGCCCTGGCAGCATATCGATACTATGGACCGCAACAAGCGCGCGTTCTACCAGTACTATGCGACCATGATGGAACCCTGGGACGGACCTTCCTCGATCATATTCTCAGACGGCGACGTGGTCGGCGCGGTCCTCGACCGTAACGGCTTAAGGCCCTCAAGATACTATCTGACATCCGACGGTTTCCTGATCCTCTCTTCCGAGGTCGGCGTTCTGCCTGACATCCCCGTTGAGTCCGTCATAAAGAAGGACCGTCTGCGCCCCGGCAAGATGCTCCTGGCTGACCTCGTCAAGGGCGAGATCACTGACGACGATCACATCAAGGAATACTATTCAAAGAGAAATCCCTACGGTGAGTGGCTCGACCACAATATGGTCCCCTTAAAGGAACTTTCGATCGAAAACCATAAGCCTTTGAGGATCGAAGGCGAAGACCTCGTAAAGCAGCAGAAGTGCTTCGGTTACAGCTTCGGTAACATCAACAACCAGATCATTCCCATGTGCCTTAACGGCTCAGAGCCTACGGCTGCCATGGGTATCGATGCTCCCGTACCGCCTCTGTCGATGCAGGATCCTCCGCTCTTCGATTATTTCAAGCAGAAGTTCGCCCAGGTCACGAACCCGCCTATCGACTCCATCAGGGAGAAGGTCGTGACCGACACGACAGTATATCTGGGTATCGCAGGCAACATCCTGGAAGATAAGGAAGAGAACTGCCGTGTACTGAAGATCAATAACCCGATCCTGACGAACCTTGATATGATGAAGATCAGGGACAGCAGGATCGAAGGACTCAAGACAGCCGACATCTCCATGCTCTACACCAAGGATGAGACTTTGGAGCAGGCTTTGGAAGCTCTTTACAGACAGGCTGACGAAGCTCACGATGACGGAGCCACGATCCTCATCCTGACGGACAGGGGAGTGGACGAAGAGCATCTGGCGATCCCTTCGCTCCTGGCAGTTGCCGCCCTCGAGACCTATCTCGTAAGGACGAGGATGAACACGGCCATATCGATAATCCTCGAGACGGGCGAGCCTTGCGAAGTCCATCACTTCGCAACCCTCATGGGCTTCGGCGCATCTGCCGTCAACCCTTATCTCGCACTCGATACGATCCACGATCTCATAAACCGCGGCAGAGTCGACAAGGACTATACACAGGCTTCGGAAGCCTACATAAGCGCTGTCGTTAACGGTATGGTCAAGATCGCATCCAAGATGGGCATTTCTACCTTGCAGTCCTATCAGGGTTCTAAGATCTTTGAGGCTCTGGGTATCGGCGAAGAGCTCATGAAGGATTACTTCACCGACACAGCAAGCCGTATCGGAGGCATCACTCTTTCAGATATCGAGAAGAGAACACGTAAGCTCCACGATACCGGATTCGATCCTGCGGGTCTTGAGACTACTGATGACCTGCGCGTTATCGGACGCCATAAGTCGAGGAGCGGCAAGGAGGAGCATCTCTATAATCCCGAGACGATCCATCTCCTTCAGCTCGCGACCCAGAAGGGTGATTATGAGACCTTTAAGCAGTTCACATCTCTGATAGACGGCGAGAGCAAGCACGTTACTTTAAGAAGCACTCTGGACTTTAAGTTCCCGGAAGGCGGTGCCATCCCGCTCGATGAAGTCGAGAGCGAAGAATCGATAATGAAGAGGTTTAAGACGGGCGCCATGTCCTACGGCTCCATCTCCAAGGAAGCCCACGAGTGTCTGGCCCAGGCCATGAACATGATCGGAGGCAAGTCCAACAGCGGTGAAGGCGGCGAAGACTACGACAGGATCGCGACCGCAGGAACGGATCACGATACATGTTCTGCGATCAAGCAGGTCGCATCGGGCAGGTTCGGCGTCACATCCAAGTACCTGATCTCCGCCAAAGAGATCCAGATCAAGATGGCACAGGGCGCAAAGCCGGGCGAGGGAGGACACCTTCCCGCAGGCAAGGTCTATCCCTGGATCGCGAAGACCAGGCACTCCACACCGGGCGTTGCCCTGATATCGCCTCCGCCTCATCACGACATATATTCGATCGAAGATCTTGCACAGCTGATCTACGATCTTAAAAACGCAAACAAGAACGCCAGGATCTCCGTTAAACTCGTATCCGAGGCAGGAGTCGGAACGATCGCTTCCGGTGTTGCCAAGGCGGGCGCAGGAGTCATCTTGATCTCAGGTTACGACGGAGGTACGGGAGCAGCTCCCGCAAGTTCAATCCACAATGCGGGTCTCCCCTGGGAGCTGGGTCTGTCTGAGACTCACACGACCCTGATCCGCAACAACCTGAGATCCAAGGTCGTCATCGAAGCAGACGGTAAGATGCTCACGGGCAAGGACGTTGTCATTGCAGCCATGCTGGGCGCCGAGGAATTCGGATTCGCAACTGCTCCCCTCGTAACGATGGGCTGCGTCATGATGAGAGTCTGCAACCTCGATACATGTCCCGTAGGTGTTGCGACACAAAACCCCGAGCTCCGTAAGAGATTCCGCGGCAAGCCGGAGTACGTCGTAAACTTCATGAGGTTCATCGCAAGGAACATGCGTGAGATCATGGCATCCCTCGGCATCAGGACAGTGGATGAGCTCGTCGGCCGTTCAGATCTCCTCTGCGAAAAGCAGTACGAGGAAGGCAACGTCAAGGCAAGGATCGACATGTCCGGTATCCTTGATAATCCTTTCGCTGGCGCCCCTGAAGTCAAGCAGCATTTCGTAAAGGAAGACATCTACGATTTCGAACTCGAAAACACTGTGGACGAGAAAGTGATCATACCTCATTTTGAGAGCGCTCTTGAAAAGGGCGAGCCCTGTGAGGTCGAACTCGAAGTAACGAACCTCAACCGTACTCTGGGAACCCTCCTGGGTGCCGAGATCACGAGGCGTTATTACAACACTCTTGAGGAAGATACATACAAGATCAGATGTAAGGGTGCGGGAGGCCAGAGCTTCGGCGCATTCATCCCCAAGGGCGAGACCATATATCTTGAAGGCGACGCCAACGACTATTTCGGCAAGGGACTGTCGGGCGGCAAGCTCGTACTCTATCCGCCCAAGGGATCCGTCTTCAAGGCTGACGAGAACATAATCGTCGGTAACGTTGCATTGTTCGGCGCGACATCCGGTTCAGCATTCATAAGCGGTGTCGCAGGCGAGAGATTCTGCGTCAGGAACTCCGGTGCCACGGTCGTTGTTGAAGGAACGGGCGATCACGGATGCGAGTACATGACGGGCGGTGTTGCCGTTATCTTAGGCAACACGGGCAAGAACTTCGCAGCCGGCATGAGCGGCGGTACGGCTTATGTCTACGATACAGAATGTGACCTCTATACCAAGCTCAACAAGCAGCTGGTCGGGTTCTCAAGGCTCAAGGATAAGGAAGACATCGAACTGTTGAAGAACCTTATCACGGAGCACTACGAACTCACAGGTTCCGTCAAGGCAAAACAGATACTTGATAATTTCGACAAGGAACTGTCCAACTTCAAGAAGGTCGAGCCTTACGACTACACGAAGATGAGACTTTCGATCGCCAAGTATCTGGCTCAGGGCGAGACGCGCGAACAGGCTGAGATCGAAGCTTTTCGCGAGAACGCGGCAAAGAGGTGACATAAATGGGTAAAGCAACAGGTTTTATGGATCATCAAAGGGTCGACAATCCCGCAACTGATCCTTTGGAGAGAATAAAGACATATAGTGAATTTCATCAGCCCCTTGATGTTGAAGCAAGGCGCTGCCAGGCATCGCGCTGCATGAACTGCGGTGTTCCTTTCTGCCAGTACGGCAAGCCCGTCTGCGGCATGGTCGCAGGGTGTCCTTTGAACAATCTCTGCCCCGACTTTAACGACATGATCTACAAGGGCTTCTGGGACGAGGCGGCAGACATCCTGTCGATAACGAGTCCCTTCCCGGAATTCACTTCGCGCGTGTGTCCCGCCCTCTGCGAGAAGGCATGCACATGCGGACTCGACGGAGACGCAGTAACGGTAAAAGAGAATGAGTACGCGATCATCGAGACGGCATTCGCTTCCGGCAAGATGGTTCCCCATCCGCCGCGCGTAAGATCCGGCAAAAGGGTGGCCGTTGTAGGTTCAGGTCCTTCGGGCTTATCATGCGCCTACTATCTTAACCGCCGCGGTCACAGCGTGACTGTCTACGAGCGTGAAGACCGCGTGGGTGGCCTTCTCATGTACGGCATCCCCAACATGAAGCTCGAAAAGCATATCATCGAAAGACGCGTCAACCTGATGAAAGAGGAAGGCATCGAGTTTATCACTTCAGCCAACATCGGCGTTGATATCTCCGCCGAAGAACTTAAGTCGCAGTACGATGCAGTCATCCTCTGCTGCGGTTCATCCCAGCCCAGGGACATCAATGCTCCGGGCAGGGACGCGGAAGGCATCCACTTCGCAGTGGACTTCTTAAAGTCGACGACCAAGGCTTTGCTGTCAGACATGGCAGACGGAAACTACATCAGTGCAAAATATAAGCACGTCGTAGTCATCGGCGGCGGTGATACGGGCAACGACTGTGTCGCAACGTCGATAAGACATGGCTGCAGGTCCGTAGTCCAGCTCGAGATGATGAGCAGGCCCCCGGAAACGAGAGCCGAAAACAATCCCTGGCCCGAGTGGCCTAAGGTCCTCAAGACCGATTACGGTCAGGAGGAAGCGATCGCTGTCTTCGGTCACGATCCGAGGATCTACGATACGACCGTCAACAGGTTCATCAAGGATGACCAGGGCAAAGTAAAGCAGATCGAGACAGTCAAGCTCAAGTGGGAGAAGGACCCTGAGACAGGCCGCATGAACATGTCCAAGATCGCTGGATCCGAAGAGATCATCGATGCGGATCTCGTCCTGATCGCAGCCGGCTTCGTCGGTGCCCAGTCTTACATCGTGGATGCATTCGGCGTTAATGTTACCGCACGCAATACAGTCGATACCGATAAGTTCATGACCAATGTTCCCGGAGTCTTCTCCGCGGGTGATATGAGACGCGGACAGTCCCTGGTAGTATGGGGTCTCCGTGAGGGCCGCGATGCGGCAGAGAGTGTCGACAGATATCTTAAGGACTGATAACTTTCTTTAAATAGTTTGTACCTTACCGCCTGAGGAAGCGGACCAGCCATTGAATTCGGCGGTCCGCTTTCTCTTATCTGATGACGTCTTTTGAGAAATCAGCTGAGGCATTATATAATTGACTTATCGTGATCGCTGATAAGGGGTGCTTATATGGAAGAAGAGAAAGGGTCAGAGCTTTTGACTGAAGGCAGGATGTCGAGACACCTTAAGGTCGAGATCATCATCAACCTTGCCTTGATTGCAGTGTTTTTCTTCAGCTCATGGCTGCTTCAGATCTGGGCCCTGTCCAGTCTGTCGGATGTTCTGGGAGGTCTTGACATCATAGGCAGCGCACTGGCGATCCTGATCTTTTTCCGCCTCGGCCGCATAGTGATGGCCATTATGATCCTGATCGTCAACCCCATCCGTATCCTTATCAGGTACCGCAAGGAGATCAAGGCCCTGCTGCCGAAGAGGAAGAAGCACCTTGCAAGGCTTCTGATAATCATCCCCATGATCCCGGGACTCCTTATAGTCTTTGAAGATCAGATATCGGATCTTGCCTATGATATCCGTAACGAGATCGGAGTCAGGGAAAAAGATCAGGGTAAGACATCTTCGGATTTTTACAGGGAACTTGCCGACAGGGGACTGCTTTTTACCGGAGAGGACGAAGCTGTTTTAGAGGGCCTTAATGCCCGCTACAAAGGCTATTCCAATCTAACATATTCTTACTATACTCCCGCTACGATGTATGCGGTTTTCCGTGACGATTTTTATGACCGCAAACCTGATGATCTTGAAGGAAGCGACATGAAGCTGGTGCAGCAGGGGGAAGATATCAAGGCACCTTTTTATGTATATAACGCCATCGTGACCCGGACGGAAGAATATGATTTCCTGCACTATGAACCGGTCGCCTGGTATTCATACAACAACGACACTCCGGCCGGAGGACCTTTTTTCGAAGATATCTTCATCGAGTGCAAGATCCTTTATATCAACGGTCATGTCTACGCCATAATAGGTGTGGATGAAAGTTACAGAGTCGGAAAGACCTGGGCTCAGGATACGTCATCGGAACTTGCATCCCACCCCTACTACATCCTCCTTTCAGAGTCAGAGGATGTAACGACTTATGTCGATGGCAGCTATTACTCGGAAGGTGCCATCAACACATTGGATCTCGGGATGAGACGGAACACCAACGATAAGGATCTTTACCTTTTCGAGAACTATCCGGTAAGGTATTTCGAGAAGCTCGATTTTAATGCGATAGACATCGCGGTCTCAGAACTGGAGTTTGACTATCTTAAGTCCAGGCTCAACTGAGCCGGCCGCTTACTCGATGGCAGCCTGAACCAGTCCGTAGAAGAGCGGATGGGGCTTGTTGGGACGGCTCTTGAACTCAGGATGGAACTGTACTCCGACGAAGAACTTCTTATCGGGATATTCAACTGTCTCGACGAGCTCACCGTCAGGTGACAGGCCGCTCAGGACGAGACCTGCTGATGACAGGTCATTACGGTATTCGTTGTTGAACTCATATCTGTGACGGTGCCTTTCCGCGATCGAAAGGGATCCGTAGCATCTCTCCATGACAGTGCCGGGCTTGATCTCGCAGGGATAACTGCCGAGACGCAAGGTTCCGCCCTTGGAGATCTCATCGTTCTGTCCGGGCATGAAGTCGATGACCTTATGGGTCGAATTCGGATCGAACTCGTTGGAGTTTGCATCTGCAAAACCTGCGAGGTTGCGTGCCGCTTCTATGACCGCGATCTGCATGCCGAGGCAGATGCCGAGGTAAGGGATATCGTTGACGCGGCAGTAGTTTGCGGTGTCGACCATTCCTTCAGTCCCGCGCATGCCGAAGCCGCCGGGAACGATTATGCCGTTGATGCCGGCAAGTACTGATCCGACATTCTCTGCGTTTATGCCCTCTGAATCTATCCAGGCGATATCGACTGACACACCGAGCGCATAACCTGCATGGTGCAGAGCCTCTGCAACGGAAAGATATGCATCGTGGAGCTGAACGTATTTGCCGACGATGCCGATCGTGATCTTGCCCTTGGGATTCTTGATCGATTCGATGAGAGCCTTCCATTCCGTGAGGTCGGGTGCGGGTGCATCGAGCTTCAACTCGCGGACCACGATGTCAGACAGGCCTGATTCCTCCAGCATGAGGGGTGCCTCGTAGAGGACGGGCAGGGTGCGGTTCTCGATGACGCAGTCTTCCTTGACGTTGCAGAAGTGTGCGATCTTACCGCAGATGTTGGCATCTGTTATAGGCTCATCCGTACGCAGGATGATGATGTCGGGAGAGATGCCCATGCCCTGGAGTTCCTTGACGGAGTGCTGGGTGGGCTTGGACTTGTGCTCGTTGGAAGCCTTGAGGTAGGGTACGAGAGTTACATGGATATAAAGGGAATTTTCCTTGCCGACTTCGTTGCCGACCTGACGGATCGCCTCGATGAAGGGCTGTCCCTCGATGTCACCGATCGTTCCTCCGATCTCGGTTATTACGACGTCGGCATCCGTTTTCTTTCCTACGCTGTATATGAAGTTCTTTATTTCATCGGTTATGTGGGGGATTATCTGGACGGTGCTTCCCAGATACTCTCCGCGGCGCTCCTTGGCGATGACGTTCGAATATACTTTACCGGTCGTGAGGTTGGAGAACTTGTTGAGGTCCTCATCGATGAAACGCTCGTAGTGACCCAGGTCGAGGTCGGTCTCCGCGCCGTCTTCGGTGACATAGACTTCACCGTGCTGATAGGGGCTCATGGTACCGGGATCCACGTTGATGTATGGATCGAGTTTCTGAGCTGCGACCTTAAGGCCTCTCTGCTTCAGAAGACGGCCCAAGGATGCTGCCGTAATGCCTTTGCCCAAGCCGGATACAACACCGCCTGTTACGAAAATATACTTTGTCATGATGCACCTCCCGTATATTGACTGATTATTATTTCTGCGATCTCCGCGCGGGTCTGGCGGTTATTCATCGCCTCCCGCTCTATGAATTTATGAGCATCGTTTTCCGTCAGGGATTCATTCTCCATCAGGAGGAGCTTGGCCCTGTTGACGAGCTTTATCTCACGTATCTTTTCTTCGAAAGAAGCGTTCTCTTTCTTTATTTTGTGGAGCCTCTCGTTCGTGGCGCAAAGGAGCCTTAAGGACTGTGTCAGGGTCTGCCTGGTCGTGGGCTTGGCGAGCGTGAGTATTCCGTAGTCGGATACCTTGTCGGATATCTCATCGAAAAACTCCGACTTGACGCAGAGCAGTACTCCGGATCCCGAATCCCTTGCCATGTCGAGTGCGAAATCCGCTCCGAATTCATCCTGAAGGGGAGTGTTGACGATGACGATGTCGTAGGACCTGTCGATCAGATCGCGGCGCGCGGCACCGACCGACGATTCGACATGGACCATATCGAATCTGTCGGGGGTCAGAACATCCTTCAGGGCAAGATTGAACTTCTCACCCGAGGATACGACCAGCACGCTGAATGTCCTTTTGTCCGTCACCTTTTAACTCCTTAAAAGTTATCCTTTGCAATAACAGTCGATTATCGACTGCTCGAAGATCTTCTTTACGAAAGCGCTCGAAGTTGCTTTCTGTCTTGCTTCCTCCAGGGAATTGGGAAGGAGCTTGAAACGCATCTTGTCCTCATCACCCAGGAGACTTACATCGAGGTCTGCCGCTTCGCTTAATTCAAGACCGCGTTCGATGCCGTCCAGGGCCATCTCGATAAGAGCCGAATATGCAAGGTAGGGATTGCAGCCGGCATCGGGGGAACGGAGCTGGGCGTAATGGCGTCCGCCTTCTGCGGGCGGGATCCTGATGAGTTGGCCGCGGTTCTCCGAAGACCAGGAGATATAGCGGGGAGAACTGTCTTCACCGAGTCTCCTGTAGGATTCCTCACCGGGATTAAAGAAGACTGTTGTATCCTGAATGTTGTCCAGGACACCTGCTATTGCGGCAGGGGTATATTCCTGGGCTTTCTCTCCTTCCAACCTGAAGTTGATGTGATAGCCGTTGCCGGGGCGTCCTGATAAGGGCTTGGGGGAAAAGTCTGCGAAAAGACCGTTCTTTGCTGCGATCGTCTTTACGACCATCATGAAAGTGCTTGCCTGATCTGCTGCCGTAAGAGGATCTGAACTCGTGAAGTCGATCTCATTCTGACCGGGGCCTGCCTCGTGGTGGGAGTTGACCGGGACGATGCCCATGCGCTCCAATGTGAGGCAGATCTCACGTCTTATGTTTTCGCCCTTGTCGGCAGGAGCTATGTCCATGTAGCCCGCGTTGTCGAGCGGAGTCTGTGTCGGGTTGCCTTCATCGTCAGTCTTAAAAAGATAAAACTCCATCCTTGATCCGATCTTAAAAGACAGGCCTTTTTCCGCTGCTTTTGCGATGCTGTTCTGGAGGATCCTTCTCGTATCGTTGGGGAAGGGATTGCCGTCCTGGAAGGTGATGTCGCAGAACATCCTTACGACCCTGCCGTTCTCCGGTCTCCAGGGAAGGAGCGTTGTGGTGGAAGGATCAGGGTGCAGGAAAAGATCCGAATATGCGTCCTTGCCGAAGCCCTTGATGTAGGATGCATTGATGGGGAGCCCGTGCTGCAGGACACGTCCGATATCACCTGACATTACGGAGATGTTCTTTTGCACTCCGGTTACATCACAGAATGCCAAGCGGATAAACTTGATATCCTCTTCCTCGATGTACTGCATTACTTCATTAGTCGTAAGATCCATATGATATCCTCCGATTTATAAAATAGACCGTTGTTACTTTATATATTGATTTACCGCCTGTTTACTTCAAACGACTGTCCGTCATTTAAAGAGAAAGGCGCTCATCCGAAGGCTTCATGAGCCTTTGGATGAACGCCATTGTTCATAAGAAAAAATCTATCACTTATAAGAAATCAAGTCAATTGCGTAAGGTGCAAAATCGTTTACTTTTTTTGTACAAAGCGGTGTTGACAAGCAAAAGAACTGGATGTAACATAACGGCAGTTAAGCATAAAGCAAACGGCAAAGGCGCCGCAGATTAATAATCTGTGGTGCCTTTTTCTTTTGCAAAAACCGTAAAGAAAAGGAGTGACAAAACATGAATAGCCCCGATAAGATTTTTGGCGAAAACGTTTTTTCGGAATCAGTCATGAAGGAAAGACTCCCCAAGGAGACTTTCAAGGAAGTTGAGCGTGCGATCCATCACGGTCACCGTCTCTCTCCCGAAGCAGCTAACGTAGTTGCAAACGAGATGAAGCAATGGGCGATCGAAAAGGGATGTACACATTACACCCACTGGTTCCAGCCCATGACCGGCGTTACGGCCGAGAAGCACGACAGCTTCATCAATCCCACGGATGACGGCAAGATCATCCTGAGATTCTCAGGTAAGGAACTAACACAAGGTGAGCCTGACGCTTCATCCTTCCCTTCCGGCGGACTCCGCGCAACATTCGAAGCAAGAGGATATACAGCATGGGACCCCACTTCATTCGCATTCATCAAAGAAGGCGTCCTCTGTGTTCCTACAGCATTCTGCTCATACGGTGGTGAGGCACTCGACAAGAAGACACCTCTCTTGAGATCAATGGAAGCCATCAACAAGCAAGCTATGAGAGTCATCAAGCTCTTCGGCAACGACGATGTAACATCCATTGCAACAACGGTTGGACCTGAGCAGGAGTACTTCCTCATCGACGAAGAAGGATATAAGGCAAGAAAAGACCTCATCTATACTGGCCGCACACTCTTCGGTGCACCCCCGCCGAAGGGACAGCAGATGGAAGACCATTACTTCGGTGCCATCAAGCCCCGTGTACAGGCTTTCATGAAGGATCTTAACGATGAGCTCTGGAAGCTCGGCATCCTTGCAACAACAGAGCACAACGAAGTTGCACCTTCACAGCATGAGCTCGCACCTATATTTACTACAACGAATATCGCGACTGATCACAACCAGCTCACGATGGAGATAATGAAGAAGGTCGCAGGCCGCCACGGTCTCGTATGCCTCCTCCACGAAAAGCCTTTCGACGGCATCAACGGATCAGGTAAGCACAACAACTGGTCGATCAGCACCGATACGGGCATCAACCTCCTCGAACCCGGTGACACACCTTATGAGAATGCACAATTCCTGCTCTTCCTCATCGCAGTCATCAAGGCAGTCGACGAGTATCAGGATCTTATGAGGATCTCGGTCGCTTCCGCTGGCAACGACCACAGACTCGGTGCAAACGAAGCTCCTCCGGCAGTCATCTCCGTATTCCTGGGTTCCGAGCTCACAGAGATCCTGGAAGCAATCGAGAACGATACACCTTACGGTGCAAAGGAGAAGGAACTTCTTAAGGTAGGCGTACACGTACTTCCCAAGTTCCCGAGAGATACGACAGACCGTAACAGGACATCGCCTTTCGCATTCACGGGCAACAAGTTCGAGTTCAGAATGTTGGGTTCTGCTGCATCCATCGCACTTGCAAATACAGTCCTCAATACCGCAGTTGCAGAAGCTCTCAAGCAATTTGCAGACAAGCTCGAAGGCGCAGAGGACTTCACCGGTGCGATCCACGATCTCATCAAGGCTGAGATCAAGGAACATAAGAGGATCATCTTCAACGGCAACGGTTACGATGCTTCCTGGATCGAAGAAGCAGAGAAGAGAGGCCTTTCCAACCTCAAGACCACACCTGATGCTGTTGCACACTACCTCGACCAGAAGAACATGGATCTCATGATCTCCCATAAGGTCTATTCCGAGGCAGAGATGGTATCCAGACACGAGGTCTTCCTCGACAAGTACTGCAAGCTCCTGCACATCGAAGCACAAACGATGGTCGAGATGGCAAGCGAGGATATCCTTCCCCAGGTATCTGCATATTCCACATCACTTGCAGATTCCATCATCGCAAAGAAGGAAGTCGGAGCAGACACAGTTTTCGAGAGTGAGATACTTGGTGAGATCTCCGGATATATGAAGGATGCATACCAGGCTTATAAGGATCTCGGATCCAACCTCGAGACCGCTGAGGAGAAGGAAGACTTCGTTGAGAAGGCAGACTACTACAAGGATGTCATCATTCCCGACATGGAAAATCTCCGTAAGGCATGCGACAGTCTTGAGACAAAGACATCTTCTGAGTTCTGGCCCTTCCCTACATACGGTGACCTGCTCTTCGCAGTAAGATAAAAAGCAAAAGAAAATTAAATATGATCGGTCTATGGCAGCCCGGCTCTTGATCTGAGACGGACTGCCATATTCATTGAAGGAGGAAAATATGGATATAACTGCTGTAAAAGAATTAATAAATACCGAAGTGTTCGGTATATGGTTCCTGATCGGTGCAGCCCTGGTATTCTTCATGCAGGCAGGCTTTGCCATGTTGGAAGCGGGCTTCTGCAGATTTAAGAATGCAGGCAACATACTGATGAAAAACCTGATGGACTTCTGTATCGGTACAGTATGCTTCATCTTCCTGGGATTCGGTCTCATGATGAGCGAGGATATGTTCTGCGGTTTTGTGGGAATCCCCAACCTCAACATCTTCACTGACTTCTCAGGATTTATGGAAACAAATGCTGCAAGCTTCGTCTTCAACCTCGTATTCTGCGCTACCGCAGCTACGATCGTATCGGGCGCTATGGCTGAAAGAACAAAGTTCTCATCCTACTGTGTTTACTCTGCGATCCTCTCGCTGATCGTATACCCCATCGAAGCAGGCTGGACATGGAATTCCAACGGCTGGCTTGCTCAGCTCGGCTTCATCGATTTCGCAGGTTCTGCCTGCATCCACACCGTAGGTGGTGTAGCAGCTCTTATCGGTGCCATCATGGTTGGCCCCAGGATCGGTAAGTATGTAAAAGACAAGGCAGGCAAGGTTACAAAGGTCAACGCCATCCAGGGTCATAACATCCCGATCGGCGCATTGGGCTGCTTCATCCTCTGGTTCGGCTGGTACGGATTTAACGGTGCTGCCGCAACTGACGGAACACAGCTCGCAGCTATCTTCTTAACAACAACGATCGCTCCTGCAGTTGCTACAGTTACATGTATGCTCTACACCTGGATCAAGAACGGTAAGCCTGATGTCTCCATGTGTATCAACGCTTCCCTCGCAGGCCTCGTTTGTGTAACAGCAGGATGCCACGCTATCGACGCAGCAGGTGCTATCGTTGAAGGCGTTATCTCCGGACTCCTCGTAGTTTGGGTAGTTGAATTCTTAGATCTTAAGCTCCATATCGATGACCCCGTCGGTGCATGCGGAGTTCACCTGGCTAACGGTATCGCAGGTACTATCCTCACAGGTGTTCTTGCAACCAACACATCCTCACTGGGTGTTGACGGTCCCGTCTATGCTCTGATCCACGGCACGAGCTTTGCTGACGGTATGAAGGTATTGGGCGTACAGTGCTTAGGTATCGGTTCCATCGTTCTCTGGACGGCAGTCATGATGGTCATCACATTCACAGTCATCAAGAAGACAATGGGTCTTCGTGTATCAAGAGAAGAAGAGATCGAAGGTCTGGATCCCACAGAACATGGTCTGTCTAGTGCATATGCAGGCTTCCACTTTGCTCCTCAGGCTATCGTTGAAGGTGAAGCTGCTCCCGTTATGGTAACAGGAGAAACACCTGAAGCAGAGGCTGTCGAAGTCAAAGAAGTTCCTTCCTTTGAAGAACCCGTTACAGCTGACGGCAAGCGTTATACCAAGCTTGACATTATCTGTAAGGAATCCAAACTGGATGCCCTCAAGAATGCTCTCATGGGCATAGGCATAACCGGTATCACGGTAACTCACGTAATGGGTTGCGGCGCTCAGAAGGGCCGTCAGGAATTCTACAGAGGTGTTCCTGTCGAAGCATCGCTCCTGCCTAAGGTACAGATATCAGTCGTCGTAAGCGCAGTACCTGTTGCCAAGGTTGTTGAGACTGCAAAGAAGGCTCTCTACACAGGTCATATCGGTGACGGTAAGATCTTCGTCTACAACGTTGCAGATGTAGTCCGTATCAGGACTGGTGAGACAGGCTTTGCCGCATTACAGGATACTTAACGAATAGCGGGGTGCCTCATGGGCACCCCGTGAACACCTTCTTTTTACGGTGAGAACACCGGTGAAGATGAGCGAAACCGCCTTTGCTCTTCGGATCCGGTGTTCTTATTCTATGACCTTAACGCCGGCTTCGTCGTTAAGCTCGTCCCAGCTCCTGTCGTCTTCCTCGTAACCAGAAGAAGACTTGATCTTTACTATCAGCTTGATGATGAGACCGGAGCAGAGGATGAGTGCGCAGAGTACCCAGCCGAAGATGATGTTGGCCTTAAGCGAATAGCCGTCGGCAGCACCGTATATGCCTCCGTTCCTGATGAGGTTTACGAGATTCCAGATAAAGAGTCCCGAAAGGACAACAGGTGATATGAACTTGATCGAAGGCAGGAACCACCATGAAGGCATCTTAAAGCCCTTGGTGTTGCGGTTGAGTTCAACAAGTATCTTGCCCGTCTTAAAGAGCCACCCTGCTGCGATCATCTCGAGGACTCCCGTGATGAGGAGAGTGTAGCTGTTGATGAAGTAGTCGACTATATCAAGGACTGCAAGTCCTGCACCGGTTACATAGATGATGCTGATGATGCCTTCCACTATACAGATAGTGAGAGTGGTCTTTTTCTTGTTCAGATGGAACTTGTCAGACAGGGCAGTCGATACGCCCTCGATGATCGAAAAGAGTGAGTCGATAGCGAGCGTGATCAGACAGAAGTAGAAGATGAAGGCGAAGATCATGTTGAAGATGCCGTTGTTCGAGATCTGTACGATCGCCTGCGGATAGATGATGAAAGCTGTTGCTATACCGGATGCAGACATGCTGTCGAGCATTCCGACACCTGCCATCGTGGTGAACATGACGATGCCTGCGAGGACGCTGATGAACATATCCGAAAAGGCTATGATCATAGTGTCGACCGCTATGTTGGAATCCTTGTCGAGGAAGGATCCGTATGCGAACATGATCGCCATCGATGTCGAGAGGGAATAGAAGACCTGACCTATCGCATCGACCCAGAGATTGGAATCGGCAAGTGCCGTCCAGTCGGGAAGGAAGAGCTTTGCAAGTCCTGTCAGGGCTCCGGGGAGCATCATGCCGCGGACAGCCATTATCACGAGACATATGACGGGAAGCGATACGGTGAACTTGACTACTTTTCCGACAGTCGTCGTGCCGTTGCGGATACATAGATATGTGAAGCCCCAGGCCAGTACGAGACAGCCTAAGACGGGCCAGGATATGGTCGTAAATCCGCTCGTGGTCCCCGTGGTCTTGATCGTGGTCGCCCAGAGGGAACTTGCCGCTTCGGTGTTGCCCGTAAGTCCTGCGAACTTATAGCTCATGAAGAACATCAGTATTACCCATGCGAATACGGCCGCATAGTAGATCGAGATGCCGATACCGTTGGATACTGCAAGCCAGCCTATGCCTTCTGCTTTTTTGTTAAGGGCGCGCATGGATCCGGGAGCACCCTGCCTCGTGTATCTTGCGACGGAGATCTCCATCATGAGCAGAGGGATACCGATCACGAGCATTGCGATCAGATAGACAAACAGGAAGGCACCGCCGCCGTACTTGGCAGCCAGCCCCGGGAATCTCCAGGCATTGCCGAGTCCTACGGCAGAACCGATCGCCGCGAGGATAAAAGCAGATCTTGATGACCATTTTTCGCGCATATATCAACACCTCCGAATATCGATAACACAAATATACTACACCATAACCCGCTCTCTTTATGTGATAGATAGATGATAAAATATGATCAGTTTCAGCAGGTGAAGTCCGTTTGGAGGTAATATGCAGCACCGTAAGGGATATTCGATATTAGGTTACGGCTGTATGAGATTTACGAGCCATAACAACAAGATAGACCTTGAGAAAGCCGAGAAGGAGATCTTAAGGGCCTATGAACTCGGCATCAACTACTTCGATACGGCATATATCTACCCGGGGAGCGAAGAAGCCTTAGGTTACATTTTCGAGAAGAACGGTCTTCGCGACAAGATAATCCTTACGACCAAGCTCCCCCAGTATTTCATCAAGAACCGCGAGGGCTTAGACAAGTATCTTGAGACCGAGCTCAAGAGGCTCCGCACAGATCATCTTGACAACTATCTCATGCACCACATGACCGATATTGCCCAGTGGGAGAAACTGGAAAAAGTGGGCATCCGTGAGTGGATAGAAGAGAAGAAAAAAGAAGGCAAGATCAGGAATATCGGCTTCTCCTTCCACGGCAATACCGAGATGTTCAAGAAGATCCTTAACGCATACGACTGGGATCTCTGCCTGGTCCAGTATAACTACATGGATGAGAATTCCCAGGCCGGAAAAGAAGGGATCAGAGCCGCAGCTGAAAAGGGTGTTCCCGTTTTCATAATGGAGCCCTTAAGAGGCGGAAAACTCGTAGATCTCTTGCCCGATAAAGCAAAGAAAGAGATAGCGCAAGACCCTCACGGCTGGTCTCCTGCAGAGTGGGCTTTCAGGTGGCTCTGGAACCAGAGTGACATCACCTGCGTTCTTTCCGGAATGAATTCCATCGATATGATCGAGGAGAACTGCCGCATAGCATCGGAAGCGGAAGAAGGCGGATTCGGCGATGAAGAATTTGCCATGATCGAAAAGATCAAGACCTACATAAACGAGAACACAAAGGTCGGATGCACTGGCTGCAAGTACTGTATGCCCTGTCCTCAGGGAGTCGATATCCCCGGCATCTTCTCCTGCTATAACCACATGTATTCCGAGAACAAGAGTGCGGGCAGGGGAGAATACTTTCAGACGATATCCCTCAGGATCGAACCCGCAGATGCAAGACGCTGCATAGAATGCGGCAAGTGCGAGATGCACTGTCCGCAGAATATACCGATAAGAGAGAAGCTCAAGGAAGCCGACAAAGCCTTACTGCCCTTTCCTTACAGGGCAGCTTATGCATTAGCCCGCCATTTCATGGTAGGCAGGAAAAAGAAGGATCAGATCACTTAAGAGAGATGAATCTGTCGTAGATCGCCTGAGCTGATGTGCTCGAGAACGTTCCCGTCGTGTTTGCAACAGGAACTTCACCGCCTTTAACGTCAGCATAGTCCTTGATGGTTATAACGAACTTGCCGTTGACAGCCGTAACCGTAACGGTGTCATCGGGATTGACTTTGCTTGCTTCACCGTCGACAAGGATCTTTAAAGTGTCACCGGGCTTGAGAGAGGAAACTTTCGAAGCATCCTCAAATTCGTACATGTCAAAGAGCACGTCAAATACTCCGGAATTCCTGTCCATGTGGACGAAATTGTATCTGTTGATCTTTCCGAGATCGGGATTGAGGTTAGCTTCTATCACCTGGATCTCATGTGAACCGAAGTTGTCCGTATCCAGATAACCCAATGTGTTTATGATCGTATTCTTAAGATCTTCAACATTCATGTCGGCCAGTGCTTTGTCAGGCTGCGGAGCCTCAGTAGTAGTTACGCCCCTGGTGGTCGTCTCGCCCTGTACTCTTCTTTCAGGATCACATGCAGTAAGCATGAGTGATGCAGCAAGCAGCATTATTACGATTAACTTTTTCATGTTATTCTCCCGCTAGTTTATTTCCAACGCACAGTATACCACGCAGCATGAAGTTTTTCTAAAAGTTTATCTGCCGTATATCCTGGAATAAGTGACTTTATGGTCCTTCCATGTAATATCGGTCTTTGATCCTCCGGGGAGCACGAGACCCGTGACCGAACCGTCCTTCCATATTTCCGGCAATGCGGGAAGCTGTTCTCCTTCTCTTCCCAGGATCATGCGGATGATGCCTGATACGAGGCCGAAGTTTCCGTCGATCTGGAAGGGTGGATGGTTATCGAAAAGATTAGGCAGGAGAGAGTCCGACATTAACAGCCTAAGATGTTTATAAGCTTCGGCGCCGTTTCCGAGCGCCGCATAGAGGTTGACGATCCATGCCCTGCTCCAGCCGGTGTGGCCGCTGCCTGATGCGAGGCGTTTTTCCAAAGTCAGGGAAGATGCCTTAAGCAAATCTTCTCCTCTTATCGTGCTGCCCGGGAATAGTCCGAACAGATGTGATAAATGCCGGTGCCCCGGATCTGCTTCCTCAAGTTCTTTATGCCATTCCATTATCCTTCCGTCTGCAGTAAGGCTTACGGGCTTTATCAGCTCTTTGGCCCTGCGGATCTCTTCGATCTCCGGACGGCCTGTCTTCAGTATATCTTCAGCTTTAAGGACTGCTTCGAAAAGTTCGGCCGTTATCTGATCGTCCATCGCTGTGCCCTTGCAGACGGATGCTTTCTTCCCGTCTTCGAGCATATATTCATTCTCGGGCGACAGGGTCGGAGACAAGGCAAGGAAGCCGTTTTCGGCTTCACTGTAATCGACGATAAAGACCGCTGCTTCGAGCATGCTGTCAAAGTGTTCTCTAAGGAAATCCGTGTCGCCCGTGTAGCGGTAATGTTCCCATATATGGAGGCAGAGCCAGGCTGCACCTAATACCCAGTAAGATGAAGACAGGCAACTGTCCTGCGGGGCGCAGTCACCGAAAAGGTCCGTGTTATGGTGGGCAACAAAGCCGCGCATCCCGTACATTTTCTCAGCAACTTCCATCCCCCTCGGCTTCATCCTTTCGATCAGGTCGAAAAGAGGCAGGTGGCATTCCGGCAGATCCAGAACTTCGCAGGGCCAGTAGTTCATCTCGAGGTTGATGTTGATCGTGTATTTGGATCCCCAAGCGGGATCGAAATCCTTGTTCCAGATGCCCTGGAGATTAAGCGGCTGGCTGCCTTCGCGGCTCCCCGAGATCGTAAGGTATTTGCCGAAGTTGAACATGCGGACGACATCTGTTTCTGACGGAGGAAGAGTAAGGCTTGTCCTGCCGTAAAGATCAGAATAATCCTTCAAGTGATCTTCCCAGATCTGATCTTCGCCTTTGAGCACTGCACTATCCAGTGTCTTATCAAGGTATCCCGTCAGATCCTTGTTGTAAAAACCCGTTGTCGCCGCGATCAGGATCAGAGCTTCATCAGCGGAATCGACAACGAGCGTATTTCCTATGGAACTGACGCTGCCTCCTTTTGCTGCTAGCCTTATCTCACACGCAAAATCCAAAGATCCTTCACCGCCGCATCTTCCCGTCAGGACTGTCCTGTCAGTAGACGGATTAAAGATGGAATCAACACAGTTGTTGTATCCGGGATTTCTGTATACCTGGTCCTTATAAGGCCCGAGATCCCATGTGATATTGCCTCTTGCGAGCTGGGTCCTGAAAGAGATCCTTCCTTTTTTGTCACAGCTTAACTTCACTGCAATGACCTTGTCAGGGAAGGATGCGATCACTTTCCTTAAGTAGCCCGCACCGTCTTTTGTGTAGCTGATACGGACTTCGGATCTTGCAATATCTAATTCCCTGGAATAGGAAGTGACATCTTCATTCTCATGACCGAAAAGGATATAGAGATTTGCCAGCGGTTCATAGTGGCTCTGGTTGTCGGGGGTCCCTGACAGGGCGAGGACGCACATGTCCTCTGCATCCCTGATCCTGCCTTCATCGATCGCTCTTCTTATCTTCGGAAGGTATTCACGGGCAGAAGGATTGATCCTGTCTTTGGGAGCGCCGTACCATATGCTGTCTTCGTTGAGCTGAAGCAGTTCTGTCGCAACTCCTCCGAACACCATCGCGCCCATCCTGCCGTTCCCTATGGGAAGGGCTTCGTTCCAGTCAGAAGCGGGTCTTTCAAAAGATAAGATATCGCTTTCCATCAGGGCTTCCCTCACAGTTCGTAGAGCCATGCCTTGGCTGAGAAATCGGAATCACCGCTGCCGAATTCAGCTAAGATCTTCACGCCTTCGGGGAATTCGGGTTCTATCTTTTCAGAATCTTCGAAACGGTGCAGGACGGCGAGCCTTTTGCCCTGCCATTCGCGGATCACGAGCTGCTGTCCGTGCGGCTTAAGGTAAGTAGTATTCTCGTATCTATGGACTATCGTTTTTCCGTTTTTGATTATGCCGCTGCACTTGTTGTAGAAAGACATGCCTTCTTCTACCACAGCCCATTGCTCATCTGTCAGCTCGTAGATCTCTCCGCTCAGGCACATGCGGCCGAGGAAAGTTGCGGCAAGGGAATATTCCAGTCTTTCTTTGCTGTCGTCTCCTCTTAAGACGCACCAGATCTGGTTTTGTTCAGGCTTTATAACCCTTTGGAGATTAGCCGCGATCAAAGGGATCGCAGGTGTTTCATGGGCATCTGAGAAACTTGCCTGGCTGACAAGTTCCATCCAGGAAGCTTCCAATCTGTGGCCGCCGCTCGCGCAGTTTTCTATTACGATGTCCGGGATCTCCCTGCGGATCTTACGATAGAATTCCTGGCTGGCAGCAACCTTGCGCCTTAAGGATTCACCAATGCTTTCGGCTCCGTCACACCCCATGCCGAGGGTGTCGTTGTAGTCGATCTTGATGTAGCCGAATCCGGAATCCTTCAGGAACTTGATGACCTTATCGGTCAGGTAATCCGTTACCCATGGATCTTCCATGTCCCAGAAGCGTCTGCCGCCTACCTGAAGAGGAAGGCCGTCCTTCTTAACAAGGTGGTCAGGATCGTTATAATATCTGCATCTTGAGGCGAGAGTCTCGAGCTCGAACCAGATACCGGGGATCATGCCCTTGGAGCGGATATAGTCCGCGATGGCTTTCATGCCGCCCGGGAATCTTTCTTCGTTTACTTCCCAGTCACCCAGACACTCGTACCATGTATCGTCGCCGTACCAGCCTGAATCTATTACCAGGAACTTTATACCCTTGCCTTCGAGTTTGTCGCAGCATTTCCTGACGTTCTCGAAAGTGGGATTTCCCCAGGTAGTGCAGTATTCGTTATAGAGTATCGCCATGTCGTTATCAGCAGGAGATATGGCGGGGTGCTGTGCTTTGACGAGCTTATCGAATATATCGTAAAGAGATCCGCCTCTTGCAAGGACCGCTTCGGGAGAAGTGAATGACTCTCCCGGAGCCAATGTCTTCATCCAGTGTCCGAAATCCCTGTCACCTATGCCGCCGGCGATCGTAAGGGCTGCTTCTTTTTCACAAAGGATCTCCATCTGCCAGGTCGAAGGAGCGTATAGCTCTATGCCGAGAAATTCGCCTGTACTGCTGTCTTCAGTTGCAAGGAAGGGGAAATATTTCCTGACCGGCATGGAGCCGGGGTTGCCGAACTTTTCGATGCGCAGACCGTAGTTTGCCCAGGACGGTTCCATGTGCATCTCATCGAGTGTCTCTGTGCGGAGTTTCCCTTCAGCGCTCCAGAAGGACTGCAGGCGGTGGATCCTGTCTGCCTTTACTCCGGAGATAACAAAGCTCGTGATAAGTTCCAGATCGACTTCGTGACTGCTGTTATTGTTTACTGTTGTCTTAACTCTGAGAGCATCCCCGTCCTGTGTCTTAATGACCTTCAGGACAAGGCCCCGGTCATCTTCGTAGACTGCGGTCCCTTCTTCCCATTCCTCAGAGCCTTCCTTAAGACGGAAAGCTTCCATTGTTCCGCTTCCCAACATGGTAAGTCCGCATGAATAGCTTCCGTTATAACGGTCACCTGCTGCTTTGATCTCAGTCCTGATAAGCATCTGCAATTACTCCGTCTATTCGGGCAGGTAGACGAATACAGGGTCATCATCGATCTTTGAATAGAGTACTCCGTTCAGGGAATAATAGATCTTGTTGTCCGGATCGCATTCGAAACGGTAATGGATCCTGTAGATCGTGATGCTTCCGTCGTCATTGATGTATCCGAGACTCTGAGCGCGGGAGCGCTTCTGTATTATGTTGATGCTCCCGATGTCCTTGTTAATGGCTACGGTAAAGAAAATGTTCCGGAATTTGACTTTAGTATCTTTGCCGACACCTAATTCATCGACATTATCTGCTGTCGGTATCTTGTCGCTCTTGAAAGCAGGAGATCTTTTGAACTCATCGGTCTGGTAATAATCCCTGCTGCTGTCCCTGATCTTTACCCTGAACTCCGCAGGGAACAAGGATCCCTCATCACCTATACCGGTGATCTTCACGTTCCCCAAGGTCTCATCCCCGATCTCGATCCTCTTGTTTTGAGGGTCTCCGTCCCAGTACCAGGTTAGGACGGTCGCTTCGGTCCTGTCCTTATCGTGTTTGTACTCGAAAACGCCCTGGATCTCAGCCATACCGTTATAACGCTGCGGAGTGGAGTTTTTTTCCAAGAGAGAGAACTTGAGATGGAATGCCACAATAAAGAAGATAAAAGCTATTGCCAGTATCGAAGATAACGTGATCCCGGCTATGCCGAGCCACTTGCCTTTCTTGATCTTTTTTACCGAAGTGATAAGACCTGCTGTGGATATGATAAAAGAAACAAAGCACAGGACGAATGCAGTAACTGTTCCTGTGAGCATGATAATGAAAAGATAGGGAAGACGCGGATCTTCAGACGCAGGGAGCGGATTATCCCTGACGATGTTATAGGACATGAAGCTTGACACCATTGATACGATGACAAAGACAAGAGCGAGCAAAGAGAAAACAAAACCCGCTACACATGCTTTGCTGTATTCGAGTTTCTCCTCTTCAGGAGAAGTCAGGACATCATCAGTCCCTGTCTCCTTATCTTCTCTTTCTGTATTGCCGTCATATTGATCAGACATTAAGAATATCTCCCTGTCTTAGTTCATCGCAAAGTTCCGTATGTCTCGTGTAACAGGTCCTTTTACGACAGATACATTCTAACATAATTAGACTATACAGGTACTGCGGATTGATCAGCGCAAAAAAGTTTTTTGATGTTCATAAAGACTACACATCTTTTCCTTACAATACGGCTGTAAAAAGAAAAACCCGGATAAGAGGGGGAGGGAAAACCTATGAAAAAACATTATCTTTTAGCTTGTATGCTCTTTTGCTTGATCCTTCTGACGGTCTTTAGCGTGGGAGTAATGATCTTTACTTCATCCCAACTCAGCAAAGTCAACGAAGAATTCATCAATCTGTCAGCACACAGTCAGATCCGTGATGATGACAGGGAATTTGATGATATGGATCCTCTTATGGCTTATGCATACGGCAACTGGGAATATTATAGTGATCAGCGCAAACTTACCCGTACAGGCCCATGGGAACATTTAAGTCACGGTAAGATCGTAACCAATACAAGGGGCTTCTACGGCGCAATACTGGATGTCGACAACGGTTTCAGACCAATTGCGGAAGTTCAGAACTTTATGGAGATAACAACGCTCAAAGAAAACGGTCCGGATTATGAACCTTATAGCGAAATCCGTATTGCACTCGTTGACGACACCTTTGATCAGGATACGGATCTTTCTGCTGATCCTGATGATGCTTCAACCGTTTCCATGATCGGCGGAAAATGTGACGGTGTCTACGCATTTGACGGAACATTGTCCTGGTATGAGGAGGGAGAGACAAAGACATTCTATCTTTCCCGCCCGAAGAATGCTGACCTCGCCAAGACTGTTCCCTATGAAGAATGGGATGAGTTCCACGAGAATCTTTTCGTAGAGCTTTATACTTTCGGAAACAGCGCAGCAAAGAAAAAGATGAATGGTGAAGCTAAGGAAGTATTTATACAGGGACTGGAACTTAATAAAGATAACTTTGGTGCTGACGGACTCTCCGGAACTTATGCATTTACAAAGGGAGATATCACAACGACCTATTATGACATCCACGTCTATAACGTCTCTGGCAGGACCATAATGCTGGCCTATGCGGAAGTATTTAAACCTTTGAGCTTTGTATTGCAGGAGAATCTGGATGTATATATTTTCTTTGTTCTGGTACTTCTCATAATGGAGGGTGTGGTCGTAATGAACTTTGTGGCGCTCTGCCAGGCACAGAGGAAATTCGAGATCAAGAGCCAGAGGCTCACGCACGGTATAGCTCATGAATTAAAGACACCTCTTGCGATCACGAAGACATGTGTCGAGAACTGGGAATATATAGACGAGGATCAGCGCTCTGAATATTCGAAAAAGATAATCACTGAAGTAGACCATATGTCAGGTCTTATTACAAGGCTTCTGGACCTGTCCAAGTACAGCAGCGGCAATATAACGATAAATCCCGAGACGGTCGATCTTATGGCCCTGACAAAGAGTGTCTGCAACAGGATGGGTGATATCGTCAAAGAAAGAAAACTCGATATAGCGATATCCTTCGACCGTGATGAGTATCCGGTATCAGCCGACCTTGACATGATGAACATCGTCATAAGCAATTTCATCTCTAACGCGGTCAAATATGCTGATAAGAAGATCAGGATAAGCCTGACACAATCCGGCAGAAAGATAACGTTCTCCATAACTAATGACGGCGCGAAGATAGCAAGGTCAGATCTTAAGAAAGTATGGGATGTCTTCTATAAGACAGACGAATCCAGGAGTGATAGAATAGGTAGCAGCGGGGTGGGACTGTCTGTAGTAAAGAACATACTGGACTTGCATAAAGCAAAATACGGCTGTGACAGCAATGAGCAGGGGACTGTTTTCTGGTTCGCAATGGATTCGGTTAAGAAGGAAGATATGTAATGTATCGCATATTGATCGCAGAAGATGACGACACATTAAGGAATATCCTTACAATGTTCTTCAGCAAGAACGGATTTGAGACGGATGCTGTAAGCAACGGTATTGATGCATGTTCATATGCCGATAAGAACAGATATGACATCGTGATCTTAGACATAATGATGCCCGGCAAAGACGGCAGGGAAGTCTGTAAGTTTATCCGCGGCAAGTACGATGTCCCGGTAATATTCCTTACAGCTTTGGGGGGCGAAGAAGATATAGTCAAAGGCTATGAAGTCGGTGCGGATGAATATATCAGCAAGCCCTTTTCGTCCAAGGTCCTACTGGCAAAAGTCAACGCTCTCATCAGCCGCTATCACGGCCTTCTTGTTAAGGACGGCAAGATCACTGTTGACGAGATCACGATAGAACCTGCAAGACGTTACGTGACCGTGGAAGGCAAAGCCTGCGATCTTGCTCCCAAGGAATATGAGCTGCTGATGTATTTTCTCGATAATCAGGGAATGGTCCTGACTCGAAATCAGATCCTCGATAAGGTCTGGGGCATGGATTACGAAGGCTACGACAGGACTGTCGATACCCACATCAAGATGTTAAGGAAAGCTCTCGGCAAAGCTGGTTACCATGTGGAGACCGTGATCAAGTCCGGCTACGTCTGGAAGAACAGGAGCTGATCAGATTATATTCTTTATTCCTTCGCATATCTTTCTTGCGACAAGGGGGTTATTCATCGTATAGAGATGGATCCCCTTGATGTCGCTTACGAGAAGGTCGATTATCTGGCTTAAGCAGTATGACATGCCTGCATCGAAGAGAGCATCTTTGTTGTCTTCGTAACGGGAGATTATCTGTTGGAACCTTCTCGGGAAAGATGCATGACACATCGGCACGATCCTCTTGATCTGGGCTGCGTTGATGACGGGCATAACGCCGGGGATCACGGGGATGTCGATCCCTGCGATCTCACAGTCTTCGTGGAAACGGTAGAAGATCTCGTTGTCGAAGAAGAGCTGGGATAAGAGTACTTCTGCTCCCGCGTCGACTTTCTTTTTGAGGCTCTTCATCTCGGAGATCATGTTCGTTGACTCCGGATGGCACTCGGGATAGCAGGCGCCCAGGAAGCAGAAGTCGTTTTCTTTCTTAAGGTAGGAGATGAGGTCGGACGAGTGTTTGAAGTCATCCTTCGCAGCTGCGTTTGGATTGGGATCACCGCGCAGTGCGAGGATGTTTTCTATACCTTCGTCTTTTAAGACGCGGGCGAACTCGTCGATCTCGTTCTTATCGTAGTGAAGACATGTAAGGTGTACCACAGGCTCGATCTTGTATTCGTACTTGATCTTCTTTGCGAGCTCGATAGTCCTGTTGCAGTTGGAAGATCCCCCTGCACCGAAAGTTACGCTTATGAAGTCAGGCTTAAGCTCGCTCAAGACTTCGAGCGTCTCGTCGATGCTCTCGAGCTCGGTATCTTTCTTGGGCGGAAAGATCTCGAAGGAAAGACTTCTTTTTGTATTGTAGACCTGTGATACTTTCATTACTTATCCTCTGATAGTCTTGGCTGCCTCGACCAGGTTGATGAGGCTCTTCTTTGTCTCTTCGTTTCCTCTTGTCTTAAGACCGCAGTCAGGGTTTACCCAGAGCTTGGAATCTTCGATCTTCTGTCTCATCCTGGTGAGGGCAGTTACGATCTCTTCAACTGAAGGAACACGGGGGCTGTGGATGTCGTAGACACCGGGGCCGACTTCCGTCTTGAAGTTGTTTTCTTTCAGGGAATCGAGGATCTGAAGATCAGAACGTGATGCTTCGAAAGTTATGACGTCAGCATCCATCGCATCGATCGCGGGGATGATGTCAGTGAACTCGCTGTAGCACATATGCGTATGGATCTGTGTCCCGGGCTTTACCTTGCTGTGAACGAGCCTGAATGCGGGGATCGTAAAGTCAAGATATTCACTGTACCAGTCGGACTTACGGAGAGGGAGCTTCTCGCGGAGAGCTGCCTCGTCGATCTGGATGATGTTGATGCCGTTGGCTTCAAGATCCAATACCTCATCCCTTATCGCAAGAGCGATCTGGAGGATACTTTCCTTGATGGAGATGTCTTCTCTGGGGAAGGACCAGTTAAGTATCGTAACGGGACCTGTGAGCATTCCCTTGACTGGCTTGTCCGTGCAGGACTTTGCAAATTTCGACCAGAATACCGTGATGGGCTCTTTCCTCGATACGTCGCCCCATACGATCGGAGGCTTGACGTTTCTTGTTCCGTAGGACTGCACCCATGCCTTCTCAGTGAAGATGAATCCGTTCAGGTGCTCACCGAAATATTCGACCATGTCGTTACGCTCGAACTCGCCGTGAACGAGGACATCGAGACCGATCTCTTCCTGGAGCTTTATGCATTCAGCGATCTTGTTCTTGTTGAACTCTATATAATCTTCCTTGCTCTTTAAGCCCTTCTTGAATTCCTGCCTGTTCTTGCGGACATCCTGTGTCTGGGGGAAGGAACCGATCGTGGTCGTAGGGAAGAGAGGGAGAGATAGGATCTCTTTTTGGATCTTCTCTCTTTCGGAGAACTCCGGGAGCCTTACGTAATCGGCATCAGTGATGGCTGCAACCTTGTCCTGGACCTCCTTGTCGACGCTGTCGATACGTCCCTCGAAAAGTGCCTGGTTCTTCTTATATACGTCACTGTTCTCGTAACCGCTCCCTGCGAGTGATGCGATCTCGTTAAGCTCAGTAAGCTTTTCTTCTGCGAATGCGAAATGCTTCTTGTAATCAGCAGAGAGTTTTGTCTCGCTCGCGAGTGTGTAGGGCACATGAAGGAGCGAGCAGGATGTTCCGAGGACGACATTTCCGATGCCGGTCTCATTTAAGACGGATAAGGTCTTCTTGTAGTCGTTTCTCCAGATATTCTTGCCGTTTACAAGACCTGCAACGAGGATCTTATCTTCGGGGAAACCATATGTCTTGATGAGATCTGCGGTCTTTGTTCCTTCGATGAAATCAAGACCGATGAGATCGAAACCGAGTTTTATGACTTCGCTGTAGATGTCCCTGATGTCGCCGAAATATGTCTGGAGTAAGATCTTTGTGCCGTTCTTGTTTTCGAGGATCTGAAGATAGATGTCCTTAAAAAGAGCGATGTCAGCTGCATCGAGATCTCTTACGAGATAGGGCTCGTCGAATTCGATAAGTCCTGCACCTGCGGATGCGAGCTTTGAGACGAGCTTTATGTATTCAGAAGTAAGGACAGAAGATACATCGGCGATCTTCTTGCTGCCCGTAAACTTTGCGAGCTTTAAGAAAGTGAAAGGGCCTATGAGAGCAACTTTTGTATCGACTCCCAATTCTTTTGCTTCCGTGAATTCATCGACGGGCTTTGTTCCGCTAAGACTGATGACCGTATCGTTGTCGATCTCGGGAACAAGGTAGTGGTAGTTGGTGTTGAACCACTTCTTCATTGCGAGGGCTTTTACGTTTCCTTTATTCCCCTGATAACCTCTTGCAAGAGCGAAATATGTTTCAAGTTCCGAAAGACCCAGGTCCTTATATCTTTGCGGGATGATGTTGAAGAGGCATGCCGTATCGAGTACGTTGTCGTAGAAAGAAAAATCATTGGAAGAGATATATGTGATGCCTGCTTCCTTTTGAGCAAGAAGATCTTCCTTCCTTATGGCCTTAGCCGCATCAAGAAGTCCCTGTTCACTGAGCTGTCCTTCGAAGAACTTCTCGGATGCAAACTTTAACTCTCTGTCCTTGCCTATTCTCGGGTAGCCGATTACTGATGTATTCATGTGTGTTTCCTCCATTGCGGATTTGTTTTATTGATAGCGAGTATAAACCGACCATATTGATAGGTAAAATACATTAAATCTTGCTTGACCATAGATAAAATCTATGGCAAGTGCTAAAATGCAGATGGAATCGATAGAAAGGATATATTCCTGATGACCTATAAACAGCTTCAATACATAGTTACCGTTGCAGAGGAAGGCAACATAACAAATGCCGCGAAAAAACTTTTTATCGCCCAGCCGAGCCTTACTTCCGCCATAAGGGAACTGGAGAACGAATATAACATAACGATATTCGCAAGATCGAATAAAGGCATAAAGCTGACACCGGAAGGAGAAGAATTCCTGGGCTATGCAAGACAGGTATTAGATCAGACCCAGCTCATTGAGGAGCGCTATAAGGGGACCAACACCGGTAAGCTCAAGTTCTTCGTGTCCGCCCAGCACTATTCGTTCGCGGTGGAAGCTTTTGTGGAGCTGTTGAAGAGGAGCGGCGCGGACAAGTACGAGTTCCATATGCGCGAGACACAGACCTTCAACATAATCGATGACGTGGCGCACTTAAGGAGCGAGATCGGCATACTCTATCTTAATAAGTTCAACCAGGAAGTAATACTTAAGACATTAAAAGATAACAATCTGTCCTTCAATCCTCTGTTCAGGGCTGAGCCGCATGTCTTCATTGGCAAGAACTCTCCTCTTGCGAAGAAGAGATATCTTACCTTGGAAGACCTGAAGCCATATCCGAGGCTCTCCTACGAGCAGGGCAGCCATAACTCCTTCTATTTTTCGGAGGAGATATTAAGCACTGTCGATTGCGATAAGGAACTGGTCGTACTGGACCGCGCGACGCTCTTCAACATGCTGATAGGTCTTAACGGATATACGATCTGCAGCGGCGTGATCAACGAGGAACTTAACGGACCCAACATCATTGCCAAGAAGCTCAAGGTCGACGACTATATGGAGATAGGATATATACTTCCCAACTCGATACATCCCTCGCACCTGACATCGGAATATATAGATATCCTGAAGAAGCTAACTAAAGAATAGCTATTTGACGATATTCCTGACCCAGATGCCTGACCTTACAAAGAAGAAGGCGATTATGCACTTTATGAATTCCAGGCTGCGGATGATGCCGACCAGCCAGAGTATGTCGATGTTTGTAAAGCGGCTCAGGATATAAGCCAGGGTGACCGTGACGACCCAGGTGTAGACACTGTCGAAGATGACCGTGATGATGGTGTTTCCGCCGGATCTCATTATGAAATAAGATGCGTGCGTATATGCGCAGAAAGGCATCGTCACCGCTGCTATGAGAATGAAGCCCGAAGCCATTGCCCGGATCTCATCGGATGTGTTGTAGAGCAGAGGGAAGAAGGGTGAGATGCATACCATAATAACCGCGAAAACGATACCGCATAAGACGGTGACCCAACGCATCTTGTTTGCTTTCTCTTTGGCTTCGGCAAGTTCGCCTGATCCGAGTATATGCCCCATCATGATGCCGACGGCTTCGCCCATCGCTATGAAGGCAACGCCCATGAGGTTCCAGAGGGTGGACTCGATATTGAAGGCCGCGACAGCATCAAGGCTCCTGTATGAATAGCACTGGTTGATCGTCGTCATGCCGAGTGACCACAAGGTCTCGTTAGCCATGAGAGGCAGAGCCTTAAAGAAGAACTTGAATGCAAGATCCATCGGCACCTTGAAATCCTTGAAGGCACCGCGGATGAAAGGGAAGAGATCAGCATGCTTGCCTGTGTATATGATGAGGATGGCAAGCTCGACGAATCTTGAGATAACTGTTGCAATGGCGGCACCGGCCGCTCCCATTGCAGGGAGTCCGAGATGGCCGTAGATAAGTATGTAGTTGCCGACGAGATTAACGAAGATCGCACAGAGAGATGAATACATCGGTACCTTTGTGGCGCCGAGATCCCTAAGTGTGCCTGCGTAAGCCTGGGACAGTCCGATCGGTATCAGGCTTATCAGGATGATGTGCATGTAATCCACGCCGATCACCAGCGTCTCTGCCGCATCTGCGGGATTTCCCTCGCCCAGCAGGAAGAGGTTGATGAGATAAGGCGACAGGAAGGCAAGTATCAGTATGCATAAGGAAGATATGATCGTGTTAAATACGATCTTGAAGCGGAATGTATAGCGGATCCCGTCATCGTCTCCCTTGCCCTTGTACTGTGCCGTAAAGATGCCGACACCGGCTGTTGCGCCGAATATGACAAGGTAGAATACGAAGATCAGCTGGTTGGCGATCGCAACACCGGAGAGCGCGTTCGTACCGACCTGCCCGATCATGAGATTGTCGAGAAGGTTTACGAAGTTGGAGATACCGTTCTGGACCATCATGGGGAGGGCGATCAGAAGGAGTCTCTTTATATACGCTTTGTCATCCTTAAGTTCCGGCATTTTGCTCGCGTTTTCCTTTGCTGAATTTTGTCGGTTCGAGAATTGTAACAAAAGAGATATTAATATACAAGCCTGTTATTTTTTTACAAGATTAAAGGGGCTGTCATTTGACAGCCCCTTAAGATCATTACCTTTCCTTCACGGGAACAAGTTCGATATAGCCTCTTTCTCCCACGGGTTCAAGCTGGATCCTCGGATTCTTGTCATCCCATACATAGCCTATGAAGCCGGGATCGTATTTCTTTTCGGCATCCCAGATCTCGTTGATCGCCGCGACATAGTCTTCTTCAGCGAAAGGCTCTCCCCTGAAAAGAAGATATTTTGCAGCAGGAAGATCTATGATCTCGAAGCCTTCGGGAACGGATCCTGCATAGTCTGCTTCAACTTCCACGCCCTGAACATACTCGTTGCTCAAAGGATTCCTTAAGTGTTCGGGAAGCCAGAGGCAGACGGGCTCTCCGCTGATCGACTTTATGCTCGTAAGAAGTCCCCAGACATCGCAGCCGACTTCCTCGCAGTAGCTCCAATATTCGGTCGCTTTCACGCCGCGCTTGATGATGACTTTCCTCGCCGGTTTTTCGATCAGCTGAATAAATACGTTTCTTATCTCACTCATTTTGCTCACTTTCCTTTCTTCATCGATTATAAGATCGGGAGTGAAGAGCCACAGGGGGACAGGGGCGCAAGCATACTCTTTCGGATTGCAGCCGAATTCACGTCTGAATGCACGCCTGTAACCGTCAACACTTTCAAAACCCATGTCCAGAGCAATATCCAGGACTGACACGTTCTCATCACGTAAGGCCAGCGCCGACCGGGACAGTTTAAGGCGCCTGATGTAAACTGCCGGTGTCATATCCAGATATCTGATGAAGAGTCTTCTCGCATACCAGGGCGAGAAAGAAGATACCCTTGCAAGGTCGTTTATCGTTATATCTTCCCGGATATGACTGCTGATATAATCCTGCATCAGTCTTACTGCTGCTCTATGTTCTTTCATCGGCTCATCTCCTCCATGAGCTTATATTACCTTTTGAACCAAAGGAAAATCTCGACTTTTTTTGCCCTGTTTTCGTGACAGGATATTTCTGATTATATATGAAGCTACATGGCCCCGGTCCGAAAAGATTTTCCTTCAATCGTGGCAAAAATGAAGTAAGTTTCCCCTCCGGGATTTACATATGGATATATCTGCTATAATGACGCCAACATTTTGACAGACAGGAAAGAAGACTTATATGAAAAGACTGCTGATATCGTTGATAAGCATTGCCGTGATCACATCCTCCATAGCAGGATGTGCTGTTAATACTGCCGGGACAAGTGCGGTTACTTCCGCAAGCGAAAGCTCCGTCAGTTCTGAGACGACTACGTCCGCGACAACGACGACTGAGACCACGACAGAAGCAACTACGACCACTGAAGCCAGAGGCCACTTTGAATTCAAGCCCATCGTGATCGGTCCGATATTCAAGGACTACATGGGCGAAGATATGTATAAGGCCTACTGCAACTATGTCAATGCCGTAAGGGCAGGAGAGGATTCTTTCGAGGTAAAGGATGAAGAGACATATGACTGGATGATCGGCCAGTTCCCGTCTCACTGTTACCCTCTTTTGGGCGAGTATACCGAATCCAATTATGCTGGTGCCGTAAAAAAGGGAAGGGGCACCTTCCAGTATAAGATCTCCAAGGAAGAATTTGCCGCCAAGAGCGCCGATTTCGAAAAGCTGGTCACAAATATTTTGAACGAGAACTTAAGGGATGATTATTCGGACTTTGAGAAGGTCCTGGCTCTCTATATCTATTTTTCGGAAAACTATTCATACGATTACGATACATACTATGAGATGAACGATCACTACGTGGATAATCTCTCGCCTTACAGGTTCCTTACCACGGGTCACGGGATCTGTTCCGAGTGCGGCCCCGCTTTCTCTTATCTCCTGCTTCAGGCGGGTGTCCAGGCTGACTGCATCGGAGGAAATACCGAATATTCAGGCGAGGGACATTCCTGGTCTTACGTGACGATCAACGGCAATCATTATCATGTTGACGCGACCTATGCGATGCAGTCCGGTGTCAACCTGTCCTATCTCATGATGACCGATGAGAGGCGTGAGAAAGATGACGGATATAAGAAAAGCAAGAACTCATTCGCCCGCAATAAATCGGGAGAACTTAAAGGCGACCGTTATGATGCGGATGATGACTTTTTCGCGCCCTTAAAGGATGGTCATCTTATCTCATGGGACCACGATAAGAAACTTATCTACTATACTGATGCGGACGGCAACGAAAAGATTTTCGATTATTCTCCCTTTGCCTGATCCTATTTCCAAAGATCCGTCTCTTCAGGATCAAGTCCGATGTCGGCTGCCTTGAAAACGGGATTATTTTTCGCTTTTTTCTGCTTCTCATAATCCTTCAAAGTCTTGAAGGCTATGCTTCCGAGCAGCGCACAAGCGGGGATGTTGATCAGGGTCATGCCGCCCATCGTGATATCCGCAACAGCCCATGCAGCATCCATCGGGATGACGGTGCCGAAGAAGATTATGACTGCGCATATGAGGTGGAAGATATCGAGGAATCTTTTCGAAGGCATTTTCTTATGGTTGATATAGGCGAGAGCGTTATCAACATAGAAAAGATTTCCGAGCAGGGTCGTGAATGCGAAAAGGACCATCGCCACAGTGATGAATATGGGACCGAATCTTCCGAAGACTGTTGATATGGAATTCTGTACGTACTGGGCTCCGGCCACGTCCGCGCTCCTCTCGGCGCCGGAGGATAAACACATCAATGCCGTTGCAGTGCAAAGGAGCAGGGTATCGATATAGACGGACAAGGTCTGAACAAGTCCCTGTTTTGCGGGATGCGTAACATTGGCGGAAGCGGATGCGTTAGGCGCTGAACCAACGCCGGCTTCATTCGAATACAGGCCGCGCTTGATGCCGTAGACTAAGCAGGATCCGGCGATACCGCCGAAGATCGCCTTGAAGTTGAATGCGTCTTTGAAGATGTCCGCAAACATTGAAGGGATATTCCTGAAATTGACTGCGATCACGATCAGCGATATGACCACATATGCTATGCCCATAACGGGGACCAGGATCTCGGTAAATCTGACTACGCGCTTTCCTCCGCCGAGCATGAAGAAGGCGACCAGCACCATGAGTATGATGCCGACTGCAACAGCTACGGCACTTACTTCACTGCCGAAAAGCTTGAAGGTGAAGTTGTTGTAAAAACCGTAGGCCGCAAATGATGACTGAAGGTTATAAGAGCACAGAAGGTTAAAACCGAATCCGTATGTCGCGATTAGGAAGATGCAGAACACGATGGACAGCCAGGGCGCATGAAGAGCTCTTTCGATGTAGTAAGCGGGACCTCCGAAATAGTTGCCGTTCTCATCTTTTCTCTTGAATATCTGGGCGAGTGTACTTTCAACGAATGCGGATGCGGCAGTGATGATGCACATTACCCACATCCAGAAACAGGCGCCGGGTCCTCCGATGCAGACCGCGGTGGATACGCCGACGATGTTTCCCGTTCCGACACGGGAAGCGGTGGATATCATCAGGGCCTGGAATGAAGAGACCGTCTTGCCTGATCTGTCTTCAGACGGTTCGAGTAAGAGCTTGCAGGATTCCTTGAACAGGCGGATCTGGACAAACCCGGTCCTGAAAGAAAAATAAAGTCCTGCGATGGTCATGATGATTATCAGTACCGGAAAATACAGAAAGTCATCGGTCTTGTTCAAAAAGTCAAGGATCGCCTGCCCCATTACCGCTCCTTTCGAAAAGCTTAATCTGCGTTGTTTTCGTAAGCTGTATAGACGTAGGAAAGATCCATCGGGGCTTTCCCGAAGATCTTGTTATACTGTTCTTCCGTCGGGACTTCTCCCAACTGCCATGCAGCGTCACCGTAAAACTTCTTGAGATGCTCATTTATGAGTTTCTTTACGAGAGCAGTCCTGTCCGCATATTCAGGGTTCGTATCGAAGAAATCTCTTGAGTAGATGCCCTCTGCCATCGTAAGTGTGCTCATGGCATCGTTGTAGTTCAACAGGATGTACAAAAGCTCGTCTTTGCTGTACTTATAGGAGTCATTTTTGCTGCCGGGCAGGCCCTTTTTGGCAATGTAATCCGGATAGCCGGTGTCCTTTCCCTGATAAACGTTGTCACCGTAAAAGGCCTTGAGGTCTTCAATGGGTATGGTGCTTCCGAAGGGGATCTTCTTGCTGATGAGATAGCTCATGAGGACTTCGTTAAAAGGGTCCGTGTAGATATATTGGGAGTCCAGATAATTGCTGCAGAAGATCTCATAACTGCTGGAATAGGCACCGATAAGACCGGTCGCGCTCACGTCAGTTATGTAGAGCTTGAAATAGTTTACTTCGGAGAAAGGGATGCTCTCGTAATCTGTGCCGTAAAGGTCGTTTGCACAATCCGTAAACATCTTGTTGAGTTCGTCCGTGAAGCCGAAAAGGGATATGTAGGAAGCCAGCGTCTGACCATTGAACTTTTTCTGTATGTTCATGTCCAGCTGTTTGGAGTCGAAATTACTCCAGGACAGATTAAATCCGGTCTCACTTTCCTGACTGCTCTCTGTTGTCGCGGAGGTTGTCGTCTCGGACTTGGATGTTTCCGTCTGACTGCCTGAAGTGCTGACCGGGGTCGTGCCCGTCACCGCATCGCCCAACATATTGCAGCCCGTACCCGAAACCATGGTCAGGATCATTGCTGCGGCAACTGATGCCGAAATAATCTTTTTGCTCATTTTCGCCTCCGCCGGCACAAACATGCCTTGTCTATTTATTTCCTTTTAGGATTATATCATTTCATAAGGCATATGGCAGGGGATGGGGAATAGTCACAAAACTGTAAGTGACACGGATTATATAAAATGCTATTCTGAAAAGTGCGGACCTGAATGAAGAAGAGGTCTGATATCGAAAGGATCTAAGGAGAGCAGTATGTTATTTGTTTTGGCTCTGATACCCGTTGTCGGGCTTCTGTTTTTCATATATTTCAACGATAAGAAAGAGAAAGAACCCATTGGTCTCCTGGTCGCATTGTTCTTTGCGGGAATGGGCACGGTCCTTACGGCCATGGCCGCCGAAATCCTGGGCCAGCTGTTGCTGGGAGCCGTCCTGCCTGATTCATCAGTAGTCAAGGCTGTCCTTCTTGCGATCGTGATAGTCGGTCCCGCCGAGGAGCTCGGCAAGTTTTTCGTTCTTAGGATCATTAGCTGGAAGAACAAAAACTTCGATTACAGCTTCGATGCCATCGTCTATGCGGTGTTCGTATCACTCGGTTTTGCCTGTCTCGAAAATATCAATTACGTATTCAGCAACGGTGCCGGAACAGCCTTCCTCCGTATGATGACTGCCGTTCCGGGACACGCTTGCTATGCCGTGTTCATGGGATATTTCTACGGCAAGTCCAAGTACGCCCTGCTTACGGGTAACAAGGGCAGGTATGCGGGCTTCACACTTCTTTCGATATTCGTCCCCATCGTGACCCACGGTGTATACGATGCGATCCTTATGGCAGGATACGCTTCGGGAGTAGATACTCTTGCAGGTCTCAGTCTGATCTTGTGGATCCTTTATATCATCGCGCTCTTTACAGTGTCCTGTATCTTTATCGTCAGGTCTTCAAACAACGATTTCTGTATCGTTACACTGCCTGACAAAGTCCAGACCGTCTACAAGCCTTCTGTTGTCGGCAGCTGGACCTGTTCGTGCGGATCCGAGAACTTCTATAACTATTGTTCCAAGTGCGGCAGGGTCCGCACTTTCGGTACCCTCTGGCATTGCCCGAACTGCAGGACCCTCTGCACCATGAATTTCTGCGGAAACTGCGGCTGTTCTAAGCCTTCTTCGGAAGTGAAGTCCATATAAGAAGACCTGCGGCTGATACGATCACGGGCAGACAGCCGATGAGCCCGAAGCAGTTAGGTCCCCATATCGAAAGAGCCTCGTTTCCGCTCCTTAACATGAACATAAGGGGTATGGCGGATGCATTCATGGATGAATGCATAAGCGAAGGGATCCATATGCAGCCCGTCTTCTCATAAAGATGATCTATGAGGATGCCGAAAGCGCATAAGCTCAGGCAGATCATGACAGGTCCCGTAAAGGGCTTGCCCCAGTAAGCGCCTTCGTAGAAATAACTTCCGATGATGACGAGCGGCCAATGCCAGATGCCCCAGAGCGCTCCTCCCAAGAGCTTTCCTGCGGCGGGACCGAGCTTGGCCTTGAGGTAAGGATACATGACTCCTCTCCAGCCTGCTTCCTCACCGAGGCTCGGCAGGATCTGCGACAGAGGCATGAACGTCAGCGACATTATGACCGACATGACGATGAGCATTGTCGGCGTAACGCCTGCTTCCGTAAGTGCGCCGGCTGTCTCAGCTGGGAAGACGGAACTGAGTCCCGATAAGGACGGACCGAATGCATCCTTATTGAAGACGAAGAATATCAGGGCACCTATCCAGCTTAATATCTGAGGTCCTGTAAGAGCCATGAGAAGGTATTTGAAGCCGAACTTCGGCCTCCAGCCGATCTTCTTTAAGGGAAGCCCCGATACTGCAACTGCTATCAGGGGGATAAATACCGCGATGAACCTGAAGAGCACAAGCCCCGCCGTCATGTTTCCCGATCTCATCAGGATCCCCGCGATCACGAGAGGGATCCAGCCGGCCCCGAAAGAAGCCGTCATAAATACAGCGAACTTCCTGTTCGTTATCTCTTCTTTATTTATCATCTTGTACTCCTTGGATTATTTACCGCTGCTCTTCAGTTTGGAATGCTTCCATTCTGCAAACTTTGAGAAATTCTTATCCGTAACGAAGATGCCTAATATCAGCATCCCGAACATGATACCCAGGCATGTGCCCGAGATGAAGTCGAATACGGGTGACGGATTACCTGACCCCAGGAAGAGGCCCAGGAGATAGATAACTCCGCAGACCGTTGCTCCTATGAACATCAGCTGATATCTCTTAAAAACCTTCTTCATATGGTCGTCAGTATAATCTGCCGCCATGAGCATTGTTTCTTTAAGATCTTTTTCCATAGTCTCGTTTTTCCTCTCGCCGTTAAAGATTTCTCTCATGTCGACATTATAAAGATCTGCAAGTTCGACCAGGATTGAAAGATCGGGAAGGTTGGCTCCCGTCTCCCATCTTGAGACTGTCCTTCTGGTTACGTTCATCTTATCTGCAAGTTCTTCCTGAGTAAGATTGTTTTCCTTTCGAAGTGCCTTAAGGAATTCTCCGATCTTTTGCTGATCCATGTTTCATGCCTCCTTGAGTGATGGCTCGAGTCTAGCTTTTTCCTCCCTCGAAAAACAGGACACAAAACGAGCAAATGCCCTGTTTTCGGGAATGAGACAGCAGATGTCCCATTACTAGAGATTACCATAACAATAAAATATCCGAAAATTACGCAACGGTTTTCATCGAAAACTATTGACTTTTTACGGAAAGGTTGTATTCTTTGTATTACAACAACTAATACAAACGATACAGACGCGCAATAAGGTCTGTATCAGACAGGAAGAAAGGGAGTGGCAAATATGGATAAGAAGAAAGTAATCAAGTTTGTGCTGATCACTCTGGCAGCGGCATGGGCGATCCAGATCGCGGTATCGCTTTTCGCCTTATATAACCCGGGCATGATCGGAACGGGAGTTTTCCAGGCAGGTCTTATGGTCTGCATGTTCGTGCCGCTTATCGTATCGATACTGGTGAGGACCGGCGTTAAGAGCATCGGCTGGAAGCCTAAGCTCAAGGGCAATGTCAAATGGATATTCTTTGCTCTTCTGATGCCGATGTTGTTTACGGTCCTGGGTGCTGCGGCCTTCTTCATGATCCGCCCTGACCTGTTCAGTCTGGACGGCTCGTATATGCTGAAGATCGTGGAAGCACAGGGTATTGACCCTGCCGAGTATATGGATGCCATGGAGAAGCAGGGCTTATCGATGGGGCTGCTCCTGCTGATAACGGCAGTCCAGTGCGTAACATACGCGCCTTTCATCAACATGTTTCTGGCCATAGGCGAAGAGGCCGGATGGAGAGGATTCCTCTATCCCGAGCTCAAAAAGAAGTTTTCCAGAGTAACGGTCTGGATCATCGGCGGTGCGATCTGGGCTGCTTTCCATTTCCCCGCAATGCTGATCGCAGGTTATGAATACGGCATGGACTATATCGGCGCACCTGTCCTGGGTCTTGTGACGTTCACTCTGACCTGTATCACATGGGGCATGTTCCATGAGCTTATCTACGACAAGACTAAGTGCATATGGTTCCCGGCTCTGCTCCACGGAGGCATAAACGCATCAGCAACCATGTTCCAGCTGCTGCTGAACGGCAATAAGATCGATGATATCCAGAGGCTCATGGTCTTCGGTCCCGCCCCTCACGGTCTCGTGAGCCTGATCCCCACGATCGTTATCGCGGCGGTCATGGCAGTGGTGCTCCTGAAGGAAGACAGGAAGAAGGAAACGGCTCCGGCGGAATCCTTATAAGGGAGGAAAAGCTATGGTTATAAAGATAGACGAATACTCTGACCTTCCGATCTATATGCAGATCAGGAATCAGATAGTCATGGGGATCTCCTCCGGCGAACTTGCCGCCGGAGAGCAGCTCCCGACCGTAAGGGCTCTTGCCCTGGAGATCGGCATCAATACCATGACCGTGAGCAAGGCTTACCAGATCTTAAAGAACGAAGGTTATATCATGACCGACCGCAAGAACGGGGCCAGAGTAAGGCAGCAGATCGAAAAGACCGGCGTGATATCCGGGGAGAACAAGAACGAACTGAGAAGGATCGTCTCGGAAGCCAGGCTTTCGGGAGTTTCCATAGAAGAGATCCGTGACCTGGTCGACGGCTATTACTACGGAAAGATCTGAATATAAGAAAAGGGCAAAGAGGATAATAATATGGATTATTTTGCAGACATTACATTGTTGATATTGATGGCAGCTGCTTTGCTGATCATGTTTTTCTATGATTATCCGGCAAGATGGCAGGACAGGAAATTAATATTCGGTGTAAGGAACCGTGACGAGTTCAAAGAGGAGAAGGCTTCTTCCGCAGTAAGCAGGATCGTTTCAGAAACAAGAAAGCAGGCCCTGATCATATTGATCATTTCCTTCATCCTGATGGGACTCATCTTTCTGATACCTGACGTTACGGTACGGGTTACGATATGGGTGGTGTTCATCATCATGGATCTCGTCCTGATCGCGGTACCTTTCATGAGATCCAACCGCGAGATGAAGAGCCTCAAGAGGGAGATCGGGATAAAGTCCGAACAGGGCACCACATATACTGATCTTAAAGCAGCAGGTTCGGTCAGCGCGCTCAATATTACAGCCCTGATCATTCCGAACATTATATCTTTGCTGGCTTTCATCGCAGCGCTTCTCTACGATCTGGGAGTAATAGTCCTTCCGGGACTTATTCAGGATACTGAAAAGGCAGGTTCGTTCGCGCTTACCTCCATGACAGCAACATTCCTTTTCATAGGTCTCATGTTGATACCGATCGCCATCATGATGGACCGCACCCGCAATGAGGTCATCTCATCAGACAGCGATATGAACCATAACTATAACAGGGCCAGGAAAAAGGTCTTTGCCGACATGTTTATCTTCATGTCCTGGGCCAATGCCATAGTGGCGGTCCTTTACGCGGCACTTCTCTTTTTCATAAGGAGCGACGTGGTGCTCATCATCCAGATGATGGTCTATGTGATCCTGATAGTTGCGGGCCTTGCAATGCTGGTAAGAAAGTCTCTTGCAGTCGACAGGCATTACCGTAAGGAGACTACGATAGCAGTTGATGATGACGATCACTGGATCCTGGGTTCCTTCTATTACAATCCTGACGACAGGAGACTGAACGTCACAAAGAGGATGGGCATAGGCGGCACGATCAATATCGGTCATCCTGCGGGCAAAGTTATCATGATCGTGACAGCCCTGTTCCTGATCGCAGCTATTGCCTTCGTGATATGCATCAGTGCCTTTGCGAAGTCCGGAATGAAGGTCAGCGTCGGCAGCGACACTCTGGTATGCAATCAGGTGATAGATTACTACAAGATCCCACTGGCTGATATCAGCGAAGCCGAGATATGCGAGATGAATACGGGTTTCCACCTTACAAGACAGGTCGGTATCGGAATGCCTCCCGTCTTCATCGGAACCTTTATCGTAAACGGCGAGAACAACTGCAACATCTTCCTCAACATGGAGTCGGACAGCTGCATCAGGTTCAAGTCAGGCGGTATCACATACTATATAAGCGGCAACAGCAGCAGTGAGACAGCTGAGATATTCGAAAAGATGGGGACCGCGAAAAGCTCCTGATAATATGATAAAGCCTCAGGCTTCCGGTACTTCCGGCTGCCTTGAGGCTTTTCTTATGCTTATCAGAAGATAGATCGGGAATATCAGGGACATAAAAGATCCTATTATCGTAAAGATCATGTTCAGAGGCTGGGAATAATGTGCCAGCCCGACCAGGAAGGAAGGAAAATCGGATTCTCTTATCTTCGATGATGCATACATCAACGCATACATCAGGATGGCATAAGCCCCGGAAAAACATCCCCATACAAGATTGATGATCCTGACGATATATGTTTTTGGGATGATCTTCTCTATGTTCCTGTTCTTATAAAAGACCATAAGCAGGATTACGGAAACTACGATAAAAACCGGTAGGGAGATGATGCTTTGTATGAGGGGGATCAGAACCCTGGATGCCCCGTAGTCCGGACCTCTGTTGATCAGGAACGCTATGACAGTCTTTAATATGCCCGCGGCAATCGGTATGAGGAATACGGGAATATAGACGGATCTTTTGTTATATGTCTTGTGAATATAAAAGCAGATGCAAAAAGAGACAGCCAGGCTCAGCACTGCGTTGGCATAGGTGTTCAACATTCTCAATCCTGCAATCATCCCGGAATTACTTGAAAGGGAATCGAGACGGTATACACAGGTGATGATCTCGGCCAAAGACGATAAGATCAAGCTCAGACCCAGTATCTTTGTCTGTCTGACTTTGCTTATGATTACCACGATTCCCATGACGAGGACCGCAACGGAGATTATTAACGGTACAATGCCGCTTGCCGGGATCAGTATCGAAAAAAAGATGTCATTTGCCATATTGATCGCTCCTTATCCAAATATCTTATTTCGCAACAAAGGTCAGGATGCGGCCTCTTTCGAGGCTGTCAAAAGTGACGCTGCCTTTTTGCCGGTAATAGGGACTGTATACTTTCTCGAAATGGATGCCCTGCAGGTCGTTCTCGATGTAACTGAACCCTAAGGCTTCTATCTCGCCTATCAGCTTCTTATATGTGTACTTGCATTTTTTCTTATCCTTATCACGGAAATTCGACAGGTGAAAGGGGATCACGGCAAGGATGCCGCCTTTCTTCAATGTCCTGTGAGCTTCTTCCGTCATCACAAAACGGTGAAGACCGCCGTATTTTTTTTCTTCCCCGTGAAACATGTCTGCGTAGATGACAAGATCGAAAGTATCGTCATCGAAATCGTGGCGGTAATCTTCACGCCCCGGGACTGTCTCGATGCAGCTGATCTTCTCACCCTTTGCCTTCTCATTGATGTGGTCAAGACACTGTTTGTTGATGTCGACTGCATACACTTTGCATTTCTGACCAAAAGCATGAGCTGCTGCAAAAGAATAGTTGCCGGCGCCGCACCCGTAATCCAGGATCACGGGATCAGACACATCAAGGATCGAAGATATGATCTTCGATCCTTCGTCTTTCTCCCAGTTGTTTACGTCATCGAAAATGCTCATCAGCAATTATCCTTAAAGTTGATCTTTTGAGACGGTCAGCGCCTCCCAATAATTATACATCAGTTTATTTCAGCGTTATCATCCGATCTGAAGCTTCTGTCAAAAACACTTTTCGAAAGACCTGAAAGCCGTCTTCATCTTATCCATAAAACTCTCATCAACATACTTTATTGTCGGTATATGGATGAATACCGCTCTTCCCGAAAACTTTTCCAGGGCATGCCAATATGCCTCGTTACAAAGATAACGGGTTGCTTTATCCGAGATCACCGCTTCTATGCCGGCATCTTTCAGACAGGCCGCGATCTTCGCAAGATCCAAGACCGAGGCTGCCTTACAGGAATCCAGGGAAGCCAGCTTTTCGATCCTCACGTTAGAAGTCAAAGTCTTATCAACTCCGAACATCACGGCCTGACCGTATTCTTTTTCGATGGAAGATATATCCTTCCTAAGTCCCGCAAATGAATTTGTAAGGAGCAGGTGATCAGGAGACAGGTGCTCTGCAACTATCCTTGAGGAATTATTCTTTCCCTTAAATCCTGTCAGCAGGGTCTTGCCCATCAAGCTCTCACCTTTCCTTCAAGTAACAATATATGCCTCTTCCCGCATGACTGTGGAGATCGCTCTTGGCTATCTTCTGAAGAGCAGAAAGGGACCCCTTTTCCAATGCTGATACCAGACTGTTTTCATTCATGCTGTTCCCCCTCCATATCCGGATCTATGGAATCTTATTATATCATTTGACCACATTCCCATATGTTCTTCTTACGCTTAAAGAAGACTTTTTCTCTTATCTTTATATACAAATGTCGATATAATCTAATCATTGATCAATGAAGAAATCTTGATAGAACGGATCTTGAGGAACATGGATACATTTTCAGAAGCGCTATTAAGCGAAAAGACAGATAAGATCCCGGAGGAGTTTGACTGGTTTGCTCCTTTGATAGGAGACTGGGATTGTGATTACTACGATGAGTACGTCAAAGGCGAAAAGCGCCATGTAAAAGGCGAATGGATCTTCAGACGTGTATTGGAAGGAACGGGGATCCAGGATATATTTATCTTCCCGTCCAGAGCTACCAAGAAAGACAACCCGCAGCCGGATGGTGAATATGGCTCCTCTTTACGCATGTTCAACAAGGACAATGAATGGTACGACGTTGTTTATACTTGTGCCGGTACGATGAAAAGACTTACCTTCAAAAAAGAGGGCGACAGATTGGCCGGTAAAGTTTTGGACGAAGAGAGTACTTATTGGATCTTCTCTGACATCACGGAAAACAGCTTCCACTGGGAGTATGTGACGAATGTTCGGGATGGTTCCCGCGAACTTGTTTGTGAGATAATCGGCAAAAGGATAACTTAGTCGATCAAGTTTTTTGTTCAGCTTCTACTTTCATGCTGAAGCACCAGTTTCCGATCTCGGTCTTCGCAGCGGGAACTCTGGAGTGATCAAAACAGCTAAAGCCGTTTGATTCATAGAACAAAGTGTTTTCGACGGAATTAGTTATCAGCGAAAGGAAGCCGCCGCCCTTGGATATTACATAAGGGATCATGTATTCGTGAATGTCTTTCGTGCCGATGCCCTGCCTCTGTCTGTCCGGTCTTACGGCAAGGATCTCGACATAGTAGACATCCGGATTGCTGTTGTTGAAACGGTCGGCGGGAGCCACACATTTATCGTACATGGAAAACCAGGATAAAGGAGTATAGCCGTAGTGCAGGAGCATGCCTAATGCACCTGACTTGATGTATTCGGAAAATCCTGCCTGTTTCCTTCCGGGTTCATGAAGGGAAAATGCTGTTATGATCTCTCCGTTTTCTTCGCCGACAACTGCCTGTTTGCGGCTGATCTCGGCCTTGAAGCAATGAACATGCAGTTCATATATGAATCTCCGTCTTTTCTTGGGATCTTCAACAAAAGGCCTGTAGAAATCATATTCCATAAAGGCATCTGCACACAGCTTGCATATTTCATTAAGGTCCTTATCTTCGGCAACTCTATATGTCAGCATATTCCCCTCCGATGCCTTACAGGCTGTTCTGATGTTTCCCCGCTGCTTACCCGCCAAGGCAATTATAGCATGATGTAATATCCGATAAGAATTAGCAAAGATACAATATGCTATGGACAGCCGGAGATGCTTGGTATAATTAGGTGGTTAGCTGATAAACTATTTATTTACCGGGGGATTATCTATGATTCAAAGAATATGCCGGTTGCTTAAAGATGAGCTTTTAGACAATGGTTATGAATATGGGTTTTATCTGAATGGAAAGACATACAAACCGGATATGTCTAATGGGTTTGATAAGGAATTCTTTGACCGGTTATTGTCGGAGTACCGCGTTCAAGATCCCGGAGATACCAGGCAGGCAAAAGTGGGTACCTGCAACGACATAGTTGTTCTGATGAAGGCTATTCTTGATGAACAGAGTGTTCCGAGTAAGATCTGGCTTTTGCATGACAGGCAGCATGGAATGTTCCATACAGTTTTGACTTTTTACGCAGAAGACAAGACCATATATCTGGAATTGACACCTCGATCTGCAAAGCCCTGGTATGGGAAGGAAATAGTTTTTGATAATGAACAGTGCTTTATATCCGAATATAGTAAAGATGCTTGTGAAGTAATTGAGATTACAGACTCTGTTGTCATAGGAGAGGCGCCGGAGTTTATTCTTTCAAGAATGGATCTTTAACATGTCCGTTGAAGCGATTATTAGTCCCTTCACTTACCGGGAATGGGAGAAGGCAAAACTTAACGGGTTCCGTGCATATAAATCGATGCCTGATATTGCATTTCAAGGATCGTAAACATAAGCTGATCATTTATTTGTTAAAGGGCGTTGCAACGAATGGTATATTATTGTTGATAGAGGGACTTTCCCTTTGTCGATTAACTTTTAATTGATTAAGATGACAATCTTTTAATCTCTTATTCTTCTGTATTGTGTTACGATAACACTCTCAAAGCCCCGAAAACATTGGAATTTAATGCGGTCTGCTTTCCCTTAAGTTTTCCCTCGTGTTTTGTCGTTCCTTTTGGTATTACGACGCTGATAAGGGAAAGAATAAGGGAATGATTATCTGATTACACAATATAACATCTTGTGACAATCGGACTGTTGAAATGCTTTTGATATTATACCTTAGTTCGAAATGCTTTTTGCTCTACATCTTTTCCAGAGCATTATAATCAACCTTTCCCATTGGCGTCAGCGGTAATGCCTTATCAAAAATATAAATATCTGGCAACTCATAATCATACAATTCCTCAGTCAGCATTGCCTGTAACTCATTTTCAATTGGTTCAGTGTCTGTTGCTGGTTTGTTTAAGACGATTACCGCCTTTGTAATGTTTCCATGTTCTTTATCAGGAACAGAAACAACAGCAGCTTGTGATACTGATGGATGCTTAGATAAAGCTTTCTCGATAGTTGCCGGGAATACTTTGTATCCATTTCTTACAAACATCCTCTTTTTTCTTCCAACAATATAAACACGCCCATCTTCGCCTATATATCCCAAATCACCAGTGTGAGCCCATATTTTCCCATCTGAATGGAGCTTCTTAATCTCACTGTTTTCGGATTGTGCCGCACCGAAATATGTTTTCATAATACAAGGTGACAGAATTGCTATTTCTCCCGTTTCTCCTAATTTGCATTCTGAGATTGTTCCTTCTGTGTTCTCCGTAAACGCAGATATAATAATTCCCGGAGTTGGAATTCCAACACTGCCTATAACACCATCGTCACTAGAACAGGCAGCCGCAGCCATAACTTCCGTCATTCCATAACCTTTAGATACATTTGTGGTACATCCGTGACTGTGAAGGAACATATTAACATTTTCTTCCAATGTCTCATCCAGCTTATCCGCACCCACTACAAGTGCTTTGACAAAAGACAAATCAAGGTTTTCTATACTTTTATCCGAGAGCAATACATTTAACCATGATGGAACAGTTATTATAAAATTTGCTTTAGTCGATTTAATTAGATTCCCAAATTCAGTTGGATCTGTTTTGGGGATTAGAACAACGCAAGCACCTATACACAAATAGTTGTTTAAGGAATTGCACAGGCCGTAATATGTCCACGGGGGTGCTAATGCAAGCATTCTGTCTCTCATCGTGCAATTATGCCCGAATTCTAATTGAGACAGGAATTGTGCGTTTATTGTTTCATTTGTTCCGACTACACCTTTGGGGTCGCCCGTCGTTCCACCGGTATAGGCTATAACGGCATCTGCATTTTCTTCGAATTCAACGTCTATATCACCTGAATACCGTTTGCCATTGTTAATGAACTTCGACCAAGGGATAAACGATACAGGAACAGACGGATTCAGTTCCTTATGTGTTAATTTGGCTATATCACGCTTTATTGTAGGAAGAGATTCAATTGAAGAAACGCTTATGGTTGTTTTTACCTCAGTATCCGATAAAAACTCGTTGAACTTTTCAGAAACTAAATCAAGACAAATAAGCACTTCAGAATGTGCGTCATTCAGAGCAGTCTTTAACCATTTACTGGCACATCTGAGGTCTAACATGTTGGAAACAGCTCCAATTCTGTTAATGGCATAAAAAAGGTATACTGCCTCTGGAATATTGGGAAGACATACAGAAACGATCTGTCCTCGTTCTACACCGATAGCTTTTAAAGCTTTAGCGGTCTTTTCAATGTTTTGATGCAGTTGCTTATAAGATATTTTTGTACCCAGATAATCTAGTGCTACTTCATCAAGATATGGTTTGGTACGGGAAAACAAGTGATCGTAGATTGAGCATGATGGAATAGATATGAAATCATCGGAAGTCTTTCCGTTCAGATCTTTCTTGTAATACTTCAACCAAGGTTTATCTATAGAAGGATAACCAGTTTTATTAACCTCTGACGTATTCATATTATTTCCTCGCAATAAAAAAGTGCGGCAACCGAAGCTACCGCACCGAAAATCGTTAGCCTCAATTGCTGCGACACAATCACCATCCAAAGATAATGAAAGAGACTAACGTTTTTGCCAAACGTCAGTTATCTTTGGACAGTTATTCGATTGTGTCGCACCTATATTTTACGTCTCGGTTGATAATAAATAAAGAAAAAACTGTTACAGTACCGTGAAGATAAGGTCTCTCTTTGCTTTTATCTCGCTATTCCACTCTTTTTTCTCTTTGCGGGAACCGTACCGGTTATCCTTGGCTCAGCCTTCTTAGCTCTGTCATCCCTAACTTTTTCGATAGCTTTCTTGGGATTCAGGAACTCTTTGAAGGCTTCAACAAGCCCCTTGGCTTCTATGAAGTCTGTAAACTTCTGAACCTTATCCTTTAGGAAAGCTACTTCCGCCTTGAGTTCATCGACCCTGATCTTAAGTGTCCGTGTCTTAGATTCATATTCGTGATAAAGCCTTTCGAGCGTGTCTGCGAGCTGATACCTTGCGATCAGCTTGTCGTAGAGCTTGCGTGGCATCTTAACCATCGGTTCTTTACCGAATACGGAAGGAACGGGTGTTACCTTTGATTCGATTTCCTGTAGTTCCGCATCTGACGGCTTCATCGCTTCGGCGATGCTGTCGATCTCTTCCTGCTTTGCTCTGATCTTTTGCTCCGCCTCTTCGATCCGCTTCTCGATATACTTTAGTTCTTCTTCCTGTTCGTCGATAACCTCGTAGTTGCTCTGGATCTGAGAGCCGGTAGCATTTATCAGGGATATTGCTTCCTCTTTCTCGGAGTGCAGTATCTCTATCTCAGCCTCTGCCGCTTCTTTCTCGCGCATTGCTGCCTTGTATTCAGGTATGGTGTAATTGTCCCGGACTATCCCGAGAACTTCTGTTTCTATCCCTCTGGTTTTGCATAATTCCGCTATGTGATCTCTTTCCCGTTTCTGCCAGTGCATCGTCTCAGTGTCGTTCTTGCCTATAGCAGGAGCGATTCCCATTTCCTGTAATCCCTTAGTAAGGCTGTTCCTTGTTTTCAGCCCTGTCTTATATCCGTGTGCTACGGGGATATAGTCAAGGTGAAGGTGAGGGGTAGCCTCGTCCATGTGCAGTACCGCATTGAACAATATCAGGTTCGGATTTCTCTCCTGAAATGTCCTTGCGTATTCGTCCAATACTTCTTTTGCCAGCATTGCATCTTCCGTGATGTTGCCGTTTTCGTCTAAGATTCCCGTATCGTCTCTCTTGCCGATCTGTACGACCGTCTCATAAAAGGCTTTCTCGTTATTCTTGGACTGCTTTATCTTAGAAAGATAATTACCTATCTTCCTGTCGCTTCTTTTTTGCTTAGCATTGTAATCTGCTACCGCCTGTCCGAAGATATCTTCGTAAGCTTCCTCTATCGGTATCTGTACATAGATAACGTTCATAGATGTCCTTGACGCATCTACGTTCTTTGCTGTAAAGTCTCTGTTGTTATGGTTAATGCTTCCTTTACCCTTAACGAATGATATTGTTTTCGACATCGAATTTACCTCCTTTCCGTTAGATTTAGTCTTGTTACTTCTGTCAGAAGTAACGCCTTATGACTTTTGACACTGCGTATCAAAAGTCAAGGCGCCCTACGGGGTTTCATCCATCCGAATGGACAGAGATAGCCTTGACGGTATCCCTGTCCCTAAGATCCCTGCCTTCGTTCAGCCGGATGAAAGCTTCCAACGTGTCACCACGTATGAGAAGCTTTCTCCCGACTTTCAGTACCGGCAGCTTTTTCCATTCGATCAGCATACGGAGAGTGTTCCTTCCTATCCCTGTAAACTCCGCCGCTTCGTCGATCGAATATGCCATCCTGATGTTCTGCATCTTTTCACTCTCCTTTCTGTTGCATTATGCAACTTTTGACTTACGCATAATATAAGGCCTGCGATTTAACTTGTCAAGCATTATGCAATTTTGTAATATTTCTTGCGGTTGCATATTGCATTTTGATTTCCCTTGTGCTAAAGTTATTGCATAAACCTTTGAGGAGGCATTTTCGTATGAGTAATAAAGAGCTTAGAAAGCTTATCGGTAGCAGAGCCAAACAAAGGAGATTGGAATTAGGTCTTAATCAGCAATACGTTGCTGAGAAGATGGATGTCAACAAGTCCACAATCCAGAGATATGAGACAGGCTCTATCGATAACACAAAGAAATTAGTGCTTGAAGGTCTTGCCGATGCTCTCCATGTTTCTGTCGAGTGGCTGAAAGGAGAAACAGAAGAATACATAACAGATATCTCAGACGAGAAGGATCTGAAGTTACAGGACATATTCGGAAGACTTACCTGTATGGAACAGGAAGAACTCAAGGACGAAGAATTTGCCTTTTCCAAAGACCTTCTCATTTACATCTTAAGCGAATATGAATCCTTCTTGGATTCGTTCCGCTCAGGGTGTGAAAAGTACAAGGGATCTCAGAGAGGAAAGAACATAGCAAAGACAACAGGCTTTGATTCCGTTAAGGAATATAACGAAGTAATGTTCCTCAGAGAGATAACCCACTCGATAAATGCCTTCAATGACATTGAGGTAATACTCAGGAATTATTCGAAGGATTCGAAAGACGCTTACATGCAGCTCAAGAGACTGCTGCAAAAAGATTAGAAAAGCAATCGGAATTATCGTATAGTAATTAAGTAGCATTTCAACAGTTCCGATTGCCGGATTAAAGAAAGGAATTTAATTAAATGGCAAAAGGATCTGTAAGAAAAAAGGGTAAGAAGTGGTATTACCGCTTCTACGTAGAAGATGCTTCCGGCAAACTCATTCAGAAAGAGTGTGTCGGAACAGAAAGCAAGAGCGAGACTGAGAAGCTCCTTCGTCAGGCTATGGATGAATACGACAGTAAGAAGTTCATAGCGACAGCGGAGAATATCACACTCGCAGAGCTCCTTGACAATTGGGCAGAGGAAGAACTCAAACCTGGCTCTCTGAGTAACGGTACCGTCAGATACTATCTGCACACCATCAGAAGGATCAAGAAGCATCCTATAAGCACTAGGAGAATTGTTTCCATAACATCGGAACAACTTCAGGCTCTTATGGATCTTGTTACCTTTGGTGGCAAGGAAGGTGAACTTGATACCGGCAAGGGATATACAAAGGATTATGTAAACACATTCTCCTGTATTCTGAATCAGGCGTTCAGATATGCAGTATTCCCTAAGAAGTATATTACCTTCAATCCCATGCAGTATGTAAAGATCAGAAAGAGGAAATCTACAGCTGATCTATTCGAGACTGAGGCGGATTGTAAATCCAAGACAAAGCCTTTGACGGTACAGATGTATAAGGATCTTATCTCTTATATGGAGATACACCATCCCGATGCTGTGCTCCCGGTACAGATATCGTACTATACAGGGCTTCGTATCGGAGAAGTTGCAGGACTTACCTGGCAGGATATCAACCTTGAAGAGCGGTACCTTACTGTAAGAAGAAGCGTAGCAAGAAGCGGACTTCGTGGGAAGGACGAGATCGGACCTACGAAGAGATCCAAGATCCGCGTGGTAGATTTCGGAGACAAACTCGCGAAGATACTTCAGGAAGCAAGAAAGCAGCAGAAGGCAAACGAGAAGGAATACGGCTCGTTATACCAGAACTGCTACTACAAAGAAGTTCATGAGAATAACCGCATATACTACGAATATTACCCCTTTGACGGTATTACCGAAGTATCTGAGGAATACCTGCGAATCGACTTTGTTTGCAGACGCAAAGACGGTACACTTATGAGACCTTGCACTCTTGATACGATCTGCAAGTACTCTTCTAAAAGGGTTCCGGGACTTGAAGGATTTCACTTCCACACATTAAGGCACACCTTTACAACGAATCTCCTTCGTAGCGGAGCATCGCCTAAGGACGTGCAGGAAATGTTAGGGCACGAGCAGGTGAGTACAACAATGAATCACTACGCACACGGAGACCGTGAATCCAAGAAAGCCTCTGCTAAACTACTTGACCAACTGACAGGCTGACGGTTTTCCCTTATAGATTTCTCGTAAGGGAAAAGATAAGGGAAAATCAGCTGAAATTGGTCAGGGAAATGCCGTAAACACAGTGTTTACGGGGACAATGGGAAAACAGTCGAATATATTTTAATATAAATGAGTATGACAAATCGGGATTTGTAGGAATATTCATTTCTCTTATAAACAGGCACCGAGGTGCGAGGAGGTAAATAACATGGATATGAAGCAGGCAATGAAAGAACGTCATATGGTTCGAAAGTACACTGATGAACCTATTCCGGAGGATATCGTAGAAAAGTTGAATCATCGGGTAAGAGAGAATAATGAGCAGTATGGACTATCTATCAAATTGATGACCAATGATGATAGTGCTGTTCCCGGTGTGATCAAACTGATCCTCGCTAAGGGGGTCAACAATTTCTTTATCATGGCCGGGCCTGATGGTGCAGATGAACTGTGTGGATACTGTGGAGCTGATCTGATGCTTTACGCACAGACGCTGGGACTGAATACATGGTGGGTCGGCGGAACCTATAACCGAAAAGGAGCACAGGAAAAAATCGAAGGTGCAAAGCCCGTAGGAATCATCGCTGTTGGTTATGGCCAGACACAAGGTGTTCCACATAAGACAAAGACAGCAGAACAGGTCAGTTCATACGACGGAGAAGCACCACAGTGGTTTAAGAACGGCATTGAAGCAGCACTCTTGGCACCTACCGCACTGGCAAAACAGGCATTCACCATCAAAGGTAAAGGAAATAAGGTATCTATCTCCTGCGATAACGGCATCTTTACCGGTGTGGATACAGGTCTTGTGAAATACCACTTTGAGCTGGGAGCGGGAAAAGACAGCTTTGAATGGGTATGATTCCTAAGGGTGAGCATTACAGAAGTGTTTTTCTGGCTGAAAAATAAAAGCTGATAACTTCCAATTTGAGGGTGAATTGATATGATTGATATTAATGAGAATTACATGAAACGGTGTTATGAGTTAGCGATAAGTGCGGGTAAAAAAGGCTTTGATACTTTTGGCGCAGTGTTGGTTTATGACGGACAAATACTAGAAGAGGCTGAGAATACGGCTGATTTTAAAAAAAAGGTTTTTGGTCATGCGGAATTTAATCTTGTGCACAAATGTGCTAATAAATATACAGATGACATTTTAGAAAAAGCTGTAGTTTATACAAGTTGTGCACCATGCGAAAGATGTCTTGCAGCAATAGCCTCACTTGGAGTGCATCAGGTGGTATGTGGAGTCTCATACAAAGAATTTTGCAAATTACTTCCCTTTGATTATCAGGCAGTAGACAGAGAAGGTTTGCTTAAGAATTTAGGAATAGATATGGCACTTACAGAATCCGTGCTTGAAGATGAAGGTATGCATGTTTTTGAATGGTGGGGAGGTGAATATCGTCCGTTAGAAGAACTTATTGCAGAAATGGATGAGGTAAAGCAGAAAAACAAGTAGTCAAATTCCAATTTGTCGGGATGAGGCGATAGTGAGAAAAATTATAATTATACAGGCAAACAATATGATAGATATAAATCATCTGACAGAAAGCGGATTTCGCGGAAATGTACTGATAGTCAAAAACGGTGCTGTTATGTGTGAATACAGCAACGGTTATGCTGATCTGCCTAATCAGATTCCCAATACTGCTGACACACGATTTGCGACAGCTTCACTGGGGAAGACTTTTATAGCTACAGGCATTCTTAAACTTATTGAGTGTGGAAAAATTGATTTCAATTATACTCTCGGAAATATACTTGATATTGATCTTAACTTAATCGATCCGAATGTAACTGTAGAGCAGCTCCTTACCCATACTTCGGGCGTTCCCGACTATTTCGATGAGACAGTAATGGATGATTATGAGAAGCTTTGGACAGACTATCCGAGTTATAAGATCAGAAAAAACAGTGACATGTTTCCTCTCTTTATCGATAAACCGATGATGTATCCGCGAGGTAATAGATTTCAATATAACAACACCGGTTATGTGCTGCTTGCAAGTGTTATTGAGAAGATCAGCGGAATGGCTTTTGATGCTTATCTTAAGGAGAATATCTTTGATGTTTGTGATATGAGATCAACGGGTTATTTTGAACTCGACAGGCTGCCGGCAAAGTGTGCGCACAATTATATCTACTGCGACAACACGAAGGATTATCGCACCAACATTTATTCCGTCGGAGCGAAAGGGACCGGAGACGGCGGTGCTTTCGTGACAGCAAGGGATCTTATAAACTTCTGGCAGGGTCTTCTCTCTCATAAGATCATTTCCGAAGATATGCTTTCGAAAATGCTTTCTAAACAAAGTGGTGACGGAAATGATCCCGAGGAAGGCTTTTACGGCTTAGGAGTATGGATCATTGATAATCCCAATGGAAAGGATTATGCCTATTTGCAGGGGTGTGATCCCGGCGTTAGTGCTATTGCCGAATACAATCCTGATAAGAACATGATTTCTGTAATGCTCAGCAATTACGGTGACAATGTATGGGCTCTGATGAGAAGAGTCCGCAAAGAATACTACTGAGAATTTTGGATAATTTAAGTATTAATTGGGAGATAAATAATGAATGGAAAAGACGTTGACCTCCGGAATGCAACTGTCGAAGAGACAGAAATACTGATATCGTGGGCCAATAAAAAATGCAGTCAAACACGAAGAGGAACTTTGTTGATTCTTTTGAATTTCCTTGTTCCATCTATCTTTCTTTTGATAGTTAATTCAATCTATCTTCATTCACTTATAATTCTTGGAGTTGTTATCCTAATGAGTGTGATTCTATTATTGTTTTGTGCAGTGCTCTACTTTTATATCGCACCAAACTTATCTAAGAAAATTGAATCAGGCGCTTATAAGGTTCAAAGCGGCCGGATCATAGACAGAAACGAAAACAATAACACTCAAGGCAGTGAGAACTGCACTGTCATATTTGAATCAGACGACGGAGACAGGGCATATATAAACATTAATCCCAAACTCTATAACACAGTAAAAAATGGTTCCTGCATAGTTCTCAAATGGGACAATCCGAAGGAGCAAAAGTATTACAGAGTAATCATGTAAGCTAGTTTGAAATGATAAATCGAAAAATTAAGTCACATTATGAGTTCAGAAGAAATCTATAGTTATCTTTTATATGAATTCCGAAACAGGTTCGGTTGGCTACGTTTGAGTGATGAAGACATACCGAAAGATGTGGTCGGGTTGCCTACCGTTTTAATAGACCATGTTATTAACTACCAGTTTATTGAGAAATACAATAAAGAACCTGAATTGCAGGAAGAATGGCAACGTTTCTTTGATTTTATTGAAGAATTGCTCAATTCTGATGATACTGTTATTGTTGAAGTTGTTGATACTACGATCCTCGAAATGATAGCCTCCGATTATGATGTTAAGTTAGAATCTATTCTCCCTTTTTGCGGAAGTTATACGAGAAAGTCTATATACAGTTCTGTCGAACATTTTTATGGTAATCCACAAAAAGCAGAAGAGCTGCAGATAAGGTATCCTTTATAAACTCGCAATTATCTCGACAAAGGTCAAGGAATAACCCTTAACTCGGATAACTTATGTAAAGAAAGAAAAACAGCGACCGGACTTTTGTCCTGCCGCTATTTTTTGTTGGCGGAGACGGTGGGATTCGAACCCACGTGCCGGTTACCCGACAAACGCATTTCGAGTGCGCCCCGTTATGACCACTTCGATACGTCTCCGTAGCCGCTATATTATATCAAGTTTAAAAGTTCTGTCAAAACCCTTGGATGAACCCGATTCCAACAAAACAGTCCGCAAAATACAAGATCTGCGGACTCATTTATTGGATTCCTGTCCGATATGAGAACTTTTCCAACAAAACAGTCCGCAAAATACAAGATCTGCGGACTCATTTATTGGATTCCTGTCTGATATGAGAGCTTTTCCAACAGAATGGTCCGCACGATCCAAGATCTGCGGACTCATTTGTTGGACCGGTTATCTTAGAAGATGATATCTGCCTTGAGCTTATCGGCAAGATCACGGCCTTTATACTTCGCTACTATCTCGAGGGCGAAGGGGACCGTGGTGCCCATGGCCTGGCTGGTGATGAAGTTGCCGGAGACTACGACCTTGTCATCTTTGTGGAGGATGGCACCGTCGTTGGCGATCAGTTCCTGGACGCCGGGATTGGATGTGGCATCGATGCCTTTAAGGATACCGAGGCATGAGAAGACTGAAGGAGCGGCACAGATAGCTGCCAAACCCTTGCCTTTTGCTGCGAAATCCTTTATCAGGTCAAGAAGGGGTTCGCATCCCCTGAAGTTTTCCGTGCCTCTGAGTCCTCCGGGGAGGATGAGCATGTCGTAATCGTCACCGTTGATGTCTGCTAGGACTTTGTCTGCAGTGATGGTGACCTTGTGGGAGGACAAGACGGTGGGATCATCTTTGATCGAGATGAGGTCCGTGTCGATGCCGGCCCTTCTCAGAAGGTCGAGTGTTCCGAGAGCTTCGGTCTCTTCAGTGCCGTCAGCGATGAATAATGCGATCCTTGTTTCCATTTGATATCTCCTTTTCGTTTCACGGTATGTTGTAACTGTTATTTTAGATTTTTATAAAATAATTATATAGTTGTTTTGTCACCTGATACAATGATAAAATACGCGGGTAAAGATATATGTTCGGAGCGGTCTTTGCCCTAAAAGGCCGCGGAGGGGTTATGTTAGCCAACATAAAAAAGATATTAAAGTGTCTGAGAGAGTATAAGAAGCCGACGATACTCTGTCTTATCTTCATAATCGGCGAAGTCGTAATGGAGGTCCTGATCCCCTATATCACATCCTATCTCGTAAACAGGATCAAGGCGGGCGAAGGCCTGGCAGGTATCTTATCAACAGGTCTGCTGATGGTACTGGCAGCTTTGGCGTCCCTTGCTTTCGGCGTTCTGGCCGGCAAGCATTCCGCATTTGCATCCGCGGGACTTGCAGCGAATGTTCGTCATGATATGTACCTCAAGATCCAGGATTTCTCCTTCTCCAACATCGACAAGTTTTCCACATCGTCCCTTGTTACGAGGATGACGACGGATATTACTAATGTTCAGAATGCTTACATGATGTGCATCAGGATCGCGGTAAGAGCGCCCGTGATGTTCATCTTCGCGATAGTTATGGGCGTCATCATGGGCGGCCGTCTTGCAACGACCTTCATGGTAATAATCCCGGTACTGTTCTTCGGTCTCTTCATAATCGGCCGTCTTGCGATGCCGGCGTTCAGGTCCGTCTTCCGTAAATACGACCGTCTCAACGAGTCCGTCGAAGAGAACGTACGCGGCATGCGTGTCGTAAAGGGATTTGCCCGCGAGGATTACGAATCCAAGAAGTTCGAGACCGCATCTGACGACATAAGGCGTGATTTCACCAAGGCCGAGAGGATCGTAGGACTTAACGGTCCCATCATGCAGATGTGCCTCTACTTCAACCTTACATTTGTACTGTTCGTCGGCTCACAGATGATAATCAACAGCCACGGCGTTGAGATCGACGTAGGCCAGATCTCCGCCATGATCACTTACGGCTTCCAGATCCTGATGTCCCTCATGATGATCAACATGATCTATATCGTTCTTACGATGTCAGTAGAGTCTATCAAGAGGATCGCGGAGGTCCTTTCCGAGGCACCTACGATCAGCAATCCCGAAAATGCTGTCACCGAGATGAACGACGGTTCCGTGGAGTTCCGTAATGTCTCATTCAGATATTTCGCCAATGCCAAGCGCGATGCTCTCCATGACATCAACGTCAATATCAGATCAGGCATGACAGTCGGCATCCTGGGCGGAACGGGTTCAGGTAAGACGACTCTCATCCAGCTGATCCCGAGGCTTTACGATGCGACCGAAGGCGAGGTCCTGGTCGGAGGCCGCTCCGTAAAAGAATACGATCTCAAGTTCTTAAGAGACAATGTTTCCGTTGTCCTTCAGAAGAACGAGCTCTTCTCAGGCACTATCAAGGAGAACCTCATGTGGGGTAACGAGAATGCCACGGATGAAGAGATCCATGAGGCTGCAAGACTCGCCTGTGCCGATGAGTTCATCAATTCCTTCCCTGAAGGATACGACACTCATATCGAGCAGGGCGGTACCAACGTATCCGGCGGTCAGAAGCAGAGACTCTGTATCGCGAGAGCTCTTCTTAAGCAACCGAAGATCCTGATCCTCGATGACTCCACATCGGCTGTCGATACGCACACAGATGCGCTCATAAGGAAGGGCTTCAGGGAATTCATACCCGAGACGACCAAGATCATCATTGCCCAGCGTGTGGCTTCCGTAATGGACGCCGACCTGATCCTCATCATGGAAGGCGGCAAGCTCGTGGCTTCCGGCAAGCACGATGAACTTCTCACATCCTGCGATATCTATCGCGAGATATACGAACAACAGACGAGAGGAGGGGATGAGGAATGAGCAGTAACCGCGGACGCCGTGGCGCAGCATCGCCCAAAGATCTCAAGGAAGCATCCGGCAGCATCGGAAGAGCGCTGAAACTCTACTTCGGCTATTTCCCTGTCCTGGCTCCCGTAATAATCGTTTGCATACTTACCAATGCAGTTGTTAACGCAGTTCCCTCCACATTCATTCAGAGGGTGATCGCGGTAATCGAAGAGTACTGGGAGGTTGGCGACTGGAGTTCTGCCAGCACCAAGATTATCCCCCTGCTTACGACGCTTGTCTGTCTCTATGTGCTCGCTCTCGTGTTGAGCGTGCTGCAGAGCCAGCTCCTGGCTTTCATGACCCAGAAGTATCTGCATAACTTCAGGAGGGATATGTTCTCCACGATGCAGAGGCTCCCGATCAGATATTTCGATACCCACAAGCACGGCTACATAATGAGCCACTATACTAACGATATCGATACTTTAAGACAGCTGGTATCTATGGCTCTGCCTTCGCTCCTGCAGGCTCTGGTAACGCTTGTAACGGTATTCTTCATAATGCTCTACTATTCCGTATGGCTCACCCTGGTCCTTGTTGCAGGCGTCATCGCGATGGCTCTTGTCAGCGGCAAGATCGGCGGAGGTTCCGCAAAGTACTTCGTCAGACAGCAGCAGGCTGTTGCCGCCACGGAAGGTTATGTTCAGGAAATGATGAACGGCCAGAAGGTCATCAAGGTCTTCAATCACGAGCAGAAGGGCATTGAAGAGTTTAATAAGCTGAACGATGAGCTCCGCAACGACAGCTCCAAGGCTAATGCTTATGCGAATGTCCTGGGTCCTATCGTCAACAACATCGGCAACATCCTCTACGTTCTCATAGCAACGGTCGGAGGTGTTCTGCTCCTGACGCACGCCCCCAATCTGTCTTTTTCGAGAATGGCACTGGACATCTCGATCATCGTGCCTTTCCTTAACATGGCCAAGCAGTTCATGGGCCAGATCAACCAGCTCACCATGCAGGTCAACGCTGTCGTCATGGCAGGTGCCGGTGCGAAGAGGATCTTTGCCCTGATCGATGAGCCCGCTGAGGCAGACGACGGTTATGTAACCCTTACCAAGGCCAAGAAGAACGAAAACGGCGAATATGTCGAGACGGCTGATGCCGACGGCGTATGGGCATGGAGACATCCCCATCAGGCTGAAGGAACGGTTACTTTCGTTCCGGTCGAAGGTGACGTTGTCCTTACGGATGTTGATTTTGAATATGTCGAGGGCAAGCAGGTCCTCTTCGATGTATCAGTCTTCGCCGAGCCCGGCCAGAAAGTTGCTTTCGTAGGTGCCACGGGTGCAGGCAAGACGACCATCACGAACCTCATCAACCGCTTCTATGACATTGCCGACGGCAAGATCCGTTACGACGGTATCAACGTCAACAAGATAAAGAAGAAGGACTTGAGAAGGTCACTGGGACTCGTTTTGCAGGAGACAAACCTCTTTACGGGAACGGTTATGGATAACATCCGCTACGGACGTCTTGATGCTACCGATGAGGAGTGCCGTGATGCAGCCCGTCTTGCCGGTGCCGATGACTTCATCGAGCGCCTGCCGGAAGGCTACAATACGCCGCTTACCAACAACGGTTCCAACCTGTCACAGGGTCAGCGCCAGCTCATAGCGATAGCCAGAGCGGCAGTAGCAGACCCGCCGGTCATGATCCTTGACGAGGCTACGTCTTCCATCGATACGCGTACCGAGAAGATCGTTCAGCGCGGCATGGATAAGCTCATGGAAGACAGAACGGTCTTCGTTATCGCCCACCGTCTTTCAACAGTCATGGATTCGGATGTCATCATGGTATTGGATCACGGGCACATCATCGAGCGGGGCAGCCACGAGAAACTCCTTGCCGAGAAGGGCACATACTATCAGCTCTACACGGGTGCGTTCGAGCTCGAATAACAGTCAGCGTAAAGCACAGGAATATATTTCAAGATTATGCAAGCTCTTTATAGTCCTTGATACAACATCAACGGATATAGAAGGAGCATTGGCTGCTGATATAACCGACTTTGAAGATGCAGTAATGATCGAAACGGCCAAAAGAGAAGGTATGGATGCGATCGTTACCCGCGACATCAAATATACAAATACAAAGGATAGAATAAAAGTCTATTCAGCATCTGATCTGATAGGTCTTATCTGAAACTGTTATTCATAATCCGCCTTGCACGTGTCGCAATCGTCCTCGGGGAGGGCTGCGCCTGCGCCTGAGACTTTGTCCACATCCATGGTAAGGAGCTTGACTGCGATCGCGCACTCGATCCTCTTGCGGAAGACATCACAGCCGTATTCGTAGATGCTGTTGATGTCGCCTGTAGCATGGTAGGAGTTGGCAGCACAGCCGCCGGAGCAGTAGAGCTTTGCCCAGCAGTCCTTGCACTCGGGTCTTGAATATGCGTTGCAGGAAGCGAACTTCTCCCTGATATCTTCTTTTTGGACGCCCGTCCAGATATCACCCATCCTGAACTTCTCTTCGCCAACGAACTGATGGCAGGGATAAAGGTCACCCGCAGGGGTTACGGCCAGGTATTCTGTTCCTGAACCGCAGCCGGCTATCCTCTTGTAGATACAGGGACCGCATGTCAGATCCAGCATGTAGTGGTAGAAAGTGAAGGGGTCGCCCTGCTTATGGCGTTCCACCATGAGATGGGCGAGCTTTTCGTACTGATCGAAGAGCACGGGCAGGTCCTCTTCAGTCAGCGCAGAAGGGGATGAGGGGTCGGTAACGACAGGCTCCATCGAAAGTTCGCGGAAACCTAAGTCCAGCATCTCCTTTATGTCTTCAACGAAGTCTGTGTTGTAGTGGGTGAAAGTGCCGCGCATATAGTAGCTCTTGTCACCGCGCTCTTTAACAAACTTCTGGAACTTGGGCACGATCGTATCGTAGGAGCCCTTGCCGCGGATATCAACTCTGAACCTGTCGTTGACTTCGCGCCTGCCGTCGAGTGAGAGGACGACGTTATGCATCTCACGGTTGCAGAAATCTATTAGGTCATCGTCTATGAGCACACCGTTGGTGGTGAGTGTAAATCTTATGTTCTTGTTATGTTCTTTCTCGATGCTCCTTGCATACTCCACGGTGTACTTTACGACATCCATGTTGAGAGTCGGTTCGCCGCCGAAAAAGTCGACATCGAGATTGTGGTGATTTCCTGAATTGGCAATGAGAAAGTCGATCGCCTGCTTTGCGACTTCGCGCGTCATGATGGCGGACTTGCCGTGGTAGCGGCCCTGGGATGCGAAGCAGTAGGAGCAGTTGAGGTTGCAGGTGTGGGCGACGTGGAGGCAGATCGCCTTGACCGTGTAGTTCTTGCGGCGGTATGTTTTCGCGATGCCCTCGTAGGTGTCTTCAGCATAGAGCTTCCCTGATCCCTTGAGTTCCTCGATGTCCGCCATGCATTCTTCTGCTTCTTCGCGGGAGATGCCGTGCTTGGCAACAGCTGCCAGGATCGTGTTTCCGGCACTGTCGTTTTCGAACTGCTTGATCATGTCAAAAGCCACGGGGTCCACCATGTGGATGGAGCCCGAGTAGCAGTCCAGTACTATGTTCAGGTCGTCAAATGTATAACAATGGATCATATCTATTCCGGGTTTATTGAGCAATAAAAAAGGTCCCGTTATGCGAGACCTTATATTATTGATCTAAGATCTTGATTACTTCTCAGCTTTCTCGCAAGGCTGGTTTGCAACACCGCAGGATGTCTTGCAAGCGGACTGGCAGGATGTCTGGCACTCGCCGCAGCCGCCGTTCTTCTCGGAAGCCTTAAGATCACGAGTCTCAATAGTTGTGATTCTCTTCATTTCTTGTTTCCTCCATCTGTTGATAGGGCAATTATACCCTTGAAGAAGGCAAATCGTCAAGACAACAAAGGGTCCCGTCCCAATCTCTGCGCCCCGACAGCGTGACGGAGGAATCCTGACCGACCGTGGAGCGTATATAGTCCATGACTTCCCGGCTGATGAGCTCCCCGGGTATGAGGAGCGGAACTCCCGGCGGATAGCAGAATACATATTCCGCGCAGATCCTGCCTATGCACTGTTCGACCGGAAGCTTTATCCTGGATCCCGACAGGGCCTCGCTTATGCCTGAAGACATGACTTTGTCCGGGAGGGGAAGGAGAGAAGATGTTTTTTCATCGAGAGCGAATCCCGGAAGGTCTGATGCCTTGACCGCATCGCGGAATCTTGCGAGGGATCCGGCCGTGTCGCCGGCTCCGGTCATGGCGATGAGGTGGGTCTTATATGCCGCTTCACACTCTATGTTAAAGTTCTTCCTCAGGTGTCTTGCAAGACTGACGCCGTTGCAGATCAGGACTATGCGGGTCCTGTCTTTGGACGGGAGATCACAGAGCTTGATATGCTTAAGATCTGAAAGGGGCTCATAGATCAGCGAATCCAGTAAGTCAGCCCATTCATCGAAAGGGATCTTATCCGAGCGCACCGCGTCGATGCAGGCAATGGCTCCGTCTGATAAGACATAGGAAGGACTCGAGGATTCGAATACGTCTATGTAGTGTTCGACTGTTGTGAGGTCTATCTTATCCGTGAAGATGTTCATGGCTGCCGTCTGGGTCGGAGCGGGCAGGGTCTTATGGAGACTTACGATATCCGCATCGCAGACCGGGGCGGGAAGAAACCTGTCCGTAAGTCCGAGATGGGCCCCGTGAGCCGAATCCACTATGAGAGGGATGCCGTAAGGATCAGTGACCGCGAATATCTCTTCAGTGTTGCTGACGATGCCTTCGTAAGTCGGGGAAGTGATCACGACGCAGCAGATGTCAGGATGATCCTCTATGGCCTGCTTCACGGTATCAGCCGTGACTTCGCAGTAGAAGGGTACGGATTCCCTGATCTCAGGCTTCAGATATGTTATCTTGCAGCCTGACAGTTCAACAGCGTGGAGGACTGAGATATGGCAGGCCGAATGGACTGCGATCGTGCCGCCCGGTCTTGCTGCTGCCATGATGACTGCCAGTAAGCCGCCTGTCGCGCCGTTAACAGACAGATAGGACTTCCCGGCGTTATAGATGCCGGCGAGCTTGTTCTCGGCGTCAAGGAAGATGCCGCGCGGCTTGTGGAGATTATCGAATCCTTCGATCTCCGTTATGTCGTAGGCAAAGATATCGTTGCCGAATGCGGGGTTTCTCTTGTGCCCCGGCATATGCATCGGCAGCGGTGAAGTGTTTGTATATTCTTCGATCTGTCTCTTGAGCCGTCCTTCTGTCATGGGTCTTTCCTTAAAAGAAACCCTGCCCCCTTAGGGTTTGCGGGAGCAGGGAAAAGAAATGGAGTAAAAATGATGAAGATCTTGATTATGAGGGCTTCACTACCGTAAAGCTGTAACCTGAAACAGTATCAGGATCCTCGTAGATTTCCTTCTGCATGTTGAGTGCTGTAGCAAGAAGCAGTGTGTAAGGGCAGAGCTTGCCGTCCAGGAGCTCCGTATCGGAAGCATAGCTGATAGCCTGAGCTTCGTCATCGGAAAGGAGCATATACTGGGAAACCAGGAAGAGCGACCTTACGCCGACATGCATATGAACGAGCTTGTTGTTGATCGTGTACTGCGAAGAATTTGAAGAGCTCGATGTGATACGGCTTGAGAATGATAAGCCGAGAGCTGAAGTAGCGGAGGAAGCGGAGTTCTCTTCGAGGATGAAGAGAGGCTTGCCCTCGATACCGACCTTACCTACTTCGTGGAAGAGACCGATGATGATGGCAGACTCTTCGTCGAGTTGCGGCATGATCGTGTCCTTGATCCTCAGGAGCTGCTTTGTAACGGAGACGCTCCTGATAAGGAGACCCTTCTCACAAGCCAAAGAACCCTTGACTTCCGCAGGTGCAGTGAGCCAGGATGTTCTGTTCTCGAGGAAATCGATGAAGTGATCGAACTCTGTCTTTCTCTTGATGACTGCTGCTTTGAGCTGGCCATAAAGCTCGTCAACGTTGGAAGCATTGACTTCTATCATGGGCATAATGCCGACAGCCTTCTCTGTCTTGCTTGCAGCTGCTGCGGATACTGCTGCTGATGCAGGAGTTACTGCTGCATCCGTACCGGCATTCTCAGCTTCTGTGAATGTATACTTACACTTGGGGCATCTTATTGCCTGGTTTGCGATAACCATTCCGCAATCGGGACATTTCTTCATTTTATTAGCCTCCTATGGTCAGACTAAACAAGTCAGTACTGATAATCGATACAGATATTTTACAACTTGAACAAAGAACATTCAACCAAAAAAAACGCAGTTTAGTCTTTATTTGCACTATTTTACGTGAAAAATGACCTGTTTTACACTGCCGGGACAGGGGCTTTGGAAGGCGGCCCGGAAGATCAGGGCATAAAAAAAGTCACTGACGAGGGGAAGTCAGTGACTGTAAGGAGGGTGTTATGAAGTAAGGAACTATTACTTTAAACGCCCTCATTATATATCGGGCATTTATCAGTTTTAGGCAAAAATGTGGTAAAAAAGTGGCAGGAGATGAGTAGTATTTCCTTTTATATGGTGATCCATAATGTAAAATAGGATAGGAAATATCTGACAGATCTGAGGAGATTTATATGACAGTGCTTGAAGGAAGGCTTTTCGTGAGCAACCGCGTGACGGAGATATATACAGTGGAAATGCCGGACGATGACAGGCCCTTCTCCCAAAGACTCGAATCCGCTCTTGTTACCCTTTGTGAGACGCACGATATCCCCGTTCCGATGTGGATGGCCAAGAACACCAAGGAATTTGCGGCTTTCAGGCAGACGATATTTTTCGCGGACCAATACATACAGAAGGTCCGCTTCGACAGATTTCAGATCAAGTTAACCGATATTTGAATTACTGGCCGTTAGTACGGAAGATTATCTCGCCGGGATAGACCATGTCGAGGTTGCCGCGCGCGATGCTGACGACATACTGGTCGTTGGTGCCGTATTCGGCCTGCGCGTTGATCCTTGCGAGCTTATCGGACAGAACGGATGCCTGGGCCTGGAGGGATCTGTTTTCGGAGGTGAGGCGCTGCTTCTGCACAACGATGTTGTTGAAGCGTGTGATGCACATGACCGCAACAACAATGAATGCAATGAAGATCAATGCAGTAAGAAAGGATATTCCGCCTGACTTTCTACGTATCTTTCTCAAGACTAAGATTCTCCGTTCGATATAATAGGGAAAACTCTCCCTCGTTTAATATCTCACAACATAAAAAGCCGGACAATAAGTCCGGCGCAAACTTAAGACAAGTGTAATATTTCCGTCTTGAAAGTGTATTTTAAGGAAAATCTCAGTTGTTGTCAGGGCTGTCTTCCAGGAGCTCGTAGAGGGAACCCGCATCGTCCTTGCGGACGACATCAGGAGTTGCCAGGACCTTGAAAGAAACGGTCCCGTTACCGAAAAGAATGGATACCGTATCACCCGCCTTGATCTGGCATGAGGGCTTGGCCGGTCTTCCGTTCACGCTGACGCGGCCCGCCGAGCAGACATCGTTGGCGACAGTGCGCCTCTTTATGACTCTGGATACCTTCAGGAACTTATCAAGTCTCATCTGTCAGTGTGACCCTCCCTTTGAGCGCGCTCGCGAGCGTCAGGTCGTCTGCATATTCGATGTCAGAACCCATGGGCAGTCCCGATGCGATCCTGGAGACCTTGATGCCGGACGGCTTTAACATCCTCGAAAGGAAGAGGGCCGTCGCATTGCCTTCAGCTGTCTGGTTGGTCGCGACTATGACCTCCTTGATCTCGGGGTGCTTGCCCAGTCTGTCTATAAGCTGGGCGATCGTTGTGTCCTCGAGCGACCTGCTCTTTATCGGATCGAAAACGCCGTGAAGGACATGGTAAAGGCCCTTATATTCATGCATCCTCTCGAATGTCGCAACATCCTTGGGCGATTCCACGACCAGGACAACAGATTTGTCCCTCTGCGGATCCGAGCAGATCGGGCAGGGGTTGGAGTCCGTGAAGTTATAACATACCGAACACTTCTTGGTGAGGCTTCTCGCTTCGGAGATGGCATCGAGAAATGCCTTTGTGTCTTCCTCGGACATGTCGAGTATGTGGAAAGCGAGCTTCTGGGCAGACTTCCCGCCTATCCCGGGAAGGGAGCCGAGCTTTGCTATAAGATTCTGTATGGAAGGTGAATATCTTGCCATGGTTTATCAGAAGGGCAGGGAAACGCCGCCCGTGATGCCGTTCATCTTCTCGGCAGAGATCATGCCGACTTCATCGTTAGCCTGGTTGACAGCTGCAACAATGAGGTCTGCGAGCATCTCAGGATCCTCGGGGTCGATGACTTCCTTATCTATAACGAGATCGTAGATCCTGTGATCGCCGCCGACTACGACCTTTACCTTGTCGCCGCCGGATGTGCCTGTGACACGCAGCTCATTGATCTCCTCTTTTGCAACTTCCAGTTGTCTTTGCATCTTCTGGGCCTGAGCCATGAGGTTGTTCATGTTGCCTCCACCGAATCCGCCCATTCCGCGATAGCCTTTTGCCATTGCATTATCCTCCGTTCGAAAACTTTATTATGTTATTATACCAAAGCATATGCTCCGGACTTATCATTCCTCATCGCCGAACTTGATGGTGGTGGGAATGTCAAGATCGTTTGCCAGATCGATCACTTCCTGACGGCTTGCCATTATCTCGGCTTCTCTCTGACGCTCTTCTTCCTTGGCGAGGGCGTTCCTGTAGACAGCCTCGGTGCAAAGGTAGAAATGGGATACTCCTTCGAGATTTTCCTTGACGGCAGAGGATACATCCTTAATGCCGGGAACGCTCCTCAAGTTTATCATGAGCTTCTCGTCGCGGTTGTCGAATACCGCGTAAGCGCTGTCGCCGATCACGTTGAGCGATGCGCCGGATAACTGGCCTGCAAGGTTGCCTCCGACATCCGACAGGATAGAATTCCATATCTCATTGAGACTCATCTTCTCCGTGGAGATGCTGGCGGGTCTCACGCCGTGACTCGTGGGCTGGACGATCAGTCCGCCGCTGTCGAATGCCTGTGCCACATGAGACTGTCTCTTGACGCCGGTATCTTCTTCCTCTTCCTTTTCTTCAGGAGTCTCCTCATCCGTTATGACATCGTCAAGGAACGAATCGGAAAGACCTGCAAGGGTAGAGAGCTTATCCTTGTTTTCCGCGGGCTTGTCTTCTTCCTTCTTCTCCTCTTTTTCAGCGTCTTTCTTTTCGCTGAAGAGGTTGAGACGGCTCTTGAGGTCGCTTAAGGGATCGGGAGCGGAAGCATCTTCCGTGATCACGGATCCTCCCTTGTTCTCATCTTCCGCCTTAGTATCTTCTTCCGCTTTTGCGGTAGTTTCGGGCTTTACGATATTGGAAGGCCTGCGGAGCCATGCGGGCATGGGAGGATCTTTTTTCGCTTCTTCTGCCTTATCTTCCTGCTTGGGCTCTTCTTTTACTTCCGTCTTTTCCTTCTCGGGTTCTGGCTTCTTTTCTTCCTTAGGCTCTTCTTTTACCGGAAATTCAGGCTTTTTTTCTTCCGCGAAGGATATGCTCTTTGCAGCCTCTGCCTGGAGTTTTGCGAAATCAGGCATGGCGAGGGGCACGGGTTCTATCTTTGACTTCCTGCCGCAGAGCCTGATCATGAGGATATCGAAGTTCGCATCCATAGCGCCCGCTCTTCTCATGGCGGCGTTCTCGTCGTAGAGATACTTGATGAAGCCCGTCAGCGTCTCGGCGGATGCCTTGTTCGCGACAGTATACATCTGCTGCAGGACATCAGGGGAGTAGGCGAGCTGCTTGCCCGGATCGGGAAGGACCCTTATCACGAGGAGATCCCGCATGTAGTTGGCAAGATCGGTCGTAAAGTGAACGAGATCGCGGCCCGAGTGGTGAAGTTCCGAGCAAAGCTGCAAAAGGTCCTTCATGTTCCCGTCTATAAGGGCCGTGCTGAACTTGAAGAGGAAATCGGTATCAACGACTCCGACGACATCCTCAACGTCTTTTACCGTGATCTGTCTGTTGCGCCCGTCATTGATGACCGCAACCTGATCCAGCATGGTGATGGCGTCACGGAGAGCGCCGTCAGCGAGCATCGCAAGCTTCAGGAGAGCCGTATCGTCAGCCTTGATGCCTTCGCCCTTGCATATGATCTTAAGCCTTGAAGCGATAAGATCGGGGAGGATCCTCTTGAATGAGAACCTCAAACATCTTGATACGATGGTATTGGGAACCTGGTGAAGTTCCGTTGTCGCGAAAATGAATATCGCATGTGCCGGGGGTTCCTCCAGGGTCTTGAGGAGGGCGTTGAAGCCGGCGGTCGAGATCATGTGGACCTCGTCGATTATATAGACTTTGTAGCGGGATGTGGCGGGAGCGAAGCTGACCTCGTCACAGATCTTCCTTATGTTGTCGACACCGTTGTTGGAAGCGCCGTCGATCTCGATTACGTCCATGCCGGTACCGTCAAGTATCGCCTTGCATGAAGCGCACTCATTGCAGGGATTGCCGTTCACGGGGTGCATGCAGTTGACGGCTCTTGCGAAAACACGGGCGATGGTCGTCTTGCCCGTACCTCTCTGACCGCAGAACAGATAAGCGTGACCGATCTTTCCGGTCTTGACCGATTGCCTGAGTGCGGCTATCGGCGCTTCCTGCCCGACTATGTCATCGAAGACCTGAGGCCTGTACTTGGTATAAAGCGCTACATATCTTTCCATCGGAAACACCCCTTTATGAACCTTGCTCCTCTTATTATATAAAAAAGTTCTCCCGAAAATAAAAAAAGTTCATACCATCTGAACTACAGCCGGGCCAGGCACCCTCGCGGCACACATGATGACCCGCTTACTGCTGCTTCCTTCCGGACCTGACAGGGTTCACAGGCTCATGTTGCACGAGACCCGGACCGACTGCAGACCAAATGGTACGAACTAACGGAGAGAGTATATCACAATTATTTATAAATTGCTTGCCATAGTGAAAGCCGTATATTTTTGTCCCGAAAGCTGACGCAAAAGCACATTTTTGTTGACAGATGTGTCAATAAAACAGGCAGAATGCATCAACAATACGGGTGATCAGTAGCACTTATCCAGGAATTCCTTCACATATCCTGCCATCGTCTTTATCGCTTCATTGGCCTGGGCATCGTCCTTGCCCTCGACATATATGGTGACCGTGACAGGTTCTTTGTAATTTACGATCGCGACATCGATATGGGCGCCGTGATCCTCGTTGATGCCGTAAGAATGGAAGACCTGGGCTTCTTCTCCGAAGGCCTGGCCGATGGGGCTTGTGACCTTGGAAGCATAAAGATCGTTGATGAGGGTCTTATAAACTGCCGTGTCGTTGATGTAGCCGAAGTAGAGTTTTCTCGCGTATGTCGACATGTCGGTAGCGCAGGTGCGGTATTTGCCCTGATATTCCTTCTTGTCGTAATCGGTGTAGTAGCAGACGTCGCCGTATTTAACGATCGCGTCTTCACCGAGTGTCGCCGCGACCTGGTCTATCCCGCCCAGAACCTCGATGATCCTTGTAAGAGCCACATTGTCGTTATAGATAACGGCATAGTTTAAGAGTGTCTGCGTGTAGAACTTCTTGCCTGCCGAATAGTTGGCTGCTATGTAGGATGTGTTGGAGGAACCCTTGCCGTCGTATGTGTATTCGCCCGAGGGTGACAGGGTCCTTGCAGCTATCTTTTGGCAGGCGAAAGTAGCGACCGGCATGGTGATGGAGCCCGCCGGGACTATTGGCTCGATGTCGTTTATGCCCAAGGTCTCATTGTGTTTGAGGTTTTCATAGCGGAAAGAGATCCTGAGATCGGGGTGGTCCGTTATGTATTTATCGACGGAAGACTTCATGCTCTCGAGAAGAAGGGCGCGCTGACCGTAGGAAACCTTAACATAACCCTTGTTGTCCGCGAAAACGACATCGGGAGAGCTGGGCACGGGGTCCGGTGCGTTGTTCTGCGTCGTCGCAGACGTCGGAGTCGTTGACGCATCCGAGTCTGAAGGATCGGGACCCGTGTGGACGATGGGACCCAGAGGAGTGGTCTCTGTCGTCGTTTCGCTGGTCGTGGTCTCCGTCGTGGTTTCCCTTGTTGGTCTGGTATATGCCGTAACGGGTTCAGTGGATGAAGTGGCCGCACCGACAAGATCCGGGAAGGCCTTGCGGTAGATATCCTGCATGGAGGCAACTGATGAGATAAAGACGGCAATGAATGCGATCACTGCCACCGATATCAGTATTATCAGCGTTCTCAGGCGCCTCCCTGATCTTATGGAGGACGCCTGCTTTAGGAATGTCGGATTCGGACGCTTCATATTACCTTATCAGAACAGGCCCTTGATCACGCCCTGCTCGTCGATATCGATATCAAGAGCAGCGGGGTGCTTGCCCAGGCCGGGCATGGTCATGATGGTGCCGGTCAGGACTACGAGATAGCCCGCACCGGAAGAGAGCCATACGTCACGGACGGTGAGGGTGAATCCTGAAGGATCGCCCAATGCTTTCTGGTCGTCTGAGAGTGAATATTGCGTTTTCGCGATGCAGACGGGGAGCTTGCCGTAGCCTGCGGCAACGAACTCTTCGATCTTTGCCTTGGCCTCGGGAAGGATGTTGACCTCAGCTGCGCCGTAGATAGTCTTGGCAACCTTGCTGATCTTCTCCTCGGGAGAATCTTCGAGCTCATATACGAAGTGAGGAGTATGGTCGGACTCTTCGATCTTGGAGAGGACCTTATTAGCGAGCTCGATGCCGCCTTCGCCGCCCTTGGCGAAGATCTCGGCAGGAGCGAACTCGGCGCCTTCTGCTTCGCAGAGTTCCTGCATTGCCTTAAGTTCCTCATCGGTGTCGGTCAGGAATCTGTTGGCTGCAACAACGGTGGGGATACCGTATGTGCGCATGTTCTGTATGTGCTTGCGGAGGTTTGCGAAACCTGTCTTAACGGCCTCTACGTTGGGCTCGTTGAGGTTATCTTTTGCAATGCCCGCATTGTATTTAAGGGATCTTACCGTGGATACGAGGACTACGCAGTCAGGCCAGAGACCTGCGGCACGGCACTTGATGTCGAGGAACTTCTCGGCCCCCAGGTCGGCACCGAATCCTGCCTCGGTGATGAGGATGTCGCTCATCTTGAGACCGGCCTTGGTAGCGATGACCGTGTTGCATCCATGGGAGATATTTGCGAAAGGACCGCCGTGTACGAAGGCGGGAACGTGCTCCAGGGACTGGACGAGGTTAGGGCAGACAGCGTCCTTCAGGAGGACTGCCATAGCTCCGACCGCACCGATGTCGGATGCCGTCAGGATCTTGCCGTCCATGTCGTATGCGATGGCGATACGGCCCAGACGTGCCTTCAGGTCTTCCATATCGGCTGCGAGGCAGAGGACTGCCATTACTTCGGAAGCTGCCGTGATATTGAAGATCTCGGGACGGGTTACGCCGCTCATGCCGCCGCCGACACCTACCGTGACGTTGCGCAGACACCTGTCGTTCATGTCGAGACAGCGCTTCCATAAGATCCTGTCCTTGTCGATATTGAGTTCGTTGCCCTGGAAGATGTGATTATCGATCATGGCAGCGAGGAGATTGTTGGCAGCTGTGATCGCGTGGAGGTCACCCGTGAAGTGGAGATTGATGTCTTCCATCGGAACGACCTGCGAATATCCGCCGCCTGCGGCGCCGCCCTTGATACCGAAGACGGGTCCCAGTGAAGGTTCTCTCAATGCCAGCATGACTTTCTTGTCGATCTTGGCCAAAGCCTGTGCGAGACCGATGGATATCGTTGTCTTGCCTTCGCCTGCGGGGGTAGGGTTCATAGCCGTGACGAGCACGAGCTTGCCGTTGGGATTTCCGGCTCTCTTGTCAATGGCCGAAAGGGGTACTTTGGCTTTGTACTTGCCGTAAGCTTCCAATTCGCTTTCTTCCAGTCCTACTTTTGCGGCGATCTCGGTGATCGGCTCCATCTTTGCCCCAGTTGCGATCTCAATGTCCGTCAGCATAATTAACCTCCTGTTTGTTCTTCTCCTTGCCGGCTTACCATCTCGTTGTTCCCTTAGATTAAATAAAGGATGCTCAGAATGTCATTATAACACAGGGGGCGGTGTCGATTCGCACAATACTAATACAACATTTTGTTAAATCTCGACAAAAGGACACAACATATAGTGTTCGTAATTGACAAATATATATACAGGTGTTAGCATATCCTCAATTCGATCTGTTTTCGAAAAGAAGATATATCGATATACCTCATTGTCAGGGAGGCATATAATGATCATCAGTTCTGATTTGGCAAGATGCCGAGAGAAGTTCGAAGAGCTCAGGGGGAAGAGGATCATCTGCAAGACGAACGGCGGCCGTAAGAGGATCATCACTTATGTAGGCGTAGTCGAGAATTGTTACCCCAATGTTTTCACTGTTTTATGTGATAACCACAAAGGAAAGAAAGTAGTCGTAAGCTTCAGCTATGTAGACGTTCTTACAAGGACCGTCAGAGTCGGTGTCATCGCAGAGCAGGAAGACCAGGGACTCGAGATCGCACAGGCTGCAGGCTGATCAGATCTTAAAGCTTATAAGAAACAATCAGGAGTTGTCCGCCGGCGGACCTTTAGGGATCCGCCTGTGCCGGGCACTCTTTTTTTATTGCCGCGGCCTTTGTTTATAGTGCAAACGAACAATTAGAAATGCTTATTACTGTTGATTTTTTTTAAATATTTAATGTTAAAATCTACTTAGTGCCCTGCGATAAAGGGAAGTACAGTCGCGGCATAATCTCAACTACCCGGAGGGTTCGGTATGGACTACATGGCTGACAGGACCGAGGAGATGACTGGCATTGAGGCCACCAATACGAACAGGGTCAGAAACCTTGCTTCTGAGTGTGCGGTCCTTCTCGAAAACGACGGGACACTGCCTCTTCCCGCATCCAGCAATATCGCCCTCTACGGCAGCGGTGCAAGGCACACCATCAAGGGCGGCACAGGCTCGGGTGATGTTAATTCCAGACACGAAGTATCTATCGAGGAAGGGCTCGAAGCTCAGGGCGTTACGATAACGACCAAGGCATGGCTCGACCGTTATGATGAGAGGAAAGATAAGCATTTCAAGGAATTCACCGCCAAGGTCGAAAAATATGCCGCAGACAGCGGCGTTGCCCTGTCGAATGCCTATTTCAAATTCCCCTATGTGCTCCCGGATCCCGTCGAGGTGACTGAGGAAGACATAAAGATCTCTGATACCGATATCGCGATATTTGTCATCAGCAGGAATTCCGGTGAGGGAGCCGACAGGAAGAACGAAGAGGGTGACTACAAGCTCTCCAAGGCAGAGATAACTATCCTCGACACTCTCAGGAAAGCTTACGGCAAGCTGATCGTCCTCCTTAATGTAGGAGGAGTTATCGATACCACATATCTCAAGAGCATGGGTCTTAATTCGCTCATGATCATCAGCCAGACCGGCGCCGTCACGGGCCACGTCGCGGCAGACCTCATTACGGGCAGGGCGGTCCCTTCAGGCAAGCTTTCCACCACCTGGGCGGGCGAATACGACAAATACCCCACATCAGAGATATTCAATACTGACAGACACGAGGAATTCTATCTGGAAGGCCTCTATGTCGGATACAGATATTTCGATTCCTACGGCATCGTGCCTGATTATCCTTTCGGTTACGGCAAGTCCTACACGACCTTCGACGTGGAGACCGTGGATGTCATCTGCGAGGGAAGCAGGATCAAGGCCATAGTGAACGTTACCAATACGGGAAAATATCCCGGCAAGGAAGTTGTCCAGATCTACTGTTCCGCTCCGGAGACCGAGATCGACAGACCCTATCAGGAACTCATCTGCTTCGAGAAGACCGGACTTATCATGCCGGGCGAAGGCGAACAGATGACTCTCTTCTTCAAAGCTTCTGATCTTGCCTGCTACGATGAGGAGACTTTCAGCAATGTTATCAAGGCCGGCGCTTACATCCTCCGTATCGGAACGTCCTCACGTGACACGAGGATAGAAGCTGTGATCAATATCCCCACGGATGTTAAAGTCCGCGTAATGAGAGATATCCTCCAGGATGACAGGACCCTCGATATCGAGACGATCCTGAATCCCGGCTACGGCAAGCAGGCCAACGATCTTAAGGATGCGAACGAGCTCCTTCTTGCAAGACAGATCGAAGTCGATCCCAGATACATCAGATGCGAGAAGATCCTCTATAACGGCGTAAGGGACACATATGAGAACTACAGGGAGATCGATACCGTCACACTGACGGATGTCATGGCGCATTCCGCCGGCATGATCGAGCTCGTAGGCGATATGTCCGACAAGGAACTTGCGACACTCTGCGTTGGTTCCTTCGAGAGGGACGGCATCGATGAGAATGCCGTATGGGCAGCATCGATGAACGTGCCCGGTGCCGCTGCGGAATCTACAGACAGGTTCAAGGTCATGCGTAAGATACCGCCCATGGTTCTGGCAGACGGTCCTGCGGGCTTAAGGCTCCAGCCTCATTTCAAGACCACAAAGGACGGTGAACTGCTCCCGGGCGGTGAAGTCTTCAATCTCGCAAAGACTCCCTTCCCCGAGGACACTCCCGAAGATGCGATCGATTACTATCAGTACTGCACGGCGATCCCGATCGCAACGGCCATTGCCCAGTCCTGGAATACCAAGCTCGCATGGGCTTTCGGCGACATAGTCGGTTCCGAGTGCGAAAAGTTCGGAGTCAATCTCTGGCTCGCTCCCGGCATGAATATCCACAGGGATCCTCTCTGCGGCAGGAACTTCGAGTATTTCTCCGAAGACCCTCTCCTCACGGGCAAGATCGCCGCAGGCGAGACCAAGGGCGTTCAGGCTCATTCGGGTGTCGCGGTCACGATCAAGCATTTCTGCTGCAACAACCGTGAGACCAACAGGATGTTCAATAACTCCCACGTTACCGTAAGGACTTTAAGGGAGATCTACCTCAAGGGCTTCGAGATCTGCGTCGACGAAGCAAAGCCCCTGGCCTGCATGATGAGCTACAACCTGCTCAACGGCGTCCACACGGCGGCAAGTTATGAACTCATCCAGAACGTCCTGCGCGACGAGTTCGGATTCGAAGGAGTCGTCATGACCGACTGGTATTCATCCTTCCCCGTAGATGAGATGAAGGTACTGGGCGAAGGCGAGGATTCGATCTATCCTGAAGCGGTAAGCCATCTCTGCGTCTACGCGGGCTGCGACTGGCAGATGCCGGGATGCCAGGACAATATAGATGACATCGTTCATTCGGTCGCGCAGGGAAGGCTGTCGAGAGGCGACCTGCAGAACTGCGCCCTCAACATAATCAGGTTTATCCTCAAGGTAATGGAGTGATCAATCAAGCCTTACGGCTTGTTTTAGAAGTAATATTTCTTCCGAAGTCAGTTCCCGGAGATCTCCGGGAACTGAACTTTCTTCCAGGAAAAGTGATGCTATGCCAATGCGGCGCAGTGAGATTACTTCCTTGCCGAAATGAGCCATTATGCGGCGCACTTCGTGCGTCTTGCCTTCAGTAAGTATGATCTTTGCCCTGTTTTCGCCTTCCCTTGTGATCTCACAGGGCTTAAGGCGGACGGGACTGTCCGTGTCGGTAAGAGTTATCCCTGAAGCGGCTTTGGCGATATCTTCATCTGTCAGAGGGGTGCCCTCAAAGCAGACCATGTAGGTCTTGGGAATGCCGTAGGAAGGGCTTGTCAGCCTGTGCGAGAGCTCACCGTCGTTGGTGAGTATAAGCAGGCCCGTCGTGTGGTAATCGAGCCTTCCGACGGGAGATACGCCGCGGTTCTTATATCTGTCCTCTATATGATCCCCTACACAGCCTAAGCGGCTGTCTTCCATGGCGGTCAGGACTTCATCGGGCTTATCGAAAAGAAGATAGTAGTAAGTCTTGCCCTCGTGGATCTTCACGGGCTTGCCGAAGCAGGTCAGCTCATCCTCCGGGCTGACCTTGAAGGAAGCATCGCGGATGACCTTGCCGTTGACTACGGCATTTCCGCGGACTATGAGCTTACGTACTTCGGATCTGGTGCCGAAGCCTGAATCTGCAAGGATCTTATCAAGTCTCATTTCCCTTCCTGAAGCCCTTTCTTTTATTTGAATCAATTCTGTTATACGCTTTTCGAAAAGTCAAGGAACCTGTATAATCGGAGACGGAGGGGATCTATGCAGACGATCAACATAGAACAGGGACATCCGACAGTCGATGAAGCGATGCAGCGCCTTACGAACGGGCTTTACAGGGTCCGCGCATCCGGAGCCGTGTGTGCAAAGATAATCCACGGATACGGCTCTTCCGGAACGGGCGGCAGGATAAAGGCGGCCCTCCCCATGACGCTCCGTCAGCTGCAGGGCAGAAGACTGATAAAAGGATATATAAGAGGAGAGGATTTCGGTCCCTTTAGCGTCGCAGCAAGGGACCTGGCTTCGGGAATGAAGCAGATAAAGTCCGACCCCGACTGGGGGAGGAGCAACGACGGGATAACCGTGGTCATCTTCAAATAAGGACGGGAAAGAGAATGGCGGATCAGATACTGAACTGGGAGAGCTTTGAAGCAAGGTGTGCTTCCTGCAGAGCCTGCGGACTTTGCGAGGGAAGGACCAATATCGTCATATTCAGGGGAGCCAGGACGGCCCCTCTCATGATCATAGGCGAAGCTCCCGGCGAGTCGGAGGATCTTCAGGGCAAGCCTTTCGTCGGCAGGTCCGGCATGCTGCTCCAGAATCTCCTCGCAACATACGGTTTTACCGATAACGACTACCACATCTGCAATATCTGCAAATGCAGGCCGCCTGCCAACCGCCGTCCCACGCCTGAGGAGATCAAGGCCTGCAAAGTGCTCCTTGCGGACCAGTTCCGCCTGGTAAAGCCCAAGGTGATCCTCCTCTGCGGATCTACGGCCTATGAGGGCTTTTTCGGAGCAAAACCCGTCATGAAGGACGTGCGCGGCGTCTTTATCGAGCGCAAGGGCTACCACATCATGACGACCTATCACCCGGCCTACGCCTTGCGGAATCCCGCAAACAAGGTCCCGATCTACGATGACATGGGCAAGGTCCGTGATAAGCTCACCGAACTCGGTCTTATGCCGCCTCTATAATAAATAAGTTATTGATTTTCAAAATGCCATTTGATATACTTCTCAAAGTCAGAGATGACATTGCCGAATTGTGTAACGGTAGCACACCGGTTTCTGGCACCGTTTGTCTGGGTTCGAATCCTAGTTCGGCAGCCAACATGAGATCTGCAGATACTCCTAAGGGTGTCTGCATTTTTTTGCCCTTTTTCCAACTGAAGGAACTGTGGTAGTATCACAATATGGATAAGTATATTTCGATCGGTTGGATATTTCTTTTGACGGCGATGGCCGGGGATCTTCTTGTATCGTTCATATTGTCTTTGTTCTACAAAGGCTACAGCAATCTGAAGATGTCCATAAGCGCTCTCGGGAATCCGTCGAGTCCCGTAAGGATCCCTTTCAACATCTGGATGTTCGTGGAAGGCGCGCTGTTCATCGCAGCGCTGCCCGCAGTCTTCAGGGCTTTCTATCCGCTATCGGCGGGGATCACGGTCACCATGATGATATTTATCGGCATCTTTGCCGTGGGATCATGCATCTTCACGAGTTTTTTCAGTGTTAACGAAACTAAGGAGATAGTTACGGCAGCGTCCAGGATACACGGAGCCGGATCGGTTACGGGCTTCATGCTCTTTCATTTCGTGCCGCTTTTTACGGCAATCCTGTCCTTCAGATCATCTGACTTGACGACAGGGGTCATCAGCGCATTCTGTTTTGCCTTATCAATAGTTTTCTTCACATTGTTCGTGTTATCTGACAAACCGGAATTCAAGGACACAAAGATCGACAATGAGGGGCTTTGGCAAAGGCTGGATCTTTTGTCGATGTATTTACCCCTGGCTTTTGTCGCGGTAAGGATGCTGATATAATACAGGAGTCGGATCATAACCAAAGGAGGCAGGATACATATGGGACAGACAGATCATCAGGAAACAGACGTTGAGATCATGGACAGGCTCGCATCAGAAGCAGGTCATGTCATCGAACTGCTAAAGTCATATTTCAGGACCCCCAGGGGAGTAGATCTGACCAACGCCCTGATCTTCTCCGCTTCTCTTGCAGGACACGCCTGCCATCAGGCAGTCAAGGCTGAGCAGGGAACCTTCCAGATGGTTACCGACAAAGCCGGAAGGAATTACTATTTCGGAGATGATCTGAACAAGTACCTTCTCGAAAACAATCTTAACGTTGTTGCTTTCTGTTCATCGGTAACTGATCTTTCTTATGAGGAGGTCATCTCGATCGTCGAGGATTTTGCAAGTCATGTCGGTGATGACGATCTTACGGTCTGCGGATTTAATCCCAAGTCTCTTTACGAGCAGGTCCATTCATGCTGGAAGGGCATTTTCGATAACATGACATCCAAATACTGCAAGTCTCCTTCCGAGTGGCCGGTGCTGTTCGGTATCGTAGTTCAGAATTTCCTGATCATGTCTCTCGATGCCGGTGCCGGCAAGGAAGAGGCAGGCAGGATCGCCATCGAATGTGCGGTTGCAGTATCCAAGATGGATAAGGATTCTTTCTGAGGAATAAGAGGTAATTAAATGAAGAAAAAGATCTTAGTCTTAACATTGGCGCTTCTCATAACGGGATCGTCGCTTTGCTCGTGCACTCAGGTTCCGGATAAGACTTCTGAAAGCTCTGCATCGGAAACGACTACAGTTACATCAGAGACATCAGCAACAAAGGAAACGGTAACGGAGACTACCGCAACTTCGGAAACGACAACGGCCGTCCCTAACCCGCGTGACACGACACCATATGAGCAGGTCACGCTCGATGGTGTTAAGGAACACAAGTTCCAGGCAACTGATTTCTGTTTTCTCGAATCAGAGAAATATGTTCTTTTCATGGAAAAGGATATTGTCATTCCGGGAGACTTTGCCGTTAATCTGGATGCGATAATCGGCGAGATAGAAAATCAGCTGGGCCTGTCTGCCTGCCCTGAAACTTTCCATTACACGGAAGTAAGTGACTGTGTATCATCTCATTACGGAATAAATCCCTGGGAGGGATGGGATATCGGATCTAAGATCCCCATCTTTCTGGAAGTTGACCGTACCGACGGAGACCAGGTATCCTCGGGATCCATGGACGGTTTCGTTGAGATCGTGGCTTTCGAATTATTCTCTGATGAATTATGGAATTCCGTTCCGAGTTACAGGGATAATCCCGACCGCAGGATGGACTGCGTAGATTATTTCACTTTTGTTCACGAGATAACGCATACGATAACTTTAAGGAACTACGGTTATCTGACAAAGATCACTGCTGAAGGCATAGCAGAATATATGGGCCGCAAGGTGATCGATAAACTGGCTGATGATCATCCTTCGATCGCCGAATATAAAGAGAAAAGATATCTTTTCGATTATGCGATCCCTCAGAAAGTCAATTCCAAGAATGCCGAGAAGATCTTTATAGGGGACTATCATGAGATAAGCCATGCGAACCGCGGACCTGAATATGTGTACGGCAGGTATCTCATGCAGTACCTGCATGAAACATTCGGCGATGACTTCTATTACCGTTTCAATGAAAAACTGAGAATAGAAAGACCCCATTACAAAAGTAACGATTATAAAGAAGAGGAAGCAGCGAAGTATGCTGAAATATTGAAGGACCTGTTTGGTGAAGATATCTTTACCGGGTTCGGCAAATGGTGTGTGAAGAAGCATCATCTTCAGGAAAAGAACGGTGTTTTCCCCGGAATATGATCCTTACGGAAAGGGACAGATAAGATGGTTATCCTGATCACGGGTGCATCCCATACAGGCAAGACGGTCCTCGCGCAGAGGATGCTCGAAAAGTATAAATATCCGTATCTTTCGGTCGACCATCTCAAGATGGGTCTAATAAGGAGCGGCTATACGGATCTTACTCCCGACGACGATGACGAGCTTACGTCTTATCTTTGGCCGGTCGTAAGGGAGATGATAAAGACCGCTGTCGAGAACTGCCAGAACGTGATCATCGAAGGCTGCTATATTCCTTTTGACTGGAGAGATGACTTCGATGAAGAGTATCTTTCGAATATAAGGTTCATCTGTCTTGCCTTGACAGATGAATATATCGGCTCTCACTTTGAAGACATAAAAGCCCATGGGTCCGACGTGGAGAGGAGGATCTATGAGCAGGACTTTACGGCTGACTGGCTGAAGGATGAGAACCGGAAGTTCATAAAAGGTTTTCGGGATAAAGGGGAAGAGATAGTCCTGATAGATTCTGATTACGATAAAAGGATCAGAGAACTTTTATGAAGACCCTGATAAGACCCAAGGCTTTAAGAAAAGGCGATACCATAGCCACCATAAGCCCTTCCTGGGGATGTGCGGGATCCTCCCGCGTCAGATGGGAGTATGATCTCGGCTGCTCCCGCTTAAGAGAGCTGGGATTGAATGTTGTGGCTGCACCGAATTCCCTTAAGGGAACGGGCAGTCTTAAGGACGATCCGGAGGCGAGGGCCGATGACATAAACTGGGCTTTCGAAAACAAGGAAGTCAAGGCCGTGATCGCCAACATCGGAGGAAACGATACGGCAAAAATACTTCCCTTTATTTCGGCGGACAGCGTTAAGAAGAATCCCAAGATCTTATGCGGTTATTCAGATGTCATGGCATTGCATATCTTCTGTTACAGGCAGGGCCTTATGACCTTCTACGGGGACAACCTTCTTACGAACATAGCTGAGAATCCCCAATGGCACCCCTACAGCAGATACTGGTTTGAGAAGGTCTTTTTCGATCCGTCAGAGACAGGAAAGATAGACCCTTCAGAAGACTGGTCTTACGACCGGAGCAAGCATACTGATAAGACCTATAAGAAGACCTATATTCCCAACAGGGGTTACTATCCCGTTCAGGGCAAGGGAATAGTGACCGGAAGGCTCTTCGGAGGACATTCGGATCTTCTTGATCTTAAAGATAAATCGGGAAGACCATATGTGACATCCGAAGACTTTGAAGGAAGCATCCTCTTCTTCGAAGATATTCCTGAGTGCTGTGATCCATGCGGCATGGCATCCTTTTTCGACCGGCTCGGCCGGGAAGGTTTCCTTAAGCTTATCAGGGGCATCATCATAGGCAAGATGAGGACATCTGATCCTTTCGATATTTATGCGGAGAAGATAAGGGAAGTGATAACAGGCAGGTACGGTCTTTCAGATCTGCCCGTCATGGCAGACATGAACTTCGGACACACGTCTCCGGTCTTTGTGATCCCCTACGGAGCTGAAGCAAGACTTGATCAGGATAACAAGACTTTCACTATCCTTGAAGGAGGCGTGACTGATGACTGACAGGATCTTATATGTATCCGATCTTGACGGGACCCTCCTTCGTAACGACATGACGGTCTCGCCATATTCTGTTGAGACAATAAACCGTCTGGTGGAAAAAGGACTCGGCTTTACCTATGCGACAGCCAGGTCGATCGAGATCGCAAGGACGGTCACATCCGATCTCAGGTTAAAGCTCCCTGTAATTACCAGGAACGGCGCGGTCCTTGCAGATAATACAGACGGAAGGGCTATAAGGAAGAATCTCTTCAGCCAAAAGGACATAAGTTTTCTTAAGAGTGCTTTGAGCGATATCGCGCCATACGGATTCGTATCCTCTTTCTTCGGCGAAAAGATGGACAGGCTCTACCTTGATGCAGAACATTCGGAGGGTCTTGCGGGCTATATCGATTACTATAGAGACGACAACAGCATGTATGCGGTTGACGATATCGACAGCATGTTCGGCGGGAACCCCTGTTATGTGACCCTCATCGGTGACAGGGAAGACATAGAGCCTATCTATAACAGGCTTAAGGATGCATATGAACTGGAGTATATCTTCCAGAAGGATATCTACAGGGACGAGTACTGGCTTGACATCACGCCCAAGGACTGTACAAAAGCAAAGACTCTTCTGAGGCTTAAGGAGGAGCTGGGCTTTGATAAGCTCGTGATCTTCGGAGACTCGCTGAACGACATGTCGATGTTCAAGATCGCGGATGAATGCTATGCAGTCGCCAACGCGATCGATGATCTCAAGAATGCCGCAGCGGGCGTCATAGGCAGCAACGAGGAAGACGCGGTTGCAAGATTCCTTGAGGAAAGAGCTGCGGAAATATGAGATAATCAACTGGATGGGCGCATAAAAGATTCCCGGAAGTTTCAGGGGGCGGAACATGAAGTTAAGGAGAAGACTGTTTGCTACCAAAGATCCTTATGACAGCAATACTGCTGATCTCTTTTTGAGCGCCTGCAAAGAGAACTTCAGTTACCTTCTGACCCACTGTGAAGACTATAAAAAGATCTGCAAAGGACTGGACATCGATTCGGCCGATGACATCAAGTCAGTTGCAGACCTCCCCGTTATACCGACCATGCTCTTCAAGCAGCACGATTTCAGATCGGGAAGGTACCTTTTTACGATGACTTCTTCCGGCACGAGCAGCGGACGCAAGAGCGTGATCAGATTTGAACTTTCTGCTGCTCTTGCCGCACTCAGGATGTCCCTTAAAGTAACCAAGTATCACGGGGTTATTTCGCTCAGACCCTGCAGATATATAATCATGGGATTTAAGCCTACCAGGACTGTCAAGGTTGCTGCCGCGAGAACGGCTTATCTTACGACTTTCCTGGCTCCTGCCGTAAGCAGGAAATTCATCTTGAAGCAGACGCCGGAAGGTCTTAAGCCTGATTTTGAAAGCATCATCGATGCTCTAAGGAAATATGAGAAGGGCAAGACCCCCGTGAGGTTCATGGGTTTCCCGTCTTATACTTTCTTCCTTTTCCGGATCCTGGAAGAGAAGAACCTTCTTTTCAAACTCCCCAAGGGCTCGAAGATATTACTGGGAGGTGGTTGGAAGCAGTTCTATCAGGAGGCTGCGGACAAGGAGACATTCTATAAGCTCGCGAAGAAAACTCTTGGAATAGAAGAAGAGAACATAGTGGAATTCTTCGGTGCGGTCGAGCATCCGATCCTTTATTGTGACTGCAAGGATCACCACTTCCATGTTCCCATATACAGCAACATCGTCATAAGGGATCCGGACAGTCTGGAACCTGTTGAAAACGGTAGGGTGGGACTGGTTAATCTCATATCCCCTCTTACCAAGGCAACTCCGATCCTCTCCATAATGACGGACGATCTGGGCATTCTTCATAACGGTGAAGAGTGCTCCTGCGGGGTTAAGACCCCCTATCTTGAGATCATAGGACGCGTGGCGCCTGAAGACATCAAGACCTGTGCGGCCGGTGCTGCGGATATACTGAAAGGAGTGAACGTATGATACTTTTCGCAGGAAAGACATATGAGAGCTCCGAGCAGAACAGGCTCCTGGAAGAACTTAAGGAGAAGATACCTTCGATCCTTCAGAGGGAACCCCTGCAGCCCGGTTTGATCATCGATGCGGTCGACAGTCTCCGTACCGATCTTCTGGCAGGAAAGTTCGATCATCTCCTGGAGGATCTCCCTGAGGATATCGTCGCGACATACAAGAAGCAGGCTGTAACTCTTCTTTCCAGGGAACATCTTTGGATGAAGGTCAGGACGGAGCTCGGCGATACCGGAGAATATGTTACTGATAAGATCGAAGGCTTTTCGAGGATAAGAGTTAAGAAAGTCCCTTTGGGAGTCATCTTTCATATCGCTGCGGGCAACATGGATTTTCTGCCTGCCTATTCGCTTGCCGAAGGACTTCTTACGGGAAACATAAACATATTAAAGCTCCCCTCTGCCGATAACGGCTTGTCTTTGCAGCTCATAATGAAGTTTATAGAATACAGTCCGGAACTTAAGGACTATATCTACGTTTTTGACACATCTTCGACTGACATTCAGGGCATGCGGAAGATGGCGGATCTTGCAAACGCGGTAAGTGTCTGGGGATCTGATATGGCGATCGAAGCCGTACGAGGTCTTGCACCCACCGGAGTCAAGCTGATCGAGTGGGGCCAGAAACTCGGCTTCTGTTATGTTTCCGATCCGGAAAAAACAGAGGATCTAGATAAGAAACTCGAAGGTCTTGCAGAACACATAGCAACTACCAAGCAGCTCCTCTGCAGCAGCTGCCAGGTCATATATCTTGATACGGATGACAAGGCTGCCTTAAGGAGCTTTGCAGAGTGCTTCATGCCTTATCTGCAGAAGGCTGTCGATGCCAATGCGACACAGGAGATAGGTATCAGGGCGAGGGATACGCTCACGGCCTATACCGGACGGCTCAAGGGATATCTTGGCAAAGAGGAGAGAAATGAAGATGTTCTCCGCGGCAAGGGCATGAGCCTCCTGATCAGGGAGGACAGCAAGCTCGAACTGTCTCCCATGATGTGCAATGTCCTCATCAAACCGCTCCCGCGCGGTGACATCACCAAAGTTCTTTACGAAGGAAGATGTTATCTTCAGACCGCAGGCCTGATATGCCCTTCTTCCGAACGCGAAAAGATAACGGAACTTCTCATCCGTGCAGGACTTATCCGCGTGACGGAAGTTGCGGACATGAGCGCATATTTCCCCGGGGAGTCTCACGACGGCGAATACGCTCTGGACAGATATACAAGGATAGTAAACATAGAACAAGAGGGATAAGGATACATGATCTTATACATGTTGGTGCAATGCACATGGGGAATACTCCAGACCCTGGCAGGCTTCGTTACCTTCCTGCTCAATATCCGCCGCAGGCATTTTCTCTACCACGGAGCGGTGGTAACAGAATGGAAGCTCAAGTCGAGCGTGTCTCTCGGCCTGTTCGTCTTTTTTGCGGAAGACCCGAATTTCATAGGAAGGTTCAAGGACAGGTTCACAAGGGAAGAGATGAAGGAAAGGCTCCTTGTGCATGAATACGGACACACGATCCAGTCGCTTATCCTGGGCCCTTTGTATCTTTTTGTAATGGGTGTTCCTTCCGCTCTCTGGGGTGCCCTGCCGCCCTGTTATAAGATGAGGAGAAGAAGACACATGTCCTATTTCTGGTTCTTTACCGAGAGATGGGCGAACTATCTGGGGGAGAAGGTAACCAAGACCAAGTCGATGGAGAGACTGTTTATCGATTAAAAATCGGATGTGTTCAATAAATTTTTATGTTTTCAGAGGGGTATATGGAAAACAGGACAATGACGAAGGAAGAAAGCATAGAATTGGCTGAACTTCTTGCCGAGAAGTACCATCAGTTAAGCGTAAAGAAAAACGAAGCCCAAAAAGCCTTTAAAACGCATGAAAAAGCACAGGAAAGGACAAACAAACCGGACAGGATATATTCTCCGTTAGCGTATTTCTGGCCTTATTTATTCGATGCGGTGATGATAATAGTTTATGTCGTTTACACTTGTATTTTTGAAGGATATTTCACTCCGCGGATAATTGCACTCATGGTCATCTCTGTTATCGTGGTGACAGGTTATGGATTGTATACGTCGAAAAAATGGAGTGATGAAAAAAACAAAGAGATCTTTTCTTCACGTATGACAGACGAATTCAGGGAGAGAAAGAGCAAGGAATCTTTTTCCGATAAGGAGAGAGAACTTGCTTCATTTAAAGAGTCTGTCAAGGAGTACGACGATCTTGTCCCCGAAAAGATGCGCCAGAAGTTCTATATGGAAAAAGTTAAGAAGATGCTGCTGTCCGGCGAGGCTGAAAATTTTACTGATGCGATCGCCAAGCTCAGCAACAGATAGGATATATATCGATAAAAACACATTTATATGATATTGTTAGGGCAGTGCCGTCGGGCACATGAGTTTTCGAGGAGGGGTGTTTATGGAACTTAATAATGTAATGTCAAAGGAAGAAAGCATCGGATTGGCAGAGACGCTTGCCAAGAAGTACTATCAGGTCAGCCAGATGACCGGTGAGGTCAATAACGTCAAGGAAGAACTTGAAAGAGCAAAAAAGCAGTCCGAAAAGCCGGTCGCAAGATACTCGGCATTCAAATATTTCTGGCCTTACCTGATCGCAGCAGTGGTAGCTGAGATTTTGGTTGTTGTCCTGGGAGGGATAATACTGTCCTCGGGCACATATACCAATAGTGCTTATTCCGCATATTCTTTCTTTAAATTCGCCACGCCTGTAGCGATCATCATTATCGGTTTGGTCCTGGCGATAAGAAAGAGAAACAGCTTGAACAGGGTAGCGGTCGAATCCCATTCGACAGACCTGATCAGGGAAAAGAAGCTGGAAGAAGACCTTGAAGCCAAAAAGAAAAGGATCGCTGAATTTAAGGATCAGATCAAGGAGTACGATGATCTTGTTCCCGAAAAGCTGCGCCAGAAGATCTTTATGGAAAAGGTCAAGAAGATGCTCGAATCCGGCGAGGCCGATGATTTCGCCGACGCAATAGCCAAGATCGGCAAAAAATAAGATCTGATCCCGTCAACTGCCGAACCCGATATGGTCAGTTTGATCCTTAAGGAGTATTATCCTTTCTATAAGCACGGGATGATACGGAGGATAAGAAATGCTTAGTTTTGAGAAGCTGACGGAAGAAAGGCTCGATACATTTATCAGAATGCGCATCACGCAGCTGCGAGAGGAAGGAGCCACGGAAGATATAGACCTTGTGCCTGCTCTTAAGGATTACTATAAGCGGCATATGGCTGACGGCACTTTTGTCTCCTGGCTCGCCATGGACGGAGACAAGATCGTTGGAACGAGCGGAATGTCCTTTGTCGAAAAGCCGCCCTACTTCAGCTGCCCGAGCGGCAGGATCGGTCTTTTGTCCAGCATGTTTACGGACCCCGGATACAGGCGCATGGGCATTGCAAAGGAATTGCTCTCAAGAGTCGTTGAGGAAGCGAGAAACTACGGCTGCGGAGCGGTTCAGATCACGGCATCCGACATGGGCGTATTGCTCTACAGTGATTTCGGATTCGTAAAGAACGGCAATTTCATGCAATATAATCTTTGATGATGTACAGGCAAATAATGGATGATGTGAAAATATTACAGGTTGATCTTAAGGACGCGGAACGGCTTAGAGAGATATATTCCTATTACGTTCTTAATACCGCAGTATCTTTCGAATATGAAGTTCCGTCAGTCGATGAGTTCAGAAAAAGGATAGAGAAAACGATCTCGTCCTATCCTTATCTTGTATGCCGGATCGGGGATAAGGTGGTCGGATATGCATATGCGGGCGAATACAGTTCCCGCGCGGCATATGCATGGACAGCGACACTGTCGGTCTATCTCGACAAGGATCACAGGAGACAGGGGATCGGAACGATGCTCTATAAGGAACTGGAAAAGAGGCTTAAGGACATGGGAATCGTAAATCTGCTGGCCGGTGTTGCATATATTTCCGAAGAGGATGAATATCTTTCACATGACAGTTACCTCTTCCATCAGGAACAGGGTTACTCGGAAGTAGCGCACATGAAGTCCATCGGCAGAAAATTCGGCAGATGGTACGATCTCATCTGGATGCAAAAGAGGATATAAATATGACACAGGAAGAATTGATAAAAAGTTGGAAAGAAGAAGAGAAGATCGCCCACATAAAAGGCTGGGATTTTTCTCATCTTGAAGGAAGGATGAGATCCGATGAAGATCTCCCCTGGGACTACGAAAAGATGGTGCGCCGGTATCTGAAAGATGACATGTTCCTTCTTGATTTTGATACAGGCGGAGGGGAATTTCTCTTATCGCTCGGGCACCCTTACGACAAGACGGCAGCAACCGAGGGATATCCTCCCAACGTTGAATACTGTAAGAAGACCCTGACCCCTCTGGGGATCGATCTTAAGGAGTGCAGTAACCCGTCGGATATACCTTTCGAGGACGCGACGTTTGACATCGTGATAAACAGGCACGGAAGCTTTGATCCAAAGGAGATTAAGAGGCTCCTTAAGCCCGGCGGATTTTTCGTGACCCAGCAGGTCGGCGACAGGAATGACCGAGAACTCGTAGAGATGGTCCTGCCGGATGCAGAGGTTCCTTTTAAGGACCAGAATCTGAAGGTCCAAAAGAAAGCGTTCGAGGATGAAGGCTTTGAGATACTGGCAGCAGATGAATGTTTCAGACCGATATGCTTTTACGATGTCGGGGCATTCGTATGGTTTGCCCGCATAATCGAATGGGAGTTCCCGGGTTTTTCCGTTGATAACTGTCTTAATGAACTTTTAAAGATACAGGAGAAGATCGAAGCTGACGGAGTCGTTGAAGGACACATCCACAGATACATGATCGCAGCAAGGAAAGTATGACACATAAAGAGAAAGCATTAGATTATTTCAACAGGAAATTCCACTGTTCACAGGCAGTGCTGGCAGCCTATGCGGACGAATGCGGTCTGACGGAAGAAAAGGCGCTTAAGCTCGGAGCCTGCTTCGGATCAGGCATGAGAAAAGGCGAAGTGTGCGGCGCATGCACGGGTGCGCTCATGGTCCTGGGCGCGCTATACGGCCAGTACGACATGGCTGATCTTGAAAGCCGCGAACTTGCTAACAAAGTGAATGAGGAGATGATGGAAAGATTTAAGGATCTGTCGGGTTCTTACATCTGCAACGATCTTCTGGGTCGTGATATATCAACGGACGAAGGAAGGACTTACGCACGCGAGAATAATCTCTTCACAGAATTCTGTCCCCTTATGGTCGCCAATGCCGTCGATATCCTCGAAGAGATGATCGAAGAGAACGGTAAAAGATAGTAAAATATCTATTGAACAAAGCATCAAAGAGGGAAAGAAAATGGTCAGATTCATCTCATGGAATATAGATTCGCTCAATGCGGCGCTTACATCGACTTCCGACAGGGCATTGCTCTCTCAGGAGGTCTTAAGGACTATCGCAAAGGAAGATGCGGATATCATCGCGATACAGGAGACGAAGCTCCCTCCCGAAGGGCCGTCCGACAAACACCTTGCCCTGCTTAAGGAATACCTTCCGGGTTACGATCTCGAATGGACGAGTTCCAATCCGCCTGCAAGGAAAGGCTACGCCGGGACCATGACACTTTACCGCGAGGGCTTGAAGGCTTTAAGTGACAGCCCGAAGATCGGGGCTCCGGATACGATGGATGATGAGGGAAGGATCCTGACGCTGGAGTTTGATGATTTCTATTTTGTAAATGTATATACGCCCAATGCGGGTGACGAATTGAAAAGGCTGCCTGAACGCCAGGCCTGGGACAGGCTCTATGCGGATTACCTTTCTTCGCTCGATAAGAAGAAGCCGGTAATAGCATGCGGCGATTACAATGTCGCACATGAGGAGATCGATCTTGCAAATCCTGCATCGAACCATATGTCAGCCGGCTTTACGGATGAGGAGAGAGAAGGCTTTGGCAATCTTCTGGCTAAGGGCTTTGCCGACAGTTTCAGATCCCTTAACGGGGACATCCCGTCCGTCTACACCTGGTGGAGCCAGAGGATCAAGACCAGCAAGATCAATAACTCGGGCTGGAGGATCGATTACTTCGTCGTGAGCGACAGGATAAAGGATAAGATAAAGGATTCTTCCGTTATCGATTCGGGCGCAAGGCAGGATCATGCTCCCATCAAGCTGGAGCTTGATCTCTGAGAAGGATAAGGTGACTCAGATGACAGGGTTATATAAAGACAATAAGAGACTTATAAAGACTTATGTTCTTGCGGCTCTGATCTTTTCGATAGTCATGTGCTGTTCTTCGATCGGATCGGCGGCGGGTGACACGGACGTTCCCGCCCTCTTCGGAGGGGGCTTCGGGTCGACTTTCGAGCAGGCTGCGGAGTTTGCTTTCGGTACATCCATCAGTCCTTCATATGTAATGGGCTTAAGTTCCGCTCTGTCGATCTTAAGGGAAGCGGGAGTTGATCTTCTTCCGGACATCACTTTCGGTCTTTGCGACATGTGGGTCGTAAGGATCCTGTCTTTCCTCTGGGTGGCCCTGACCATGTTGGGACCTGTTATCGGCGAGGAGATGGAGAAGATAAACACCAAGTATGTAGGCCCTATCATGATCTTCGTTTTCGAGCTGATCATGCTGTTGGGACTCAATAAGGGCGGCACAACAGTCAATGCGGCAGGCCTTGGCATCGGTTGTCAGGAAATGAGCGTTGCGGGAGGCATCCTTCTCGGTATACTGGAGTTCTTCAAGATCATAATCATGCTCGCAGTATATTTCTTCGTAAGATATTTCAACTATGCGGTAAGCGTGCTGTTCTCGCTTATTACAGGCATGAATTCCACTCTGTCTGCGGTATACAGGATCTTAAGGGCACTCTTTGCGACGATTTTCCTTCTGCTCGCTGAATACTGTCCTTACGTATTCTATTTCTTCTACGCTGTCCTCATCCTTATATCCGTTCTCGTATTCCGCTGGGCATACAGGATAATCAACTACTTCAAGGCTATCTATGTGGCGCCCGTTAAGTGGGCCGTTTTCCATAACGGCAAGGATGCTCCCCTTGAGGCAAAACGCTGTCCCAGGAAACTCAAAGGATCAGGTCTTGCTGTCCCCTTGTATTCCCTTTTCAGGAAAGCGGGATCTGTTCCGACGAAGGTCAGGACCAAATGGTGGCTTTCAAAGGATGAAGAAGGACCTTACCTCTACCTTGCTCCTTTCCTTAAGCGAAAAGAGCAGATCTTAAGACTTGAGGGATTGTATATAAGGGAGTCGGGACTCTTCCATAAGGGTTTCTATGAGATAAGCGACATCGACAGGAAGGAAGCAAGACTCGTATTCAGCCGTGAATATAAGTCCGTACTTGATAAGATCCTGGAGAACACCGGATTCGGTGATTACAGGGTGATCGCGGAGCAGAAGAAAGAAGCGAAGAGAATTGCCCGCGAACAGAAGAAAGAGGAAAGAAAGACGGCAAGAGAAGAAAGGAAAAACAAGTTCCTTACCTTCATCAACGGAGGACAGCCTGAAGAGTCTGACGATCTGATATGACAAATAAAAGAACTGTTTTATCTCTCATATTGAAAGCAGTTGTGGTCTTATCCTGTATCTCGGGAGTATTGATCAGTTTCTTTGCAACTGAGGATGAGTTCATGCGGGGTGAAGCCGTATTCATGTTCTTTACGATCCAGTCAAACATCCTGATAGCTCTCATCTGTCTTTTGGGCGGGATCTTCATGCTCTTAAAGCGCAAGGTGAATAATTACTGGTACATCATTAAGTTTGTCGGAACCGTATCGATCACGCTGACGGGATTTGTCTTCTGCTTTGTTCTGGCACCGACACTGGCTGACAGGGCATGGAATATACAGAATGTCCTGACTCATGTCGTGATCGCGCTGTTTGCAATAGCTGATCTTTTTGTCGCCGGGACCGGAGCCAGGATAGAAAAAAGGCATGTACTGTTCGTGACGATACCTCCGCTTCTTTATGCCATATATGCAGGGATAGGATATATCAGGGGATGGAACTTTGCCCTGGGGCATAACTACCCCTACTTTTTCCTCAACTGGGGAAGCCCTGCGGGAGCCTTGGGCTTCAGCAACAAACTTCCTTATATGGGCTGTGTCTGGTGGATCCTTCTTATCCTGGCCATACTTATGGGTGTGGGATTTTTATACCGTTATATTTTAGGTGTAATGATCAGAAGAAAGAAAAAATGAATAGGTATACGCAACAATCCGTCCGTTTTGGGTGTATTAAGGGTATAAACAAAACGGAGGAAAAGAACATGAAAAACTTTACGGAAAGACTTATCGCTCTCGGGCTTATCGGATCACTTGCCGTCACGGGACTCGCTGCATGCAACGATCCAAGAGTAAGAGCAGAAGGCGCGGTTCAGACAGACATTACCAAGGCTTCAGAAGAAGACAGGGAAACAGAAAAAGAAGAGAGCTCTGAGGAAAGCAGGGAAACGGAAATGAAAGAACAATCTCTCGTGGGCGGATGGGCCGCTTCAGAAGACATGAAGATCACGGATGATCTTAAGAAGATCTTCGATAAGGCGATGGAAGGGCTTGACGGTGTGGACTACGAGCCTTTGGCTTACCTTTCGTCACAGGTCGTTGCCGGAAAGAACCACTGCTTCCTTTGCAAGGCAACAACAGTAACGCCCGGTGCGGTTCCCGGTTATGCGCTCGTATATATTTACGAAAAACTGGATGGCGGATGCGAGATCCTTAACATACAGAAGATCATGCTTCCTTCGACCAAGGATGCATATCCGCCTGAAGAAGAACTTCCCGGCGGCTGGAATCCTGCAGAAGATACTTCGGTCACATCCGATATCGAAGCTGTTTTGAAAAAGGCTTCCGAGACCCTGACCGGTGCAGAGTTCGAACCCGTGGCATATCTGGGATCCCAGGTCGTTGCAGGAACAAACCATGCGATATTCTGCAGACAGACTCCCAGCATTCCCTCACCTGACGTCGGCTACTCCATTGTATATATCTATGAGGATCTGAACGGCAAGTGCGAGATCACTAAAATAGATGATCTGACCATTTCTTTAGACAGATGATATGAACACGAAAAAACTGATATCGGCAAGTCTTATTATCACGATGCTCGGCGCTTCTGCATGTAATAGCAGCGCCGGGCAGGCTCCGTCCACGGCAGGAACTGCAGGAACTGTTGAGACTACGGAATTCACGTGGAATGATTCTCCTGAGGGAAACATGGTATGTTTTATCGATGCCGAGGGAACTGATGATAACAAGGAGATGGCTATTGCAGGCTACAAGAGCGGGACCGATCCGGTCTTTCTCCTTCCGGAAGCCGAATATGAGACCAACGGTAAAAGTTCCGGCCTTTACGACATTGCAAGGAACATCCCTTCAAAGATCACGGATGAGTCTCTTCTCAATATCACCAAAGACCTGAATCTCTCTCCGGAAGTGGACGGGATCCCGGTCGTCTGGCGCAGTTCCGATGAATCCCTCCTTGAATCCTCGGGTAAGGTCCACAGGCCTCACGACCGCAGCCGCTATGTTTTGCTGGAAGCGCATTTCGCAAAGGGCGAGGGATACATGACATCACGTTATGCCCTGAGGATCGCAAGGGATATGTATGCTGATACGGATCCCGACAGTCTCCCTCTTCTGGCTCACGACGGCAGGTATCACGAACCGCCCGCGGGAACTGAAGGCGAATGGTTTGTTTTCGATACGATGAACCAGATCAACCGCTTCGATCCTAAGGCGGAGGTAATGGTCTCGGATTACAGCCATGACAGCATGAGGAGCTTTACCATAAGCGGCAGGATCTCCATGCCCAGAGTCGATACGGAAGGGGAAGCTTTCCTTACGATAACGACGCTCGGAAAGATACTTCATTCCAGCCACGCCATCAAGAATCTTGAGTTTAAAGATGCGGAGCTTTTTTCGGGTGACATGAAGTACGATTACATCCAGAAATTCAAGGGTGTCCCCGTCGTGTCGTCCTGCGTCCGCGTTATAAGCAGTTTCAGAAGACCTTATACGATGGTAGTTTTCAACATGGTGCTGCTGCCTGATGACTTTTCCGTAAAAGCCGACGTTCCCCAGACCGAGATAGAGGAGAAGTACGGCCTTGATCACTCTGAACTTGTGATCTGGGAATACGAGGGTAAACCCTGGCTCGTCTACCACGGATTCCGTCCGGCTGACATGACGGAAGTATATATAGATGCCAAAAACGGAGTGGAGATATATTCGCAATCCGTTATCATGACATGAACCCGGCACTGTACTGACCGGATCAATAATGTATAATCGTATGTGAGATTAAGACAGTCCGGAGAGACCTCCGGAAGAAAAAGGAGGATCTTAAATGCCGCATGTAGATATCAAGTGCTATCCCGGAAGGACCGAGGAGCAGAAGAAACTCTGTGCCGAGAAAGTGGCGCAGGATATAGTGGAGACTTTGGGTTGTGATCCCAGGCACGTGTCCGTCGCGATAAAGGAAGTTGCCAAAGAGGACTGGGAAGAGCAGATCGTAAATAAGGTCCTCGTGGAGGATGATGCATATCTCTACAAGAGAACATCCATCTGAAGACTGAAGCGGAAAAGATTACATGAATGCATGCATTTTCGAAAGAGATGTATGCATTTTTATTTTTTGGATATAAAATCTGTAATATGACTTTTCGAAAAAAATGAGATCTTCTCTGTCAGATTCTTCGGAATTTGTTGTCTATATGGGTGAAGGAGGTAAATCTATATGACTGATCAGGATATAATCTGTCTATATTGGGACCGTAACGAAGACGCCATCTTAGAGACGGCTCGCAAATACGGTAACTACTGTTATAAGATCGCTTACAACATCCTCTACAACAATGAAGATTCCGAGGAATGCGTAAACGATACTTACGGCAAGGCATGGGATACCATGCCGCCGCAGAGACCTTCGCTCCTTTCTGCTTTCCTGGGGAAGATAGTACGTAATATCTCCCTCAACCGCTACAAGGAGAACCATGCGCAGAAGCGCACGGGCAACCAGTTCGCGGTGGTTCTGGATGAATTAGGAGAACTGGCGTCGAAAGATCCCGGTCCCGAAGAGAACGCCATAGAAGGCGAGCTTACCAAAGCGGTCAATTCATTTCTTGCAGGACTCCCCAAGGACAAGAGGGTAATGTTCGTCCGCAGATACTGGTATGCGGATGACATCGGAGCGATCGCCGAGAGGATGAACACTTCCGAAAATAACGTATCGGTTGCCCTCCGCAGGATGCGTATCAAACTGCAGGAATACCTTACGGAAAGGGGGTTTGACCTATGAAAAAAGAAGATCTTTTCAGATTGATGGGAAATATCGATGAACAGTACATCGAAGAAGCTGAAAACTATAAGAAGGCAAAGATCGATTCCAGGATCTTTAAGTACGTAGGAATAGCCGCTTCCGTTATCCTTGTTACGGGTATCCTTGCAGTCCTGGTATCCGTTATCGGCAAGGGATTAGGTTCGACTTCTTCCTATTCGACCACGGCTTATCAGGCTACTATGGCGACTGAGCATAATTATGAGGCAACCGCTGATACTGAAGCGCCGACGGAAGCGACGACTACCACTCCGCCGGATTCATCATCGGAAAACACAGATCCTACCGGTCTTTCAAGCGGTATGATCGAACGGCCGATGATCATGTATAACGGAAGGATCTACAAGTTCTCGTTCTCTGCTATACAGAAGAAACTTCCTGACGGATTTAAGTTCGTAGGCACGATCGAAAAATACGATCCCGAGAATATCCCCACTGAAGATTTCCAGGCAACGGGAACCGACCTCAGTGTAGGACAGGATATCTTTGCCGATCCCGACAGGCCTAATGAGATCTTTGTAAGATACGATCTTGGTGAAGGCTGGACCGGATACGGATCATTCTACGCTGACAACAACTGATTTAGGAGATCTTAAAATGAATATACATAAGATATATGCAGCGATCGTTGCTGTACTGATGTCCGCACTCTTTTTTGCTTCATGTTTTAATGAAGATAAAGTCACTCAGGTGACCCGGATCGCAACGGATACAGAGGTGTCCGAAGCTGCGGAAGAGAGCAGCGGCAAGGAGACGGAATCTTCTTTGGATACGGAGGCTTCCAAGGAGAGCAGTAAGAAGGAGACCGAAGCCTCCGCGGATACAGAGGCTTCCAAGGAGATCCCTGTTTTCGAGCATGATGAATTCTATGTTATGGTCGGTATTAATGAATACACTGATGATCAGAATATCCGCTTACGTTATTTCCACGGAGATGATATCGACATGGTAGTCTGGAAACGCGCCCCGGCAGGCTTTAAATACGGAGATGTGTTCATACCTGAAGGGGATGTAACACCTGAAAATGTGGTCGTTAATGAAGATGACCCGGCATACCCGAGATCCTGGTTTGAACTGAAGGGGGATGCTGATCTTAAGTTTATCGGAAACTGCAAAGATCTGATGGAGACAAAGAAACTTACGGTTACCCGTAACGACTACGACGGCATGAGGCATTTCAGCATCGATTTTAAGGATGAAGACGGTAACGAATACTATTTCGGTTTCTTTGATATCGGAGTGGATGTCTCCATGCCTGAGACAGGCGGTTCCTGCGACTGTGCCGTTAACAAGGGGAAGATCATCATACCTTTCGGGACTCCCCGCGCTGACTGACAAAAGGCATTTGTACTCAAAATATCAAGTCATATTCCGCTGATTTGCTATACTAGGCTCAAGATCGATCTTCATCGAAGGAGGAGACATGAACAAGCTTGAGCTTCTGGCAAATGTTTTGGAATACATAGAACAACATATCACCGAAGATATCCATACGGAGGATATTGCCGGAGCATGCTATTGTTCAAGATCATCCATCGAAAAACTCTTCCGCTGTGTCTACCACATCTCGGTGAGGGATTACCTTATCCGCAGACGCATGACACACGCGGGGAAGGCACTTGTCGAACGCCCTGATTTGAGCGTATTGGATATAGCGGTTATGTACGGCTATTCCAGCAACGAATCTTTCAGCAGAGCGTTCAGACAGGTGTGGAACCAACTGCCGTCCGACTACCGCAGCAACAGGCGGTCGCCGGAACTATTCCCGAGGATGACGCCATCCTTGGAGCAAGGAGATGATCTTATGAAAACGACAAAATTTGACATCAGCAACCTTTACGATCTTTTTCAGACACGCCGGGATTGTTATTTCGTGTGTGCTGACATCAGGAGCCTGATCCCGATCAACGAGATCTCAAGGAAAGCGGGAGATCTTGCGATCGTCGAGTCCATGCGCCGTCTGGAAGAAGCAGCGGGCGAGAACGACATCGTATTCAGGATCGGAGGAGATGAATTCGTTATCCTTACCGACAGTCCGGATGAGAAAGCTGCGCGGGATAAGATGGAGCGTGTACTTTCAAAGAACGGCGAATGCATCGATTTCGAAGGACAGGCTATCCCGCTGTCGCTCTACTGCTGCACCGTGAGGCTCGGCAAAAAGACCATGCGTTACAATGAACTCTTTACGGAGCTTTGGGAAGCGATCCGCGACAGCAAGTAACATCAACGACAGGACATTGCTTTGACTTTCATCCCGGTCTTCCGGGATGATTTTTTTGCACCAGGATTGCAACAACTTGGATATGGTAAAATCAGCTTTTCGAGAATACAATTATACGACTTTAGAAATAATTATCTTTAAATGGAGGAATAAGATGAAAAAGATGAAGATCCCGGTTGCCGCTGTGGCTCTCGGAATGGTCGTATGTTATGTCAGCGGATGTCAGCAGACTTCTGATACTCCGTTAACACTGGAGACGACAACTTCCGTGACCACGGAAGCATCAAAGACTTCCGAAGCTCATGAGAGCGAAGATACTGCAGCTGCAACGGCAACTTCCGAGACCGAAGTGAGCGAGACTTCAAAGGAAGAGGAGAAGGCACATTACAAGCACATGGTGTGCAAGACCACCGGTGCTGACGGGAAACTGCAGTGGACCTACGAGAAGGATTTCGACGAAAAAGGCAATCAGACCAAGGGTGCTTCTTACAATGAGAAGGGAGAACTCGACAGCCGCAACGAATACGAATACGATGAGTACGGCAGCAAGGTGAAAGAGGTTATCTATAACAAGGACGGCGGGATCGAAGCATATTCCGAATACGAATATACATACAACGATAACGGCAAACCGTCTTTATGTACTGCTAAGGATAAGGATGGAAAGATCGAATACACTTCCAAGTATCTGTACGATGAGTCGGGCAATCTCAAAAAAGAGACCAATTACAAGGATAAAGACAAGGTCGAATGGGTGAGAACATACGACTACGATAAAGAGGGCAGACTCGTAAAGGAAGCCTACTTCGGCAACAACGGAAAGATCGTAAGCTACAACGAATACGTATACGATGAGAACGGCAACGAAGTTAAGTTCACGGAGTGTTCCCCGGACGGTACTGTCGAGTTGTGGACCGAATCAGAGTACTCTTCTTCCGGGAAGCTCTCTAAGGGTACACGTTATTATTCTGACGGATCTGTCTTCTTCACTTTTGAATGTGACGAAAACGGCAATGAGATAAAATCCGTAGGATACGGCACGGACGGTTCATTCGACTGGCACAACGAGAACGAATACGACGAACACGGAAATATACTGAAGACCACTTACTTTACCGAGGACGGCACTCCCCGCTCCTTCGACGAGTATAAGTACGATTACTGATAACGGTAACAGGGAGGGAAAACCGGGGTTATGAAGATCATCGTTTTGAACAAGTCTTTAAAAGAGGGGCACATAGATAAGATCCGTAAGACTGCGGAAAGGATCGGGGCAGAAGTCTTTTTCGGAAAAGATGAGAGTGAAATACCCGCTGAGTTTTCCAGTGCGGATGTCCTTTACGGATTCGGTATGGAGACCGCCAAGAAGAGCAAGGACCTTAAGTGGCTCTGCGTACCTTCTGCGGGAGTCGACTATCTCATGAAGCCCGGCTGCTTTGCCAATGAAGAATGTCTTTTAACGAATTCGTCCGGAGCATACGGAGTTACGATAGCAGAGCACATGATCGCCGTATCGCTCATGATGATGAGAAACATGACTGTTATTCATGAAGAGTCCCTGCGCGGAGAATGGGGCAGTCCCAGACCTCAAAGATCTCTTAAGGACTGCAGGATAACCGTTCTCGGGACCGGTGACATCGGCAGGGCTTTTGCAAAGCGTGCCAGAGCTTTTGAACCCGCCGCTGTCACGGGCGTGTCCCGGAGCGGTATCTGCGACGATCCTTCCTTCGACAAGGTCCTCAAGATCAGTGAACTCGACGGCATATTGCCCGGCACAGACCTTCTCGCCATGAGCCTTCCCGATACCCCGGAAACGAGGAATGTCCTTTCTGCCGAAAGGCTGGCTCTTCTTCCTGAAGGATCATATGTGGTCAACGTCGGAAGAGGCTCGGCCATCGATGAGACAGCTCTTGCAGTCTTCCTTGAATCAGGCCATCTTGCGGGAGCTGCCCTGGATGTCTTCCATACCGAACCTCTCCCCAAGGACAGTCCCCTGTGGAAGATCAAGAACCTTCTCATAACGCCTCACGTTGCAGGCAATCTGACCCTGGATCATACTCTCGATAAGAATGTCGACATGTTCCTTGAAGACCTCGAAAACTATGCTGAAGGACTCCCCCTTAAACATCTTGTCGACAGGAACAAAGGCTACTGACCTGAAAGACCATTCACAAAAAAGTAACGAATAATACCTACAAATCCAAAGATTCCTTAACTACTGGCAATGTACTATGTAATTGTCAGTAGTTTTTTAATAGCTTTTCGGGACATTCCCCCCCGGGACAGGAGGTGTGTTATGGCAGGCGGTAGAAAACGATTTTTTAAGATATTCACGGTGACCCTGATGTCAGCCGTGTTCGTAGCGGGAGCGCTGAGTGTCGGTGTCATCGCGGATGAGACACCGGAACCCGAACCTCAATATGCAACTAAGACCACTCTGGAAAGCGGGCCCTACAATGTACATACACCCGTAACCTATGTGTATGATCTTGAAACAGCCAGGAATCATGGCTATACACTGCCACAAGGCCTTTATCAGGATTATCTGCAGAGTCTTGGATTATTGTTCCCGGGAGATAAAGTAAGGATACTTCCCGAACTGGACGAGAGTGAAAATGATACCAACAGGAACAAAAACCACAGGACACCGGGAAAGGCCTTAGTTGTCAACGGTGCTTATCTGGATCTTGCTGCAGGAGAAAGTTACGGCCCAATATTGGTTACCGAATCCGTGACCTATGGCTCAGGATCGGGCGTCCATACATACATAAGAGAACTTCAGGTCATAGGAGATAATCCTATCATGCTCCAGGGATACGGTTCTTTTTCTGCAACCTGGGCTTATTACGAGCGGCCTGATCCTGACAAACCCGGCAGTAATATAGTCACAGATCACTGGAGTGCATCTTCTCTCTCATATATAGTCCTTCCCAAATACCAGCTGGTCGAATACCGTTACATGTGTAACGGTGTACAGATCGATAAACCCGCCGGTGCCGAGTTCTATGATGACGAACAAAATCCGGAAGTCATCTGGGCAGAAGACGTTTCTTCCAGATGGTCGCAAGCTACGGGTAATTATGTTGTATCCGGGACCGACTTCAGGATAAGCCGTCCGTTTATCGAAGGCTACTATTTTGATTCATTCCGCATGGGGAACAACACGGAACTGATCTCCACGTCGGGCAGTTATCTTCAGACTACCGAAGACGGCGATCATTATGTGATCAAGTTCTTTAATAACCATCATCTGGATTTCAACTTCAAATTTGATAATGCCAAGCACGGTGATGAGACCGATACGATGGTGATCATGCTGAATTATGAGAACAGCAGTTCATGCGGGACAGTAACCCTTGATGCCAACGGCGGAAAGATCGAGGGAAGAGACAGTTATATCTTTAACAATTATTACAGTTTCGAACCCTCAGAACATCAGCCCGTGCGGGAAGGATATGTTTTGGAAGGCTGGTATAAGGATGCGGAACTTACGCAATTGATCGTTAGTACTTCGGATAAAAATTGTAATTATACCCTCAAAGGATATATCAATCAGAGCATGCCGGCAGTGACTATATATGCCGGCTGGGCGGATGAAACATTACAGGACTTTAATGACGGGGATCTGGAAGTTACGGGAATAGCAGAAAAGACCTATAACGGATCTGCACAAACTCAAGATCCTGTCATTAAGTTTAATGGTAAAGAATTGGTCAAAGACACGGATTATGAGTTGCTCTACGGAGAGAATGTCAACGCATCATCCAAGGTTCCTTTGTATATCCGGGGGATAGGTGCATATAGGGGCATATATAAAACGACGTTTAAGATCAACCCGATGCCTCTTACACCTGTAGTTACTCCGGAGTTCGACACGATGGTATATCTGGGTACCGATCCTTCCGTGTCAGTTTCGACGGCGGAAGGTATTGCCATAACCGATGATGACTGGTATGTCAGCCGCTCGTACACAAAAGAGGGACGCGTACTGACCGTGCGGCTTAGCGGCAATTATACGGGAACGGCCTCGGTCACCATTAACGTAACACCTCTGGAAGTAGAACCTCAGATAACGGTAAAAACAACTTCTTACGAATATGACGGAAATGAGAAAAAACCCTCTGTAACCGTTAAAGTAAACGGTTCCATTGTTTATGAGTCAGGGAATGGTTACATCGGGCAGCCCTACCTGGGATATACCAGGGAATATTTTAACAACATCGAGCCCGGCGAGGCAACGGTAAGGGTTACGATGACAGGCTTCTACAAAGGAACCGCGGAAGCGCATTTCACGATTACCCGATCATCGCCTTCACCGACCGAAAAGCCGAATCCGACAGAAAAGCCCACCGCAACACCGACCAAGAAACCGACTGTTGCTCCTACCGTTACGCTGACATTGGACAAGAAGACGGCTAACGTGGTATGCGGCGCGACAATGACTCTGAAAGCAACGCTCAAGGGATCTACGGCAAGTGTAAGCTGGAAATCCTCCAACACCAACATTGCCGTGGTTGATTCCAAAGGAAAGGTTACAGCCAAGATGGCAGGTGCCGTTACGATCACTGCAACTGCAGCCGGAAAGAGCGCTAGCTGCAAGGTCACTGTGCTCTATAAGGATGTAACGAACAGTAAGGATTTCTGGTACACACCGACCTACTACCTGACGGAGACCGGCGTTGCTAAAGGATATAACAACCAGACTGAATTCCGCCCTTCAAATGAATGCAGCAGAGCTCAGATGGTCACCTTCCTTTACAGGCTCCAGGGAGAACCCAAGACTAAGGCCACGAGCTGTAAGTTCGAAGATGTTAAGACGACGGACTACTTCTACAAGCCGGTCATATGGGCAGTAGAGAGGGGTATCACCACAGGCTATTCAGACGGGACTTTCAAACCGCAGAATGTCTGTACCAGAGCCCAGACTGTAACCTTCCTCTGGAGGATGGCGGGCAAGCCCAAACCTGCTGCAGCGAAGAGCCCGTTCAATGACGTGAAGAAAGACGACTACTTCTATCAGGCCACCATATGGGCTTCCGAGATGAAGATAGTCGCAGGATATGAAGACGGATCGTTCAAGCCCCAAGGCAACTGCCTACGACGTCAGATGGTCACCTTCCTATACAAGTATGATAAATACATCAATGCCAAAGGCTGACGAAAACGTTTTCCGCTGACAGAAGGCTGCCCTCGGGCAGCCTTCTTCATTAGATATTTAATCTTTCAAGGATCACTTTATCCTGAATGTTTTCGGTGCGAGCTTATAAACTAGTATGCAGGCGACTGTTATGTATATGACAGTGAATGCGGCTGCAACAGGTGCGAAGATCTGCGCGGATACTTCATTGTTGAACAGGGACCAGCAGACCAGGTAGATCACGGCATTGATTATCAGATATACACTGGACTTGATCTTGAATTCCATCGTATAAGGCTGCAGCAGATAATAGATCGCAAGGTGATGCACGGAGAAGAAGATCATGCTGAGGATTATCGACAGAAAAGTGAAAAGATACTGGAACTGATAATCCTGTCCTCCGGTGATCTTAAGAACTATAACTCCGTAAATGGCGATCATCAGGGCCGGGACCAGGTTCAGCTTGACCACCGAGAACAATCTCAGACGGAACATGGTCAGGATCGCTTTGGGTTCCTTATAGAATCCGAACTTCAAAAGGGAAGAGTCGCAGTTTGAGAACATGACCTGTGAGATAACGGCGCCGCGGTTCAGGAAATACATGAGGAAAGGAACGGCGGAAAGCTTAAACGTGAAGGCCTTTCTGATAGGGGATTCTTCCAATGGCATACCGTTTTTCCATTCATAAAACAAATATATGGACATAAGCACGATAACCGCCGCTATGCCGATCACGAACTTGAATATCTTGCCCCAGAGGAGCTTTCTGTGTCTCTTGATGAACAGTTCGTTGAGGAATGAGTAACCCGTCAGATTGGAATCCACGCTTCCTGTCTCGGAGATGGTCGCAAGTGATGCCTTCTTAACCGCTTTCTGAGCGTTCTGCTTGATGCCTCTCATCTTCTCGCGTTCCGCCTTCAGGGCGTTTCGATAGAGACCATAGGGGTACTTGCGCATGACGAGCAGAGCCGGGATTATCGCCAGGATCGACAGGATCACGATAACGGCGGGCAACTGGATCGGGTAGCCGTTCATAAGGTAGGCGGGGCCTACGAGAACTCCGACCAGGAAGATACCGAAGCCTAAGAGTACATTGAGACCGTTATTCCCGATCGCAGTGACTGCATTACCCTTGCGGTCATGAGTCTTTCCGGCAGAGAGCTTGGATGAATATGTCAGCATCTGAATAGCGACTGATGAGGCATAGAAACCTATTCCCGAGAAGGGGAGGAGGATCGCATAGTACCAGGGAACGCCTGCCAGCAGAGCGGTCGGGATACCCATGAGGGCGTAAGCGGCCGCGTTGATGATCGAGTCAAGAGCAAAGATGGAGCCAACGAATTTCTTGGCATCCATGTTGAGCATGAAGACGCAGTACTCGGTCTCCATATTGCAGGCGAAGATGCTGTACATGATCGCGAGCGCAATGCTGATGACGACGAAAGCGTAAAGGTAGATGCTGCCCTGTGCGCTGAGAGCTTCTTCCGACAGGGCGAAGTTGTCGCCTGTCTGGAACATGTGCCTGAAGCTCGATATCGCTCCGGACCCGAAGAAGAGTCCGAAGAAGAGCAATATCTTGCCGAAGAATCTCTGGAAGAACTCGGCTATGAGACCGATGATGAAAGCTACGATCTTGATAGCTCTTATGCCGTAGATCCTGTCTGATATGTGTTTTCCAACAAAAGGCAGGTGCTTGATCGCGTACAGAACACCGTTCGTCTTGATCGTAGTCCTGAGCCTGAATATGTTCTTTAATGTATTATTCATCCCCTGCATCCTTCAACGCTTCTATGATCTTTTCCTTGAAGTCATCGTTATCAAGGTTTTCCTTGTCGATGGGCTCGAGCCTGCCGTGGTTTAGGAGCACGATCTCGTCACAGAGGTCGAGCGCGATGTCGAGCAGGTGAGTCGAAAAGATGATGACTCTGCCTTCCTTCTGGTCCCTTAAGATGTCCTTCATCTCTTCGGCGACAACGACGTCAAGAGATGTCAGCGGCTCGTCTAAGAGCATGAGACGCGGCTTTCCGATGATGTTGAGCAGCATCTGCATCTTGTTGCGCGTACCGTGCGAATAGTCTTTCATCAGACGGTCGCGCGTATCCTGGGGGATCATCATGAAGTCTAAGTATTCGTTGATGGTCTTGGGGTCTTCTATCTTGTCCTTATGTATATCGAGGTAGAATTTCAGGAACTCGCGTCCGGTCATGAAGTCCGGTACGGTCGGGGTGGACAGGACATATCCGATGTCATCGGATCTGATCTCTTCGGTCCTGTCACCGATCCTGAAATAAAACTCACCGCCGTTGGTATCCGTATCCGAATTGAGGCAGTTGAAGAGCGTCGTCTTGCCGGAACCGTTACGTCCAAGAAGACCGTAGATCTTTCCTTCTTCGAATGCGAAATCAACGTCCGTCAGAACTTCCTTTTTGCCATAGCTCTTGGCAAGATGGGAAATAACGAACTCAGTCTTGGGCCCCGTTGAGCCCGCTGCCGCTTCCTGCGGCATCGTCATGTTGTTTTCCAATTTTCATTACCCCTTTCCAAACCGTCACCAGGATCAAGGCAGCAGCACCTGCTAAAAGGACCGTGATCTGGCCTGACGATATTAGCGTACCCTCATGGTACGACCGCAAATATTCTAACAAAAATCTGACAGGTATCAAGATTAAAAGGATTATATATATGGCAGCTGTCTTGTTCTTCATCTTGTTGACGAGGATCGAGCCTGTGATGAAGATCATGATGAAGACAATCATGTCTATGATCTGGGCAGGGAAATAAGATCCTTCCATCTTCCCGTGATAGACAACCGCAAATGGTCCGTCGTAGGATTTGCCGTGACAGCACCCCGCAAAAAGGCAGCCGAACTTGGCAAGCCCGTACATGAGAGGTGCTGTCGCTACGAAAGTTGCCATCACGATATCAGGTTTATCGCGGATGATGAGTCCCGATATCAATACGCCGCCGATCATGCCTACTGCGCCTCCCAGCCCGGAGAAGCCGATCGACCGCAGATCATTTGATTGCAGGACTGTGAACATGACAGATGATACAATGGTGCAGACAGCCGTAAGAAGACATGTGTAAAAGACCGTCTGTTTGGCAACGCCCGACTTTCTCAAAGAACAGATCACGACGGTAAAGCCGATCAACACAGATGTTATTACGATCGCACCGTATGGAGACCATGCGAGTTCGGGGACAGTTATCTTCATTTAAACTTTTATCCCGGGAAGTAGCCTGTGCCGCACCGATTGCAGCTGTACCAGATCCAGCCGAAGAACGCTATGATCGATATGATCACGAGTGCAACCAGTCCGATATAGACCCACATCAGGATCTTCGCAAACTTGCTTTCCTTAAACCTTACTCTTGCGATTATCATCAGGACCCAGGATGCTATATAGCTGCCATAAGGAACCAACGCGATCGGGTACTTGAACATCTCATAGAAATCCTCGTGGTTAATTGAAAGATAGACAGCAAATGCAAAAGACCCTATTCCCACCAGGTGCAGAATAAGAGAGATGGTGCAGAGTCTGTTGCAAGTCTTTTTGCGAGCGTATTGAAGCTGTGCTGCTTTCTGTTCTTCGATAGCTTTCTTCTGCTGCAAAAACCTGTTTTCGTTTTCCATAGAAAATACCCCCATTCATTTGATATCCTGTTTTCGATTATAACACCTGTCTGACCGAAAAATAAATTATCAGTCAGGACATGATCTCAGAGTGTTTACGCACATTACCATCAGGACGATAAATGCGACGACACCCAGGATCGCAAAACCTATGTATATCCACATTAAAACTTTTGCGAAAACACTTTCCTTATACTTGACTCTCGCGATTATCATGGTAACCCATGAACCGATATAGGAACCGCCGTATAAAGACGAGATGAGTTTGCCCAGTAATCCTTCCAGAACATTCTCTCCGCTTGCCGCTATGTTTATAGATACCATCAAAATAGTGAGAACTAAAGGTGTAAGGCTTAAGCCCAAAGAGATGAAGCAGAGAGTGTTGGCTTTCTTTTTCCTTGCTGCAGCGTCATCCTGCGTCTGGGAATAGACGGGCAGGTCCTGTGCTATGACCTGCTGCTGAGGGACTGATTCCAGCTGTCCGTCATAAATGTTGTTTTCCATCGAAGATCCTCCCTTATAGATCTATATTCCATCCGTATTCTAACACAGACCCGATGTGTTTATAAGGGTAACCGGTCGTGATAAAATAGGGGGCAGGAGGTGATAAAGATGCAAAGAGTAGAATCATTTCTTAAGGAAGCCCAGACATATTATCTCGCAACCGTAGAAGGCGACCAGCCGAGAGTAAGGCCTTTCGGAACAGCACTTATCTTCGAAGGCAAGCTTTATATCCAGACAGGCAAGGTCAAGGATGTTTCAAAGCAGCTTCACGCAAATCCCAAGGCTGAGATCTGCGCGTTCAAGGACGGTCAGTGGCTCCGCGTCGCAGGCAAGCTCATCGAGGATGAAAGGATCGAAGCAAAGCAGGCCATGCTGGATGCATATCCGATGCTCCAGGGCATGTACAAGGCAGATGACGGCAATACCGAAGTATTCTATTTCGAAGATGCGACGGCAACATTCTCATCCTTTACGGCTCCGCCGGAAGTCATCAAATTCTGATCTTGGAAGATAAAGACATTCTTGAAGTCCTGCCCTTGCGGCGGGATTTTTTTATCGGGACACTGCAGGTTCACCACAGAATAAAGGGCTTCCCCCGGGGGAAGCCCTTTCAGTAAGTTATTTGTTTTTAGATCCGGATCTTTACTTAAGAGTAAATTCCGTGTCATTGACCGTGATCTTGGCGATGTTATCGACATCTACCAGGCGGTTGAAGATGAAGATGCTCTCGTTGTCCTTGGTGCCGCAGGCATATGTGTAGTTTGCTATTTCTTTTGATTCGTCATGAGGGTGGACGTAATCGTAGAACTTTTCTGCACATACAACATATTCGGAGCCGTCCTTGTAGGTGATCTTGATATAACCTGTGCTGTCGATCGCAGTACCGTATACAGGATCGAATTCATCGCCCAGTGTCTCCTTGCCGGCCTTGATCTTCATGGACAGAGGGGAGATCTTGACAGAGTCGCTTCCGCCGTTTGTGAATGTTGCCTGACTCAGAACCCCTGCGAGCTTGATATCAACGGTCTTGCTGTCCTTGATGTGTTCTTCAGGATTGATATTCTCATCCTTTGCCCACATTGCGTTACGGGGTTCCTCATACTCTTTGAGGGTGAGCTTCAGGCTCTTTGTTGCCTCTTCGGTAATGTACTCGGTGCAGTAGAGCTTATCCTTTGTGGACTTTTCAAGATCTACCCAGATCTTGCCGCCTTCACCGAAATGATAGATGAAGGGCTGATCGTCGTTGATCCAGGCGCCTTTGCTTTCGTTATCGAACTGGCTGTAGTTAAGGATATCGACACCGCCTGCCCGTTCTATAGTGTAGTCGACTACGACAGATCTTCCGTCAGATGCTACGGCATTAACGGTAAATTCGTAGTCGCCGATCTTTACGGACTGGGGTTCGAAATTCACATTACCGTCTACGATCCTTGCGGCATCGTCAGGATCTATGTCCACATAGTCTACCTTGGGCATTTCGATATCGTAAGATGCGGTATTGCCGTCCTTATCGATTTTGCCTTCCTCTACATAATGTACGGTGTGGTTGGGGATATCCTTCTTGCCGTTGTTGCCCCAGATCCTGCCGATCAGGTCTTCCACGGCACCGCCTGTGGCAGCGTTTACTGCGAAGGGGGCTGCTATTACCAGAACTGCGGCGGCCGCTGCTATCTTTATTCCTAAATGACTCGTCTTTGCACGAGTTTGACTTGTCTGTTTCATCATCTGTTCCTTTCTCGCTAAATATCTTTCCGAGAACACGTGGTCTTCGACTCCATCTGTTATTGAGTCAAATTCCTCGATGCTCATACCGGGTGCGGGAATGAATTCTTCATACTTTTTGCTCATCTTCTAAACTCCTTCGATATACAGGGTCAATTTCCTTTTGTGACAGATACTCTTTTGGTCTTACGCCTGGTCAAAGCTCTTACGCATCATCTTCTTGGCACGCTCATACCTTTTTCTGACATTTGCCTCTGTGATGTCGAGCTTTTCGGCAGTTTCCCGGACCGAATAATCGTGAATGACAAGGCAGTCCACGACATCGTAGTATTTGTCAGGAAGATTGTTCATGAGCGGTGTGCATTCTGCACCCGTGTCTTGATCTTCTTCGAGGTCAGTAAAGTTCGCATCGCTGATCTTTTCGAGATTATCAGAGAATGTAACGACCCTCATCTCGCCTTTTCTCTTGTTGTAGATGTTGATCGATGCATTCCTGATGACCGTTATTATGTAGCGCTTGCAATCGTCCGAATCTGCGTTTTCGAAATGGACCTTATGTTTGATAAGTTTTAAAAATGCGTCCTGTACGGCGTCTTCAGCCAGTGATTCGTCGTGCAATATGGAATAAGCCACGCGGTACATCTTCTGCTCATAGAGAGAATAACAGTCTTCTATGAAACTGATCTGCTTTCGGCTTGATGCCATCCTTGCTGCCTCCCTTGTCTTTTTTGAAAGTCCGACCGGGATCCCTTTGATCGTCCTTACACCCTATATAACAAACGGAAGTTCCGTTCTGTGACAAAATCTTACATCGATTGTACTATAACAGCCGTATGCTATAATTCAATCCTGCAAATGTAAGAAAAGAGGAGAAGAAATAAAGATGCGGAGCGAATCCTTTTCGCATAAGCTCGTGAGACTGGTATTACCCATCTCGCTTCAATACTTCATGTATTCGCTCGTCCCTGTATCGGACGCGGTAATGCTGGTCGCCCTGGATAAGGACGCCATGTCTGCCGTATCCTTGGCGGGTCAGGTCTTCTTCGTCTTTAATCTCTTTAACTATGCTCTCATGGCGGGCCTTTCGATGTTCGCTGCCCAGTACTGGGGCAAGGGTGACGTTAAGTCCATCGAAAAGCTCTTAGGCTATGTGACGCGCCTTGCGATCCCCGTTGCGATCATGTTCTTCTGTCTTGCAACATTCATGCCGGATTCCGTCATGAGGATATATACCCATGAAGAGGTCATAATAGCACGCGGCATCAACTATCTCCGCATAGTCAGCTTTGCTTATATCTTCGAAGGTGTGGCTCAGTTATATTCAGCGGTGTTGAAGAACACGGATCACGTAAAGATCTGCACCGGGATAAGCATCTCGATGGTCATCATGAATATCGTGTTGAACGCCGTGTTCATATACGGCCTCTTCGGCGCTCCTGCCATGGGCGAATCCGGCGCGGCTTTGGCAACATCCATATCGAGCCTCTACGGTGTTGCCGGGGTCATTATTGCCATGGTCCGCAAGTGTCCTGCCAGGATCAGGCTGTCCACGGTCATTAAGGCTGATATATCGATGCGGAAAGATTTCTCCAAATATTCTTCGGCCCTGCTCATCAACCAGATGTTCTGGGGCATCGGATTTACTCTGGTAACAGTAATAATCGGACATCTGAATGCCGATGTCATTGCGGCCAATGCCATCGCCGCAGTCGTCAAGGATCTGGCTTCATGCTTCTGCTGGTCTTTGGCTGACGGCGGAGCGATCATGGTCGGCAACGAACTCGGCGCCGGCAACCTCGAGCGCGGAAAGAAGTACGGTCAGAAGATCGTAAACCTTGCCATCATCACAGGCATCATTTTCGGTGCGGTCACGGCTTCCCTTGCCTATCCGATCGTAAAGCTCACAAACCTTAATCCGGAATCGTCACATTATCTGTTCTATATGCTTCTGATGTGTGTCTATTACATACTCGGAAGGTCCATCAATGCCGTGATCATCGGGGGCATCTTTGCCTCGGGAGGCGATACGAAGTTCGGCATGATCTGCGACCTTGTCACCATGTGGGTCTTCATAATCCCCGCGGGCGCCCTGGCGGCCTTTGTCTTCCATGCGCCGCCCCTTGTCGTCTATTTCATCCTGAACCTCGATGAGATGATAAAGATACCCGTGGTCTTCCATCACTTCAAGCAGTATAAGTGGGTCAAGAACCTGGTCGGCAGGGAGAATTAAACAAAATTGTTTGTTTTTAAAAATTTGTGACGATCGTTGTGATATGCGCTCTCCGTTGACGGAGAAACTTTTATTGAATGGTGTTGCAAAAATAAATCAAAATTGAAATACTTTTCAAATATTGACATATTGGTTAAATATGTTAGTATGATGAAAAAGATTCCTTTTTCGAGGTGATCAGTATGATATTTAATAAAAAATTATTCCTTGATAATCTTGATTTCTATATGAAAAGGAAATCAGTTAAGGCGAGCGAGTTAGAGGAAAAAGCGGGTGTAAGTAAGGGATATATATCAAGGATTAAAAAACCCGGAAATCAAACGGTTCCAGGGATTGATTTTATTTTATCACTATCTTCAGTCTTTGAAACTACTGTTGAGACTTTGTGTACGATTAATTGCTCTCGTTTATCAAATGATGAATGGTTTTATATTGAGTTGTTTAACAAGTTAATACACAAAACAAAGAATAAAGAAATAATTTGGCGAAGGAATACATTAAAAGATCTGATAAATCATAAATCTTCAGAGGTGATAGCAGAAGAGACATCTTTTATTCCTGATGTTTCATTTGAGTTTCTGGGAGGGAAAAAATATAAGTCCTCTTTTGAATATGGTGATTACAGATTTGCAAGCACCGAGGGTGATTTTTATTCATATTCTGTTGATGAGAATCACACACTTTGTATTGTAATGGTTAATCTTATTAGTGAAGAGGATAAAAGATTCGGTTTAGAGATGTTTATGATTTCTGATAACAAAAAGTCAAATGTATGTTGTTGTTCACCTTATTCTTTACAAGAATCCGATATCTTATTTGTTGATTTATATAATTTGGTTAAAGACTCGATTAACATAAACTGTATGGATCAGGAAACTAGAAAGATATTAACGGATTTAATAGAAAATAGTTAACAGTGGATTGTACAAAGTAAGAAAGGAGTGATGCTTTTGATTGAGCAAAATAAAAACGTATAACTGATTGCAGCAGTTATACGCTCTCTCAAAGAAAGATATAGTAAATCTCTCTAAGATACCAATAGATATTTTACTATAGTCTTTTCGCGAGAGCAAACATTTATCTTACAGGAAAAAAGCGTGAAAAGACGAGGTAAAAAATATGTTTACAAATCTAGCATATGTTCCTTGTCTGTCGTGTTTGGCAGGAGGGAACAATTATGGGAACAACTAAATCGGGAAGAGTACTAAATACAAAAGGATCGGCAGGTACAGCCAGCCAGTTTGCAGTTGTACATTCAAATGAAGGGGCTTATACCAAATCTCAAAAAGGGAAAAAAATAAGACTCATAAGCGGTGGACATGGTCAGGCTGGAATGAATGAATTAGACAAATACGGGATTGGATATAATATTGTAAAAACATATCCTAATGGTGTAAGAGTAGGAAACATACCTACTCATAAGAACAAAATGAAGCAAACCGGAACAGGGCAGGCTTGGTTCCCTAAGACATGGACAAGTAAAGATATAAAGCATGCTGGTGAACATGTTGCAAACCTAAAAGGAAATAGACATAAAAAAGATGGTGTTGCTGTATTTGGCAATTGGAAGGGTGTTCGAGTGGGAGTTATTAGAACAAATGGGAAAATAGCTACTATTTTTCCAGACTCAAAACAACCCCTTAATCATAAGAAAAGAGGTAACAAAAAATGAACAAAGAAAAGTTTAAGGAAATAATTAAAGAAAGAGTTAGGATTTCTGAGGAATGTTACGACGAATGGGATGAAGGAATAAAAAAATGTTGGAATCAAGAAATTGATATTCTTATAGAAGATATTCCGTCTACAATAATATTTCTCCAGAATGAGTGTACTGCTGATGAATTTTCATGGATAAGTGAGGTAATAGAAGATATTGCTGAAATAACTAACAGCCATGAATTTATAGATTGTTATAAGAATTTGATGAAGAAATTCCCGGAGGAATCTCAAAAATACAACATCTCTGGAAGTATTGAATATGCTGAGGCAGCATTACGTGAGGAGGGAAGAGATGTCTAAAAAAAGCAACACTTTGGTTGATGAAGGATTTCGTGTTTCGCTAATAGAAGATGCCTTCTTTGATGGAGATTTTGAAATCCCCCACATTAATGCCCCTTCAAAGATTATTATCCCGGAAGGAATGATTCCTTTTTCAATCAGAAATAGGAGTAAGGATTATAAAGACTTCGTTTGCTTTTACGAGCATGATGTATTTTTTAGAGAAATATTGACTGATACGGAGAGATATGTTGATGATCTTAAACGATTCCCGGGTGTGATTACACCGGATTGTTCCTTATATATCGATGCGCCGTTGTGTGTTCAAATCGCAGGTATATATCTAAACAGGGCGGTAGGTTATTATTTGTCTAAACAGGGAATATACACAGTTCCAAACATCAGATGGGGAGATGAAAGAACTTATTCAAATGTGTTGTTTAATGAAAAAGTAGCATTTCAAGGAGTTGAAAAACATAGCATAGTATCTATAGGAACATATGGTCAGATTAAGACCGCTGAATCAAAACGATATTTCAGAGAGGGTCTGATAGCTATGATAGAAGAACTCGAGCCAGAGCTGGTTTTAGTTTATGGTGCTATGCCGGATAAGATATTTGGTGATTTAAAGGATAAAACAAGGTTCGTTAGATTTGATGATTGGACGACAAGGGTAAAGCGAAAGTGAGCGTTCTTGCAATACATGTATTTTCTGTAGTTTTTTGTTTATACAGGACTGACAATTGTATGAATCTTGAATCTGTTGTCGATTTGCTCAAACAATAGGGGAGAGGTAATCCTTCTTATTATTGCCTTTATTATTTGATAACAGGCGGAATCGGACTTATAATCTTCCCGTGGATATAAAAATCTTACAAAGGAGATTTATTATGAAAACACTTAAGAGAATCGCAGCAGGCGTATTGGCCCTGACATTTTTACTCGGAATGACTTCCTGCGCAGGTGCGGGATCCAAGAAGAAGACAGGTCTTAAGATCCTTGATACACCTTATGCCGTAGAAGATTACGCAATGGCTATCAACAAGGAAAACGGGAACCTGAAGATCGCGATCGATCTGGCATTGAAGGAACTTACCGATGACGGTACGATCCCCAACATCATCAACAAGTACATCCCTTCCGACAAGAAGGTAGAGACCAAGAAGACAGAGGCTGCCACATATCCTGAGTTTACGACCGTTAAGGAAGGCAAGCTCGTCATGGCAACCAACGCATACTTCCCTCCTTATGAGTACTATGAGGGCAAGGAAGTAACAGGTATCGACGTTGAGATCGCTACGGCTGTCGCTGCCAAGCTTGGTCTTGAGCTCATCGTCGAGGATATCGAGTTCGACTCCATCATCGCAGGCGTTCAGGCCGGCAAGTACGATATCGGATGCGCAGGCATGACAGTAACGGAAGACAGACTGAAGTCCGTTAACTTCTCCACTCCTTATGCAACCGGTATCCAGTCGGTTATCGTAATGGAAGATTCCAAGATCACAAGCCTTGATGACCTTCTCGGCGGCAGCTACAAGGTTGGTGTTCAGTCCGGTACAACAGGTGATATCTACATGACCGATGAGGTTGGCGAAGACAGGATCGAGCGTTTTGCAAAGGGCAATGATGCCGTTATCGCACTGCAGTCCGGCAAGATCGATGCAGTCGTCATCGATAATGAGCCTGCCAAGGCTTTCGTTGCAGCAAGCAAATAAGCATTTAAACTGACAACCGGATCACAAAGAGCGGAAATATGGTCTTTATTTCCGCTCTTTTATTATTTACAATAATATAACTTCAAGAGAATTGTTCAAAAAGGACGGTCCAATGATCAGAGCAAGATTCTGTAAGAACTGCGGCTTCAAGGTTACGGGCGACGATCAGGTCTGCCCCTCCTGCAAAGCAACGCTTCCTGTGCTTGTTCAGGAAAACCCTGTGGGCAAGGCCAATAAGATCTTTCTTTTCGGCCTCTTATCCCTCATCCTGTTCTGGTTCCCGCTCGCGGGGATCGTTCTGGCCATCATCGCGCTCTGCTTCTGGACGGCGAACAACGGGATAGTCAGGAACATCGCCAAGGCCAAGACAGGAAGGATCCTTGCCATCATAGGGCTTATCTTTTCCATCGTAAGCAACGCTTTTACGATCCTTGTCATGTCGGTCGGAAATCTTTCCATCTGGGCTGAAGAGACCTGGGACGGAATAGTCAACTGGTTATACGATATCCCTGCCGACTTCGAAAACAATTTCATCACGGACGACCGCTACCAGTACATTTTCGAAGGCCTCGGGATCACTTTTGAAGTAACGATCCTGGCGGCCCTTCTGGGTATTGCCTTAGGCGTTATCGTTGCTCTCATCAGGTCTTCCTACGACACCCTGAAAGAAGAACTCAGGGGAGGTTTCGGCAAGAAGTTCCTGGCTTTCTTAAACAAACTCTGCGGACTCTATCTTACGGTCATAAGGGGAACGCCTGTAGTCGTTCAGCTCATGATCGCTTACTTCGTTATCTTCATATCTTCGAACAACAAGGTCCTCGTCGCAGTCTTAGCTTTCGGATTCAACTCAGGCGCTTATGTAGCCGAGATCATCCGCGGAGGCATCATGAGCATCGACAAGGGCCAGTTCGAAGCGGGACGTTCCCTGGGCTTCGGCTATGTCAGGACGATGGCTTTCATCATCGTGCCCCAGGCCTTAAAGGCAGTCCTTCCCGCACTCGCCAACGAATTCATCGTTCTCATCAAAGAGACTTCCGTATCAGGTTACATCGGACTCCAGGAGCTCACCAAGGGAGGAGACATCATCAGATCCAGGACCTACTCGGCATTCATGCCCCTTATCGCTGTAGCCCTCATCTATCTAGTGATAGTCATCTTCTTCAGTAAGCTCGTGTCTATCCTCGAAAGGAGGCTCAAGAAGAGTGAGCGCTGATAATCAGGTAATAATTTCCGTAAAGGATCTCAAAAAACACTATAACGACGGTGACATCAAGGCACTGGACGGCATAACGACGGATATCAAAAAGGGTGAAGTCGTTGTAATAATCGGACCCTCGGGCTCCGGCAAATCGACATTCTTAAGATCCCTCAATCTTCTGGAGCGTCCGACTTCCGGCACGATCACCTTCGAGGGTCAGGATCTTACGGATCCTTCTACCGACATCAATCTCTTAAGACAGAATATGGGAATGGTGTTCCAGCACTTTAACCTCTTCCCGCACCTTACGATCCTCCGCAACATGACCATAGCTCCCATGAAGCTTCACGGTCTTCCCAAGGAAGTTGCCGAGAAGAAGGCCAAGGAATTACTTGCCAGAGTAGGGCTCGAAGACCGCGCTTCCTCATATCCCTCGCAGCTTTCGGGCGGTCAGAAGCAGAGGATCGCCATCGTCAGGGCACTGGCAATGGACCCGGATGTTATGCTTTTCGATGAGCCCACATCTGCTTTGGATCCCGAGATGGTCGGCGAAGTCCTGGATGTCATGAAGGAGCTCGCCAAAGAAGGCATGACCATGGTCGTCGTTACCCATGAGATGGGTTTTGCCAGGGAAGTAGGCTCGCGCGTCATCTTCATGGATGACGGCGTGATAGTCGAAGAAGGCACTCCCGAGGAGATCTTCAACAACCCCGATAACGACAGGCTCCGCTCCTTCCTCGCGAAAGTTCTCTGAGATGGAACTGCAGGTAATAGACCAGCCCTTATCCGTATGCAAGATCAGCGACATCAGCATGGCTGACCTTTCTTCAGATATATATTTCATCGGCAAGACTGATGAAGAGATCTCCCTTGTATGCTCCTCAGGTTCTGTTCCTGCTGAGACCCTTGAGCGCGAAGACGGCTGGAGAGCTTTCAGGATAAAAGGCACTCTGGATTTCTCGCTCGTAGGGATCCTTTCGAAGATCTCGAAAATATTGGCTGATAATGTTATAGGGATATTTGCCGTCTCCACTTACAACACTGACTATATCCTTGTGAAAGAGGAGAATTTTGAGCGTGCTCTGGCTCTTCTTGCTGATGCAGGATATTCGATTTCTCAAGATTGATTGCAAAAAACAGGCCAAATGGTAGCAGTAACTGCTACCAAAATAACAATTTACTGCTACCAAACCACCTTTTCAGCAATTGGTAGCACTAAACTGACAAATTGGTAGCAGTAAGTGCTACCAAAAAGGCGTTTTACTGCTACCGACAAATTGGCAAACAAAAAGGGCCGCTCCCGGAGGAACGGCCCTTAAGTATTTACTGATTAAGTCTATCAGGACTTCTCGAGTGCGAGCGTTCTTGTTGTGATGTCGCAGACTTCGGAAGGTCCGTAGTACTGGATAGCGCCCGGATAAGTAAAGCATGTCTCAACAGCCCACTTCTCACGGTTAGCGCAGAAGTACTGGAAAGGCTTGCCGTCGAGCTCTACCAATGCCTTGCGGATAACCGGCTTGTCCTCACCGTTTCTTCTTTCCATGTTCATCATCTTTGTGATAGGCATACCGCCTGCAACCCACTCTTCAGCGGGCTTGCTGATGTTGGAAACCTTGGAAAGGTAACCTGTGAAACCATACTGGATCAGCATGAAAGCGTTGAAGCCCAGGGAGTAGCAGTAGTCTGCATCGAAGTTGGAAGGGAAAGCGCAGCGGCCTTCGTAGCCGAAGAAGTGGTGCTGGGCACCGAACTTGCCCTTGTATGTGCCGGCAGCCTTTCTCTTAGCGAGCTCAGCCTTTACCATCTCGGAGAAGAGCTTCTCGGACTCGATGAGGGAAACCTGAACGTTGCCGTGAGGGTCACGCTCGAGGAAGAGCTGCTGCTGGATGCCTGCAGGAAGGATATCGAAAACCTTGAAAGAAGCATCTGTAAGGCCTGCCTTGATGAACTCGTATTTTGCGTTCCAGTCGGGGAGAGCGTTGAACTGCTCTGTCTTTTCGCCTGCGAGGAGCTCGTTGATCTCAGCGATGAGAGCAGAGAACTCGGGAACGAACTCTACGATACCCTCGGGGATGATCGCAACACCGAAGTTCTCGCCGTTGTTGCCGCGGGTCTCGACTGCATCTGCGATGTAGTTTGTGATCTCGGCAAGGGACATCTTCTTTGCTGCAACTTCCTCACCGATGAGGCAGATGTTGGGCTGTGTCTCAAGTGCGCACTCGAGTGCAACGTGGGAAGCGCTGCGGCCCATGACCTTGATGAAGTGCCAGTACTTCTTTGCGGAGTTGGCGTCTCTCTCGATGTTGCCGATGAGCTCGGAATATGTCTTTGTAGCTGTATCGAAGCCGAAAGAAGCCTCGATGTCCTCGTTCTTGAGGTCACCGTCGATCGTCTTGGGGCAGCCTATAACCTGAACGCCTGTGTTGTTGGCAGCCATGTACTCAGCAAGTGTTGCTGCGTTTGTGTTGGAGTCGTCACCGCCGATGATGACGATAGCCGTAAGGCCGTTCTTCTTTGCGTTCTCTGCAACGATAGCGAACTGCTCGGGTGTCTCGAGCTTTGTTCTGCCGGAACCGATGATGTCGAATCCGCCTGTGTTCCTGTATGCATCGATGAATGCATCGTCGAACTCTACGAAGTTGTTATAGAGAAGTCCGTCGGGACCGCCCTTGAAGCCGAGGAGGACATTGTCCTTGTCTGTAGCCTTCAGAGCGTCGTAAAGTCCTGTGATGACGTTATGTCCGCCGGGAGCCTGTCCGCCTGAGAGGATAACACCGACTACCTGCTTCTTGGCAGGAGATGTGTTCTGGCCCTTAGCGAAAGTGATCTCTTTCTTACCGTATGTGTTGGGGAAGAGAGCTGCGATCTTGTCCTGATCTGCAACGCTCTGTGTGGGAGCACCCTCGTTAACGCAGATCTCTGCGATACCGTTTCTTAACATTCCGGGAAGCTTAGGGGTGTACTCGTATCTTGCTTTTTGAAGTGGTGATAATTCCATGAGACAAACTCCTTTGATTAATTGTAGGGTCCTGCCCGAAAAGGTCTCCTTTTCGAGCGCACGGCTATTGTAGCACATTAATAAGAAATATTCACTTTACATTATCGACTAAAGATGTAAACGAAAAACGGGCTCAGTTGGGCATTTGTTTTCGGGGCAAAAAGGTGAGGTCTTTCTTTCCCTTTTCCAGCCTGGATCCGGGTAAGAAAACAGCTTCAATAACAGGGTTATTGTCTTTAATGCTTCCATAATATATAATCCTCTTTACGACGTTGTCCCGGGAAGTGCCCGGGAGTGCATGTCGAATACAAGATAAGGACATTGATTATTATGGAAAGAGAAGAGTTCCTTAAGGTTTACCGCCACTCGCTGGCACACATTCTGGCTAAGGCCGTTTTCGAGATCTTCGGAACCGATACACAGATCGCTATCGGACCTCAGATCGACGACGGCATGTACTATGATTTCGCATTGCCCCGTCCCGTAACAGAGGAAGACTACAAGACCATCGAGGACAAGATGACCGAGATCCTGAAGCGCAAGGAAGACTGGCGAAGAGAAGAGATCTCCAGGAATGATGCGCTCGAACTGTTCAAGGATCAGAAGTACAAGGTCGAGATCATTCAGGATCTGCCGGAGGACGAACTTCTCACTATATACCGCACGGGTGACGATTTCGTTGATCTCTGCCGCGGCCCTCACGTAGAGAATTCACGTGATCTTCTGTCTGTGGCTTTCAAGGTCAAGGGTACATCCGCAGCTTACTGGAGAGGCGATTCCACCAAGGATACCCTCACGAGGATCTATGTCTTTGCTTTCCCTTCGAAGGACGAGCTCAAGGCTCACCTTGCATGGCTCAAGGAAGCTATGGAGCGCGACCACAAGAAGATCGGTCTGCAGCAGGATCTCTTTATGTTCCAGGATACGGCTCCCGGCATGCCTTACTGGCTGCCCCGCGGATGGACGATGTACCGCCAGCTCATAAGCTACTCCCGCGAACTTCAGGATAAGCATAACTATCAGGAGATCTCCTGCCCTCTGATCAACAACAAGAAGCTCTGGCTCATCTCGGGCCACTGGGCACACTATGTTAATAACATGTTCCTCATCCCGGGCCTTTCCGAAGGAACGAAAGCTGATGACGAGGTCGAGCAGGACCAGTCAGCAGGCCCCGACTTCGATCTTGAGAGCATTGACACGATGGCTGCTAAGCCCATGAACTGTCCTAATGCCATGATGACATATAAGAGAACGGTACACTCCTACAAGGAGCTCCCTATCCGTTACTCCGAGATCGACGTTCTCCACCGCAAGGAGAAGTCAGGACAGATGAACGGTCTTTTCCGTGTTCAGGAGTTCAGACAGGACGACGACCATACTTTCGTAACGGAAGACCAGATCGAGTCCGAGATCGAGGACATCATGAACCTCGCTGATGAGATCTACAACACATTCGGTCTCACATACAAGGCTGAGTTCTCCACGAGACCTGATGACTTCATGGGTGACATCGAAGTCTGGAACAGGGCAGAGGCTTCCTTGAAGAAGATCCTCGACAAGAAGTACGGCGAGGGCAACTACGAGATCAACGAGGGTGATGGTGCATTCTACGGCCCGAAGATCGACCTGCAGATCAAGGACGCTCTCGGCAGAGAGTGGCAGTGCGGCACGATCCAGCTCGACTTCCAGCTGCCTGCAAACTTCGGCCTCACATACGTTGACAAGGACAATTCCCAGAAGATGCCTGTCGTTATCCACCGCGCGATCTTCGGTTCATTCGAGAGATTCATCGGTATCATCACAGAGCACTTCAAGGGTGCTTTCCCCTTCTGGATGAGCCCTGCCCAGGTAGGCATCGTTCCGATCAGAGAAGAGCACAACGAGTTTGCCCGTGACATCGAAAATCTCCTCGAATACAACGGCATCCGTGCCGAGGTGGATCTGTCGCCCAAGAACATGAACGACAAGATCAAGAACTTCCGTAACCTCCGTGATCCTTACATCCTGGTCATAGGGGACAAGGAAGTCGAGTCCAAGACCGTATCCGTCAACATCCGCGGAGTCAAGGTCCAGCTCCACGACATCCCCGTAGACACCTTCGTTGAGGTCTGCAAGAAGATGAATGCAGAGAGGACAAGAGACCTCATCACCGAGATGTGATGGCTTAAAAACGCCTGTCAGGACCGCCCTCCGGGGCGGTCTTTTTGTTGCATTCCCGATATTGCTGCCTGATGGCAGCTTTTATTTTGTGTCAAAATCGCTCATATTATTTCGCATTTAAAGGAAATTAATGTAACAGGCGCGACAAAGGTCAAAATCGTGTTATTATGTTCCTCGTATATTACAGATAAAGAAGGTTTTGTTATGCCAGGCGACAAGAAACTGTTACTCATCATCAATCCCGGATCGACTTCCACGAAGGTCAGTCTTTTCGAAAACGAGACCAGCCTCTTCGAAAAGAGTCTTTTCCACGATGCGGATGAACTGCTGAAATATCCCCATGTCAACGATCAGGTCCCGATGAGGGTCAAGGTCATCCTCGACATGCTCGCTGAGGAAGGCTACGATCCCGCATCCATAGATGCTTTCGTCGGAAGGGGCGGAAGCGCATGCACCCAGCCGGGCGGCATCACTGCTATAGATGTAAGGCTCTATGAAGACACTGTCGCGGCAGTCGGAGGTTCCGAGCACCCTGCCAAGCTCGGCGTAATGATCGCATGGAATTTCGCCTGCAAGTATAACAAGCCCGCATATACGCTGAACCCCACGAATGTCGATGAATACTGCGATTACGCAAGACTCACCGGTATCAGGGGCGTATACAGGGTTTCCCATTCCCACGTGCTCAACCAGAAGGCTGTTGCCGAGTATCACGCGAAGAAGATGGGAAAGAGATATGAAGACTGCAACTTTATCGTCGCTCACATCGACGGAGGCATAACCGTATCTGCCCACGAACACGGCCGTATGGTCGACGGCAACATGGGTGCCGACGGCGAGGGCGCATTTACGCCGACCAGGATCGGATCCGTTCCCGTTCTGGCTCTGCTCGACTATATAGAAGAACATTCGATCGAAGATGTCAGGCTCCGCTGCTCCAGGGCCGGCGGATTTGTCGACCTTTTCGGTACGGCAAATTCCGACACGATCCATGAGCTGGTCGATTCCGGCGACAGGAAGGCGACTCTGGTCTGGAATACCATGATCTACCAGATCTGCAAGATGATCGGCGAGATGAGCTGCGTTCTCTGCGGAAAGGTCGACGGGATCCTCCTTACCGGCGGACTTATGAGATTTGACGATGTTTTCGAAGGTATCAAGGAGAGATGCGGATTCATCGCACCCATAAGCGTATATCCCGGTGAGATGGAGCAGGAGGCTCTGGCACTTCCCGCGCTTGCCGTCTTAAGAGGAGAGAAGAAGGTTCAGACCTATTCGGGCCACAATGTCTGGAACGGTTTTGAGGGCGTTGAGTTCTGATAACGGAGGAAAAAGTTATGAGCATGATAGAAAGAGTCAAGGCTAAGGCCGCAAGTGACATAAAGAAGATCGTCCTTCCCGAAGGTGACGAGGAGCGTACCGTTAAGGCGGCTGCCATCCTCAAGGCTGAGGGTCTGGCTGAGCCCGTCCTGATCGGAGATCCCGCTAAGGTCAAGGCTGTGGCTGAAAAGACCGGAGCAGACATTACTGGGATAGCGATCGAAGATCCCGCGACAAGCCCCATCGTTGCAGAGTATGCCGAAGCCCTCTACGAGATCCGCAAGAACAAGGGCGTTACCCACGAGGATGCCTTGAAGCTCGTAAAAGATCCCATGTATTACGGCATCATGATGGTCAAGACCGGCGATGCTGACGGACTGGTATCCGGTGCTGTCCATACGACCGGAGACATGCTGCGTCCCGCATTGCAGATAATCAAGACCAAGCCTGAGATGAAGATCGTATCTTCATCCTTCCTCATGGACTGCCCCAACAAGTCGCTGGGCGAGGACGGTCTCCTTGTCTATGCCGACTGTGTGGTAATGCCCGCGCCCACTGCAGAGGAATTAGCATACATAGCCATCGCTGCCGCCGACACGGCAAAGAGGCTCTGCGGATTTGCCGAGCCCCGCGTGGCATTCCTGTCTTTCTCGTCCAAGGGATCGGCAAAGCACGATTCCGTTACGAAGATCCAGGAGGCAGTTGCCATAGCACATGAGCTGGCACCTGACCTGCTCCTTGACGGAGAACTCCAGTACGATGCCGCGATCGTTCCCGAGATCGGTGCCTCCAAGGCGCCCGGAAGCCCGGTCGCAGGCAGGGCGAATGTCCTTATATTCCCTGATCTGCAGGCAGGAAACATCGGATATAAGATCACCCAGCGCGTGGGCGGAGCGGACTGCTTCGCAGTGCTCCAGGGACTTAATATGCCCTGTAATGACCTTTCGCGCGGCTGTTCTGTCGAAGACATAGTAAATACCGTTGCCATGACCGCTGTTCAGGCTCAGATCTGATCCTCAGGATTTAGGATTTCTGTTATATTCCTTTTTCGGGTATAATAGAAGAAGGGTGAAAAGGTTCCTTCAGAGGAGGTCTGACGATACCTGTTTGTTCGGCTTATCTGGCTTGACCGGACAATAGGACCGCATAAGAGAAGGACAGAGGTATGAACAGCATAAAAGCCCTTAACGGCAGATCTAAGCGCTTTCAAGGTTGCGCGGCATTTACGTTGACCGTATTGGCCGTTGCCTTTATATCCGCGTTCGCCATATTGCTTTCGGCAGGCAGCAGATCCTTTGTTAATGCCTCTGATGATGCCTTATCCCGAAAAGATCCGCAGATAGTTAACCCGACTGATGACGGAAACGGTTATTCCGCCATCCTTTATGATATCGGTTCGGGCCTTCCGACCTCCGAAGCCAATTCGGTGCTGGTCACGAGCGAAGGTTCGGTATGGATAGGCGGTTACAGCGGACTTATCCGTTACGACGGAAATGATTTCAGCAGGATCGAAGGCAATTCGTCCATAGCAAGTGTTATCTCCCTTTATGAGGATTCCAAGGGGCGCCTTTGGGTCGGAACGAACGATTCGGGAGCGGCAGTCCTGATAGACTGGGAATTCACGTTGTTTAACAGGGATGACGGGCTTAAGTCGCTCTCAGTCCGTGATATAACTGAAGATCACGAAGGAAATATATATCTCGCAACTACCGAAGGCCTTTATTACATAGATACGGATCTTGAACTCCATACGGTGGAATCCTCCAGGCTTGAGAATGCATATGTCCGCTCGATCAAGACCGGCACAGACGGCCTGATCTACGGAGTTACCCTGGATGATGCCGTTTTTACGGTCAGGGACTGCAGGCTTTTAAACTACTATGACGTATCCAATATCGTGGATGAACAGATCAGAGCAGTGATCCAGGATCCCGCCGATCCGGCTCAGTTTTATATAGGAACCGAAGGTGAAGTGATCTTCCATGTGGAGCTGGATGACGAGGGATTCAAGAAAACCGGTGAGATCCCCACATGGAATCTCAGATATGTTAATTACATGGGCAATGTGGGAGGCAAGATCTGGATATGCGGAAACGACGGTTTCGGCTATTTGGAGGACGAAAGATACCGTGCCGTTAAGAATACTCCCATGAACGAATCCGTGGAAAAGATCTGTTCCGATTATCTCGGCAACCTCTGGCTCGCTTCATCCAAGCAGGGCGTTATGAAGATCGTTCCGAATTCGTTTACGGATATCTACTGGCAGTACCGCCTGAAAGAAGAAGTCGTTAATTCGACATGTATCTATAACGGCAAACTTTTCGTCGGTACGAATACCAACGGTATAAGGGTCCTGTCGAACGGGCAATCCCTGAAATATATTCCCGTAAAGGAACTCATCCGTAAGGGGACCACTGACAAGGCTGACAGGAACCTGATCGACATGCTGTCAGATTGCAGGATCAGGAGCATTTCGGAGGACTCTGAAGGAAACCTCTGGATATGTACCTTCAACGAAGATTACGGCCTGGTCAGGTTCAAGGATGAAAGCGTAACATATTTCACCAAGGATGACGGGCTGCCGTCTGACCGTATAAGGACGATAGATGAGATAAGCCCCGGAAAATACATCATCTGCTGCAGGGGCGGTGTTGCCATCATGGAAGACGGCAAGATAACCAGAGTCTATGATGAGGCCGACGGCATAAAGAATACTGAGATCCTTACCTGCTGTGAGTTCGCTGACGGAGAGTTCCTCATCGGAACGGACGGCGGCGGCATATTCTGTCTTAAAGACGATAAGATCGTCCCGATAGGGATAGAGGACGGCTTGAGCTCCGAGATAATCCTGAGGATCAGGAAAGACAACTCCCGTCCCATCGTATGGATAATCACCAGTAATTCACTGGCTTACATGACGGAGGACCACAAGATCACCGTCCTTGACCGGTTCCCTTATTCCAATAACTTTGACGTTTACGAGAATACTCTCGATGAACTCTGGGTCGTGGCGAGCAACGGTCTTTATGTTGCCAAGGCGGATGACCTTCTTGACGGCGGAGACATTAACGCTCTCTTCTACGGAAGTGATAACGGCCTGCAGAATCTGCCGAATTCGAATTCCTACTCGGCACTTACTGATGAAGGTGATCTTTATCTTTCAGGTCTGACGGGCATATCCAAGATCAATATCAACAAGGAATACATGAGCGTTGGCGACTTCAAGGTCTCGATCCCCTATATCCTTGCTGACGGAGAGAAGGTATTGCCAGGCAAGGACGGTGTTTACACGGTGCCGGCTGACACGAACAAGGTCTCCATACCTCTCAATATCTATACCTATTCTCTCATGAACCCTTATGTCAGTTACAAGCTGGAGGGAGTTGACAGGACGGAGACTACTCTGAAGAGGACCGAACTTGTCCCGATCGATTACACGAACTTAAGGGGCGGAAGATATACCTTTGATATCAGGATCAACGATCCCAGGGACCTGTCCAACAGACAGGATACTTTCATGATAGAAAAGGAAAAAACCTTGCTCGAAGAGACCTGGGTCCGTTTCCTTATCGTTGCTCTGGCCCTGTTACTGATCCTTATGGGCGTTGAGCTTTTCGCCAATTACAAGACCCGTAAACTCCAGGAAAAAGAGAAAGAACAGAGGATCCTCATCCGTGAGATGGTCGAGGCCTTCGCCAAGATGATCGATATGAAGGACCGTTATACCAACGGTCACTCCACACGTGTTGCCCAGTTCACGGCCCTTCTGACCCGCGAGCTCGGTTACGATGAGGATACGGTCGAAAAGAACTACAACATCGCCCTTCTCCACGATATCGGCAAGATCGGTATCCCGCCGGAAGTCCTCAACAAGGACAGCAAGCTCAACGATGAGGAATATGAGATCATCAAATCCCACAGCACCAAGGGTTATGACGCGCTTAAGGACATCAGCATTATGCCCGAGCTTGCGACCGGTGCGGGCTGCCACCACGAGCGCCCCGACGGCAAGGGCTATCCCAAGGGTCTTAAGGGATATGAGATCCCGAGAGTTGCCCAGATCATCGCCGTAGCTGATACATTTGACGCGATGTATTCAGACAGGCCATACAGGAAGCATATGCCCATCAAGAAAGTCATGGGGATCATGAAGGAAGCTAAGGGCACCCAGCTTACAGAAGATGTCGTCGATGCATTCCTGAGTCTGGTCGAAAAGGGTGAGATCAAGCCTTTTGATGATGATATCGAGGTATAAGATGGATACCGAAAACATAAGGGTCGACGCGAAGTCAGTTTCCTTCAGGGGTATCGACAGGGACGGCTGTTATCAGTTCCTCGGGATCCCTTTCGCAAAGGCGCCTGTCGGAGACCTTGCTTTCAGAAGGCCCCTTCCTTATGAATTCGGCGGCGGAACATACGATGCCATAAGGGGCAAGGCCAATCCGGTCCAGATCAGGGGACACCGCAATATCGCCTGCATGGACGAGGACTGCCTCTACCTTAATATATTTATTCCAAAGGAAGGGCCGGACGGCAAAGATGAATTTCCGGTCATAGTCTGGTTTTACGGCGGATCCTACAACACCGGCGGTTCCGGCCTTGAAGATGAAAACAGGGACGATCTTGTATGGGAGATGTCCTTTTTCGCAAAACAGACCAGGTCCATCGTCGTTACATTTAACTACCGTCTTAACGCATACGGCTTTATGTATCTTCACGGTCTCGACCCTGAAAGGTTCGATTCCGATATAGGCCTTTACGACCAGATCGCTGCCTTAAAGTTTGTCAAAGAAAACATCGGGGCATTCGGCGGCGACCCCGGCAACATAATGTGTGCAGGCCAGTCTGCCGGAGCTGCGGCGATCCTTGCGCTCGCAGGCTGCAAAGAGGCCGAAGGATTGTTTACCAAAGCCTTCATGCAGTCTCCTAACGCGGGTCACTTCTGGTCTCCGGAGGAGGCAGCAAAGATCTGCAGGAGATCGTTGAAATTCATGGGCGCTGATCCTGATGATGCAAAGAGCATATTCTCCCTGACCCGGGATGAGGTGATAGACGGCTGCAACCGCATGAAGAAGCTCTTCTACCAGAAGGGCATAATGACCTGCCCTTATTCCCCCGTCATCGACGGCGAACTCCTGAAGAAGATGCCTGTCGAGGCTGTCAGGGACAAAGACATAAAGATAGTCATCGGGAACAATTCCGAAGATGCATATATGTTCACCAGGGCCTTTTCCGATCCCCTGATGCCTTTCCTGTCATGGCTCCTCAAGGTCAAGCCGAAGAAAGACATGCAGGGCACATACAGGCAGCGCCTGGTATCCGCCATGACTGATGAACTCTACCGGGATCACATCATGGACATTGCCTCCAACTACAAAGGACATCTTTGGGTATATGAATATTCTTTTGTTACGGATGAGATGAAGAGGGACGGTATCCCGGCAATGCATACGGTCGAACTGTCTCCCCAGTTCGGGATAACTGACGAATACTGCGATCCCAATGCCCCTGAGACCAGGAGGGCGGGCGATGCTTTCCGGAAGATCTACAAAGATCTTGCATATGACACGATGTCATATCCCGAATATAAGGAAAGTCATGCTAAAATAGTTATCCGCTAGATAATCCTGAAAGAGATAAGTTCATGAGAAGTTTTGTTAGCAGTTCCAGTGATTCGGGAAGAAGAGTCGTGGCTTTGTGCCGGGACCGCTTCGGCCTGAGCTCGTCCGATGTTTATAAAGCGCTTAAGAAGAAGGACATAAGGATCGACGGCAAAAAGATATCTTCGGATATGGAAGTCGCCGAAGGCCAGACTGTCGAAGTATGGCTTCCCGATTCCGCTTTCGGCAAAGAGAGTCAGCCTCAGGCAAAGAAAGAAAAGGATTATGAAGTGGTCTACGATTCTGACCGCATCCTTATCGTCAACAAAGCCCAGGGCATAGCCGTGCACCCGGGTGCCGGGATAAAAGGATCCACCCTGATAGATGAGCTCAGGAAGGATTTTGCCTGCCCGGATCTTGCCCTCTGCCACCGTCTGGACATGAATACCGGAGGCCTTCTCATGTGCGCCAAGGACAAGAAGACTCTGGAAGATGCCCTGACACTGCTTAAGAGCGATAATGCGCACAAGCGTTACCGCGCCCTTGTGCTGGGAGTTCCCACGGAAGGATATGAGATAAGATGCTTCGACGGAACGGTCATGAACTGTCTGGAATCCTATATGGAGAAAGCTCCTGACGGCAGGGTCTACGTCCACGACAATAAGACGCCCAAGTCCCAGAAGGCTGTAACCCTTTACCGCGTCATCGATGTTTACGACAGCCCCGCAGGTCCCCTGTCGGATATAGAGGTCGAACTCGTGACGGGAAGGACCCACCAGATCAGGGCCCAGATGGCTTATATCGGCTGTCCCGTGGCAGGCGACGGCAACTACGGCAAGGGACAGATCATGAGACAGATCAAGGCTCCTGACGGCGGCAAGGTCCGTTACCAGCAGCTTTTCGCAACATCACTGACCTTCGGGAAGATCGACAGGAGCAGCAGATGCTCCGAACTTTCGGGCAGGAAATTTAACGCAGATCCCGACTTTGCGGTTAAATTCACGAGATAGTGTATAATTAGACAGACCCGGACAGGAAGGGACAAAGGAAAGAAATGGCAGATAAAAGACCTATAGGCGTATTTGATTCAGGTATCGGCGGACTTACGGTCCTCCGGGAGATCTGGCGCGCCACGCCTTCGGAGGGGACCATATATTTCGGTGACAACAGCCGCACGCCCTACGGAACCAAATCCGCTTCCACAGTCAGGAAATATTCGCTTCAGAATCTCAAGTTCCTTGAGACATTCGACGTCAAGATGATCGTTATCGCCTGCAATACGGCGAGCGCATATGCATACGAGGAAGTTGCAAAGCATGCCAAGGTCCCGGTGGTCGAAGTAATAACCCCCGGTGCGGATGCCGCATGCAGGGCGACAAAGAACGGCCGGATTGGAATAATCGCAACGGGCGCCACCGTAGGCACCGGCGTTTATAAGGATGCAATAACGGCAAGGGCGAAGGATCTTGCTGATGAGGGCATCAATGCGGAAGCCCTTAAGGATATTAAGATCTTCCAGAAGGCCTGCCCGATGTTCGTATCTCTCGCCGAAGAAGGCTGGTGGGATAACGAGATCGCAAGGATGACCGCCGGGGAATACCTGGAGCCTCTTAAGGCAGAAGGGATCGATACCCTTGTCCTGGGCTGCACCCATTATCCCCTCCTCGCGAAAGTCATCGGCGAGGTCATGGGACCTGATGTAAAGCTGATCAATACCGGTGTCGCAGTCGCGGGTACCGTCAAGGATATACTGGAGAAGAACCTTCTGGGATCGGATGAGACAGATCCTGTGCGCAAGTTCTACACGAGCGATGATCCTGCCATGTTCGAGCAGGTGGCATCGCCCTTTCTCGGACAGGGTCTTCCTTCGGGAACCCTTCATGTCACTACCGACAGGTACGAGGTCTGATCCATGGATAGATGTCTGTTCGAGATAAAGTCGGGTACGGCTGATAAGGCATACACATGCCCCGGAACTTATGAGGAAGATGACAAGTTCATCACCATGAACTGGACCGAGAAGGGTGAGGATTCCGACAAGGTCGTTTTCGAAGTAAGCTGCGACAAGTCCACGGGACGCACCGTTTCCAGGAGGAAAGGCGATATCGCCGCCGTTCTGGCTTTTGAGCCGGGCAGGGAGACTGCTACAGTCTATAAGACTCCGTACGGGGATATAGACATGGTCATAAAGACCCATTATGTCAATCTTCCGACACTTATGAGCCCTGCTCTGGAGATCAGTTACGAGATAGACGGACAAAAAAATCTTTTTTCTGTCAAAAGGCTCTTGCAAAACTCAAAGAATTAATGTATTATTCCAAAGCACGCCATTTTCGGGCGGCAATATTTTGATGATTATAAAATAACGATTATATACGGAGGTGAAGATATATGGCACATCCCAAGCGTAAATGGTCCAAGGCCAGGACAGGAAGCCACAAGAGCAACTGGAAGCTTATCATGCCGAATTTTGTAGAATGCCCCCAGTGTCACGCCAAGATGCTTCGCCGTGTGGCCTGCAAGAATTGCGGATATCTGGACGGCAAGCAGGTGCTTAAAGTCGGCGAAGAGATCTGATCTTAAGATAATGACTACAAGTGAGGCAGTTCCTGGCATAAGGTGCTGCCTTTTTTGTTGAAAGAACATCGGAAGGAAGGCAAAGCTATGAGCAAACCCGTTGTCGCGATCGTAGGACGCCCGAATGTCGGCAAGTCCAGCCTCTTTAATGCGCTCTACGGCGAGAGGATATCCATAGTCCATGACACTCCCGGCGTCACCCGGGACAGGATATACGCGCAGGCGACATGGCGTGAGCGCGAGTTTCTCATGATCGATACGGGCGGTATCGAGCCCGAATCGGACGACATCATCCTGAAGAACATGCGCCTTCAGGCTGAGATCGCCATCGAGACAGCCGATGTCATAGTATTCATGTGCGACCTGAAGACGGGTGTCACGGCAGCTGACGAGGATATCTCGGTCATGCTCCGCAAGGCTCAGACTCCGGTCGTCCTGGCGGTCAACAAGGTCGATAAGGTCGGTGATCCGCCGCCGGAATTCTATGAATTCTATAATCTCGGAATGGATACCGTCATCCCCGTGTCAGCAGCCCACAGGCTGGGTCTGGGAGACCTGCTTGATGCGGTTTTCGAAAACTTCCCCGAAGAGAATGAAAATGAAGAAGACGACGGTACTGTCAGGGTCGCTCTCATAGGACGCCCGAATGCCGGCAAATCCTCCCTTTCCAACACCATGCTGGGACAGGACAGGAGCATCGTTTCCGATATTGCGGGTACCACGAGGGATTCGATAGACTCCGAGATAGAGAATAAATACGGTAAGTTTACGATCGTCGATACTGCCGGCATGCGCAAGAAGGGCAGGATCGAGGACGAGATAGAGAAATATTCCATGGTCAGAGCCCTTGCGGCAGTCGACAGGGCAGACGTATGCATAGTCCTGATCGATGCGTCAGTCGGCATAACCGAGCAGGACACCAGGGTTGCGGGCATCGCCCACAATGCCGGCAAAGGCTGCATCATCGCCATCAACAAGTGGGACCTGATCGAAAAGGAGACCGGTACATTGGAGGGCATGGAGAAGATCGTAAGGGACAAGTTCGCCTTTATGGATTATGCCCCCATCCTCTTCATATCAGCCAAGACCTCCCAGCGCGTGGATAAGCTTTTCGAGACGATCGTCAAGGTCAACGAGAACAGCAGCAAGCGCCTTACCACGGGTGTCTTCAACGACATGCTCGCCGAGGCCATCATGCAGGTACCGACACCTCAGGACAAGGGCAAGCACCTCAAGATCTACTACGGGACACAGGTTGCGGTCAAGCCTCCGACCTTCGCGCTCTTCGTCAACGACAAGGAACTGTCGCATTTTTCTTACGAGCGTTATATCGAAAACCAGATCCGCCGCAACTTCGGATTTGAAGGCGTTCCCATCAGGCTCTATCTCCGCAACAAGAACGAGCCCTCGTAACGCGCGCGAGTGTAATAAGGACATAAGCCAAAGAAAACCCTAATTTTGTGAAAATTGCGAGAGGAAACGCACGCCTCTTAGTAGTTAAATAATAAAGGCAAAAAATCAGATAATAGACACGCACAGTTTGAGGAGAACATCCATGGCAGTAACAAAGATCGAAAACATGAGGAATATAGCCATCATCGCCCACGTTGACCACGGAAAGACGACCATCGTCGATTCCATGCTTAAGCAGGCAGGGATCTACCGTGAGAACGAGCAGGTCGTTGAGCAGGTCATGGACAGCAATGACCTCGAAAGGGAAAGAGGCATCACGATCCTCGCAAAGAATACTGCCATCGATTACAAGGGAACAAGGATCAACATCGTTGACACCCCCGGCCACGCTGATTTCGGCGGTGAGGTCGAGCGTGTCCTCAAGATGGTAGATGCCGTTCTTCTCGTAGTAGACGCTTTCGACGGTCCCATGCCCCAGACGAGATTCGTTCTGAGGAAGGCTCTCGAGATGAAGCTCAAGCCTATCGTATGCATCAACAAGATCGACCGTCCCGACGCAAGACCCGTACAGGTCGTCGACATGGTGCTGGATCTTTTCATCGAGCTCGGCGCTGACGAAGACCAGCTCGAATTCCCCATCGTTTACACATCAGCCAAGACATGTATCGCAACTGATGACCTCAAGCTTTTCGAGTCCGGCGAGGCCAAGGACTTCGAGCCTCTCCTCAATGCAGTCGTAGAGAACACGCCCTGCCCTGAGGGAGACCCGGAAGCACCCCTCCAGCTCCTCGTATCCAACATCGATTCCGACCCCTATATCGGCAGGATAGCAGTAGGAAGGATCGAAAGAGGCGTCATCAAGCAGGGAGACCCCGTTGCGGTCATGACATACGGTGATGAGACCCGCCGCAATGCAAGGATCGTCAAGCTCATGAGATTCCACGATCTCGGCAGGGAAGAGATAGCAGAAGCTTCCATCGGTGAGATCGTATGCGTTGCAGGTATCCCCGAGATCAACATCGGCGATACGATCTGTGATTATGCCGACCCCGAGCCTCTTCCTTTCGTTGACATCGACGAGCCTACCATCGCGATGACATTCTCCGTCAACGACAGCCCCTTCGCAGGCAAGGACGGCAAGTTCGTAACATCAAGACACATCAGAGACAGGCTCTTCAAGGAGATCGAGACCAACGTTTCCATGAGACTCGAAGAGACTGATACCACCGAGGCGTTCGTCGTCAAGGGAAGAGGAGAGCTCCATATCTCCATCCTCATCGAGACCATGCGCCGTGAGGGATACGAGTTCCAGGTATCTAAGCCCAAGGTCATCATGAAGGAAGTCGACGGCGTTCTCTGCGAACCTGTCGAGGACCTCACGATCGACGTTCCCGAGGACTTCGTCGGACCCGTAATGGAGAAGCTCGGACGCCGTAAGGCAGAACTCGTAAACATGCTCCCTCCCGAGAAAGGATACACGAGACTTGAGTTCCGCATCCCTTCGAGAGGACTCCTCGGATACAGGACCGAGTTTTTGACCGACACTAAGGGCAATGGTATAATGAACAGCGTGATCGCGGGCTTTGAGCCGTTTGTCGGTGAGATCGAGACCCGTAACCACGGAGTGCTCGTTGCATTCGAGAGCGGTGAGGCGGTCACATACGGACTTTATAATGCACAGGACAGAGGTCAGCTTCTGATCGGCGCCGGCACACCCGTTTATGAGGGCATGATCGTCGGTATCAATCCGAAGCCCGAGGACATTACAGTCAACGTCTGCAAGAAGAAGCACGTTACCAACATGCGTGCATCCGGAAGCGACGAGGCGATGAGACTTACTCCTCCTTTGAACCTTTCTCTTGAGCAGTGCCTGGAATTTGTTGAGGATGATGAGCTTTGCGAGGTAACCCCCAAGAATATCAGACTCAGAAAGAAGATCCTGAGCACCGAGCTCCGTATGAAGGACAGAGCCGCAAAGAAGAAGGACGCCTGATATCCGCCTGCTGTCAGCTCTGCGGATAACAGCACCGGTGAGGAGACAGTCGCTTTATGATGTCGGATAAGGTCAGGATAGCTTTACGAGTTCTCATCGTAGTCATATTGCTGTTCTTTTTTACGATCATCGGTGTCTACATCGGCTATAACTATGTCTTATCCCAGGAAGCAAGATTCGATGAACTGTCTGCAGGTATCGAAGAGGGCAAGTACATCATCAAGGCTGATACGCCCGGTGCTGTCCCGATACTGCTCGAGTCAGGCGATTCCACATCCGATATAGCGGAGAAACTCCAGGCCGAAGGTCTTATCGACAATACCCTCATGTTCTCTCTCCTGAGCAAGATCAACGGTTTCGACGGTGCCTACATCGAAGGTACCCACTATATAGTCGCAGGCCTTACCTACGATGAGATCATGTACTATCTGACATTGGAACCCGCTTCCGTGTCAGTTACGATCCCCGAAGGCTCTTCATACGATGAGATCAAGGAGATCCTGCATAAGGCGGGACTCAACTTCAAGGACGAGGAATTCGACGAGTGCATGAACTCTCCCGACCTCTTCGTTGATTACGATTTTATCTCCCAGATCGAGATCAACCCCGACAGGGACTATATCCTGGCAGGATACCTTTTCCCTGATACATACACATTCGACGTTAACGCTTCTCCCGAAAAGATAATCCGCAAGTTCCTTAACAACATGAGGAATAAGCTTTTCGATGAATACTATGCGAGAGCCGAGAGGATCGGAATGTCTATGGATGAAGTCATCACACTGGCTTCCATAATCCAGATGGAGAGCAGCCGCGCCCGCGACATGATGTATATCTCCGCCGTCTTCCACAACAGGCTCGATTCCAAGAGCGAGGACATGCAGTTCCTGTCATCTTCTGCCACGATCAACTATCTGATCAAGAAGAAGGGCGGCAAGGCTTCCATCAAGCATTCATCCGGCGACCTTGACATCGACAGTTACTACAATACATATAAGTATAAAGGGCTCCCGCCGGGACCCGTATCCATGCCGGGTCTTGATGCGATCTCAGCAGCCCTCTATCCCGAGCCGAACTGCAATTATCTGTATTTCTGCGCCACCGGCGACGGCGGTACGGTCTTCGCGGTCACGCTGAAGGAACACGAGAAGAACGTCGCCAAATACTCAGGCAACTGGGATAAGGGTGAGGATGTCGAGGAGACATATAATTCCGATACCGATCTGGGCGATGGCGACACCGACGACGATCCCGGCACAAACCAGACAACTGCAGAAGGCGTATAAGGTCAACATGGAAGTATTAAGTCCCGCAGGGAATCTCTCGAAACTTAAGGTAGCGGTAAGATACGGTGCTGACGCCGTATATATGTCGCTGAAGAAGTTCGGTCTCAGGGCTCTTTCAGACAATTTCACCCATGAAGAGTTCATCGAGGGCATTGAATATGCCCACGCCCGCGGCGTCAGGTGCTATGTGACACTGAATATCCTTGCGACTGAAGCAGATCTTTCGGAAATAGATGAAGAGATAAAGTTCATAGCGGAAAGCGGCGCCGATGCGGTGCTGGTGTCGGACCCCGGTATCTTCGACCGTGTAAGGACCATAGCCCCTGACCTTGAGATCCATATCTCGACCCAGGCAAGCGTTACCAACAGTGCCGCGATCAATTTCTGGGTAAGGCAGGGTGCGAAGAGGATCGTCCTTGCAAGGGAAGTATCCCTCGCCGATATCCGCCGCATAAGAGAGAATATCCCGCGTGAGGTGGAGCTCGAAGCTTTTGTCCACGGCGCCATGTGCGTTGCATATTCGGGCCGCTGCCTTCTGTCCAATTACTTTACCGGCAGGAGATCCAACGGTGGCGCCTGCGCCCAGCCCTGCCGATGGGAATACAAGGTATATGTCGCGGAAGAAAAGCGCCCGGACATCCTTATGCCGGTGGAAGAAGATGAACGCGGAACATACATATTCGGCAGCAAGGATCTCTGTATGGTCGGGAATATCCCCGAGCTTGCCGAAGCAGGCATAGACAGCCTCAAGATCGAAGGCCGCATCAAGGGTGAATACTATCTTGCCGCAGCGACCAAGGTCTACCGTGAAGCAGTTGATAAATATGAAAAAGGCGGCGCATATGAAGTCGATCCCAAATGGAGTTATCTGCTGGACAAAGTGGTCCACCGCGATTATTCCACGGGCTTTTTCTATAATACGCCCGCAGATGACGCCAACATAGACGAGACCAAGTCCTACAACAAGCCGGCATTCGTGGTCGGTATCGTGGAAGATTATTCGGAAGAGAAGGGCATGTACCGTGTGACACAGAAGAACAAGCTCTATGCCGGCGACGTCCTCAATGTGCTCATGCCTGAAGGCTATGTGGAACCCGTAAAGGTAATAAGGCTTGAAGATGAGAAGGGACAGCAGATCGACTCGACCCCTCATCCCGAGATGACCTTCTACATGGAGATCGATAACAAGGACGTAAGGATCCCCGCCGTCTCTTTCCTCTCCCGCGACGGAGACAAGGACAACGGAATATCAAGGCAGTAAAAGGATTCATTTTGTGATAAAATCTATCAGACGGTAAACGTCTAATAAATCTATGGGGAGAAATACCATGAAAAATTGTAGATTACCGGCACTGGTCTTAAGTGCATGTCTGGTACTCGGATCCTTTGCGGGATGCAATACCGGCAAAGAGCCGCAGGACAGTTCTGCGGGCAGTTCTGAAGCCGTAACTACCGATACATCCGCTACAGCTTCATCATCTGATACGGAAAAGACGTCTGAGACAAACGAGCCTTCCAAGGATACAGAACCTTCCAAGGACACCGAAGCTTCCAAGGATACTGAGCCTTCCAAGGACACCGAACCTACAAATGTGGAAACTGACAAGATCATCTTTGATGCTGATTCGCAGACCTATGCAAACACATTCATGACGAATTTTGTCGAGCAGTGGTTCTTCTTTGATTCCGCTAAAGGCAAATTTGATGTCAAGGATGCCAAGGTTGAAGATGTCCTGAATTTTGCATTCATGCATCTGAAGATCAATTCCTATAAGGACCTCAAGGGAGAGACAAAGGGCGAGTGCTCTTTTGCTACCATGACTTTCGATAAGGCCCGTGACGTGATCGGCAAATACATGATGTATGTACTGACCGAGGAAGCATGCCAGGGACTCCCTGTTCCCCCGGACAAGTACGAAGATCCTCATACGCCTTATTTCGGCCCCTGGTACGAGGACGGTAAGATCTGGTTCGAGACCGGTGACGGTGAATCCTATACCAATATCGCTATTGTTGATTATGCCAAGGCACATGAAGACGGGAACATGTCCCTCATATTTACGGTCTATGCCATTGATTTTGATGTATTCAATAACCTGACAGAAGACCAGATCAAGGCTTACTATAAGCTTTCACCTGAAAAGGCAGCCGCTGACAAGACTCTCATCAAGAGGGGCGTCGGCATTGCAAACGTTTCCGTCGGACAGTCCGGAAAGTATTTCCTCAACAGCTACGAAGTTGACGTAAGTATCGGCGACTGATCCCGGGATCTTTTTATGACCTGACAAGGGGTTGTCTCATTTTTGAGACAACCCCTTTTTTGCCTATATTTATAAGGTTATCGCCGTTTATATGTGATAGAATCATTAGGTTCAAAGAAATAAGAACAGGGGAGAATAAAATGAAAGATTACAGGATATTAGCGCTCATGACGGCTCTTTGTCTTATGGCAGGGGCTGTAGCGGCATGTAACCGACCGGATGATCCGGTCGTAACATCCCTCGTAACGACAACGGCAGGAACGACCGCTCCGACTGAGACATCGGAAACATCCGCTTCTTCTTCTGAGGCTACTTCTGTTTCCGAGACTTCCAAGGATACGGAGCCTTCCAAGGACACGGAACCTTCCAAGGATACGGAGCCTTCAAAGGATACAAAACCTTCCAAGGACACGGAGCCTTCAAAGGATACTGAGCCTTCCAAGGACACGGAACCTTCTTCCGTTGACACTGAGCCCTCAGATGATACGGAACCTTCTTCCGTTGACACTGAGCCTTCCGAGGACGACGATACGATCGTGCTGGACGGAGAGGATCAGACCTATGCCAATACCTACATAACAAATTTCGTTGAGTCGGGCTTCCCGAATTTCAGCACGGAAAGTGCGGATGTGGATGTCCTTTTGGACTTCGTCCGCCTCCACCTCAAGATAAATTCCAGCAATGCGATCTCATACGAAAAGAAGGGCGAGCTGGATTTTGAGACTTTCGCTTTCGAGAAGGCCCAGTCAGTCGTCGGAAAGTATATCGCATATTATCTGAAGGAAGGAGAAGTCAATACTCTCCCTGCCCCTCCTTCAAGCTATGGCGACCAGCCTGCAGGCCCCTGGTATGAAGACGGCAAGATCTGGTACGAGGCTGCTGACGGTGAAGCATACAACAGTATCGGTATAGTCGATTCCGTTGAAAACAACAGAGACGGAACAGTCACCCTGAAGTTTACGATCTATGCCATCGACCTTGATACATACTGGGCTCTTGATAATGACGGGCTCAAGGCATACTACAAGCTTACTCCCGCCCAGGCAAATGAAGACAAGACTCTTGAGAAGAAAGCTTCCGGCGTGGCAGTGGTCGATATCGGCCAGTCAGGCGGATATTACTTAAAGTCCTACAAAGTATCAAGATAAGCTTTTCGCTTAATTGAAATGATAAATGGTATTAAACGATCAACTTTCGTTTAATACCATTTTTGTTTTACAGATACTTTGGATCAGAGCTTGGAGATGAAATCCTCGAGCGGAGCCTTGTTTTCTTCACGGGGTCCCTTGCTCTCATCGAAAAGGGAGACCGAATCCTTCAGCCTTGGCATAAACTTTGAAAGTCTCGCGATGCACTTGCTGTTGTCGCCGCTCCCGCTGTAAGTGAAGACGGCAGTCACCTTGTCTGCCAGGGGGTATCTTGCGAAGAGGGTCTTGAAGGCGGGAGCGAAAGTGCCTGCCCATACGGGAGTTCCCATTATTATGTCATCGTATTGACCGAGCTTTTCGGGAACATCCTTAAGTTCGGGCTTCATTCCGAAGGTCGCGAGCATTCCCCCGTACATTATCTGGCTCTTAAATCCCTTGGGCATGGGCTTTACGGTATCTATCCGGATAAGGTCCGCTCCGGTCTTCTCAGCGATCAGCTTTGCGGTCTTTTCCGTGTTGCCTGTAAGTGAATAGTAGATGACGGCTCTTGACATATCCTTGACCTCCGTATGCTTTTCAATATTATAGTTGTTTGCGGTATATAATGGTAGCGGAAGGTACATTTGCTCCGGGAGATGAAAGATATGAAAGCTGAAGATAAGAAAAACAGAAGATCAGGCAGGGACGGGAAGATCGATGAGGCCGTGGGAAGGATCAGGGAAATGGAAAAGATCCTCGATAAGGCCTGTGAAGCCGTGGATAAGCTCGAACTTGCGATAGAAGGATTCGGATCGCTGTCGTCTGATATCGCTAAGCTCGAAAGCTACTATACCGGAAAAGACTGGAAAAAAGATCTTGCCCTGGATGAGAAGGGACTCCTTCCGGAAGACCTTAAAAGAGGCGTCCTTTCGGAGGATGCCGTGAACGATCTTCTCGACAGAGTCCTGGAACTAGAAAGAAAGCTTGATCCCTAAAATACGAACCAGATAACGCAGGCTGCGATCACGCCGAGGAGGAGCGGGAGGTTGATGCCGTTGATGAAGGGAGGGATCGATCCATCCCTTATTTTTTCCGCCTCGATCACCTTGAGGTTGTCGCCGTATGAACTGTTGGTCATGGTGATGTGGAATTCGCCCAAGACCTTGTAGAAGAATGCGAAGAGTATTACGCCCACGAAGATCGAAGGGACCGATGAATAGAAGAACTTGGATGAGATATCCGAATATATCCTGATCTCCGTGATGTCCACGGTCGGGATCGTTGATCCTATCACGAGCTCCGTGGCCTTGCAGCCGATGAGGCAGAGGACAGGACCCCAGATGTTTTCTGTGTTGCGGCGCAGGATGCAGAGCCACCAGCCTGCGATGAGGGCGCCGAAGATGTCGAAGAGATTGAATGAGAAGAGGGCATAGAGCAAAGCGATCACGACGCAGGCCGCCTTGAAGTCCCTGCTCCTTACGGCTGACCACAGGATCCCGTAGAAGAATAAGGATATGCCGATGGCAGGGATAACGGTGCCCGACAGGAACTCGAGTATTATCTCGATGATCGTGGGGTCTTTGACATAGCAGAAAAAGAGCGGGAATTTGACCGGATTGCCGGCTCTCAGCCAGAGATAGCAGAAGATATTGTAAGCGGAGCTCTTGAGCAGCATGAGGGGGACTCCCGAGAGCAGTGAAAGGATGAGGACCCCTATGCCCGTGTAGTCGCCCACGACATGAGCTGAGGGGGACTGGGAATCGTAGCTGTTAAACCTGCCGGAGAGCAATACCGCCGGTATGATGAAGGCCATGAGCACGAAGAGCGAAAGGAAGAGGACGTAGCCTATTATGGATGTCTGCGAATAATCGACTCCGGTGGAGACCACGGCCAGCCTGATAAGGAGGGCGATTACGGCTCCGATCCCTGCGAACAGGACGGGATAGCCCCAGTTCAGTGATCTCGGGACTTCGAAATTCCTCTTGAGGAATAAGAGTACTTTGCCAAGGGCCTGCCTGATCAGATCCATCAGAAATATACCCCCAGTGAAAGAAGCAGATCGTAAGCCTTTTCGAAAATGAAAGGCTCGGCGGCGGCAAATACGCCGCAGCCCAGAGCGAGGAAAGGACCGAATGCCAGATAGTCGGGATCGTCCGCGAAATGCACGGCGGCTTTCTCCCTTTCGAGCCTGCGCCTCGTAAGAGCGGGATTATCGCTGTTCCTTATTATCTCTTCCTCCTTGGCAAGCCTCATGCGCTTGCGGATGAAGAGCGGGACAGCAAAGATAAGCGCCGAAAAGACGGCGACATATATGAGGACCACGAGTCCGTAACAGCCCGTGATGAGACCGGTCGCGAACAGGAGGCGCATGTCTCCCTGCCCCATGCCCTCTTTGCCGAGGAAGGATTCAGAGATGAAGCCGATGAGCCAGAGGAAACCTCCTCCCAGGAGCGATCCGATGATCTTGTTAAGGAGGGGGATATACCAGGCGCAGTTTTCGGAGAACCAAACTGATCCTTCCGTAAGGTCTGCAACGATCGAAAGGATGCCGACGACTGCTATAAAGATCGAGAACTGATCCGGTATTATCCTGTTGAGGCGGTCAGCCATCGTGACGAGTATCAGCACGGGGATGAGAAGAGTTATGGCAGCAAGGTGAAGGGGCCTTAAAGTCTGGATGTAATCCTTCTGTCCGAAATAGACGGCGAACAGGTAGAAAGCGGCGCATGAAACTGCCGCGATGACGCCGTGGGGCCATATCTTCATCCTCTTGGAAAGACGGAAATTCGGAGCTTTCTCGTCGTAGCCGTAGTCCTGGAGCCAGCTTTCCGGAAGATGCGCAAATATAAAGGTCAAAAACAGACCCATTGCGATGCCGAGTATGGCTGCTGTCAGGTAGAAGATGGTCATCTCCTTGTGATGGTTTCCTTCCTGTCTTGAGACGATCTTGGATTCTTTTAGATTTTACCAATAAATCGCGTTGTGTTTTATGTCTTTTTTATAATAACTATCAATAAGGTCGGTTTGCCATTGAAGTTGAATATTGGTAAAATTCTTAGAACAAATCGTATAGGAGAATCCTTATGGCTAAGATAACAGCTAAAAACCTCGAAAACATGATGCAGGCGCATGTCAGAGCCGAGACAGGAATGTCTCTTGAGCAGGCTACCCCCCGCGACTATTGGAACGCCCTCGCAAAGAGCATCGTAGAGATCATTTCGGAAGACTGGATCAACACCAGACAAAAATATAACAGCGGCAGACAGGCCCACTATCTTTCGGCTGAATTCCTTGAAGGCCGTTCTATGCTTAACAACCTCGTTAATCTGGGCATCTACGAGCAGGCCAAGCAGGCACTCGAGACATTCGGAGTCAACATCACCGACATCCTCGAAGAAGAGACTGACCCTGCACTCGGCAACGGCGGTCTGGGAAGACTTGCCGCCTGCTTCCTCGATTCCTGCGCAACGCTGAACCTCCCCGTTACGGGATACGGTATCCTTTACCGTTACGGTCTTTTCCGCCAGGCTATCGAGAACGGCTTCCAGAACGAATACCCTGATTCCTGGATGGAGAGGGGCTATCCTTTCATCGTTGCAAGATACGACCGCAAGGTCAAGGTCCACTACCAGGATTTCGACGTATGGGCTATCCCCTGTGATCTGCCCATCACGGGTTACGGCACAAAGAACGTCAACCTCCTGAGACTCTGGAAGGCTGAGCCTGCACAGGAGTTCGACTTCAATCTCTTCAATTCACAGAGATTCGACGATGCCGTCATAGAGAGAAACAGGGTCCAGGATATCTGGAGAGTCCTCTATCCGAACGATACATCCTACGACGGTAAGGTCCTGCGTGTAAGACAGCAGTACTTCTTCGTATCTGCTTCCCTCCAGGACATCGTATACAGATATAAGCACGCTCACGGCAACGATCTGCATGATTTTGCCAAGTACAATTCCATCCAGCTCAACGACACGCACCCCGTTGTCGCAATCCCCGAGCTCATGCGTATCCTCGTTGACGAGGAAGGCATCAGATGGGAGGATGCATGGGAGATCTGCAAGGAGACCTTCGCATACACCAACCACACGATCATGCAGGAAGCTCTCGAGAAGTGGGACATCTCAATCTACAGATTCCTCTTCCCCCGTATCTTCGAGATCATCGAGGGCATCAACAACCAGTTCCGTGCGCAGATGTATGAGGCAGGACTCTATTCCGAGCTCATCGACCGCATGAGCATCCTGGCTGACGGCAAGATCCACATGGCATGGCTCGCCATCTACGGCTCACATTCCGTAAACGGCGTTGCAGCACTCCATACGGATATCCTGAAGAACGAGACGCTCAAGGACTGGTATTCCATCTATCCCGAAAAGTTCTCCAACAAGACGAACGGCGTCACCCCGAGAAGATGGCTCAGGACCTGCGATCCCGACCTTGCCGCCCTCATCACTGAACTTCTTGGCAACGACAAGTGGGTAACAGACCTCGACCAGCTCAAGAAGCTCGCCAAGTATGCCAAGGATGACGAGGTAATGAAGAAGTTCATTGCCATCAAGAGAGCAAACAAGGTACATCTGGCTGAATACCTCGAGAAGACCAAGGGGATCAAGCTCAATCCCGATTCCGTATTCGACGTCCAGATCAAGCGTCTCCACGAATACAAGAGGCAGCTCCTCAACGCCATCTATGCGCTTAACCTTTACGACAGGCTCAAGGAAGATCCCAAGCTCGATATGCCTCCTGTAACCATCCTTTTCGCTGCCAAGGCGGCTCCCGGATATTTCAGGGCCAAGGCCATCATCAAGTTCATCAACGAGATCGCCCGTCTCATCGATTCCGATCCCGACATGGAAGGCCGTCTCAAGGTCGTATTCGTAGAGAACTATAATGTCTCCGTAGGTGAGAAGATGTTCCCTGCAGCTGACGTATCCGAGCAGATCTCCACAGCAGGTCTCGAGGCTTCCGGTACGGGCAACATGAAGTTCATGATGAACGGTGCCGTAACGTTGGGTACATTGGACGGAGCAAACGTTGAGATCGCCGAGTGCGTCGGTGACGACAATATCTACATCTTCGGATGCCGCTCACAGGATATGGCAGCCACCAAGGCTTACTACAATCCCCAGTGGCAGTATGAGAACATCCCCGGGCTCAAGAAGGTCATGGACCGTCTTGTAGACGGCAGCTTCGACGACTGCGGTTCCGGTATGTTCCATGACCTGTTCAACGGTCTTATCTACGGTTCCAACTGGCAGCCCGGTGACACCTACTACGTACTGGGTGACTTCGACGATTACCGCAAGACCCGCGACCGTCTCTACAAGGATTATTCCAACGAGCTCGAGTGGGCCAGAAAGTGCTGGATCAACATCTGCAACTCCGGTAAGTTCTCTTCCGACAGGACCATCAAGGAGTATGCAAAGGAGATCTGGAAGATCGAGCCGCACAAGATCTGATTGGTCAATACAACCTAAAAAACAGGCGCTTCCGCCGCTATTTTTGAAGAATAAATCAAGGCTTCTCTTAACCTGATCTGGGTTAGTATATAGGTGCAAGAGAGAGAGAATCAGTACCATAAATTTTTGCCCAAGAGTTTATGATGTCTTTTCCTGAAGGCTGTCCGCAAGTAAGAGCGGACAGCCTTTTTTTATTTTTTCGAAAGCCAGTTTACACATACTTACCCCTTTTCTTTTGTGCACATTGCCCAAATTCAGTGTAATATTTTGGAAACAATTTAGAAACATACTTGAAAACTATGTCTGGAGAAAATATAATGGTTCTGATGGGAATTTCTGATCACATTAAGTTGTAGGGGTGACTGATATGTCAGGACTTTTTGATGTAATTAAGGGAAGAGCAGAAGGCGCGTTGTCAACGCCTGCTATGGGACTGTCCTCTTCCGGGCAGGGAACTGTCAGCAAATCAGAAAACAAGTCACAGGTAAAAGGCCACATCTCCAATATTGATTCACCGGCTGCCAACTATGCCAGGGAGCGTGCTCTTGCCGCCAAGGCTCAGATGGAAGCGCGAAAGGCTTGGGCCGATAAGAACGGTGATAAGAAGGAAAAGGCCGGTGACAGTGACAAGAAGACCGAGGATAATCAGATGCCGGGCTTGAAGCCTCCGATCAAGAGACCTCCTTCGGCATCGATCAACCGTGCACAGGCTATCGCCTCCGAGAAGGTTAATGAACCCGACGGTAAGATCAGGGATGCGAGCTTTGTGGCAGGCAAGGTCAAGAGTGCGGCTTCCATAGCTGCCGACAAGGCCAAGTTCGAACTCCAGCAGGCCCAGTTCCGTGAGAGCCGTGCCGTAAAGGAAGCCGAAGATGCTGCCAAGAAGGCTGAGGAATCCAAGAAAGAGTACGAGAGATCCGGCGAGGTAAAGGCTGCCGCCATCAAGTCCGAAGAGGCTGCAAAGAAGGCTTTCGAGAGCGCCGAGGCTGAATACCAGGCTGCCATAAAGGAAGCTGAAGAGCTGAAGGCTGCTGCTGACAAGGCACAGCTTGCTGCAAAGCAGGCCCTCGACAAGGCTACAGAAGCCAAGGACAAGGTCTCCAAGAAGAAGATCGAGAACGATGCTAAGCTCGCTGCAAAGACTGCTGAAGAGAAGGCAAGGAAGGCAGCCGAGGAATTCGAGACTGAAGCCAAGAATGCTTCCGCACGTGCCGAAGAGCTCGCAAAGAGCGCTGAGGAGAAGGCTAAGGAAGCCAAGGAAGCTACGAAGGCCGCTCAGGAAGCTTTCGATCTTGCAACCAAGAAGAAGGAAGAAGAAGATTCCAGGATCGCTGCAGAGAAGGCTGAAGAGGCTGCCAAGGCTGCTGCTGCCGCCGCTAAGGAGAAAGCAGCTGCTGCCGCCAAGAGAGCAGAAGAAGCCATGGCTGCAGCCAAGAAGGCTGAAGAGGAAGCAAGACTTGCTGCCCAGAAGGCTGAAGAAGAAGCCAAGAGACTGCAGGAGCTTGCCAAGGAGAAGGAGAAGTTCGATATCGTTCTTCCCGAATCCTGACAGGATAAAATCAGATAACAGAAGAGCTGCCCTTCGTGGCAGCTCTTTTCTTTTGCTTATCTGATGAAGATATCGATCACGGATAATTCGGGAACGGATCCGAACCTTATTGGAAGATAGCCGCATCCCAAGCCCCGTGAGATGAAGAAGACGCTGTCCTTATAAAGGTATGCTCCCGCCAGGATGCCTGCAGAAGGCAGTTCGTTCTTATGCCTCGGAGATATCCTGAGCCCGAAGGGGAGCTTGAGCTGTCCTCCGTGGGTATGGCCCGAGAGTATGAAGTCAGGCATCCTTTCCCCGGTGTGGAGGATGGAATCGGGATCGTGCGCGATGAATACGACAGGCAGGTCTTCAGGGCAGCCGGGCATCTCATACCATTCCCGTTCTTCGCGTCCCGAGTCGTCGACGCCGCAAAGTGCGAATTCCTTGCCGGAAGATCCTTTTATCAGTTCATACCTGCCTTCGAGAAGAGTAAAGCCGCAGCCTGCCGTGACATCAGGATCCTCAAGTTCCGTGTCATGGTTGCCCGTAACAGCGTAGAAGGGTATGCCGAGCCTTTGGCAGCAGGATGAGATCTCCTTAAGGAAAGCGAAGCCCTTGCTCTTGTATCGGGGCCAGGTGATGATGTCGCCTCCGAAGATCACAGCATCGATGGGGGACAGTTTATGCTCTTCTTCTATGTGCCGGATGATCTTAGCTGCGGAGATAAAGCATGTCTCTATGTGAAGGTCGGAGAAGAAGAATATTCTAAGATCTGAGGGAACACCGTCTTTCCCCTTGCCGTCCTGACTGATCTTATATATGCCGCTCCCGTCCCGGAGAAGTATCTTATCCGAAGTCTTTCCGTTATCCGCAGAAAGGCTTATATGCGTCAGTTCGTGCCTGTGCGGCTCTATGAGACAGAGTATCCCGTAGATCATAACGGCGGCCAAAACAGCGCCTGAGATGCACAAAACTGTCCAAAAAAGGGGTCCCATCTGCAATTAACTCCTATTTTTTCCATATTATAATATATACGAAGGGATTATCTGTGATATAATTTTCACGTTATGAATAATAACTATTACTGATTGGGAGGATAAGTAATATGCCTAAGACCGAGATCAAATCCGAGATAGTCGAGCACATCGGCGTGCTTACAGAGAACAAGTCCGGATGGAGAAGAGAGGTTAATATCATCAAGTGGAACGAAGGCAAGCCGAAGCTTGATATCCGTGACTGGGGGCCTGACCATGAGAAGGTCGGGAAGGGTATCTCTCTGAGCTATGAGGAATTCTGCATCCTTAAGTCTTTCTTTGAGGATATGGACTTTTCGAAGCTGGACGGCTGATAAGATCCGATAAGCATTTCATTGCTCTGAGGTTCCGGAATTGAGAAGTGAAGAACGCGCAGGTATCGTATTTGCCGTAATGCTTTTCTTGTGGGGTACGGTAATATGCGATCCCTTTCGCATATTCGCCCGCTACCTGATCCGGGTCTCCGACAGAGCTTTCACATTTATAGGGATGCCTGACATGGCTTCCTGTATATTGATGACGGTGCTGATATGTATCCTGACCATAATACTGCTCAAGATATCCTGCACCAGATTTGTTATCTTCATTCCCTGTGCGATCGCGGCTGCCTGTCTCGGCGGCTTCACCGTATGGGGATTTGTTAAAGGTGAGGTATATGTTCCCGAGGCTGTCGCTCTGGCAGCCCCGGTCATAATACTCATCGTTCTCTATCTTCTGAAACTCGATAAGATCCTTGTTTGGGTGGCCGATGTCTACATCTTCAGCCTTCCCGTGGCTCTTATCACCTATCTGATAACCAATCCGATCGCACGCGATTTCCCTTCTGCATCGGCATTCCTCTACATCAACAGGAACTGCGATGTGGATCTCACGATCCCTTTTTCGGGACTTGCAGGGATCCCGGGATTCGTGTTCGGGATATTCATGTTCATCATCGCCGCACTTCCTTTGATCTACCTGTCGCTGGGTAAGAGAAAAGGCGTGTCCCAGGGCAGATAATATCCGAAGGGAGATATCAAGATGGAAGATAATGGCAATCTGAGCCTGTTCGATCTCTTAGAAGAGGATAATATAAAGTCCGCTCCCGAAGCCGCACCCGCTGATGACAGGCAGGCTTATGAGGAGCTTGTCAGGACTTTGAATCACTATGCCGAGTGCTACTACGATCAGGATGAATCACCGATCTCGGATTATGAATATGACATGATGAACAACCGCCTCAAGGAGATCGAAAAGGAACATCCCGACTGGATCAGCGAAGATTCTCCTTCGAAGCGTGTCGGCTGGAAGGCCGAAAAGGGCGTTCTCGTAAAACACGATGTTCCCATGCTCTCCCTGCAGGATGTGTTCTCCAGGCAGGAAGTGGATGACTTTGTAAATGAGGTCAGGGAGGAGTTCGGTCCCGATACCGAGTTCCTCGTAGAGACCAAGATCGACGGCCTGTCCTGCGCATTGCGCTACGATAACGGAGACCTTACGATGGCGGTAACGAGAGGTGACGGTATCACCGAAGGCGAAGACGTCACAATGAACGTCAAGACGATATCCGATGTCGTAAAGCATCTGGATAACGCGCCCGAATATCTGGAGATAAGAGGCGAGGTCTACATGACCAGGAAGGCCTTTGAAGAGGTCAACAGGGCAGCCGAGGAAGACGGCAAGAAGACATTCGCCAATCCCCGCAACTGTGCTGCCGGCACCCTGCGCCAGATCGATACGCGTATCACGCGCGAGCGTAATCTCTCGCTCTTCATATTCAATGTCCAGACTTCGCGCGGGATCGAGTTCAAGACCCACACCGAAGGCTACGAATATCTTAAGGCGAGGGGCGTCAAGGTCATAGAACTCTACTACCGCTGCCATACGGCTGACGAAGTCTGGGAAGCGATACAGAAGATCGGTGATGCCAGGAGCAGTCTCGAATACGACATCGACGGCGCGGTCGTAAAGATCAACGATCTTTCCGTCAGGGAGAGGATGGGCAATACCATCAAGTTCCCGAGATGGGCCGTAGCATATAAGTATCCTCCGGAAGAAAAGGAGACCAAGCTCCTTTCGATCGAGACCGATACCGGAAGGACAGGCCGCGTCACACCCGTTGCGATCTTTGAACCCGTCAATCTCTGCGGGACGACCGTAACGCGCGCGACACTCCATAACCAGGCCTTTATAGATGAGCTGGGCTTAGGTATCGGCGATACGATCCGGGTATATAAATCCGGAGAGATAATCCCCAAGATAAAGAGCGTCAACAAGGACTTAAGGCCCTCTGACTGGAAGCCTTACGTCATGCCTTCCGAATGTCCGATCTGCGGCCACAAGCTCGTGAGGGAAGAGGATGCGGCAGACCTTAAGTGCGTTAATCCCCTCTGTCCCGGCACCCTGGTCCACCGGATCGAAAATTTCGTATCCCGCGACTGCCTCGACATCAAGGGCTTCGGGACCGAATACATCCGCAAGCTCGTCGACCAGGGCTTCCTCAAGGACATCACCGATATATTCAGATTAAAGGAACGCCGTGATGAACTCCTCGAAAGCAAGATATTCGGACGCGAAAAGAATACGGACAAACTCCTCGATGCCATCGATCAGTCAGTCCTTTCCGCAGGTGCTGAGAGGGTCCTCGCCGGACTCAATATCCCCGGCATCGGCAAGGCCACTTCCAGGGAACTGATGAAGAACTTCAGTTCCATCGACGACATAGCGGCTGCGGATGTCGACAAGCTCGTCGCAGTCGGCGACATAGGCCTTATAACGGCAAACGGGATAAAGGAATTCTTCTCCGATCCCGAGGAGATGAGGATCGTAAACGATCTTAAGTCATTCGGACTGAACTTCGCCGCTGAAGAAAAGGAATCTCTTGGCAGCGAACTTGAAGGCAAGGCTTTCTGCATCACGGGCACGCTGACAGGCATGACAAGGGACGAGGCTTCGGCCCTGATAGAAGCCCATGGCGGCAAGGTAGTATCTTCCGTTACCGGCAAGACTTCTTACCTGCTTGCAGGCGAGAATGCGGGTTCCAAACTCACGAAGGCCCAGTCGCTCAATGTGCCCGTCATATCCCTTGAGGAACTTAAAGCGATGTTTGAAGGAGAAGACTGATGGAAGACAAGAAGACCGTAAGAGAAAAGATAAGAGCAATGCGCCGCGAGATCGAAGCAGAGGATGCTCTCTACGCTTCCAAGGCTTTGTCGGAACTTTTTTTCGAGATCCCCGATGAGAGACTTTCGAAGGCTTTATCCGGCGGAACTGTTGCTCTCTACATGCCTTTCGACGGCGAGATCGATGTTCTTCCCCTGGCAAAAAAACTCATGGCTTCCGGCGTTAAGACTGCATACCCGCAGGTTAAGGACGGAAGGCTCATATTCAGGGAAGCGGATGCATCCGATGATACCCTTTTCGAAAAGGGTGCATACGGCATACCGGAGCCCAAAGAGGTCCTTCCCGGGACTGAGCCGGATCTGATAATAGTACCCGCTGTCGCATATAATGACGAGGGCATAAGGCTTGGCATGGGGGCAGGTTATTACGACCGCTATTACATGGACCACCCGCAGGCACTTTATGTCGGTGTGTGTTATGATATTCAGGTGACATCCGATCTTCCTTTTGATGAGGACGATATGGCTGTGGATATCCTTATCCCGGTAGATGTCAGCTACGATTATGATCCTGATGACGGGGAGACAGCTGAATGAATTATTTCTTTGCAAATCTCGGAGCTCATGTCGTGATGATGTCCCTTTTGATATTTGTCTGCTGCATCTTTGCGGACAAGGTCAGGAGGCGTAAATCCAACAGGATCATCAAGTATTTCCTGCCTGTCCTTCTCACCGTCATTATAGTTATCTACGGCATATTTATCGTTGTGCCCAGGATGCTCGATATCAGGGTCGTCATCAACAACAATTATTCGACTCTTCAGGGCACCGTGGAGTCCGTTTCGCCCCTCAAGAATTACATCACGATAAACGGCGTGAACTACTATAAGAATCCTTCAAAGAGCTGTCCCGAACCCGGTGATAAGATAACCATAAGGTATGCTGAAGCATCCTCTTTCATGCCCGAGTGGCAGCCTGCAAAATGATGCTTTTTTGCCCCCTTCCGGCAGTCTCAGTCTGATGAAAAAATTTACGCCTGAAACCATTGCGTTTCAGGCGTTTTGTCTCAGTTTTCGTCCCTTTTTCCGATTGTCCTTGTTTTAGTATTTTTGCGGTCTCATTATTTATATACATCGTCTCTTTTTCGAGGGGAAAACATGTAAAGGAGGCAGCAGGGTTTATGGAAGATCTGGAAATGAAGATGCTCGAGGACATCGGTGACAATACCGGTATATATGTGGTATGTAATGACAAGAGCCTGCTTGAGAACATCAACGGATTGCTGACGAGAAACGGGATGCTCTGTGTGAGGGACAACAGCGGCAAAGTATCCTATCTTGTCGACGGAAGATCCGACAAGTCGCAGGCCATGATGACGGTGAGCGGTCTTATGAGCGATCATTTCCTGGGACTGGGCGAAGGACGCGATGTCTACTATGAGATGTGTGCCAAAGCTGTCTTCATGGCATCGGGATTCGACATGTCGCACACGGGGACTGCCGTGGTCTATCTTGCCGTCAAGGACGTGATACTGGGAGGCAGGAGGAGGTACAGTTCAGCCAAGAATATGTATCTGGATTTTGCCAACAGACTTCATATGTCATTCGATCAGGTATCAAGGGATGTCCGCTATGCGGTGAACGCGAGTTCGATGAGAAACTGCCGCACGCTGACCGTCGTTGCCCAGCTCATCACCATGATCAACGAGGAACTTACAAGGGATCAGGGATTGATGTAAAAACCTTAAATGCAATGAGGCTGTCCCAAAGGACAGCCTCAATATCTTAAGAATAATTAGAATTGAATTACTTCTTCTTGGACTTCTTCTTGTTAACCTTGTCCTTGAGAGCCTTACCAGCCTTGAAGGAAGGAGCGATGGAAGCTGCGATCTTGATCTCTTCGCCTGTTGCAGGGTTGCGGCCCTTACGAGCTGCGAGCTTCTTTGTCTGGAATGTACCGAAGCCTACGAGAACAACCTTGTCACCCTTTGCGAGAGAATCTGCAATGGAATCAAGTGTAGCTGCGAGAGCGTCGCCTGCTGCTTTCTTGCTGATACCGGCATTAGCTGCGATTGCATCAATCAATTCTGTCTTGTTCATGATAAATCCTCCTTGTGTGCCTATATGTCAGGCAAATTACAAAAGTATTATCCGTGTAAAAGCCCCTGTTGTCAATGCTTTTGGCGAAAAAATCGTGAAAAAACCCCTATTTTGCTGTATTTGTAACATTGTTATCTTTTGTACAGGTTATTTGAAGGTGATAAAATATCCTCATGACAAAACTCAGATATCTGGATGCAAATACATACTATAAAACGAGATTCGGAAAGAAGATCTACAAGGCTTCGATCGGTCTTGCCAGAACATGCCCCAACCGCGACGGCACGAAGGGCGAAGGCGGATGCATCTTCTGCTCGGAAGGCGGGTCCGGAGAGTTTTCCGTTTTCGAAGACGACATCGGAAAAGCTCTCGACAGAGCCATATCCATGGTAGGAAGAAAGGCGGGTCCTGATGCGGGATATGTCGCATATTTTCAGAGCTTTTCCAACACCTATCTTCCGCCCGAAAGGCTCGACAGGGCGATAAGCGACGCGGGGAAAGATCCGCGCATCGTCCAGTGCGCGATAGCGACAAGACCGGACTGTCTTCCGGATCCCGTTATGGAGGTGCTCTCCCGCCACGCAAAGGAGTTTCCGCTGATGGTGGAACTGGGTCTTCAGACTGCGAACGACAGGACCGGTGAATACATCAACCGCTGTTTTGATACTGAATGTTTTAAGGAAGCAGTAAGGAAACTGACGGACATAGGTTGTGAGACCACGGCCCACGTGATATTCGGTCTTCCGGGAGAAAACATGGATGACATGATGGGATCGGTGAGGACAGCATCCTGCTGCACGGGACTCAAGTTCACCTGCCTTTATGTTCCGAAGGGAACGAAGATCGCAGAGATTTGGGAGAGGGGAGAACTTGAAGTGCTCGGTATGGAAGAGTATTTTGATATTGTGGAAAGAGCACTGGAACAAGTCCCTGACGGCAAGGTCATCTTCAGGCTTACGGGGGACTGTCCGAAAAGCCTTCTTCTCGCGCCCATGTGGACTGCCGACAAGAGGAAGGTCATCAACTACATCAACAGGAGATTCGGCGTATGAAAAAATATATGAAAGAATATATCGCGCAGGTTGATTCTTTTATCGCTGACGGCATGAAGGATGCTGCCGATGAAAAGATAGACGAATTCCTTGCGGAGTTCGACCGCAAGCTCTCCTGGTTCTGTCACGAGAGGCTGATCCATCTTCTGGTCACGTTGTTTTTCGCTCTCTTCCTTCTCATCGGCATGTTCATGCTGATAACGCATCCCGACATCTTCACGGCAGTCCTGGCAGTCCTTTTCCTCTGTCTTACGTGCCCCTATGTATTCCATTATTATTTCCTCGAGAATTCAGTTCAGGAGATGTACAAAAAGAGGGATACGATCGAAAGTTTCAGAAGGAGCAAAAAGAGCTGATCCGTCCATATTGATCAATTTGTTATGTTTTGCCGGCGTTTATATGAGATAATCGTCTGAGTAAGTCAAAAAACGGAGGGGGAATCATGTTTACAATTCTCGGCGGATTTCTGATGGGCCTGGCCAACAGCGTGCCCGGTGTATCAGGCGGAACAATAGCATTCATAATGGGCTTTTACGAGGACCTTTTAAAGGCTGTCGTAAACCTTGTCAAAGGCAATAAACAGGAGAGGATCGCAGCGATCAAGCTGATCCTTAAGGTCGCCATTCCCTGCGCCGTCGGATTGCTGCTCGCAGTCGAAGTCCTGGTCAAGTTTTTCGATAATCACATATACGCGATAAGTTCGCTCTTCGTAGGTTTTATCCTGGGTGCTTTCCCAGTGATAATCAAGGATGAGGCAAAGTGCCTCAAGGGCAAATACTATAACCTGGTCTTCGCTGCCATCGGAGCGGGACTCGTTATCCTTATCACCGTTCTCAATTCACAGGGAACATCTGCAGAAAGCAACTCCTTTGTCCTGACTCCCCTGTCAGGCATCTACCTTTTCGTTTGCGGCGCCCTTGCCATGAGCGGAATGGTATTGCCCGGCATGTCAGGATCCACCCTCATGCTCATATTCGGACTCTACATGACCATCATCGAGAGCGTGCACAAATTCCTGCATCTTGACATGTCAGTCCTGCCCATAGTGATCATCTTCGGTCTCGGCATCCTCGCAGGCGCGGTCGGTATCGTCGGACTCCTCAAGAAGTGTCTCGAAAAGTTCCGCTCACAGACCGTCTACATGATCCTCGGCTTGATGGCGGGTTCGATCTATGCTATATTCCAGGGGCCGGCTACTTTGGATGTTCCGAAGCCCCCCATGACGATGGCGACTTTCAACTGGATCGCATTCATTATCGGCGTGGCGGTGATAGCAGGTCTCGAAGTGCTGAAACACTTCATAAACAAGAACAAAAAAGCCGGAGAAAACAAGGCATAAAAATAGGTGGGGATCAGCCCCACCTCTTTTATTATATACCCGTTTTTGCAATAAACAAGCACTATCTTTTGCACAACAATTTCGGCCCGTTTTGTATGAACGGCGGGCTTGTAATCGCCCTGTAACATTATACAATAAAATCAGTTCCAAGGAATGCGGAAGCGACACCTTCCGAATCCGAAGACAAACCGCCCGAAGCCTTAAGCAGTTGATGGCGCAGGGAAGAACCGAAGATGAAGATCTGAGGCGAAGCCGGAGAGACATAAACCTTAGGAAACTACCGAAGGTGGAAACGAAGTGAAGACTTAATAAGCTAAGGGAGGAACGAGCTAGGCGATTGACTGAGTGAATACACTTAAAAGTCGCGTAGGTTGTAACAATTCAGTTGATCCGGACTTTGGATCCGCGGTCGGTGAGATGTCACCACCGATAGGTGATAAGACGGAGTTGCAGCAGATGTTACACCGGTTCGTGCAAACCGAGTAACCGATACGAACTGCCGGATCAGAACAGCAGTCGCGAGGTTCATATGATTCGAGCAAATACAGGATTTGTTCGGTGAATGGAAGACATGAGTTGCACGGTGTGGTTGATGGTTGCAGCAGTCAGTTGGGTGTTGTGATCATGGATAGCTCGATAAGAGAAAGGGTTTGTGACGGACATTAGAAGAGATATTTCGGTTCGTTGGAACGGACGGTAACCCCGCAGATTCATTCCGCGGGGTTATTTGTTTGGTAAGCAGTAATACAATGATATAATTGTTCATAGTATCAACAGTTCGGAGGCGGTAAGACTATGGAAACGAGACCTTATATCTCATGGGATCTATTGAGTGATTTTATGACCGCGGCATTCGTTGCTGCAGGTGTTCCCGAGGATGAAGCAAAGATCTGCACGGACGTCCTGATGGAATCTGACAGAAGGGGTATCGAGAGCCACGGCTGCAACAGGTTCAAGCCGATCTATATGGACAGGTTCGTCAAGGGCACGCTCCTTCCGGTCACCGACATCGAAGTCATCAGGGATACTCCTACGACTCTGGTCTACGATGCCCATGACGGAATGGGCATGGTCGCAAGTTATAAGATGATGACCGAGCTCATTAAGAGAGCGAAGCAGTACGGCATGGCTGGCGGCGCGATCCGCAATTCCACCCACTACGGCATCGCGGGTTACTGGGCGACCATGGCTACCAAAGAGGGTCTGGTCGGCATAACCGGAACCAATGCGAGACCATCGATAGCCCCGACATTCGGCGTTGAGAACATGATGGGGACCAACCCCCTTACGATAGGTCTTCCGACTGATGAGGAATTTCCTTTCTGCATCGACTGCGCAACTTCGATCGTTCAGCGCGGCAAGATAGAATACTATGCCCGTGAAGGCAAGGATACACCTGCCGGAATGGTAATCGGATCCGACGGAAAGACCATGACAGATTCCGAGAAGATCCTTGAGGCACTGGTATCGGGAGATGCGGCTCTTGCGCCTCTCGGCGGTATCGGCGAGGAGCTTGCGGGCTACAAGGGATACGGATACGCGGCAGCAGTCGAGATCCTGTCCGCAGCCCTGGCGGGCGGTCAGTTCATGAAGGCTTTGACGGGTGTCGACGAGAACGGCAAGCCTGCCATGTACCATCTCGGACATTTCTTCTTCGTTATCGATCCGGACGCGTTCGTCGGCCGCGAGGAATTCAAGAAGACCGCAGGCGACATCTTAAGAGCCCTCCGCGCATCGCGCAAGGCGGAAGGACAGGAAAGGATCTATACGGCTGGCGAGAAAGAATATCTTGCATGGCTCGACCGCAAGGACAAGGGCGTTCCCGTAGGCGAATCCGTCCAGAAGGACTTCATCACCATAAGGGATAAATACGGCCTGCCTTTCACTTTCCCTTTCGAAAAATAAGATCTTACGGCTCATAATGTCCCGGGATCCCAAGGGCTTCCCGGGACTTTTTTTGTGACCTCCTGATGAGGGACAATAAAGGAACACTTGAAGTGTTATAATACTTACGCGAATAAAAAGACACCTTAGGAGACAGTGGTTTGATTTTTGATGATGAGTATTTAAGGAGCGAGCTGAATCCCGAACAGTACGACGCTGCGACCCATATAGACGGACCTTTGCTGATACTGGCGGGAGCCGGATCCGGCAAGACGCGCGTCATAACATACAGGATCGCATATATGGTAGGACAGATGGGCATAGATCCCAGGTCCATACTTGCGATCACATTTACCAACAAGGCTGCAGGCGAGATGAAGGAGAGGATCGCATCCCTTGTCGGACCTGATGCGGACTATATTCGGTGCGGCACTTTCCACAGCGTTTTCGCAAGGATCTTAAGAAGACATCTTGATCCGAACTTCACCATCATCGACAGCGACGACCAGAACAAGCTCGTAAGGGACATCCTCAAGGATATGGAACTTTCGAATACCAAGGTCAAGCCGTCATCGGTCATGTCGGCGATCTCCAATGCCAAGAACCACATGATCATGCCTGAAGACTATCTTCTCGAGGTAGGCAAGGATTATTTTTCGCAGATCGTATCCAAGGTCTATATCAAGTACAATGAGCGCCTCAAGGAAAACCACGCGATGGATTTCGACGATATCCTCGTTAATACGGTCAAGCTTTTCGAATCTGATCACGAAGTACTCGAATACTACCAGGAGCGCTTCAGATACATCATGGTCGACGAGTATCAGGACACCAACCTCCCGCAGTACCGGGCGGTCATGCTGCTTGCGGCCCGCTATAAGAATATCTGCGTCGTAGGCGACGACGACCAGTCGATCTACGCATTCAGAGGCGCCAATGTCGAGATGATCTTAAACTTCGAGAAGGATTTCCCCGATGCCAAGGTTGTAAAGCTCGAAGAGAACTACAGATCCACAGGAAACATCCTTGACTGCGCCAACGGCATCATATCCAACAATATAGGCAGGACAGACAAGACCTTGAGGACATCAGCCGGCAGAGGCGATAAGGTCATCCTCATGAACGCTGACAGCGGTATTGATGAGGCGAGGTTTGTTGCCGATACGATCAAGATGATGGTATCGAGAGGCAAGTGGAAATATTCCGATGTTGCAGTCCTTTACAGGGTCAACGCCATGAGCCGTAACATCGACAAGGCTCTCCATAATTCGGGGATCCCTTTCAGGGTCTACGGCGGCATCAGGTTCTTCGACCGCAAGGAGATCAAGGACATAATCGCATATTTAAGGCTCATCAACGACGAGCGTGACAACCTCGCTTTCGAGAGGATCATCAATGTCCCGAAGAGGGGCATCGGAGACACCACCCTGAACCGCATGAGGATCATTGCCGAAGAGGAGGGCATCCCCCTTTTCGAAGTGGCTGCAAGATCATTTCTCTACCCGGATCTTGCAAGGTCCCGGGAGAGGCTTCAGGCATTTGTCGAACTGATACAGGAGATGCAGGACAAGCTCCTTTCCGACGACATGTCCTTCTCCGAATATATCGAGTACATAGAAAACGAGTCCGGCATCATCGAAGAGATAATCTCCGAGAGGGAGAAGAAGGGTGAGCTGATAGACCGCGTCGAGAACCTGAAGGAACTTCTTTCCGAAGCGGCTGACTTCGAGAAGGCCCACAGGCTTTCTGAAGGAGAAGGCGGGGAGACGGAAGTTGAAGAAGATGAAGAAGACCTTCTCGATATCGGAACTGCTGATACGACTGCCGGAATTTTGCGCCTTTACCTCGACAATGCGGCATTGTATGCTGAAGGGGATAACTTTGACGACAACGACGACTATGTCCGCCTCATGACCGTTCACAGCGCCAAGGGCCTGGAGTTCACGGCCGTCTTCCTGATAGGTCTCGAGGAGACCATCTTCCCGGGATACAGGTCGATGGAATCGGAGGCTGAACTGGAAGAGGAAAGACGTCTGATGTATGTTGCGGTCACGAGAGCCAAGAAGAATCTCTTTCTTGTGCTGGCCCAGCAGAGGATGCTCTACGGCCAGACCCAGTGCAACAAGCCGTCAAGGTTCATAGGCGAGATCGACAGGGACCTCCTCTACCCCATGGGTGTCAGGAGGACTGCAAAGGAGAAGGAAGACAAGCTCCGCATGGAAGCATCCGACAGGGTTTCCGTCGGCATCGCGGAACAGTTCAGACAGTCTTCGGCTGCAAAGGCAATGGAGAGCAGGACCGACGACGGATCGCTCAAGCCCGACCAGATAAAGAAGGGCATGAAGGTGATCCATCCCAGGTTCGGCGAAGGCGAGGTCATCAAGGTCGAGCCGGTCGGAGGAGACGCACTTCTGTCGATAGATTTCGACGGCATGAAGAAGAATCTTCTGGCAAAGTCGGCGCATCTTAAGAAGGCATGATTTGAAGACAGGAGGATAAGACGCAATGGATGATCTTTACAACATGAACAACATCTCTTTCGAGCAGTTCGAGGATCTGTTCTCCAAGGTCCGCGGCGCGGTTAACGTGTCAGATGAGAACCGCGACAGGATACGTCATTCCTTCCTGAATGCCGACAGCATGAGATCGGTCTTTGCGACACCCGACATAGCCGATCACAGAAGGAGACTCCCCGAAGAAGACTGCGCAGTGAGGACCGCTTTCCAGCGTGATCTCGGAAGGATCATCTACAGCCAGTCCTTCAGACGCTTAAAGCACAAGACGCAGGTCTTCTTTAATCCGGTCAACGACCACATCTGCTCGAGACTCGAGCACGTCATCTACGTCAATTACATCTCCCAGGTCATAGGCGGAGCCCTTAATCTCAACAAGGACCTGATCCAGGCGATCTCACTGGGGCATGATATAGGACACACGCCTTTCGGCCACTCCGGAGAGAGGATGCTCTCGAGGAAACTGAAGGAGAAGGACGGGCGCCTCTTCTTCGAACATGAGGCCCACAGCCTCCGTGTTCTCGATGTGCTCGAAAAGCATAACGAAGACAACGGCCTTAACCTCACTTTCGAGGTAAGGGACGGCATCCTTTCCCACTGCGGTGAGGACTACAACGAGAAGGCTATCGTTCCCGTCAGGGACAAGACCGAAGACGAGCTCACATATCTTGTTCCGAAGAAGCAGAGGCGCGGCCCCGCAACGCTCGAAGGATGCGTTGTTAAGATGGCGGATAAGATCGCTTATGTCGGAAGGGATGTCGAGGACGCTCTCAGGATGGGTATCGTCAACGAGGACTATTTCGTATCGGGCGAAGGAAAATATCTCGGCACGAACAATGCGGAGATCATAAACTCGCTCGTCGAGGATGTCATCGAAAACAGTTTCAACAAGGATGAGATCAGGCTGTCGCCCAAGGCGGGAGACGCTCTTGCGGCAGTCCTGGACAAGAATCTCAACAAGATATACAAGGCCACCAAGATAACGACTTACGAATCTTACGCTGACCTGATAATCGCAAGCCTTTTCGACACCTTCATGGACGCTCTTGAGAACAGGGCGGCATCGACCGAACCTGCGAACGAGATGATCAGGAAGTTCTTTAACTTCGTAGATCACCACCCGCAGAGGGGTGAAGGTGAGGATGTCATGCCGCTGCCGATCTATGTCAGCGACTATATCGCGGGCATGACCGACGGATTTGCGATACAGTGCTTCGATGCCCTGTTCAGGGAATGCTGATGAACTGATGAGGTAAATGATATGGAAAACAGAAACGAACAGTACGGCTTTTATGCCATGCTCGACAGGATGCAGTATATCAACCGCTGGGGACTGATGCGGAACAGCAGGGTGGAGAACATCAAGGAACACAGTTTCGATGTTGCAGTCATTGCCCACAGTCTCTGCATCCTGCATAACAGATTTGCGGAAGAAGGCGACATCAGGCCCGATCCTTTCCGCGTTCAGGCTTATGCCGTTTACCACGACTGCACGGAGATCATAACCGGAGACCTTCCGACTCCTATAAAGTACCGTAACCGCGAGATAACCGCGGCCTACAGGCAGGTCGAAAACGAGTCTGCGCAGAGCCTCTGCGCCCTCCTGCCCGAGTGGATGAGGGAAGAGTATCTTGATCTTTTGGCTCCCACTCTTGAGACAGAAGAACAAATCCTGATACATAAGCTCGTCAAGGCAGCCGACAGGATATCGGCCTACATCAAGTGCATCAGGGAGGAGAGCTCCGGCAACAAGGAGTTCCGCAGTGCAGGAGAGAGCATAGCCGGATCCATAAGGGCGATAGGACTTCCGGAAGTGGATTATTTCATGGAACACTTCGTACCCTCATACGGTTATACTCTTGATGAGCTGTCTCAAACTGAAGACTGACAAAGGATAAAGGGATAAGATGCTGAGAAAGAGAAAAGAATATCTGGTTTTGTCTGTAGCAGCAGCCTTCTTTATGGCTGTCTGTCTGATCCTGTTCGTGATCTCACAGATGCAGTCGCACGGCTGGAAACTGTCGGATAAGGACAGGGAATCCGCAGGAAACGTAATATATGCCGCATCCGGACTTACGGGTCTCGGCAATGCTTCTTCGGAGCGTGCCGTCAAGCTCGCTGAGAGCGGGATCATATCGGCTGCCGATCACGTGATATCGGTCATGAATTCACCTGACTACATCCTTATGGGCAAGGATGACAAGGCGTTTGCGGAAGACCTGATCCGCGTCGCGGGAAGTTCCAGGGACATAGCTGAGATCTGCGATCTTCTTTCCGGACATAACAGCGCATACGTTATCAACAAGGTCCTGCAGGACAGATCCCGTTCACTGGCCTCCGGTTCCGTGATCAGGACCGATGCAGGTTCGGCGGTAAATGATTTCATCATCGATCAGGATATTACCGACAGCTCCGGATACACGGTCGGTATCCGCGAGACAAAAGGACACATGAACGTTACGGGCAAGGAGATCCGCACGGACTTCTTCGTTGACGGCATCCTCTACCGCGGTTTCCTGAGATTTAACGGTGATGCTTCAGACGGTGCTTTTACGATCGCCTGGGATACCACGGGAGTCGAAGAAGGCATTCACGACGTATATGCCCTGATCAGGAGTTCCGACGGAAGGGGAGCAGTCGCGAAGACAGGCACTGTGAGCATCCCTGCCATGACTGAGATCGAATCCGACCGCGTTACCAGGGGCCTCCTTGTCGGAGGCGCGGATTCGTCCTGGTATATCTACGACTGCCACAACAAGGATTGTTATGTAAACATAGTCGGTGCCGACGATGACATCCAGGCATCGCTCTACGATGTCTACGGCAATCTCATAGGAACTGTAGATAATCCCAAGGATCTTCCGGAAGCCTTGAGGAGCCGGCCGCAGGATGTTAAGAAGATCGAGCAGGAGACCGGTATCGCCGGCATATCGAACTGCTTCTACATCAAAGTGTCGAAGAGCCCTAATTCGGCCCTCCCCGATGAGGATGTTTCCTATAAGCTCGTCCAGAGCACTGATGTCGCATATTTTAACGGCACCCACATGGCCGTCATCAGCAGGGACGACAAGGGCAGCTTAAGGCTTGTCGACTATAACGGTGATTTTTTCGAGGCGAAGGAAGACGAGGTCAAATTCCTTCCGCTTAACGGATATCTGTCATCACTTAACATAATCGATACTTCGGCCGGCCAGAGGATCCCGGTATGGCCTGATTTTGACACTGAAAAGAATGTCTATGCCAAGTACCTTGCAAGCGGAAAGAAAGTCAAGGTCACGGCTTTCGCGATGGAAGGATTTGCCGCCGACATAAAGGTGACGATCTCCGACGAAAAGGGCAAGGAGATCGGATCCGAAGACGGTACGGTCGATCTTGCCAAAGGAGAAAACCACATCAACGTCATGGTAAAGGGTTTTGACGGAAGTGAACAGCAGTACGATGTATATGTCCTTAACGGACTTCCTGATGACGATTTTGCCCGCAACACCCTGACGGCTTTCCCCGAGAGTTATTACAGCGGTCTCTGGATGCTGCATAAGCTCCGTCCCGCATATGCTTTCACGCCATGCAACATCACTCCTTCTTTCCCCGAAGTCCTTTCCAACGAGGATTCCGGCTACCAGTCGCTGCTGCAGTATTCCTCTTACCCCAACTACATCAAGCAGAACAGCGTCGTCTACGATGCTCCCGACTGGATGGCGGCAAAGAACGAAGTCGTTTCCTATTTCCTCGACCCGAGAAATTTCCTTTTGCCTGACAGGGTCTTCATGTTCGAAAATCTTTCATTCAACGAAAAGGTCCATACCAGGGAAGGCGTTAAAGCGATAATCAAGGGAAGCTTCATGGATACTCCCGAGATCGATTATGCGGGCTACATATATGAGGCCGGCTCCAAGTCGGGCGTATCGCCTTACTTCATCGCTTCGAGGATCCTGCAGGAGATGGGATATTCCGGAGAGTCTTCTCTGGCACACGGTACAGTTCCGGGCTATGAAGGGATCTATAACTACTACAACATCGGTTCGACTTCTTCGGCTGAGCCCGGAGTAGCCGTTGCGAACGGAGCCAAATACGCATCAGGTTCAGACGAGAAGTATCTCCTGCCCTGGGACAGCATCGATAAGGCGATCACTGGAGGCGCGATCTGGATAGCGAAGGGCTACATATCCAAGGGACAGGATACTCTCTATTTCCAGAAGTTCGACATAAAGGGACGTGACGGCAAGTACTACAGTCATCAATATGCTCAGAATCTTATGATGGCATATAGTGAATCCATGCGATACTATAGGAGCTATGAATCCACTTCCGCGCTTGATAATCCCTTCGAGTTTATCATTCCGGTATTTAGCGATCTTCCCGAAACATACGGCGGCCTGCCGCAGGGATGACGCATGAGGAGACTTAGGATGACGAGGAGAAAGAAGATCACATTCAGGGCAGTTATCCTGTCAGCGCTGCTGATCGCTGCCGCATTGGCCTTCCCCGGAGGGGCGGTCTCGGCTGCGGATCAGATCGTTCTTAACGCGGAATGTGAGAAGGCCATCGTCGGTCAGGGAGACCTTGTCAGGATCGACATAACCGTTGACCATTTCCCCGACATCATATCCTTCGGACCCGTAGTCGTGAAGTTCGATCCCGATAAGGCCGGATTCCACAGGCTCGTGGAATCCGAGGTGCTTCCGAACTTCGTCTATACATCTACACAGACACAGGATACGGTCACCATATCCGCCGTCGACAGCCTTGCGAGCTTCGGAGACGGCGCGGATGCCGATAACGAGATAAATGCTTTCAGTTCTGAAGAACCGATCGTTATCTACTCTTTGTATTTCCGTATCCTTCCGTCTGCGAGCGATACTGCTGATTTTTCCATCGAGAGCGCTGAAGGCTTTATCAACGTCAAACAGAAGACAGTCAAGAACGTTATCCAGAGCGGAGTGACCCTGATCGTAAACCAGTCTGTATCGCGTGATGCGACGCTGACCTTCCTGGAATTGGGATCCGTGTCTCTTACTCCTGATTTCGATCCGCATATAACCGAGTACGAAGCTGTGGTTGAAAGAGTCGTGACCGAGATCGATGTCAGGGCTACTTCCTCCAACATCTTTTCGGCCGTCTTCATCAACGGCAACCGTAATCTTGTTGTCGGCGTGAACAGGGTTACCATCGATGTAACTGCCCAGGACGGTCAGTCCCATGTGATATATTCAGTCAACGTCACCAGGAAGGAGAGTTACCTTCCCGAGAATGCCGTGCTGATGGACGGGGACGGCACCCTCTATAACTTTGTCGATCTTCCGCAGGATTATGAACTGCCTGACGGCTTCACCCAGACGGTCAAGACCTTGAACGGATATTCCGTTCCCGCATTCGTCAAGGAAGGTCTGGCGAGCGTGCTCGTATATCTTTACGACGGCGTAAACCAGCCCGGCTTCTATTTCTACAATGCAAACAGCAAGAGGGTTACGGCTTATGTCGAAGGCTCGTCGGTCGTGACTACCGGACAGGTGTATACCAACATCTCGGGCGTTGAGTCGCTAATAGTTCCTGACGGCTTTAAGACCGCAAGTCTTGAGACCGAGGATCAGAAGGTTAAAGGCTATAAGAATTCTGCCGGCGATTTTATCTGTTTCCTCGTCGATGAACAGGGGAACGGAGGCTTCTACCAGTACGACAAGGAGAGCGGGAACTTCTATAAATACGTCAAACCCGACAACGGCAAAGAGACTGTTTACAGGTTCCTCTTCACCCTGTCCTTTATCGTGGCCGTCACGGAAGCTGTCATAATAATCATCATCGTGACGCTCGTAAGGAAACTAATTGCCGATAAATCCAGCCCCAGACCCAAGCGTGTTTGAGCAATTTGCGATTTGAATATACTGCTGTTATTGATAGAATAATTGGGATATTGGAAAAAGGAGCAGAAGCATGTCTGTCAAGGAATCGATCAGTTCAATTCTTTTTGGAAGCGAGAATCTGAGCCCTACGCAGGAGAAAGCGCGTAAGGCGTTCATGTATCTTTGCAGCGGCGGTTTAACGACTGTCGTCAACTTTGTGTCTTTTGCCGTTTTCGACAAACTCGTCAAGACCCAGTTCAATATCAACATCTTCGGATGGGATATGGACCTCATGGTCATGCTCAACCAGCTCATCGCATGGACCCTGGCAGTCCTTACAGCCTATATCACCAACAGGATCTTCGTATTCCGTTCCAAGGGCAATGTCATCCGTGAACTTCTGTCGTTCGCCGCAGCCAGGATCGCATCTTTCCTTATCATCGAACTCGGCATCCTCTATCTGCAGCTCGCCATAAGCGACAAGGTATTCGGATGCCCCCAGGATACCGTGCTGGGTTACATCGGATCCTTTGCGTTTACCTGCCTCTACCTTAACAAACTCTTAAATTCAGTGATCATAGTATTCGCCAACTACTTCATGAGCAAGATCATGGTCTTCCGCAAAGACGACTGTGTCGATCTTTCGAAGGAGAAGGACGGTCCTGATAAGACAGAACAGGAAGCCCTTGCGGTTTCCGGGAACGGAGATGAAGAACATGCCGGATAACGGCACACCTGAATTTATATCAGACAGTCTGAAATTCGGTATCAAGCTCGGGCTTGACAGGATGAGTGTTCTTCTTTCCAGATTAGGCAATCCCCAAAACAGTTTAAGATATATCCATATCGCAGGCACCAACGGCAAGGGTTCCGTTGCGGCTTACTGCGCATATTCGCTTGCCATGTCAGGCCTTAAGACAGGCCTTTTCACTTCCCCTTTCCTCGTTGATTTCTCCGAGAGGATCAGGGTGATAAGCCGTGATGACACGGAAGGCAATATCCCTGCTGAAGATGTCGCGAGACTTACTGCGGTTGTAAAAGAAGCCGCAGGTCCGCTCATAGAGTCCGGCGATCCTCCGACGGAATTTGAGATCGTAACAGCCATCTGTTTTCTCTGGTTCAGGGAGCAGGCCGTCGATGTTGCCGTCATGGAGACCGGTCTCGGCGGAAGGTTCGATTCCACGAACGTTATAGACCGTCCCGAAGTTACGGTGATATGTTCGATCGGCAAGGATCACGAGGACCGTCTCGGAGATACTGTTGCCAAGATCGCTTATGAGAAAGCCGGCATCATAAAGCCCGGCTGTCCCATCGTATGCATGTCCCCCGATCTCATGCTGACTCTTGACGGGTCCGAGAGGGAGGATGTCTGGGAAGTAATGTCTGAGACGGCGAGGCAGAACGGATCCCCGTTAATATTCGTTGGCGACAGCGGCCTTCTTGACAGCTGCGTTATGGACAGCGAGGGCGTCATGGGATTTGTTTATGAAGGCAAGAGATATCAGACACGGCTCAACGGAGTCCATCAGGCTGCAAATGCAGCTCTTGCTATAGAGGCTCTTAAGATCATGGGCTTAACTGATAACGAGATCAGGGAAGGACTTATCGCGACCCGCTGGAACTGCAGGTTCGAGATCTTCTCTTCTGACCCCGTCGTCATCCTCGACGGCGGCCACAACCCGCAGGGAGCCGCAAGCTTTGCCGCGACATACAGCAGGGTGCTCGCGGGATCCCTTAAGGACCGCCCCTTACGCATGCTGATCGGAGCCATGGCCGACAAGGATATAGACGGCATCATAAGAGCATATCTTGAGGCCGGTCTGGATATAAAGGAATTCATCTGCGTAAGACCTGATAATCCGAGGAGCATATCTCCTCTTGAACTTTCGAAAAAGATCAAATTTGTGTATAATACTTCAGATATAATCTTATGCGATGACAGATACGAGGGAGCGAAGACCGCATTGAGGAAGACTTCCGCTGACGGAATGCCCCTGGTGATAACGGGATCGCTCTACCTTGTAGGAGACATAAGATCGCATATGAAAGGGTTTGCCTGATGCACGATTACTTAAGTCTTTTGCTCTACATGACACCTATCGAAGAGAAGGATCTTATCCTTTTCGATATGGGCGCGGAAGAGAAGGCAAGGATCGTTAAGCAGTATAACCACGCTCTCGTCAATGCACAGAGCGACGGCACGGATGTTGCCGAGATATTCTTAAAGCCACTCATAGCCAATTACCAGAAATGGGGAGACACCGCACTGATGTTCGGTCTCTGCCTTGCCCGCGAGGGACGTTTTTCGAGAGCCGAGCAGAGCTTGCAGTTCGCTATAGCGAATGTCCTGGGTAACGAGAGATATCTTGCGATAGCTCAGGATGCCCTCAAGATGGTGCGCGACGACATGAAGAATCCCGAGTCGGCCAACATACCCAAGGAACTGGATGAGAAGCTGATGAATAAGAAGATGGCGGAGTCAGGATCACCTGCCGACAGACAGAACTATCAGGCGCCGATCCTCGTGAGGGCCTCCAAGGCTGCTCCCAAGAACAACATGGCGACCCCCAAGGAACGCCGTGATGTCATGATGAGATCAGGCAATGTCGGAGACGCCCTTCCGGACGATTCCATCGACATCGAGCCGATGAAGTCACCCGCCGAGAAGATGAGGCTCATCGTAAGGATATTGCTGATCATCGTGCTCGTCATCGCTTTGGCATGCGGAGTGATCTTCGGACTTATCCCTCTGGGAAGCAAGATGAAGACTGCATCCGAGAATGAAGATAAGATCAACTGGCTTTTGGACAGATTTGAAGAGAATAAGAACGATCCGGAAGTCGCCGGCATCCTTGAAGAATACGCCCGCGAGTTCGGTATCGCCGGAGGAAAGAAATGAGATATATAAGCACAAGAGGCAACGGAGGAACATATACGGCAGCTCAGGCGATCCTTACAGGTATCGCTCCTGACGGAGGTCTCTTCGTTCCCGAGACTATCCCTTCCATTTCCTGGGAAGAACTGGAACGTATGAAGGACATGCCTTTCTATGAACTGTCTGCGACAGTGCTCGCCAAGTTTCTGGACGGCTTTGATTTCGATGAACTGATCGGCTATACGAGAGCTGCTTATTCCGAGGATAAGTGGGGAGAAGATCCCGTACCCCTCGTTCAGCTCAACGCCTATAACGACAGGGAATATATCCTGGAACTCTGGCATGGCCCGACCTGCGCATTCAAGGATGTCGCGCTCCAGCTCCTGCCCCATCTCATGACCGCATCCGTTAGGAAGTGCGGAGAGAACAAGAAGATCGTCATCCTGACGGCAACGTCCGGTGACACGGGCAAGGCTGCCCTCGAAGGCTTCAAGGACCTTCCCGGCACGGAGATCATCGTCTTCTATCCCACGGGCGGCGTTTCGGATGCCCAGAAGCTCCAGATGGTAACCACAGGCGGCAGCAATACGCATGTCATCGCAGTCAACGGCTGCTTTGACGATGCCCAGACAGGCGTCAAGAACATCTTTGGTGACAAGGACTTTGCCGAGATGCTGTCTGATAAGAACATAAGGCTTTCTTCCGCGAATTCGATCAACTGGGGCCGTCTTGCTCCCCAGATCGCATATTATGTATATTCCTATGTTGCTCTTCTCAAGAACGAGAAGATCGAAAAGGGAGACCAGATAAACATCGTCGTTCCCACGGGCAACTTCGGCAACATCCTGGCTGCCTGGTATGCCAAGAGCATGGGCATCCCGATCAGGAAGCTGATCTGCGCTTCCAACCGCAACAAGGTCCTGTGTGATTTCTTCAGTTCCGGCAAGTACGACCGCAACAGGGAATTCTTCAAGACTTCATCACCTTCGATGGACATCCTGATCTCGAGCAATCTGGAAAGACTCCTTTTCGAGATCACGGACAAGGACAGCGGAAAGGTTTTGGACTGGATGACAGGTCTTGCAAAAGACGGAATGTATTCAGTCGATCCCAAGACCTTGAAGCTCCTCCAGAAGATCTTCGTCGGAGGCTTTGCCGATGAGGCAGGCGTCGCAAAGACGATCCTTGACGTTTACGACAGGACCGACAATGTCATCGACACCCATACTGCCGTCGGCTTCAACATCTACGGAAGGTACCACCAGAGGTCATCCGATGAGACCAAGACGGTATTCGTCTCGACTGCTTCGCCTTTCAAGTTCGCTCCCGCCGTTATGGATGCGCTCAGGGGTGAAGGTTATTCCGAAGGGAAGGACATCGAGACTCTCATTGCCGAACTGTCCGAAGAGAGCGGCCTTGAGATCCCCGAGAGCATCGCCACCCTCAAGGATAAGCCGGTAAGGCACACCGATGTCATCGACAAGGAACAGATGAAGGCGAAAGTAGAAGACATATTACTTATTTAATCATCAACGGCTTTTTCATTTATTGGAAAAGCCGTTATCATAGGAGGCATAAAAATGAAAAGATATCTTGTATTGGAAAACGGCAAGGTCTTCGAAGGTGAGGCTATGGGTGCCGAAGGCAGCGCCATAGCGGAGATCGTATTTACGACTTCCATGACCGGTTACCTTGAGACCATGACCGACAGGAGTTATAAGGGCCAGGCTGTAGTCCAGACCTTCCCCCTGATAGGCAACTACGGGATAATGCCTCCCGACATGGAAAGCGACAGATCCTATATCTCGGGATACATAGTAAGACAGGAGTGCGATGCTCCTTCCAACTTCCGCTGCGAAGGCAAGGTAGAAGAGTTCCTTACTGAGCAGGGTATCCCCGGCATCAAGGGAATAGATACAAGAAGCCTGGTCTCCATGTTAAGGGAACACGGCACCATGAACGGCGCGATCGTATCTGACCCGGACGAGATCAGCCTCGATGAGATCAAGGCATACAGGATCGTAAATCCCGTTGATGAGGTCACTGTAAAAGAAGAGACCGTCATAGAGCCTGAGGGTGAAGCGAAGTTCACAGTCGCCCTCTTTGACTACGGCGTTAAAGAGAACATAATAAGGTCTTTGGTCCGGAGGGGATGCAAGGTCATAAGGCTCCCTTCCAAGACTTCCGCAGCAAGGGTCATGGAGATAGCTCCCGACGGCATCTTCCTTTCCAACGGCCCCGGAGACCCTGAAGATAACGTGACCGAGATCGAGACTCTCAAGGAGCTTTCCAAATCCGGCATCCCCATGATGGGTATCTGCCTGGGCCACCAGCTCCTTGCCCTGGCTCACGGCTTCAAGACCGTCAAGCTCAAGTACGGCCACAGAGGCGCAAACCACCCCGTCAAGGATTCGAGAACGGGCAGGATCTATATCTCCTCCCAGAACCACGGATATGCGGTAGTTCCCGAGACCATAGACGAGAAAGTCGCAACGCCGCTGTTTACCAACTGCAACGATAAGACGAACGAGGGGATCATGTACAAGGACGCTCCGGCTTTCTCCGTACAGTTCCACCCCGAGGCCTGCGGCGGTCCGCAGGACACCGGATTCCTGTTCGACGATTTCATAAAGATGATGACAAAGTAAGGAGGAGATAAGATGCCGCTTGATAAGAATATAAAGAAAGTCCTCGTTATAGGTTCGGGCCCGATCGTAATAGGTCAGGCTGCCGAGTTCGACTACGCAGGTACCCAGGCCTGCCGCGCATTGAGAGACGACGGTATTGAGATCGTCCTCGTTAACTCCAACCCTGCTACCATCATGACCGACAAGTCGATGGCAGATAAGATCTACATCGAGCCTTTGACCCTTACCACGGTCAAGAGGATCATCGAGACAGAGAAGCCTGATTCCATCCTCTCGGGACTGGGCGGACAGACAGCGCTTACACTTTGCATGCAGCTTGCCAAGGAAGGCTTCCTCGACAGCCACAATGTAAAACTTTTGGGTTCATCCCCCGAGTGTATCGACAAGGCAGAAGACAGACAGATCTTCAAGGATACGATGGAGAGCATCGGTCAGCCCTGCATCCCTTCGCTGGTCGTAAATACGGTTGAAGATTCCGTGAAATTCGCATCCGAGATCGGGTATCCGGTCATCGTAAGACCTGCCTTCACGCTCGGAGGCACAGGCGGCGGAATCGCACGTGACGAGAGCCAGTTAAGAGAGATCGCAAGAGGGGGTCTTGCAATGTCTCCTATCACCCAGGTCCTGATCGAAAAGAGCGTCGCAGGCTGGAAGGAGATCGAGTTCGAGGTCATCAGGGACAAGGACGGCAACACGGTCACGGTCTGCTCCATGGAGAACCTGGATCCTGTCGGTGTCCATACGGGCGACTCGATCGTCATCGCTCCTGCAGTCACGCTTTCCGACAAGGAATATCAGATGTTAAGAACAGCATCCCTTAACATAATCAACGCTTTGGGAGTCGAAGGCGGCTGTAACTGCCAGTTCGCGCTGAATCCCGATTCGTTCGAATATGCGGTAATCGAAGTCAACCCCAGAGTCTCAAGATCTTCGGCTCTTGCTTCCAAGGCAACGGGTTACCCGATCGCCAAGGTTGCTACCAAGATCGCTCTGGGCTACAGGCTCGACGAGATCATCAACGCGGTCACGGGCTACACCTACGCAGCTTTCGAGCCTGCGCTCGACTATGTCGCAGTCAAGTTCCCCAAGTGGCCTTTCGACAAGTTCGTATATGCCAAGAGAGACCTCGGCACGCAGATGAAGGCAACGGGTGAGGTCATGTCCATATCCGACACATTCGAGTCCGCTCTCATGAAGGCTGTAAGAGGCGCCGAGATCGGTGCCGACAGGCTCTATCTCGAAAAGCTTAAGGAAATGGATGACAGCGCCATCGAATCAGGAATCGGTGCAGTCACCGACGAGCGTATCTTCTATGTCGCAGAAGGCATGAGAAGAGGCATCTCCTGTGAGAAGATCCATGAGATCACCAAGATCGACATGTGGTTCCTTGCCAAGATCGAAAAGCTCATCCTTTTCGAGAAGGAATACGAAGGCAAGACCCTGACTTACGATGAATATGTCAAAGCAAAGAAGATGGGCTTTACCGATAAGTCACTTACAGCGATCTGCGGCGTTAAACCCGAGTTCAGCCTCAAGCCGACCTTCAAGATGGTCGACACCTGTGCAGGTGAGTTCGCAGCCAGCACGCCTTACTTCTATGCAACATACAATCTCGAGAACGAGGGCGGCGTCAACGAAGCCGACCGCGACGACAACAAGGAAGGCAAGAAGACGGTGATCGTTTTCGGTTCCGGCCCGATCAGGATCGGCCAGGGCATCGAGTTCGACTATGCAGCCGTCCATTGCGTACATGCACTTAAGGACTTGGGCTTCAGGGTCGTTATCGTAAACAACAACCCCGAGACGGTCTCCACCGACTTCGATACAGGCGACAGGCTCTATTTCGAGCCTCTTACCGACGAGGACGTAATGAACATCGTAAGGCAGGAAGACCCTTACGGAGTAGTGGTCGCATTCGGAGGACAGACCGCCATCAAGCTGACCAAGGTCCTGTCAGCCAACAACATCAACATAATCGGTACATCAGCTGATTCCATTGACATGGCAGAGGACCGTGAGAGATTCGATGAGCTCCTCGAGCGCTTAGGCATCGCACGCCCGAAGGGATTCTCCGTCATGACGACAGAAGAAGCTCTTGAAGCTGCGGGCAGCCTCGAATACCCCGTGCTCTTAAGACCTTCCTACGTCTTAGGCGGACAGAACATGATCATCGCTTTCTCCGATGCCGATGTTACGGAGTACATGAGGATAATCCTCTCCCAGGGCATCGAGAACCCAGTCCTGATCGATAAATACATCCAGGGCCGCGAGATCGAGATCGACGCGATCTACGACGGATCCGACGTCCTTATCCCGGGTCTCATGGAGCATATCGAGCGTGCGGGCATCCACTCGGGCGACTCGATCGCTGTATATCCCGCAAAGCACATCTACGATGATATGTGTAAACGACTGACCGACACCACCATCGCCCTCTGCGACGGCTTGAAGTCGATAGGAATCGTAAATATCCAGTACATAGTCAAGGACAACCGCATCTACGTTATCGAGGTCAACCCGAGAGCATCTCGTACGGTCCCTTACATGAGCAAGGTCACGGGCATCCCGATGGTCGATGTCGCTATCGCAGTCAGCCTCGGAAAGAAGCTCGCCGACATGGACTACGGCACGGGCTTCTACAGGCAGTCACCTTATACTGCTGTCAAGGTCCCTGTATTCTCCTTCGAAAAGCTCACGGATGTCGACACCCAGTTAGGACCTGAGATGAAGTCCACCGGTGAGGTGCTGGGCGTAGGCCGTAACCTCTCCGAAGCGCTCTTCAAGGGCCTCGTTGCAGCTGGATACAAGATGTACAAGAACGGCGGCGTATTCATCACCGTCCGTGACTCGGATAAGCCCGAGATCGTCGAGATCGCAAAGAAGTTCGATAACCTCGGCTTTAAGCTCTACGCCACGGGCGGCACGGCCAACGCACTCCGTGAAGCCGGCATGGAAGTATCCGTCGTATCCAAGATCCACGAATCCGATACGAACAACACCATGAGCCTCATCGAGAGCGGCAAGATCAACTACATCATCTCAACATCCGCCAAGGGCAGGCTCCCCGCAAGAGACTCCGTCAAGCTCCGCCGCCGTGCGGTCATGCTCGGCATCCCCTGCCTTACGGCTGTCGATACTGCGGACGCTCTGGCTGACTCGCTCATGAGCCGTTATTCCGAGATCAACACCGAGCTTGTTGACATCAACCACATGCGTGAAAGACGCAAGAGGATCGACTTCATCAAGATGCAGGGTGCAGGCAACGACTACATCTACATCGACTGCCTCGACAACATGGTATCTTCACCTGAGTCGCTCTCCGTCTATATGTCCGACAGGCACTTTGGTGTCGGCGGTGACGGTATCGTCCTGATCGCGCCTTCCCAGGTTGCAGATGCCCGCATGATCATGTTCAACCTCGACGGTTCCGAGGGCATGATGTGCGGCAACGCCATCCGCTGCGTCGGCAAATACATGTACGACTATGCAGGCCACAAGAAGAAGCACATGAATATTGAGACCGCGAGCGGCATCAAGAAACTCGAGCTCATGACATCAGGTGATGTCGTCGTAAGGGTCAAGGTCGACATGGGCAAGGCCGAGCTTACGCCTTCCCTGATCCCCGTAGACCTTCCCGGCGACAAGATCGTAGCCCACCCCGTTACGATCGGTGAAGAGGATTATGAGATCACCTGCGTATCGATGGGCAACCCTCACGCAGTCGTCTTCACGGATAAGGTCGATGTAATGGATCTCGAGAAGATCGGACCTCTCTTCGAATACGACAAGATATTCCCTCAGAGAGTCAACACCGAGTTCGTCAAGGTAATAGACGACCACACCCTCAAGATGAGAGTCTGGGAGAGAGGCTCGGGTGAGACCATGGCCTGCGGTACCGGTGCCTGCGCTACTGTCGTTGCAGCCTGCCTCAACGGCTACTGCAAGAAGGGCGAGGACATCCGCGTCATCCTGAAGGGCGGCGACCTCGTTATCAACTATACCGATGAGACCGTTTACATGACCGGTAACTGCGACCGCGTCTTTACGGGAACGATGGAGATCTGATGGCAAAAAGAAGATTTGAAGGCATCGTTTTCGATATGGACGGCGTCGTAATAGATACCGAAAAGGTCGTATTGGAGTGCTGGAATGAAGTCGGAAAGAAGTACGGTCTTCCCGACATGATCGAAGTCTTAAAGCAGTGCATCGGCTTAAACGCGCGTGACACTGATGACCTCATCAGGGCCAATTTCAGCGACCACATTGATAAACTCGACCGGATCAAGGAAGAGAAGAAGATACTGATCAGGGAATGTGTCGATAACGGCAAGGTTCCTCCCAAGCCCGGTGTCCGCGAACTGCTTACATACCTTAAGGACAACGGATACAAGACGGCACTTGCGACTTCCACGAGCCGCAAGTCCGCCACGCATGAGCTGGACATCTTGGATCTCACAAAGTACTTTGACGTCATGGTCACGGGTGATGAGATCGCCAATGGCAAGCCCGATCCTGAGATCTTTCTTACCGCCTGCAGCAGGCTTGGCGTTGCTCCCGAAGATCTGATAGGAATAGAAGACTCTTACAACGGCATAAGGTCCTGCAAGGGAGCAGGACTTTACACGGTCATGGTGCCCGATCTCCTGCCTCCCACGGATGAGATCCGGGGATTGGCGGATGAGATATTTGACAATATAATCTCGGTAAAAGATCTGCTCTAAAAAGACAAAGGAATAAGCTGCCCCTAATGTCTAAAGGTGCGGCTTAAATAGCTGATCTTTGAGGTCGACCGTCTATCGGCAGTACCTCTTTTATAGGCTTGGTTAACTGCTTCAGGTAGCTGAGTTTTCTGAGATACTGTAGCCGTTCTCCGCATCACCTGTCAGGGTCAGACGGAACTCATCTCCCAGCTTCGCTTTACCGCTTAAACAGTATTCTATACGGTAAGTCTTACCGTCAGCGCCAGTGACACTGAACGTTACATCTATATCGAAACTGTCGTCTTTATCTATTTCTCCCAGTTTATCCTTGATGGCGTACTCGCTGATCTCAAGACAAAGATCCTCTCCCTTTTCCATGATGCTCCAGTCGGCATTGCGGACTCCTGTTACTCCGCCGTCCCTGCCGTTGAGTTTATATCCTATTGCCAGCTCCACTACGCCGTCGGCATCGTTTGCAATGTCTAAGGTAACTGCAGGCATCTCGCTGTAAACACCGGAACCTGTCCATTCCTCGTAGTCCAGCGGTTCTATGTAATCAGGTGTGAATATATCCTGCTTGCGTGTCTCGCATTTGCGCCAGATCTGGGGCTGATCCATGAATCCGGATACATTCCTTATCAGGAGATAATTGTCGTATGGATCCTGGTAGAGGGTATATACTCTGTTATTCTTATCGTCACCGATGTAGCCCAGGCAATCTCTCAGCGTATCAGGATAATGGACCGTTTTCCCCAGGATGCCGAAGGGCATATAAGCCTTGCCATTGTAAGTTATTGTCATCATGTCGTCACTGTCGGACTCCTTCATCTCGAAAACGGTGGGATTCCCGGGAAGATCCGGCGTCTTATCAAACATATTGAAGACTGAACATCCCGATAATACTGATGCGCATAAGAGCGCGGCTGATACGGATAAGATCTTAATGGTGTTTTTGATAGTCATGTTGTTTTCCTCCCTTAATCTGAGGACAGGATAACACGACTTCTTTTGAAATGCAATAAAATTTTATCGAAAAACAATATAATTTTATTAGGAAACAGTTTCTTCAGCGGCGGGACCGTCTTTCTTTCTTCCTATGATCCCGTTGTTTATAAGGTATGCGTATACTGATGCCGCGACGATTATCACGTAACCAAGAATGCTCAGCGCGTCAGGGAATTCGCCCAGGAAGAGCATGCCCAGGATAGCGGCGAAGATAACGGTCGAATAGTCGTAGACTGATATCTCTTTGGCGGGACAGAAGCCGTATGCGGTCGTGATAAAGAGCTGGCCGAAGCAGGCGGCAACGCCTGTCATGAAGCAGTAGAAGAGCTGCAGGGGCGTTATGGGTTCAAAGGTCGCGATGATGAAGGGGATCAGGATGAGGCAGGAAAAGCCGGAGAAGAAGGCGACGATGACAGGCCCCCTCTCACCCTGGAGCCGGAGCTTCCTGAGGAAGGTGTAGGCGATGCCCGCGACGATGCCGCCGAAGATCCCTATGAGAGCGGGGATTATGTGCGCGCTGTCATATGTTCCCGCATTTGCGAAAAGGAATGACGGCTTGACCACGAATAGGGCGCCGATGAGAGCGATCACTATGGCGATCCACTGCCTTACATTCGCGATCTCCTTGAGGATGATTATCGATGCTATGACCGCAAAGAAGGGAGACAGTTTATTCAGGATCATGGCGTCGGCTATGTTGATCTTGGTGATCGCATAGAAGTTGCACAGGATACCGAGAGTGCCGAAACCGGCGCGGGCGATGAGTCCTGGAAGGCTCCCTTTTCGGATCTTGAACTTTTCGGGAGACCTCGCAAGGAGGACTATGGACATGACCACAGCCACAAGATTGCGGAAGAAGGCTTTCTGGAATACCGGCATCTCGCCTGCGAGACTTATGAACAGCCCCATCACGGCGAATGAGAATGCGGAAATAATAAGACAGACTATGCCTTTCTTACGCTGGTTAGATACTGCGCTGTCGTTTTTAGATGGCTCCAAATCTGCTCCTTCTTACTGCTTGGGGCGGATCATCAGAGGAAGTTTGAACGCTGCCTCGTATCCGCGGGCGTCAAGATCTGATAGGATCGTCTTTCCGATGCTGGTGCCTGCCAGTAGAAGAGTCTTAAGATCTCCGGAATCAGCGCCTCGTAAAGGCAGTTCTCTTTCCAGGATCTCCCTTGCGATTGCTTTGACTTCCGCGCGCTGGGCGGCAGGATCGGAAAAGTCGCCGTCCTTTCTCTTTGTGAGGAGCGCGCCTGATACTGCCAGTGTCACATCCCCGTAAACGAAAAGCTCGTTGTCGAGAGATGACATTACGACACCTTCGGGAAGATTGCTCTTATGAGTTGTTCCGGAGTGTGCTGAAGGCTTGGGCGCGTTGGCGGCAGCCTGATTAGCCTTTTCTCTTTCGATATAGTTATCGGCTGCTTCCGCGCCTCTCTTCATTGCTTCCTTGAAATTATCCAAAAATCCCATTTTCCCGATTCTCCTTTATAAAGTTTATCTAACGAACATCCCTTATCCGTTCCAATTGATTTTATACTTTTACGAACGGCAACTCAACAAGGGTTTGGTATAATGAAATGAACAAAAAAAGTCTCTAAGGACATATAGATATGGCACATTATTTCGATGCTGATCCGGTTACGGCCGGCGACAGAAAACTCATATCGTACAGGATCAACGGGATAGATTTCGAATTCATCTCGGATACTTCCGTCTTCTCAAGACACCAGACCGACTTCGGAACGGATCTGATGCTCAATGCCGTGATCGAAGACATCAAGAAGAATAAGGACAAGATAACGGACAGGGAATTCCTCGATCTGGGCTGCGGCATAGGCACGGTCGGCATAGTCATCAAGAAGTGTTTCATGAAGATGGACGTGACCGGCGTGGATGTCAATTCCCGTGCGGTCGGTCTTGCGAAGGAGAATGCCGGATATAACGGCGTCAAGGTCGATTTCACCGTAAGCGATGTCCTTGAAGATATCCCGGAAGATAAGATGTTCGACTATGTAGCCACGAACCCTCCGGTCAGGGCAGGCAAGAAGACTGTTTTCGCATTCTACGATCAGGCATATGCACACCTTAAGGACGGCGGCGTTCTATACTGTGTCCTCCAGCGCAAGCAGGGGGCTCCCTCGACTGCCGCCAGGCTCACCGAACTTTTCGGCAACTGTGAGACTCTCGAGATAGACGGCGGATACCGCGTTATGAGATCGGTCAAAGGAGACAACTGATGGAAATCCTTCCTTATTCTTTTCCGGATTCTCTCATGATGTTCTTCATTTACAGCTTTATCGGCTGGATAATCGAAGTCATCTATTACGGCATCACGGAAGGCAAGTTCATCAACCGCGGATTTCTTTGCGGCCCGATCTGTCCTGTTTACGGCATAGGTTTCTATCTGGGCATATGGCTTTTCAATCCCCTGAGGAGAAATTTCTTCATCATATTTTTCGGAACCGCGGCAGCAGCGACTTTTGTCGAACTCATTGCGGGCGTTTTGCTCTATCACATCTTCAAGCTCCGCTGGTGGGATTATTCAGATTACAAGCTGAACCTGAGAGGATACATCTGTCTGAGGTTCTTTATATACTGGGGTATCGCATGCTCTCTGGGAATCTATGTCCTGCATCCGGCAGTAAAGCGTCTTATCGAGATGTGGCCCAGAGTCCCGCTGCATGTCACACTGGCTTTGTTCGTACTGCTCCTCATTGCCGATATCGCTGTTTCAGTCACATCCGTAATCGGGCTTTCGAAGCGTATCAGGAGACTCGAGACTCTCAACGAGAACATGCATTTCTTCTCCGACAAGATCGGATCGACCATATATGGCAGCGTTGATACTGTCATGACCATGAGCGAACCCGCCAGGGAACACTACGATCTCTACAGGAAGATCGTTGCCGCCAACCTCAAGGAGGAGAGGGAACTTGCCCTCCGCCACAGAAACGAGGAAAGGAAGCTCGCGATGGAACTTACCGGTATGGAGAAGGATAATATCGTAAATTCCATCAAGGCAGCCAACAAAAAGACGACAGGTCTTCTCAAGGGTATCCGCAAGAGAGAAAGAGAACTTGTCGAGATCATCCAGACGAGGAGCTCGGACGTTCATGCCGGCGCATTAAGATGGATGAAGGATAAGACAGGCGTTATCGATACCATCAGGAATAAGGTCAGAAGATCCGAAGATCCCACCAACGAGGACTTCATCGAATTGCTGACGGAAGATTTTGACATGGATGAGGAAATGAATAAATGAAGATAATGGCTGCATCGGATATCCACGGGAGCTCGATCTGGGCTGCAAGGATCGTGGAGACTTTTCATAAGGAGAAAGCAGATAAGCTTCTTCTCCTGGGAGACCTTCTCTACCACGGTCCCCGCAACGACCTGCCTGAAAACTATGCTCCCAAGGAAGTTATCAAGATCTTAAACGCCGAGAAGGACAATATCCTGGCGGTAAGGGGCAACTGCGATGCCGAAGTCGACCAGATGGTGCTGGAATTCCCGATAATGGCAGAATCACTCTGGCTCGAATCTTCGGGCGTTAGGATCTACGCGACGCACGGCCATCATATCGATCCTGATAACCTGCCGACATTCCTGGGCAAGGGTGATATACTCTTATGCGGTCACACCCATGTGACGGCAGATGAGATGACAGGAGACATCCGCTGCATGAATCCGGGATCCCCATCGATCCCCAAGAACGGTGCGAAGCCCTCCTACATAATAATCGAAAACGGCAAAGCCGTACTTAAGGAATTTTAAGAAAGAAGGAAATACAAAATGTCAAACATCAGTGAGATACCTCATAAGCCCTCACACACGCCTCCCCATCCTCCGCGCGCTCCCGAAAAGCAGAAGCCCGCAGACGGATCCGAGATCAGGAAAGTCATCGGCGTAGGTTCAGGCAAGGGAGGAGTAGGCAAGTCTTTCGTAACTGCAAACCTTGCAGTTGCCCTCGCAAAGAAGGGTCTTAACGTAGGCATCCTCGATGCTGATATCACCGGACCTTCGATCCCCCAGGCATTCGGCCTTAAGAGGATGCTGACATCAATTGACGGCACCCTGATCGAACCCGAGACCACGACGCTCGGCATCAAGGTCGTCAGTGTAAATCTTCTCATGGCAGATCCAAACCAGCCTGTCGTATGGCGCGGTCCTGTCCTGAGCGGCATCATCGGCCAGTTCTGGTCTGAAGTAAACTGGGGCACACTTGATGTTCTCCTGATCGACATGCCTCCCGGCACGGCTGACGTTCCTCTTACCGTATTCCAGACGATCCCCGTCGACGGCTTTATCCTCGTGGCTACAGGCCAGGATCTCGCCGCCATGATCGTCAACAAGGCCCGCAACATGGCTTCCATGATGAACGTTCCGATCCTCGGAATGGTCGAAAACATGTCCTATGTAAAGTGCCCGCACTGCGATGAGGTGATCAGCCTCTTCGGCGATGGCAGCCAGGTAATGAAGTCCGCTGAAGAAGTAGGAGTACCTCTCCTCGCATCGATCCCCCTGGATCCCGAAGTAACGAAGAAAGTGGATGCAGGCAGGGCAGAAGACTGCGATGTGGAAGCCCTTAAGGATGCCGTTGATACGATAGCAAAACTCGTATGAGAAAGATAAGACTGACAGCGATACTACTGGCAACAGCTTTGCTCCTGGCATCCTGCGGCAGTCAGCCTGCAGTAAAGGAGACAACGGAGCCGACAGCTGTCCCGGTGGAAAAGTTCCTGGGTGACATCAGTTACACAGGTGATGTTGCTGCTTTAGTCTATGAGAAGATCGACGATGAACTGGATGAGAACGGCAATCCCCTCTGGGGCATCCAGTACAGGGAGATCACCGACATCAAGGGGCTCCTCACACAAAAGGATAAGCCCGTCCTGATATATTTCTACAGTTCCCAATCTTCCGATACCGGCGGAGTCACCGCCCTGGCGGAAGATCTTGCCCAGACTCTCTCGGACAAGCTCTTAACAGTATCTATCGACGCAGTATCACACAACGATATCGCAAGCGCATATGAGATAGTTTCTCTTCCCGAATTCGTCCTGATCGAAAACGGCAAGTTCAAGGATATGTTCAAGAGCTCCGAATACAGCTACTGGGACGCCAACGATGTTGTCGACTGGATAAGTTCTTGCGGTTATGTGCCTGATACGGGTAAACTTGAGTAAGAAAGGAGCCTTGTTATGGAATACGCATACATATCTGCCCTGGGACAGGATTCCCACAGATTCGAAGAAGAGACATCAGAAAATGCCCTGATAAGACTCGGAGGGGTCGATATCCCCCACACAAGGAAGATCTCCGCCAACAGCGACGGCGATGTGATATTGCATGCAATAACAAACGCGGTCTCAGGATTCACGGGACATAACATATTAGGCTTCGAAGCAGATGACATGTGCAGACAGGGAATAACCGACAGCAGGGAATACCTGAAAGAAGCGCTCAGATACATGGGAGACGCAAAGATCGTCCATGTCTCCGTCTCGGTCGAAGGCAAAGAGCCCAAGCTCAAGCCTTACATTGACCGGATCAGGGAAAGCATAGCAGGTATCCTGGATATCCCGGCAGCTTCAGTCGGCATCACCGCCACGACGGGCGAACGCCTCACGGGCCCCGGAAGAGGCGAAGGCATAAGCGTTTTCGCGGTCATAACCGTAAAAAAGCCCCTTTGATCCCAAGGATAACTATATAGAACTGACCTTCCCGAGGTGTTATACTTTAAGGAGTATTGCTTCCGAGGAGGTACTATTATGAGACATCTGTTTTCGATGAGTAAGAAAGGTTTATACCTTGCTTTGGCCGCAGGTCTTGCTGCACTGATCCTGACTGCCGTACCTTTCAAGGCTGTTCTGGCCGACGGGGAAATAGCGATCGATAAGACCAATTTCCCTGATCCCGTTTTCAGGGAGGACGTCAAAAAAAGTTACGATTCCGATCAAGACGGCAAACTCACTCCCTCCGAGCTTGATAATATCAAATACATCTACTGCTCGGACAAAGACGTTAAGACCATAAAGGGCGTCGAATTTTTCACGAAACTTGAGTCTCTCTGGGTCGGTGAGAATCAGATATCAAAGGTGGATCTGAGCCATAATACCGAACTCAACGACCTGAGTATCTACTCCAATAAACTTACCGAATTGGATGTAACAAAAAATACCAAGCTTCAGATACTGACAGTTTACGGCAATGAGATCAAAGAGTTGGATGTTTCAAAATGTAAAGAATTGAAGGATCTGAATATCTGTAATACGAAGATCTCAACCATCAATCTGTCAAATAATAAGGAACTCGTAAATTTCTATTGTTCCGAGGCCGCCATCACCAGCCTCGATCTGTCAAAGAACACTGCGCTTGGATTCCTGACCTGTTCTAATAATAAGATCAAGAAATTGGATCTTAGCAAAAATACTGCTCTTGAATTCGTATATGCTGACGGGAACCTTATCACGGATATTAATCTGAAGGGTCTTGATAAGCTGAGAACCTTAGGTTTAATGGGCAATAAGATCCAGAAGGTCGATCTTTCGACCAATAAGGCTCTGCAAAATCTTTGGCTCTCGGGAAACCAGCTTGGCAGCATAGATGTTTCCAAGAATACCAATCTTATTAATTTTGTGATTGGGAGCAATAAGTTAAAGGAAATCGATGTTAGCAAGAATACAAAACTTGAAACGCTGAATATTGCGACTAATAACTTTACGACGATCGATGTAAGCAAGAACAAGAAGCTCGACAGCCTCTACATAGCTAACAATAATTTCAAAAAGATCAATATTGCCAATAACACACAGTTAAGGGCACTCGATTGTGAAGGCAATAATATCTCAAGCCTTGACCTTTCCAAGAACCCGAGACTGAGGCTCCTTGTCTGCGCCTATAACCCGATATCAAAACTTGATGTCAGCAAGCAGATAGGACTTGAAGTTCTTGAAGTCCAGGGAACAAAGATCAGCAAGGTCGACGTAAAGAATTGCAGCGGAATCAAGCATGTGCTTAAGGAAGGAGAGATCTCGGTCGAAAAGGGAAGGATCGATGAGGATATCATCAAGTACGAATACGAATATGAGACAAGCGAAGACTATGTCTACGAATGTCTTAAGTACGAAGCCAGCATGACAGTAGATGACGGCACCAAAGGTTCCGTTAAACTCGATAAGTCAAATGCTCAGCTCGTATGCGGCAAGACCATGACCCTCAAGGCAACACTTAAGGATATATCCGGCAAGGTTTTCTGGAAGTCATCCGACGAATCCATCGCAACGGTATCTTCATCAGGCAAGGTAACGACCAAGATGGCAGGAACCGTAACTGTCTTCGCATCTGCAGGCGGCAAGAAGGCTGCATGCAAGATCACTGTCCTCTATAAGGACGTTATGAACGAGAAGGATTTCTGGTTTATTCCCACCAACGAACTTACCAGGATGGGCGTTGTAAAAGGCTACGACAAGCAGACCAAGTTCAAGCCCGCCAACGAATGCACAAGAGCCCAGATGCTGACCTTCATCTGGAGACTTATGGGCACACCGGAACCTAAGTCCGACAAGTGCACGTTCTCTGATGTCAAGAGCAGCGATTACTTCTATAAGCCCGTTATCTGGGCAGTCGAAAAAGGCATCACCACAGGCTATTCCGGCGGTCTTTTCAAGCCCCAGAATGTCTGCACCAGAGCCCAGACCGTCACCTTCCTCTGGAGACTTTCAGGCAAGCCCACTCCCAAGTCAGACAAGTGCAAATTCTCTGACGTGGAGAAGGATGCATACTACTACGAGCCCGTTGTCTGGGCATCCGAGAAGGGCATCGTCGCAGGATATTCAGACGGAACATTCAAGCCCCAGGGCAAGTGCTTGAGAAGGCAGATGGTAACATTCCTCCTGAAGTATTACAGAGGCTGGTAAGAGAAGGATCATCATGAAAAGAACGATTAAAACAAGTTTAGTTATGTTGGCAGCAGCTGCTGCCGTTGCAGCAGGGATCATAGCGGTCCCTGCTTTAAATGTTAAAGCGGCAGATATCGAGATCAATGAGACCACATTTCCTGATGAATATTTCAGGAATTGGATCTTAAGCCAGTCTTATGGTCTGGACAAAAAGCTTACCCCTGAAGAGATCGCTGATGTTAAGAAGATTCAAATACCATCCACAGTGGATGCCGGAAAGATAACCGATATCAAAGGAATAGAGTATTTTACCGAAATTACCTATTTAAGCACAAATGGCAAATTAACGAGCCTTGATGTCAGCAAAAATACTAAACTTACCAAGCTTTATTGCGATGGCGCTCAATTGACTCGTCTTGATCTGAGCTATAATCCCGATCTTATCGAACTTGATTGCTGCGGGAATCAATTGACCGGTCTGGATCTGAAAAATAATACAAAGTTAAAGATATTGTTTTGCTGGAGCAACCAGCTTACGAGCATTGATGTGAGCAGGTGTGCGCAACTTTCGAATTTTCAATGTTATTCCAATCAATTGACGCAGATCAATGTGGGGAATAATACTTCACTCAGATTTTTTGATTGCCATAACAATCCGATCAGCAAGCTGGATGTTTCCAATATCAGCGGACTTGAAACGCTCCGTTGTTATAGAACTAATATCACAAAACTGATCGTAGCCAACAATAAAGCGCTCAAAGACCTGCAATGCGGCAATACTCAGCTGAAAACTCTTGAACTTGACAATAATACTGCGCTTGAAATACTCAAGATCGATGAAACCCCGATGACCGCAATCGACCTCAGCAAGAATACTAATCTTAAAACTCTATCATTTAAAAAGAGCCTTTTTACAAGTCTTAATCTCAGCAATAACACTGCTATTGAATATATATATGGTGATAGCAGCAGCAAACTGCAAAAAATCGATCTGGGGAATAATACGGCTCTCAGGTGTTTGTATTGTTCAAACTGTGATTTGGCCGGTCTTGACGTAAGCAAATGTACATCGCTGAAAGATCTGTTCTGCGACAACAACCGGATTTCCAAAATCGATGTAAGCGGATGCACGATGCTTGAAAGATTGCTTATCTCAGCTAATTCCATCAAGGACATAGATATCAGCAAGAATACTTTGCTCAAAGTCCTGTATGTACAGGGAAATCAGTTGGAAAGCCTGGACATCAGTAAGCTTCCTTTACTCGAAACATTGTATTGTTCCGGCAACAAGATCACAAGCCTTGATCTGGATAACAAACCTGAACTTATTTTTTTGGACTGCAGAAATAACAAGCTGGATTTTCTTGATGTCAGCATGAATGAAAAGCTGGCTACTTTGTATTGCGACAATAACCCGATGGATAAGGTCTATATACATCAAGGCTCGATCTATTGCTCTAGCGGTTCCATCATTAAAGTTGTCCTGACTCCTTCGGACTGGAAATATACGGGAGTCGAATGGAAGATCAATGAGAATAATCCTTCCAAGAGCAAAGCAACGGCAAAGTTCCAATGCACCAAGGAAGGCGAAGAAGATTATGCTTTATCCAAAGAAATGAAAGTAACTTACACTCTTACGAATGCTTCCTGTGATAAGGCCGGAAAGAAAGAATATGTTGCAAAGCTCTCGGAAGAAGTAAGCAGGACAAAGAAAGCGATCACGGAGAAGAAGACAATTTCCATACCTAAGCTCGCTCACAACTGGTCTTCCTGGAAATCAACGAAGAAAGCTTCAGTAGGAACGGCAGCCGTTGATAGCCGCAGCTGCTCGCTCTGCAAGAGTAAAGAGACACGTAATCCCGAAGCGATCCTGATCTGCGGGAAGAAACTCAGTTTACCCGATACTTTGAAGGGAATGTCTTCCGTCACATGGAAGTCTTCCGATACGAAGATCGCAACTGTCGATTCCAAGGGTAAGATAACAGCCAAGATGGCGGGCAAGGTCACCATCAGTGCAACGGCTTCCGGTAAGACCGAGAAGTGCGTGGTCACAGTCCTCTATAAGGATGTGATCAACAGCAGTGACTTCTGGTTTGCACCGACCAACTATCTGACTGCCAAAGGCGTTGTAAAGGGTTATGCGAACCAGACAGAGTTCCGTCCCGCCAACGAATGCACGAGAGCACAGATGGTAACCTTCCTCTACAGGCTCCAGGGAGAGCCCAAGACCAAGGCAAGCAGCTGTCAGTTCAAAGATGTTAAGAGCACGGATTATTTCTATAAGCCTGTTATCTGGGCCGTCGAAAACGGCATAACCACTGGAATATCGAAAGAGAAGTTCGATCCTCAGGGCAGCTGCACCAGAGCCCAGACGGTAACATTCCTCTGGAGGATGGCGAACAAGCCGGAGCCCAAATCCACGACCTGCAAGTTCACTGATGTCAAGAAAGACAACTATTTCTACAAGGCTGCCATCTGGGCATCCGAGAAGAAGATCCTCGCCGGTTACGACGACAATACCTTCAGACCTCAGGGCAAGTGCTTAAGAAGGCAGATGGTAACGTTCCTTTATAAGTACGATAAGTATGTGAACGGTAAGGGCTGATGTATCCTGAAGAAAGTTATTAGGGAAAGTATGAAAAAGAGCGAGGCGCTGTTATGAAGAGTTTTACTATTGCAGGTATCGTTACGTTGGCGGCAGCAGTTGCAGTTGCTGCAGGTATAGCCGCACTTCCTGAGAATAATGTAAAGGCAGCTGAAGGAGATGTGGCAATCTGTGAGGAGAATTTTCCGGATGAATATTTCAGGGGATGGTTGTTAGAACAGACCTATGGACAAGATACGATCATTTCTAAAAATGAGATATCCGGGATTACCCAGATCAAGATTCAAAACAAAAAATTGAGGTCTCTTGAGGGAATAGAGTACTTTACGGAACTGAAAGAATTGATATGCGATTCAAACAAGTTGGAAAAGCTTGATGTCAGTTCAAATACAAAACTTGAAAAGTTGGATTGTGGATCTAACGAGATTACTAGTCTGAATTTGAGCGGTTGCAAAGCGCTGAAATCTCTCAGGTGTTCAGAAAATAAGTTGGAGTCTATTGATGTGAGTGAATGCACTGCGCTTGTATCATTAAACCTTCATCACAATTCAATCAAAAGTATTGATGTGAGCAAGAATCTCGATCTCGAGATTCTGTATTGTCCCGGTCCCTGGACTATGAACAGTCTTGATGTCACAAACAATGTTGCTCTTAAGGAGCTTCATTGCACCAGTCATCACCTGACCAGTCTTGATGTGAGCAATAACATAAACCTTATAAGACTTGATGTCTGGTTAAACGACTTAACAGAACTTAATCTGGAAAACAATATTGCTCTCAAGAGTCTTCATGTTGGAGGAAATGATCTGACAAGTCTCGATGTGAGCAAAAATGCTAACCTCAGTACTCTGTATTGTTGGTCTAATAAATTGGAGCAGTTGGATGTCAGCAGCAATTCCTCTTTGAAATATTTGTATTGCGATAGTAATCAGCTGACAAATCTCGATCTAAGCTTTAACGAAAATCTGGTAACTCTGCAATGTAACAGAAACAAGTTAGAAAGTCTTGATGTGAGTGAAAACACTAAACTGACAGAACTGAAATGCACTGATAATCCGCTTACTAAGTTATATATTCCGTCATCAGATTCGCTTGCTGTTGAGTGTGATGAAGAAGACAAAAAGGTGGTGTTGACTCCTTCTGACTGGAATTATACAGGTGCCGAATGGAAAGATAATAAGTCTGATCCTGCAAAAACAACGGCTTTTGCAAAGTTCCAATGCATCAAAGAAGGTGAAGAAGACTATATTTGTTCCAGACCGATGACAGTAGAAAAGCTGTATCATAAGAAATCTTCCTGTACGGAATCAGGAAAAGCAGAGTACGAAGCAACAATTACTGCTTTTAGAAGCAGGACCAAGGAAGAGATCAACGAAGAAAAGACATTTGATTATCCTCTGGCAGCTCACAAATGGTCTTCCTGGCAATCAACGAAGAAAGCTTCAGTAGGCGCTGCAGCAGTTGAGACCAGAAGCTGTACTGTCTGCAAGAGTAGTGAGACCCGTAATCCCGAAGCGATCCTGATCTGCGGGAAGAAACTCAGTTTACCCGATACTTTGAAGGGAATGTCTTCCGTCACATGGAAGTCTTCCGATACGAAGATCGCAACTGTCGATTCCAAGGGCAAGATAACAGCCAAGATGGCAGGTAAGGTCACCATCAGTGCAACAGCTTCCGGTAAGACCGAGAAGTGCGTGGTCACAGTCCTCTATAAGGATGTGATCAACAGCAGTGACTTCTGGTTTGCACCGACCAACTATCTGACTGCCAAAGGCGTTGTAAAGGGTTATGCGAACCAGACAGAGTTCCGTCCCGCCAACGAATGCACGAGAGCACAGATGGTAACCTTCCTCTACAGGCTCCAGGGCGAACCCAAGACGAAGTCGAACAAGTGTAAGTTCGATGACGTTAAGAGCGGAGACTATTTCTACAAGCCTGTTATCTGGGCAGTAGAGCAGGGCATCACGACAGGTGTGTCCGAGAATAAGTTTGCTCCTCAGAAAGTCTGCACGAGAGCACAGACGGTAACGTTCCTCTGGAGGATGGCAGGTAAGCCTGAGCCGGGCAAGAATGCTAAGACCTTCTCTGATGTAAACAAGAAAGATTACTTCTACAAGGCAACCCTTTGGGCTTCTGACAAGAAGATCCTGGCAGGCTACGATGACGGAACCTTCAGACCCCAGGGCAAGTGCTTAAGAAGGCAGATGGTAACCTTCCTCTATAAGTACGATAAGTTTGTTAACAACCGATAAACCGCAGAGGAACAACACATCGCTCTGCTAGTTCCGCAGGAGCAAAAGCGACGAGGACTTGTCCGACGCCAAGAGCGATGTGTTGAGACGAATTATAAGTACGATAAGTATGTGAACGGTAAGGGCTGATCAGATTCCCGCAAGAAGTCCTTCTGCGAAGGAGATGTCTTCGGGAGTCGTTATCTTGATGTTTGAATAGGACCCTTCTGTAATTGCGACTTCGATGCCGGCGAGTTCTGCAAACATTACATCGTCCGTGACAGCGTCGCCTATCAGGGCGGGATCGAAGCATTTTTTCATGCTGTCGTATCTGAATCCCTGCGGTGTCTGGACTTCGTAGTAGTCCGTTCTGGCAGGAGTCTTTTCGACGATTATGTCTTCACCGCGCCTTATGACTTTCTTGAATGTGTTCTTTTCGGGAACGCCGCATGTCGCGGCATCGTATCTGTCCAGGGCAGCTAAGACTTTGCTTATGGTGTCTTTGCCGATGAGGCATCTTGCACCGTCGTGAACAAGGACTTTGCCGGTGGGTTCGATATCAAGTTCAGCAAGTGACATGAGTCCGTTGTAGACCGATTCCGCGCGGCTGCTGCCGCCTGTTGCAAACCTGACGGGGAGACCTGCGAGGGCTTCCTTTACAGCATCTTCGCTTGTGACCACGGTGATGCGGCAGTTATCGAAATTATCGAGGAAAGCTTCCACGGTCCTTCTGATTATGGCTTTGCCGCCGACTTCCATGACGAGCTTGGGAATGCTGCTTCCCATTCTTGTTCCGGATCCTGCTGCAGGGATTATCACGTCGAATTTTTCCATATTGCCACCTTATGCGAAGAGGATATCGACTGCTTCTCTCAGGTTGTCGGCGTAGATGAATTCAAGACCTGAAAGAGCCTTGGCATCCTGTGTGTCGCCTGAGTTAAGGACCTTCTCGATCGTGGCTTTGCATGAGCCGGGGAGAAGGACAGTCGTCATGCCGGGCTGGGCGGAATCAAGGATCCTCTTGACTACGCGGGTAACGGGCCTTATCTCGCCCGTAAGTCCAAGCTCGCCCAGTATCAGGGCGGAAGACCTTGCCGCGATCCCTTCTGCCGAAGAGATCACCGCAAGTGCGATCGCAAGGTCGCAGGCGGGATCCGTTATCTTAAGTCCGCCTATCACGTTGACGAAACAGTCTTTGGTATAAAGTCCCAGTGAGAGCGTCTTCTCGCAGACTGCGAGGATCATGGCGACGCGGTTCCTGTCGGGCCCCGAAGTCATCCTCTGGGGATTGGAATAGCAACTGTCGGTCACGAGCGCCTGGATCTCGACGGGAACGGCGCCACTCCCTTCAAGAGTTGAAGTAAGGACGGAGCCCGGGACGTTCATGGGGCGGCCCGAGAGAAGGAGCGCCTTGCTGCTGTCAACGGGTGACAGGCCGCGGTCGCCCATCTCGAAGAAAGCGAGTTCGCCTGATTTGCCGAACCTGTTCTTGATGGTCCTTAAGATCCTGTATGCGCCGGTTCCGTCACCTTCGAAGGAGAGGACGGTGTCGACCATGTGTTCCAGGGTCTTGGGTCCTGCGATGGAGCCTTCCTTGGTGATGTGGCCGACTAATATTATCGGCATGTTGTTGGATTTGGCTATGCGGATGAGGCCGGCCGTGACTTCCCTTGCCTGGGAGATGCTGCCGGGCGTTCCCGTTATCTTGTCAGAATAAAGTGTCTGGATCGAATCGATTATGCACAGGGCCGGCATGGTCTTCTTCATCTCGTCAGCGATCGTCTCGAACCTCGTGTGAGCGCAGATCAGAAGGTCGCGCTTGACGCCGATCCTCTCGGCCCTCATCTTGATCTGGGCAGGGGACTCCTCGCCGGATACATACATGATGTCTCCCTTGGTCTTGTAGGAGTCAGCCATCTGCAGCAGGATCGTGGACTTGCCGATGCCGGGTTCGCCTGCGACCAAGGTTATCGAGCCTTCCGTTATGCCGCCGCCGAAGAGGGTGTCGAGCTGGGCGATGCCCGTAGAATGTCTCTTGTAATCGAGCTTGCCTGCTTCCGAAAGCCTTATGGTGGCGTCGGAATCGGTCCATGAGAAGGTGTTCGCCGTGAAGGCGGGCGCGTCGGACCTGGAATTCTTGTCGGACTTTGACGGGGCCGTATCGGGCGCTTCCACGAGTGTGTTCCATGCGCCGCAGCCCGGGCACTTGCCCTGCCAGCCGATAGTCTCTGTTCCGCATTCCGTACAGAAGAAAGAGTTGTTCTTCTTTGCCATAAGCCCTCCAGTATAAGATCAGAGGAGTTTGTCGAGCCTTGCCACTGCTTCAGCCGTTGCTTCGGCAGAACCGAAAGATGTGAGTCGGAAGAATCCCGCGCCTGCCTCACCGAAGCCTTCGCCCGGAGTTCCGACGACCTGGGCCTTTGTAAGGAGCATGTCGAAGAATTCCCAGCTGCCCATGTCATTGGGACACTTGAGCCAGATGTAAGGTGAGTTGATGCCGCCCGTGAAGAAGATGCCCTTCTTTGTCATGAGGTCAGCGATCAGTTTCGCGTTTGCGCGGTAGTAGTCAATGGCTTCCATGCAGGCCTTGATGCCTTCCTCGGAGAGAGCCGCTTCAGCGCCCCTCTGAACGGGGTAGTTGACGCCGTTGAACTTGGTAGCCTGTCTTCTTGCCCAGAGCTTCTGGAGCTTGATGCCGTTGGCATCGAGCTGCTCGGGTACGACCGTCCAGCCGCAGCGGGTTCCGGTGAAGCCTGCGAACTTGGAGAATGAGCAGATCTCGATGGCGCATTCCCTTGCTCCTTCGATCTCGAAAATGGAGCGGGGAAGGTCTTCCGTTATGAACGCCTCGTATGCCGCATCGAAAACGATGAGCGATCCGGTCCTGAGCGCATAGTCGACCCAGGCCTTGAGTCCTTCAGCGCTATAGACTGCGCCGGTGGGGTTGTTAGGCGAGCAGATGTAGATGACATAGGGCTTGTCGCCTGTCGTGATGTCCTGCGGCAGGGGAGTGAAGCCGTTGTCTATGCTGCCCTTTACGAGGTTTATGTTGTTGCCGTTCATTATGTTGGCATCGATATATACGGGGTAGACGGGGTCCGGTATGAGGATCTCGTTGTTGCCGAGGATGTCGGGGAAGTTGCCGCAGTCACTCTTGGCACCGTCCGATACGAAGATGTCGGATGCGGGAACATCCACGTTATTGCGCTTGTAGTAGCTGCTGATCGCTTCTCTTAAGAAATCGTATCCGTATTCCGGGGGATATCCTCTGAAACTGTCCTTGACGCCCATCTCGGCTACTGCCTTGTCCATGGCGTCGACCACGACCTTGTTGAGGGGGAGAGTTACGTCCCCGATGCCGAGCCTGATCACGGAAGCGCCGGGATTTTCTGCCGAATACTTGCGGACACGGGCTCCGATCTCGGAGAAAAGGTATGTTTCCTTGATGTTAAGGAAGTTGGTGTTAGCATTGATCTTCATGTTCATTCCTGCCTGTTTCTTTTTATTCGTGTAGTATTATACATTCAAAAACAGACTATTTGCACATAAAAAGCGTCAACTTGAATATGTGTCCCATTTTTGGTATAACGGGGTATACAAAGGGAGGATTTTCGATATGAAAAAGCAATTTTCAAGGATTGCGGCTTTATTGATGGCATTGTTCCTGTTGCTGTCTGCAACGGGATGCTTCTCGACAGCCGCCATAATCTACAGAGCTGAACACCGCAAGGAAACGGAGCAGACGAAAGATTACTCTTTCTTCGGAAACGACGAAGACGATGACAGTGAATGGCGCAAGGCGACGCCTACGCCCAAGGACAAGAAGAGGACCGAACCTACAGAGACTACGGATCCTGACAACGGGACATCTCCTTCTTACAGCGAAAACAACGGAACAGGCAAAGTACTGACAGACCCTTCCAACGGGCTTACATATCCTGACGGGCTGGCTTCACAGGACCGGATACATCCCAAGAGGGAGAAGGGGCAGGTTAAGGGCGATGAGGCAAAGAAGATCCTTAACGATGTCGAAAGAAAGATCCTTAACGAAGGTCTTTCGAGCTATGTCTTTGCCGAGATCTATTTCGAAGATTACAAACAGTACGGGATCGAACCCGAAGGATACGGCTGGGGCGATTATTCCGTCGATAACGATACATCCCTTGACAAGGAACTCCTGGCAAAACTCTATACGATAGACGAGGATTCGCTTTCTGACTCCGACAGGCTCTTCTTCGACAAGGTCGTCTACGATCTGGAAGAGAGCATATATATGAGCCAGTTTACTGCTTTCCCGTATTTTGAGATGGAGTTCAATCCACTGACGGGACCCCAGAATGATGTCCTCTTCTATCTCGACATCCTGGATCTTGAAAGCAAGGAAGATGCCGAGCACTATATCGAGGTCGTAAAGGATATCGACAGATATTTCGACCAGATCTGTGAATTCGAGAAGCAGCGCTGTGAATACGGATATGCTTCTTCTCCCGATATTTACGAGGAAACCGCCAAGACCTTTGACGCGTTAGTCGCCCAGAAGGATGACTGCTTCCTATACGATTCATTCAAGGAGAGGCTCGGTCATATAAGCGGTCTGTCCGAATCCGACAAGCAGGATCTCATAGAGCGTAACGAGAAGGCCATGAAGGAAATAGCATTCCCCGAATTCAAAGAATGCGCCGCAGCCATGAGGGAGTTGAAGTCCTACAACGGCAAGGACAAGGGCCTTTCACAGTTCCCCGGCGGCAGGGAATACTATGAGTGCTCGTTCCGCGGTCAGACCAACAGTTCCAAGACCGTAAAGGAATCGACTGACGATCTTGACAGGGTCATCGACAACCTGAAAACAAACAGAGACAAGCTCATGAAGAGCTACATGTCCTGGTATCTGGAATATGCCATGCATGATTTCGACAAGGGCGGGGTCAAGCAGAATCTTGACTTCCTGTCGACTGCCGTAAATGCGGATTTCCCGGCTATCCCGAAGCATTCTTACAAGCTCATGGACGTTCCCGAGGTCTTTGAGGACAGTTTCTCACCCGCGGCATTCATCGGTTATCATCTGGACAGATACGATTCCAACGTCGTCATCGTAAACCGGGGCTCAATAAGCGGCGATCTCGGCGTTGTTCTTGCCCATGAAGGCTATCCCGGACACATGTTCCAGTCCCTTTATACCAGGAGCTGTACCGACCATCCTTACATGTATATCTTTGAGTCGATAGGATATGCCGAGGGCTGGGCCGTTTACAGCGAGAACTATGCAATGAAATATTTCGACAGCAATCCCGATGTCGTGACCTACTGCCAGATAGAAAACGAGTGGAGCACCATCCTCACCGCAAGGTGTGATATCGGCATCCACTGTGAGAACTGGACCATCAACGACTGCGTCAAGCTCTTCACGAGCGTCGGCATGAGCGTTACCAAGAGCAGCTTTGCGGAATATTATGATCTCCTGCTCTCTGATCCCAACTATTCGACCAAATACGGCGTAGGTTTCGTTAACACGGGCATCGTGATGTCGCGCATGAAGAAAGAGTTCCCGGATGTTTCCGACAAGGACATCCATACGGCTTACCTTAATGCCCAGACAGGCACGTTCGAACAGATCGAAGAGCATATGAGGAAAGAACTTAAAGCCAAGAACTGATGGCAGAGATAAAGGATCTTGGGGGGATCCTATGAGAAGAAATAATCCGGCGAAAAGCCTGGCGGCGCTTATTGTGCTTACATTGTTGCTGACTTCCTGCACCGTTGCCGAGGAAACGGTGCAGGATACTGTTGTTGCTTCGGCTTCAGTCACATCCTCTGCAGCGGAAACGACGTCCGCTCCGGCTGCGGAAACATCGGCTTCCGCCACATCCGCCGGGAGCAGTGAGACGAGCCTTACGGAAGAGGAGGCGGTGTTCTCACGCTACAACAGTTATACAAACACCTGGGAAGACAAGCTGATCCCCTGTGACAACGGGGATCAGGGCGCTGATGTTCTTGGATCGATCCCGGGCGTTAAGTATGTCGGGAAAAAGCGTTTTTTCGATGAGAAGGAATATCTTATCTTTTTCGAAATGCCGGTATATCATGCTGATCCTTCCAAGGGGACCTTCGAACAGGCGGTGTATGTCCGCTATGAGGGCAAGGATGCTCCGAATGTATTTGTAATAGACGGTTACGATATAGGATGGATGGTCACTTCCTCCTACAGGGATGCAGGCAACTACTATGACGGATCGACATTTTCGGAGAATTTTGAGAAGTTCTATTCGATCGGTCTTAAAAGCAATTACTTTATCGCGGAATACCGTTTCTACGGCAGCTCGAAGCCGGAAGAGTTCGGCAAGGACGACCTGAAGTTCTGGGCTTGCCTTAACCTTGAACAGGCTTCGGAAGATTTCCATTCGATCATCGAAAACACCAAGGAGGTCTTCAGCGGCCGCTGGTGCATTTCAGGCGGCAGCAAAGGCGGTGAGGCAGTCGTATACCAGCTGGGAAAGCACCCGGAAGACGGCGATCTGTTCCTTGCGGAAGCGGCTATGGTCTTCCTGAACAAAAACGATCCGTCTCTGCAGAAATATGCTTATACCACAGCCGGCGATAAGCATTACGGCAAAAAGAAAGCCAAAGAGATAAGAGACCTCATCACGGAATTTCAGATCGAGTGCCTTAAGAACAGGGATAAACTGGTGTCCCGTTACTACACGTTCGGAAAAAATTCCGGAAACACTTTCAGCTCCGATCTTGACAGGGAGATACTGTTTGACTGTGCCGTTCTGGATCAGGTCTACTACTGGCAGTATCTGCAGGAAGACCAGCTGGACGCCATCAGGGAAGCATTGAGCAAAAAAGACGCCAAAACGCATGAGGAGAAAGAAGAATACATCAATCTTCTTGCCGATGCCCTCTGCACAGGCTACGCCCCTCATCAGTACGCCCTGTATAAGGAATCAAGCACATTGACGGAAGAGGACATGTATAACTATCTGTTCGAATGTTACCGTGAAGACGGCTACTACGGCTACGATTTCTCATATCTGCGCAAAGCGATAAAGGAGTCGGGATCTGATGCAAAGCTCTTTGTGCCCGAGGGTCTTGACTTGGATCTTTGGACACTCCGCATCGACCCGGAGCACAGGAAAACGTTCTCTTACGACCATTCCGTGCTGGATGTCAGGACAAGGACCGCGTTGACTCCTTCCAAGCACCTGATCTTCATCAACGCTCTTACGGACATCTATCAGACCGAAGAACTCAAAGAGATCAACAACAGCAAAGTCCATATATTCAATATCCCCGAAGCTTCCCATGCAGAGGCTCATCCCTCTGATCTCAAGGCAAAACAGAGGAAGGAGTTCGATAAACTGGTGAAGAAATACATGGGCGTATAAGGCTCGTCACGCCTGCTCGAAAAAACTTGTTCTTTTGCCTCAACTTTTAATTGATGAAAAGTTTATTGTGCTATAATTATTCTGAATAAATATATGGAGGAATGCTCATGGCTACCTTAACACGCCTTGCAAGCACATTGACGGCAAAGTACTATCCGTCACCGTCATTGACTGATGCTTTCTACATGGACGGAAGGCTTTGCGGTAAGAGGGAGATAAGACAGGCTGATATCACGACAGATAAAGATGAGAGAGGATTCCTGTTCTCGATCTTTACGCATCCTGCCATCAAGGGAGTTGAACCCGGCACACTGCCGCCTTACGAACCCCAGCTCAGGGATCTTTGCAACAACGTAAAGTTCGGTTACAAGGACATCGACAGCCTTATCGAAAAGTTCATGACATGTGCCGTTGACATTACCGGCATGATGAAGCTTTCGGACGGCGAGAGCCGCACCCCTTATTTTTCCGGCGTTATCGTTAAGGATGCGGAAGCATTTGCGGTTACGATCGGCAACGGACTTGCATTCCTCTACAGAGACGATACATTGTTCCCCCTGACCGATGCAGGCATCCCCATGGAGCCCATCGATGCTTACGGCAACAGGGTAGGTGATTTCCAGTACTATTGCTCTTCCAAGACGGCAAACGCCCTCTGGTCGAATTTCTTTACGGTAGCTCCCGACGACTGCATCATCCTTTGCAACAAGGCTATCTACGATGCATTGGGACAGCGTGAGATCTTAAGGATCTTAACGGATGCCGAGGACCAGTGCGACGCAGCCGGAACCATAATCACACAGGCTTCCGCAAGGATGCCCAACACGCCCATGCAGTTCTCCATCTCTTTCGTAGAGAATGTTACGACTGACGAGAAGAAGGGCCTGTTCGGTTTCCGCAAGAAGAACAAGGAAGAAGACCTGACAGACATGTCGATCAAGTCCACCTTCGAAGGCGGCGAGGTCGGCAAGGCCATAGAGAAGGCTCAGGCAGCCGGATTTGCATCTTTTGCAACGGCAGCCGCAGTCACACCCCCTGTTGCCAACCAGCAGGCATCCGCAGTCAACGGCATCGTTGTTCCCGATAAGGTAGAATCCCAGGGAACAGACCTCAATTTCCCTGACGGAACGAAGCCCGCTGAAGAAGTTTCCGCTGAAGAGATGATGAAGACCCTCTTCGGTCAGATGAACGCAGCTTCCAAGGAAGACAAGGCTGCAACGGCAGCCGCAGCGGCTGCAGCGGCAGGCGCTGTCGAAGAGATCCCCGTAGGAGCATCTCCTTTCGTTGTCTCTTCCGAACCTGCAGTAAGCGCGATCCCCGAGGAGAAGCCCATCAGCGAAGAGCCGGTAGTCATGGAGACCATCTCCGAGACGAAGTTCGTCCTCGATGCTGACGAAGAGCCCACCAAGCCTATCGACAGTCTTGACGGCACCATCTTCGCAAAGGCAGGCGCACAGGCTGCCGCAACAGAAGAGGCTGCCAAGGATACGGCCGCAGCTGCATCGTTCGGCGCCGCATCAGGCGTTCTCGCAGAAGCCCTGAAGAGAGCAGGCGTTGATTCCGTCCTTATCTCCGATGAGAACGGCAACACCCAGATCCAGGATGCAAAAGAGATCACATCTGATGACGACTCGATCACCTTCACTGCCGACAGCAGCAACAGGGCCGAGGATATAGTCAAGTCAGCCAACGAGCCTTTCGATCCTTACAGTGTCGGAAGTTCCGAAGAGATGCAGAACATGCCTCCGCCGGTATTCGGTGACGACGGCATGAGCGCTGCAGCCGCTTCTGAACCCCTGTCTGTAGACGAGGTCAACGAGATCCCCGTTCCCGAGTTCGTTATCGCTTCCGATAAGCCCGAACTCAAGCAGGAAGATTCTCTCAATATCGATTTCCCTGAGGCAGGCGCCGCCGCAGCAGCCGCTGCAGCAGCAACAGCAGCCGCAGGCGCAGGAGCCGCAGCTGCCGCAGCAGCTTCCGCACAGCAGGTTCCCGAGGATATCGTATTGCCTTTCGCTAACGGTGTTGAGACATATACCGACAAGGCGGCATCCGCTTCTGATGTTCCCGAGATGCCTCTTTACGGCAGCAACGCATACGACACACCCGTCAACGCAGTCAATTCCGAGCAGCCCATCGGCGCTCCTGTTGAATCGACAGGTTACGGTGACTACGATAATTCGGCTTTCCAGGCTTCCGAGATCCCTTCTCAGGCTTACGGCGGGGAAGTCTTCTCAATGGAAGACCAGAATGAATATACCCAGCTCGGACAGAACCCCGGATACGATCAGGGCTATGCCCAGCAGCAGTATGCACAGACCCAGTACAGCCAGTACGGCCAGCCTCAGTACGGCTATGCCGCAGGCTACCAGGGTGCAGCTTATCAGGGTGCAGGCGCCGGCTATCAGGCAGCAGGAGAGGTTCCTTACACGGATCCCCAGACCTATTCGCCTTACGATGCGGCTTCACAGGGAACGAGGTCTTCTTCCTCCTCCACTGCACAGGACGACTGGATCAACGACCTTCTCGGCGGTGACGATTACACCGGCGGCCAGGCAGAAGCTCCCGATCTTTCTTCCCAGTACACGAATCCCGGTTATTCGCAGTACAGGCCCGCAGGATATGACAATTACGACAGCGGTTCTGCACCCCGTGCTTCGGGTCCTTCCGCAGGATCACGTCAGACACAGGCTTCCGGTGGTTCCGGCAGAGGAAACGGCGGTAAGCGCAGAGTAAAGCTCAACCGCAACGGATACATCTTCCTCATCTTTGTCGCTCTGATAATCATCGGTCTGATCATCATCATCAGCCTGATCGTCAAGTCCTGCAACAGGGACGAGAAGCCGGCGGTCTCCTCTTCGACGACCACGACATCTCCTCTCGTTACGGAACCTCCTACGCAGGCTACCACGACAACAGAGAAGGATCCTTCCGCTCCTATCGGAAGATTCAAGTTCTCCGAATTCACCGGATACAGGTCATGGTGGGATCTGTTCAATATCGTTTATAACAAGCAGATCGAAAACGAGTCTGACCCGATGATCAAGAAGCTGATCATCTACAACAACCTCGATCCCGAGACTTATAAGACTCCTCATCCCGATGACAGTCTGCTCCTGCCTCCTCCGGAAGTACTTGACGGAACTATTCCCAATACATTTACTCCCGGCGGCACCCAGTCTGCAGATACAACGACGACCACAACAGGCGCCGTTGACGGGCAGATCAGCGTAGTCGGAGGCGAGACATCGGCAACAACGACCTGATCCCCCATAAGATAAGATCGAACTATCGGAGGCTGTCCTGCGGGGCAGCCTCTGTTTTCGACCAGATCAGCAAATTCAAGGATTTAGTAGGAAATTTGAGCCTGAGATTCCTATCAAATCCTCAAAACAGCGAATTTAGTAGGAAATTTGGCTCGAAAAGTCCTACTAAATCCTCAAAATAGCGATTTTAGTAGGAATTTTGACTCGAAAAGTCCTACTAAATCCTCAAAAATGCGAATTTAGTAGGAAAAATGAGCCTGAAATTCCTATCAAATCCTTAAAAAAGCGATTTTAGTAGGAATTTTGACTCGAAAAGTCCTACTAAAACCTTAAAAAAGCGATTTTAGTAGGAAATTTGACTCGAAAAGTCCTACTAAATCCTCAAAAATGCGAATTTAGTAGGAAAAATGAGCCTGAGATTCCTATCAAATCCTTAAAAAAGCGATTTTAGTAGGAAATGCCGGATACAACATGCTTATTGATCCGGCAGATCCTTTAGTTTTCTTTAATACCTATGAGAAGGAAGGCTTCACATGGATCATCAAGGCACTCTTCCAGGTGCTCGAACCCGCATAAGCAGGAGGGTAGATTAGAGAACTTGGGACCGTTCCATCAGCGGAGCGGTCCCTTCTCATTTGCAAATGATATGGAGAAGATGCGATAATAAAAGGGTAGCGAAAGGCACTTCATGCTCCGGTATGGGAGGTAAATTATGAAGAGAACGATCTTTTTGGCTGCCGCAGCCGCGTGTTTTTGTTTGATAATCCCTTTTAAGACGGCTTATGCCGCGACTGATGTCGCGATCAACGACACTAATTTCCCCGACAAGGCTTTTCGCGATTACATCCTGAAGAATATCGACAAGGATGAGAATAAGAAACTTTCGTCAACTGAGATAAGCAATACCACCTCGATGGATCTATCCGATCTCGGTGTAACAAAGATCACGGGGATCAAATATTTTACGGCTCTTACGAGCTTCACCTGCAAAAACTCGGGCTGGCTTTATGAGGCGGATTTCAGTTACAACACCAAGCTCAAGACCATCAACGTGCATGGTTGTGCCATAGACGAGCTGAACGTCACTAAGAATACCCTGCTCGAAAAACTTGACTGTTCTTACAACCATCTTTATGAACTTGATGTCACGAAGAACACGGCGCTTAAGTATCTGGACATTGATCGCAATCAGATAAAGACGATAGATATTACGAAGAACACGGCTTTGACCTATCTGAATTATGGTCAAAATAATGGTATGGAGGATCAATACCGCTTTTGGCATCTGCAGCCGGATCTGTCGAAAAACACCCTGCTCGAGGAGCTCCGTTTTGATGGCATTTATGCTTCCCACAGTCCGTATGATGATTACAACCCCAATATCAACTTGAACCATCTTACAAAGCTTAAGGTTCTTTCGTGCTACGACGATGGTCTGGAGTCATTGACCATAAGCAACTGCAAGGCTCTCACATATCTCGATTGCAGTTCGAACAGGCTCAGCTCGATCGATCTTTCTGCCAATGTCAAGCTGAAGGAACTCTGGATATACAGCAACAGCCTGACCGGTCTTAATCTGACAAACAATAAAGAGCTGCTGTATCTTTACTGTTATTCAAATAAGCTCACATCGCTTGTCCTTACCAACAACACTAAGCTCAAGGAATTGGAATGTAATTCGAACAAGCTCACATCCCTTAATGTCGGGACTCTTACGGCGCTCGAGATCCTTAATTGCGGCAGCAACGAGATCAAGACTCTGAACCTGGCTTCAAACACCCAACTTAAAGAACTCGACTGTTCGTATAACAGCATCAAGACTCTTGACCTGTCCAACCATACAAAACTTAAGAAGGCCGAGGCGAGCAGGAATGCTCTTACAAGTGTAAAAGTGTCGGGTGATACGGCGCTTACATATCTGGGAGTAAGGGAAAGCAAGCTCACGAGCCTTGACATCAGCGGACTTACCGCCCTTACGACGGTCGACTGTTATCAGAATGCCATAACGACATTCAATGCCTCAGGCTGCAAGGCTCTCACAACAATCTGGTGCTGTCATAACAAGATCAAGACCATGAACCTGACGGGCTGCAAGGCGCTCACTCAGATCCTCGCCTACAACAACAATCTGACTTCCCTGGGAATCAACGACTGTCCCATGCTGCTCAAGGCATATTGGACCGACAGGAATGAACAGGAATATGATGATACTGATACAGGCGTACATCTTCATTACTATATCTATTCCTGGTATGGCGAATTCGGTACAGATGACTACGGGAAGGGCTCATCTATGTATCTTGACACCAAGGTCAAGATCAAGAGTCCTCTGCCGAGCCCCACACCGACTCCCAGACCGACTGCAACGCCTACTCCCGGATCATCCGGAAGTTATACTCTCTACCGTCCGGGGACGATCATCTGCGGTGCTGACTATCAGGCGAAGATCACTTTCTCGCCTGCTGCCAAGTCGGTCAAATGGAAGTCGAGTGACAAGAGCACTGCAACCGTAGACAGCAAGGGTGTCATCAAGGGGATCAAGGCTGGTCCCGTCACGATCACGGCGACCGCTGACGACGGCAGGTATGCAAGTTTTACCGTTACGATCCTCTATAAGGACGTAACGAACTCGAAGGACTTCTGGTACGAACCTACAAACTATCTGACCGCCAAAGGCGTTGTCAAAGGCTACGATGAACAGACGAAGTTCAAGCCCGGCAACGACTGCACGCGTGCCCAGATGGTGACCTTCATCTGGAGGCTTATGGGCGAACCCAAACCGAAAAATTCGACCTGCAAGTTCTCGGACGTGGAGAAGACTGATTATTTCTACAAAGCCTGCATTTGGGGCAACGAGAATCACATAGTCGAAGGATATAAGGACGGAACTTTCGGCCCCAAGATAATCTGCGCGAGACGCCACGCCGTCACCTTCCTCTGGCGCCTTGCAGGATCCCCTGAACCCAAGAGCACGAAGAATAATTTCTCTGACGTCAAGACGGGCGATTACTTCTATAAGGCTACCCTTTGGGCATCCGAAAAGAAGATCCTCGCAGGCTACGACGACGGAACCTTCAGGCCCGACAGCAACTGCCTGAGGCGCCAGATGGTAACGTTCCTTTATAAATACGATAAGTTTGTGAACAACCGATAAACCGCAGAGGAGCAGCACATCACTCTTAGGGACGGCTCTGTTTACTATAAGTTTATATTATGGTCATACACTCGGTTGTTGAGAGATGGTAGAGTAAAAGTATTAGGGTAGGCGGATAAGTAAAGGTATCTATTTCTGTGAAAACGGAGTTTTCATTTTTTTCAGTTGACGGCAGATAACAGTATCTGAGTTTTTGAGTTTTTCTTTTTTTATATTTTGTGATAGAGGAGGTTTGGCAGATGAGAAGGCGAATTGTATCTTTTATTCTTTCTCTGGCAATGATCGCTTCGATCGGTCTTTATTTCCAGACTAATCAGGTTATGGCTGATGAGTCTCTTGCCAGATTTGTCATGGGGGCAGAGACCCTGCCGGATGGTAAGATCGCTGTGCTCTTTATCAAGGGCGGCAGCAATGCGACGGTAAGTTATGTTTCTCGCGATGTAGTTAGTGGTGGTGAACTTTATTACGGAGTTTATGATCCCTCAAATGATGAGTGGACTGAAGAACCTGTTGGCGAGAATGCACCAGCAGCTTCTGAAGCTTCATTGGCATTGTATGGAAGCACACCACATGTGGTCTATGTAAATAACGATAAGGATATTGCCTATACCTACAAAGAAGACAGTGGATGGATAGATCCTGAAATAATAGATTCAAATAACTGCAATGAGAAACAGGGTGAACTGTCATATCCCGATCTTGCTATGGATCAGAACGGATGTGCACATTTATCTTATCTTGATTCGCAAGGTGGCGACGACAGTTATTACAAGAGACCGGATGTTATGTATGCTACTAACAAGAGTGGTTCTTTTGTAAAAACTTTGATCGTTAACTGCACCGGGGATTACGATTCAGGAGAAGGGTGGTATTCAGAGGCATCTGATCCTTATTTTTTCTTAAACAACAGCATCGGATATGGTGTGTCATATAGAGTTCATAGTGGCTATAAAGGATATATGCAAGGTTGGGATCATAGTTATTACACCCAATTTACTAATCAGACTGGATCTTACGATTTCGATAAAAATGCAACCCGGTATGCTTTGTGTACAAACGGAACTGAGGTTTGGGAACTTCAGCATTATAGCGGTTCATATCATATAGTCAAGTTTGCTCTTGGGACGAATGCTTTTGGGGCATCAGTTGTAGAATCAGTAGAACATGCCGGACTTTGGTCTGATATTACTCTTGATGCTGATAATAATCTCTATTTCGCAGGCATCAATGATAATTCAGCTGTATTTTATCAGAACGGAAATGTCACTGATTTTACAACTGAAAATGCCCGGTTCTATTTTATGAACAGAGTATTTACGGTTCTTTCCGATGAAGATCAGTATCTTATCTACACTGGCGGTGATGAAAATTCTATTGTCATTGCCAAGTTTGACGGAACTTCATTGTCTGAATACGTAGTTCCCAACATCATGCCTGAGCCGACACCTAATGCTGCATTTGAAGCAAGCGGTGTTGACAGCGGTGTCCTTACGGATGTAACTGCCGGAATGAAGTACAGCATTGATGGCGGCGCAGAGTGGATCGACATAACGGATACTTCTGTTACTATTGCTTCCGGAATTAATGTTGAGAAAGGAATCAAGGTATATCAGCCTGCTACAAGCGCTATGATGGCTGACAGTGAGATCCAGGATGTTGTAGTTACCAAAGCTGATACACCAGCGCTCGTTCCGGTTCAGCCTGCAGTTATTAACGGCAAGGGTTCTATCCCTACCACAACCGCTTATGAATACAGCACGGATGAAACAAGTTATACCGCATGCACCGGTGAGCTGACGGATCTTGCACCTGGAACATATTATATCCGTGTTAAGGCCGCAGGAACGGCGCTGACATCAGATGCCCAGGAGATCACGATCAATGAGTTCGAACCTGCTTTCGAACCGCTCCCCGAAGCAGTATTTACTGCCGTTGATGACAACAGCGGCGTTTTGTCCAATCTTGAAGTCGGCATGAGATATCATGCCAAAAAGAACGGCTATTGGATCACTGCCGACAGCACGAGTGCAACTCTGTCAGGTCTTACAGGCGGAGATCTTATCGAAGTTTATAAGCCCGGCAACGGAACTACTACTGTAGACAGTTATTTCCAGGTGATAGAAGTTGCTAAGGCAGCAAAACCCGAACTTACTGCAGAGCAGCCTTCCGTTATAGGAGGGAAAGGTTCGATACCGACAACGTCAGTGCATGAATACAGTACTGATGGTGCAAGTTATACTGCCTGCACCGGCAAGCTGAAAAATCTTGAACCCGGCACGTACTATGTACGCGTTGCAGGTTCAGGTATTGTTCTTGCTTCTGATCCTCAGGAGATCGAGATTGTTGCTTTCGTACCTGAGAAAGAAAATACGCCAAGTGGTACTTTCTGTGGATTAGGCACTGAGAGCGGATCCCTCATCGGTATCGATCCGGATATGCAATACAGTCTTGATCAAGGTGTTACCTGGATAAATGTTGGGGGTGAGACCACTTCTAAGGATATCGACCGCGGGATCAGTGTAGCTAACGGAATATGGCTGAAGATGCCCGGAAACGGAATTACCACGATCGACAGTGATATACAGAAGATAACAGTTTCGAAGCCTGATGCACCTGAATTAACGGTTGTTCAGCCTTCCGTTATCGGCGGAAAGGGATCTATCGCTACTACAGATTTACAGGAATATAGTACAGATGGAGAATCTTATGAACCTTGTAACGGAGAGCTAACGGATCTTGATGCCGGTACATATTACATCCGTTTTTATGGTGCTCAGGGTTCTTTAGCCTCTGAAAGTACTACAGTAGTGATCAAAGAGTTTGAACCCGCTAAGGAAGATACTCCTCAGGCTGTCTTAAACAAGACAGGTGATGAGAGTTATGAACTTTCTAATGTTGCTTCAGGAATGAAGTATTCCATTGACGGCACAAATTGGACCGGCATCACGGGCACAAAGGCCGTGATCGGATCAGGTGTTGGCACGGGAACTGTCATTAAGATCTATATGCCCGGCAACGGAAGCACGACGATCGACAGTGACGTTCAGGAGATCAAAGTTCCGACCTTCTATAAAGTCTCTTTTGATACCAACGGCGGCAATGCGATAGATCCTCAGTATGTTCCTGCGAACGAGAAGGCGGTTGAACCTCAGACGCCTGTCAGGGAAGGTATGGTATTTAACGGTTGGTATATTGATGAAGACTTTGAATATGCTTTCGATTTCTCCAACCCTATTCTCAATAACATAACCATCTATGCTGACTGGTATGCATACATGGCAGTCGGTGTCTATAACGCATCCAATCCTGAAAAAGAATGCGGAACAGTAGATATAGAATCCTGGCGAGAGGGCAGCTTACATAAGGATGTTACGATGATCAACTTTACCGCGTTGGATGGAGTGATCGAGTTTACTGCTAAAGCGAAAACAGGGTATAAGTTCAAAGGCTGGTATGAAGGTGTGATCGGCAGCAGTTATTTTGTGGAATATCCCACTGATAAACTCCTGTCAGATGAGCCCACATATACATGTGATGCAGGGCCCGAAAAGATCTGCGCGGTATTCGAATGTGCGGGTCACGATTGGCAGACAAAGACCTGCAAGGCGACATTTGACGAACCCGGCTGTATCTATCAGGTATGTAAGGTCTGCGGCACAGAAGAAACAGTTGCACCGCTCCTTCAGGTAACTAAGGTAAGCCTTGAGGCTACATCCTTTACCTATACCGGAAAAGAGATCAAACCCAAGGTTACCGTTGCTAATTCAAGCGAGACATTATCTGCCGACTGTTACGATGTTGAATATTCCAATAATGTAAATGTCGGAACGGCTAAAGTTAAGATCACTTTGAAGGGCGACTACTATGAAGGCAGCAAGACCTTGACCTTCCAGATCAAGGCGAAAACATCAACTCCCACGCCCACCAAGGCAGCGGACGTAAGTCTGACTCTCAACAAGACTTCAGCAAATGTCATCTGCGGCGATTCGCTGACGCTGAAGGCTACATTGAAGGGTGCTTCAGGAAAGGTTTCCTGGAAGTCCTCCAATACCAAGATCGCGACAGTAGATACTAATGGTAAGATTACCGCTAAACAGGCGGGAGCTGTTACGATTACAGCGTCGGCTTCAGGCAAGAGTGCAACCTGTAAGGTTCAGGTCCTTTTCAAGGACGTTACCAATTCCAAGGACTTCTGGTATGAGCCTACCTACTATCTTGCTAACAAGGATGTGGTCAAGGGCTACGATAACCAGACAACATTTAAGCCGGGCAACGAATGTACAAGAGCTCAGATGATGACCTTCATGTACAGGCTCGCCGGGAACCCTGCGACCAAGGCATCCACATGTAATTTTGAGGATGTAAAGAGCACGGATTATTTCTATAAGCCCGTTATCTGGGCAGTGGAGCAGGGAATAACCACAGGTGTATCCAAGACCAGTTTCAACCCGCAGGGAGTCTGCACCAGAGCCCAGACGGTAACATTCCTATGGAGGATGGCTGGTAAGCCTGAGCCGGGCAAGAATGCAAAGAACTTCTCTGATGTAAAGAAGACGGATTACTTCTACAAGGCGACCCTTTGGGCATCCGACAAGAAGATCCTGGCCGGTTACGATGACGGCACGTTCAAACCTCAGGGCAAGTGCCTGAGAAGACAGATGGTGACGTTCCTCTATAAATACGATAAGTATGTGAACGGAAAAGGATAAGACCAAAAGTTGGAATTAACACCCGGAAAAGTTGGCAGTTCTGCCAACTTTTTCGTTGTGTACAGTCAACACGGGATTTAGGATATAATTGAAAGAAAAAAAGGAGCCAAGGGTTATGAAGAAAAGGATGCTGATCTTTGCCATGACAATGGCATTGTGTTTGGGTGTTTTTTCGCTGACGGCTAAAGCGGATGACAGCGGTTCTGTAATCGAATACGCCCTTTATGTTGCAGGAGTCAGGGTAACCAGCGAGAATGCATCGGACCTGTCCGTTATCGACGGTGTTACAGGCAAGGCAAGCTACGATCCTGATACGAATACATTGAACCTTAATGGGGCGACTATAACTAACACGGACTCAACAACAAGGTGTTATGGGATCCATTATGTGGGGAAGAAAGATTTTACGGTTTCTTCTAAAGGGAAGAATACGATAAGTTCTGCAGGCGAAAGCGTGGAATACGCCGGAGGAATAATAGTAGGATACCCCGGTGAATTTTCTCAAACCGATAGAAAGTCAACCCTGACCATAAATATAGCATCAGGTTCTGTTCTGACGGCAAAAGCCGGTAAGGCGCTAAAGGGAGGCACCCCGAAAAGTTTCGGCATCGGATACAACTATGAGGGGAAAATCACCATTAATGGCAACGGAACTCTTAATGTTTCCGGTGGTACTGCTTATTATGGATACGGTATTCATTCCACCGGTGACATCTGTATTTCCGGGAAAGTAACAGTCAATGCTGAAGCTAACGGATGGTATTACAGTGTGGGGATCCATAATTATGACGGAGTGTATATAGACGGAGAAGTTAACGTCCTTGCTGCTGCATCTGATGCGGATAGTGGTTCCTGTGGAATAGAAACCGAGTATATATACATATCAGGAGGCAATGTAACCGCCAGTGGCGGGATAGACCCGAATGTGCCGGATGACAGTTATCCGGATCCTCTTAGTTATGCCGGCATCAGCGCAGTTGATCTTGAAATAAAGGGAGAATATACAACTGTTTCTGCTAAGGGCGGCTATGCTTCAATATGCTGTATGAATAAGCTCGAGATCAGCGATCCCTTGAAGATCATTAAACCTAAAGGCGGCGTGATAGGTTATGACCGACATTATATTTGTGAGGCTGACGGAAAGACGGCTGCACTTGATGTGCTTATTCAGGATCCCAATCCCAAGCCTACCGCGACTTCGACTCCCACGCCTACAAAAGCATCAAGCGCATCACTGACGCTTGATAAGAAAACGGCCACTGTCGTTTGCGGCAAGAAGCTTACGCTGAAGGCAACACTTAAGAACTCGAATTCGAAGATCTCCTGGAAGTCTTCTGATACTAAGATCGCAACTGTTGATGGGAGCGGCAAGATCACGGCCAAGAAGGCAGGTCAGGTAACCATAACTGCAACGGCTGCAAGCAAGTCCGCTAAGTGTACAGTAACAGTACTCTACAAGGACGTAATCGACAGCAGTGAATTCTGGTATGCACCCACCAACTATCTGACAGCGAAAAACGTCGTCAAGGGATATGCGGATCAGACGGAGTTCCGCCCCGCCAACGACTGCACCCGTGCCCAGATGGTGACCTTCCTATACAGGCTCCAGGGTGAACCGAAGACCAAGGCAACAACTTGCAAGTTCGACGATGTAAAGAGCGCGGATTACTTCTATAAGCCTGTTATATGGGCAGTAGAGCAGGGAATAACCACAGGTGTATCCAAGACCAGCTTCAAACCGCAGGGAGTCTGCACCAGAGCCCAGACTGTAACCTTCCTCTGGAGGATGGCAGGCAAGCCTGAGCCCAAAGGCGGCAAGGATTTCTCTGATGTAAAGAAGACGGATTACTTCTACAAGGCAACTCTCTGGGCATCCGATAAGAAGATCCTGGCCGGTTACGATGACGGCACATTCAAACCGCAGGGCAAGTGCCTGAGGCGCCAGATGGTAACGTTCTTATATAAATACGATAAGTTTGTTAATGGGAAAGGATAAGTTCAAATTTTGGCAGTTCTGCCAACTTTTCTGCTGTTTTCTGCCAATTATGGATTATGGAACAATTACTGACTGTCGACTTGTCCAAAGAAAGGCTTTTCGCGCGCCCAAATAGGGTAATAATAATAAATAGAAATAAGCGCACAATAAGTGTATAATCGTAAAGTCCGATGAAAGTCGGCTTATTATTTTGTCTCAAGAGGGTATGCGAAAATGCACGTAAAGCTTTTTATTCCGGGTCCTACAGAGGTAGCCGGAGATGTTTTGGAGAAGATGAGCGAGCCCATGATCGGCCACCGTACCAAGGATGCGTCCGCCCTGCAGGAGGAGATCTCCCTTAAGCTGCAGAAGGTCATGGGAACTAAGAACACCATAGTTCTTTCCACTTCGTCAGGAAGCGGTCTCATGGAGGGTGCCGTAAGGTCCTTCACAAAGAACAGGGCAGCTGTCTTCTCGATCGGAGCTTTCGGTAAGAGATGGCACAAGATGTGCACGGCTAACGGTATCGCTGCTGACCTTTTCGAGTCTGAACTCGGCCAGCCCACGACTCCCGAGATGCTCGAGGAAGCTCTTTCAACGGGCAAGTATGACCTCATCACGATCACACAGAACGAGACTTCCACGGGTGTTGCAAACCCCATGAAGGCTCTGTCCGAAGTATATAAGAAGTATCCCGACGTTATCGTCTGCGTGGACACCGTTTCTTCCATGGCAGGCGACCTCATCCCCGTTGATGACTTGGGTATCGACGTATGCATCACTTCCACACAGAAGTGCTTAGGCCTCCCTCCGGGAATGGCTATCGCATCCGTATCCGACAAGGCCATCGCAAAGGCCGAGACGGTAGAGAACAGGGGTCTTTATTTCGACTATCTCGAACTCGTAAAGTTCGTCAAGGAGAAGCCTTACCAGTATCCTTCGACACCTTCCCTGTCTCACATGTTCGCGCTGGATTACCAGCTCGACAAGATCCTGGCAGAGGGCGTTGAGGCAAGATACGACAGGCACTGCCGCATGGCTAAGATCGTCCGTGACTGGGCAAAGGAGAACTGCGAGCTCTACTCCAACCCTGACTATCTCTCGGTAACGGTTACCTGTATCACGAACACGACAGGCATTCCTTTCGCAGACATCAACAAGGCCATGACCGCAAGGGGCTACGCTATCTCCAACGGTTACGGACCTTTGAAGGATAAGACATTCAGGATCGCCCACATGGCGGACATGACGGAAGACGACATCAGGGAAGTACTGAAGGTCCTTGATGAAGTATTGGCAGAACTTAAAAGATAAAGAATATATCGGAGGCAATGGCAATGGAGAAGATTCTGATCACCGAGTCGATCTCGGAGAACGCAGTTAAGTACATGCAGGACAAGGGCTTCGAGGTAGAAGAATACCTTGGCCACACACAGGAAGAGATCGAAGACCATATCGCTGGTTACGATGCCCTCATCGTAAGATCCGCTACCAAGGTAGGCGAGTCCCTTCTTGCAAAGGCAGACAAGCTTAAGGTAGTCGGCCGTGCAGGTACGGGGATCGACAACATCGACGTCAACGCTTGTACTGCAAAGGGTGTGATCGCGATCAATACGCCTACCGCCAACAACATGGCTGCCGGTGAGCTTGCCGTAGGACACGCTTTCTCCATCTTCCGTAATCTCTGTGATGCCAACGAGGGCGTACACCATGGTGACTTCAGAAGAGGCAACTGGGTAGGTATCGAGCTTGAAGGCAAGACAGTCGGTATCATCGGTCTGGGCAGGATCGGGTCCATCGTAGCCAGAAAGCTCAAGGGCATCGGCATGACCGCTATCGCATACGATCCTTACATCCCGCTCGAAAAGTTTGACAAGCTCGGTGTAAGGCGCTGCGAGACATTGGATGAGCTCCTCGCTGAAGCTGACCTCATCACACTCCATACACCCAAGACAAAAGAGACGATCAACATCATCGCAAAGGAGCAGCTCTACAAGTGCAAGAGAGGCGTCCGTATCGTTAATGCCGCAAGAGGCGGTCTCGTTAACGAGCAGGATCTCGCTGATGCACTGGCTGAAGGTCAGGTAGCTGCCGCAGCGATCGACGTATTCGATAAGGAGCCTTCCTACAACAGAGCTCCCGGCGAGCAGGACTTCGACAATGTCCTCCTGCACGCACCTCACTGCTACATCACACCCCACCTCGGCGCTTCCACTGAAGAGGCAACCGAGAAGGTTGGCTCCGGCATCGCAGAACTCGTATCCGAGGCTTTGGCAGGCGGACTCGTTGCAGCGCTCAACATGCCTGAAGTATCCGGCGACATCTCTGAGATCAAGCCTTACTGCAATCTCGCAGAGAAGATCGGTCGCATGTATTTCCAGGCTGAGGCTACTCCCATCACCAAGGCTGCCGTTACATACCGCGGCCAGCTCGCAACGCAGAGCACTGAGATCATCACATTGAGCCTCATGATGGGCCTGCTGAAGGGCATGGGCAACGACCACGTATCTTACGTTAACGCACAGGAGAACATCGACGAGTGCGGCATCGAGATCGAAGAGAACAAGATCGAGGCTATCAAGAGATACAACAACCTCATCAGCGTTACTTTCTACACGGAAGACGGCCGTGAGCTCAAGATCGACGGAACCATCTTCGAACCCGACACGGAAGTCATCGTATCCTTCTTCGGTTATGAGATGAACTGCCCTCTGTCCGACACCGTCCTTGCCATCAAGAACGAGGACAAGCCCGGCGTTATCGGCAGGATCGCAACTATCCTGGGCAAGCACAACATCAATATCGAGAGCATGCACTGGGGAAGAAAGTACATCAACAAGCATGCACATGCTCAGGCTTTCGTAGCCGTAGAGCAGCCTGTATCCGAGAAGGTCGTAAAGGAACTTGAGGCAGCTGACGGCGTCCTCAAGGTATCCGTTCTCGAGCTCGGTTGATAAAGCCGGTCTCGCTGGACCCATGAGATACCACTATAAGAACAGTTTAAAATGGATAGGATGCCCCTCGGGTTTTGTTTACTTCGGGGGGCATTACCATATCTTCTTCGGCTTAAATCCCCTTCATCCGAGGTTTGGCCCCCTTCATACAGGTCATGTCGTGACCGATGATTTCATAAGCTGGGAGGAAGCCGGCATAGTATTGTCGCCTTCTGAAGACGACCCTGTCGGCCTAAAGCCCGGGAGCGCCGTGGAAGCTGACGGGAAGCTCTGGCTCTTTTATACAGCAGAGCAGGGCGGCTCCGAATACATCAACTGCGCTGTCTCGGACGACGGATATGATTTCTCTGACAGGAAGATGGCTGACCTCGTATCTCCTTTTGAAGACAAGAGATATATGAGGAATCCTTTTGTTTTCGAATATAAGGGCAAGTATAAGCTGATAGCCTGCGCATCTGATGAGGGGACAGGCCGCATCGTGATCTACGATTCGGATGATCTTATCAACTGGGAATACAAGGGGATCCTCGCGGATGTCCCTGCGGCATCCTGGTCATGCGGCGAGATGCCCGAACTCTTCTGTGAGGACGGCACATGGGTGCTATCCATTCAGACAGCCAGGGCCATGCCCCACAAGATCCTTTATGCGACGGGTGATTTCGACGGATATAAGTTCACGTTCGATTCAGAGTTTTTCGCGATAGAGACGGGCAGCGCGGTCGAATACCAGAGGAGCTGCCTTACGCCTGACGGCAGGAGGATACAGACGGCCTGGATGTACGACAACAGGAACAATACAGCCTGCTTCACGGCGCCCAGGCAGATCTCTTTCGATATCAAGGGCCGCCTTATACTGACTCCCGCAGAGGAGATCGAATTCCTGGTAAGGAAGGCGAGTTCTTTCGTTGAATATGAAGCCGGGAGGCTCAATATCTCTTTCGAAAACAAGACCTTAAGATCCATCCCCTACGCCCATGAACCCGAGATCAGGGTGTTAGAGGACATAGGAACGCTCGAAGTCTTCATCAACGGCGGAAGGGAAGTGCTGTCTCTTTATATCTGCTGATCAGGAAGCATTGACCTTGAACACGTTCAGGTTGTCGTAGCTGAAAGCCACGTCGCAGATCTTTTCCAGTGTTGCAGTATTGTCGAAATCGTATTTCTTGTACTCGATGTTTCCGAGGACGATATATTCGATATTGTATTTCTTAATAATGTCCATGATCTCATCCGGGTCCTCGCTCAGGTAGATCTTATCGACATCAGCGTGGCGGGGGAAGAGATAGAGCTGCCAGACGTCTCTTTCGGGGTCGGATTCAAGGATGTCCTTCTCTTTGTTGATCACTCCCTTGAACCTCCAGAGCCATTCGTGGACTTCCCAGCCGATGACCGTCGGAAGGCCGGTGTAGGCGGATACGATGTTGTTGTCCTTGTAGCTTGCACCGTAGGCTTCGCAGATGACGGGAGTGCCCTTGACGTTTGTGTTGAACCAGTTGATGCATTCCTTGTAGGAGATGAGGTTGCCCTCGCCTTCTATGTAGCTCATGTTGCTTTCGTGAAAGTCAAGATATGCGGTACCGTCAAGTCCCTGGTAGTTCTCGCGGTTTATCTCGCCGCATCTCTGGTCGAGGGCGATCCTGGTGTAGTGGGCGGGCACGAACATGAGCGCGATGAAGACCCATGCGAGTATCAGGCAGGTGAGGCTGTAAACGCCCTTTTTCGTTACGACCCAGAAGAGCCTCATGATGGCGTAGGCCGTAGCGACAGAGAAGATTATGAAGGCCGCGAAGCAGAACTTGAACATCGTGTTGGCCCTCAGGTAACCGGATGTATAGATGTCTCTGACGTAGAAGATCTCGGGCGCGATTATGAGCATGAGAGCGACCACGATCATGCCGCAGACGAAGATGTCCACGATATTGCGGTCAGCGAAGAAGGAAGCGACGGGGTTCTTTATGTTGGCAGTGCCGGATGTCTCGGCTGCCTTGTTCGCTTTCTTCTGCTTCCTGCCCGCAGAGCCCGTCTTATTGTTCTTGAAGACTATCGTGATCACGATAAAGGTGATGCAGACAACGAGGTGGGCGAACCAGAGGATCAGGATCTGGAAGAGTGACGAATTGTTCTTGACCCTGCCTATCGCGTTGGAGATCATGTCGAAGTTCATGTTGAAAGGGATCGCCACGATGTGAGCCACGACGAAGAGGAAGTTCATGCCGAACGAAGTCCTCGACAGTGCCGACGGGAACATGCCCGTCAGGATATAGGAGATGACGAGCAGTATCATCTGGACTGCCACATGGGCGAGCACGTTGTTGCCTGCGACAAGATATACGGCAAGGATCGCGATGATGTTGCCTATGAAAAGGATCGCCGAAGGAATGGTCGAGAAGTTGTCAGTCTTGCGCGTGTTTGCGATCAGGAGCGCCATCGAGCAGAAGACGAAGTAGATCAGGAAATCCCAGTAGTTGGTCATCTGCGAGACGCCCAGGAGGACTGCCGCGATAACGATATGGGGAGTAAGGAGGATCTTGTATTCCTCTTTGGGGAACCTGCCGCCCTTAAGGTCGAGGTGCTTTATGGTGGAGACAGTGGTCTTGGATGAGATGATGAGTGCGAGCATGATCATGGCGATAAGGAGCACTGTCATCATCGAAATGACATGGGCGTGAAGGTCGCCGATCAGGAAGGAATAGAAGGGGAATTCTTCTATCGTCATGTCACCGCCGTTCTCCGTGATCTTGGGATTCCAGCCGATGAACCTGGTGGAGTCGGGGTACCAGAAGTTATCGATGTCACCGACATCGAAGCCTTGGTCCTGGAGGAATCTCAGAAGGCCGTTGCCGCCGCCCTCGGGATCGTAGAAGAAGGAATGTGAATTTCCGAAAAATATCGTTATGAGTCCTGCGAGAAGACCCGTGATGTAGCCGGTAAGCCTGTTCTGATGGTAGCCGTTCATCTGCGCTCCCTCGATCAGCATCTTACCGAATGAGAAGCACATGCCGAAGGGGATCGCGATCGCAGATGAGAGCGCGATGTTATAGGCGACCGCAGGCCTGATGCAGGAGAGCTTAATGACCAGCGCCCAGATGAACTGGCCGAAGTAGTAGTAGTTGATGGAGTAACCTGACAGCCATATATCCTTTGCGGGGAGCTCGGGATTCCTTAACATCGTCATGATGAAAGCGTAGTCCATGAACTTCTCCTCGCCGTTGATCGCGGGTGTGAAGCCCTTGAAATAGCAAAGGATCACGAGAACGATGGCGAACACGGTCTCTTCTACCACTATCTTTTCGATGAGATAGGGTTCCTTGAGCTTGGTGAGGAGATTATCCCTCAGGCTTTTCGGGAAATAACAAAGGAAAGCGACAACAAGTATAGCTAAGATCACGCAGACATAGTTGAAGCGGTATATCTTGATATAAGTAAGGGTCCAGACCAGGAGTGATACGGTAACGATCCCCATGACCTTCGACGCGAAGAAGCCGCCGCTGCCGAATGATGCGAAGATCTTGAATGCCACGGGGAGCATCAGGAGCGAGAAGAAGAAGAGTAACGCATACCATAAGAGTATATAGAGCACTTCGCCGGATCCGACCGTGGCAAGTCCTGCGATGAGGACTACGAGGAAGGGCAAAAGGAGCAGGAGATATCTGGTGGGCGACCCGCTGTCGACAGGATTCGATATGGATGCGGGTCTGCTTTCTGCGCTCTTTCTCATGAGATATCTCCTTCTGTAACGGGAGTCTCGGCACCCGTGATGGGTGTGACGATGCTGTCCGTTAACCAATCTTCTTCATTACAGTATTTTTCGATTATCCTGCTGCAGATGCCGTTGGCAAGATTGACAGTGGGGTCCATCCTGTTGGCGGGCTCTTCGTCCGTTCCGAACTTGGACAGGGCGGATGCGCATACGTAGAGTCCTTCCGTGGGGCAGGTGAGATCCTGCGGCGGATATTTGCCGAAGCCTGCGTATCTGGTCTTGGTGACACGCCAGGCCTTGATGTCCGATTTGCGGATATTGGGATAAAGGTGCCTGAAGCCTGCGAAGAAATCGCTCAGGATGGATGCGTCATCCTCGATCCAGATGGGATCTGAGACAAGGCATTCGCCCGTAAGATAGACGACGTTGCCGCCGTAGCCTCTCGCACCGAAACAGTTGCTGTGGTTGACTATCCTCGAGAAGGGGATGTCGTCGCGGTTATGTACGCTCTGGTAGTAGACTTCGGAATATTTCTTCTTCAGCACGAGCATGGCCGTGATGGATGCCGTGTAGGTGATGTCCATTATCGAGTCCCTGATGTCCATGTCGAGGAAGAGTCCGTGTGAGACGTTGGCGAAGGTTCTCGTAGAACCTGTGAATATTACGATGTCGGATGCGTGGTTATGCACCGTGGAATCGGGCATGACGCAGACCGTGTTGAACTTGCCGTCCTCGGTCTTCTGTATCTCGGTCACTGTCTCGGAGAACATGAGGCGTCCGCCGTTGTCGGTGATCTCCTGCATCAGGCTCCTCGTAAGACAGACGAAGCCTTCCGTGAAATATCCGACCTTCCTGTGGGCGGCCTTGCCGTACCAGGTCGAATCGAACCACTCGATCTTGTTGGAGACTTTCATGTCACGCGTCAGCTGCAGGAGGGCCTTGTCACTCTTCCTCAGATGGTGGGGCACCAGCTCCAGGTACTCGTTGCCGATCCTGGTGACGGAGAGGAGGCCTCCGGGAGAGGTGTTCTCTTCGAGCACGATGACATCGAAGCCCGCGCCTGCGAGCCTTGCGCCGCATGTAAGGCCTGAGAGGCCCGCTCCTATGATACAGACGCTCTTATTCATCAGAGTACGATCTTCCTTGCTTCCATGTAGAATCTCTTCTCAAAGGCATGGCCCATCGAGAATGTCTTGCGGGGGAATACACCCTCGCGCCTTACCGTATCGAAAAATGTATCCTTGGAGATACCGGGGAGGAATACGCCTGCAGCGTCAGGGCCTGCGAGGCTCCTGACTTCCTCTTCGCCATGTATGTAATCCACCTTGATCTTCTCGTCCTTGGCGCAGAGATCGTCCAGGAAGAGACCCAGGCAGCCTACTGCCAGGGAATGAGGCGGGTTGGGGATCGCGAATGTCTTATCGGATGATCCGTCCGTTACCGTGAAGGACACTTCGCCTTCGCTGCCGTCGCAGCCGAAGTATTCAGCAGCCTTAGCAAGGAGGTCATCTGCGGATATGCCGAAGACGATCCTGTGGATGGGCTCGAATGCGAGACCCTTGTCGTGGATGTTAACTACTTCCGTAAGTGCGAATCTTGCAGGGTGGGTCTTGCGCTCCTCATCCGTAAGGTCTGCCTTGACGTTATCCCAGTGAGCCTTGGCCGATGCGAGGGAATGGTTGCCGTCGCCGACCAGGTAGAGGATGTCGTCCTGACCCTTGCAAAGAGCTGCAAGGCCTTCTGTTATGAGTTCCCCCGTTGCTGAATCAGAAGGAACGGCGATGCCCTTGATCGAACCGGAGTCCTTCATGAGGGGAGTGTCGTATATGACTTCGAGTCCCTCTTCAGCAGCCTTTGCGAAAGCGCTCTCTATGACCGTATCCTTCGGGTCGTCGATCAGGAGCATGACGTGAGGCAGCTCGATCGGGCAGTTGCTCCTGATCTTGATCCTCGGAGGGATCCTGGAGATGACCGTGCCTTCCGTCGCCTTGCAGCGGGACTTCTTGGCGGGGTCGTAATCGTATTCTTCGAGATCCAGTGCCAGTACCAGGCCCTTCCTCGAAGGTGTAACGGGAGAAGATCTGTCGACTAAGATGAAGGAATCCTTAAGTTCCCTGAATGTTCCGTCCGATAGATACTTTGCTGCATTCTGTCTGATCGACAGGAGCCTTTCTTCCTTGCCGTCATCCTCAAGATAAGCTTCGGGAAGGATGAGCTTGGCTGTGGAAGGTTCATCACCCACGATCTTATAGACGTCGTCCCAGTATTCCCTGTCGGATGTGAACTGGTCACAGGCTACTACGGCCCATTTTGTAAGATCGCATGTTGTTTGCGGGATAAGTATATCGGCTGCAGCGCATGCAGCACTGTCGAAGATCTTCATCAGATGCCCCCTTGGTCTGTTTACTTTATTGTGAGCCTTACCATTCTATCACGGACAGGCGTGTTTTTAAATAATACTTTTGAGGCACTTGACATGACGGAACACTTGTCGGAAACTGATTACATAAGTCCTATTAACGGGACAAATAAACGACGGGAGGATACCCTTATGGCCAACAGTGAACTGAGCAAGATCAAGATCCTTTTTCTCTATGATTTCTTCATGACCAAGCTCAATCCTTACGACTTTGATTCGTCAGTCAGCATGTCCGAACTCCTGGATATCCTCGAGAAGGAGACGGGCTACAGATTCGAGCGCAAATCCATATATTCCGACATAGACAGGCTCAACGATTTCATGAGGGTATCCGGCAAGATCAAGAGCGGCTCTGACGACTGGATCTACAAGGAGAAGAAGAGGTACAAGGTCTCCGAACTGGACTCCCAGATCACGGTCGATGAAGCCAAGCTCTTAGTCGATGCCGTAAACACCACGGCCTTCACCGACAGCGGCATAGCGGATAAGATCAAGGAACTCTATCCTTCCTACTTCGGTGATGCGGGCAATTCCGTCTCCCTCGTCCGCCGCGACCACAAGTATTCTGCAAGGCTTACGGCCCTGCTCAACAACTTCCGTTCCTGCATCAATGAGAAGTGCGTGATCTCTTTTAACTACGGTTACAAACTGGGGAGCGCCCCCGCTTTCAAGGAGAAGAGGGAAGTATCCCCCCTGGCTTTGGACTGGAGCAACAACACCTACTATCTGATAGCTGTGGATAACGCAGTCTACGACAGGATAGAAGGCTCTGACAGGCCCATAGAGACCGCGATCAGGAGGTTCAGGATCGACAGGATCGACTCGACTTCCTTCCTCCACCGCGAGAAGTTCCGCGGCTTCGCGAACGCTGCGGCAAGGCAGAAAGCGATAGATAATGTCATCAAGAATTCCGTCAACGCCTTCTCATCTGAAGACGTTATGGAAGTCACGATCAGCCTGTCATTCAAAGCAGACGCTAAGACCGGATCCGACGCCGTTCCCAAGAAGGAGGTCTTAAGAGCCTACAATATCCTCTCGGACCACCTGAATATCAGGAGGATCGTGAGCGATTCCGGGCTCGACACGGGAGAACTGACCGTCATCGCAGAGACTGCGGATGTCCCGACTTTCTATTCCTACCTCTTCCAGGCAGGCACGGTTCCGGGCATAGATCTGTCGCTCGGCGAAGGCCCCGTCAGGGACAAATACATCGTATATCTCGAAAATGCAAGGAAAGCCTTGTGATATTCGTTGCATTGATCCTGTTTTCGTTTTATAATTTCACGAGTTTATATTTATTTTGAGGAGCATCACCGAATGAGACAGTTTACTTCTAAAGAGCTCAGGAAGACCTGGAAGGATTTTTACATTGAGAGAGGCCATGTTGATGTAGGTGCCGTATCACTGGTATCTGACGGTTCTACCGGCGTCTTGTTCAACGTAGCCGGAATGCAGCCTCTTATGCCTTATCTCCTCGGAGAGAAGCACCCCATGGGAACCAGGCTCTGCAATGTTCAGGGTTGTGTCCGTACTAACGATATCGATTCCGTAGGCGACAGGAGCCACGTTACTTTCTTCGAGATGATGGGAAGCTGGAGCCTCGGTGACTACTTCAAGGAAGACAGATGCAAGTGGAGTTACGAGCTCCTTACCGGTGTTTTCGGATTTGATAACGACCACCTTGCGGCAACTGTTTTCGCAGGCGATGAGAATGCTCCCAGGGATGAGGAAGGTGCGCAGTACAGGATCGCATCCGGATTCAAGCCCGAGAACATCTACTATCTCGGCGCAGACGATAACTGGTGGGGACTTGAGTATGGTCCCTGCGGTCCGGACAGTGAGATGTTCTATATCGCAGATGTACCCGACTGCGGCCCCGACTGCGGCCCGGGATGCTCATGCGGAAAATACACAGAGATCGGTAACGACGTTTTCATGCAGTATGAGAAGCACCAGGATGGTCACCTCACACCGCTCAAGCAGAAGAACGTTGATACGGGCTGGGGCCTCGAGAGAATCCTTGCTTTCCTTAACGGAACAAAGGATGTTTACAAGACAGACCTCTTTACAGATGCCATCGCTTATATCGAGAATGCTTCAGGCACAAAGTACGATCAGGATGAGAAGCTTACAAGATCGATGAGAGTCCTCGCTGACCACATCCGTACCAGCGTTATGCTGATCGGCGATTCCGCCAAGCTCGTTCCTTCCAACGCAGGTGCAGGCTATGTCTTAAGACGTCTCATCAGACGTGCCGTAAGACACGCAAGGACACTCGGAATGTCCACAGAGCAGATCCTCGGCGTTGCAAAGATCTATATCGACAGTGTTTACGATGACAGCTATCCTCTCCTTGCAAAGAACCGCGAGTTCATCCTTAACGAACTCGACAAGGAGATCGCAAGATTCGAGAGCACACTTGAGAACGGCATCAAGGAATTCAAGAAGATTCTGGATGACAAGAACAAGGCAGCCTCCAAGGAGATCGACGGCGAGTCAGCTTTCTATCTTTACGATACATTCGGATTCCCTATAGAGCTCACTGTCGAGATGGCTGCAGAAGAAGGCCTCGCTGTTGATGAGGAAGGCTTCAAGGCTTCGATGGAAAAGCAGAAGGAGACTGCAAGAGCAGCTACCAAGTCCAAGGACGATCTCGCTCTCGGAACAAATGCTATTCCCGAGGAAGTTGCAGCTGATCCCAATGCTACAGATTACGACGGTTACGATAACCTCAAGTGCGAGGCAAAGGTCATCTACATCCTGAAGGCTGATACGGAAGGCAACCTCCGGAAAGCAGACAGCGCTTCCGAAGGTGACGACATCATCACCATCTGCGACAAGACAGTTCTCTACGCTACGATGGGTGGTCAGATCCACGATGAAGGTAAGATCTATACATCTGATTTTGAAGCAGATGTTATCTCTGTTGATAAGGATGCACAGGGCAAGTACCTCCACACACTCAAGGTGGTCAAGGGTACTGTCACAGCAGGCTCCACAGTAACTATCGAAGTTGATAAGAAGACAAGACTTTCGATCGCAAGGAACCACACAGCAACACACATCCTGCTCTCGGCTCTCAAGAAGGTCCTCGGTGACCAGGTCGATCAGGCAGGTTCTTATGTCGGTTCTGACCGTCTGAGATTCGACTTCAATCACTTCCAGGCAATGACAGCTGAAGAGATCGCCAAGGTCGAAACCATGGTCAACGAAGTAATACTCGAAGATCTTCCCGTCATCACACAGGTACTCCCCATTGAGGAAGCAAGAAAGCTCGGCGCAACGGCCATCTTCGGCGAGAAGTACGGTGACGTTGTAAGAGTCGTATCCGTAGGCGAAGGCGACAAAATGTTCGATATGGAATTCTGCGGCGGTACCCACCTTAAGAGTTCAGGAAGGATCGGCCAGTTCCGTATCGTATCCGAGTCCGGCATCGCTGCAGGCACAAGGAGAATCGAGGCCGTAACGGGTGAAAAGTGCTATGAGATGAATAAAGCAGACCGCGAACTTATCGCAGGCATCGCTTCAACCCTCAAGGCATCCCATGACCAGATCCTCAATAAGTGCGAGTCTTTGACAAGTCAGGTCAAGGCTCTCGAAAAAGAGATCGAAGCAGGCAAGAAGGCCGCAGCAGGTGACTTCGCGGCAGACTGCGCAGCGTCCGCAATGGACATCGGCGGCGTCAAGGTCGTAGTAGCAGAGTGCCCCGTAACTGATGCGGGCGAGCTCCGTGACACGGGCGACAAGATCCGCGACAGATTAACGCCTTCCGTAGTTTTCCTCGCAGGCAAGGGTGATTCCAAGATCCTCTTCGTAGCTATGGCTGATAAGGACGCAGTTGCCAAGGGCATCCACTGCGGCAACATCATCCGTGAGGCAGCCAAGGCAGCAGGCGGCGGTGGCGGCGGACGTCCCGACATGGCCCAGGCAGGCGGCAAGGATGTAAGCAAGTTGGAAGATGCTCTCAATACCGCCAAGAGCGTAATAGCAGAGCAGATCGGAGGCTGATATGTGCATTTTCTGTGATATCGTCGAGGGCAAGATCCCTTCGACCAAAGTATATGAAGACGAGTATGTGATCGCTATCCGTGACCTGAATCCCCAGGCTCCGGTACACGATCTCGTGATCCCGAAGAAGCATTTCGACAACATCGTCGATCTGGCAGCGGCTGACGACGGCACATATTCTGCCGCTGTTATCGACGCCATCGCCGAGGTTGCCAAGGCCGAGGGCATCGATGAAGGTTTCCGTGTCATCAACAACTGCGGCGCCGATGCCGGACAGTCCGTAATGCACGTTCACTTCCACGTCATAGGCGGAAGAAAGTTCGAAGAGAAGATCATCTGATATGGCAAGGATGAGGACCAAGCGCCACCTCCCCGAGAGGATGGAGCGCGCCCACGAATACTGGTTTGATGATCCCGCAGCGAACAAGGGCAAGTGGAGGGAAGTATGTTCATTCCCTTCTGACTGCGAGCTCTGGCTCGAGCTTGGCTGCGGCAAGGGCAAGTTTGCGGCTGAGCAGGCGCAGGCAAACCCGGATGTGCTCTATGTCGCTTTCGAGCGTGAGCCTTCCGTGATCCTTGCTGCGATCGAGAAGGCCAGGGAAGCAGGTCTTAAGAACATCTTTTTCGTAAAGCAGGACATCGGCCTGATAGAGGAGTTTTTCGCAGAAGGCGAGGTCGACAGGCTCTTCATCAACTTCTGCGACCCCTGGACCCGCCAGAACAAGCCCAAGAGGCGCCTTACCTACAGGGACTTCATCGCAAGATACAAGACTTTCGTAAAACCGGGAGCAGTGCTTGCCTTCAAGACGGACAACACCGAGCTCTTCGACTTTTCGCTCGAGGAATTCAAGGCATCCGGCATGAAAGTCGCCGATGTGACCTACGATCTCCATAACAGCGAGTTTGATAAGGACAACATAAGGACCGAGTTCGAGCAGAAGTTCGCCGACGAGGGCATAGCGATCAAGCGATGCACGGCGGCATTCCCTTCCTGAGACCGGATATCGGGTAAATGCATGGGGCCGAAATAATTTTCATTTGAGCCTGAAATGCATATTAAATGATAATTCATTATAAAAAGCCTCTATTTTTTACATATTGTTTTGTTGCACATCAGGTAATCCTGTTGTAATATTTGTTCGGTGCAAAATTAAGCACAAATAAGTTATTAATCCCCGCGGGGAATTTAGGAGGAATTTTCATATGGCAGTAAAAGTTGCAATCAACGGTTTCGGTCGTATCGGTCGTCTCGCATTCCGTCAGATGTTTGGTGCAGAGGGTTATGAGGTTGTTGCTATCAACGATCTTACAAAGCCTTCCATGCTCGCTCATCTCCTGAAGTATGATACAGCTCAGGGCGGTTACGCAGGCGTTATCGGCGAGAACAAGCACACAGTTACTTCTGATGACGAAGCTAACACAATTACAGTAGACGGCAAGACACTTCAGATCTACAAGGAAGCTGACGCTAACAATCTCCCTTGGGGTGAGCTCGGTGTAGACGTAGTTCTCGAGTGCACAGGTTTCTATACATCCAAAGAGAAGTCCATGGCTCACATCAACGCCGGCGCTAAGAAGGTTGTTATCTCTGCACCTGCAGGCAACGATCTCCCTACTATCGTTTTCAACGTTAACCATGAGACACTTACAGCAGATGACAAGATCATCTCTGCTGCTTCCTGCACAACAAACTGCCTGGCTCCTATGACAAAGGCACTCAATGACTACGCTGCGATCCAGAGCGGTATCATGACAACAGTTCACGCTTACACAGGCGACCAGATGATCCTTGACGGTCCTCAGAGAAAGGGTGACCTCCAGAGAGCAAGAGCAGGTGCTGCTAACATCGTACCTAACTCCACAGGCGCTGCTAAGGCTATCGGCCTTGTTATCCCTGAACTCAACGGCAAGCTCATCGGTGCTGCTCAGAGAGTTCCTACATTCACAGGTTCCACAACCATCCTTCACGCTGTTGTTGCAGGTGACGTTACAGTTGACGGCATCAACGCTGCTATGAAGGCTGCTGCTAACGAGTCCTTCGGTTACACAGAGGAGAAGCTCGTTTCTTCCGATATCATCGGTATGAGATACGGTTCCCTCTTCGATGCAAACCAGACAATGGTTTCCAAGATGGACGACGGCAACTCCCTCGTTCAGGTTGTATCCTGGTACGACAACGAGAACTCTTACACATCTCAGATGGTAAGAACGATCAAGTACTTCGCAGAGCTCGGCTGATAGCTTAAAGATCTGTAGATCAAGGACCGTCCTCCGGGGCGGTCCTTTTATATTGCCCATATGTTTATTGTGTTTCATTATCATCACAAATCTGAAAACATAGGTCAGGCTCTTTTATCGGTGGTATAATGTCATAAAGGGCTGCCAGGTCCTCTGGTGGTCGTGTCTGAAAGGAGTTTGACAAGATAGAGCAGAAGGGATCAGAGGCCGTTGCTGCGGCTGAGCCTGTGAAGAAGAAGGCCAAGAGGAAGAAGACCTCTAAGGACTACGCGATTGAGCTGCTCATAAAGGTGGCTGTCACTATAGTCCTTGTGCTGATATTGTGCTTTTGCATAATCGGCATACATATCAACCACGGGAATGCTTCCTACCCCATGATCAAGGACGGGGATCTGGTTATAACTTACAGGCTTGCCGGTATCAAGGCCGGCGATGAGGTCGCATACACGAAGGACGGCGTCTTTAAGCTCGGAAGAGTGGTCGCCGTCGGAGGGGATGAGGTCAACATCAACGACTCCTTCGTCATGGTTAACGGTCTTGGAATAGCAGAAGATGTCGTCTATCCGACTTCGTCTTCCGGGGCAAAGATAACTTTCCCCTACAAGGTTCCCGAAAACAGTTTCTTCCTGTTGAACGATTTCAGGAGCGATGCTGACGACAGCCGCTCGTTCGGCGCAGTGTCGGATAAAGAGTGTGAAGGAACAGTATTTTTGATATTAAGGAGACGCGGTATCTGATAAGGAGACCGCCAAGAGAGGAGTTGGAGGTACTATGAAAGGATTTAAGAAAGCTTTAGCAGCAGCTTTGACAGTAACGGCGATAATGGCTTCATGGATCGTACCGGTCTTTGCAGCACCCTTCACCTATCAGGGGATCCCCGGAACGATTACCAAACTGACAAAGTATTTCATCGTTAACGAGAACGTTACCTTACCGGATGTTACGTTCGCATACGATCTGGATCCCATCGACGCGGCTGATGTGATAGACGCGACAGGAACGACCATGGCAGTCGTTCAGGGCGTTGACGGCGCGGCAGTTGCAGATGTGACCTTTGATTCGGATTCGGACACATATACAACAGTCCATACGGGTGACACGCTTACACTGCCCGCAGGCATGAAATATGCGAAGGCTGACATCACCCTTGACTTTCAAAACTGCACTTTTACGGAACCCGGTGTATACCGTTATATCCTCAAGGAGCAGCAGTGCTCGAACGGCGCAGTAGTATGCGATACCACTGAGAAGTATGTAGATGTCTTCATCGAAGACAAGAACACTACTGCTGACAGCGGAACACTGACATTGACAGGATACACGATCCACACGTCCGACGATGCGCCCGCGAATACTGCAAGCACGCTTTCCGACAAGATCGACAGCATCATCAATTCATATGAGACGACGGATCTTTATGTCGGTAAGAAGGTTACAGGCAACCAGGGCTCCCGTGACAAGTACTTCAAGTTCGATATCGAGATCACGGACCTTCCTGCAGGAGTCGAGCTCGCGATCGATCTTACGAACGCATCGCCTTCAGTAGGAGACAACGATGCGACCGTTTACGCTTCAGGAACGGACAATCCGACTTCCATGACTGCTGATACTGACGGCAAGGCTGCCGCTACGGTATATCTGCAGAACGATGAGTATGTCATCATCCGCGGACTTACCGCAGATTCTTCATACAAGGTGACCGAGGAAGCCGAGGATTACACATCCACAGATTCCGATACAACGGCTTTTGCGATCGGATCCGTAAGCTTCAACAGCAAGACGGTTGACAAGATCACGGATACAGACAACGACGGAACGATCTCCGACGAAGTATACGCCGCAGGTTTCACCAACAACCGCGCAGGCGTTGTACCTACCGGTATCATCACAAAGATCGCACCCATCGCCATAGTCGGCGTCATCGCCGCAGCAGGCATCGTGATCCTCGTTATCAGGAACACAAAGCGCAAGGCTGAAGAGGAAGCATAAGGAACTGATCAGCCGGAGTTATCGGATGATAAAGTTCTGGAAAACATTAAATACCATATATGATGACCTGCTGATCCTGGCACTTGTCCTGATCCTCCTGGTCGTCATATATTCTGCTTACGATACGGGTTATATCTTCAAGCAGGCAGCGGATGACTCCTACACGAGGTTCAGGCCCGACAGGGTCAACGCTGCAGGCATTGAGGAATCGCCCATAACAGACGCTATGGTGGGGTGGGTCACGATCGACGGTACATCGATCGACTATCCCATAATGCAGGGTGACGACAATCTCGAGTATCTCAATAAGGACCCTGCAGGAAACTATTCGCTGTCGGGCAGCATCTTTCTCGACAGCAGGAACTCTCCGGATTTCACCGATCCCTATTCGGTGATCTACGGACACCATATGCAGTACGGCAGGATGTTCGGCGCGCTCGACGATTTCCTCGACGAAGCCTACCTGAAGGAACACACCACGGGCAGACTGATGGTAGGGAAGAACGGCGAGACCATTTATAAGCTCAAGGTCATCCTGGCCGTGCATGCAGACGCGAAAGAGGAGCTGGTCCTCGATGCGGCAGATAACGAGGCCGTGAGAAGGATACTTCTCGAAAAGGGCTATAATGAAGACAACAGGATATTGGGGATGGTGACCTGTACGGACGCCGCATCCAGCGAAAGAACGGTCCTGTTCGCCTACATACTTGATAACTGATAAGAAGGGAGAGAACGCAAGATGACAAAGAGCCGGATGGCAGCTATATCCATGTCAATGCTCCTGACCGCAGCCATTGCTGCAGCCGTTCTCTTCGTGCCCGCAAGAGCCTTAAGGGCGAGCTTCGAATATACTCCCATAGATATTGAGATCCCCTTCTCGGTGTCCGGAACGGACGATGAGGGGGGGATATATAAGATAGTGATAGAGCCGAAGGACTCTTCCTGCCCTAAGCCCAAGGAGACAGAGAAGACAGTCACGGGCTCAGGCTCAGGCAGCTTTGAGATAACAGCCGACGAACCCGGCACTTATGAATATAAGATCTACGAGCGCAAGGGTGACGACGCTGACATCATCTACGATGACACGTCCTACACAGTGACCGTTTTCGTGACTTCCGACGATGAAGGCAATCTGGGCCGCCAGATCGTCTTGTCTGACGGGACGGCAGTCAAGCCCAAGGACGTAAAGTTCACCAACCGGGCAGTCGACAAGCCGACCGAACCGACTGATCCCACTGAACCTACGGAACCCACGGATCCTACTGAGCCGACAAAACCCGATGAGCCTACGGTCACGCCCACAAAGAAGCCGGACAATCCCGTTGCCTGGACGGGCGAGACAGTGAGCCGCTATCTTCCTTACGGACTGATATGCCTCGGCATCGGTATCGGCATAATCGTGATCGTCATCATCAGAAGGAAGCGCGACAGTTCATCCTGATGATGAAATGACTGATCAAAAAATCCTTTTTTATTGAAAAACATTACAAACAAGTTACTTATATATGCTATAATACCCTTTAATCTATCTTTTTAACGAGGAGGTCGGTTTTATGGCAATCTTTGATCCCAAACAGAAGGTTATTGCGGGCTATCAGAAGTCTATAGACGATAAGAAGAACTCTATCAAGAAGTACTACGACGAGATCGGCCGTATGTACTATGGCCAGTATAAGGATATGAACCTTGACGTAACCAAGGATATCAACACCCGTTGTGATGCCGTATCCACTCTCTACGATGAGATCGACGACCTCAACATCAAGATACTCCACGAGAAGGGCCTGAAGCTCTGCCCTAAGTGCCGTACAGAGAATGCCCTCACATATGCATTCTGCTTCAAGTGCGGATCCAGGTTCGACGATCCTGATGCAGTGATCGATGAAGCTGCCATCTCCGGAGCACCTGCTGCAGCACCCGTAACAGCTGCCGTACCCGATCCGATCGAAATGGAGCCTGCCGCTGAGGAGGTTCCTGCTGAAGATGTTGCGGCTGAGGAGACAGAGGCTCCTGCTGAAGAAGCCTGATAAAGCAAGACAATAAAAGGGATTTCATATCCCTTTTAAATTTTTTATATTTGGAGGATTCTATTCTATGGCAAAGATTTTCGAAGAAGAATCGCGCACCTTTAGTGAGTATCTGCTCATACCCAATCTCACGACAGAGAAGAACACACCGGACCAGGTAGACCTGTCCGCTCCTGTCTGCAAATATCGCAAGGGACAGGAAGAATCCAAACTTAAGATCAATATCCCGATGGTGTCTGCCGTAATGCAGGCTGTATCGGACGACGGACTCGCAGTAGAGCTCGCAAGATGCGGTGGTATGTCGTTCATCTTCCAGTCCCAGAGCATCGAGTCCCAGTGCAACATGATCCGCAAGGTCAAGAAGTACAAGGCCGGCATCGTTGCATCAGATTCCAACCTCAAGCCCGACGATACACTGGCTGAAGTACTGGCTCTCAAGGAGCAGCACGGACACGGCACTGCAGCCGTAACCGAAGACGGTACTCCCGAAGGCAAGCTCTTAGGTCTCGTTACGACAAGAGATTACCGTGTAAGCCGTATGTCCCTCGACACCAAGGTCAAGGAGTTCATGACACCCTTGGAGACACTCGTTACCGCTCCCGAAGGCACAACCCTTAAGGAAGCCAACGACATCATCTGGGACAACAAGATCAACCAGCTCCCGATCGTCGACAAGGACGGCAAGCTCGTAGGTCTCGTATTCCGTAAGGACTACGAATTCCATAAGGCTAACCCCCTCGAACTCTTAGACGCTGAGAAGAAGCTCATCGTCGGCGCAGGCATCAATACAAGAGACTACGAGCAGCGCGTACCCGCTCTTATCGAAGCAGGCGCAGATGCTCTCTGCCTCGACTCTTCCGACGGATTCTCCGTCTGGCAGGAGAAGGCGCTCAAGTGGTGCAAGGAGAACTATCCTGACGCCATCGTAGGCGCAGGCAACGTTGTAGACGCTGAAGGCTTCAGATTCCTGGCTGACTGCGGCGCTGACTTCATCAAGATCGGTATCGGCGGCGGTTCCATCTGTATCACCCGTGAGCAGAAGGGTATCGGCTGCGGCCAGGCATCTGCAGTTCTTGCAGTTGCCAAGGCAAGAGACGACTACTTCAAGGAGACAGGTGTTTATATCCCTCTGTGCTCCGACGGCGGTATCGTTCACGACTACCACATGACATTAGCTCTCGCAATGGGCGCAGACTTCCTGATGCTTGGAAGATATTTTGCAAGATTCGACGAATCCCCCACGAGAAAGCTCCTGGTCAACGGCACATATGTCAAGGAGTACTGGGGCGAGGGTTCCAACCGTGCCCGCAACTGGCAGCGTTACGATGACGGCGGAGCAGGCGGCAAGATGGCTTTCGAGGAAGGCGTTGATTCCTACGTTCCTTATGCCGGATCCCTCAAGGACAATGTTGACACATCGCTTGCCAAGGTCCGCGCGACCATGTGTTCCTGCGGTTCCTCTTCCATCGAGGAACTCCAGCAGAAGGCCCGTCTCGTTGTCGTATCGAGCACATCCATCGTCGAGGGCGGCGCTCACGACGTCATCCAGAAGGAGAACGACAGGACTGCAAGATAAGGGGATTTGCAAGTTTTTGTTTGCAATATCCGTATTTTGTAATAAAATAGGCACGGCTATTATTATTAAGGAGACACACTAAGATGGCTGATAAGAAGAACGTTATAACCAGAGAGCGTTACGAAGAACTTCAGAACGAGCTTGCAGAATGCAAGACCACTATTGAGGCTCAGATCTCCAAGAGACTTGAAGATGCTAGGGGCCAGGGCGACCTTTCGGAGAACTCCGAGTACGATGAAGCGAAGGAAGCTCAGGCTAAGAACGCTGCAAGGATCCGTGAGATCGAGGACATCTTGAAGGACGCTGAGATCCTTGAAGAGGAAGATATCTCCGTTACCAAGGTTTCTTTGGGTTCCAAGGTCACCCTGCAGAACTCCGCCACCAAGGAAGAGTTCGACTACACGATCGTCGGCGAGAACGAGGTTGATTACTTCAACAACAAGATCTCCGAGGATTCTCTTGTCGGTCAGGCGATCATGAACAAGAAGAAGGGCAACGTCGTAACCGTAACGACCCCTCAGGGCACGGTCAAATACAAGATCATCAAGATCGGTAAGTGATCCATAAGAGGTCATTACCGGTCTTAAAGAAGCGCGATTTATACTCGCGCTTTTTGCATTTATATAAGGATACAAAAACTTAAGGAGAATACATATGGCAGACTCAGATCAGCAGATTCAGAACAATGCGCCGCAGGAAGACATCGGTCAGCTCATCAAGGTCAGAAGACAGAAGTTAGCAGACCTTCAGGCCGCAGGCAAGGACCCCTTCCAGATCACCAAGTTCGACCAGACTCATCACACCACTGATGCCGTCAAGGCATACGAGGAGCAGGAGAAAGAGATCCTGAAGGACTATAAGGAGCCTGAGATCGCTAAGCCCGCAGACGATGCCGACAACGACACGGTCTCAGCCTACCGTCAGGCAGTCAAGGCCGCTTACAACGAGCGCCGCGAACTGCTCGATGCTTCTCCCATCAACGTTAAGATCGCAGGCAGGATGCTCTTTAAGCGTGTCATGGGCAAGGCTTCCTTCGCAAACCTCCAGGACCTCAAGGGCAGGATCCAGGTCTATGTCTCCAAGGACGGCATCGGCGACGAGTCCTATGCTGACTTCAAGAAGTCCGACATCGGCGACATCTTCGGCGTAGAAGGCTACGTATTCCGCACCATGACCGGTGAGGTATCCGTTCACGCAACAAAGATGACGCTCCTCAGCAAGAACCTTCAGGTACTTCCCGAAAAGTTCCACGGCCTGACAGACACCGACACCAGATACAGACAGAGATACACAGACCTCATCGTCAACCCCGAGGTAAAGGACACCTTCGTCAAGAGATCCAAGATCATCAAGGAGATCAGAAACTTCCTCGACGGCCGCGACTTCATGGAAGTTGAGACTCCCATGCTCGTAAGCAATGCCGGCGGCGCTGCTGCAAGGCCTTTCGAGACCCACTACAACGCTCTCGACGAAGACGTTAAGCTCCGTATCTCCCTCGAGCTCTACCTCAAGAGACTCATCGTCGGAGGCCTTGAGAGAGTATACGAGATCGGCAGAGTCTTCCGTAACGAGGGTGTTGATACCAGACACAACCCCGAGTTCACTCTCATGGAACTCTATCAGGCATACACAGACTACTACGGCATGATGGAACTCACAGAGTCTATGTTCCGTTACCTCGCAGAGAAGGTATGCGGCACGACCATAATCAAGTACGGCGATATCGAGATCGACTTCGGCAAGCCCTTCGAGCGCCTCACCATGAACGAAGCCATCAAGAAGTATGCAGGCATCGACTTCGACGAAGTTGACGGTGACGATGCAGCCAAAGCACTTGCCAAAGAGCACCACATCGAGTTCGAAGACCGCCACAAGAAGGGTGACATCATCAACCTCTTCTTCGAGGAGTACTGCGAAAAGAACCTGATCCAGCCTACCTTCATCATGGATCACCCGATCGAGATCTCACCTCTCACCAAGAAGAAGCCCGAAGACCCTACAAAGGTAGAAAGATTCGAGCTCTTCATCAACACATGGGAGATGTGCAACGCATATTCAGAGCTTAATGATCCCATCGACCAGCGCGAGAGATTTGCAGCTCAGGATGCAGCTTTCGAAGCAGGCGACGAAGAAGCCAACCACACGGACGAAGACTTCCTCAACGCTCTCGAGATCGGCATGCCCCCTACGGGCGGTATCGGTTACGGTATAGACCGTCTCGTTATGCTCCTGACGGACAGCCCCAGCATCCGCGATGTTTTGCTCTTCCCGACGATGAAAAGTTTGAAGGAATAAAAACTTTGAAAGCCAATAAATACAAGGCTTTCCAGACTTGAAACATTTCAAAATACGCCAAAAGTACGCCATTTGTACGCCAAATAGTATTTTTTTCAATGTTTTCGAGGTTTTGTGACACATTTGACAGTTTGGTGTACGCCACGGGATTTTACCTCTCGTGGCGTTATTTTAATTGAGTATAAAGATATTTGCGATGTTTCAACCGCATTTGTGAAGTTAGAACTTGGTTACACCCGATACCCACGCCAAAACAGCTGTTTTTACGCCAAATGGGATAATCGTACATTGGAAATAATCTGCTCACCTCCATATCCTTATTCTAAGGATATGGAGGTAGTTAAGATGACTGTGATATGGGGCGGAACCCTTGCTATCCTCTTGGCCCGACTCAGGAAGAGTCTTTTCCGAGTGGATAGGATCAAATATAACGTCGAGGATCAGATCAAGAGAATCGGCGTCTATTACATGTGTATCGACGATCTACCGCTATGAGACGTAAATCCGTAGCTGAAGAATGTCCTGAACTTGTGGCCCAGTGGGCCACAAGTAACAAGTTGTCTCCCGATAAGGTTTCCTGCGGCTCTCATCTAAAGGTCTGGTGGGTTTGCGAGAAAGGCCATGAATGGGAAGCTGTCGTTAAGAATAGAGCTCTTCTAGGCAGTAAATGCCCCTTTTGTGAGCACAGATCAGTTCTAAAAGGCTATAACGACCTCGCAACTTGTTTTCCTGACGTCGCCAAGACATGGTCTCCCAAGAATGATATAAAGCCTTCTGAAGTATCTCCATCCTCAAATAAAAGTGTCCTTTGGATCTGTGAGAACGGCCATGAGTGGAAAGCACGCATCGCTGATCGTACTGATGGCCATGGCTGCCCTTATTGTGCCGGGCATAAAGTCTGGAAGGGATATAATGATCTGGCTACTACTCATCCTGATCTTGTCTTAGAGTGGTCTGATAAGAATGAGGACCTCTCTCCTGGGACAATTACTTATAAGAACCGCTCTATGGTCTGGTGGCACTGTTACAAATGTGGAAATGACTATCAGGCCGTCGTTTACGCCAAAGCCAATGGCAGAATCTGCCCTGTTTGCATAGCTAAGGAAATAAAACTGTTAAGTGAAATAAGATTGCGTGACAGGAAGATCTCCAAGGATTTCGAGTATCTGCTTCCGCAGCTAGCTGTCATTTATTATGCAGGTCAGCGTGGAATCAAGGTCATTCCTGATTCTGAAGAACCTGTAGGAATTCCGGTAACTACTCGTATTCCTGATTTGAACCTGATAATTGATGTTACCAACCATCCAAAAGAAATACGTGTGAAGGAGCTGATTTGTGAGGTCAACGGCATCAAATACGTTAATTTGCCCGAAAAGCTCCCGGAAACTGAGGTTGTTTCAAGAATTCGTAAAATCTTTGTAGAATCCCGTATCTATTTGATTTCCAATCCTGTTGAAGATCTGGAAATCATCAGAGAAAGTTATATCCGATGGAGAAATCGTTGTTGAGAGAAAACGCGAAAATCCGAGATTTCTCACGGCTTTTATCACGAGCCCATATAATATACATACCCCGCAGATTAGTTTTAAAAAGCTCGGGATCTAATCCAAGCCATATAATCTTTTACGATATTACACAACAAAGGCATTCTGTAATATCCAATTCGAGAGCTGCACGGTATTGTTCAAAGCTTCCATTAAGAATATACCCGTTAGATGTTTGTTTCACAGTAAGCGGTTGGATAAAATCTCCATTCTTATAGTATTCCTCTATGCTTTTTTGAACTGCTACTCTGTTCTGTTCCGCCATATAGTACGCAGTCGGAAGCGAAATATTATCTATTGAAAGAAGAATTTCATTAGCTTTCGTTTTCTCTATTGTCTCATGAATTGCTTTGCACTGAGCAGCGTTAACGACAATGCCGTTCATTTTAATATAGTCTGCCAATGCGGGGAGGCAACTTTCGTTTTTTCGGAACTTATAGAAGTATTCCATCCGTCCAAGGATTATAAGTTCTCTTCTCGCTCTTGAAAGTGCCACGTTCAGTCGTTTTGTATCTTTGAAGAATAAAGTCGGACGTACTGCTCTAGTAGTGCAAAAAACAACCACATCAGCCTCGCTCCCTTGAAAAGAGTCAACGGTATCTACAAAGATATTGTTTATATGATAATGGATACCAGCATTAACAAGCGTATTGCTGATTAATCGTTTTTGTCCCTTATACGGTGTTATAACGGCAATTTTGCACAAAGGATCCTTCGCACGAATACTCTTTACCAATGAAACTGCGGCATATGCCTCAGCTGTATTAGTTATCTGCTTATTATAATTGTCTTTGTTTTCACAATAGTTTTTTTCACCATCAAAGTTGATAAAGGTAAGATTACCCTCAAATAATACTGGTATCTTGTCACCCGTTCCAACTCCATTCTTCAGTTTTCCTCCATAGAACAAATTACTGATTGCAGTTCCAATTACATCAGGCATACGATATTGTGTATCGAGCATTACCTTGCACGAATCTGGTGCATTATCATATAATCTCTCAAAGAAACTATGACAGAATAGATCATTTTCAGAAATAGCCCTTTCCTCAAGATCAATTTTTTCCTCGTCGTAAAGAATAGGATTAATCACTGGGGGCAGTTGCCTTTGGTCTCCAATAATCACCGCTTTTTTTGCTCTAACCAATGGTATAAGCAGTTCAGCAGGGAGAGCTTTGCCTGCTTCGTCAATAATTACTAGATCAAACTCTGTCCGTTCAAGGCCAATATTACGACGTGCTAAGCCAACACAAGTCGCTCCTATGAGTCTGTGATTTCTGATTATTAATTCACATAATACAGGGCTATAATCATACGTTTCATTTGTTGTAATCGTTTCCTTCCAATCATCAAAGAATTCATCATCGAAGTCATCTCGCCTTTTGATTAATTCGTCCAAATAATCTTGGCATCTTTTCTGTAATCGAAGTTTTTGGAACTCTTCTGATATTTTGTTGCCATTCCCACATCGGACTGTCTGATTACCATATTTTTCAATCAATCCAGATAACGCGTTATCAACAGCGACATTTGCTTGAGATACTATGAGGACTCTTGAGTCATCGTTAGCAGCAAAAACCTGTTCTACTAATTCTCTAATTACTGTCGTTTTGCCGGTTCCAGGAGGTCCTTGGATAAGGAAAATATTCTTTTCCTTGAATGCAAGTTCTACCGATGTCTTTTGAGACTGGTTCTCTTCAAGTGACTTGTTGTGAAAAGACACAAGATCTCGATCATTATCAAAATTACTGACAATGGAAGCGCTATTTAAGCAAGCCGATAGAATCATCGGGTTAACGACCTGTCCGATTCTAAATTGTCGTAGTGCCGCCTTTTGCTGATACTCCGCATAAGGTCGGTTTGATGCAAATAGTTCTATGGATTCAGAACTATTACTAATTATTTCAGATGCATTTTTACCTACAATTCTAAGTCGATATCCTGCATCGATAATTTCTGCAACGTATCTATTGTCATTATCGTCCTTTACAAAAAACTGAGGTCTACATTCGCGCATGAGTATTGAATCAGTTTTTTTAGCAAACTGCTGTATAAAGTCTTCCAATACTTTGGGATTAAGTATATCTGCAAAGATTGTATTTCTGTTTAGAACATCTGCCCATTTTACATTAACCCGTATGCTGTCACCCTGTTCTAAAACAGAAATAAGCTGATTAGTGATATTTTCCCATTTGAAGAAATATCCCATGCCCTCTCGATCTTTTCTTATTTGATCTTGTATACGAAATTCTTCAAACAAATCCCATATAAGGGCTGAAACATCATCAATATCATCAATATCCATATATTGCTGAATCATTTCAATAGATGTACCTGCATAATAAGGGGCCAATCCCACTTCAAAGGGAAGAAAGATATCATCTGCAGAAAACGTTCTTTCTCCAGGTTCGCATAAACCATGAAAACGAAAATAATACCTTAGTATATCTGATCTGTCATCAAATTCGTCCATTTCAATATAAAATAGAGGAATATCACCAAATTGAAGTTTAAGTAATGATCCTTTTTTCAGTATGACATCATCAGAAGTCGCAGGACCTATTAGAAACTCTTCATCATAATCTTGAAGATTATTCGTTTCATAATAGTTCATGAATAATGCTAAATCTTCCTCAGTAAAACAAATCGGAAAACATTTAAAAGCAAGTGAAGACCCTGCATCCTCTTTGCGTTCACTCACAGTAACAGGATATCCAGTTTTTCCATTACCGTATGAAAAATAATCAAGATTGTATTCCCATTTTACAGGATATACGGTCAATGATGAGCGAATAGGAGGGAATCTATTAGGTTTAATTAAATTATCCTTTGGCAAGTATAGTTCCAGTTGGTTCTGATATGTCAAAATAATGTGCTGGCGTTGTATTTCCTTGACTGTAGCCGACAATCCCAAATGAGTATTGGATAATTCATAGGCCTTGAATGCTCCTTTTTCCAGAGAAGCTGAGTATTCTTTGCGGCGTCCATCAGTTACCATTATCGGGAAAATGTTGCTTTTGTCTATTTCAAAAGAATCAATATCCGTGATTCGTATCGACAAGGAAATCGAATTGGCAATTTCACATTTTACATAATGTCCAGATAATTGTTCCGTTTTAACCCACATTAATTTCCCGATATATGGATAATTAGTTGGAAGTTGCATGTAAAACACTACAGGTTCATCAGCATCTAACTTACGTCCGATTTCATCACAATAAACCCCAAGATATTGTCTATAGCTATAACATTTTTCTTGAGCTTCGCTCAATTGACGAAGCAGTAGTTCAAGACTATTCCTTCTTAATGGTGTCTGAATAACATCCTTTGCTCTCAAAGCAGAAATCACTTTTCGTTTCGATTCCTTGATTTCCTCGTGCAATAATGCATATTCAGCTTCACGAGCTTGTGCTTCAGCTTTTAAGTAATTGCAAAGATCCTTTTTCTTTGCAATTACTTGATTGCTAAGCTGAATTGCCTGATCTTCCGCTCCAGAAGGTGCCGTCTCCTTGTAATGCGCAAGGATCCGTTCAATTTCATCATCTATTTCTTTTTGTTTTTTTCTCTCGGATTCTGTCAGCTCACCGGCAATAAAACTGATGATGCTTGCGGACAAATATATTCCGGCAGCAATTAGAACTGGATTCATTGCCATGCTCTCCTTTATTTGCTATACCATTAGGCACGATTTAATTCTTTGGTAAGCTCCATTATTATCTTGCGTAAGCTTTCGAGACGCGAAGTTACCGTATCACTGAGAAATTCCTTTGTCTCCATAGCCATATACTTATCGTATTCTGCCTGAAACTTCTGAATTTGCCCTTGAATAAAAGAGAGCTTTTTTTCTCTATCTGCCGCCTCATCATTTATCTTTTTCCATTCACGGTCTAACTTAGCCATTTCTTCGGCATGTCGATTGTCTTCTTTCTTCGAATCCGTCTCTGCTTTACTAAGCTTTATGGCATTATCAGTATCTGTCGTCTTTCGCCCTTCTATAGCAGAATTTACAGTATTAAATGCATCTGCAAGCGCGTTTACATCCTGTATTCCCATATGGATAAGAGAAAGAATTCTGTCTCCCTTACCCAGCAAATCAGCATTTTGTATGGTTTTTTTTCCTGCTGCATTATTCAGATTCATCTTTGCCATCTTTTTTCTCCTCCTCAATGAAAACGGTTAATAGTTTGTTATAATCTCGCAATGCTTTACGAGTTAATTCTTCTACTTTATTTCGATCTGGATAATCCGGATCTATCTTCATGTCATTAAAAATATCAATTAATTTGTGAAGTTCTTCTTTAAGACAACTAATAAATTTGCGAACTTCCGTATCTCGGAACTGTCCATCACACATCTTTATCTTCAAACGCACAAAGGTATTGTCGATATTTCGAACTGCCTCTTGTATATAATGATCCGTTCTTTTTTTCTCCAGTTCACTATACTTTTCCTGTATAGCCTGCTTTGTTTCTTTTTTTCGTTTGGTATTCTTATGCTCTTCAACAGCTTCAAATACATCTGCCGCCATGTGCAAAGTATTAACAGCTGCCTCAACATATAGCAATTCTGGATTTCCAGACAACTCCATTGTGTGAGCAATATCTCCAATCAACTCAGGGATAAATCTAAATGCCGCCTCTTGTCTCATCTTCTCACACCTCCATCCTGCTATAAGGGAAAAACCTTAATTGATAAAAGTGTTTTCGACTAATCTCTTGCAGATACAACCCCTTGCAATGATCTTCATCAAGTCCAAGTTGCATTGGTTGAGTATCTAAAACATATACAGCAGGATCATTCGGAGCTCCGCACAAATCATCATTCGTTCGGATAAGCTGCCCAGTTATGGTGTTGATATATACCGTGATGGTCTCAGCTTCATCTTCCTCTGCAACCATATTAAGTAGTAGTTTGGCCTTATCTGAAAGAAGATCATCATACTTTTCATTTATGTTTGAAATTCTAGGCATCACATCTCGATATTCGTCTGCCATTTTATATCGCAACTTGTACACGACCATAACATATGGTATTGCTATTCTTACACTAGGCTCATTCTCAGAGGAATATCCTCTGCTGAAATCCCTCAAATATACCGGTCTATACTTTAATTCGGTTCCTTCTATTCTCACTGTCGAATACAGACTTTTTTTAATCTCTCGACAAAATGGCATTTCTGATTCTATCTGATTTTTAGCGATCTCCAAAGAATTCGAATAATTATCATTTCTAGTCAGTGCTGGTATAAAATGGCTTTCCAGAATATATCTGCTTTCAGTATTGCTCACGAGTTGATCTTCCTCTATAACTTCAAATTTATCAGCAAATGTATTAAAGGCTACATCAATACCCTCAGATAATTCTGAAAACCGTTTTATCAATACGCCGTATTGTTTTCCTAATTCGGTAAGTGTTTGTTTATCGTCTTCCATAAGACCACCCCGAATCAAATAATCCAATTCTTCATTAATCGTAGTATTCCCCATCTGTGTCAACGCACAGATTTCCTCTATAGTATGACCTTCATGTATTGATGAGATAACAAATTTAGTTAAATCACCAAGTTTATCAATAAGAACTGAATGGCAATAGATTTTTGCATTCCGTATTGGACAATAAAATGTCATTTCATTCTCTTGAGGCTTAGTTAGTACTTTCAGGTTTTTTTCTATTTCTTTTGTATCAGAAACCTTAAAAGATTCTTTTTTCGGGTTTGATACCCGTCCTAATCGTAAAGGTGCCTGTTCTCGTTTCGAAGTTGAAGAAGGGCGTGTCACACTAGATGGCCTGACAGGCTCATTTCTCTTAGTACTAAAGAAATCAAACAATCCCATGTCAAGCTTTCCCTTTTACTTAATACCTCTGTTAAGTGTGACCAGGACAAACCATGTCATTGTCGGTATCATATTGATAAATATGCTCCTTGAATAGAATTATAACATGCATAGTAAAGAAAGATTGATTTTTATTGGTTTCACCATTTTCTGTTGTCCCATTATTGGAAAATTCCGCAGATTTATAGCTCCAGTTGTTAACACCCATTAACAACTGGAGGGCTTTTTGAAAAAAGTTCCAAAATCTTGTCCCATTTGGCCCTCTCCCACACCTTAATAGTGAAGGGACAAATATTTCAGTCGCTTCAAAACCACTATCGTGAAATCACGAGTTCAAGCAGACGGGCTAACCGAATCTACTTAGAAGGGGCTGACGATTTCACGGTAAATCTATTAAGAAGGAGGAGAAAGCATTGGAAGACAAATGCAAAGTGATTGCCGTAGCCAACCAAAAGGGCGGCGTCGGAAAAACAACCACTGCAGTCAATCTCGGTGTCGCATTAGGACATCTGGGAAAGAAGGTCTTGTTAGTTGACGCCGATCCGCAAGGATCACTGACACGCTGCTGCAAGATAGATAACCCGGATATCCAGCTCGATGTGACGCTTTCTGAGCTCATGGCCTATGAGATGACCGGAGAAGATAAGGATTATACATTAATAAATAATGCTATAGAGCATTTCGAGACAGTCGACCTTATTCCATCCAACATCAGTCTTTCTGGTACTGAAACGGCTTTATTCAACTGTATGAGTAGAGAATCAGTACTTAAGAGGACGTTAGCTCCGCTCAGACAGCGTTACGATGTTATCCTGATCGACTGTATGCCATCACTCGGCATGATGACCATCAACGCTCTTGTAGCTGCTGACTCGGTCATAATTCCTTGTGAACCGTCTTTTCTGTCTGTAAAGGGACTTGATCTGTTGCTTCATTCGATATCAAAGGTCAAGAGACAGATAAACCCGGATCTCAAGATTGAGGGCGTGTTGATGACTATGGTTGATTCCCGCACGATCAATGCCAGGGAGATTACGAGCGCCTTGCGTGATGCAATGGGTATTAATATTAATGTATTTAATATAGAGATACCACGATCCGTGAGAGCGACTGAATGTCCGAACGTTGGTGAAAGCATCTTCGTGCATGATCCCGGTGGCAAAGTTGCTGAGGCTTATGCACTCCTGGCAAAGGAGGTGAACGGTCTTGAGAGAAAAACCCAAGTTAGACCTCGGCCTCACTGCGTACGATGAGCTCTTCAAGGATGACAAGGAGATTCGAGAAGGAAGACTTCCGAAAATCTACGATATCCCGATAGACCTGATCGATGACTTCCCAGACCACCCGTTCAAGGTAAAGATGGATGAAGACATGGATCAGCTCGTGGAGAGCGTCAAGGACAGAGGGTTAATTACACCTATCACCCTGAGACCGAAAGAGGATGGACGATACGAGATCGTTTCCGGACATAGAAGAAAGAAGGCCTGCGAGATCGCAGGCCTTTCTACTGTAAAGGCAGATGTTCGTGAAATGAGCCGTGATGAAGCCATTATCCTCATGGTCGAGTCGAATCTGCAAAGGTCAGTAATCCTGCCCAGTGAGAAAGCATTCTCTTACAAGATGCGTCTTGAGGCACTCAAAAGGCAAGGAAAACGGACGGATTTAACTTCCGCCCCACTGGGGCGGAAGTTGGAAACAGCAGAAATGCTTGGTGAAGAACTTGGTGATAGTAGAAATCAAGTTAGACGTTATATCCGACTTACCGAGCTCGTACCTGAACTCTTAGATCTTGTAGATGAAGGCCAGATCGCACTTCGACCGGCTGTAGAGCTTTCCTATCTCACATTGGATGAGCAGGAAATGGTCTACAAGCAGATTTTGGAATGCGACTGTACTCCGTCGCATGCTCAGACCATCAGGATGCGCAGGTTCTCAGAAGAAGGCAAGTTAAGCGATGCCGTAATCGAGTCCATCATGCAGGAAGAGAAGCCGAACCAGAAGGAGAAGATCCACATCCCACTCGGCCAGCTCCGGAAGTATATTCCGGACGGCGTGTCGTACGACGATACCAGAGACTACATCATGCAGGCTCTGGAGTTCTATCAGAAGTACCGCACACAAGTACCCACACAAAATAATATTAAAAGAAAAACGAGGTAAGAAAACATGGATAACCAGGAATACCAGGCAGTAACACAGGAAAATGAACAGAAGGCAGCTGAGACACTTGAGATCAAGTTCTCTCGCAAACTCGCAAGGCCGTTCACTACAAAGGGCGGCAAGGACATGGTCGCAATCTCGATCCCTAATCAGGATCCGAACGATAAATCCCCTTGGGAGGAGTTCGTTCTTCCTGTTCAGATGGTCCACAGCGATCACTACGGCAGTAAGACACTGTGGGCGAAGATCCCGGCTGACGGCATGACAACTATTACAAGATCGATCAGATCTGAAGAGACCGGCGACTGGGAAAAGAAGGAAAGGATCGTCGGCAACAAGATCCTGAAATCAATGGTTGAGGCATATAAGCTCAAGCCTAAGACTCAGGGAGCACGATGATCTGAACCTCACGGGAAGCCTAATTAATAATAATGCGCAGGCAAGCGCATGGGCGTTGATTAGCGCTTCCCTTCCTTCCCCCATACCCCTAACTAACCCTTTCTCTATAAATCTTTTGCTATCTAAAAGAGAAGTGTTGAGTACTACGTCAGAGAGCAATTAACTTAGAGATTTAAGTTAACAGTGATACCTGAATGAGAAATCGCACATTAGAACTTTTGGTTATGCTGTTTTAAGATTCAAGCAAATGGATATGGAATTGACGGACTTGCATCTAAAGCATTTGTTCTTCTTTTCTTTTAGCCAAGCATTGAAAGGGGGATACCCGTATGAAGTCTTTGTTTAAGTTATTGGTCAGCCTGATCATCAAGTTGGCATTTGTCGCATTACTTTATGCTATAGCAATGGGAATAACCAGTTGCAGCAGTTCATGCAATACGCCTGAAGATCTTTCTTTTAGGCAGCCTAATAAAGAAGAAACCTGGAGTGTTACGGAATCTTCAAGTGAGGAGACAACACCAACATCTTCTTTTTTGGAAGCACCCGAAAGTAATTCGGAAGAAAGCACGGAAGTTACGGAGACTACGACAATCATTGAGGTTGCAGAGTCAACAAACCAGACAAGACAGACAGTTCGTAGTTCTGAGCCAGCGAATACGGTTCCGGTAAATAATAATCCGAACCGCGCGCACACGCAGGCAACAGCAACTCCGACGCCCGTGCCTACCAAAGCACCTACGGTTGCTCCGACAGCAACACCCAAGCCAACTGTTGCACCGACTGCTACACCTACTCCTAAACCTACGGCAACACCTGTTCCGACAAAGGCTCCTACATCAACACCGAAGCCTTCCCCGACACCTAAACCGGTTAACGATCCGAGATACACAAGGTGTATTGCGGATGTTGAGTACTGGGCAGGAAACGATAATTGCTATCATGGGATTGTTTATGGTGTTCCGTGCAAGAGAAATAAGAGCGGAAATTGGGTCATAACTAACGAAGGCGAGCAAATGGTATGGGATGCCATTGAGTCAGAACATCCTGATTACGGCGGCTATACAGATAAAATAGTCTCCGGATCACAGAGAAATTTCTCGTAAGAACAACAAAACAACAGAGCATGAGAAGAGCTTCAGAAATGAGGCTCTTTTCTTTTGCTCAGCTAAAAGTCGAAAACACAAAAAAATTCCAACAAGGAGGAAAAAATCACAATGCAGAAGAAAATTGCAAGCAAGATCTCTGCCGGAGTTCTTTCAGCCGTACTTGTGCTCCAGGGGATGTTCCCCACGGTGGCAGTAATGGCTGATGAGATATCCGAAACAGGATCTTCCGAGACAGTGATCGAGGAAACCATATCTGAGACTGATCCTTCAAAAACTGAGGAAACCGTCCCGACTGAGTCTTCTGAAACATCGGAGACTACTGTAGCTGAGACTTCTGCAGAACAGACAGTTCCTTCTGAAACAACTGAAACGACAGCAACTTCCGAAACAACGGAAGCAAAGTCTTCGGTAGACATCGTTGATGCAGCTGATTCTAAAGCTTTCAGCGATATTGTTTCAGACCTGTCATCTGCTAACCGTCTCATTGTTCAGACATCTTCTGATATCAGAAGTGCCATCAAGAACGCGAAGGGTGTTTCTTTTGACGGCACTTACGTTATCTCCTTTGCTGATAAGAGCTCATATAACAACGCAAGATCCTACTTCGATTCCCATAAGATCACATATGCCGAAGACGGAGCAGTAAAGCTTTGTGCCGGAAGAGTAGAGCTTATCAGAAATGCCGGTATTAACCCGAATGCTAAGACAAAGATAGCGGTCATTGATACAGGATCCAACGTGGCAAATGAGAAGTATTCAGTCATTGGCGACGATGTCTCTGATCAGCACGGACACGGCACAAACATTGCGAACTATATCCTTTCCGAGACCGACGATGCCTATATCATCTCGATCAAAGCAATTGGTTCTGACGGAATGGGCAATGTTTCTGATATCTGTGCAGCCATAACAATGGCTCAGAGCATGAAAGTTGATGTAATCCTTATGGCATTGTCCGTAAAAGATAACGGCGATTACGATGCTTTCAAGGAAATCGTTAAAGATGCAAGAGCAAGCGGTATCACAGTGATTGCTTCTGCCGGTAACAACAATGCAGATGCTTCTTCTTATCTGCCTGCCGGTATCGACGGTGTCATAACTGTCGGTGCCATCACTACTGACGGCTTCAAATACTTTTCGTCCAACTATGGGCCTTGCGTAAACTACTATGTTCCCGCAACTTCCACATCTCAGGCGAGTGCTCTTTTTGCCGGAAAGTTCATTTCTAAGAGCATCGATGGTGTCGCAACTTCTTGCGCCATATCACCTGATGATCCTACAGACACAGACGATTCCGACTCAGGTCTTGCTGAAGTTAATCTCACCAAGAAGAAGGCCGGTGTTTATCTCTTCGTAACGAAGTCTCAGATGGTATCTCTGGGGTATTCAAATTCTGATGATTTCAGAGCTGCTGTTATTTCTGCAGCTGATGCCATGACAGGAGCAAACTATGCCCAGAGCGGTGGTAATGGTTCTTCAGGAGAGAAAGTTGACTGTATCACATATACTCATGTCGCTTATGCCCAGGCCTTGGGGCTGATCAGTAAGGTTCGTCAGTCTGGAGGAAAAGTGTACTTTAGCGGAAGCTGCACAGGCAAGGATACCTGGAAACTCTATACTACAACTGGTCATACCGGCTGTACTGCATGGCTTTCACTTCATGGTATAAGCGTTCCGAGTAATACAGGAGTTAACCCTGATACCCATTCGCTTTCAAGCCTTGGGGTTGAGAAAGGCGATCTTGTTTTCTTTGGTAAGACATCAGATGACAGATGGCACCATGCAGCAATCTATAGCGGAAGTGGTACTTCTTTTTGGCAGGCCAAAGGTTCTGCGTATACAGCTGGCAAGTCAAGCAGATCAGATGTTTCTTTGAACGAAGATGGTTCGGGATACAATCGTATTCTTGTTCTTCACATTGAAGACTTCAAGGAAGAGCCGAAGATAACCTTAACAAAGTCAGTTGAGAGTGGACATTCAGTTCTCACAAATGGTAACAGTTGCTATAGCCTTTCAGGAACAAAGTATACGCTTTATAAGTCTTACGAGTTTGGCGACGTTCCTACGCAGGCACTGGCAACTTTTACTATGGACGCCAGCGGTAAGACAAGTACGACCTACAAAATTGCTGCCAATACGACATACTTCCTTGTAGAGACAGCAAGTGGTTCAGGCTTTGAGATAGATCCTGCAATTTATAAGATAGTAACCGGGAGTTCGGCAACTGATCCAATAAAGGTAACGAATCTGCTAACGGAAAAGACCCAGACGATCAGCGTTAAGAACGATCTGTTTACGATTCCCATGACCGACACACCTGTTGTTGACCCGTTCTCAATTAATCTGGACAAGATATCCACAGAAGGTCAGCGTACAACCGCAAACTTCAATAACGCCAAGTTCAGACTTGAGTTCTACGGTAAGAGCATCGCATTTGATACTCCAGTATCAGGTACTCCGACGACAGTCTTCGAGTTCAACCTTAACGGCACAAAGCAGCAGGTATCACTTAAGTTCCTGGCAGGTCTTACTGCTACAAGCGGATCCAACAAGACCTACTTCAAAGATCTCTACGATTCCGAGATTCTTGAAAATGGCATCAAGCTTCCTCTCGGAACATATCGCATTTATGAGATCGGTGCTCCTGCCGGGTATGAGCTGAACACTCAGGTCTTCCGAGTACGCATTTATCAGGGGTCTGATGGTATTGCCACAAGAAAGGTTGGAGTTGAAGGTACTAGCCCTAACGGCTATAACTACTTCTCACATAAGCTGGACAAGACCAACCCGGACTACAATCTCCTTAAGATTACTCTCAATGAGACTACAGTTAATGGTCACTATTCACTCACAAAGGAAATGGATGACAACGAGATAGTAAAGGATATTACCGGTGTTTATACCTTTGAACTCCGCAATACAACGGACAACACGCTGATTGCAACAGGTGTATCCGAGAAAGACGGCAAAGTCCGCTGGACATATAAGCTTGCAGACCTTCATATGGCAGATAACCCTGAGGTCATTCTCACAGGAACATCTACTTATGAGCTCGAGCTTGCAGTTTATAACGCAGGCAAGGCAAAGATCTCTTATGAGGTCAGGGAGTTCATCCCCAAGACAATCTTTGGAGATACTTCTATCGAGTATTCCTATACAACTCCTTCCGGATGGACAAGAAGTGCTGACGGATCTTGTTTTTCTAAGAAAGTCACACTTAATGACAATGCTACTTTCGTTGATGTCATCAGAAACAACGTTGAGTACGGCGATATCTCAATCAACAAGGCGATCCCCGTTGACGATACCTTCGACAGGACTAAGGTCACTTTCTATCTGTACAACACAGATAAGAACGTCCTTATCGCCACTGGCAAGGTCGATTCCAAGGGCAATATCGAATGGACAAAGGTTGCTGCTAAGGGATACGGCGTCGATGACTGCCGTGTCGGTATCAATGAAGTTAAGCACCTACCTCTCGGTAACTACAGGATTGAGGAAGTCTGGAACAGAGCATATCTTGATTCTTTAGACGGCAAGAAGGTCGAGATCATCTCAACCAACAACTCCGGTTGGACTCTCGATCAGAAGGCTGATACTACAAGGTACTACAAGAACTTCGTCCTCAAGGAAGATGGTAAGGTATTTGCTTTCGGTTCTATTAAGAACGATGAGCATGTTCAGTGGTTCAACATGACCAAGACAGTTACTGTTGCGGGCGATGTTTCCACGATAAAGGCTGATCTCTTCTATGTTACTGATAACAAGGAACTCATTAAGGTTGCTGAAGGCACCTGCACTACCAGCAAGGGCAAAGGGACATATAACTTCACATGGAAGTATAACGGTGTATCCGAGAACCGTAATGGTCTCCAGACACTAAAGCTCCCTGAAGGCGATTATATCGTCAGAGAATATGTTCCCAAGACCTTCTACGCTAACGGAAATGACAATGTGCCTTATACCTATATGGTTCCCGAGGGATTTACGGCCGTTAAGGATAAGAGCGGTAAGATCGTTTCTTTTGAAAAGAGCTTCCACGCTTCCAATAACGAGACCGCTGTTATCTCCCAGAGCATAACCAACACAAGGATCGAAGCGTCTCTTGAGATCCGTAAGGTCGAGCAGGCTGCTACGATCGACAGGGACTTCAGGTTTGCCATCTACTACAGAGGCAATGAAGAAAAGGCTCAGAACATTGGTGTGTTTACTGACAAGTATCTCCTTGATACTGTTACGGTCCGCACATCCAAGGGTTCTGGTATGACTAAGCTCAATAAGATCCCTGAGGGCTGGTATGAGATCGTTGAGATCCAGTCTGCCGGTTGGGCAGCATCCTGGGTCAACAGTGATTCCAATACTGCTGACGGTAAGCTCGTACACGCTTCTTCAGAAGGCGGCACTAATGCAACACCTGTCATCCGTGACAATGTTGCGCTCTTTGGTGTCGATGTTCCCGGCGTCCTCGTTTACAACAAGATATCCATTGATGTCTTC